>ENA-OWNT01000149-OWNT01000149.1-seawater-metagenome-genome-assembly--contig:-NODE-149-length-204606-cov-7.249202_pt1 | contig 204606 bp, 172 predicted proteins | sample MGYA00238136_ERZ651165 | MGnify/ENA primary metagenome ERZ651165 (study PRJEB26861, sample SAMN08777766) | seawater metagenome | isolation source: coastal seawater | place: USA: Florida | collected...
TTTCGTCCAATTGCTCATCGCTGAATTCCGTTGGTGATGTTGGAATGCGCTTTAAGGCGGAGTTTTTACACTCAATTTTCATTTCTTCCAGTGCCTTTTGCATACTTCCGAAGCTCGTGTAGTCCGCATAAGCATATAATGTGCCATCGTGCATTTCAAGTTCTTCCAATCCGGCATCAATAAGTTCCATTTCTAGTTCTTCGGTGTCCATGGCATCCGTTTTCTCAAACTCAAACACGGCCCTTCTGTTAAACATATATTCCAGCGATCCATTGGGAGCTATGGATCCGTTATTCTTGTTGAAATAGGACTTAACATTGGCAACTGTACGTGTAGTGTTGTCTGTAGCGCATTCAACAAATACCAAAACGCCATGAGGGCCCTTGCCTTCATAGGTTATTTCTGCATAGTCAGCCGCGTCATTTCCAACAGCTCTTTTTATTGCATTGTCAATATTGTCCTTAGGCATGTTCTGTGCCTTGGCATTTTGAATTGCGGTTCTCAATTTGGAGTTCATTTCCGGATCAACGCCTCCTTCTTTTGCCGCAACGGTAATTGCCTTTGCCAACTTTGGAAAAATTCTTGACATCTGTCCCCAACGTTTTTCCTTGGCTGCTCTTCTATATTCAAACGCTCTTCCCATAAAAAAAATCTTGTGTCGTTCTCGCAAAATTAGCGATGTCCTATTTTTGACAAAACCACTTTATTAGTAAATGTGGGCTAATTGAAAACCATTGTTCCAAAAAGTGCGTTCACCTTTTAATTGTTGTTGACAAAAATGACTCATGCGTATATCTAAGGTACTCAAAATATCAGGTGTCGGTCTGGTTTCCCTATTTCTCTTAGGTGTTACCGGTTTGTTTTACTCTTTTCAGAATAAGAGTGATTCTGAAGAGAAAACCATTAAAGAAATGCTCGAACAGGGCGTGGAACCAACTTGCTTCTTAATGGAATGGGAAGATGAAATCATCAATACGGTGTATGTAGGTGATCCTACAAAGCAAAAGGTATTGTTCATTCATGGCTCTCCGGGTGATTGGACTTCATGGTCGGGGTTAATGACAGATTCTTCGCTTTTGGAGAATTTCTTTATGATTTCATTTGACCGTCCAGGCTATGGCAATACCACCATAGACCCACAAGCTGATTTGGCTGAACACGGGAGGGCTGCCATTGCCATCATGAAACAATTTGGACCCAATGAGAAGTTCATTATTGCCGGCCACTCATACGGTGGAGCCGTTGTGGGGCAAGTACTTGTAAGTGCTCCGGAAAGAGTTGAAAAGGCAATCCTCGCGGCCCCAGCCATTTCGCCTGACCATCAGGAACCAAGATGGTACAACAAGCTGGCACGCCTCAAGCTGATTAACATGCTTATTGGAAATGACATGCGGTCTAGCAATGTAGAGATGATAGGATTGTCTAAATCTCTTCGCAACATTGAAGATTCATTTCCATTGGTACAGACACCTCAGGTGTTTATCCATGGTGAAAAAGACATACTGGTTCCTTATGCCACCGTAGACTATTGGCAAAGCCATAAAATGCCCTCTGTAGACTACGTACTAAGAGCGGATATGAATCACTTTGTACCCTTTAGTGATCCTGATCTCATTATAAAGGCTCTACTGGGAATAGAACAGGAGTGATACTAAACCTGTACCTGCTCCAGAATACTAGAAACGGCTTTAGCCATGGCGTTTTCCTTGTCTAAAAGCGGATTTATTTCTGTTACCTCCAGCATTTTACATTTCGGATGGTGGTAAAAAGCGCTAAGAAGAGCCACAGCTTCTTCAGAGCTTAAGCCATCGGGTACCGGTGTACCCGTGCCTTCAGAAATAGTTGGGTCGAGACTATCTACATCGAAGGTTATATAGATAATATCCTTGTCGGCAAGTGTTTGTAAAGTCCTGGAAATGATGGTGTCAATTCCAAGAGACTTAACATCATGCGGTTCGTAATGGCTGATACCATGTTCTTTAATCACAGCCCATTCAGGATCTTCCAAGTCTCGTATGTCTATAAAAACAATATCGCTAGGAGAAATCTTCGGACTTATTGCAGCGCCTCCCACCGTTTTTAATTTTTCCCAAAAAACCTTCTGATCTTCAGAAGGGTCCATAGAGCCCACTGAACGGTTGTCATGTCCACAAAGAGCGGCAAGCGGCATACCGTGAATGTTAAATGAAGGAGTAGAGTAGGGGCTGTGGAGGTCGGCATGAGCATCAATCCAAATAACTCCAATGGCACTATCAGGGTATGCTTTTCTCAATCCGGAAATGCTTCCAACGGCATTTGAATGGTCGCCTGTAATGTTTATTACCTTATTACTCCTACTGAAAGCAGTTGCGACGGTATCACAAATTTTTTCATTGAAGGCTACCACAGCTGTCAAATAAGCGGCCTGGTATTTGTCAGAAGTAGCGTACAACTGGTGATCGCCACTTATTTCTGTAATTGGGTACTTGCTAAACAGGTTGTCGTTGTTTTGCGAGGCCGCTATTCTAAGAGCCTGACCGCCAAGCTCACTGCCTTTTTTTCCAGCACCAAGGCCAGATGAGCTTAATATAATTTCAGTTGTCAGCATAGGATTTATAAGTCAACTTACCAGCCCTCGAAAGTAAAGGTTAAGACACAATTGTTATGATTTTAGGGCGTATTGGCTGCATCCATTCAAAGTCGTCCAGGGACTAATTGGCTTGCTGGCAGAAGGTTGTGAAGTGAATTTGAAAACTTGCTTGAAATGGAAGGATTAAGTTTGGAATTCTATATACCGTCGTCTACCTTTGCACTCAAATTTCGCAGCAATGTCTAAGAAAGCTACAAAAAAGGAACTAAAGAAGAGATATAAAGCTCAGGATAGAGACAATCTATTGAGCAAGTCTAAGAAGAAGAGCTACATCAGACCTGAAGCCTATGCGCTTCCTGAGGCTGATGCCAAAGTAGAAGAATAAAACTTCCTGCTCCTTTCTTGAAAACATATAACCTGTCCCCGGACAGGTTTTTTTGTTTTACCGAAGTTTTTTGGCGATCAATAGAAGTTGTGCTTTAAACCGTAGTGCTGGGGTTTATTTTGCAGGTAGGTGAAGGTTACGATGTTTCGATGCTCAAATGAATCATATCAAAAATCGGCGAACTTTTTGATTTTTAGGATGAGTATATGGAATATCGTGTCGAAGTAAAATTTAATACAGATGAAGCTCCAACAGGTACAAAAGCAAAAGACCAATATGCGTTTGGTCTATGCCGGTGCTGGTGCCCTTACATTGTTAGTGGTGGCAGGATTGGTAATAGGGTTTAATCTCGGAAATGTTCAGGGTGTTTTAGCAAGTAAGAACAAGAACAGTTTGTGGGAAGGTAAGTACAGCAGTGATGTACTTGATAAAAAGAACTGGAAAGGACAACAAATACCCTCTAGCTCAACAGAAGTAACGATCCAAAAAGGGTATAAAAATGCTCCGGAGCTTAAGGCAAATTCAAAGCTTGCAGTTAAGGAGTTAAAACTTGAGAAAGGAGCTGAGTTCACCATTTTAGGGTCTATGGAAGTGGGTGATGACATTGAGCTAAAAGACAAATCAGAACTTCATGTATCAGGTACCTTAAAGGTTAAGGATCATTTATACGTTGAAAAACAGTCAGTGTTTAACGTACAAAAAGGAGCTGAAGTAGAAACTGGTAGTGACCTTGCCCTGGAAGGTGGAACTGTGAAGGTGGCTGCCGGGCTGCTTAGTATAAAAGGACATCTGGAGTTCAAGAAGGAAAAAAGCTATTTTACTCAAACCGGAGGGACTGTGAAGGTGAGCAAGGACATTCAATTAATTGCTGCTGATAAAAATGGAGAATCTATTCTGGATGTTCAAGGTGGAACGTTTGCAGTGAGAGGTACTACTCGCTTTTTCAAGAGTAAATCCGATGCAAAAGGAGTTCCGTTGGTAAAAGTATCAGGAGGTAAAGTCAACTTAAATAGTTTGAGCAGGTCAAGCACTGAAAAGGGAAAATATCCTTGCAGCTACAATTTTGCTGTGAGCGACGGTATTCTCAATTTTTGGGGTGATGCCATTATGGATAGCTCTGATGCAAGTTCATCAAGTAGTTCGTCGGGTAAGGAGTATTGTGAAAATGCATCTGCCTGGGACAAGACTAAGACCTATACAAGAGATAAGGCAAATGATATCATAGAAGTAAGCTACAATGGGTACTCTTATAGATTGAAACAAAACTATTGGTGGTCTAGAGGAAATCAACCAGATTCAAAAAGCAAAGGATATTGGCTTAAAATGGGTAAATGTGGATCTGACGATCCTTCATATGACTTTAAGAAGGTTAAGGACTGGAATAAAAGCAAAACCTATAAGCGAAAGAATGCTGACGAAGAAGTGTATGTAGAGTATGACGGTAAAATTTACCGTCTACACAAAACTTGCTGGTATACCAAGGGAAACCAACCTGATAATACCTCATGGGCTTGGGTTGAATGGTATGATGGCAAAGGAGGTTCTTCCTCGTATGACGACGTATTGGATCATTCAGGAGGTACTATTGTTTTTCATAAAAAGACCGTAAGACCTTATGGTTTTAAATCGAAAAACGGTGGTATTGTAAAGTTTAAAGACAAGAACTCTACCATTGAGCTCAAAGGATCAGAGCAATACGTAAACGTGGTAATAGACACCAACGCCGTAGTGAAAATGACAGGTGATGTGGTGGTTACCGGCGACATAACCAATAATTCTACAAGCAAGCCTACTGGTAAGTGTAAGTTCAAGCTTTCAGGTACAGGAAACCAAACCATTAACGGTGATGAACCACTGGAAATTGACGAACTTGAAATAGACAAGAGCAGTGGAGATGTATTGGTGAAGCAGGATGTAAAAGTTCATAAGAAAGTAGTTTTTACAAGTGCGACCGGTGTGGTTCTTAGTGAAAAAGGAGGGACCAATAAAAAAGCACAAGAGGCCTTAATCACTTTTGAAGACGGTGCCACTTATGAAGGTGCTGGTTGGTTTGAAGGAGGAGTCCGCAAGGTGGGTGATGATGCGTTTGTTTTCCCAACGGGTAAAAATGGTAGGAAGGGATATATATCAATGTCGGCACCGAGCACTAGTAGTACCTATCAAGCCGAGTATTTTACTTCCGAAGCACCTGATAAAGGAGATGTAGGCACCGGACTTTTGAGAGTTAGTAGCCTGGAGCACTGGACCCTTGAACAGGTTTCGGGAACTGCTTCTGTAGATGTAACCCTACATTGGGCCGATGGTTCATGGAGTCAAATAAGTGATCCGTCACAACTGCTCATAGCGATGTATGACGGAAACCAATGGCAAACCATCGGGAATGGCGCAACCACTGGAAATTCAACTGCGGGAACAATAGACAATGGAACCACACCAAGTACGTTTGGCTACTTCACATTTGGTTCCAATAGCGCTGCAAATGCGCTGCCGGTTGAGTTTATTCACTTTGAAGCCACAAGACAATCTCCTCAGGAAGTAATAGTGGAATGGGCAACTGCCACTGAAGAAAACAACGATTACTTTGAGGTGCAACGATCGTCAGACGGTATCAACTTCGAGGTGATTGACGAAATTGATGGGAACGGAACGACCATTTACCGTCAGGATTACAGTTATACCGACGTGCAGGCTCCTTCTGGAGTTACCTACTACAGGTTACGTCAGGTAGACTATAATGAGGTTTTTGACTATAGCACTATTGAAATGGTGGAAGGAGCAGAAGCCAATGGACGAAGCCTGGAGCTGGTATCGGTGTATCCCAATCCGTTCAATTCTTATTTTAAATTAGACTTTGACGCTCCGCTTGATGGGAATGCCCAAGTGAGTATCACCAATATGTCCGGTAACGTTGTATACCAAACCGAAGTAGACGTTTGGCAAGGACGAAATACGTTCAACTATTCTGAAGGAGCTTATTTGGCCCATGGATATTACTTACTGGCCATTAAAATGAATGGTGAAGTCGTTACTCAAAAAGTCTCTAAGACGAACTAATCGAACACATTTTTTGAAAGTGCAAAGCCGCTCCAATTTGGGGCGGCTTTTTTCGTTTTCACTCATCGATTGGGATTCGGTGAATTTGTCAATTTGTTGGTTGAATACTGTTAATATAGTAGTCGAAAATCCAAAGCGATGAAGGTAAGACTCTCTCAAAAGCAGAATGTAAGCCTTGTTAAAAGTGCGGGAGTGGCAGTATTGGCCCTCGCTGTTATTGGTTTTGTTATAGTGAAAGTATTACTTCCTCAAAACTCCAGAGCGTCCAATAATGCAACTGAGGAAAACTATTGGATAGGAAAGGAAAACTCAAACTGGTCCGATGAAAACAATTGGTCTCTGGGAAGGGCTCCCGAAATTGCTGATAGGGTTATTTTACATGCTGACAAGGCCGAAAACCATGTGGTGAATATTCCCGAAGGGGCATCCTATACAGTATCAAGTCTCGACATAAGCGGATGTCAGTTAACAGTTGATGGGAGTTTAATCACTTCCAGTTTTATTCAGTTGCGCTCAAAAAGGAGCGAATTGAATGTTTCCGGATACCTGAAGTGTGAAGAGTACCTGGCAGCTCTATCTGATGCCTTTTTGAAGTTTAGCGGTACTGTTTACTTGCAAGAGAATTTTCTGATAGAGAATGCAGTAGTAGTTCAGAACAAGGGGAGTCTGCTCGTTAAAGGAGATGTGGAGCTGCGTCGCTTAGGAAGCCTGCTTAAAGTAGCGGGCGGTATTGCTGTAGTAGAAGGCGATTTTATAGCCCATCAAAGCCAGAATGAAGTGAACAGGCTGAAGTTGGAAGGAGGTGTTTTAAGTATCAGGGGGGCTACCGTGTTTCAAAGAAGTACGAGCGAAGACCTTATACCGGCCTCAATATGGGTAGATGGCGGCAATCTTGAAATGAACGAAGTAAGGCGTGGTAGGAATGCGCAAGGCTACCTGGAAGGGGTTTATAATTTTAAAGTATCATCAGGAAGCGCTGTGTTCCATAAAGACTTGCTTTTAGACACTCTTAAGGAGGGAGAGAAGGGAATGATACGCTTAAAGGAAAATTCTGACTTGTGGAATTCTGGTACTCAATACAAGAGGTTGAATGCTGACGATATAGTAAAGGTGCGCTACAACGGTTGGGTGTACATTTTATCTCAGCAATACTGGGCTTCAACAAACGAACGACCTGATAAGAGTTTTAAATGGATAGAAATAGGGCAGGCTGATGACGAAGACAAGAGTTACAGCCTTGAATTTGTTGATACCTGGCAAGCTTCAAGAGTGTATAAAAGAGAAGCCGTTGATGAAGAAATTTTTGTGCAATACAATGGACTCATTTACAGAATGAGTAAGACCTGCAATCTTTCAAAAAACAATATTCCTACAAAGAACAAATGGGCCTGGATACTTTGGTATGAACCGGCGGACAAAGAGAATTTCAGTGACATTTTTATTGCTGAAGGAGGACATGTTTCCTTTGAACAAGACTTTGCCCACTGGAATGGCTTTGAAAGTTATGGGAACTGTACCTTGGCCTTCAACGGTAATGAAACCTATGTTTTTAAAACAGAAGACCACTACCAAAACATTGAAGTGGGGAGTGATGCTGCCATTATACTGGTAGGCAACAGCGAGGTATCAGGAGATATTGTATTTAATTCCAAACACTCTCTTAAGGGCTTTGGCACCTTGACACTTACGGGAAGCGGTATTCAAAAAGTACGAAGTACAAGGCCTTTGTCAATTGACAATATGGCCATTAATAAAGACACGGGACAGGTACGTTTGAGCGGAAGATTGCATGTCAATAAACACCTTTCCTGGTCTTCTTCGGTAGTATTTGTAGCAGAATTGTCAGCCGTAAAAAGAGAACATTTAAATGCTACAGTGCTGAGTTTTGGTGCAGATGCAAGTATATCAGGGCAGGGGTGGTTTGAAGGACCAATCGAAAAAATTGGCAAGGCCGCATTTACCTTTCCAACAGGGAAAAATGGCAAAAAAGCACCTATTTCAATTTCACAGAGTTCAGACACTTCCCAATACCGGGCGGAATACTTTGCCTATGACGTACCAGGTTACAAAAGCAAATCTTCTGACCTGAACTGCGTATCTCAAATGGAGTATTGGACCTTACAACCTCTGAGCAAGGGTAGTACTTCAAAAATCACACTTCATTGGACCAATGGCAATTGGAGTCAAATCAATAGTGTGGCAGATTTGGTTGTAGCAGAGTTTGATGGCGAAAAATGGCAATCAATGGGGCAGAACTCCTATACAGGATCAGCTTTATCCGGAGCAATTACTTCGCAAACTGCCATGGCAACAGCCACATACTATACTTATGGAAGTATTTCAAATGTCAATCCGCTTTCTCAGGAATCTGCCCCAATCAATGTGCAGAAACGGAGCGGCAATATCGAGTTCTATGCCTCCGAACTACCTGATGGTTTTGCATTGAAGGAAGTGCAGTTGAGCGCAGACTCTATGTTTTCAAACTTTGAAAGTACCTGGGCGCTACAGTCTGGTGATTTGTATACCGTTGATTTGGCCCACATAGACCTTGAGTCACAAGCCTATGTTCGCTTCTTGCTGGTTGATGTTTTAGACAGAACTGAAAAGTACAGCACTGTATCTATTGTGCCACCTTCTAAATCAGCTGTAGAAGTACTTAGCCTTTACCCTAATCCTGTTGTTTCTGAAACACGCTTGTCTTTAGAATCGGAAGGGGAGCAGCAGGGAACAGTTCGCATATTTGATCTCAATGGCACTATGCTTAAAATGGAAGCATTGCACATTGAAAAGGGAAGAAATGAGGTACTGCTTACAGGGTTCGATAATTTCTCAAAAGGACAGTACCAGCTTTTAATAGAACTCAATGGCTATAATGAAACCATTTCTTTGATTAAAACGTAAAATAGAAACTAAACTGCTCAGTAACTGGCCCTGGCAAAGAGAAATCTTTCCGGGGCTTTTTTATTGAGTGGCATCTGAAAAAATCAAATCATCCGGTTCAATTCTGTCATTGTCGGAGATAATGATGGCACGTTCAATAACTGATTTTAGCTCTCTTACATTTCCAGGCCATGAGTGTTCCATCAAGATCTTAGCCGCTTCACCAGAAAGTGACAATTCGCGGTCTTTATTCTTTCGTGCATATTCTCTCTTGAAGAAGTTAGAAAGAATCATGATATCGTTCTCACGCTCGCGGAGTGGAGGCATTTTAATAAGGAAACCTTGAAGACGGTAATACAAATCTTCTCTAAACTTACCTTCCTTTACATATTCTGCAAGGTTCCTATTGGTGGCAGCCACAATTCTAATATCCAGTTTAATGGTTTTGCTGCCTCCAACCCGCTGAATCGTCTTTTCCTGAAGTACTCTTAGAAGCTTTGCTTGCAAGGGCAAATCCATCTCACCTATTTCGTCCAAAAAGATGGTACCTCCATTGGCTTCTTCAAACCTACCTATGCGTTTGGAAGACGCACCTGTAAAGGCACCCTTCTCATGTCCAAATAGTTCGCTCTCTACCAAATCAACCGGAATAGCACCCATGTTTACCGGAACAAAAGGTTTTCTACGTCTATTGCTGTTGTAGTGAAGGGCATTGGCCACTACTTCCTTTCCGGTTCCGCTTTCTCCTGTAATAAGAATGGTCATATTGGTATTGGCAACCTTTTCTATGAGCCTGATCACTCTGTGAACCTGTGGGCTTTCACCTACAATAGAGTCGTACTTGCCTCGATCAATAATCTTATCTCTGAGTTCTTCTACTTCCCTGCGAAGGCGAATGTTTTCTACTATGTTTTCCAGCGACTTTTGAAGAAGGAGTACTGCATTTTCTTCCTTCATAATATAGTCCTTGGCTCCAAGCTTGTACACTTGAACAACCACCTGGATTTCATCCTGCCCAGACATGTATATAGGAATAATGTTGGGATCAAAGCTTCGAACCTTCTCCAGGATTTCAATTCCTGACATGTCAGGAAGATTATGGTCTATGGTTATGACATCAGGCTTTTGGTAAAGATTGTCCAGTAATTCTTGTCCGTTGTTAAAAACGGTCACGTCGTACTGATCTTCTTTTTCAAGAGTGTTCTTTATAAGCTTGGAATAGAAGATGTCGTCTTCTACTATGAATATCTTGATTGCAAATCCGCTCATCTTTCGCCTTTGATCTAACGTTCACAAAAGTATTGTAACAGGGCTTTTTACAGGTCCTTCATCACTTTTTAGTTTCATCATGGGTTTAATTGTGTGTATTTGTAGTTGAAATATTGATTAATATAGATGAATTGCATTATTGTGTAGGTTAATGGTTTTGAGTGGTGGGGCTTCCGATGAATTTTCGACTTGGTCTAATACTTCTGAGAATCCAGGTGATTCGTCGATGTGAGACAATGATTGGTCTTTGAAAATCGTATGTTCGTCTATGTATTTAATAAGTTAATCCTTGAATATGACGACTACAACTATAAAGAAGCTGACACTAAATGCCATCTTGCTCATGGCAGTGGTAGTGGCATCAGCTCAAACAGGAACCAAAAAGGAATGCGAAGCAGTGTATTCAAGGAATGTAATTGTTGCAGTTGGAGAATGTCAGGGTGAAGAGGTAATGTTGGACGCAGGTTCTTTTACCAATACAGTGTTTTCCTGGGATCTGAATGACGATGGTGTTTATGAAATTGAAGAGCAATCATCAGGGTATATTCAAACCACTTTTAATGTAGCAGGGTTCTATCCGGTTAAAGCCAAAGTTGAGAAAAAGGGATGTCAGGTACATATTATTGAGGAAGTACTTGAGATCAAGGCATCGAAAACCCCAAGTTTCAAAATCGAAGGTTCGTGCAACGAGATTAGCTTACAAAGAATAGGAAGTTCTAACGATTCAAGTATTTGGAAACTGAGCAATGGGGTTTCTTTAAAGGGCGATACAGTGAGTTATGAGTTTCCTGAGAACTCAGGAAAGTTTGAAATAGAGTTGGCATCTTACATTGGTGATTGTGTGGGGTCGGCCAGCGATGTTTATGAGTTTGAAAGAGTTTTTGCCAAGCCTTCAATTGAATTCAGCAGTCAATGTGCTCCCGCAATGATTTCGGTGCAAAATGAGTCTGCCAGAAGCACAGATCAATATACCTGGAAGCTTGATGGACAGGTAATTTCAAGCGAGGAAACTTTCAATATGGAATTCACAGAAGCTGCTGTACACGAGCTTCACTTGGAAGTAAGCAATGGCTACGGCTGTAAGGATCGTAACTCTGAAGCATTGACAATTGATATCGCAGCACCTTTGGTTTCTCAGTTACTTCCAACGGATTCGGTGGTGTGCGAGGGGACTCCAGTACACATTGATGACAGGAGCTCAGGGTTTACACACCGCAAAGTGTTGTGGGGTGATGGAAGTGAAGAAACCAGCCTTAAGGCTCTTGAGCATCAATACGCCACTAGTGGTATTTATGAGGTAACAAACATTCTTGAAAACAGATTTAAGGGATGCTACGATACAACGGTGTATCAAAATGCCATAGTAATTGCCGAGAAGCCCAAAGCGGCGTTCAATTTTGACCTTGACGGTGCCTGTGTACCTCAGTTGATAGATGTTAGCAACCTTAGCCAGGGCACCTACCATAAGGCAACTTTACTCCTCAATACATATGATACTATTGATTTTGAAAATACTGCTGTAATAAAAGCTGCAGGCCGACATGAGTTGCGCCTACTTGTGGAGAATACTGATGGAGGGTGTACAGATGAGCATATTGTAGACTTTACACTGCAAAAACCTTTTTCAGATAAAATTGCTCCTTACGTTCTGGAAACCAGACAAGACTCTGCTGCATTTGAATTTAGCTGGAAGGGTTTCCCCAACACTGAGTATTTCGAGATATACAAATCAGTTGATGGGATGGAAGCACTACTTGCCACCACTACTGACACTGTACATAGAATTAATAGAGAAGCCGGAGACTCAACAAATGCCGTTTACTCAGTGAGAGCTATTGACCAATGTGAAGCACATACTGCTTTGAGCACTGCAACTCGTGGAATTGAATTGGTAGGCTCTTATCAAACCGATAGCTTTCCCACACTACAATGGAATGCATTTGAAGCCTGGGGTGAGCAACTTGACGGCTATGTAATTGAAAGAAACACTGGCGCGGGTTGGGAAAAGATAGGACAGTCTTTCCAACCGCATTTTATTGATCGTAACTATGACAATAACAATTCTCTAAGTGCCACCTATAGGGTAACTGCCCTAAACGAAACCTATCAACTCGAAAGTCAAAGCACCGATTGGACTTTTGAGTTCGAACCCAATATTTTTATTCCCTCAGCCTTCAGCCCCAACTATGATAACCTGAATGATGTATATGAAATAAAAGGATTTGGCATGGAACAACTGGATGTTCAGATCTTCAACTCATTTGGTCAAAGAGTATTTGACAGTAAGGGAGAGCAGGTGCATTGGGATGGAACTTACAAGGGGGATATTGTAGAAGAAGGAGCCTACCTGGCGGTAGTACATATGGTAACACCGAGTGGAGCAGCTTATGAATACCAGCGCTCTGTGACCGTGATCAAATAAAAAAGAAAGTTTTAGTTGTTGTTTGTTTAAAGACCTCCTTTAGAAGGAGGTTTTTTTTATATCCCATGTTCTGAGATAAGGAAAACCAAAGAGGCCATAGCGGCTGCCCCTAAATGCAATTCTCGTTCGTTTACCGTTTCAAAAACATCGGCTTCACAGTGATGGTAATCAAAATAACGCTGGCTTTCCGGTACCAGGCCAAAAAGCAAAGTTCCCTGATCTTTTAAAGGGGATATATCTGCACCGCTGCCACCTTCTTTAATACTCTTAATGCCGTACTCTTCTAGAAGCGGTAACCATGAGTTGATAATGGCCAATTGTTTTGTGAAAACATCTTCATCCCCGCTTTCAATGGTAAAGCTTCGGGGAGCAAAGCCTCCTCTGTCAGTTTCTATGGCAGCTATGTGCTTTTCATTTCTAATAGATGCAATCTCTGCATATTTTTTAGCGCCTTTCAGCCCATTCTCCTCGTTCATAAACATCACAATGCGTATGGTTCGTTTTGGCCGTACACCAAGGCTCATAAGTAGGCGCATTACTTCAATAGATTGCACACAACCTGCGCCATCGTCATGGGCACCTTCTCCCAGGTCCCAGGAGTCCAGATGTCCACCCACCAGAATAATTTCATCAGGAAATTCACGCCCCTTGATTTCACCTACTACATTATATGAAAGTACATCGGGCAGGGTTTCACATTCTTGTTGCATATAAAAACGAAGGTCTTCTTGCTCCTTTAGCAGCTGGCTTAGCAGGCGCGCTCCTTTGGTACTTACGCCCATGGCCGGAATTTTTGGAATACCTTCTTCATATCCCATACTTCCTGTATGAGGATAGTCATCAATAGACAAAGTCATAGAACGCACTATAACACCTATGGCGCCCAAGTCTCCAGCTTCCATAGCGCCTCCCCAGCGCTGGTCAACACAATTGCCATAGGCATAAAAAGTGTTGATGAAACGTGGATCCATTCTACGGTTGAAGAAGACAATTTTTCCATTCACCTTACTGGCGCCCATTTTTCTGAGCTCATCAAAGTTTCGTACCTCCAGCAGTTCTCCACTCAAGCCACCTTTTGGTGTGGCAACAGAGCCTCCCAGGGCACAAACAGGTACTTCAAAGGTTCCGCGACTCTGTGAGTTCACTACACGACCAATTTCAGCAGGACCTCGTACCCATCTTGGCACCAGCACTCCCTGCTTCCATACCTTTTCAATTCCCATAGTATCCATTACCTGATAGGCCCACTCTACGGCTGCGGCTGCTTGTGGCGAGCCGGTAACTCTGCCACCAATTTTTTTAGTAAGGTATTCTAATAGGGTATAGGCTTTCCCTCTCAGCAATGCTTCATCAAAAAGCTCCCTTACCGTTTTTGCATCGTCAAAGCTTCTGTCGTCTTCATCATACTCAGGTAAGTCATGGTAAACAATGTCAATATCCTCTGTACCAATAACACGTCGTTGGCCACGCTGTTCTTCATCAGAATCATTGTTAAACAAGGTATCCTGAACAGGTATTTCGGCACTTTTTGACCCTACCGGCGGTTCGGTACCACAAGAGGCCAAGGCAATGGCCAAAAAACAAACAAGGATCCTAGAAATCATTCTCGTGCTGTGTGAAGTGCTCAATAATACAGTTTTTCTATAAAATATATTCCTGAGTACCGCATTGGCCACATTAATAAATAAAATAGCCCCTGCCTTCTATAAAGAAAACAGGGGCTACCAATATGTTTTTCCAATCCTTTATTGGGCAGGCTGGTGGTAGTAGAACCTCTCTTCTACAATTTGGCCATTGCTCCATTTTTGTACGGCTACTTCTTCCATTTTTATTCTGGGGCCACCTTTCATAGTAACGTCTACCCAGCTTTCAATCATTACCAGATTACTGTCTTCATTTACCGTATAGCCTTCTATGCCCATTCCGTGAAATTCTTCTTGCATTTCTCCCCATTCCTGCAAAGCCTTTCCTTGCTCAGCCTTTCCGTTTCTTACAACACCATTAGGCTTTTCAGTAACTACTACATTATCCGCATAGTATTTTTCAAAAGCATCCTGCATTTTTCCGGTGCTCATAAGATTCACAAAGTCCTGAGCATTTTCTTTTAAAGACATAGTATTTAGTGTTTGAATTTGACTGCAAGTAAGTTTATAATTATGCCCCGCCGGTTGGTATATTGTGCCAAATTGAGGGGGATTTCATACTCATGCTTAATGGGCTTCGTATTTTCTTTTCTTTTGGAGCAAATAGGCCTTTTCGGAAGTGTTGCTTACCAGAGCAATGGCCTTTTCTACTTTGTCTAATGCCTGGTCCTTGTGTCCGGTTTTGTAAAAGTACTCAGCCCATAATCCATGGTAGAGATAAGCGCGTTGCTCCAATGCTTGGGCATTTACCTGCTCAAGAAGGTTTTTGGCCTGTTCGTACTCCTCTATTTGTAGGTGGATAACGGCTCGATTGAGTATGTTGAAAGGAGAGGGCTGTACTTCTTCCAGTCTTTCGTACCACATTAAAATTTTGGCCCAATCAGTACTTTCATAATCTTTAGCGCTGGTGTGCTCGGCCGCTATGGCTGCCTCGTAATGATAGCTGGAAAAGCTCTCTGTTTCAACTGCACGAGTCATTGCAATATGTCCCATACTCATCAATGGCGCATACCATTTTGAGCGATCCTGTTTTTTCAGGCTAATGAGTTCATTTTGGTCATTGATTTTGCTTTTAAGTCTTGCAGCTTGAAAACACATTAGAGCCAGGAGCGCCTGGGTATTGGGATGGCTGGTAAGAGGATTGCTCAAGAGCATTTGACAAAGGCGTAGGGCTTCTCCACACAAATCTTCTCTTACCAGGGCCTCTTTCTTGGTAGAATGAAAGCCATCGTTGAAAATTAAGTATATCACCTCAAGAACCCTGCTGAGGCGATTAGGAAGTTCTTTTCCCGTTGGAATTTCAAAAGAAATGCCACTCGAACTAATTACAGAACGTGCTCTGCTCAGCCTTTTTTTAATGGTTTCTTCTTTGAGAAGAAGGGCCGCAGCAATTTCCTTTTGGCTAAAACCTGATATCGTTTTTAAAGCGAAAGCTATCTGATCCTTAGGATTGAGTAGGGGATTGCAGGCAGCAAAGATCATCCGTAACTGGCTGTCGGCAATTTCACTATCAAGAAACAATTCTTTTAGAGCAATGGTACTCGGACCAGTTTCCAGCTGAGGTGCCCTTTTATGTTCAGCCCCTATTTTTCTGAATAAATCAAGTGCCCTGTTTTTAGAAGCCTGGGTGAGCCAGGCTTCAGGATTTTCGGGCATATTACCAGGCCATACCCTCATGGCGGTAATAAAGGTGTCCTGCACCGCATCTTCAATGGTTTCCAGGTGGGCTAGGCCAAACACCCGGGTAAGGATAGAGACCATCTTTCCATACTGGTGTCTGAAAAGATGGTCTACTAGTTTGTTCTGCGGCATGCGCTAGTACACGGTAACTTCACGCACTTCCACAGTTCCATTTACATCGTAGTCAGGGTAGTCCTGTGCTATTTCAATGGCGTGGTCAAAGTCGCGGGCCGATACTATATAGTAGCCACCTATTAATTCCTTGATCTCTGTGGCAGCCATGTCTGTAACCGTTCTGTCAGGTCCGGAAACACGCTTTACTACAGATTGCAGGGCATTGCCACTTTTTACGGTATTGGATTGCTCCATCTTTTGCTGCCAGGCCATCCATTTACCTATGCGGCCTTGCATTTCTTCTGGCGACAGATTGAGTTCAGCGTAGTTTACGCCAAGAAAAACGAGCATAAAATCTTTCATACTAATAGGTTATTTGTTTTGATCAATTTTGAGTTGAGTGCTTATAACGGCAATACTACATGGGGGCAAACTCATGCAGGTCAATAGAGCAACCAGGAGCCCATGAGATGTGTGGGTGATTGGCCAATAATGCCTTGGCTGCATCCAGGTTTTCAGCCTGAATAATAGAGTACCCGGTATTGCTGCTGGTACTTGCAGTCCAGCTACTGTTAGGAGCAATATTTTCTCCGCCCATAAGCGGTGAACCAAAATCTACAATGGCATCTCCGGCACTCTCTTTCCAAGCCATCCATGGTTTCATTCCTTCAGCTTTTTGCTCTTCAGTGGCGTTGGCCATTTGAGCTAAAACTTCTGCAGGGGCAAGGTAGAGTACTAAAAAACGTTTCATTCTTTTGAGTTTTTAATGATTTATGCTCCTATGACGAAGCTACCCATTAAAGGGGGGACAAGGCTTTGAAAGTTTTTTGAAATGTTTGTAGAAACTTGTTTCAGGAGAAATGAAAGCCTATACATCGTCAGTGTAATGCTCTTTTCTTTTGGGTTTGCTAAACTTCTCTTTATTAAACTCTTTTGAGCCTCCTTTCGGAATTGACAATGAGGTCCATTGCTGGTTTTGAATTAGTTTACCAATAAATACAATTTGTCCTACGTGGTAAGGATAATGTGCCAGTTGGCGATTTATAGCTTCTCTTACCGTATGTCCCATATTTCTGATATAAACCGTTTTGTCAAGGTCAGCATCAGAGAGTGGTTCCAGGGCTTGTAACAGGCAATTCCAACCTTCATTCCATTTAGCCAGCAACTCGTCTTTTGACTGTATGTCGTTTTCAAACTCTCCATCTCTTTTGCGCCATTCTTTTTCACCGTCACTATTGAGGAAATCAGTCCAGCGCGACATCATATTGCCGTGAAGGTGTTTTACCAGCATTGCTATGCTATTGCTTTCTTCATTGGGTTGCCAAAAAAGTTGTTCATCAGGGATTTGGGCAAAGGTTCGCTCACCCAGCCCTTTGTAATATTCAAATTGTTTTTGCAGGCTTTGTAGCTGTACGTTCATGAAATGTAGGAAGTGCATTAGTGCCTTTGCAAGATACGAACAGCATGGGGATACGCGAAGACAAAATAGTTGTTGCCACAGATCAGTTCGCAGTACAGCTAGTTGCATTCTGCTTTAAACGGTTCACTGCAGGAACCTGTGCTTAGGTTTACTGTGAAACAGAACAGTTGATCTCCAACACATTTAAGCTGGACAAGGTCAGTGCCTACCTCCAAGAGTGTCCACTTTGGAAGGTGTTTGCTCACAGCGTTAACTAATACCAGCTTTTCGTTGGCTGAATTTAAAACCGTTACCAGTTGGTAATGATAGTCTGTGGCTGTAATTGAGTCCAGAAGTTGCAAACTATTGCTTATAGCAGAAAACTGCTTGGTGATAACCTTATCAATGTCCTCGATCTCAGTAGGTGCTAATGAAGAAGCCTGCACATCTTCTTTATAAAAGAGTATTGACAAGAGCTCATCTGAGGCTCGCAAGGGATAAAGGGAAAGGGAAGGGACTGCTACGTATGTAAGAGCATAAACGAGTAAAATACAGGAAACCCTCATTTCTTGAGCTTAAATTCTTCTTCTTTGAGCATTACTCCATCTTTATAGGTCTGGCGTTTTGTTAGCTCACCCGTATCATTCCAGTAGGTCCAAATGCCGTTTGGACATTCATAAGAGATGTAGTCGTACAAGTTACAGTCTTGGTATAAGTAGGTTTTCTCGCACTTCTTTTGTCCATTCGGGTACCAGTAGGTCCAGGTTCCGGTGCGCTCACTGTTTCGGTAAAGGCCTTCTGATTCTTTTTGCCCGTTTTCAAAGAAGCTGGTAAACTTTCCTTCAAAGCGTTGCTGAGCGTATACATTGGATTCCAATCGGCATTGAATACTCACTTTTCCATTGCTGTGCCAATAAGTCCAGTTTCCGGTTTGTACGGCTACCATTTTGTAGTTACCGCTTCCCACACAGCCCAGCTCAAATTGGCCTTCAGTAAACATGCCACGCGCCATTTTCTTTCCATTGCTATGATAAAACATCCAATAGCCTCTTGGTTGGCCATTGGCTATAAAACCCTTGGATCTCAATTGTCCATTGGGGTAAAAACTAGCCCATTCTCCGGTTTTCAGTTCTTCATTACAGTTTCCACTGGCCAACAAGTTTCCGGCACTGTCCCTATGTTCCGTTATACATGGGGCATCCTCACAAGATCGGTAATGTGGAATCCCACCATCAGGACAAAGTAGAATTCTATCCGCCAGATCAGGCAATATTTGGGCAATGGCAAAAGGAGACTGTATTAAGGAGATAAAGGCAAGAAGAAGTGTGGCAGTTGTTTTCATAGAGCTCAGGCAATATATCCATAAATGAGTAAATGTTTAATCGTGTAAAATAAACTTTCAGTAATTTTTGAAAGTTTGAAAACAAAGCTCATCTTTGAGTCATGATTTTGAAAAAACACTTTGACCTAAGCACAACTCTTTAAAGACATATGGCATGTACAATCTTCAACTCATATCACTTGTTACCTACGCTGTACTGGCAACAGTAACTACCGTATGGTTGGGGCAGAGCTTGTACCGAAACGGAGAGGTGTTTATAGCCATGACACTTGGCAGTCGCACTGACTTGGTGAAACCCATAAATAACATACTTCTTATAGGCTTCTACCTGGTAAACATGGCCTTTGTATTGCTTTACATGTCTCAAGGCAATGAGCATGTGCAAAGCCTCGCAGATGCATTGTCTTTTTTATCTGGAAAACTGGGCTTTGTTCTCGGCATTTTAGGGCTTTGGCATTATGGCAACATTGCTATACTTCTTTCTATTCAGCACATTATAAAATTCTATAAATCATGGAACATCAAGTAGCGGCCTACCTCATCTACTTACCTGTAGTTGTTGTGATGACCACCCTCGTAGCTCAAACACTTTTTAAAAACAGTAAAGTCTTTATGCTCGACATTTTTAAGGGTAGGGAGACTATTGCCGTATCTACTAACAACCTGTTTAAAATTGGCTTTTACCTGCTCAATTTAGGTGTGGCTTTTCTAATTATGGAGATGGATCCTATGGGCGGAAAAGTACAAATGCTGGAAGCACTGAGTTTTAAGGTAGGGGGCTTTACCATTTACCTTGGAATAATGCTCTTTCTTAACCTGTATATGTTTTTCAGAGGCAAGCGGAAATCCAAAATTACTGGTGCTAATGGACCTGGCAGGGCACGGCCTCATGCTGAACCTGCCGTATAGTCTATTTTCATTTCTTTTCGACAAAGCCCGTGTTCTTCAGAGTACGGGCTATTTTAATATCCGGTAGCTGGAAATTAGTAGCCAGTGACTAGCAGCTAGTAGACAGTAGTTAGTGGCGGGTTGTGAGGGGATAAAATTGCGCCAAGGAATGGAGCGCCCAACTGGCCTTCAATAGAGGGCTGAGCGGAGTCGAAGTCCGGTTTACACATCTGTGCAATTTCTCATAAATGTATACCTGAAATCCAGTAGCCGGGAACGAGTGGCTGTAGAGTACGTCAAATTGGAAGAACACTATTGACTTTGAAGTCTAAATAGAAGCATCCCCGTGAAGCGGTATGATGATGTAGAAAATAGAACTTAGCGAATAGTGGAGCATTCAATATCCGCCAAATCACTGTCACGTTAAAAAGCTACCGTGGATAGATTCGTTGCCCTTGTAGGTAGGTTTCAAGCACTCTTGTTCTTGAAATGCTTTCTTTGTCTGCCTCAAAAATGTTTTGATCCAGTACAATGAAATCTGCTTCCTTTCCCACTTCAAGGCTTCCTACTACTGTTTCCTGGCGCATTACATAGGCTGCATTAATGGTATAGGCTTCCACAGCTTGCTCCAGACCTAGTTCCTGAGGCGAACGTGTCACGGCATTTTGCAAACCAATGAAAGGGTTTAGGTCGCTTACGTCCCAGTCGCTGCTTAGGGTAATACGAGCATTGGCTTCGCTCAGGCTTTTTATTGGAATAATGTTTTCATTCAGGCTGGCATCAATCCATTCATCGTTTTCATGCCAGTGTTCGGGTTGGCTAAAATCACCAGCCACCTGGGCATCAGCCGTTACGTTGAGTTGTGCAAACCTGTTGTAGTCTGATGGGTTTACATACTCCACGTGCGTGAGCCTGTGCCTGCCTTCAGTAGTGCCACTTTGCTCTATGGCATTAAGAGCTTCATTTACTCCTCTGTTTCCAATAGTATGTATGTGGAAATCAAAGCCTGTGGGCTCTAGAGCGGCAATGTACTGGGCAATTCTGTTTTGGGCTACGTAGTTTAATCCATTGTTAGTGCCCAGGCCAAATAGGTCAATCTTAAAATCATCGTCCATGGCTGAGGTGGTGTTCACAATAATGCCATCTGCATATAGCTTTATCTGGTTGATTTTTAAAAGACTGTTAGGGTCGTTGCTGTACAAGGACTGGAGCTTGCTTATCTGGTTGGCGTCTTCTTCGTCAGGGTACAGCCATAACCCCAAATTGGCCCTTACGCTTAATTTTTTATCTGAGGCAACGCGTATCCAGGTGTTGTGATGGTCCCTTTTCCAATAGGTTCGGGCATCGCATACAGAGGTAATTCCGTTTTTGGCTAATTCAGGCAGGGCATATTCTACCAAACCATCATAGTCGTTTTGTGCGCTATTGGGAATGGATGCAATAGCCAAATCCACAATCAGGTTGCCGGCATTATCTATGAGCAGACCGTTGGGTTCATCATTGGCATCCTTCATGATAACTCCACCGATAGGGTTGGGAGTTGTAGCATCAATATTGGCCAGCTCCAATGCTTTTGAGTTTACCCACATAGAATGCGAAGTAAGTTCCATTACTGCTATGGGGCGATCGGTTGATATTTCGTCAAGTATTTCTATGGGGGGGCGTGTAGCATCCAATAAGGTATAAAAGCCAAACCCCCAGCCCAAAATCCATTCTGCGTCAGGGTTTTGCCTCAGGGCTCTTGCTATATCTGTGCTGTACCTTTCAGGATCTGTTTCTGTTTCGTTTAAGGTGAATTGAAAATTGTTTGAGGCCGCTTCTAAAGGGTGCATGTGTACATCGTGGATGCCTGGCATTACCATGGCATTTCTCAGGTTAATGATGTCCGCATTTTCTGAAGCCTGGCTCTCAATTTCTTCGGTGGTACCAAGGGCCACAATTTTTCCATCCTGAACCAACATGGCCTCCACCCATTTTTGGCTGGGGTTAACCGTATAAATTTTACCGTTTATATAAGCCTGTTGCCCTTCTTGAACACCTATGTCATCATCACCGCGTCCGCATGATGAGAAGCCAATAAAGACCGTAAGCAGGAGTAGTAATGCGTATTTCATAAGAGCTATTTACGAAACCAATCTACCACGAAAAAACAAAGGCAGTTGGCCTGATGCATGAAAAGGTCGGTAAAATTGGAGCTGCCAGATGTTTAGCAGGTCCTTCGAACACAATTAATAAGTGTTGTTCTCAGTAATGGGCAATAGCCTTGAATCAGCCAATGCAGCCGTTCTATGACCGGCAATTTTGAGATAGGCTTCGTTTTGTGCAAATTTCATAAACTCCGCTACACTCGCATGTTTCACCAGCAGTACCTCATCCCATTTTTCATTTTCAGGTCCTATAAGAAAGCTGTTGCTCTTACCATAGATGAGTATCTCACTACCTGCTTCGCGTAAAAACGGCATGGTAGCCTCCATGTAGCGTTGGTAGGCTTGCCGTCCACTTATTGGGGCTTCAGGAGCCAGGTGCGGAATAAGTGAATAATCGGCTGTATGCTTAAAGCGAAGCATGTTGAGCATTGTAACCGGCCCTTGTATGTTCTGCTTAAAAAAAGCCATCCCGGCTTGCTGTGTTGCGTCTATATAGGTTTTGTTCATTTCTAATTTCCATTTGGCGCAGGGGGCAATTGTACCTGCATAGTGTCAGTCATGGCCTCCTCATTCATGTAAATTACTTCAATCACATTTGGAGTAATTGGCTTAATAAGTCCTTCGAAAGTATGAAGTAAGCCTTCTTGCTCGTCGCTCTCGGATATGGGCTGTTTATTTTTTAATCCCATGGGGTCATATTCACTTTTTGTTTCAGGTAGATCAGGTAATTGCCAGTCGCGAATAGGAAAGGAGTAAAGGTTTTTCCATTTGCCGGCAACAAACGATACTATATGGCAGGTATTTATATTCGACCAGTCAGCCCAATTCACAACGTAAGAGATTTCGTCAGCTCCATCTCCATTCAGGTCACCTTCGTTTTTAAGATAAGAAAGCCCCAAAAGTTGGTCTTGCCGTGCAAAGTGTAATGTATCTATATCTGAGTTGCTACAGGAGGCAAAGGAGTTTGGTGTTTTTGCAACTGTGCGTTCTACCAGTTCCTCATAACTTATTCCTGAATAAAACTTGTTGGTTTCCTTACCGGTCTTTCCATCTATGAAATGCTCCATCAGTTCTTCAATGTTCCCATCTCCATCAAAGTCACCTTTTATACTAAACCGATATCCCAATACAGCTTGGGCTGATTTTGCAATCGTATCCTGGAGGAGAACATTGGTATCGGATGCTAATGCAGACTCCAACGTTGGTTTTAATTGTGGCTTTTGCTCAGTGCAGGAAATGGTGAGCAACACCGATACTATTAAAAAATAGTTTGCCTTAAATGTTACTATCATGCTTTGCCTTAAGTAACTAGTCCATTGTTGCAAACTCTTGTTGAAGTATCAGGTGTGCGTTTTTGCGCTGTTTCTTTCGTTTTTCTGACTTTTCCTTTGCAGGCCATCGTCGGTAGTCTGTGTCAAAATGCATGTTGTTTTCTGCCATGAGGGAATTTGGTCTTACCATCATGCCATTCATATAGCAGTCGTCCACACAAATGTGCTTAGAGTAAATACCGAAGTTTCGATGCTTAATTCGTTTCCTTTTTAGTATTAACTGTTGTTGGTGCCGTATTTCCTTTCTCAGTTGCCTCTCGTCCTCAACAGTCAGTTTAAGGCCCAGTGTCTTTAAATCGAAATAGGTGCCTGGATCCTTGATTTGAAGGAAGTTGTAGAACTTCCCAAAGGTTTTGTTGGCACGATCGCGCAAAGCGATACGCTCATCTGTGCTTAGCTTTTCATTTTCCAAAATAGATCTGTACAGCCCCAGCGTATTAAAATCAGTATACTTTTTATAGTTGGCTATGTAATGATGGTATTCAGATATACTTAGCCGGTTGAATCTTTTTCCAATTTGCATGATCCCAGTTTGTTCATTTGATTCGAAAGTAGCATGTTTTGATCAAATTCTTTCGCTATAACAAGCCTATGATTCCACTGGTTTAAGGGAAGGAAACCTTATTTTCAGAGTTGAAATGTAGCTTCTTTTTGAAGCTCTTTAAGTAGTTTAAAATAGGTTTCTTTGGCGTGAATAGCCTTTAGTTTCAGAGTTACAGGATCTAATCCTTGCATTCTTATGTGCGCGGCTACCATACCAATGGAATGCGCGTAAAACATGTCCATTTCCGATGACAGGGAAAGAAGGCCGTTGCCAGCCTGTGAAGTTGATTGTAGCGTTTCCTTTCGTTCAATCTGGATAACATCCGTACTATTTCCCATTACATCTACTGTATCAAGATTAGTGAGGCTCCAGGTACCACTCATTTCGAACAAAATGGTATCGCTGTAGGCTGACGTCCACCTAAAGTGCATGTGTTTTGAATCATCAAAAGCCCAGCGGTCAGGGATGGTAAACTCTGATAAGTCAATTTGATGTACATGCGCAACCGCTTGTGGATGCTCTTTTTCAGGCAATAGGACCTTATCTATTCGTACGTGGTCTATTTCTCTGTACTCGATAAAACCATTCTGAAATTCCAGATCCTTGTTAAAGAACGCGTATGAATATCTATTCTTAACTAAAGAATCTCTTTTTATCAATAGGTAATGCAAAGGGAAGAGCGCCTCATTACTGTTTTCATATTCGTAAAAAAGCATTTCACCTTTGTTTAAAGCAGGTCCCAAATAAGGTCTTACAAATTGCACGTCATTTTTGCGGCTGCATGCACAAAACAGCAGTAAGAGTAAAAGGAATTTCCCGAGCCATTTCATGACATCAAATATCAGCGATATACGAAAGACAGACAAGGGCTACATTTCTTGTAAGGCACTGAGTATTTTTCCTGCACGTAGGTTAAATGACTTTGTACTCTTTCCCAGTTGAGCTTCCAAAGAATCTCTAAGTTCAGTATGCAAAGCCGGATAGGTGGTTAACGCATTGAATAAGGCCTGCCCGGCATGTATTTTTAATGACACGTTGGATTTCGATTCATTGAGCCACTTGAAAAGCAAGTCGATGGCCTCTGCTTCATGCTCAACAGGAATACCGCATAGTTGCCAGAACTTGGCGAACGACCTGTTTACGTCAATGCCATTTATCTGTTCCTTCATTTCAAATAGTTGGTGTAGGCAGGGAAAAAGCACCTTGGGAGCAGTTTCAGCAATGTCGCCGAGCAGCCAAAGAAAACGAGAAGCAACGGGCTTTTCTTCACATGCCAGTGGCAGCAAATCACTTAAAGGAATATCTTCTTGAATGATGGCATGAGTCCAAAAACTGCGTTGTTCAGCAGAACTCTTAGGTAACTTCAAGTGAAGCTCCTGGTAAAATTCGGTAGTAGTTTGTTCTCCGTGCATTCCAGGTATAAAAATAAAAGGAGAGGAGTTTAAATGAACAAAGTGAAATACAAATAGCACAGGCCTAACCGACCGACAGACAGCCATTACATTAAAGGGCTCTGCTACTTTAAAAGGTAATGGTCAGTTGTACGGCATCGGCTTCGTCAGGTCTTAAAATATTTGCGATACCTATTCCCAATAGCCTAATTGGACGACGCTCTGCTTCCAGAGGCGCCCACAGTTCTCTGGCCAATTTGCCTATGAGTTGAAGGTCTTGCTCATAATTTCCGAGCGACTTATTCCTGCTTATGGTTTCAAAATCTTCATAACGCACTTTAAGAACCACTGTTTTGTAAGCAATTCCACGGTTTTTAAGTCTTTTCACCAATTCGGTGGTAAGGCTTTCCAGGTGTTTGTAAATCTCTTCTACTTCAGTTAAATCATCTCTGAAAGTGTTTTCAACGCTTACCGATTTGGCTTTTCGGTTGGGCTTTACTGCTCTATCATCTATGGCGCGTACTATTTTATAATAGTAGTTGCCCGATTTGCCAAACAACCTCACCATTTGTGGAAGGTCATACTTCAGCAAGTCTTCGCCCAGATGAATGTTCATTCGGTTCATTCTTTTGGCTGTGGCCTTGCCTATGCCAAAGAATTTGTCAATGGGCAATTGCTTTACAAACTCTTCAGCCTTGGTGGGGTGGATAAGGCAGTATCCATTGGGTTTGTTGATGTCAGAGGCGGTTTTAGCCAGGAACTTATTCATTGAGATGCCAGCAGATGCGGTGAGTTGTGTGCTTGCTAGAATCTTGGCCCTGATTTCGTTGGCAATTTGGGTAGCTGAATCCAGTCCTTTTTTATTCTCTGTAACGTCTAAATAGGCTTCGTCCAGAGAGAGAGGCTCTACCATATCAGTATACTCAAAAAAGATTTCCCGTATTTGATTGGATACTTCCTTGTATACATTAAACCTTGGGCGTACAAATACAAGGTGCCTGCATTTTTGTACTGCCAACTTTGAAGACATGGCGGAACGCACCCCAAATTCACGGGCTTCGTAGCTGGCTGCCGCAATTACTCCTCGCTTACCGTCGCCGCCCACTGCTACGGGCTGTCCTTTGAGCTCAGGTCGGTCGCGTTGTTCTACAGAGGCGTAGAAGGCATCCATGTCTATGTGAATTATCTTTCTCAAGCAATGCGCAAGCTATTTATTTGTTCTTAATTCGCTTCATGCTTTCTTTTTGGGAAAAAGATTTATTCGATCATCACTTTGACTGCATCGTTATTGGCGCTGGTTTTACAGGTATAAACATGGCTTTAGCCTTTAAACAAAAATTCAGTGCGGCATCAGTATTGGTAGTGGATGATGGTGCCGGATTTAAAGGTGCGAGCACCAAGAATGCTGGTTTTGCCTGTTACGGAAGTCCATCGGAGTTAATAAGCGATATGGCTCTAATGGGAGAAGAAGCTGCCTTAGAACTTTTAGGGCGTCGAAGGAAAGGAATTGAAGCTATTGAACGATTTTGCCACGGAACCGGGATTTATGTTAAGAGTAGGGCATATGAAGTATTTCTGGAGAGGAATAGCGAACTATATGAAAAGAGCAGAACATCGGTAAAACAGCTCAATCGACTGGTGAAGGACGCTACAGGTATGGAAAGCGTTTATCTTTTAAAGAGTACGAATCAGGTATCAAAGGCAATTGGAACCATAGAAGTGCAAGGGGAGGGGCAGGTGCAGCCGGCAGCTTTGCGCAGCAAACTTTACAAGGAAGCTCTTAACCTGGGTATTCGCTTTTGCGATGCCAGGGCAATGGCCATTGAGAACCGTGATTTTTCTGGTGCCGCAGTTAGGTTGGCGAATGGGCTTGAACTCAAATCAAAATGGCTGGTAAACTGCGTAAATGGTTTTAACAATAGTCTCACTAACAACACACTTGTGGCTCCTGCCAGGGCACAGGTACTCATTACCAGTGAAATTGAAAACCTTCCCTATAGTGGCAATTACCATATGGATGAAGGATACTTCTACTTTAGAAATGTGGGGCGACGGCTCTTGCTTGGAGGTGGAAGAAACCTTGCATTTAAAGAGGAAACGACAGACCGTATCGCGTTAAATCCATTGATTCAGAGTGCATTAAAGTCGATGCTGAAGTCAGAGTTGCTGCCTGGCTATGAGTTTAAAGTTACAGATCAATGGGCCGGTATTATGGGAATGCGATCGGATAAATCACCAGGAATAGAGCGGGAAGGAAACTGTCTCAGTATTGTGGGACTTAGTGGAATGGGAGTTGCCCTATCTTTTTATTTACCTCAGTTGGCTTTGAAGCAAATGGAGTAAAAAAGGTCTAAAGGATTTTTAGAGAGGTTTTAAGCGTAATGGTGGGATGGTTTATTTGAGCAAAACCGAGGTATACGCTGGCCATTTGGCCATCAAAAAGAAAACCACCTGCGTAATACAGGTTTTTTCCTGAGTCCTTGCTCTTAATATAGCTGCCCCGGGTGCTAAGGTCGGTCTCAGTAAAATCAAGCTGGTATTCGCTTTTGAGTCTTTCCGAATCTACTGTGGCTTCAATGTCGTAGTCAAACTTAAAATGGTAGTTGTGGCCATAATATCCAGCTTGAACAACAAAAATGAGGTTTTCAGAAGCTGGTACGGCCATACTGGCCTTATACTGATAGGTTATAATGTCGTTCTGAAGGTTCATACTGTTCAGCTCAACATCCATAATAGGATTGGTGCCCAGGGTAATGGCATCCTGAACGTTAAGGAGACCTATTTTGGTTTGTGACTGAGAAGCGTCAAAACGCAACCATGAAAGTACCGGAACCTTAAAAAAACTACGGAGATGAAGGGATGCACCCAATGAAAAAGACGAGGCTCTGGTTTTAAAACTTCCTGTTTCCACATCATTAAGAAAGTAGTTTAGCGGTAGGTACCCGCCTGAAAAAATGAGCCCATGAAGTACCCTCAGTTCTACGGTCGGCATACTAAAAGGTACTACGGCTAATATACCTCCTAAGCCACCTGGCATCTGGGTTTCAAAATAGACGTGTTCACCGGTTTTAGGATGCACTACCCGTGTACCGTCTTCGGCCAATAAGTACTGTCTTATAATAGAGCCTTCTCTATTGCCATAGGAATTATTGAGGCCTCCCATGTATTGTATTGCTGAAGGCTCATATAGCTCTGTGCGGTCAATTTTGCTTATGTCTAAACTTTGGAGACCAAAGGTTTGCATGGAGATTCCTGCACTGTATTTAACCCTCCAATTGCTGTTCCAGTGCTGAATTTGGGAGCCCAATACTATAGGGGCAGCAAGCTCTTCCAGCAGCATTTGTGAATATCCATGGTAGAAGGATGGAACCGACAGGGCAAAGTCGTTGAGCTGATCGTTCAACGTGTTTTGAGCATATGAGTGTGCCGACGACAGACCTATTAAAAGAGCAATAATGTACTTCATATCAAAGTGTGTCGTTGTATTCGTAAGGAGTTAAAATAGCCACCGCCTGTTCTCCCACATCGTTTCGGAGTATTACCTGTAGTTCTTCCCAGTCATAAGATCGTACCTTAAATATCATCTCATAAGAGTCACTAAGTGAAGTTCTAATGGTACATTTCACCTGGAGCTCACCTCCTTCATGATCTACCCAATAGCTGCCAAATGCATTGTCGGCCATTGATGGATTAGGAAATAGAGCACGCTCTCTGTCACAGATTAAGCCTTCGTCTCCCAGGTCGTTAGGATCATATTTAAACCTACTACCCTTTAAAAAGGTGTATCGATTGTCTAAATAGCATTGCCAATGGCTAAGGTCACTAAGTGAGCTTCCGTCAGCATTTTCCATTCTAAATATTTTCCATGTTTTGCTTCCCCCTTTATCGTCAATGTTCAATAAGGATAGAATGGCATATAGGGGGTGGCCCGTTAAGGAAATTTCTCCCTTGAATTGCGCTACGTCGCCTTCGTTAGTCCTTTTAGTTTCAGAGAGGTAGGGATTGTTGATATTATTCCAGAGCGTGGCGCGGTCACGCACTTCAATAATGTGACGGCTGCCGGTGTTAATTCCCGTAAGCGGAGAAGTAATCTGGCGTCCTAGTTCAAAAGATTCGAAGGGGTCTCTTTCCTGGCTCATTGCACCTTCGTGCACTACCGATAGAATGTAGTAGTTGGAATCTTCAACAACAAGTGAAGATCCACCGTCACATAAGGGGCCTCTTATGGAGAGAATGTTAGTTTTACTGACAGCTTCGTTAACAATGAGCTCCGCCTCGGTGTATTCACATTCAGTTCTACAGCTTGAAAAGAGTAGGAGAGTACCAACAATAGCCATCCAGGTTTTCATCATATAGAGCTTCTAACACTAACGAAAATAGTAGGTGCGACATTTTAAAATTGAATAAAAATGCCAACGAAGCTTAAAACCTAGTAATTGACCTGTTTATCTGAGTGATAAAGATCCAAGTGGAAAAGCCTTATCCAGGAGCGAACCTTAACGTCTTTCCTGAAAATCCAGCTTCTTCATTGAAGTAAAGTCAAGCCATTTTTTGTTTTTGGATAAGTAACTTCTTGAAGCTGCAAACACAATTGATTCTACCAGGAAAAGTCCGAGTGCACCAATCATTCTGTCTGTGTCCGCCAGGAAATAGCCTTTGGCATAGGCTATTGGAAAAGCTGACATGGCTACACAGGAGCCAATAGTTGCTGGAAAAGTAAGTATGTCCAATCCTACTTTTCTTTTTGGATTCTTAATAGCAAACACATCTGAGTAATGCAGGTTTTTGGTACCAAAGAAAAGTGAGTCGCCTTCAAGCTTGTTCAATTCCAAAGATTCAATGTTTCCCGATCGTGTTTGTACCTGATAGGTTTTACCAGCCTTCAATTGTACGAGTGTCAGCGAGTCAATTCTCACCAAATAGGACTGTCCAAGTGAAAACAAAGGAGCTGCAATAGAGAATAAGAGTATATATAAATGCTTCATTACAGTAATCTCAAAGTGGTTTTTATAGCAAACGTTGGATAATTGATGTTGGCATATCCAACATAAACCCCGGCAATGGACCCTTCAAACAATATTCCGCCAGAATAGTAAAAATTTGAGCCAAGGTCCTGTTCCCGGCTAAAAGATCCACTGGCATTTAAGTCTGTATCTTCAAAGTCAAGATTGTATTCACTCTTCAGTTCTTCAACATTTACGTTGGCGTCAACGTCGTAGTCAAAATTGAATTGATAACCATGCGAGTAGAATCCACTTTGAAGGAGTAAAACCACCTTTTTAGTAGCCGGTATGGCCAGTGTTCCGCGGTATTGCAAAGTGCTTAAGTCGTTTTGAAGCGTCATGTTCTGAATGTCAATATTGATCAGGGAGTTTTCTCCCAAGTCAATGGCATCCTGGAAATTGCTTAGGCCAATATTGGTTTGCGAATAAGAAGCGTCGAATCTTAGCCATGACAATACTGGTATTTTCATGAATTGACGCATATCCAGAGAAGCGCCCAGAGTAAGTGAATGCACTTTAGTTTCAAAACTTCCGGTTTCCATATCCCTTAGAAAATAGCCATAGGGTATATAACCACCTGCCAGTACCAAGCCCTTCCAGGGCCGGATTTCCAATAAAGGCATCACATTGGGAACTACGGCCAAAATGCCTCCCAGTCCGCCTGGCATACTTGTTTCAAAACTTACGTACTCACCGGTTTTAGGATTTACAATTCTGTCGCCGTTTTCAGCCAGCAGATATTGCCTTATAATGGTAACATCCTGTCCACCATAGGCGCTGTTAAGGCCGCCCAGGTATTGTACAGACTCACTTCTATGCAGCTCAGTGCGGTCTATTTCATTAATATCAAAGCTTTGGTTGCCAAAAGCCTGAGTAGCTATACTCAAGCCGTATTTAAGGCGCCAGCTGGTATTCCAATGCTGCATTTGCGTTCCCAGTACTATCGGATCGCCAATGTTTTCCATAATTACTTTGGTAAAACCATAGTAGAACGACGGAATTGATTGAGCATAATCGTCCAGTTGATTGCTCAGTGTATGTTGAGCCTGAGTCTTTGCGATAGGCAGAATACAAACTATCCAGATTAGGTACCTCATATCTCTATATATTGTCGTTGTATTCGTATGGGGTTAAAATTGCTATCGCCTTTTGCCCAAGACCGTTTTCCGCTTCCACCTTGAGTTCGTTCCAATCGTATGAAATCACTTTGAATGCCACTTCGTATACTTCGTTTATTGACATGTTAATACGTGTGTTTATTATCAAATCAGCCCCAGAGTCATCTACCGAATATGTTCCATATACCCTGGTTACACTTGAAGGATCGCTAAAGTAATCCAGCTCCTGAGGGCATAAGAGACCTTGGTCATCTTCTCCATTAGGGTCATACCGCATTCTTTTTCCTTTCATGAAACTGTATTTGTTGTCAAGAAAGCATTCCCAGTCGTCCAGATTAGGAACAGGGTTTCCCTCCGGTGTGGTTACCTCGGCTACTTGCCAGGTTTTAGATCCGCCCTTGTCATCAATATCTAAAAGGGGCAACATAAGCTGCAACTCATGCCCTGTGAGTTCCACTTTTCCTGTAAATCTCAAGAGCTGTCCTTCAGAAGTGTTCTCTACTGTTGTAAAGTAGGGGTGGTTGAGATTGTTTTTAAGAGTGGCCTTATGCCTCACCTCAAAAATGTGACGACTTGATTCGTTAATTCCAGTAAGAGGCGAAGTAACCTGTTTCCCTTCCTCAAAGGTTTCATACGGGTCGAGCCCCAAACTGGCGGCACTTTCTTCTACAACGGCCAAAACAAAGTAGTCGCTGTTTTGTTCCGTAGTTGAGTTGTCTTCCGGACAAATTGGACCATTGATACTAAGTACAGTGCTTTCAGAAGCACCCTCCTTAACTTCCAATTGTGCATTGTCGAAGGAACAATCCGTTTCGCAACTACATACCATGCCCATAAGTATGCCCATACCTAACAACCAAGACCTCCACATAATCGAAAACTATTAAGCAACGAAAATAATGAGCGGTAAATAAATGGTGATGAATCTATAGAAAAAGTCGATGAACAGCCGGAAGCGTGATTTGGAACCTAAGTGATGAATCGTTTAATCACATCAACGCTCCTGGGGCTGGCACCCAAATTGGCATCGATATACTCCTGAGCAATGTTGCCGGCTTCATCACATTTTGCCACGTCTGTAAACCACTGGGAAGCTTCTGGCCCGAAGCCATCTTGCGATAGAATCTGGGCTGCACCACTATTTACAAAAGCTACGGCTTCAGTAAATTTTGAATAATTAGGACCAAAAAGCAATGGAATGCCGTAAGCGGCCGGTTCAAGTGTATTATGAACCGTTTTTCCAAAGCCACCGCCCACCAGCGCCACATTGGCCAAACTATATAAGTGCATAAGCCATCCAATGGAATCAACTATGAGTACTCTCGCCTGCAGGTTATCTTGTTGAAGCTCGCTCAGGCAAACGGCCTCAGTGCTAAAAAGCCTTTGAATTTGTCCGATACGGTCTCTGGATACATTGTGTGGAGCTATGATTAGTTTCCAGTTTTGTGCTTTAAGCGAATCCAGTTCCTTCAACAGAATACGCTCTTCAATAGAATAGGTGCTGCCCGCCACAAGGCATTGATGTCCCTCAACAAACTCTCTTACGAGGTCTGGAAGTGCTTTTTCTCCCTTGCTTTTTACCACCGAATCCACTCTGGTATCTCCACAGACGGTGGCATTGTCAATACCAATTTCACTGAGCATCCTCCTGGAGTTTTCGTCTTGTGTACAGAAGTGAGATACATTTTTAAGTATGCTTCTGAAGAAAGAGCCGTATGCTTTAAAATAAACCTGAGTAGGTCGTAGAAGCACAGAAGTGGCTACTATTGATACACCAGCTTTTGCTGCTTCCGAAACCAAATGATACCAAAAATCATACTTCACAAGAACGAGCAAATCCGGCTTCACCTGTTCCATACAAACACGCATGTTTTTTGCAGTGTCTATGGGTAGGTAGAATACTTTATCGGTATGTTTTTGTGCCTTTCCTGCTTCAAATCCCGATGGGGAGAAAAAGGTGATTACCAATTCATAGTCCTTGCCAAGGGCTTCCAGCAAAGGTTTGGCTTGCTCATACTCACCTAGTGAAGAAATGTGGAACCAAATCCGCGGTCTTTCCTTTGCAGAGAGCTGGAAAGTATTCAATCCCTTTTTTTTACGCCCGTTTATCCAGGCCCTGGCCTTAGGATTAAAGGGTGAAGCAAGGCTTATGAACAATGCATAAGACCTTATGAATAAATGGTAAAGTGCTTTGGTCAAAGAATTATTTTACACCGTAAGCCGGAATAATAAAGGTAAACTTCAAACCATAGTACATATCGAGTCTCTGCCGGTTATCTGGTCCCATGAGATCGTAGTTCCATGACCTTCGGTTTTTTGTAAGACCTTCAACTACTTCAAAGCCAATAGAATAGTTGAAAAGGTTTCTGTTTGAGTAGAGTCTGTAGCCAATATATTGGCTGAACATGCCACCATAGGTAAGTCTATCGTAGCCTTTTACATAAGGATCTTCTAATTGTGGAACACCACCGCCACCATAAGAAAACTTGATTTTATGCCGCATGAAGCCAAAACCGACACCGGCCACCCAACCACTGTTGTAGTTGTACGATGAATTTTTGATCAATTTTAAAAAGCTAAAATGAGCCTGATATCCCTGAAACCTTGGGCTTACTTCTTCAATATTGCCTTCAATGTTAATGGGCAAGCCTAATTCTGAATACACCAAGTATGCCGTTTCATCCTCGTTCAGGTTTTGTCCAAGCAACAAATCGAGCTCACCTTCTATAATCCAGTTACTGCTGGTTTTAAAACTGATGCCTGGAGATAGTACGTGCAGAAAATCGGTTTTTTCTTTTGCATCAAAGGCAGTGAGGTTTCCAGAATACCCGAACTGAAATGCAGGTATACTTATGGACGTATCTCTCAACATTCCCTGAGCAAGAGCTGAGTAGGAAAGAAGGAGCGAAAGAGAACCGAAAACGAGACTTTTAAGCATAGATGAAGTTTAGACTAAAAGAGTAGCCAGCGCGAATTTAAAGGTATATTTGGCCGCGGTTTTAACAAGCAAAAGATTTACAACCGTCAATGAATAACATACAAATGGTTGACTTGGTGAGTCAACATCAAAAAATAAGAACGGAGATAGATGCGGCCATTGGCAATATCATCGATAAAGCCTGGTTTATCAAAGGTGGCCCGGTCCGTGATTTCGAAGAGCAACTCTCTCATTATTTGAATGTTAAAAAGGTGGTTGGATGTGCTAACGGAACAGATGCTTTGCAGGCTGCATTCATGGCACTTGAGCTCCCCAAAGGTTCTGAAGTAATCGTACCAGATTTTACGTTTATCGCTACCGCTGAAGTTTTAGCCTTGCTTGATTTGGTTCCAGTGTTTGTAGATGTAGAAGCTGACACTTTTAACCTTGACCCAGTGAAGGCAGAACAGGCAATTACCGAAAAAACCAAAGCCATCGTACCGGTGCACATGTTCGGCTTGCCTTGTAATATGGACGCCTTTATGGATTTGGCTGAGAGACATGATCTCTACATAGTGGAAGATGCGGCTCAGGCAATGGGTTCAGAGTACACTTTTGCCGACGGTACTACTAAAAAGTCTGGTTCTGTTGGTCATATTGGGTGTACGTCTTTTTTTCCATCAAAAAACCTTTCTTGTATGGGTGATGGAGGAGCTGTTTTTACCAATGATGAAGTACTTGGAAAAAGAATAGAACAAATGTGCAATCATGGCATGCATGATGCATATAGCTATAAGTACGTGGGAATTAATTCAAGACTAGATGCATTACAGGCGGCCGTATTGAGTGTTAAGCTTCCAAAGCTTGACGAGTACAATGCTGCGAGAAAACAGGCTGCCAGCGACTACACTTCAGCTTTGCAAAATGTATCGCAATTGGATTTACCTGTTGAGAGCAGTAGTTCAAAACATGTTTACCACCAGTACACTCTTAGGGTAAAAGATGGAACCCGAAATGAGTTGGAAGCCCATTTGAAATCAAAGGGAATTCCAACCAAGATTTATTACCCTATTCCATTTCACGCACATGAACCGTACAATGATTTTCCGTACAATGAGGAAGCTCTGGAAAATTCCATGTGGTTGTGCGACCATGTATTGTCATTGCCCATGCATACCGAGTTGGATGCTGAGCAGATGAAGTACATCACCGATTCAGTAATTGATTTTTACCAAAATAAATAAACTTTAAGAATGCATTTAACAGTAGTAGGAACCGGATATGTTGGTCTCGTATCAGGTACTTGTTTTGCTGAAATGGGTAACCATGTTACCTGCGTTGACATTGACGAGCGCAAAGTAGAAATGATGCGCAAAGGTCAAATTCCGATTTTCGAGCCGGACTTGGATGTGTTGTTTGAAAGAAACCTCCGTCAGGGAAGGTTGAGTTTCACAACCGATTTGGCCGAAGGAATTAAAGATGCTGAAGTAATATTTTTAGCATTGCCTACTCCTCCTGGAGAAGATGGTTCTGCTGATCTTAAATATGTATTGGGCGTAGCCGAGCAACTTGGCGATATTATGGACCGCTACATGGTGGTGGTAGATAAGAGTACGGTGCCTGTGGGTACTGCTGATAAGGTACATGAAGCCATTTCTAAAAAGGCAAAGCATGATTTTGACGTAGTGTCCAATCCTGAGTTTTTAAGAGAAGGAGTGGCGGTTGATGACTTCCTTAAGCCTGATAGAGTGGTGATAGGAACCTCTTCTGAGAAGGCTCAAAAGATTATGGAAAGGCTTTACAAGCCATTTGTAAGACAAGGAAATCCAATCATCTTCATGGACGAGCGTTCGGCTGAGATGACCAAATATGCGGCCAACTCATTCCTTGCTACCAAAATTACTTTTATGAACGAGGTAGCGAACCTCTGTGAAATGGTAGGAGCTGACGTTGACAATGTGAGAAGAGGAATTGGTACCGATAGTAGAATTGGTAAGCGATTCTTGTTTGCTGGAATCGGATATGGTGGTAGCTGCTTCCCAAAAGACGTTCAAGCCCTGGAAAAAACTTCACAAGAGAACAATTTCGACTTTCAAATTCTGAAGGCCGTAATGTCTGTGAATGAAGGGCAGAAGACCGTGCTTTATCCAAAGATTTTAAACCATTTTGGAGGAGATCTTAAAGGAAAGAAAATAGCCCTTTGGGGATTGGCCTTTAAGCCCAATACCGATGACATTAGAGAAGCACCATCGCTCTATATGATCAACAAGCTTTTGGAAGCAGGTGCTACGGTTAGTGCTTTTGATCCTGAAGCCATGGATAATGTCAAAGAAGTGGTAGGAGACAAAATTGAGTACTGCGCCAATCAATACGATGCTCTTGACGGAGCTGATGCCCTTTTGATTGTAACAGAGTGGTCAGTTTTCAGAACGCCTGAATTCCATGATATGAAGGCAAGAATGAACGACAATCTCATTTTTGACGGTAGAAACCTATACGATCTCGACGAGATGGAGAGCATGGGCTTCACTTACTTTTCAATAGGACGTAAAAAAATCAATTAAAGAATGAAGAGGGTATTAGTAGCAGGAGGTTCAGGTTTTTTAGGCTCACACCTGTGTGAGCGATTTATTAAGGAAGACTTTCATGTAATATGCATGGATAATCTTTTAACAGGTGATATCAAAAATATAGAGCACCTGTTGCCCATGCGGCAGTTTGAGTTCCATCATCACGATGTTACCAAATTTGTGCATGTACCAGGTAAGTTAGATTATATCATGCATTTTGCATCTCCTGCTAGCCCTATTGATTACCTTAAAATGCCCATACAGACTCTGAAAGTAGGGTCTTTGGGTACTCATAACCTCCTTGGTTTGGCCAAGGCCAAAGGTGCAAGAATTTTGCTTGCCTCAACTTCTGAGATTTATGGTGATCCCATGGTGCATCCGCAAAAGGAAGAGTACTGGGGAAACGTAAATCCAGTAGGCCCGCGTGGAGTGTATGATGAAGCCAAGAGGTTTTTGGAAGCCATGACTATGGGCTACCATAGCTTTCACCAGGTAGACACCAGAATAGTTCGTATCTTCAATACCTACGGCCCCAGAATGAGACTTGCGGATGGTAGAGCGCTGCCTACTTTTATGGGGCAGGCCTTGAGAGACGAAGACATTACTGTTTTTGGAGACGGTGGTCAAACACGTTCATTTTGTTATGTGGATGACCTGGTAGAAGGTATTTATCGCTTACTTATGAGTGACTACGTGTATCCGGTAAACATTGGTAATCCGGTAGAGATTACCATCAAGGAGTTTGCTGAAGAAGTAGTAGAGCTTATAGGGTCAAAGAGTAAAATCACCTACCAGGACTTGCCTGAAGACGATCCTAAAGTAAGACAGCCTGATATTTCAAAAGCGCGCGAAATACTTGGCTGGGAGCCTAAGGTAGATCGTAGCGAAGGCTTGAAGCGTACCTTGGAGTATTTTAAAAGCTTGCGAGAGTTCAACTAAACTGGCAGGTACCTTAATGCCCTGTTAGCGGGGCAAGCACGCAAAGAGAAAACGATGAATATTTTAATAACAGGCGGAGCTGGCTTTATCGGTTCTCATTTAGTAAGGAGATTTCTCAATAAGCACGACTATAAGGTGGTAAACCTTGACGCGCTTACGTATGCTGGCAACCTTGAAAACCTGAAAGATGTAGAGGAGCACTCCAACTACACCTTTGTAAAAGGAGACATACAGGACGAAAGCCTGTTGAGTGAGGTATTTGTTGAGCATAACATTACCCATGTCATTCATCTTGCAGCAGAGTCTCATGTAGACAGGTCTATTGAGGATCCTATGTCTTTCATTTATACCAATGTAATTGGTACTGTGGCTTTGCTCAATACTTGTAGAAAGCACTGGGACTTTGCGTCTGGAAAGAACCTATTTTACCATGTGTCAACCGACGAGGTATATGGCTCATTACCGGAAAACGGCTATTTTCAGGAAACTACCGCCTACGATCCACGCTCTCCGTATTCGGCCAGCAAGTCAAGTTCTGACCATTTTGTAAGGGCCTATCATCATACCTATGGATTGCCCGTAGTGGTGTCAAACTGTTCAAACAATTATGGAGCTTTTCAATTTCCGGAGAAATTGATTCCCTTAATGATCCATAACATTAAGAACAGCAAACCATTGCCTGTATATGGCAAAGGAGATAACATTAGAGACTGGCTTTGGGTAGAAGATCATTGCTCAGCCATTGACGAGATTTTTCATAAGGCCACGGTAGGAGAAACCTATAATATTGGAGGAATCAATGAGTGGCAGAATATTGACTTGGTTCATCGCTTGTGCGATATCATGGATACCAAGCTCAATAGAGAAAATGGTACATCGCGTAAGCTTATTACCTATGTAAAGGATAGGGCAGGGCATGATAAACGATATGCCATAGACCCCGGCAAAATTCAGGATGAGTTAGGCTGGAAGCCTTCAATAACATTTGAAGAAGGCCTCGAAAAAACCGTTGACTGGTATCTTGAAAATGAGGACTGGCTCAATAATGTAACAACAGGTGACTATCTAAAATATTACGATCAACAATACCATAAACGATAAGCAATGAAGGGAATCATTCTGGCTGGGGGAAGCGGCACACGGCTTTACCCAATTACCAAGGCACTTAGCAAGCAGCTTATGCCCATTTATGACAAGCCAATGATTTACTATCCCTTAACTACTTTGATGCTTGCCAACATTAGAGAAGTTCTTATCATTTCTACCCCGCACGATTTGCCCCATTTTGAGCGCCTATTAGGAGATGGTAAGGCCTGGGGAATGGACATTAGCTATGCCGAGCAGCCAAAACCTGAAGGACTCGCACAGGCATTTGTAATAGGGGCTGATTTTGTAGGCGATCAGTCGGTGGCCTTAGTATTGGGCGACAATATTTTCTATGGAAGCAATTTCCATACGGCTATTGAAGCCAGTCGTGATCCTGAAGGTGGAATTGTTTTTGCCTATCCTGTATCAGATCCTGAGCGTTATGGCGTAGTAGAGTTTGACAAGGATTTTAATGCTTTAAGTATTGAAGAGAAGCCTGAAAAGCCCAAATCGCGCTATGCCGTGCCAGGCTTGTACTTCTATGACAACAAGGTAATAGAGATTGCCAAATCTTTAAAACCCTCACCAAGGGGCGAACTGGAGATTACGGATGTAAACAGAATTTATCTGGAACAAGGCGCTCTCAAGGTAACTGTGCTCGAGAAGGGTACCGCTTGGCTGGATACAGGTACCTTTAAGTCAATGATGCAGGCGAGCCAATATGTAGAAGTAATCGAAGAACGACAAGGCTTTAAGATTGGATGTCCTGAAGAGGTAGCATACAGACAAGGTTTTATTAGTGCGAGTCAATTGGAAGGGCTGGCTTCTGGACTCCTGAAAAGTGGTTACGGAAGGTATTTGCTTGAAATTCTTAAAGAAGAATCTTGAAGGTATTGATCTTGAATGGTCCCAATCTTAATCTATTGGGCGTACGTCAGACACATATCTATGGAACCAAGGATTTTGATTCTTACGCAAAAGAGTTAAAGAGTCATTTTGCAGCTCATGGGCATGACATTTCGTATGCACAAAGTAATCACTGCGGAGAGCTTATAGACATTCTTCATAATTCAGTAAAGGAGTACGACGGTGTTGTTCTAAATCCTGGGGGCTATTCACATTCCTCAATTGCTTTGGGCGATGCTGTGAAGTCAATAAAGACTCCCGTGGTAGAAGTGCATGTAAGCAATATTTATGGTCGCGAAGGTTTTCGTCGCAATTCCTATGTATCTGAAGGAGCAAAGGTAGTTATCAGCGGTGCCGGACTTCAAGGCTACAAATTCGCCATTGAATTTTTGCTTACTGAAGCACCTTAAGCGAAAGCTCAATATCTATTTCTGAAACCGGGTCTTCTTCGCTTGTAACGGTCACTGGAATCGGAATCTTCTCATTTTGACGTTCACCTGATGCTTTTGATGCTTCTATCATAGCCATGATCTGTTGGCCTGCATCGCAGGTAAAATAAACAGCTTCTTCAGCCCTTTTGTGGTATATGGCACTCATGCTTTTGAAGGCAATTGAGGCTTTGAGTTTGTACTTCTTGATAAGATAAAAAGCCAGAAAACCAGCTGCTAAATCGGCACCTATAGTATATGCGGCTATGTAGATGCCCCCCAGATGGTTTTTGGTGCGTCTCCTGAATGGAATGCGTATAACGCAGCGACTGTCATTGATTTCAACCACCCTGGGTCTGGTAAAGCGAATCATTGGAATCTTAAACAATCCAAACCAGAAAAGGGCCCATTGTGCTTGTTTAAGGTTTTTCATTTGCCTTTTTGTGTGAGTTGATCAACTACCTGAGCAATAGACTTCACTTGGTGCACATGTTCAATACTAGGGCCTGCACACCAAAGCGTTTTATATGTTGCTGAAAAGGCAGCCTTTTCCAATGATTTCATTCCCTTGTAAAACGTGAGCATTTTCACCCACTTTTTAAGCTTTCTGTTCTTGTTCAATAGATTTTCCAGCCAGTTTTGCTCGGTCCCAATTCGTTCCACGTATGGAGTTTTAATCACGGTACATGGAGTACCAGATAGTTTGGTAGTCATTACAATATCATCAGCTCCGTAATCTATGCAGGCATTTTTATACTCATCTGATACCGGGCTTTCATGGGTCGCGATAAAAACACTTCCAATAGAGCAGCCAGATGCTCCTAAATCAAGCATCTTTTGCAGCTGTTGTTGTGTTCCGACTCCACCGGCCGATATGGTGGGGATGGTACACTCTCTGGCAAGTTCAGGTATAAGATCATTGGCCTTTATTTTTCCAGCATGGCCTCCTGCTTCCTTGTTTACAGCTATTAATGCATCAGCGCCCAGTTTCTCTACCTTTTTAGCATACTCCAGATTGGTAACATCGCAGTAAACCTGAATTCCTTTGGCATGCGCTTTTGCTATGGTTTCCTTGGGGCTTCCTAAGGATGTAATGATGTAGTCAACTCCTATATCTGAAATGAGCTCAAGTTGCTCACGGTACTTGATATTCGATTTATTTACAATAAGGTTGATTCCGAATGGGCCTTCTGACTTTGCCTTTATATGCTTTATGCCCGCCTCCATTTGGTCAAGTGTACGCCAGTTGAGGGCTGGAATGGCTCCTGTAATACCCGCTTTTGAAGCCGCGATAATCATCTCTTCATTGGACACCAAAAACATTGGAGCCATGATGATAGGATGGTGAATATTAAGCAGCTCAGTGAGCACAGGTTTTGACATCAATGAAGTTTTAGATGCCTTCAAAAATCCAGTCTTTAAGCCAGACCAAGGCTTTGAAAGCAACGACGATAAAAATTACGGGAATAGCAATCAGCACCAGAAGGACAGCTATTATGATACCAATTCCAGAGCCTGAGTGTTTTCCTTCTTCAATGTACTCACGGTACATAGCAATGTTTCTATCATTGGCTCTTAGTATGAAATCTCCAAGCTCTCCAGCAATTGGAATACCTCCTATGAGTAGGTCCAGGCTCACGTTGAAGAGCATCTTAAGTACGAGTTTACCGCTGGCTCCATGACGCGCCATATAAAATATGAGCATACCCGAAACGGAATAGGTAATAAGATCTCCAACGTAGGGAATGAACAAACCAAAAATTGGATCTAATCCAAATCTGAAATTGGTACCCGGTATTTTAAATTGTGTATCGAGAAGGCGGCCCATTTTATCGAGCCACTCCAAGTCGGGTTTTTGTCCTGATTTACTTTCCACGTCCGCCTAATATAGTGATAATGGTGTAAGCCATTATCTTGAAATCCATGGAGAGAGACATGTTTTCAATATATAGAAGGTCGTATTTCATTCGTTCAATCATTTCGTCAACATTCTCAGCATAGCCGTACTTCACCATTCCCCAAGCGGTAATGCCCGGCTTTACCTTCATTAAATGCCGGTATTGTGGCGCTTTCTCTACAATTTGGTCAATAAAGAACTGCCTTTCAGGACGTGGCCCTACCAATGACATTTCGCCAATAAAGACATTGTAGAATTGCGGTATTTCATCGAGACGATATTTTCTGAGAATCTTACCAGCGGAGGTTATTCTTGGATCGTTTTCACTGGAAAGGCGAGGAGTACCTTTTTCCGCGTCCATTCTCATCGTCCTGAACTTGATAATATGGAAGGGCTTTCCTTTGAGTCCAATACGCTCTTGCCTGTAAAAAACAGGTCCTTTGGAGGTACTTTTTACCCAAAGGGCCAGAAACAAATAAAGAGGACTCAATAACACCAGCATCAGACCTGAAGCACTCACATCCAGGATTCTCTTCACGTTTGATTGAAAAGGGGAGAGCAGTTCAGGAAAGATCTCAATGAGGGCAGTTCCAAATACGTTTTTGATTTTTACTCGCCCTGCCATGATATCGTACATATCAGGAATGATCTTCACAATAACGTTACCTCCATCCAGGCGTTCCAGAATGTCGTTTACTTGTGATTTATGGTCGGCTTCAAGCGCTATTATCACTTCCTCAATGTGCTTTTGCCTAATCACTTGCTCTATGTCTTTGACATCTCCAAGTTCCGGAAGCTCACAAGCTATTCTGGGTTCCCCTTCTACTCTTATATAGCCTCTAAATGCATAGCCTTGAGAGTATTTTTCTTCTTGGAGCTCCTTGTACAGGGCATTTGAAGTCTTGTTGTTACCAATAATGATGGTGTTAAAACCAATTTCTCTCTTTACAATCTTGTTTTTTATAAAGGTGAGAATGGCAAAGCGCGGCAGGTATCTCAGTAGAATTGTAGTGCTAAACAACACCAGATAAGTCTGTCTAAACAATTCCGGACGTTTTACAAAGTCGTCCAGCAAAAGCACGAAAAAGATGAGTATGGTACCAAAGAAGGTAACCATGAAAGTATTGGCGAAGTCTTTGATTCTTGACCTACGATACACCCTTGAGTAGCTGCCTATCATAAAGTAAATAGCCACCCAAAATGCAGGTATTAGCACGATTCCTAAAAAGAAGCGCTGTCCAAATTCCAACTCTATTTCACCAAATACAGCAGGTTCGTTATAAAGCTTTCTGTATAAGTAAAAAAGCAGCCAGGCGGCGGCTGTTGATAGGAAATCAGAAATACCAAAAATCCAACCGAAACGGTTTCTATTCAAAAGTGAGCAGTTTTATATTATCAAGTATGATTTCTGCCTGATCTACGCCTTCGGGCAAAATCGATGCAAAATAAAGCTTTATTGAAGCGTCGTTTTGTAGGATAGCGACGTCTTCTGTCATTTTAACATATATCTTCTTCCATACCAACTCTTCATCCTCCCTTGGAGCCCGTAGGTACAGGAATGGATCATCATATTGAACCAGGCCGTCAGAGGATGTGTATTGGTATCCAATTTGAATTGGAAGTTCGTTTCGGTAGTTCAGTTCAAGAAACGTGGGGCTTCCCAGTCCAAACTCCTTTCCTTTATAACTGTCAAACGACTGAATTACCATTACAGGATTTTCTTCACTCATGGTCACCAGTAAAGAAGCGTCGCCTTCAAACACCTTGTTGTTGTTTTTAGTGCGTTCATAAGTAGTACCTCCTGGCACCATAGGTTGTACGCTTATAGTTTCGCTCTCAAAATCTTCCAGCCACAAGAACTTGATGTTGTCTTTGTATTGAAACACAATGTCATCTTCGCTATAGGTAGAAACTTTCCCGGGACTGAAGTCAAGGTCAATAATTACCGGCTCAAAAAAGGGATATATGGACCTGTTGGTACTGGTTCCGTTTTCTTTGATACCTGGAAAGATCTGCACTTCATTACTCCCATCCTGCAATAAGGGAACATTGCAAGGGTAGGGCACGGTAGCTTGAATATTGCCGTTGTGAATAAACCACAGGTCATAGATGTTATGGGCAGTACTTCCTTCCAAGTCATAATCGGTTTTTACCTTAATGCCATCTACCTTCACATATGAAGGTATGGGCTCCTCAGGGTCCAGCACTTCACATGAAGATGTAGCCAGTATTCCCGTGAACAGGCATATAGGGTAAAGAATCGATTTAATACTTTGCATGGTTCATTTCTATTTTCTCCAGAATCAAGTGGGCTACTTCAAGAGAATTGAATCCGTCCTCTAAAGTAACTGGAGTAGGAAGGTCGTTGATAATAGACTTGGCGAAAAGCTCTAATTCATACTTAATCGCATTGACTTCTGGAACGGCCGGCGATTCATAGCTGAGAATTTTCTTTTCTCCGTTGTTTTTGGGATCAATCTCGAAGCTAAAGGGACTATTGGAAATATGACCTTCTGAAAGCCTAAAGGCTTCTACTTTTTTGTCAAGAAAGTCAATGGCTATGTATCCGTCTCTTTGAAAGAACCTTGCCTTTCGCATTTTTTTAAGTGAAACCCTGCTGGCTGTAAGGTTGGCCACTGCACCATTGTCAAACTCGAGTCGTGCATTGGCAATATCCGGAGTTTCACTAATAACGGGAACACCGCTTGCCTGTACGGATTTTACCCTTGCTTTTACGGTGCTCAGCACAATGTCAATGTCATGAATCATTAAATCGAGTACAACAGGTACATCGGTTCCCCTGGGGTTAAACTCAGAAAGTCGATGAACTTCCATGAACTTGGGCTCTAATTCATACTTGGAAGCTGCCAGGTAAGCAGGGTTGAAACGTTCAACATGCCCTACCTGACCTTTAATTTGAGCTTCGGAAGCCAATTGAAGTAAGGCGCGCCCTTCTTCAACCGTATTGGTGAGGGGTTTTTCAACAAATATGTGTTTGCTTTTCTTGATAGACTTTACCGCACATTCATAGTGAGAAAGGGTAGGGGTTACAATGTCAATGGCATCGCAGGCGTCAATAAGCTCATCAATGTTGTCAAAAAGCTTTACTCCAAAGGATTCCACAGCCTTGCCTGACTTGGCAGGATCAGGGTCATATATCCCTACCAGTTCAAAGTCATCAATCTGTTGAATAAGCTTGATGTGAATAGATCCGAGGTGTCCAGCACCTAAAACTCCAATTTTTACCATTCCAGGTTTGTTTCAAAAGGCGAAAGTACTGGCAAGGGTTGCGGCAGCTTGTGCAAAAACTAAACAAGTTGTTTATTCATCCCTTTCAAAGGCTCCCATATCAGGACTTACCGGGTCTCTTGATTTCTCAAAAAAGTCCGTATTCCAACCAATATCGGGATCTGCTTTACCAATTGCCGGCGACAAGGTGTCCAATTGATAATTGAGCTCTCCTGGCTTAAAAAACTTGGGGTCATCTGTTGGAAATTTGAAGAGTTTCAGCAATTCTTCATTCTCTGATTTCACAATGGAGTTTTGAATGTTTCCTGAAGGAGGGTTTCCTGTACCTGAAGCATTGATAATAAACTCATCTTCCTCACCACCGTAGATAATAGAGTTGATAATATTGAATGAGAGATCGTTGGTGATAATATCCTTGGTCACCGGGTCTTCGTAATCAGAATTGCTCAGGTATACGGATGGATCAGTTCTTACACATGTTTTTTGAAAGTTGCCCAAAGTAGAATAGACAATTTCATAGTTGCCGCCGAGTTCTCCCACAAATAAAAACTCGCAGGCGTCGATCAACTCCGAATTAACTATTCTAATGTTCGCGGTATAGCCAAGAATGCAAACCTGGCTCATAGACCTGATAGATGTATTTTCAACCAACAGGTTTCTCTCTTTGGATGCCGGCATGGAGTCAATTTCAATGCCCCTATGTCCGTTCTTTATTACCGCATGCCGTATATAGTTGTTTACTGAGCCTGGCAACAGTTGAATACCAAACCACTGTCCCGGCTGCTCTTCGTAGCGTTCTTCCTTTCTGTCTCCCTGAAAAACAACAGGAAAATCTACCGAACCTAAAATCTGTAGGCTACTCTTTCGGCCTATGATGAGTCTTGACAAACTATGACCAAAAATTTGAGTGCCTTCTTCAATAGTTAATACCGCGCCTTTTGCCACCCTCACATTTCCGTACAAAACATGAGGTGCGTTGTTTGACCAGGTTTCATTGGTTTTAATGGTGTCATAGGAGTGGAAAATGGCATTTTGTCCCCAGGAAACAAGCTTCAGGTCCATTTGACCGCTGCCACTTTTAAATATAATAGAGTCTTTTACCACAAAGGGGATGCTCTCATCACCTGGATCAATGGTAACTTCTACAAAGCCATAGAGGCTGTCTCCGGCCAATAGCTCCACATTTTCAAAACGGGTATCAGAAACCCCGTCAAAATTGAGACGATAGGGTGAACCCTTTCCGCCAGCCAACTCAATAGTGTTTAGCAACATGTTTTCGTCCCCTCTGTTGTAGATGAGAAAGACTTCGGTTGCTGAGCCTACAGAAGTGAAGATGGTATCAAACTGAACCGTGTCATCATAGAACTCCAAATGAGCAATTTCCTCAACAAACTTGTCGTCAGGATTGCAGGAAAAGACCATGGCAGTCATGGCAATTAGTAGGATTACAATGGAATTCTTCACAGGCTTGGAAACGGCACTTTGGCGCAAATATTATTAATTCATTCAGCTATTGCCAGACTTGCAATGTTTATTTGGCAATCAGGATTGGCTTCCACAATACAGTTTACGGCCGATTCAATAGTGGCACCCGTAGTAATGACGTCATCTACCACCAAAACACTTTTGTAAGAGAATTCTTTGCATGAGAAGGCCCTGTCAAGGTTGAGCTGCCGTTCAAGCCGGTCTTTCATGGTTTGGCTTTCAGTGAATTTGTAGCGTATAAAAGAATCAGTATCAATCTCAACTTCCATGGCCCTGGCCAATCCTGTCCCCAGAAGTTCACTTTGATTGTAGCCTCTCAATTTCTCTTTTTTCTTATGTAATGGAATTGGAATGATGGCGTCTACTTCTCTCACCCAGCTTTCATTTTTTATGTCTAGCCCAAACAGGTAGCCCATGTATTCCCCAAGATCCTTTTGACCTTTGTATTTAATGCAGTGAAGCATGTTTTGTACCAGGGAGCCTTTTCTAAAGTGTAAAAAGGACGTTACCTGAGCAGTTTTGCACCGGCCATAGAAAATTTTCCTTGCAGGATTTTCAGGATATTGATGCCAATTGGTTTTAGGCAATTCAAGCGTGCAATGGGTACAAATGAGGTTTTCATTGTGAAGAAGAATATTTTCGCATCCTGAACAGGATCTTGGAAACAACAAGTCCACAAAGTGATGAACCAGAGTTTTATCACCGGATTTCGTTTTCATGATCTAACCTTAACCGCCGAAAAGATATATAGAATTGAACGCATTTAGGTTTAAACTCATAGAAAGGGAGGAAGTGGGCTCTACCAACGATGAGCTTAAGCAACTTGATTTCAATACACTGCCTACCGGTTATTGCATACTGGCACATTTTCAAACCCAGGGAAAAGGACAAAGAGGCAAACAGTGGCAGAGCAACTATGGACTCAACCTTACTTTTTCGTTTTTACTAAAGGATACGGAGATTCCACCAAGCCATCAGTTCAAACTTTTGCAATGTGTAAGTGTATCAGTACTAAAAACGGTGGAGAAGCTTTTGGGAGTGGAGGCCAAGGTGAAATGGCCCAATGATATCATGGTCAATGGTCAAAAAATCTGTGGTATTCTGATCGAGAACTTTATTCAGGGTGGAAAGTTGAATTCTATTGTGGGTATTGGAATCAACGTGAATCAAATGGATTTTGCCGATTACCTTCCCCAGCCTACCAGCTTGCGAAGACTGAGTGGTGAAATGTATGATGTAAAGCTGGTGTTGAGTCTGTTGGAACATGAGATGGCCAGAAACCTTCAATTGTTGAGCCCAAGAGAAAGTAGCCTGGAGCAGAGTTATCGAAAGCACCTGTATGCCTTGGGTGAAGTGCATGACTTTGAAACATCAGAAGGTGAATACATGGTGGCAGAAGTCATTGGGGTAGACCATTTCGGTCGCTTGGTCCTCAATTCTAACGGTAAACTCAGAGCATTCCTCAACGGGGAAATTCGATGGCTCTTTTAGATATGGTTCTATCCTTTATATTCAAATGGGCTGTCAAAATCGGATAGCAAGCCACTTACTTTATCCTTCTCTGATAGGGTTGGATCGTCAATTCCCCAGTCAATTTCTAATTCAGGATCGTTCCAAAGAATAGAATCTTCGCTGTCTTTGTTGTAGTAAGCGCTGCATTTATATTGAAAAATGGTTTGGTCTTCCAGGGTTACAAAACCATGGGCAAATCCTTCAGGTACGTAAAGCTGGTACATATTTTCGGTGTCAAGCCGCTGCGCCACATGCTTGCCATAGTAGGGAGAGCCTTTTCTAATATCAACAGCCACGTCAAGTACGGCTCCCTGAACTACCCGTACCAACTTGGCTTGAGCAAAAGGTGGCTTTTGAAAATGCAAACCTCTTAGAATACCTTTTCCTGAAAGCGATTGATTGTCCTGGACAAAGGTGGTTGGAATGCCAAGAGCCTCAAAGGCAGAGGCTCTGAAGGATTCCATGAAGTATCCTCGTTGATCTTTAAATATACTCGGTTGAACGATTTTGACCTCAGGAATGTGTGTTTCTATGATTTGCAAGTGACTTGGTTTAAAGGGCTTCAAAAATAGATTGAAAGCCATATGCGCCTAAAAAATCCCAAAAAAAATGTGCGCAAGGCTACAGTTGAGCGATTCTTCTTAATATTGAATGTTAATAAACCTTAAACTAAATAGAATGAGAAAATCTTTACTGCTATTGCTTATACTTCCCGTTGTGGCGTTTGGGCAAGTCAGTGTAAAAGTGCAGGGCCCCAGCGCACCGACTTCAGGCACGGTTGCGAGCGAGTCACCGCTGAAGTCGCCGGTGAGACTTAACAACGAAACCCCAAGTACTCCGGTGAACGTAGCCGCGAAAAACTTCAGATTTGACGAAGCAGTAATTGGTGAATCACAATACGATCTTCAGTCTAACACTTCATTGGCAAATAGAATCATTGTTCACAAAGATGGAACTGTTTCTGTGGCCTTCACTATGTCAAGTGACGGTGGACCTGATTACAGTACTCGTGGTACTGGATATGCGCACTTTGACGGAACAAGCTGGAGTGAAATGCCATTTGAAAGACTTGAAGACAAGCGTGCTGGATGGTGTAACATTGGTACAGTGGAAGTAAATGGAACTACAAGAGAATTTGTGGTATCTCACCATGCTGCTGCCGATGGAAACTTCACAGGCGGTTTGTACATCTTAATGAATGACAAGGTTGGTTCAAGCGACTTTGAAGTAGTTCAAGAGATTGACATTGCTGACAAAGGACCTCTTTGGCCAAGAGCTGTAGGTTCAGGTAAATACATCCACATTTATACTGCTTCTTTCAACGAGCAGTGGAAACCTACTTTAGGTGGCATCCTTCGTCCTAATATCTATTTCAGATACGATGCTGAAGCTGATGATCTGATTAACGAATACGAATTGCTACCTGATTACATAAGCGATTCATTTTACGTAGGAGCTGTTGATGCTTACCAAATGGACGTAAGAGGCGATGTTATTGCCATCGTAAAAGGTGGAAGTGGTCAGGATTTACTTCTTCACAAATCAATGGACAACGGTGATTCATGGACTACCACTACGGTTGATGATTTCAGATGGGCTCGTTTTGCTGAGCACAGTCCTGGTGATACCAACAACTGGAGAACCAACTCAGGAAGTGTTGAAGTTTTGATTGACAATGACGATAAATGTCACATCTGGTGGGCACACAATTTCGTGAACTACCAAACATTGAACGAAGAAGATACTGCTTCATTCTTCTTCCCAGCTACTGACGGTATTATTTACTGGAATGAGAACAGCACTACTCTTGCCTTAATTGATTCTATGCCTGATACTGACGGTGATGGCGTTGTTCCTAACGTAAGTGCCATGCAAATAAATGGTACCAGAAACGAGCAAGGAGCCCGCTATGCAGGTAATACCATCTCATGTTTCCCAGATGCAGCAATTGATTCAGACGGAAATATTTTTTTAATATTCTCAGCTCCTAACGAAGAAGCGAGATACCCTAATAACCCTGATATTTTGTTCAGAGATGTTTTTGTGAAGTACTCAAAAGATGGTGGTAACACATGGAGTGTGAGCCAGGCTATTATTGAGAACCATGAAACTGAAGATGCATTTGCTCATTTGGCAAGAGATGTGGACGATAATCTTCACATCACATGGCAAAGAGATGATTTTGCTGGTATGGCAGTAACCAATGGTCACACCAATACTATCAACAGCCTTATGTACGCTGCAGTACCAAAAACTATGGTATTGAACGAAGAGCTTGGTTTTGGATGGTCATCAATTGCTGATGTAGACAATCCATTCAAAGTGTCTGAAGCATATCCTAACCCAACTACTGGCGACGCTACTGTAAACTTAAGTGTTGAAAATACAGGAGATGTAACTGTTCAGATCACCAACATTGCCGGTCAAACAGTTTATGCTGCTGACTTAGGTGAAATGAATGCTGGAAACAGCCAAGTGAACTTGCCTACTCAAAGTTTTGAGTCTGGTGTATACATTTACACTATTACTGTAGACGGCGCGGCCCTTACAGGAAGAGTGGTTGTAGAATAAGAATTTACTTTTCGAGATAGGAAGTCCCCGGTTGTAAGACTGGGGATTTTTTTTGCGCTAACTGTTCTTTAGTTGATAACAATTTACATGAGCGATCGAGCCCTTACAGGAATGTGAGGGGCCCCAATAGGTAATTACATAAGTTTGCCCACTATTAACGGTAGTTTTATGAAATACACATTTGTCCTTCTTGCCCTGTTTGTGGGAGTGATAGCACAAGCACAAACCAAAAAGGAAGCCTTAAGTCTTGAAAACATTCACTTGTATGGTACCACAAACCCAAGAGGGGTATATGGCATCCGTCACATGGATAATGGCACTCATTATTCTAGAATGGAAGATGGTAAGGTCGTGATGTACGACTATAAGAAGGGGAAAAGCGAAGTGTTATTCGATACAGAAGATGCCAAAAATCAAGGTATGGAAGGGAGAATGGACAATTACGAAATTTCTTCTTCCGGAGATCGTCTATTGATTCAAACCAATACTACCAACATATACCGACACAGCAAAAAGTCAACCTACTTCATTTGGGATTTTACTACTAAGAAGCTTTCCAAGTTGTTTAATGGGGCACAAGTATTTTACGCAACCTTTTCTCCTGATGAAACCAAAGCGGCTTTTGTCTTTGAAAACAACCTGTTTATAGAGGACTTTAAGTCGGGAAATATTAAACAAGTAACCAAGGATGGGGAAATAAATCACATTCTCAATGGAATGACCGACTGGGTGTATGAAGAAGAGTTTGCTTTAGTCAGAGCCTTTGAGTGGTCTCCTGATGGAAAGCACATTGCCTTCTTAAAATTTGACGAGAGCAAAGTGAAAGAGTATCAGATTCCTGTGTACAAAGCTGGAAGTTATCCTGAGATGTATACGTACAAGTATCCCAAGGCCGGTGAAGACAATTCAAAAATTACCTTGATCATATACGATGTAAAGGCTGAAAAGGAGACCAAAATTAACTTAGGCGATGAGGAAGATATTTATGTGCCACGCATTATGTGGACTCCACAGAACAAGCTTTGTTTCCAACGGTTAAACAGGCTTCAAAACCACTTTGAGCTTCTATTGGTAGAGCCTGGAAAAAGAACCCCTCAGGTGGTGTATTCTGAAACGAGCAAAACCTATATTGACGTTACAGACGATCTTACTTTTATTGATGGTGGTAAGAGTTTTATCATAAGCTCAGAGCAAGATGGATACAACCATATGTACCATTATGGCATAGACGGAAAGATGATTACCCAAATCACTAAAGGGAAATTTGATGTCACTTCTTTTTTAGGTTATCATCCCAAAAGTAAAACCTTGTACTACCAGTCGGCTGAAGCTTCGCCCATGGAGCGCCACTTGTACACGGTAAGGCTTAGTGGTACTTCAAAGAAGCAAATGCTTTCTGAGGCAGGAACACATGATGCTTCGTTTTCAAGCGACTTTAAGTACTATGTGCACACCTATAGCGACATCAATACACCACCGGTAATTAGCATTAAAGGCAAAGGAAACAAGACGGTAAGGGTGTTGGAAGACAATGAGAAGTTTAAAAAATACTGGAATGATCTTGGAACACAACCCATGCAGTTTTTTACAGTAAAAGCTGCTGATGGTCTTACCGATTTAAATGCCTGGAAAATTGAACCAAAGGGCTTCGATAAAACAAAGAGCTACCCCCTCTTAATGTTTGTATACGGTGGCCCGGGAAGTCAAATGGTTAAAAACTCCTGGTATACTTCTAATAAAGCGTGGTTTCAATACCTGGCCAATAAGGGCTATTACATAGCTTGTGTAGACAATAGAGGAACAGGGGCCAGAGGAGTAGATTTTAAGAAGTGTACCTATAAAACTTTAGGACAAATAGAAACACAGGATCAAATAGCCGCTGCTGAGCAATTGGCAGCTCTGGACTACATTGACGAGAAACGAGTAGGTATGTTCGGCTGGAGCTATGGCGGTTTTATGGCATCTCTATGCCTTGCAAAGGGAGAAGTTTTCTCTAGCGCTTTGGCAGTAGCTCCTGTTTCAAGCTGGGAGTATTATGACAATATCTATACAGAGCGATACATGCAAAGACCGATAGACAACCCTGAAGGTTATGACAACACGCGTGTTTTCAATTTTGTAGATGGCATGCGCGGTAAAGATTACTTATTGGTTCACGGCACCTTTGATGACAACGTGCACCCTCAAAACGCTTTTGAAATCATGAACGCTCTGGTGAGTAAGAACATTTCTTTCGACTCAGAATTGTACGTGAACAAGAACCATGGCATTTATGGAGGCTATACACGTATTCACCTATACAAGAAGATGACCAGGTTTATAGAAGAAAGTCTCGGGCGGCCTTAGTCAGGCTTTTGAGAGCCTTTTATATGTAGCATAAGCGCGGAAGCTTAACAAGCCTATTACAGGTATAAAAGCTGTATTAAGTACCTGTGGAAGCCATAGCCAGTTAAGTAAGATAAGTACAAGCAGGATAGCCCATACTTGAAAAAATCGCGCTTTTACTTTCTTTCTAAGAAACAGTGCAAGCAGCAATAGTGGTTGTGCCCAAAGTACATTCATATTCCAGGCCGTGGGTTCATGATCGGTAAGAAACCAAAGCCCTAAAAGGAAGAAACCAATAAAGGCTACAAAGCCATAGAGCACAGAGTCAAGGGCAATCAACTTGGCTTCCTTTAAGCTTCCGTAGAGTATTAGTAATACCAGGCTTATAAGCCATAGCCAAAAGGTAGGTCCTTTTATGAAGGGAGTTGAAATTCTTGGACTTCCCTGGTACAATATTCTTTCATCCTTTACCAGTGGTCTGTTTTCAACAGTGGCCATCGCCAAGCTTTGCTGTAAGTAATCTGGTAAAAATGCGTACTCACAGCTGCTTAACTCCTTGTCAATAGCTACTCCCATACACATATCAATTCCCAGAGCGCTCCATGCATTGTTGTGAGCATAGGTATGGATGAGGTCTCTAAGGGTTAATGCCTCTTCTTCAAATACCACATTACTGCATATATCGGTATTGAGTTCCCTGTTAATTACATCGCGAATTCGTGTGGCGCAATTGTCATAGAAATAGTCGTAGAAGTAGTATCGGTTTTCTGGAAGCGCATTCCATTCCATGAAGGCAAAAAACTGTTGTTTCTGCAATGAATCGAACTCAAGCACCTGCTCGGTAATTGTTCTGTCATCTCTGGTATAAACCTTTATAAACTTTTGGAAGTAGCCCTTTCCTAATTTGTACTTAAGGTAGCCCTTTGCAAAATTCAATTCAAAGTTGGGAACATCAAAATCATAGATTCCGTAATTGTAAACCCAGTCAATTTTTTGGGCAGGATCATACACTCGTATGGCAGTGTGCCCAAAGCAGTCATATATCATGTCGCCAGGCGCACATGTAATCAGGCTGATTTCAGAATCATTGCTAAGGGTAATGGCCTTAGTTGGTACCACTGAAATAAAGAAAATACAGAGTGCGAAGAGGTATCTGTTCATTCGTTTATGCGCTGATGGAGTTGGGGTGAATAGATGCTTTATCACTTTTACAATAGCCAATGAATGGGCATTTCATGAGGTAAGAGAGTACTGCTTCCAGGGGTATTGCATGCTACCACGGTTTAGAACTTTTTCTCAATTCCAAGCATGGCAACAAAGTGTAGCGTGCCCCTGCTATATGGAGACAATAGAGTGCTAAACCGATCTTTTCCCACTGAAAAAAGTGAGGTGGCATGTCGTAGGTAAACATGTGTCTTTTCAGTCCACCGATAGCTGGCTCCAAACTGAATGGCATATTCATTATTGCGAATAAAATCCTGACCCACGTCTCCCGACCCCGCCGTATAGCTTAAATAGGAGCCAATGAGCCTTGAAATGGAAAGACCACCTTGCAGTTCAAACATGTTTTTGAAAACGCGATAATGGGCCGTAATGGGTACTTCTATATAGTTGGCTCTTAATAGATGCCAGGTGCCGCTTCTGGGAAAACCGTTGGCATCATAGGTTCTCCGACTGCCTTTCTGAGTATAGGCCATGGCCATTGAGAAGTCTAAGGATTCACTAAATGGATAGGCAACTCTAAATCCCAGGTGAACTCCCGGTTTGTTGTATCCTGTCATATAATCCCCTCTCACATGGGAAAAATTGAAACCTCCATACATACTCCCTTTAAAGAATTGAGCATGAGATGCAACACCCAAAAGGAGAAAACCGAATAAGATTAGGTACGTCTTCATGAAGACTCAAAAGTAAAGGCATTCTATCCTTTATTTATGTTAAGGTGGATAATTAAGAATTGGCATCATCCCTTGGGGAATTACTTTTGATAAGCATACCGCAAGGTCTGTCTTGTTCAAATAGAAATCCTAGTGAAAGCACTGTTTACCTCCGTTTTTGTCTTCATAGCGCTTGTGTCAAGTGCAAACATGGATTCCATCGGCCTCAAAATCTTCAATAACAAAGTATTCATTGTTCATAAAGTAGAGAAAGGGCAGGGGCTCTATTCCATCTCAAAGCGATATGCCAAAACGGTGCCTGATATTGAAGCCTACAATCCTGAGATAAAAACGAATGGCCTACACGTGGATCAATATATTTTTATTCCGACCGACTTGAGTACAGAAGAAGCCAATAGACGGATGGCTACAGCAGATAAAAAGAAACAACAAAAGGAAGACGGAACTGCGCCTGCCAGTAGCAAAGACGATAACGTGGTGTATTATACAGTAAAGGCAGGTGAAACATTGTTTAGCATCAGTAGACTGGAGCAATGCGCGTTTACTATAGAGGAAATTAAGAGGTGGAACGATTTAAAGTCAAACGCTTTAAGCGAAGGACAGAGGTTGCGCATAGCATTTAGAGAGAATGTGAAGGTTGAAAAAGAAACGGTTACCAAGGCGACTGTGAGAGATGTTGTAGAAGGAAAACCGAAAGGACCACAAAACGGCGAAGAACAAGTAGCTGATACCACAAAGATGGAGTGGAGTGATGTAAGTGAGGAAGGGTTGGCATCATGGATTCCAGAAGGATCGGACGGAGATGGCAAATCTTACGCCTTGTACAATGGAGCCAAGGTAGGAACCATTGTTAGGGTAGAGAACCTGGCCAATAACAAGGCTACCTATGTAAGAGTAATAGGCCCATTGGCTGGAACGGAAGGGAAAAACGTTCTTATGGTACTTACTGAAACAGCTGCGAAGAAGCTAGACGTTACCGATGCAACCTTTAGGATTGAATTGGTTTATAGTAATGACCAACTTTAGGCATCTTGCAGAGGCTGAATGAGCTCATAACGCCCAGGATACAATTCGTTGTCTTTGCCATACTTATTACGGCATTGTTTTATAGTAAAGCGCCTGCGCTTTTGTCAATAGCTGTGGTAGGTGTGGGAGTGTTGGGAATACTGCAACTTTCCAGCAATGGTCAACAACTATTGAAGTCTCCTGTTCACCTAACGGCCATAGCCTGGGTGACTTTTCTTGGCTTTTCAGTGTTTTACACTGAAGCTCCTTTTTCAGACTACCTGAATGAGTTTTTGTTTAAACTCACTTTTCTGGCACTGTTTATAGCCGGGTCTACACGCAAATTTTCACCACGGGCCATTCATGTGCTTTTGCTGGTGTTTGCATACGTAGCCATGTTTGTAGCCATGGGAACTCTGGCCAACTATTTGTTTCACTATGATGAAATAAATGAGCTTATAAGGAACAGTAAACCCATTCCTATCATTACGGGGCAAAACCATATTTCATTTAGTTACATGCTGGGCTTCTCTGTATTGGCGCAACTCTATTTGCTGCTCAAAAGGAGGGAAGGAGGAAACAGTATTCCGTATTGGTTAATTCTGTTACCACTGGCCGTCAATTATGTTCTAATTCATGTAATAGCCGCGCGCACAGGATTAGTAGCAATGTATTTGGCCATAGGATGTACGGTGTTATGCTATTTTGTGTTTGAAAGGCGTCGAGTAATAGCAGGTCTGTCTACGGTGATGGTTCTTGCAGTATTGTCTGTTTTGGCCATTATGTATGTGAAACCTTTAAACGAACGCTACCAGAATACGCTCAAAGACTTCTCAGTATACTTCAATGATGAAAACCCCAATTGGTGGTCAGGTACTATGAGGCTGGAAGCCATGGAAAACGCCTGGTACATTTACAAAGAGAATGTTTTAGTAGGAGTAGGGATGGCAGATCTTAATGCAGAGGTAAAGGCTATGTATGCCAAGAGAGGGACACTCCTTATTGAAGAGAACCGAATAAATCCTCACAACCAATTCATGAACATGATGATTGTGGGAGGGACTATTGGAGCTGGGTTGTTGCTGCTCTTTTTTATTTTAATGATTGCCATGGCCTTTAAGCATCACAACTGGCTGTTGATGGGATTCATGGTGCTGAGCTTTGTAGGCTTTAACCTGGAAGCGTTTATGGAGCGTCAAATTGGAACCACTTTTTTTGGACTTGTTTGCGGGCTTTTGCTGCAGAAGTATTTTAACCGAAAATAAATTTTGACTCGTTTGGCAAGAACAATACTTTTGCCACCGCTTTTGAGAAGCTGAAAGCACAAAATGTAATGTATCCGCCCGGATGGTGGAATTGGTAGACACGCAGGACTTAAAATCCTGTGGCCTTAGCGGCCGTGCGGGTTCAAGTCCCGCTCCGGGTACCAAAAAAAGCAAATTTTATTCTTAGGTTTTGGATACTTAAGCATTAAATTTGCACCACCAAAAGATAGAAACACTGTTTTTGTCTTGGACCTGCGAAAGTAGCTCAGCTGGTAGAGCACGACCTTGCCAAGGTCGGGGTCGCGAGTTCGAATCTCGTCTTTCGCTCCAATTAAAGCCCTGTATTGCAGGGCTTTTTTTATGCCTAAAGTTTTACAAGCAAAGTACTTACGAAAAGGGCGTATAAAAAAGCCGCCGCTTCGTTCCTAACCAAACGAAATGCGACGGCCGCAAAATTGTATCCTTATGACTTTTAAGAAGCCGGCGGAGTAGTTGGAGGCGTTGCAGGTGGAGTACTTGGATCAGCACCGTCATCGTCAGCAGTTTCCAAATTACTGCTGTCATCGTCATCACCGTCGTTATCGGTAAGGATGTCGCCAATGAGAATGATTTTTTGGATAACCTTATCCTGAGCATCGTTGGTCCAAACGGTTACCACATTTAAAATCACACGAACCGTCTTCCAGTACTTATTGGCAGCCTGAACGAATTTGCGGTTGGCGTCTGCATCGGTAGGAGCATCTGCCGCCTGATCACCAAGGGCAATAACGTCCAGTAGAGCATTCTTTGTTTTTTTACCCACCCAGTTAGAGTTGGCAGCCCATTCCAATACTTCTTTCAATACCGACCAATATTTGGTGAAGTCGGCCTGCAAAGATTGCACGCTGGCGTCATCAGAAACCTCAGGTAGGTTCTGGGCCGCTGAAATGATTTCTTGAATACGTTGTTTTTGCGCAGCCCTGCGTTGTTGACGTTGTGCCCTTCGGGCTTGTCTTTGTTCTTTAGTTGCCATAGTTAAATGAATTTGTATTGCACAAGTCTAGCTTTTTTGATCCTATATCCTCTTACCAAAACATAAAATCCGTAGAAACCCGTATAGCCTAAAATTGAGCTCATGGAAGGGGATGAAATAACTTTTCTTAACTGATGGTGTTTATCATCGGATTAACAGATGAAAAATGTCGATTAAGATACATAAGGCTATCTTTCTAACGTAGAAGTACGTTCTTGTGTATCTTAAGGCTTTGGCCAGGTATTAAAAGTTTTGGAAGGAGTTAAACCTTATCAGATCCTTTTGGTCATAGCCGCAAACGCTATTATTGATGACAAGGATTATTCCCTTTTTACTGCTTGTGTTTCTTTTTGCCGCCTGCAAAAAAATGCCGGTATATGAAAGTACATGGTATGGAGAAACCATAGACCAGGAGAACTACAGCGCGGCCAGTTCCAATTACTATCTCAGCTGGAACGTGTACAATGATGCTGAGCACCTTCTTATAGACTTGAGAACCGAGCACCGCCCATCTATTATGAAGATCACAAGAATGGGGTTTCAGGTGTTCGTTGATCCGTCTGGTAAAAAGAATGAAACTCTTGGAATTACATACCCTATTAAACCAACAAGAAAGCCCCAGGAAGGCTCAGAACGGTCCAGGCAAGGGCAAAGGGGGTCGGGAAGGAGACCATCAGGAAGGGGAAGTGGTGAAGGAGCTGACCTTTCACGACTACTTGAGCATATGCCAAAGCGTTTTTTAATTAATGCTGTAGACGGTAATAGATCAGAGAGCATTGATAACTTACCAGAAGGCTATGAAGCCAGAATCACTATAGAAAATGGAGTGTTGCATTACTTTCTCAAGTTGCCCATTAAAGACTTTAGTGAGCTTGCAGACCTATCGGAACTCTCAATTGGATTTTTAAGTGGTGCTTCAGACATGAATATGATGGGAAATCGCGCAGGTGGTAGACCGGGTGGCGGGCCTCCTTCCGGAGCAGGAGGAGCTAGTCCAATGGCTTCTCAAATGGCTGAAATGGCCGATCCTATCAAAGTATGGTTTAAAGTAGATTTAGCGAGCAGTCATGAATAGATATTTACTAATACTCCTATGCATGTGCCCGGTCTTAGTTCTGGCGCAAGGCAGTTCTACCATTTCAGGGAAATTAATTGACTCTGAAAGTGGTGCAGGTGTTGAGTATGCAAGTGTTTCAGTGACCTTGCATGAAGACGGAAAGGTGATTTCCGGAGCTTACACCAGTGAGAAAGGAGCTTTTGAGCTTGAGCTTCCAGATACGCTTATTGTTGATGTAATGATTTCAATGATAGGCTATAACAAACTGGTTTTAGAAAAGCTCAACACATCCAAGAGCTTGAAATTGGGCTCCTTGAAGTTTTATTCCAACACTCAAAACCTGAGTGAGGTGGAAATTAGCGAGCAAAAGGAATTTGTAGAGTTTAAAATAGACAAGAAGGTATACGACGTTTCCAACCTACAGCTGAATGAAACAGCCACGGTTTCTGAAGCACTACAGGTAATTCCATCCATTCAGGTAGACATTGATGGTAACATTTCACTCCGTGGTTCTGAAAACTTAGTGGTGCTCATTGATGGAAAACCTATTGCCCTTAGCGGTGACGACCTTGCAGCATATCTGGAGTCCTTGCCTTCATCAGTTGTTCAAAATGTTGAAGTAATCACCAATCCATCAGCAAAGTATGATCCTGATGGCATGGCCGGTATAATAAACTTCAATACCAAAACCAATAAGCTTGAGGGCTTTAGCGGCAACGTAAGTGTGAATACAGGCTTGGGAGGGTTCTACACAGGATCGGCCATGATTGCTGTGAAGAAAGGCAAATGGAATACCATTGCCAACCTAAGTTTCAACTACAGAGATGCCTTTAACACGGGAGATACCTATAGGGAAACATTTTGGGACAACGACTCCACCAGTTACCTAAGCCAAACTACTGAAGGGACCCACCTTATGCAAATGGGAATGGCCAGGGTCAACACGTCTTACCAGCTCAATGATTACAACAGCTTCTCAGCTTCTGCCATGCTTAGTATGCGAAACATGAACCGTGACGAGTTGAACTATTACGAGTTTTCTGATGTGGACGAAGTTTTGAATTCAGTATACGACAGAACTACTGATGGAGGTGGTAACATGATGCCCTTAAACTTTAACCTTTCCTACGACCACGATTTTGGCGAGACTGGGAGAAAATTAAGCCTTAGTGCAGGATACTCAGATTTTACAGGTGAGTTTGGATCTGACTTTGAAGAGACATTGTACAGTTCTGGCTTTATAAGAGATGATGAAGCAAGCCTGAGACAAAGACAACTCACCAGCCCTGACAACTATACGTTTACAGCTCAGGCAGACTATGAACATCCAATTGGAGAGAAACAGAAATTTGAAACCGGTCTCAAGAGTATTTCAAAGTCAGGGGGGAGCGATTTCATGTCAGAAGTTTTTGATTATGAGTCGGGTACATGGATTAATGAGCTGGGGCTGTCAAATGATTTTGTTCTGGATGAAGGCATTAACTCTGCCTATGGCACCTATCAACATCAAATAGGCAAATTCGGTTTTCAGGCAGGTTTAAGGGCTGAACAAGCGTTTACCGATGCGAAGCTCATAAGTACAGGTGAAAGCTTCAGGAACGAGTACTTCAGTCTTTTCCCCACACTACACACCAGTTTTTGGTTGCCTAAGCGACAACAGTTAAAGGCCAGCTATAGTAGACGTCTTAACCGTCCGCACGGAAGGATGCTCAATCCCTTTACTGACTATTCCGATCCACAAAACATAAGAAAGGGGAATCCATTTCTGCTACCTGAATACATCAACTCCTATGAACTGGAGTACATTAAGTACTGGAATAAAGTAACCTTCAATACCTCATTGTATTTAAAGGAAATCAATGAGATGATTACTAGGGTAAAGGAGGTAGAAGATGGCGTGTCTACGGTAAGTTATCAAAACGTAGGTACTGGAACCAATTTTGGGTTTGAATACTCTTTTATCATGAATCCTACTAAGAACTGGAATATTGTATGGAGCGGAAATGCCTTTAGAACCATTATTGAGAACAATGACTCGGAGTTAAATGCAAGCGGATATGCATACAACAGTAAGTTGCTTACATCGGTAACCCTGCCATTCAATACCACACTTCAATTGCAAGCCAACTATAAGTCGCCAAAGATTTTGGCACAAGGCACAATTAGCGAAATGTACTGGGGCGATGTATCAATGGCCAAAAAAGTACTTAACAACAAGGGGAAGATTACCCTGAAACTGAGCGACGTAACCAATACGCGTCAGTATGCCTTTACCATTGACGGCGACAACTTTTACCAGGAGAGTTACAGAAAGCGACAGAGCCGCATTTTGTGGCTTGGGTTTTCTTACAGCTTTGGTCAGTACCGTGATAGAGGCACAAGATCAGGGAGCAAAGACGATAGTGGTTTCGGTGGAGCCGAGATTGACTAATAAAATACTGCACGGAGGACGTTGGGGGCGCGGGATTTGAACAGCGCTCCCAATTTCTGGCTGGAACTTTTTTGTAAAGCATACGGTTTATATTGGCCCTTGGTAATTTAAAACCTATGTTTTTACTCGCTATTTGTTCCTTTTTGGCCATGTTCAGTGTTGCATCTTCAGGCTCTGATAAGTGGGAATTGGAATATACCGGCAATGAAACACAGATTTATACGCGTCAGGATGCCTCGGGAATGAAAGAGTTTAAGGCCATTACTCTGGCACAAACTACAGTAAAAAACTGTGTGGGCATTATGGACGATATAAACCGCCATCATGACTTCATGTACAGAATAGGAAATGCCAGGCGGGTAAACAGGCTTAGCAATCATATAACACATACTTATTACCAAATAGACATGCCCTGGCCCTTGGATGACAGAGACATAGTGAGCAAAGTGGAGTTTAGTGTGGAAGAAGATGGAACAGCCGTGTATGCAATGACGGCAACTCCGGATGAAGTTGACCTACAGGATGGACATGTTAGAATAGAAAAGGCTGAAGGGCAGTGGAGGTTTAAACCTACGGGTACCAATCAAGTTGAAATTACCTATCAATACAAATCCGATCCGGTGGGATTACCTACCTGGGTAGTCAATATGTTTTTATTGAGTGCACCAAAAGAAACCCTCAACAGCATGAGGGAGCTTTTACCCAATGTTGACTATTCGGAGAAAACGTACCCTTGGTACGACTAGGCTAGTTCACCAACAAACGTTGCATTTCAGTTTTTCCTTCATTGTAGACACATACATGGTATACGCCAGGTTGTAGAGATGAGATATCAATAGGAACATTGCCCGTAAGTTTACCATCCAACACTACCATGGCTGATTGGTCGTATATTTTGTAAATCCCTTTTGTTATGTGTTTTTGCTGCAAGATAAAATGCGTACTGGCTGGATTGGGATACAGTTTAGGGGCTTCAGTGTGCTTTTTCTGTGCACTGACCTCAAGTGTTTTTGAATAACTAAAACTACGGTCAAAGTCTATCATTTTAAGACGAAGAAAATAGCGGCTGCCAACAGGTATTTCCGGGAAATCATTGAAAGAATAAGAAGCACCTACTATGGGCGATCCTTTGGCTTGCACAGAAGCCAGCCTAATGAAATGCAGGCCATCATAAGACATTTCTATTTCAAAACGATCCACATTAACTTCTGAAGCCGTTTGCCATAATAGCAACTGGTCAGCCCGATCAGTAGAAATGCGAAAATCTGATAAGCTCACAGGTAATGCTCGGTTGAGCGGTTGTAAATTCAAGAGCTCCTGCATAGCAACAAAATCGTTTTTGTAATCGCTGTGACTCCTATTCACACCCGCTAGATCCGCAAACCCATGCTTCAATGCACTCTCACCCTGAGCGGTGGTAACTGCCACTAAGCGGAATAGTGCTCCTGAAACCAGACCAAAGTGTTTTTCTAAATCACTGTAAGGGATACCAATATCCAGAAAGACTGGATGAGATTCACAGTTTTGTATACCCTGTAAGGCAAAAGACTTTTGATGATACTCTTCCCTGGGATAGGCCACAAGATTTTTTCCTTCTACAGTACCATCAATATCGTCAAGAAAAATGCCTCCATTCATCCCATTTTTAAAACGTATTTCTATTTCATACCCAGGATTGTAACCGGTGGCATTCGGATCCTTGCCATCGCCAAAAAGCTTATCAGTATCAATGAGCAAGCTAAATCCAAAGTCGTTGTCTCCAGGGTCTGATGCGGTTCTTAACCGTGCCAGCAGGTATTCGTTGCCATTATCATTACTGGGGTATCCGTCAGGGTCATAAGTTCCTATGTATAGGGCTCCGTTGCCATTGGATGCATCTACTATATCAAGAGCTGAGCATGAAGTCCCCTCTTCATTATCAGCTATGGGTTCTTGATGAAGATGGAACCAATGCTCCCAGTTGCCTTCAAATTCGCTTAGCTCAGAAAGTCCCGGTGGCAGGTCAAGGCCTGTTTTAGTGATACTTCCATCTGCGTTGGGGTCAAGAAAATGAGCGCTTGAATGTGTAGGATAAATAATACTTCCAGGTGTTTGAGCATTTACCTGGATAATGCTGAAGAGAATTGCCAAAGGGAGAATGGCTAAGCGATACATAACATAACTATTGCGTTTCGGTTACAATGCTACATGTGTCGATGAATTGTTTAATTTTATCGACCGAAACTTCATCGAGAGCTGCGAAAGCCACTGTGGCTATGTTGAAATGCCAGAATGTTATACGACCTGGCAGGTTTCCTTATCTGATGAGCTGAACGGTGCCAGTAAACTCCCTGCCCAGTACCTGTATTAAATAGAAATATACTCCTGGTGATACTTCCTGACCGTTTTCGGTATTTACCCCGTCCCAGCAAAGCACATTGCCCTCTTGTTCAATTGTAAACATCTCTTGTCCCCATCGGTTAAAAAATACCACTTCAAAATTCTTACAGGTAGGAGGCAGTTTTGGGATTTCTATTTTATAGCAATCGTTATAGGAGTCGCCATTGGGCGAAAAAATGTTAGGTCGAATCACTTCAAAATCTTCAAAAGGCTGAAGTTGTCTGCTAACACTGGTATGGGATACGCAGTGGGCATCAGTGGCGTATAGAGTGGCTTCAAGCCTTTTCCCATAGGGAAAGAGAAGTGTTTCGTTTTCATTAGTGGTGGTAGTGTCTAAGCTAAACACCCATCGGTAGTTTTCAGCTCCGGTACTTGTGTTGGTAAACTCTGCTGAGTAGCCATAGCAATCGGGCCGAATCAAAGTGTCAAAAGATGCCACAGGATTTGCAACTCTAACGTCAATGGTTCCAGCGTAGGTGCATTTAGGAAATATGCGTTTTAGCGTATAAACAGTACTTTCTGTAGGCCAGGCCATAGGGTTAGATACAGTAGGGTCGCTGAGGTTTTCAGCAGGGGTCCATTCATATTTTACATTGTGAGCGGTATCAATTCCGCCCAAATAAATGGTGTCCGTAAGGCAAATCACAGAGTCTGGAATTTTAGTAATGCCCGTGTCCACGTAGGCTTCAAAGCTCTTGGTAATGGTGTCGCCGCATTGCTCTTTCATAGCAAATAGCGAAATGCTGTAAGTGCCCGGCCCGGGAAATATATGAACCACCGTGTCGCGGTTGTCTTCAATGGCTCCATTTCCAAAATCCCATATATGGCGGTCTACCCGCTTACTTTTTGGTTTTAGGCTTATTTCAAACAAGTCGCAATGCGGATCGTAATCAGTGCCAAAGTTGGCCAGAGGATTGTGCACCCCAACAGTAACCGAATCAACGAAAGTGCATTCAGGGTATATCTTTTCTAAAACGTAGGTAAGTGTATCGGTGGGTTGGGTAGTAGGGTTGGGAATCTGGTAATCGCTTACACTGTCTTTAGGAGACCATCGAAACCTGGCAAAACTCACGCTGTCGTCAAGGCCTATTTGCAATTCTTGAGAGCGACAGATATTGGAATCAGGACCGGCAAACAAGGACGTATCAGCAAAGACATTTAAGGGAACTTCAAAAGTTTTTTCGCATCCCTTGGCTGAGACTCCGCGTAACGAAATTGTGTAGTCGCCATTATCGGGATAGGTAAACCTTACTGAGTCTGAAGATGTAGAAGTGTCTTTTGTAGAGCCATTTACTCCAAAGTCCCACAAGTAATCCACCACATTGGTACTGCGGTTGTACACTTTTATATTGAGCCCATCGCAGGGAGCAGTATAAGCCAACTGAAAGAATGGACCAGGTGCATCAACATCCACAAAAACGGTATCAAACACTTCGCAATAGTCGGTATATCGTTTTACTACATAGGTAGTGGCAACGTCAGTAGTTACCACGGGTTGTGCCTTGCTACTGTCGTCAAGTCCTTTTGCGGGTGTCCATAGGTATTGTGCCTTTGAGTTTACTGGTGGCCTTCCTATGGTAAGTGTATCACCTGCACAAAGCAATCTGGGGTATCCTGCAAAATCGCTGGTATCTTCAATCACCACAATTTCTTTTTCAATGGAGTCGCTACACAATGGATTAATGCGGGCTATCAGTTTCACAGTAAACTTACCTTCAGTGCCATAGGTGTGGTAAGGGCTTTCGTCATTTGAGAATGAACCGTCCCCAAAGTCCCAGCTGAATTTTCCTTCATCCGTTTTGTTGGTAAACTCGTAGGTGAGATCACTGCATTCCACCAAAGGCAAAAAATCAAAATCCACCTCAGGCGGGCCTACTTTAACCAGTACCGTATCCCAACCATAGCAATAGTCAAAGGTTTGTTTGAGCACATAGGCAAAGTCAGTAGGAGTACTGGTTGTGGGGTTTTGAATGGTATCGTTGTCCAGAAAAGTACTTGGAAACCACTCGTATTTGGAATTTGGGAAAGCTACATCAGGGCCAATCTTCACGGTTTCTCCATGACAACTTCGTGCATCGGGCCCCGCAAAAGCGCCTGTATCCGGCTTTACAAAAATGCGTTGGGTGAAGGTGTCACTGCATTCACTTGAATAGCCAATAAGTTGAATATCATACCAACCCGGAGTAGGGTAGGTGTATTTGGGAGATCTTTTATCAGAAGTATCGGCAGTGGTAGTAGGGTCGCCAAAGTCCCATCTATACCTGATGGCGCCCGTTGTTTCGTTTGAAAAGTCTACCTCGTATTCACAGGCTTGTTCAGGAATGGTAAAAGAAGTTACTACGTCAAACTCACAGTCTATAACGTTAAACTGGAAGTCTCTGGTTACGGTAGATAGCAATACCCCGTTCCTGTATTCTTGTACACAAATACCCACCACAAATTGCCCTTTTCGCCTGGGGACACAAGAAAGTACGCCCGTGTTTGGGTGAATTTTGAGCCTTGGTTTGGCGTTTAAAAAATTATCTACAGCAAAGCCTGTTTTTAACCTGATGTTGGAATAAGGGGGAGGAGCCGGCATTCTTGGGTAAGGAGCATTTTGACTGCCACCAGCATAAGGAAGGCATAGCGAATACACAAGCGAATCGCCATCGGGATCGTTGGCATCATGCCTGAATGTAAAGCCATTGTCAACACATAAGAAATTGGGCGGTAGTTGATTAAATCTTGGGCTGCTATTGGCCCCTGTGCCTGAACGTTGAGGGATTTTTACCCAATAAGTTCCACCAGTTATGTCTTGGTTCTCAATATTGATTACAGTACCATTTCGGCAGCAGCGCTGGTAGGCTACAATATATCCATTAGGTATGTCTGGCAATATCACATAGGTTTCATAGCGATACTGGTCTACACAAATATTGGTAGGGGGTACCAGGCAGTTGTAGTTTACATCATTTATTGAAACTGATTTCAAAGTATCTACCACAATGCTGTCAATGCGTTGTTTTGAGCCAGCGCTATAAATACCAATGTGGGCAATAGTATCCAGCAAAAGTGCACCAGGAGTACCGTTTTCGCAATCTATATAGGTATAGAGGCTTATTTTAAAAGTATCTCCTCCTACGTGGTCATAGAACATTTCACCTCCTACAATATGCGTAGCGGTGGCTCTGTAACCGCATAGCACCAAGGCAAAAAGAAGTGCTGGTAGGAGGTATTTCTTCATTCTATACAGACAAGAGAAAAAGTGGCCAAAGTGTTCAGGGTATAAAGAAATTGAAATGAGAACTAATAGTAGGTATAGTTGGACTTATTAAGAAGCTTAACAGGCACACTCTATACGGCAACTATCTACTTTCATTGACAATGCTTATTCTCTAAGGCTTGGGTTCGTACAAGTATTTAAAACTGATTTCCGCTTTGTTTAGTACGTACGAGCGTGAAGATTGTTGGTGGCTTGCTTTGCGAAATTCAGTGAAGGGAAGCTAAGAAAGTGACTTAAGTGGCGGAGAGCCACAAATGGGAGAAGCCCGACGCAGCGTCAGGCTTTCCTTTGAGTTGGTTTTCAACTCAAAAGCAGGAATAGGGGCTTGGGTGGTTTATATGGTGAGAGATACTCCAACTTTTATAAATAAAGGTTGCATGCCTTTTTCTTCTCCGTTTAGTTCCATTTCTTCAGCGTCTGCTACGCTGTCTTCAGGATATTTTATGGTCTTTGGAAACATTGCCGTGAGTGGTAAGCTGGCCCTACCTGTAAGCCTTAGCCTCCGTGATAGTTTTTGCTCTATTCCCAAATGAAAAGAAAAAAAATCATTGAAACCTGATTGCTGCGGGCTGTCGTCATAATGTGAGCCGCCTTTATTTCTTGCTCCGGTTCCTGTTAGCTTGGTTTCCAATGGACTTATAAGGTAGGTGCTGTCATATATACGCTCTCTAAAAGATCCGCGAATAAACCCCAGTGAGTTAAAAGTAACAGCGGATTTGATTGAAAAGCCCTTGGTGATGTCATACCTGAAAGCTGCTCCCAGTTCTATCACCTCAGTACTGTTTATAGTAAGTGTAGCCTGTTCAGTGGTATGTGTTTCAGTAATGTTAGAAGTTAAGTTTCTCTGGCGGGTGATGTAACTGGTTTCATGTAAGTATGTAAGATCCTCCTTCAATCCAATAGAGCTGCAGTTGATAAAAAGGCTTGGCTTAATAAGGCGGTCCGTTTTATGTGTGTACTCAAAACCAACGTAGTTTCCCTGGGTGAATAGTGGACCTGAAACAATACCTGTTTCAAAAATGAATCGGGATTTTCTATGATCCAGTTTGTGCTTGAGCTTTTGCACTCTCGTACTGTCATCACCAGTTTGAGAGGTGTGGTGCGGGGATACCACCTTTTCAGATTTTACATTGTTGCTAAAAATTAGGCATAGCAAGGCCATGATGAATAAGTTCTTCATTTCAAGAGTAGTTTAAATGGTTGTGGTTTATTTAGAGGTAAAGGGTAATTCCCGCCTTCACATAGTTAATTTGAGACACAAAGCGTCCTTCTTGTTGATCGTTTTCATAATCAAAAAGGTGGTTGTGAATGTGCTCGGAGGTAAAGGGCGATTCTGTGCTGAACCCCATTTTGCCTCCAATGGCTATGTTTTTGGTTAAGTTTATTCTAAGTCCTAATTCGTAGCTGGTAAAATTTCTGATGCCAAACTTGTTTAGATCGTCACCCCATTCGTCACTTTCAAATCTTCCGGGCGTGTGACTATCCTGTTCTGCAGAAACCAGAATGCCTGCTTTGTATTTGAATGTTGAGTCAATAAATGTGTACTCGCCATTGTATGCCAGGTAAGTAGTTTTGGTTCTAAGAGCTGCAAAATCGATTTCCATGAACTGTCGTACATGCAGAGTAAGGTAAAGACCAGTTTGCTGGAAGCATAGCCTGTTTATATGCACTTGTCGGTTCTCGTAGGTTCTGTATTTGGTCTGTTCATCACCGACAGCAAAACCTCCTGTAGTTCTGTCCTCCGCGGTACTGAAGTAAGCAAATTCCTTTGTTCTCAGTTCCATGGAGCCATGGCTCAAACCCAGCCCTATGGGACCCCAAAGTCGTTTAGACAAGTAGAAGTTGTGTGCAAAACTGGAAGCGTCTCCTCTGATGGATGAAATTCCAAAGCTGCCCCCTAATTCATAGCCTTCTGATTTAAAAGACTCCAGAAATGTTCTTGGTTTTATGTTTCTGAAGTTCAGTGAGTTATCTTTCTCTTGGCTATCATTTGTGGCCATACTGTCAACTACCGCGGCAGTATTCGTGAGGGTTGAATCATGCGAAGCAACATTACTGCTTGTATCAATGGGATTATGAGCGTCTAAAGCAACCTTGCTATCTGATTCCATAAAGCCTTTTAATTCTTCTTGTTCGCTTCCTTTTGTGGACTCCTTGCCGGCAGTAGTGGCTGAGGCATCCTCACTGGCAACTATTCCGGTAATAGGCTCAGAGCCAGTAGCATTTGCAATGTCTTCTTCGCTTGTTATAGTCGAAGTGGTTTTGACTTCGGAAACGGCCGAAGGTTCTGGTTTCGGTGTATTGGAAGCCTTGTTTCCAGGGTTGGACTCTTGTGCTAAAGTGTTGTCCATAGGTACTGAAGTAGCATGTATAATCGGTCCAGTGGGGGCCTTTTCAGGCGTTGAATTATGGAGTGCCTGCGTTGCCAGATCTTCTGAAGTATGAGATACTGGAGCGGTATGCTGTTCCTTGCCGACCATTTCTATACCAGAAGAATGCCTTTCTTGATTTAATGCGCTTGTTTTTTTTGAGTCGAAAGTGGTTTCGCTTAAAGTCCTGTTGTCAGTAAAATTATTTGCAGGAGCATCTGACTGTATGGCTTCTGTATTTTCTAAACTATTGACCTTGGCCAAAGTTGTTCTGCCGTTAAGCGTTTCAGTTTTTTCATCAGTGGTTGTAGAAGAAAGCTCCGAAGTCTCCCCAGAAGTAAGCCTTCCGGCAAAAAAGCCCAGGCCAAGCAGCAAAATGCCTCCTGAAATGAGAAATAATTTCGTTTTCCACCATACAAGACCACTGCTTGCCACTACCGGCATTTGGCTGTCAAGTAATTGATTCATGCCCTGCCAGCCCTTGTTTTTGAGCTTATTCAGGTCTTTTATATTGTTACTATTTGCAGTCATTACGCGCTTTTTAAGTTTTGACTTGAAAACTCACCCATGAATTCTTTGTAGTCGTTTATTAAAGCCGCCTTTAAATATTCCCTTGCCTTTGATAAATGCCATTTAGAAGTACCGGTACTAATGCCTAGTCGTTCTGCAATTTCAACATGCGTGTATCCTTCAATGGCATAGAGCTCAAACACCACTTTAGTGGCTTTAGGAAGGTTTTCAATCTCAGTTTTAATGTCTTCCAGTTGAAGGGCATTGTCTATCTGAGCGTCAAAAACAGAGCTCATCGCTTCATCTCCCAGTTCTTCAAATCGCTTTTTGCGCGAAGAAATGTAGTCCAGCGTAGTAAAGTATACAATTTTGTAAACCCAACCGTTTAAGGTACCCTGCCCGCTATAATGTTCCAGCTTTACAAATACTTTTAAGAAACCCTGGTTTAATGCATCCAAAGCATCGTCTTCGTTTCGAAGCATCTTATAGCAAAGCCGAAACATATCGTCAAAGAAGTACTTGTAGAGCTTTTCCTGGCTCCGACGGTTGTTTTTAAGACAACCTTCTACAAGTTTTTTGAGCTTTCTATTCATCAGTTCTAAATGGCTTTCACACCTATTGACTGGAGCACTCCTTAAGAAGGTTGGGTAGATACTAAAGTTTTTTTGAGAATAAGACTTTTTGGGGTGTTTGACTAAGTAAAGTATAATAACATGTCTTCGGGCTTATATTCCCCAGGCATTGGGTAGGGCCGCCTAGGATAATGCTGAAAGGCCTCTAATGAATGAGTGTTTGATTAACGGACCGTGAATCTCACCGATGAAGAAGCAATTGCATCTGCAAAACGGATGAAGTAAACACCTGAGCTCATGTCTTTTAAATATATGATTTCACCATTGGCACAGCTACCAGAAAGTACTTCATGTCCTGTTACATCTCTAATTGAATAAGGGGTAAGACCATCACTGTTTAGGTTGACGTGAAGTATTTCTTTGGCCGGCACTGGGTATATGCTGGGCTGTAAAGCTTTAGTACTGGGACCAGAGCCCACTGAAACAATACTGGAATACTCCGTGTAGCCATCAAAATCCACCATTTTTAGCCGCACAAAATAAAACCCTAGATCAGAAGGAGAAGGAAGTGAATATTGATAGGTACGGCCTGCAATACTTGTTCCCTGTGCAGGGACTTTTCCATCACTTGTAAAATTTGTTCCATCCTGTGAGATCTGAATATCGAAGTAGTTGGTATTAACTTCTGAAGCCGTTTCCCATCGCAATTCATATTGAGCGTTTTGATTCAATACCATCATTGAAATAAGGTCAACAGGAAGTGACTGATTAGAAGGCTGACCAGTAGTCGCGGCATCTAGTGCATCTTCAATGGTAATGTAAGACGGGTCATCATCATCGGTACCTGAAATGTCTGAAACATTGGCGTTGAGTGCACTTGCACCACTTGAAGTGGTGGCGGCTACCAAGCGTAGATTTGTTAATGGGGTAACGCTGAAATGAGTGGTTAAATCACTAAATGGCACGGCAATGTCTACAAATACAGGGTCGTTAGCGCATCCTGATGCCGTGTAGGCAGCGTACGATTTTTGATGATGGGTAGCATGCGCATAAGACTCCTTATTAGTACCTGTTACAGTTCCGTCAACATCATCAAGATGTACACCTTTTCCCCCGCCTCCGTTTTTTAGCCGAATTTCAATTTCAAACCCTTGATTGCCCGAAACGGCATTTGGATCAGTTCCAGATCCATATTTTGAATCAGTATCCATAAGTATACTGTAACCAAAGTTGGCGGAGCCGGGGTCTTTACCAATACGTAATCTTACTAAAAAATACTCATCGCCATCGTTGTTGGTGGGATATCCATCGGGATCATAAACACTGGTGTAAAGGGCATATTTTTCGCCAGGCTCGTCCACAATATCGGTACTTGCACAGGGTGAACCTGTTGCAGCATCGCCTGATGGCTCACTTACTATTTGGTACCTCGCAGCCCAGGTACTTTCAAACTGTGATTGTTCCGTACCACTTGTAAAAGCAGAACCTGTAGCGGTAATAAAGCCATCGTTGTCGGGGTCAAGAAAAGTTGAGGTTCCAGAACTGGGTTCAAATATTTCTCCAGGGGTTTGTGCACCGGAGTAAAAAAAACATAGAAGTAATGTGAGGTTAAGTATAAGTGATGAGTACTTCATGAAGAAAATTCTGTTGTTCGCGCAACAAGAATAATTCTATCGATGAACTATTTAATTATTTAGACCGAAAGTTAATCTAAGCGGATAAATTTTTGTTTGATGTAGAGTCGAGAAAGGGGATTCGAAGATGTTGAGCTAAGCACAAGGTTGCCTTTCCAGCGTTTCTATGAGCTCTAAAGTAATTCTACTTCGGCCCTTGAGTGGTTATCTTTAAAGATAATGTTATAAAGCCCAGAATGCTTTCTTTTTGCCAGATGGTACGTTAGTCAAAACTTGTGTAAGTGATAGATAGTTGGTAAAAGCTTTATTATTCCCTTCAATACCTGACCGTAATCCATCTTCCCTTGCTGTTTTCCATCATTTCACTCAGGATGGCTTTAGTGTTTCAAGCTCCCTGTATTCCTGATTATAGAACTTACTTACAGTCCTTTATGATATTTTATTTTTGAAACAAATTGGTTGTCTATGAGTCGGTGCTTCAATATTCTGCTTGTCTTATTTTGTATACTTTCTATTCAGGCTTTAGGCCAGAATATTCCCCATTCAATGGTACAGGATTTTAGCCCTCAATACGATTTCAATACCTACTTCATTCATAACTCGGGTCAGGTGTATGACCAGGAAGGTAATGACCGAGAAGATGTAAAGTTTTATGGCGAATTCAATGATCTTGGATTCTACCTCAAAGATGATGGTGTCAGTTATGTTTTATACCGACAAAGCCATAATAGCCAGCAAGGCTCCGACTTTACAGATCAATCGGATGAAAGTGATTCAATGCTCCTGGAATCCTATCGTGTTGATATAGAATGGCTCAATGCCTCTGGTATGTATAGTACTGAAGTGGCTGACCCCATTTCATTCTATAATTTTGAGAATACCCCATCTGAGGTCCCACTTCATAAGGTACCGGTCTACTCATCGGTAAAGTGTAAGAATGTTCTATCAGGTATAGATCTATTGTGGTATCAAAAAAACGGTTGCCTGAAGTACGATATAAAAGTGGCGCCGCATGCCGCAATTGAAGAACTCCAATTCAGGATTTCCGGTGGAAAAGAAGTTAGTATTGACCAAAGTGGCAATTTGAGAATTAACACACCTTTTGGCACCATTGTGGAACATGCACCCTTGGCCCTGCAGAATGGTAAGGAAGTAAGGTGCAATTGGGTATTGAATAATGACACGGTTAGTTTCAATCTTGAAAATTATGATCGAAACTATCCCTTATTAATCGACCCATTGGTGACCTCCTGGAGTACCTATTATGGAGGCTCATCGCAAGATGCTGTGTGGGCCATTGACTCTGACGACTCCTTATACCTGTATGTAGGTGGGGCTACTTATTCAAGCAAACAAATAGCCACTTCAGGGGCGCATCAAACATCTGTAAACCTGTACAATGATATGTTTTTGGCCAAGTTTACTAGTGCCGGTTCCAGAGTATGGGGCACCTATTACGGCGGCCGCGGCTCTGATTATTTGTACGACCTCAGCATCACTAAAAAGACTCAAATACTGCTCACTGGCAGAACCTGGTCCAACAATTTAATTAGCACTACCGGTGCCTTTCAAACAAGTTATTCCGCAAAGGATGATGTTGTTTTTGCAAAGTTTTCGCGCAATGGGAAGCTACTTTATGGCTCATACTATGGTGATTCCGATGATGAGTATGGTTCATCGTGCCTAGAAGATGAAGATGGCAACATCTACATTGGCGGAATAAGTAAATCAGGTTCTCGATTCGGCACTTCCAATGGATTTCAGACATCAAATGCCGGAGACTATGACATATTCATAACGAAATTTGATAGTTCATTTAATAGGATTTGGTCTACCTATATTGGTGGGCAGACACGGGAAGACTTAGGCCAGGTTATTCTTGGCGATTCTAACAAGATTTACCTTTGTGGTTGGACGAGATCTACCAACTTCCCCGTAAAAAGGGCCTTTCAAAACAAACATGCCGCAGGTTATAACGATGGCATCATTAGCAAGTTAGATACTTCAGGTGCCCTTATTTGGAGTACCTATTATGGTGGGAATAAAAATGATCAGCTTCACGCCTTGTCGCTAGGCGATTCCAATTCAGTGTTCATAACTGGAGCCACATGGTCTGGAAGCCTGGCTACCAGTGGTGCGCATCAAACCACGCATACCAACCGCCAGGATGTACTTCTAACTCATTTTAGCGGCAACGGAGTTAGAGATTGGACCACGTACATGGGCGGAGCCGGAGATGATGGTGCTTTGGCCATCACTTCATTGGGAAAAAATGAACTCGTTATCACCGGTTACACAGATTCTCAAGACTCAATAGTGGGCAGCGGGCCTACCATCTCGGGTACCTTTGGAGGGTATAGAGATGTTTTCTTAGCCAGGTTTTCTACTATCGGACAAAGAAATTGGTCAACCTACTTTGGTTCAAATGATATTGAGACAGGTACTGCGGTTCATGTGGATTCCTCGAATACCATTTATATGGCTGGTTGGACTGAATCAGATACAAGTATTTCCACTGCAAAAGCACATCAATCCACTTTCGGTGGAGGTACCTATTCAGATGGTTTTGTTGTGAAATTAGGAGGCTGCAGCGTCACGAGAAGTTCGCTGAAAGTGTCTGCCTGCAACAGTTGGTCTCCAAACAAATCCGCTGTAGTTTACAAGCAATCAGGAACCTACCACGACACCATTACGCTGTCCACTGGTTGTCTTAGAATGAGAACTTTTGAACTCACCATCATGAATAACAGCCACGATACCCTTAACGTTTCGGCCTGTGATAGTTTTGAAGCACCTAGCGGGATTCAAATGTGGGATTCATCAGGTGTTTACCATGATACGCTTACAAACAGTGCCGGCTGCGATAGCCTGATTACGGTAAACTTGATCATATACAAAGGCACCCAGACGGTCAATTCTCTGAGCAGTTGTGTCCCTATTACTTCTCCTTCAAACTATCCAATTACCCAAAGTGGTACGTATTACGACACCTTGCAATCCATTAAGGGATGTGATAGTATTATAATCACCAATTTCACTCTTCTCCCTAAGAAGTTTTCAGCGCTGGATACCTCAGTTTGCAACTCATTTCTTGCGCCAGATGGCATAACCCAAAGAACTCAAACAGGTGTATACTTTGATACCTTGATGACCTCGAATGGCTGTGATTCAGTGGTCAAAACGAACCTGACTATATACCAGATTGCCTATCAGTTTGTAACGGATACCTTTTGCAACTCCTATACTTCTGCCAATGGCAAGATATGGGACAGTACGGGCTACTACAGTGATACACTATTGACTTTCAGGGGCTGCGATAGCATTATTGAATACCAACTTACTCGAATACAACCTTCCAGAGCAGTATATGATACCGCATGTTTCAGTTTCGTCTTGCCTTATAGCAAAAGGGTGGTAACCAGCTCTGGAGTTTATACCGAGGTTCAAACTTCAAGTACAGATTGTGACACTATAGTGACCTATAATTTGGAAGTGACCCAAAGTTTTGATGTTTCAATCACTAAAACGGACTCCTCACTTTTGGCCAATTCACTGCGAGGCTTCTATCAATGGCTTGACTGTGGAAACTCCTTTGCACCCATTTCAGGGCAGACAGGCAGAGAGTTCATTCCTGTAAGACCAAATGGTTCCTATGCAGTGCAAATTGGAGAGAACAACTGCCTTGACACTAGCGATTGCACACTCTACACAGGGGGAAACAGTATGAGCAACTCCGGCTTTCATATAACGTTTTATCCAAATCCAACTGGTGGAATACTCAATTTGGAGGCTGGTTCCTTGCTGGAAGAAGTCGATATAGCCGTTTTCAATTCCATAGGAAGTCAAGTGGCCCATTATACTTACCCATACTTCTATGAGGAGCAAATAAAACTACCTGATACCAGTGATGTATACTTCATTCGCATATCCAATGGAAAGTATACCAAGGGCTTCATGGTTGTGAAGAATTAATGAAGTCGCCCGTACCTTAAGTAAATGCTCACATCAGTCCGTGCTTTTCAAGAAACTCTATTGGATTCAATACAATCTTAACAGAAGTTGTTTGCCTTAGGGGGAAAGGAGTTTTGGAATCAAATTGAAGGCATTCCTAAGAATCAATTATTCTTTTATATAGGGGATGGGATTTTACGGTCCAGTTCCAGGCTCCATTGGTAGTAGTCAAAAGCGATGAAGTCAAAGTAGCCAGGTCGTTTTTCAGATAGAGACTTAAGCGCCTGTCTCAGCTGTTCAATAGGTTTTTCGCTTTTCCCGGGGTGCTTGCTCATAGCATTGAAGAATCTATAAAATGCTTTTATGAGCACCTGATCTCGTAAGTACTTTTTCTCCATTTTCTTTAGTTGTATCAGTTCTGATTGCACCAGGTCAAAGTAGCCGAGTTTAAAATGTACCATGAGCAGGAAAAGACGTGCCTGTACTTTTCTATAGGACAAGACACCGGTTTGCATCCACTCGTTCATTACCAGCGTTGCGACCTTGTATTTTCCTAAAACAATTGCTGTTCTTGCCACATTCATAAACAGGTACTGAAGTTGGGCTTCTTCAAAATCGTCCCTATGTTCCTTAAGTAAGTTGGCAGTAGGCTCCAGGAAGACCTTCATGGCCTCCAAATTCTTTGTATAGTAAGCAAATTCAAGGTTGCGTGTAAGTCTTATGTATGAAAAATAGGCATCTGAAATTTGCTCTTTGTAAGAGAGTTCCTTAAGCATTTCCAGTCCTTCATTGAAAGATGCTTTGTCTCTGGTAAGTGCAGAGTGGTATATGAAATTGCTCAAAGTGGGCAGGAGTTTGCTCGTTGAAAAGATGTGTTTGTTTTGCCGGGTAAATTGTAGGTACTCATGTGCGTAGAACAGACCTTTATCAAAATCCCATTTTAAGTAGTTTGTGAGCACTTGTATGTAGTACCAGTGTTCTTTGGCCTTAAGCGTAAGGCAATGCCTACTGTCAAGCACCAGTGCATCGGAGCATATTTCATTAAATCGGGCCTTATCATCTATTGCCAGGCTTTCAGTAAACTGGGCTTCCCGTACTTCCTCGCGTAGCAGGTGGTAGTCATTGAGGTTCTGTATTTTAGCCGTAACGGTACTTCTTTGCTCTTTAAGTGTTTCCAGTTGCTCTTTGTAGCCAATAATTCCTTCCTTAAAGAGAATTACCTCTTCCAGTTCAATAAGGCGAAGCAGCATGGTTAATTCTTCGTACTTATCGGCAGTTTTTTTTATGTATTTGAGCTTCTTAAGAGCCTGCTTCCTAAATCCTTTTTTAATCAGCCCTTCAATGAGAATAATGCCCTTCTGTATTTGATTTCTCTTGCTGCTATTCAAGTTGAAGTTGAACAAGCTCAAGAGTAATTTTTCGGTGAGGTAATTACACTCTGAAGGCAGGTGGCGCCCCATGCTGCTGTTGGAATACAAGTTTTTCAGGGCGGCATCACCTACGTACTCTTTTGGTTCCAGAGCCTCATATATCCTCAGGTAGTTTTTGTTGTCTTTCCGGCCATGTGTGCCTGCCGAACGTTTAAAGTAAATCTTTTCACTGGTGCTTAAACTACCAATCAATTTATGAAGAAAGGTGCTCATTTGAATTCCTGTAAGTATTGTTTCAAATATGCTCTAATAATCTAAATTGATGTTTTCTTGAGTTTTTGAAATCCTTGTTTGGGTGTGAAAATATATTGCCTTCCTGTAATAGCCTAAATAGTTTTGGCTTCCATTAATCACTCAGCTTTGAGCAATTGCGCTAGTGATGTTCAATGAATACCAAATGAAAAATAGTTTTAGTACCATCGTTTTCTTCCTTGTTCTGCTTCTTTTTCCCATGTGTCTACTGGCACAAGACCTAAGTAAGCGAGGACTTGAGTTAAGGGCACATTATCCATTACGGGTGAACAGTACAGATGTAACAGGTAATTATGACTCCATACGCTACGGCAACCACATTTTTTCCGATAGCAGCATTTTATCCATGGGTTGTGCGCGAATTAATGATACCTGCCTCATTGAAACACCACAGATAGACGATTTGAACGACAATGCCATAGCTATAAGAGTTGACTTTAAAATGGTGGGGTTTGGCGGCCCTATTGTGATAGCTGGAAAAGGGTATAGGTATCTTGGAGTGGCTTCCAGCGGATTGGGAAAGTTTGGCATTAAAACCGGAAGTCAGCAAGAAACCATTTACGATGATGTGCAACTAGAATTGAACAAGTGGTATACAGCAACCGTTATTCACAACACTGCCGACTTGGTAACGGAAGTGTACTTGGACGATAAGTTCATTGCCCAGAGGATTCAGGCTCTGAATCACCCCACCAACGACAACATCATATCCAATATTGACTTTAGTCGTGGATATTCCTTTAACGGTTATATCAGGAATCTCCAGGTGTACTCTACTGATTTGTTAAAGGCTTCTGACGGCGCTGACCCTGGAATTGCCAACCTGAGGGTGTTTCCAAATCCGGCGGTATCTGAACTCAAATTAGGTGTGACGATAGTACAGGGAATGAACTATCGAATTACGGATATGAAAGGAAGAAGTATTCAGAGTGGTGCGCTGCTCAATTCCACAATAGCCATTGATGGGCTCACTCAGGGGATGTACTTACTATCCATTTACGAACAAGACGTTTTGGTTAACAGAGGCCGGTTTGTTAAAAACTAGTTTACGTTTTAGTAGTTAGTCTCAGTCCGCGTAACCTGAAGTTGGGTTATGCGGATTTTTTTTTAGTGATGTTCCTGAGCTGTTTTTATTAAGCGCTGCGTATGGCGACTATTTAGCCTTCTTTTAGCACTTCTGAAACTTCTATTCCTCCAGAACGAGTTCTGGTTTGGTAGTTGATTTAGTGCCTTGTTTCTTTAGATACATTCCGGATATTTTTCGAAGTGGTTCAAAAAAATCTTTCTTTTTTTCACATGTTTCACTCGCATGCAATTGGAGGGTGTAAGTCCCTTGTTTTCAGAAAGCTTTGGCTTCATGACAAGCCACTCTGTCTATAGAAATCAAGGCTTCAAACCCGTTTTCTACCCTTTTGTCGTGAATTGGTGTAGGCCTAATTTCCTTATTTTCGTCAAAATCCTTCCATCGTATTAGGCCTTGTAAAGGGCATGTTTTGTCAACGTGGCAATAGGCGTTGGCAAATGCTCAAGCACTTATTAAACAGAAAAAAATGGCGTCGTCTTTATTGACTGGGTTAAAAACATTAGTACTTGTACATGATGTAAGCGATGTAGAAGGTATTGCTGTACAATTGGAGCACTCATGTCCGGGTTTCGATTTGATGGTGTCATCTAACGATGATGATTACCAACATCTTATGAATGGCGAAAAGCCCTGTCTCATTATTTCAGGTTATGACAAGGGGCAGCAGGCCGTGTTGAGTTTCCTTAAGCAGGCAAGAAGAAAACATCCTAAAGTCCCCTTCGTAGTTTTAGCAAGCCGCATTGAAAGCGAGAATGCCATTGAGTTGTTTAGAGAAGGTGTAACCGATATAGTACTTGCGCATGACTTGAGCGCTTTGGCTAACTTAAGCTTGCAGAATGAAGGCGAATTGAGGCGAGAGGCGGAGCAGCTACAACTGGTGGTAGACGTTATAAATGGTGGTTTTTGGGACTGGGACATGACTACAGGAAAGGTGTACTATAGCAAACGGTGGATAGACGCCTTTGGCTACACTGAGGAAACTGTGGAACCCACTATTGCCTTTTGGGAAGGCACAGTGCATCCTGATGATATGCCGGAAGTTCAAGAGAAGCTTAAAGCGCATGCCGAAGGTAAAACCGAACGTTTTGAGCATGAATACCGAATGCTAAGGGGGGACGGAACCTATGTATGGAATAGGGATACTGCAAAGATTGTAGAACGTGACCTTGCTGGAAAGCCCTTGCGCGCTATTGGCTGTAATACGGACATAAGCGAACAGAAAATGGCAGAGAGCCGGTTGGCTCGTGCCAAAAAGAAAATTGACAAAGCAGAAGGCAACTTTCAGAAAATATTTGACAATGCTTCCATTGGAGTAGCTATCTCAACTTTTGAGGGCCAGATACTCTTAATGAACGAGTTTGCTTTGAAAATGACCGGCTACAGCTCTGAGAACCTGATAGACGTAAAAGGCAGAAGTCCTTATGTGCATCAGGAAGATAGAACGGCCATTATTGAACAGCTCAAACAAACTGGCTCAGTTGATGGTAAAGAAGTACAAATGCTCCGTAAAAGCGGTGAGCAGATTTGGGTAAACCTCTCCGCAAGAGTATTGAAATGGGAAGGGCAGGATGCCGTTTTATCAACCCTTCTGGACATATCGGAAACGAAACAGGCTCAGGAATCTCTTGCTGCGAGCGAAGAACAGTTCCGATCCTTCTTTGAGCAGTCAACGGTACCTTCTCTTATTTTCAATACGGAGGGTTACATGGTAGAAGTAAACCATGCCTGGCAGGAGATGTGGGAAGTATGGGATGTGAACGAGGTAGTTGGCAAATACAATATTCGCAAAGACCCCCAGCTAGTTGATCTGGGATTAGCACAGGAGCTGGAAGCAGCGTTTTTCGGCAAAGACGTTGCCCTTTCCGATTTCGTTTTTGACCCTTCTATTTCAGGGTATCCGGGTAGATTAAGACATCTTAGAGTCAAGGCATTTCCCATTAAAAACAATCAGAAAATTACCAGTGTAGTGGTTTTCAACGAAGATGTGACTTCGGAGATAGAAACTCAAACGTACCTAAAGCAGAGTGAGCGACGCTTGCGCGAAGCACAGGCCGTAGCCCAGATTGGGAGTTTTGAAGGCGATGTTTATCGCGATGAGCTTTGGTGGTCTGATGAACTGTACAACCTTTTTGGCCTTGATCCCGGCACTTTTAAAGTTACTAAAGACAGCTTTGAGAGCTTATTGCACCCGGCTGATAAAGATGCCTATATGACCGCCCTTAACTATAGCCTTGAGGTAGGGGGGCAGTTTAAACGCGAGTTCAGAGGCAAGCATACCAGCGGTAAATGGCGGCATTTTGAAACCATTGCTCAGGTAACCTATGATGCCAAAGGTGAAATTTTAGGATTGCAGGGAACCGTTCAGGATATTACTACCCGCAAACACAGTAATGAACAACTGGCCTTACTTACCGAGCGCCTGCATTTAGCAGTAGATATCGCTGAACTGGGATACCTTGAAATGCGTCCTCAGGAAAACGAAACACATTGGGACAGGAGGTTAACCGAAATTTTTGAATGGCCAGGAGATGCCCCGGGAAGTTCTGATGAAAAATTGGAGCATTTCTACAAAATCATCCATGCCGAAGATAAAGAAGCCATTAAGCAGGGCTTTGAGCAGAGTATGGATCCTGCCAATACAGAAACAAAGTTTAAAAGTGAATTCCGGCTTCGGTTTAGCGACGGCAGGGTGAAGCATGTGGAGTTTAACGCCGTACATCAGCGAAATGATGAAGGTGTGGTTACCCAGATTAACGGGACATGTTTAGATGTAACCTACCGCAAAAAGGCCGATGAAAAATTGAAGCAAAGTGCACAGCGTTTCGAGCGGTGGAAGTCGTCCAATTTTGTGGGAATCCTGCAATCAAATGGCAACGGTGAAATTGTTGATGCCAATGACACCATTCTTGACCTGCTGGGCTACACCCGCCAAGAGCTCAAAGAAGGAAAGCTGGATTGGAAGAAACTTACTCCAACTGAATTTGAAGACCTGGACACCAAAGCAGCCGTTGAAGCATATCAACTAGGCTATTGGACCCCTTATGAAAAAGAATACTTTCATAAAAGCGGTAGACGTATTCCCATTCTGCTGGGCGGTGCGGCCTATGATAAGAAGTTTGATGAGTACATAGCTTTTGTAGTAGACCTTACCGAGAGTAAAAAGGCAGAACGCAAGATCAAGAACTCAGAAGAACGCTTGAAAATACTTTTTGAGTCAGCTCCTGATGCCTACTACATAAGGGATATGGAAGGACGCTTTATAGACTGTAATAAGGCCACGCAGCAACTATTAGGTTATACCCGGGAAGAAATGATAGGCCATAGCTTTTTTGAGATGGGTATCATAGCTGCTCAGGATGCTGAGAAGGCAAAAAATGCCATAGAAGAGCGTTTGACCAAGCAGAACTTTGATCCGGTAGAGTACGATATGGTCCGCAAGGATGGCAAACACGTGCCAGTAGAAGCACTTGCACATCCTGTGGTAATGAATGGTAAGAAAGTGGTGCTGGGCATAGTGAGAGACATTAGTAGCCGTAAAGACGTAGAAAGAGAACTTACCAAAATGGGTACGGCCATGCAGCAAAGCCCGGCCATGGTCTTCATTACCGATCTTAAGGGCAATTTGGAATATGTAAACCCCAAGTTTGAGGAAACCACAGGCTACACGGCGGCTGAGGTTCTAGGGAAGAATCCTCGGTTCTTGAAATCAGGACATACCAGCGATGAAGAGTACCGCAACTTATGGACTACCATTACAAGCGGTGGTATATGGACAGGAGAGTTTAAGAACAAACGAAAAGACGGGAGCTTGTATTGGGAACGGGCAAGTATAGGTCCAGTATTTGATGAGAAGAACCGGATTACGCACTACGTGGCTGTAAAAGAAGATACCACCCAATTGAAAAAGGCTGAGCAGAACCTCATCAACACCCTCAACCTTACCACTGAGCAGAACAAAAGGTTGCAAAACTTCTCCTACATAGTATCACACAACCTTCGCTCTCATTCAAGCAACATAAGCGGTATTTTGAACCTAATGGATAGTGCCGGAACTGATGAAGAAAAGATGAAGCTACAGGGAATGCTCAAGACTGTATCGGCCAAGCTGGATGAAACCATGTACCACTTAACTGATGCGGTGAGTACCCTAATAGAAAAGGATCCCTTTAAGGAAGCCTTGGTGTTACGTGATTACCTTGACTCAGCTCTGGGGATACTAAGCGATGAGCTGTTCCAGCGCAGCGTGTTGGTCCAAAATGTGGTTGATGCTACAACTACGGTGTGCTGCAATGCTGCTTACCTGGACAGTATTTTGCTCAATATTCTGTCAAATGCTATTAAATACGCTTCGCCTGGCAGGCAGGCACGTATTGAAATTCGTAGCAAACAAGTACACAACGAAGTAGAATTACAAATAGCGGATAATGGCCTTGGAATAGATTTAAAAAGGCATGGAGAAAGTCTTTTTGGCATGTATAAAACCTTTCATACCAACAAAGACGCCAGAGGAATTGGTCTCTTTATATGCAAAAATCAATTGGAATCGGTAGGCGGAAGAATACGCGCCGAGAGCACAGTAGGAGAAGGAAGTACCTTTATATTGACCTTTAAGGATGGAGAGAGTTGTAGTTGAAATTAGTTTTGAGTTTAAAGTTCAAAGTTTAGAGTTTTGAGTTTTGAGCTTCACCAATTCACTGCATACGCCATCTAGAGTGATGCTTGGCTCAAAATTGAAAAATGCAAATTGAAGGTTGAGTTTTTAGTATTGTCCCCTAATTGTTGGAGAATGTTGTTTTGAGTCTTCTGCTTCGCTGGCATACTGACTTACAAACTCAAGATAAATTCAAATAGGATTCGAGTCCATAATTTTCAATTTATAACCTTTAATTTTTCATTCTACCTCACCAACACACCAATTCACCAGCACACTGACTCACTGCTAAAGCCATGTCGAGTGATGCCGAGCGTTCTGTTAGTTCAAAATTGAAAAATGCAAATTGAAGATTGAACCATTGGTTTCAGCGTTGAGAGTAGCGATTGAAGAATGTAGTTTAAAGTTCAAAGTTTTGAGTTTTGAGCTTTGTCAACTCGCTGATTCACTGTGGATTTAGGTGGGGTTTGAGCTCATGATTTTCAATTTGTAACCTTTAATTTTTCATTCTATCTCACTAACACACTAATTCACCAACTCACTGCCAATGCCATCTCGAGTGATGCGCAGCATTGTATCGAGAGATGGATGCAAGCAGAATTCCGGTCCTTATCCTTCAATTTTCACCCTACCTCAAAATTCAGTTTCAAACCTGCAAGGATCCTTTTCCCATTTTCGTCTCTCAGAGCCTGCTTCCGTCCAGTACTCCCAGTTCATTTGATAGGCCTTTTTAAAGAGCCTGTTGCGCAGCCTTTTGGGATACATTATGCGCATACTCGTGAGTGCATGTGGCCGTTTCCTGAATACCTCTAGTTGCTCTAAAACGTCGTGCATGGCAGAAGCGCATCGCATACCAAAGAACGCGTAATTGTAAGGAGGCTTCTCCAAATACAATTGGATGGTAGCCAGTAGCTTTTGATATTGCCCTTTGTCGATAGGAATGCTGAAGGTTGTTTTTTTGACCTTACTGCTGCCAGTGCCAAAATGAGCATAAAAGGAGTCTAATGAATGAACGGAGAACTGACTGTTGCCGGAGCATCGTGGTTTTGGAAATAGACGCAGTTTGCCCTTCTTTTCAAAATGAAACACTTTGTTGGCCTCAAACTCAATTCCCACATGACCTCCGTGAATTCCTCCAAACCATCGAGGCTCAGTAGTCTTAAACTCCGATTTTGGCTTTGAGCCGTAGAGAAAGTGTACTTTTATGATATGCAGTGGGGCGGCTACTATGGATAAAATGGCGCTGTTGAATACTAAAAACGCAAGAATAGCTTTCATAGGAAGCGGTTCTTATTGTTTAGGGAAAAATGACAGGGTAGGTGAGGAGTACATCGCCTACCAGATTGAGTAATACATGTGGAATAATGGACAGGAAGAGGTTTTGGTACTTCCATACAAAGAAGTTCATAGGAAAGGTGGCCACTACTCGTGTAAGAAATACAGAGGGCGACCATAGGTGGTAGGCGCAGAAAAGCACCGTATTGAGCAAGGGAGCCCTCCAATCGGTTAATGACTCTCTGGGCAATAAAAAGCCACGGAAATACACCTCTTCCATGGTGGGCATGAGTATGGAGAAGGGAATCATTAAAAACCAAGACCATTTGAGGATGGATTGGGCTTGTTCACTGGGCTGTAAGGCCGGGGTAAACCAGTTTGGTATCCAGGCAAATACCTGCTGCTCCAGAAAGAGCTGAATGGGTTTCATGAGTATGAAGATGCCTAGAGCCCAAAACAGCGATAGAGCAATAAGACCTGTTGCCGTCCAAAATGGAACAGTGTTTTGTGCTTTAAAAATGTTCCATACAATTTGTAATCCAAAAGGCTGCCCCGTATGCCTGCCAATCAACCAAAGCATAAGCGGTATGGTAATGAGAAAATCCAGAACGACGAGCAGGGTAATTGAAGGCAGCTTTTTACCTGTTAGGTAATACAGAAGTATCAGCAGTAGAGTAGGGACCAAGCCGGGAAGAAAGTACAGGTATAGCTTTTGTAAAGGGGGCATGTGTTTCTTTTACAAGCGCAAAGGAAAAAGCCCTAATAAGCCAAAAGTTGTAGAAAACCGCCAATCAATCCAGCTGTTGGTACAAGCTGTCCCGGTATTTCATCAAGTCACGCGGCGACAGTCGTATAAGTGATTTGAATTCGTTGATAAGGTGGGGCTGGTCGTGGTAATTGAACGATACCACAGCCTGCATCCAGTCTTGTTCTTCTTCTTGCAGCAACTGATGCAGGTAGGCGTTTACACGTGTGATTTTCGAGAACTGCTTGGGCGAAATGCCAATGCGCTCCTTGAAATGACGCTGTAGGCTACGGTCTGAGATGGCCGCTTCTCTACAAAGCTCTTGTACCGAAAGGCAACCTCTGGTTTCAGTGATGCGTGCCAGTGCCTTGTCAAAACCGGCCGGAGAAGGTGCAAGGGAGAGGGTTTCTTCCAAAAAAGGCTCCAGTAGGTCTTTGGCTTCCTTCAATTCCTTTCCCTCAATACTCTGCCAAAGTTGCTGCAAACGATAATCGTGGGGTGTCGGCATGTTTGATACCAGTTGCGATATAGGTTTTTGGAAGAGACGGTATAGCCCATCATTAATAAAAGAAATACCCAATAGTTGCGTATTCTCCAGCTGGGCAAACGAGCTCGTATTTACAATGGGCATTATATAGACAGGGGGAATGACAAAGGCCTCGTCTCTGATCTGCACCTGTGTATTCCCACCATAATGGAACATCAGCATGCTCTGGCATTTTGGAATATGCCTGAAAGCAACTGTCTCCTCATGCCCTTCGAGCTGCCATAGGCATAGCGCATAGTGCGAAAGTGGTGGGCTTTCAAAAAGCAGTTCCTGGTAGTTCATAGTATACAGTGTGTTGCCAACAGTAGAACAGGCCAAATGTAAGGCCAGGAAACATTGAGCTCCTCCAAAACAGGGTTTACAAAAGTGTGCAAGTAGGTAGTGGCAAATGAATCATGCGCTCATTGCTATTTATTGGGTATGGTCAATAACCTAATTGTACTATTGAACGGAAGTGACAAAGAAGGCTGCTTTACGTAAGATGCCGGCAGTGGGAACACCCAGGTTCAAGAATATAGGAGCTGTAGATAATGTAAGCTCAATCAACAAAGCCCCAGCATGCGTTCATGGACTTTTTTAGTCTTCTACATAACCTAAGTGGCGGGCCGCTTGTAGCAGCTCGCCCAGGTTTTGCACCTGTAATTTTTGAAAGAGCTTGGTACGATGGGCCATTACTGTGTTGGTAGATATGCCTAGTTCAAGGGCTACTTCCTTGGTTAATAGGCCTCTTGCAATGAGAAGAAGAATTTCCTTTTCCCGGGCTGAAAGTTCCTGTGGACCTTCATAAGCCTTCTCAACGTTGGGAAGCCCAGGAAAATGTTTTTTGCCCGACAGTATCGCATGCACTGCTTGTAAAAGCGCTGCAAAGCTTTGTCTTTTGTTTACAAAGCCCATTATACCGAGCTGCTGTAGGTGTACCTGCAAGCTTGCATTGTTCAAGGCTGAATAGGCAAGTACCCGAAGTTCAGGGTGCATTTTTTTGACCTGCTGGAAAACTGTTAAGCCTTCTGCCCCCGGTACTACCACATCAGCTATAAGCAAGTCTGGGGCCTCGGTCTTTACAGCCTCAAGAAGCTCTGAAACATTATCGTATATGCCATACACGCTCATATGCTCTTGCTGTTCCAATTGCGCTTTCAGGCCTTGGGCAGTCATGGGATGGTCCTCAAAAATCAAGACCTTTACGCTATGAAGCTCTCTCATGCGGCACTTATTTGAGGTCCAAATTGAAATACTGATCCTTGGTTAAGTGCACTTTGTACCTTAATCCACCATCCTGATTTTTGCAGAAGGGTATGGCTGATGAAAAGGCCAAGGCCGAAACCCGTTTCGTATTGCGTGCCTGGTTCTGACATCACGGATTGCGTAAAGAGCCTTTGTTGTAGGTCTTGCGACATGCCAGCTCCCTGGTCTTTTACAAACAAGGTCTTTTTGGCGGAGTCCCAACCTATTTCCACTGTTCTGTTAGCCTGGCTAAACTTAATGGCATTGCCTATGAGATTGCGCCACACAATGCGCAGTACATCGGCGTGTATGGGCAGATTTTCTTGCTCAGGCAGTTGGCTTTTAAGCTTGATGTTCTTCTTGGCAGCTATACCGGCTACATCGTTCAATACCTCCTGGCATATCCAGTAGGGGTTACAGCCTTTGGCTGTTCCGGGATCTATTGAGAGTTCGGCCCGGGCCCAGTTCAGCAGATTTTCAAGCATCAGCTCGGTCTGTTGCACTTGGTTTTTCAAGTCGTTTTGGTACAGCAGCAGGTGTTGTTTCTGTTGGGCATCGCTCAGTGCATCGGCCAATATGCCCATAGTGAGCATCGGCCCCTTAAAATCATGTGCTATTACTGAAAATACTTCCTTATTGAGTCGGTCCAGTTGCTCCAGGTCTTTTTTCTGAGTTTGTAGCAGCGAGTTTAGTTTTTTATGCTTTAGATAGTTTTTTACTATATAAACCAGTATTACGACAAGGAATAGCGCGGCCGCAATGAAGGCGTTTCTGCTGTATTTCTGTTGCTTAATCTCCTGACTTAGGAGCATTGCCTTTTGCGCGGCTGTTTTTTCCTGCTCCTCCAGCAGTGCTTTAGTGGCCATTTGCGCTTCCATTCTACCGGCCAGTACTGCCGACTGCTGTGGGGCTATTTCTTTAAATATGTGGGCCGCTTCCGTTTGGAAATAATAAGCGGAGTCGTATTGGTTTGCCTGGGCATAAAAGCGGGCCAGGTTGTCGCAAGCCTGGTAGGCGATTTTTTTTCTACCCCATAAGGGCGCCAGCTTAAGGGTTTGTTGCGCCAGCCTGATGCCTTTGTTCAGTTGCCCCATAGAAACATAATGCCATGACTGGAACAAGGGGAGTTGCGGCACCTTCATATTGAGCGAATCAGAAAGTCGCTTGGCAATAGCCAAATGGTACAGGGCCTCTTCAGTTGAAGTTCTCAGGTCAACCAGGCTCAGACGCATATACACTTGTGCCTCATTATAGTAGTCCCTGAAAGCATGAAAGTCTTTGGCCAACTGTATAAAGCGCTTTTTGCGGCCTTCAAGTGGCATCAGATTGGCATGGAAGGAGGCAAACTGTGTTCTCACGTATGATTCTTTGAGCGCTTTGGTTTCGGCAAGCTGCTCTTCCACAATTCGCAGTGCTTCTTGCTCATTGCCCAGGTTTCTATGCAGCATGGCCAGTTCGTACAAATACCAGCGCCTTAGCAGGGGAGCCTCTTTTTCTTCCAGAAGTTCTAAGGCTTCCAATACCTTTTCCATAGCCAGTCTTCCGTTACTCGCTTTGAGCTGTGCCAGTAGGTACAAGTCTGCCCATAGTTTTTCCAGGGGAAGTTGAAGACTGTCGCAAAGGGCAATGGAGCGTTCCAGGTAAGTAGTAGCTTGCTCGCTGTTGGGCAGGCGGTAATGCAACCTTGCTCCGCTTATAAGAACTCTGGCCCTCAGTGGAGTGCCTCCATCAGTGTGCGTCATTAGCCTCTCAAAAAGTGCTTGTGCCTTGTCATAGCTGCAACTTAAGGTATAGGCTTCTACCAGATAGCAGTTGACCAACTGTTGTTCGTCATTGCCTAAAGGCGAAGAGCCTGTTTTTTGTAAGTGATGAATCAGTGCAAACAGAGAGTCTACATGTTGTGCCTGAGCGCTTTGAAGCCTCAGGTGGAGCGCATCAAGGGACTGTGCCTTTACTTGTGGTACATAACAAAGGGCCATTAGCAAGCCCAATGCCAGGCATACTTTTCGAAACATATCCAGCTAACCGTTTAGAAAGCGCAAAATGCACTTTTTTTGGATTCACCGTCATTTTGTTCGATTGGGTAGAAGTTCGCGGCGTTAAGTCAGTATTGATTGATCATGGATGGGTAACTTAGGTAAGAGGCCTGAAAGACAAATGCCAGCTTTACAACGAATCTTCAAGTGGCATTGCGTTGATGGATGTGTTGTGCAGGTTGAAAGTGAAGGAATAGAGCGGAAGGTTTAAGAAGAAAAGTAAAAATGACTGTGGTCGCAATTGCTTGAATAGGTGAAACTATCCCATTACATGTCATTCCCTAATCCCTTTGATAACAGTAGTGCCGGTCTTGATTTCAACGGCTGCCGCCATTTTTGAAAACTGGTTTGATGCACTACCGGATAAAAGACCACTATAGGTGCTTTGGTTTGTTGTAAGGTCAATATGGGATCAGCTTTGAAAAGTCAATAGCATAATTATGCTATTGACTCGGGTTTGGACTTTGGCCAGATTTGGAGCCTAACTTTAAAATACTTCAAAAATGTATTTTTCATATGAAAGGGGATTCGAAGCCATTGCCGTAGGTAGTGAGAGCGTTGCCATTGCAATGAACTCGCTTGGCGCAATATTTACGCAGTTTTATGTGAAGCCCAAAGGTCCACGCTGGCACATGTTGGTCAATCTACCGGGTAATGCAAAACCCACGCATATTGATTGCGCGGCAGACGGTACTATAGGAGCCGTGGCTGACGGTAACATTTATTTATACGATCGAGGTCCCAGAGATACGAATGGCGAATGGAAGATGACAGATGCGGCTCTTGACGGTGCTACTGTTTCAAGCATCAGCATAGGCAGCATTAATAACATTTTAATTCTTACCACTGAAGGGACAGTGTATCGGTATTACGCCAATGGTTTGTCAAAAAAAATATATAATCCACAATATTTTCCTTCAAGCTCATATGCCTATATAGTTGGAACCGCTACCGATGGCACCTCGGTAGCACGGTTTTCGGAATCAACGGGCACAAATAAGCAGGATATTCACCAATACTTTGAAGCAGCTGGATGGGCCAATATCACACCTGGCGATCATGACGAAATTTATTCTCTGTCGCCTTCCGATGCCAATACCATTTATTTTGCATGCGGCGAAAAAGGCCTGTATAAAGCCACAGGAAACGGTATAATAGAGGATGTACCTGTTAAGGAAGCTTGGTACAACTCAAAGCTTTTCAAGTACGAACAAGCTTATTTAGAGGGAAACATTATTTCGGTGAATGCGGGTACCGACAATAGGGTTGCCATCGTATTTAAAAACCCTGACGGATCAAAGCATGCCTTTCTTTCCACTCCAGATCCGGCCTATGGTCACTTAATGCCTGAGATGGATGTGCCCGAGCATAGAGTAGTTCCCGTTGACAAAAGCGACTCAAAGTAGCATACAAACTAAACGGTACATATGGAGAATACATAATTCTCTGAATCCTTTGGCCCCTGTCTTTTGGCAGGGGCTTTTGGGGTTCATCACAAGAATTGTTTCGAGTTTGAAGTTCAGAGTTTTGAGTTCCTTGCTAGCGCTGTGCTGGTTTAAAATTAAAAAAGGCAAATTGAAGATTGGGACGTTAGTTCTTAGTGTGATGTTTCGAGTTCAAAGTTTTGAGTTCCTTGCTAGCGCTGCGCTGGTTTAAAATTGAAAAAGGAAAATTTAAAATTGAATCACGGGTTCATGGTACAGCGTTCGGTGGCTGAAGAATGTTGTTTCGAGTTTAAAGTTCAAAGTTTTGAGTTCTCTGCTAGCGCTGCGCTAGTTTAAAATTGAAAAAGAAAAATTTAAAATTGAATCACCTGTTCATAGTATAGCGTCCGGTGGTTGAAGAATGATGTTTAGAGTTTAAAGTTTAGAGTTTCTCTCTTCGCTAGTACACTCACAAACTTCCAATGAATTCAATCAGGGTTGCAATTCATAATTTTCAGTTTGTAACCTTTAATTTTTCATTACGTCTCACCAATTCACTACGTACGCCATCTCGAGTGGCGCGCTGCGCAGATTTAAAATTGAAAAAGGCAAATTGAAGATTGGGACGTTAGTTCTTAGTGTGATGTTTCGAGTTCAAAGTTTTGAGTTCTCTGCTAGCGCTGCGTTGATTTAAAATTGAAAAAGGCAAATTGAAGATTGGGACGCTAGTCCTTAGTGTGATGTTTCGAGTTCAAAGCTTAGAGTTCTCTCTTCACTAGTACACTCACAAACTCCCAATGAATTCAAGTAGGATTCGAGTCAATAATTTTCAATTTGTAACCTTAAATTTTTCATTACGCCTCACCAATTCACTACGTACGCCATCTCGAGTGGCGCATGGCGCTGTATCGAGAGATGGATTCCAACCTATAATTTTCCATTTGCAACTTTCAATTTCTGATTCTATCTCACCAATCCACTAACTCACTAATTCACCAACCCACTGAACCAAAAAAATCCCCCCGAAGCAAGTCGAGGGGACAAATGATACTATCTGCTGTCAAGCTCAGCCTGTAAGCCGTTGATTTCCGTTTCCATAATGGATTTACCGGCGTTGAGACGATCGATGGCCAGTTGCTCTATCACCGACTCATCTTCGGTAAGGGTGCCTATGGTCTCGTTTTCGTCGTTGTAGGCCTGTTGCAGCAGCGCTACGGCTGCCTCCTGTTTGGCTATGCTATCGGTTGAAGCATTGAGCGTATTCAGGTCCTCCAATATCTGTTGGGCATCCTGCATACGGGTTTGTATGCCCTCCAGCGATTCCGTGATAATATCGCGTTTTTCTACTCTATCATTAAGACGCTGTTGCCTTCGCTTTACGTCGCGACCCAGCTCCAGCAGCTCTTGTGTGAGCAGGTTTTTGAGATGTTCCAATAAGGAAGTACTCAATTCTGAAATTACTACATTCATTATAGTGGTTTTTAAGGTTATAAAAAAAAATAGGACATGGGGATGAGCACCAAGCCTTAAGGCATGGCCTTTTGGCACACAACACCCATAGGTACATGTGAAACGCCGCCGGCAATAGAGGTGGTGTAGCGCTAGAGCAAACTGCTTAGAGACTGACGCGCATGGCCTCCGAGAAGTAGTTTTAATTGATCAATGACCTCTGTTGACGGAACACGACGGCCTTTTTCGTAGTGACAGAGCCTGGCACGAGAGATGCCCAGACGGCGGGCAAGTTCCGATTGCCGCCAGCCGAGCTTTCTGCGTGCTCGCAGTACCATATCAGCTATGTAAAGTTTTTTCATCATGTTATATATAATCTAAGGATTTTTATTTTCTAATAGTGTGCCGCTTATAGATTCTAAATGTTAAAAAGTTAATAAGGGAAGCTGTCTTTTATCCTTTGTTTGAGGTGTGTTTCGGGGTTAATTACTTGTGATTCAGTCTGTTTTCTTTGTGGGTTGCCTTGGCCTATAGGCTCGTTAACTGCAATTTGAATTCATCGAAATCTGTATACAACCCGGGCAAATTGGGCTTGCCTGTATACAAAAACTGTATACAGGCTAGTGGAAAATGGCCTCCTTGTATACAAAAAGTGTATACAGACTAGGGAGAAAGTGTATACAGGTAGTACGCAATGTGTATACAGGCAATAGAGCATTGCTTGTATACAAATGTTGGTGAGGATGTATACGGAGCCGTTAAAGGGAACGCACTAAAAAATTACATGTTTTAGAATGCCAGAAACGGATAGGTGGCACACCACTCTTCCATCAGGGGCCTGTATGCAGCGCCGTTTTGCCGCAGGTAGAGAATGTAGTTTCGCCAGATAAAGGGATCATGGGGAATGAGTTGAAGGGCTTTTTCGAAATGATGATAGGCTTTTTGAGTATTGTTCATGTCCGCATACACATTGGCCATGGTACCGTGTACTTCGGGATCAATAGGATCGAGGTACTTGCATCGTTCTAAAAGTTGAAGGGCTTTTTCATACTTTTTCTCACGATGTAGTCCTAAGGCTTTTGCAAAAAGAAGGTGAATGTGATCTGACAGGTCTTCTTGTGCATTGGTTCTAATGGGGAGGCGGTAGACCTTGGGTTCAAAAATGGGGATAGGGGGCATGGGGAGATTGGGTAAATCAGCAATTCTATGAGGGTACTTTTTTAATAGTGCCATCACGTCATATAGTAGGGTATCTTTTTCCATGTAGTCAATGAAGGTTTTCAAAGACTGGTAGCGAGACGGGCCGTTGAGTGCATGAACGATTTCAAAGAAGTTGGCTTTTTTACTGCCCAAGTGCTGGTAAGCTGAATGTTCAAACGAAGTACTTACGATCCATTTATGCACTTCAAGACCCTTAAGGGGCGGGAAATCTTCTGGTAGATCAGCCTTCTCAAGGTTGGCGACGATATGTTCCTCATAGATTAAAAGTTGACGGCTGGCGCGGCCCAGGGTGTTGTGTAGCTCCTTGTGTAGTGCTTCGTGGTCAAGCTTAAGTTGGGTTCTTTTTAGTTGTATGAGCAATAGGTGCTGCGCATCGTAAACAAGTAGATCGGCATCTCCCTTAGATTGGAGTTGGCCCGTGTGAAGGGCCTTGAAACCAGTATTTTGGAAATAGGCCAAAAGCTTTTTTTCAAATAGAGGCGACTGTTCGCTGCCTTCGTTGTCTGCTACTTCTTTTAGGCATTTTTGGGCCAGGGCGTAAAACCATGTAATGGCAAATATGGGAGAGGGCACAAAGAGGTACCCTCCTAAGGCTATAAATGGATGGGTACTGCTGGCGTATTGGGGATTGAATCGATCAAATTCTTGTTGAATACCAGAGTGATGCTTGTAGCATAGCCTGTTTATAAACGAAGCAATGTGGTCTTGGTCTAGCAGGTTATTAGACATACTCCGTATTTTTTCGAAATAGCTGTCTTGCGGCTCATAAAAAAAAGGGACCATTTGCAAACCAGTACAAAGGGACTTAGTGTGCATTTTGCTATTCAGCTCCCAGTAACTGGAGCAGTTAGCCTCCCATTGTTTTTTCTGTCTTTCGTAGCGGTAGCCAAAGTTAGAGGCATGTGCTTGTAGTAGTTCTATGCTGGCCAGGGCCTTGTGCGAACCGTATTGAGTAAAGGCCAAATCTTTAAGCATCAGCCATATGGCTTGAGCCTGCCGGGCTATTTGGTAATTGACTTCATCATCGCCAGGTTGTGTGCCTTTACCTAATGTCTTATTGCTTTTGTTTATGAGTTCGTTCAACACTGTTTCGGCCCTATCTTCATAAAGAAACTGGTTGAGCCCGTACCGGGTGCCATCCAGCTTAAACCTGTAATGCTCTTGCGGAGAGGTAGCTAGTAACCACAGGGCTTCAGTTTGCTCAAAGTTGTATTCACTTGAAAAGCAGTACAAATCCAACAGGGTTTCTTTGAATCGGGTCCATGCTTTAAGGGCGTTTAGGGTTTTTACAAGCGCTGAGTTCTGGTAGTTGTTAGGGTTCTTTACCCATTGTGCTCTTACTTGATAGTACTGCCTGAGAAATTCTTCTTTTGATAATGTGGGACCATTCATCAGGCCTTTGGCTTGGCAGAGTGTTATAAATAAGTTGTACACCCGCGATAGAAACTGCGTGTTGGTTTCGTTTTGATTACCGCCTTGAAACTGTTCGTATTCCAGCCAAATACTGGTTTCGAGCAGCAATTGCGCAGTTGCACGTACGTTGAGTCTCTCACAGTATTTTTCTACTGGGCTCCAAAGCTCATCGTCAGTTTTGGCAATGTAATGCCATGCCCTTTGGTGTTCGATTTGCGTGGCTTGGTTGAAACTAAGACCTTGCAAGGTTTTTTTGAATGCGGGGGCAAGAAAGGCCCTGTAGTTGCGTACCGATTGTATGAGTACTTGAGGGTGCTCTTGTGCCAGTTTCTGAAGAAAAGCGGGTGAGGCCTTGCCATAAACTAGAAAGTAGGTACGCATGTAGTGGACCACTCTTTCACTACTCAGAAGCTGGGCGTACACCTGGTTTTGACAAATAAAGGCTTGCCAAAAATGGTCAATAGCGGCTTGAGCAAAGGCCGGAATTTGAGGGCTTTGCAGGGTAATGGCCTCTTGACCTTCGGTTTTGGTAAACAATTTGGCCCCAAGTAAGTCGGTACCTTTTATAGACCATAAAAGGCTAAAGCCGCCCTGTAGGTCGCCTTGCTGCAGTATTTTACGGGCTTTTTCAAAACTCATACACTAGGGGATGTTTCGGTTGAATCTGTTGCGGGTATACAAAAGTGTTATGTGCTTGGTATATGTTATTGGCGGCCCATAGCCGTGGCCACCAAATAATACTCTTTGATATGGGCATAGGCGCTTTCAAAAGAGAACTTGGTCTGTGCATGGCCATTACTTCAAGAGCATCCTATGTTGCTCCAAATAGTTTTGGTTTCCTTCTTTGAGCGACTGGATGCATTCTTTGCCCGTTACTCCAATTTTTTGGTATTGCGATGTCGGGATTTGGCTTCCTAACATTATATGCCCCTTCTCATCAAAACTTATCAAATGTTTGTCAAACAGCGCATCGTAAGTGGGAGATAAAAGAATACCGTTGTCAACATCCAAGCGTTCTTTGTCTGTGGCATCCTTCCATGAAACAATGTGTGAGGCAATGAGAATCTGTTCTTTATTGAACTTTGTAACCGCGCATTGGTACTCCCATCTGTGTAAGATGCTTTTTCGGTAGGCGCCCTGCCCAACTCTTGAGGTTACTAAACCCTTTCTTTCGGTTACATTGGGCTGTCGCAGTTTGTAGTTTGGTGTGGGCTCTCTAATAAGTGGAGCCTCCGCGTTTTTATGATCTGCATACAATTGAATTCCGGCTCGCTTAAAAAAGAACTTGATGCCTCGCCTAAAGTTTCCTAGTCTATCAGGTGTCTCAAAATAATCGAAGTCAAAGAGTTCAAGCTCTCCTTCGTATTCCACATAAGCTCTGCGAACGTACTTGAACAGGAAAACGGTTTTCTTTGATTGTAGGTGATATGCCAAGGCTATATTGCCCCTGGTGAGCTCCATATCACCTTCTTGCCCCTCGCCCGTGTAAGAGAATACGTTCTTGTTCTCCCATTGGTTTTTATAGCCGTGTTGCTTGCCACCAGAGCCCGTGAAAATGAAGATGCAGGCATACTTCTTAGAAGGACAAATGCCACCCTGACGATTACCGCCATACTGGTCGTGGATTTCACTCCTTTTATATGTCTTTCCTATTTCGAACACTATAAATACTCTTTCAAATAGGCATAGCCTGCCTCAAGCTATAAAAGGTATTTGTGCAATTTATACTGGAAGAGGGCTTTTCTCAATTATTTAAGTATTTACCTTTCGCCTGCGGTGGCTTGCTCTCAATTGTGAAAACGTATCACACATACTGTGGCTCTCGCTATTTGCAATAAGCCTTGTGTAATTATAGCATTGCCTTGCTCACCTTTTCGGTACGTCTGGTGGTTGTTAAAGGCATAGTCGTTAACCGCTTTTCAAATCGCTGTTTCGATGATATTGAGATTACCCGACTGGCCGCTGTTCACTTGATTATCGTTCATGGCGTTCTTGGTTAAGAGGTAAAGCCTTTAATCAGTTTAAAGCTTACTTGGTACCTGTAAAAGCTAATGTTCTGGGTTACACTCAATGCTCTTTGTAAACGGAGATCGTCTTCAAGCGCTATGATGACGCCCTTTACTACTTGGCCTTTTTCCGCTAATTCGTCTTTAATGTATCCCATGTAGCGCTGTATTTGTCCTACAACCACATCGCTTGCCCGGCCTTTTTTAAGCTCTACTACCAAGAGCTCTTTTCCATCTTTACTAATGGCTAGTATATCTATAGGGCCTGTGTCGCTTTGGTATTGCTGGCCTACCAAGTCACCTTCGTCTTCATAGATTTTGTATCTGCCACCCAATTCAGTTTGCTCCCAGTTTTTGACCAAAAAATCTTCGAGATGCTTTTCTAAGGCGAATACACTGGGGTCTTCAATTGTAGGATCAACAGCCGTTAGCTGACCAGAGTTACCGTTGATGAGCGCTTCTATTTCTTCTCGGTATTTGCTTATTTGGCACGAAGTGCCAATAGAATTAGTGCTGCGTTGTAAGGCCGGGCTCATATCGGCACGTGCAATAGGGGCTTCAAGCCAACGGACTTTGCGTCTATGAGGAAGAATATCGCCGGCCTGGTAGTAGTATTCGCTGGCCACTTCGCCTACTTTGTAATAGCCTTGACCATCGGGGCTCAAAACAATGTCGCCCATTCGGTAGCCCTTGCAAATGGTCCATAGCATGCCACATGCCAATCCTGCGGCAATTTTGGTTTTGTCAGGATGCCCTTTCAAATAAACGGGAATGAATTTCTTGTTAAACTGCCTCCAGTCGTCGGGAAACTTTCCGCTGAAGTCTTGTCTAAATCCGTAGTCGGCCCCGATAAAACCTTCGTTGTGGCATAGATCCGCATATTTGCTTCGGGCGCCTGGCATAATGCGGTAGTAGTTTTTGGATTGCAATTGGTGGCTCATGTATGGTGTGTTTTTGGTGGGTTTTGTGTTTGTGAGAACAGAAGCCTGCTCTGCATAGTAATGCTTGCTTTAAGATTTGCTGATGGCATTGAAATACAGGAAGGGTTGAAATTTCTTTGAGTAAGATTCTCTTGGTCAAAAGTTCTTTTAGACGAATAATGTCGTGCAGGGACCTGCGCGGCCTTGTTTTCCTTTATGTAGTTGCATCGGCTTTGTTTTTGGTTTATTTGATTTTCCGTTCCAGTTTTTTCAATTCTGTTTTCTGCTCTTCAATTCCTTCATCTAAGTTCTGGTACTTACCGTATATCCAGTTTTCTATCCTAATTCTAATTAAGTGAATAAAGCTCTTAAACTCAGTAATGGTACCAAATACAATGAAATTGACGGTTACTAAGACAAGGACGCTTATTTGGGAGTAGTTGCGAAAATCGGACAATGTATTGATATGCCCAATTTTGTGGAAAGCGTACATAGTACCGCCCCACAGTGCAACAAGAAGGATTCTTACGATTGTGTAGATCCAACGAAACCTTCGTTGTAGTTTCTGGGCGAGCTTCTCTTTCTTTCCAATATGGGCCTTCAGTCGTTTATGCTTTCGTAAGGCTTCTTCTTTAGTGTCTCTCAGTTCTTGGTTGTTGTCAACTACCTCACCTAAGTTAACCTTACCTAAGGAAATCAGATAGATAAGAATAATAAAAATGGCGATGAGCACTACTATGATTACGTGCCAATTGTAATTTGATGTATCCTCTTGAGGAACTGCTGTTGGCGCTTCTTCAGGATTGTCAAATGATTGCTTGCATCTTTCACAAGGCACTCGTTTATAGGTTGATACATTGTGATCTTCCATTCCTTTTGTGATACTTTTCATCGAAGTTGCACACAGCCTTATTGATGCATCGGTGGTGGCTTTGCCGTCAGTTTGAGTAAGGTTGGTACAGTTGGCTTGGTGCAATGTGACTTCATCAGGTTTGATGTTGAGTACAAGTCCATGACTGTGGTGGTTCTTCCAAATGTTGTATTGCTCTTCCTGATTCTCAAAAAAGATATAGTCCATATTTTTTAGTGTCATAGCCTTTAAGAAGCCTTATTGCTGGTGGTGAAAAACGGTAAGTACTGTATTAAGATGCTCTGAGTCGGTCTTCATAATTTTCAAGCGCTTACTCATCAAATAGCATAAGGCCTTTTTAGGTCATCCATAATTTTCCAATTATCTAGAATCAAAAGTGTTTTGTGATGATTGCTATAGGACTGACGGATATAGGCTTCCAGGTCTCCAAACATGATTAAGTGGTTTTTTAGCAGTGAACGCCTAGTACGCCCAATATTTAACTGCAAAGGCAATGAGTTTTTGCCCCCTTTGTTCCACAGATACTTTAGTCCATTTCTCGCCATCCATGAATTCCTCTAGCTCATTCTGGATTTTCAAAGGTGCCTTTACAAAATAGCGAGAGTTTTTTTCTTCGACTGGTTTTGCACCTTTACTGCTGTTGGCCGATTTGGGATCAATTGTTAGGTTACCAATATGATGCAGATAGTTGTCTCGAAACTCCTTGTTGAGCTGGCCAAGATATTTTTCATCTGTCGCTACTTCACTTTCTGCTTTGTTTTGATTGGCCTCGCTTTGCGACAATATATGTTCTATGGTCTGTCGCGTGCGGGTACCACGATTCAAGAACTCTTCTTCTGCCAAGGCAGGGCCCACGGGCTGAAAGTGGATTCGCAAGTGATTTTCGTACTTCCAGAATAGGTAGTTAAGGTCGTTGGTTGCAATCCAATTGTACATATCGCCGTAGTTAAGGAAGTCGTCAAAACGGTGGGTGTGAATGTCAAGCAACCAATAGATGAGTTTTTTTAGATTTTCAAAATCGCCCTTAAAATCACGGGTATTTCTATAAAGTTCAGACTGACCTGTATGACTTCTTCTTTGCTCTATGCCGTAAGCTCTGAAGCAGAATTTCTCCAAAAGATCAACGATGAAATAGAACTCTTTTTTGTCATTGTTTTGGTCCAGTTTGTAACTCTTAATCAATGTTGGCCACACATTTCGCAACCTGTTTACAATAAGTAAATCTCTTACCTTGCTGTGGTTTGAATCAAAGATGTTGCGTACTATTCGAAAGGTTTCAACTAATTCAACGGTAAACCGCTCTACAAACTCTATTATCTCTCGATCTTGCCCCGCTCTTAAAAAGATATTGAGTCGTTTCTTAAGGGTGTCGGTTACTCGCTGGTACTCTTCCTTATCGCCCCATTTCTCAAAGGCTATAAAGTGGTATTGCAATACAGAGTCTTCGTCGAGCTTACCGTTAAAATGTTCCATTTCTTCGTAGATGCGAGTAAAGCGCTCGCGAATCTTCTCAATCATGGGTTTTGGATGCTGCGCCTTAGCCAAGTAGACTTTGTGCATTAAGAAAGTCTTTATCTTCTCCAGGTTGGTGAGGTCCTTACCTCGGTCGTTATTGGTTTCAAAAATGAGTGTAGCCTCCGTAGGGTCTTCAACTGAATAGGTAAGTATGCGTGTGTGTTTGTCTAGTTTTCGTAATAAGCTAATGCGTTCGTCTTCAGTAATTTCAGCAATCTGCTCGCCCAGGTGTCTTTTGGCTTCGTAAAGTCTGCGTTGCGAAGGACTATTGATGAATGGTTTTCCATCAATATTGCCGCTAATGTATTTATTGAAATAATCACGGTCTTGTAAAATGACCATAAGTTTAGGGTACTCTGCGGTACCTAAATACGTCTCTCGGTACACCTTGGCTTTTTCTGCATCAAGTGTGGGACATTGCTCCAGTAAGCACTTGATAAACACTATAGCAGTAGTGAGCCGCTGCTGCCCATCTACAACATGTATTACTTCGTATGGTCCATGTTCTTCTTCAGTTTGTTGTAAGAGAATGGTGCCCAAGAAATAGTTGCGTCCTTCCTTTAGGTAGTACAGGTCTTCAAAAAATTCATTGAGCTGTTTTTCGCCCCAGGCATAGGTGCGCTGGTAATGTGGAATGCTAAATACTTCTCTGCTTGATGAGAGCATTTGGCTCAGTTTCTTTTGTCCATTTTCCATGTTAAGGTACTTGTAGTTTCATAGCTTGGAACTCAATCAAAAATATGTGTGCTCCCAACCTAAAATGTAAAATCATTATTCTGACGGGGCTAAGGTAATAGCGGCGGTTTGCAACTTCAACCCCCTGTATTAGGGGGGGCGAATATGAAACCTATTTTACAACTATTCCAACAGCCCGTTGCCATTTAAGCGCTCCATGAGTAGGAGGGGATTGTTAATGAGTTCGGGTTGTTTTTCAAGGGCTATGAGCTCGTTTGAACTTAATACTCGGGTAATGAGTTGGGTAGTACCGTCAATGGTGGCTTTTACCACTACCAATGAGCCAAAAATGGAGGCTACATTGGGAATGCTTTCAATGGCCTTGATAAAGCTGGCGGCGGCCTCAGCATTGTTTTTGTTTACTTCTGATTGGGTTTTTTCCAAATGGGCCAGTTCTATCGCTTTTTTGCCTTTGTCAAATATTTCGCGTGCTTCTTTTGACTGGAATACCCGGAGCAGCATTTGGATGTTGCGCCTAATCCAGGAGCCCTTTACAAACTCACCGTCTTGGATAAAACCAAAACCCATGGATTGGGCAAAGGCTTTGTAAGTGAAAAAGGCTTCTTCGGCCTGCAGATAGTCTTCGGTGCCCAGGTAGAGGTAGCCAAAGTAGCGCAGTTTTTTATGGGGATGCGGCTGGTGTTTTTTAAAGTTTTCGGCCTGCTCAAATATTTCCTGGTATACTTCGTCGCGGTCTATAGGCGGGTAGTCGTTTTCGGCCAGCAGTACAATGAGATCGGCCTTAAGGGCGGCTTTTATATCATCGCGTTTGTTCCAATCTACGTATTTGGCCTTATCGTCTACCACTTGTTTTACCTCGCGAGCCAGGTGTACCAGCTTGTTTTCCGGGTATTCAAAGTCGTACTTAACAGTGAGTGCCTTTAGAATGTCGAAAAAGGCTTTCTCTTCAAAGTCGATGCCTATATCGACATGTGATGCTTTTTCGCTAAGCAGTGACTGGTAGAGGTTGATGATTTCGTTGGTAAAGTCTTCCAACACTTCGCTGCGCAATACATCGCCTTCCTTGCGCTCGTTGTATTTCTCTACCAGGGCTTTCATACGCTCGGCAAAGTCAATACCCTTTACCTTATTCACTTTCTTAAAACTGTCTATGGCCTGGTTGAGCAGCTTTTGCAGCAGTTTTATTTTGGTATGGGGCAGTTTTATCTTGTCAATCTTGGCCAGGTAGTCGGGCGAGAAGAGGTCTACTTCCTTACTGTCGCTGAGTTTAAACACTTCTTCTATGCCTTCGCTCTCCAGGGCTTCCTGCACCATGTCGCGCACACGGGCGTTCATTTGTGCCGTATCGGGGGCTTCGCCTTTGCTTAGCTTAAAGATGATGCTACGCACGGCCAGGTAAAAATGCACTTGGTCGCGCTCGCCGTCGCTTATGTCTTCGTGGCCTGAGCAGATGTTGTAAGCCGCTTTGAGCCGCTTGGCCAGTCCCATAAAACGTCGCTCTGTGGCCAGGGTGTGTTGTACGTATTCCGCGGCTTGGTTGAGCGTTTCCAGTTGTTGCAGGGCCGTGCCCCAGTAGTAGTTGCGGCTGTTGAACTTGTGGAAGAACTGGTGCAGCAGGTCCAGGTGGTTTTTAACTACTACTACTGATTGGGCTATGTCTTCAAAGTTTTGGCCATCAGCGGCGCTGTACTGGGCCAGAGCCAGGTTCATTTGCTTTTTAATGCCTATGTAGTCTACCACCAGGCCCTTGGTTTTGCCGGGGTAGGTGCGGTTTACCCTCGATATGGTTTGTATTAAGCTGTGGCGCTGTACGGGCTTGTCTATGTAAATGGTGTCTAAAAAAGGCACGTCAAAACCGGTGAGCCACATGTCTACCACAATGGCGATTTTAAAGTTGGACTTTTCCAGCTTGAATTGCTTGTCAAGGTCTTCGCGGTGGCTTTGGCTGCCCAGCAAATCATAGAGGGCCTTGGGGTCCTCTTTGTGGCGGGTCATTACCATTTTTACCCGCTCGGTGGCTTGTAGTTTCTTTTGCTCTTCTTCGCTCAGTTGTGCGCCCTCTTCGCTGAGCAGCTTTTTGTTCCATTGGGGGCGAAGGGCTATAATTTCCTGGTAAAGCTGAAAGGCTATTTCGCGCTTGCTGCTTACCAGCAGGGCTTTGCCTTTTACCGTGGCGCCCTCAGCGATGCGGTTTTCGTAGTGGGCCACAAAATCGGCAGCAATGGTTTTTATGCGGTCAGGGTCGCCCAGTATGGTGCTCATGCTGGCCACGGCCTTTTGGCTGCTTTCTATCTGGTATTCGCTGCTGCCTTCTTCAGCACACTGGGCGTAGTAGTCTTCTATTTCGCGCAGTTTGCTACTGTTGGCTAGTATTTTGGCGGCGCGGCCCTCGTATACTATGGGTACGGTTATTTGGTCGTTTACTGACTGAGCCATGGTGTAGGCCTCTACCACCTGGCCAAATACGCTAAGGGTAGCATCTACCGGAGTGCCCGTAAAACCTACGTAGGTGGCATTGGGCAGTGAGCTGTGCAGGTGCTTGGCAAAACCGTAGGTTTTGCTTACGCCTTTTTCGCTTCGACGCACTTTTAAATCGAGGTTGGTTTGGCTGCGGTGGGCCTCGTCGCTAATGCATATAATGTTGCTGCGCTGGCTCAGCAGCCGGGTATCTTCAGTAAACTTATGGATGGTGCTAAGAAACACGCCGCCGCTGTTGCGGCCTTGTAACTGTTCGCGCAGGTTTTGGCGGCTGCTCACACTTTTTATTATTTGGTCGCCTACGTAGGCCTTGGCTCCGGTAAACTGGTCAGAGAGTTGCTTGTCCAGGTCAGTACGGTCAGTGATCAATACCACAGTGGGGCTTGAGAAATGCGCGCTTTTCATCAGCAGGCGGGTAAGAAAGAGCATGGTAAAGCTCTTGCCACAGCCGGTGGCTCCAAAATAGGTGCCGCCCTTGCCATTGCCCCGGGGCCGCTGGTGTTGTTTGATGTTGTCAAACAACTTACGGGCGGCGTAGTACTGCGGATAGCGGCAGAGTATTTTTTCTTCTTTCTTAGAGCTATCGGGCAGGTAGATAAAGTTTTGCAGTATATCCAGCAGCGTGTGCGGATGTAGCATGCCCTGCACCAGGGTATAGAGGCTGTTGATGCCTTGCGCTTCAGCTCCGCTCAGTGTAAGGGCTTCTTTGCTTTGGCCTTCGGCTCCGCTCAGGCCGCCATCTATGGTTGGGCTTTCGATTTCACTCAGGCCGCCATCTATGGTTGGGCTTTGGGCTCCGCTCAGGCCACTGTCGCTCGGGCCGCTGCCATTGGTTTTGCGCCAGGCGTAGAAAAATTCGTAGGGAGCAAAAAAGGAGCCTGCTTTGTTGTTTACCCCATCGCTGATTATACAAAAGGCATTGTATACAAAGAGCTGGGGTATGTCTCGGCGGTAGCGGGTAGTGAGTTGCTTGTAGGCCTTGTGAATGTTGGCCTCTTCGCGAATGGCACTTTTGAACTCAAAAACCACCAGGGGCAGGCCATTGATATAGAGTATGCCATCGGGTATGCGCTCTTCAGTACCTTGTATTTTTAGCTGGTTTACAAATCTGTGAATATTGTGTGAAGTGCTGGCCGCTTTGTCGGTGCTTAGGGGGCTGTAATCCAGTAGGTAGATGTACAGGTCTTTTTGGCTGCGGTCTTCGCGTTTCAGGGCAAAACCATCGGCCAGCAGGCGCATAAAGGCTTTATTGCTTTCGTATAGATCGGCCGTGCTGAGGTTTTGCAGCTGGCGCACTACTTGCTCCACCTCGTTTTCAGTAATGCCCTGGGCCTGGTATTGCTGCCTGAGAAAAGCCTTGAGGTCCTGGCTAATAAGTACCTGGCTTTCTTCCTGGCGCTGCAGGCCGGGGCCGGGCAGGTGGGCATGGCCTTCGGCCGCTAGCAACTCCGCAATGGCTTTTTCCAGTTCGGCTTCGGTGAATTTCATAGTCCTAGTTTGAGTAACAGATATAGCCTCCCTTTGCACCGTTGTGATCAACTATTTGAACATCGGGCATAATGTCGGGAAACCTTAGGTTGGGCTTTATCTTATCGTTGAAGTCTCTGATAACTGCTGCTCTAAATTGTGCATTTTGTTTTTTCCCCTCTATGATGTAAAACTCATACTTACTACTGTTGAATATGCAAAAAGCCAAATCCAAATCAGTCATGTGACTTAATTCTTCTGGATTCTTTTGTTCATATAGCTTTTTTGGATCTTGAGTGTATTTATCCAGTGCAACTGGAAACAGGCAATAGAAAATGTTTACATACCGCTGAATGGATGACACTTCATCCAGAATTCTTCTGGCAATTTTAAAGTTGTTGGTTAATGACCGTGATAAATCCTGGTCTATCATCTTATCCAGAAGTTGTCCAAACCTTGCCTTGGCTTTTTCACCTTGTTTTAGAAAACCCGAAATATGTAATTCAGGGTCTTTTCGAGCCATCTTTTCAATCTCAAAATGATGTTCAAACATGACATATGAGCTTAAATAGTGATCGCATTTGAAAAGCATCTTGAGGAGATGCAAAAAAACCTTTCGAGAATAGTGCTTTCTAAAATAAACCGTAGCAAAATCTCTTAGATCAACATATTCATGGGAGTATTTAAACTCACCTAAGAATTTTGCATGAAGATTAAAATAGTTCAGTAAAAATTGTTGCTGATCATTCTCTGGAAAAGAGCTAGGGGCTACTATGAGATTTAAAAAGTACAGCGTCTTTCTTCCGTCATGTAGTATTTGAACAAAGTTTCCCTTGTAACGAAGTTGTTTGTTGATCAGTGAGTTGTATTCCTGCTGCTTAGAGTAGTTGGTAACGAAAGCTTCATTGTAATTGAATAACTCAGATCGTATACCAAACAACTCAATGTCTGCTTGAGATAAATAATATTGATAGCATTGGGTGTTTTCCTGTGCATAAACCAGTTCATGTTGTCTTGAAGTAGATGATATTAAAGACGTCAGCAGCGTGTTAAGTGATAATTTGTTATTTCCAGTTTTGCGTTCTCTTGCTGTCAGGTAGGCTTTGAACTCATCTTTATTTTTAACGAACGATTTTACAGAGCCAGGGGCGATGTAAAGTTTTTTGGTTAAGGTAGTTTCAGCAGCATCAAAAAATAACTCGAAATCAGATGAATTTGGGTTGAATAAAGTTTTATAGTTGTTGATGTTTAGTAGAACTTTAGATATGTCAACATGAAAGGGAAAGTCGCTGTTGAAGCTATCCAAATACACAAAAGAAATCTGTCTAACCTTGTTAAAAAGCCAGCGATACTTCCTTTCTTTTACTGAGAGTGTGTCGTTTTTTGATGTGAAAAATTTCTTCACTATTTCGAGAATATCATCCGATACTGCCAAGCTTTGAAATAGGTTTATTGCAATAAGGTACTTGACTTTATATAAGTCAAAATTGGTGAAAATCCCATTTGCAAATTCGCTCCATTCATTGTCTCCGTTGATGGAAGCCAGAAAGTTTGTTTTCCTTCCTTCTTCTGCATTTAAGAACTCGAATAGGGCTGATTCTGATGCCAAAGTACCCTTAAGGTGTCCCACGTTCGAGAACAAAATTGCCGTTTGCAGTACAACCAGTCCCGAGACCTTTTGACCGTTTTCGAGCTTGATCGATGAGTTCAATCCTGTTTGAAATACTTTGTCATTGAGTCTATGAAGTATTGCAAACTGAAGCATGACATAGTCCCATCTTTTATGATTGTTTCCTGGATTCGAATTTGAAATAAAGCCCAAATGCTCAAGCTGCTTTAAGTACTCTATCAAGCCGTTTGAATCCAGGATGTTGAAGAGTTCCAGAGATTCGTTGTGTAAAGCAATATCTACCCTTCCAAACTTTGATATCTCGTGGGATAGGATTCTGTAATTTGGCATATAACCTAGTTCGTCAAATTAGTACTTCAGATAATTTGCTATCTGAAGCGATTTTATATTTTCATAAACCATTGTACTAACCGAGCGTAAAAATACAACCTAGGCCCTAGAATGGGGCATGGCTTCAAACTGCGCTACCAGCTCTTTGGGCAGCCGCAGCTTGCCCGATATCAATCGGGGAAGGAGGGTGTCACGGAGTTGGGTGAGTTGATTCGATTGCTTAATCGTGGCATCTTTTTTAAGAAAGAACTGGTAAAGGTGCTCACTCACTGAAGCTTGAATATATAGGGGAGGAAGGAGGACGTTTAATTCGCTCAGTCTCGCACGGCTTAGTTCCGTTTGTCCTGTGCTTCCTTCTCCCATAGATTCAATTTTCCGTTCCATTGAAAAGATTAGTCCGTTGAAATAGTTCATATCAACGACTGTTGTGTCTGCGCGAATAATGGTTACATGAGAGTCTACAACCGTTGATTCTGACAAGGAAACGACATTGGCAACTCTACCTAATGTACCCGTACCAGTTGAATTAACAAGCATGTCTCCCGGCCTTAATAAGCGTCCATCAACTTTCTTCTTTGTTGTATCATTTCTTCTACCCAGACCATAGTTGATTTCATGATTTCTAATACATTTTTGATTTAGAACCAAGGTGCCGCTTTCTTCAGTTGTGTATTTTGGCGAAATACCTCTTCGCAGCTCTGATGTTATTTGCCTTAAAGCCTTCACTTCCCAACCCTCAGGAATCCATTGTTTGAGGGTTTCGTTAAAGCAGAAGGTGCTGGGGAACTCCCTGGCCAGCTCAGGGTTTTGCTGCAAGAGCTTTTGGGCTTGCGGTACTTGGGCGCGCCTTTGGGCCTTGGCTTGCAGGGGCTGGGGTATGGGCGCAGCGGCGGCCAGGGCATTGTCTAGCACGGGGTCAAAGTCTACAAACCAACTCTTAAACAGGGCCTGAGCCATGGCTTCCAGGCTTTGGTTCATTTTGCGGTTCAGGGCTATTTTGTCGTCTAGCTTGCCCAGTACATGGGCTATGGCTTTTTGTTCGGAGAGAGGGGGGAGATTAACATTTTCCTTGTACACAAATGCCCTGGGAGTTGAAGGAATAGGAGAGCCATCGTTTATATCGCCAACCTGGTAGCCTTTCATGGCATAATAGAGCCAACGAGTACTCAGTTCGATTAATGGCTTAGTAAAATAGGCCGTATCAATGACCCAGAAGTCCTCTTGAGAAAATTCAATTCCACGATAAGCTCCTTTTCGTCCTAAAATTACCCCTGGCCCGTTTGTTAAAGGCTTTTGCGACCAGCCGATCGAACCGTTTGAACCAAAAACCTGATAATTCCCTAAACCATTTTTATACCCTTTGAGTGACTTGCCATATTCGAGACTTATAATATCACCCCAGGTCGTACTTTTCCATTCAGTCATAGTTGGTGTTTATTGGTCTGCACCTCTTATGCAGACTGATTTAAGGATTTCAGGGATGCTTTTGGTTGGGCTTTTGTCTGCACATGATTTTTAGGATGATTGGATGCATAGGATGGATCTGGGGGCCAGTTGTGTTTGCCTTGAAAATCATGGTATCTTGTCCTAAACATTGCCTGCCGTTTTACTCCGATGATGAGCTGGTTTGTTGAATGAGCTTTAGGCATTGTCCTTCAGTTTTTTGTTGTACACTCGGTTGAACTCTAGTCTTAGCCCACCAAAATTGATGAGTAATCCATCAGCTATTTCGTAGGCTTCGCAGTAGTTAATGGCCTGGGCTTTGTGCACAGGTTCTAGTTTTTCAAGGGCTTTAATTTCTACCATCACAGCACCTTCTACCAAAAAGTCTACTCGGCGAGTTCCAATGTTTTCACCTTTGTAGGTTAGTTCCATTTCCTTTTCCCGCTCAAAACCAAGGCCTTGTATACCAAATTCAAGCGCCAGGGCCTGTTGGTAAATAACTTCTTGGAAGCCGTTACCCAATTGGTTGTGTACTTCCATGGCACAGGCTATGATGCGGTGGGTGAGTTGGTTTATCTTGGCGTTTTTGTCCATGCTATTAAATTGTCTGAACAGGATGTATGGGATGACAGGATGTTCTGGATACTTTGTGCACTGTATCTTGATGATCATGGAAATCTTGCCATCTTGTTCTGACCATTTTCACTTCTTCACTCATAGCCCAGCCATTTCAGGTTTTCTGTAATGGCTTGGTCCAGTGCTTTGGCCTCGTCCATCTGTTCTTTAAGCCGGGCGGTAAGGGCGGTCATTTTTTCTTCAAAGGGTACGCCATCATCTTCTTCTTCGGCCACGCCCACGTAGCGGCCGGGGGTAAGCACGTAGTCGTTTTTTTCAATGTCTTTCAAGCTGGCGGCTTTGCAGTAGCCGGCTACGTCATCATACTGGGTGGCTGAGCCTGTCGAAGCCCGCCAGTTGTGGTAGGTGCCGGCAATGTGGGCTATGTCTTCATTGCTCAGCTCTTTGTGGGTGCGGTCGGCCATGTGGCCCATATTGCGCGCGTCTATAAAAAGGGTTTCGCCCTTGCGGTTGCGGTATTCCTGGCCCGTGGCTGTGGTGCTGGCGCCTTTGTTTTTAGTAATAAACCATAGGCATACGGGTATTTGTGTGGTATAAAAGAGCTGGCCGGGCAGGGCTATCATGCAGTCTACATAATCGCGCTCTATAAGCTCCTGCCGTATGCGGCCTTCGCCACTGGTATTGCTGCTCATAGAGCCATTGGCCAATACAAATCCGGCCGTACCGTTTTCTGAAAGTTTGCTGAGCATGTGCAGTATCCAGGCATAGTTGGCATTGCCCGTAGGGGGCGTGGTAAAACCGGCCCAGCGCGGATCGCTTTCCAGCTCGTGCGTATCGCGCCACTGGCTTTGGTTAAAAGGCGGATTGGCCATAATGTAGTCGGCCTTCAGGTCGGGGTGCTGGTCTTTAAAAAAGGTATTGGCGGGTACCTCGCCCAGGTTGCCCGATATGCTGCGTATGGCCAGGTTCATTTTGGCCAGCTTATAGGTTACGGCGGTATACTCCTGGCCGTAGATGCTTATGTCTTTGGTATTGCCGTGGTGGCTTTCAATAAACTTAATGCTCTGTACAAACATGCCGCCGCTGCCACAGCAGGGGTCGTATATTTTGCCTTGGTAGGGCTCCAGCATTTCGGCTATTAGTTTTACAATGCTCTTGGGCGTGTAAAATTCGCCACCGCCCTTGCCTTCGGCGGCTGCAAAGCGGCCCAGAAAATACTCGTACACACGGCCCACCACGTCGGTTTCTTTATCCGCAATGGTGTCTATATTGTTAATGGTATCCAGCAGGGCGGCCAGCTTGCTGGGGTCAAGGTTTAGGCGCGAGAAATAGTTGTCGGGCAAGGCGCCTTTCAAGGCTTTGTTGTGCTTTTCGGCCGTGTGCAGTGCCGTGTCTATCTGCAGGGCAATGTCGTTTTGCTTGGCCTGCTGCATAATGTGCTGCCAGCGCGACTCTGCCGGTAGGTAAAATACGTTTACCTGCATGTAGAAGGCGTCCATGTCTACAAACTTCTCCTTGCCTTGGTTAATGAGCTCTTGCTTGCGGGCTTCAAATTTGTCGCTGGCAAACTTGAGAAAGATAAGGCTCAGCACTACGTGCTTGTATTCTGAGGACTCAACGGTACCTCTGAGCTTGTTGGCCGAATCCCAAAGGGTTTCTTCCATGCTCTTGGTGGTCTTGGCTTTAGCTGTTTTTTTGGCCATAGGTGTAATAAAATGGATTGCAACCTACTAAAAGCCGCAGGCATATCCTTCCTGTTGCAGGGATGTTTAAGGTTAAAAGGTGCCGAAGTCTAAGGTTTAAGGTTAAAAGGTGGAATGTTGAAAGGTTTGTCTTTTTTGGAGAAGAAGCGAATTTAAAAATGTGATGATTTGAAAATGGATCCATTACCTTTCGCTATTCGCTATTCGCTATTCGCTATTCGCTATTCGCTATTCGCTATTCGCTATTCGCTATTCGCTATTCGCTAGTTCCTGCGCGGTATACGCATTTTGCAGTATTGCTACTGTTTGCATAGGGCTTTCTTTTTGCAGGCAAATGGTTAGCAATGAATGTGCTTTACAAACTGGATGCGCTGCTTGAAAACGGGCCTGAAAAAGAACACTATGGCCAGGTAGATGCCTTTATCGCTTCGCTGGATAAGGATAGGGCACAGGCACCTGAGTATGTGGCCGGATTGCAACAGAAGCTCTTGGCCAAAAGTCCGGAAGACTGTATGCAATACCATGTGCTGAAGGCTCCTTATGGCTATAAGGGCGATTTTAGGGCCATTGATATGATCTATAGCCGGCATATGAGCACGGATGCCTGTGGCAGGCGCTGGGATGCCTATTTTCACCAACATGCGGCACCACAGGCGGTACGCAACCGCAAGGAGTATTTCAAGACTTGGGTAAAAAGCGAGTTGAGGCATGGCCCTTTGCAATTGCTCAACCTGGCCTCAGGCCCGGGGCGCGATCTTGCCGAGCTGTACGATGGGCTAGACAGGGGTTTGCTAAGGAGCACCTGCCTTGATGCTGATGCACGGGCCATTAGGTATTCTATAGAGGTATGTAAGGCGCACTCACAAAGTATTGACTTTAAGGTGGGCAATGCACTTAAATACAGCCCGGACAGGGGCTATGACCTTATTTGGTCAGCAGGTCTGTTTGATTATTTTTCAGATAGGGTATTTGTACTGTTGCTGCGAAAAATGGGCCGGTGGCTGAAACCCGGCGGGCAGCTGGCCATAGGCAATTTCTCGTTGCAAAACCCTAGCCGTGCCTATATGGAGCTTTTTGGTAATTGGTATTTGCAGCACAGAAGCAAGGAGCAGTTGCAGGCACTGGCTTTGCAGGCCGGTTTCGGGCCTGATAAAGCCTGGGTGGGAGAGGAGCCTTTAGGAATCAATTTGTTTTTGCACATAAGGTACTAGTACATTATATATTGCTTATTCAATACATATAGGTTATGGCTGTTTCTAATAAAGTATACCACGAGGTGCTTGATGTATATATTAATAAGCCCGGAGTTATAGCCACAGGAGGCTCCTCGCTGCGGCAGGTGGGCCGGGTAGAAGAGATGGTGGCTTCCATTTTTGCTCCTGGTGCCTATTTTTATTGTGTTTTCAACTGGGCGAGGCTTGAAGTAGAGCTCATTAGCGAGAGTGCCTTTGCGATACTGGGCATGAGCAGGGAAGACCTGAATGCCCGCTTTATGCTGGACCGCTACCATCCTGACGATATGGACCACTACATTGCCCGAGAGAAAAAGGCCATGGAGTTTCTCTACAAGTATATTAGCAAAGAAGACGTGGTGCACTATAAGGTTTCGCAATGCATACGGGTACGCACGGCTGAAGGGAAGTACCGTTTGTTTTTGTCGCAGTCGCTTACCATTGCGGTAGACGATGACTACGCCATAGGCAAAACCTTTAATGTGTTTAGCGATGTATCTTTCCTTACACAGGTAAACAATCAGCAGGTGTCTTTTATAGGCTTAAATGGGCGCAAGTCTTACCTCAACATCGATCCGGAGTCTTCGTTTTTTCCTACTGAAAATACCTATCAGCTGAGCCCCAGAGAACTTGAAGTGGTTAAGTTAATTGCCAATGGCCACAGCAACAAGAGCGTAGCCGAACGCTTAAAGCTCTCGCCCGATACGGTACGCACCCACCGCAACAACATCTTGAAGAAAACGGGGCTCAAAACTACTTCGCAGCTGGTGGCAGTGCTGGTGCGTGAAGGCCTGGTGTAGCAGGCTGGGTTTACAAAAGTGTGCAGGTGCAAGTCATGGGTTTTCGGTTCCTTTTATATTCAGCTGTAAAGCAGGGGGGTATCTGGAGCCTTATTGGTAGGCAATGGTCAATGTGTTGGAAGTTTCAATTTTGTCACAATCGCTGCTTATGAGCAATTGTATGGTATCGGAGGTCAGGTCGCCCACGGCTTTGTTGCTGGCGGTAAGTTGTACCTTAAGGCTGCCGTCGGGCTCTAGTATGTAGGGTCCCAGAGAAAGAATTTGAAGCTCGTGGCTTGATGGGGTTTTAAAGGCAATGCTGTAGTTCAAGTCTTGCGTGGGCAAGCCTGTAGTGCTTTCCAGCTTTAGCACCACGGTGATAATGTCTTGTGTAGGGTCGCTGCCGTTTCTCAGCAGGGTAGTTTCCAATTCCGTAAAGTAGGCCTTTGTGGGGCAAGAAGGCTTATAGTTTATAACAATGGGCGGCGATTGAAGTTTGTTGACCAAGGCTGTAATAAGGCTTGATCCGCTTTGTGTACCCGCTTTAAAGTAGCAGGTAATGGTTTTACTCTTTTTTTCAGCTCCTGAGGGTTTCAACACCAGGCTGTCAAGCTCGGGGCCTGAAGGGTAGCGCAAAAGTTTGCCATTGCTGCAATGAATGCGCAATTTCTGATCGGGAGCAAAGGCTTTTGACTCCAGTCGGAGGGTTTTCATTTCCAGGCCGTTGGCTGTTAGGCTACAGATAAGCTTGTTGCAAGCAGCGTCGTCAATCCATATGTCAGGGGGCTCCTTTTGCGTGGTTTGAAATTCATTACAGCCAGCTAAAAGGCCCAGGATGGTAAAAAGAAGGGGTAGATAGTATTTCATGTTCTTAGTCTCTTGATGGGTTTTGCTCTACATTTTTGCCAATGGTTTCTGCGATTTTGCTAAAACTAAAACCGATGCCTACGTAATAGGGGCTTTGTCCTTGCACCATAAGGTTGTAGCCCGCGGTTACAAACATCTTGTTGCGCCATAAGCCTATCATAGGGCCAAAACCCAGTTCAAAGGTCTGGTCGTTGTCAAAGTCCAGGTAGGTTACATTCAGCCCAAAAGAAGGCTCCAGCCAGCGCAAGGTATTGCCGGTCCATGAGCCCGTGTGGAAAGTATGTTCATTTTTTAACTCAGGGCCAAGTCCCAGCCAGCTCTTATTTTTCTTTCGCCAGCCTCTTGGTGTGTTATCAAGAATTCTCCTGGTATCCTTCCAGCCTCTGTAGGTATTGTGGTAGCTCCACATTAAAGCTGCTCCGGCCGTAGGTTTAAAATTGGATCTTGATAGGGGGTAGTCGGCCGGTAGAAACTCTTCGTCAATGCGCTTGATAAGCAAAGACGTTTCTGCAATATTGGTATGCCAGCCCACTTTTCTGATGTAGAATTTTACCGAAGAAAGGACGTGTTTTTCGGTTGAATCAGCAGTGCTCTTTTTGAAAGAACCACTAGGATACCAAACAACGTCTATGGTTAGCTCATCACCATTCTCCAACTCTGAAGCTTCTATATCAATGGTGGCAGTTATCAACCTTTGGTAAATCTCAACCCCAGCCTTATATGCCAAAGCTTTTACAATATCATCGTACTCTTCACTATTTAGTAAGAGTGAACTACTGCCTTTTTTAAGAGTGTTAAGAAGGTCTTCTCCGCTTCTATCAAATGAGATTTTTAGAAAGTCTTCACTGCTGAATTCTCTTTCATGCACAATTTTGGAAAATTCACTTACATTGGCGAAGAGGGGAGAGAGTCTTATTTGTATGGTACTGAATAACTGACTTCTCTTCACATGTTCTGTTATAGAGCTATCTCTGTGCGTGTTATATCCTTTTGACCAGTTGTTTACGTCAAATGAAGCCCATGAGTCCAGGGATGAAGAATTCAACTCATTTTTGAGAACATTAAACTCCGTAATGTTCATACCTAACAGATGCAGAAAGGCCGATTGTACTTCTGGTTTTTGACGGGCCATATGAGCTATGTATTGATTAATTCTGGCGATGGCACTCTTCAGTTCAAAGCAATGTTTAAAGGATTTTTGAAAACGTATGGTTGGTATTTTGTCTCCATCTTCTTTTCTTAGAACAGTCTCTAAACCATCGATTTCGCCTTTAAAAGAGGTAAGGTTTCTTCTTATTTCACCGATGGTAAGCGCTGTTCCCTGGTAGTTAAAAACCTTATCAAAAACATCATCAATTACTAAGGCTTGAAGAATGCCAATTTTACTGATCATCAGTAGTGAAGCCATTTCGTCAGTGAAACTAGTAGTATCACTGTATTCTTCATTCAGGGCAATAGTCTCTAACTCTGTTAAAATATCGTCTATTGCCTTTTTTGCATCGTTCTGGAGTCTGGGTGTTGTATAACCTCTAGAATAGTAACTTCTGGAGTTTGCCTCGGAGTTCTCCCAAATTTTATACATACCTTCTTGCAAGGCCTTGTAGACTCTTAACTTATTATCTCTTTCCTTCCTTATTTTCTTAATTAGCTCTTTGCATTTAAATGCATCAATCTTTAGTTTCAATAAATAGTTAGCAATCTCTACAGTAGGGGCAGAATTTACCCCATAGATGTTTTGGCCTTTACCCACCATCGAATAAGGATTAACAGGAACCGGACCATTTTTGCTGTGTGCTTCAAGCGAAAGGCTGCCTTTAAAGTTGTAACTTTTTGCCAATAGCTCATGGTCAAACAGGATGCGGAGCTTGGCTTTTTCGCTGATGACGGAGTACTTCTGATAGGGCCAATATTGCGTATTGCTCTTTTTGTCCGTTCGTGAGGCGCTTTTAAAACCTTCTGGTTCATAATTGTCTATAGTCTTATACAACCACCAGAGTCCTTCCATTTTACTACCCGTATGTTCCTCATATACCGTCACGAATTTCCGAGGTTCCATGCCCAGGGGGACTGCTAAGTCTGCCTTTTGGCATTCACCTTTTTGTATTTGGGTGGTCAATAGCAGGGCTGCTATAAGTACTTGCGTCTTCGTCTTCATAATCCATGCCTTTGGTAGAAAGCGAAGTACTTGAATATAATTGACCCATGTTATCCCCTAAATTAGGGATATGATTTGCACTTTGTTTTTTCTGTAGCCTTAGTCCTTAGCCCATTAACCTGCTATGGAAGGGAGAAGTTTTCTGCAGCCAAAAAAATCCCCCAACACTAAAGGTGCCGGGGGGAATGAAACAGAACTGTTTTCAAACATGAATTACGGATTTAGCAGTGCGTCGACTTCGTCAATTTTATCAGAACGGTAGGTTATGCGGAGCAATAGCTCGTCTATGCCTACCTGCTGCAGTACGGCTTCTTCGTCAGTAAGCACTGCCGAATCCTGGCTTTGTTCGTCAAATTGGTTTTGCAAGTCGTTTACCACTGTTTCCTGGTCGGTAACAAAGTCGGTAGGGGCGCTGCTGCTTTGCAAGTGGTTCAGCAGGTTTTGCGCCCTGGTAAGCTTGTCGCTAAGGGCGTCAAGCTCTTCGCTGTTGGTGTTTCGGCGCTCCAGTCGTGCGGCCAGTCGGTCGCTGGCACGTCGTTGGTTCAGGTCTAGCTCTCTAAGCTCGGCCGACCATTTTTGCTTGAGGTAGAGCAATTGCTCCGCACTCAGGCTTGAAAGTTGTATGCTCATAATATTTGGCATTTAAGGGTTAGAAAAAAAAAGGGCTTCATAGGCCTTTCAAACCTTTATAAGTGCACAAGTTGCCTGCGGCTATAGCTATAGTATGTAGTAGGGCGGGTTTAGGCGCCCCTTTGCCTTAGTACCTGGGTAAGTGTGTGTGCAGTGCTGCCCCCCAGCATTTGTTTTAATTGGTTCAGTACCCTCATAGGGGCCTTTCTGTTGCCGTTTTCGTAGCGGCTAAGCCCTGTGCGGCTCATGCCCAGCAGGCCGGCCATGTGTTGCTGCGAGTAGCCCAGTAGTTTACGGGCTTTTCTAATGCTTTCGCATAAATGTGTTTTGGTTTTCATTGGTGTAACAAGCAATACCCTTAGTGGTAGTTTCTCTTTTATAATATAGTAATTTTTTGTGGTTGGTGAATGGTTTTTGTGAAAAATAATGTTATTTCACATTTGGGTTTTTAGTCTTTGTTAGGTAAAGTAGGCGCTTATAGTGTACCAGGGCCTGTTGGGCGGTCACCTTAGCCTTTGAATTATTAGTAAGTAGGTGACAGGCCGTGGCAGCCCTACATGGAGTGACAGCCAGTGGTGGCCGTTTACTACGTGACAGATCTAATGGCGCCTTGAGGTGACAGTTGTGCGAAGTGTTGAAGGAGGTGACAGGGTGGAGGGACCCGCCTTGTCACCCCCAGGGTGCGGCTGCACTCAGGGGGCAACGGTGGGCAGCGTGTTATTTATGGACAAAGTGCCGCTTGTAATTTGAAAGAAGGGGTATCTTTATAATTTCTCAAATTTGAGAATAACCAAAAATGTGATGTGCAATGGCGGCAAAGGTTGGGAACGTAGGGCCGTATTGTGGTCCGGAGGGAGCAGGTGCGCAAGACAATTTAGAGGAGGTAATTGTTAATTTTATTGATGGCGCACAACGCCGCCTTGATGGGGCCGTGCAAGAGTTGGAGAGCATGCCTATAGCCCAGACGCTGGTAAGGGCCCGGCAACGTAAGGTAACTGTACGCATAGTTTTGGAAAACGACTACCTGTGTAAGCCGAGCACGAAAGGATCCTTGGCACCTTCGTGGTCAACATGAAGCCAACAGGCAGATTCACGTTGCACTTTTGCGCAGCAACATCGATGTGAAGTCGGATTTTGATACTCATATCTTCCACCAAAAGTTTATGGTTCGAGGCGGGGCATCGCTGCTCACGGGTTCTACCAACTTTACCCCAACGGGTACTGACAAGAACCTAAACCGTATCGTGGTAGTGCACGATAAGGATGTTACTAAGATTTACAGCCGCGAGTTTGGCGAATTACGACAAGGGCATTTTGGCAAGCTCAACGAGGGGCACTATGCGGTGCTTGAAGACATTAAGGTTTGTGATGTGCCCATTAGAATACTCTTTGCGCCCGATCATAACCCTGAAATGGGAAATAATGAAACAGATGCTCAAGGCAAAATTGCGCCGCATGCACGGTAGGAGATAGACCGTATTATTGCTCAGTTTGGGGAAAAAAACTAATTGAACTTGCGAATTGGGCGATTTGAAAATGTGATGAGTTTGAGAATGGCTTGTTAGGAGAGGAATTCATTAGCCAATGAGCTAATTCGTTAATGTGCCAATGGTGTCCCTTACTGAAATAGGTTGACAGTTAATTGTTTTGGTTCTGCTATGGGTTTACAGCTGTTCTTTGCTCCAGCAATTCTATGGGGTCTCTTGGTTGTTTACACCCGCTATCAGTAGCAACCCGCTTCGCTTCAGCTCCGAAAACACTAAACACTACTTACCAGCACTCTGCTATTTTCTTATTTCTACTGCTTGGTAGTCTCTTGCATGGTTAACAAAAATGTGCAATGGTACAAAAGTGTAACCCTTGGCAGTAAGATGTCCTCCTGGCCCTTAGGGATCCGAGGCCTGGAAGTGTGTTGAAGTTTAATGGTGGGTGGCTAGGATGATGTCTTCACAGTGGCGTACTACCACTTTTTGAGGCAGCAAATGCTGCGCCACTTCTTTTTTGTGCTGCTAAAAAGCCTGGGCCAGTGGCTCAGGTTGAGCGATACTCTTAGATTCAACATATTGTTGTACCGCTCTATGGGTAATGTTGTTAAGTGAGCTCGGTATGTACCTGTCTATGCTATACCTGTTCTTCGCCTTCATATTCCAGTGTCCGTTTTATGCCTACCTGCCTTCATCAAATATGCTACCACCAAAGTTGCTATCACTAACAAAGGGCTAATATATGAACTTTACCCAAAGTACTTGTCATGAGTAGTGGCAATGGAAACCATAGACCCATGGGTATGTAGAGTGATATCTACTTCTAAGAATTTACTATTAAAGATGCCCAATACGAGTGGGCAAGAGCCCCACCTTTAAATACAATAGCTATACAACTTGTTCGCCATTACTTAGTTATGACGGTGAGAAGGGGGCATGTACAGGTTTTATGAGCCGGGTATTCCGGCTGTACGCACCTACCTGAGTCTCCTTTCAGGGGTGAATGTTTTACCGCAAGTTGTGATTTGTATGCACCGGAGGAAAAAAACTAAAATCCATAATAACAGGGATGAGAAAATGCCAAAAACAGGGAGGAGTTTGCAACAGCTGAGAGGCAATTTTGAGATTAAAAAAGTATGCGGAAAATCTCAGTTATTTTTTCAATTCTTCTGTTCGCAATGGTGCTGGTTTTCCATACCAGTTCCACCCTGCGGGTGGAAGGTGCTCAGGCAGCCTTTAAGAAGGGCATACCTGATAGGTTTCAGGACGAACTGGAACGAATTAAAGAGGACTCAAAAGAAATTGGGGGCGATGTAAAGAGTTTTAAAGCCTACGAGGTAAATGAGCTCATTAATGCAAACAGACTGACCCTGGATGAGTTGACTGATACGGTCAATAATATGACCAGTGTAAACGATTTAGGTTCGGTGGTGGCCGAAGGCCTGGATTTGATAGCGGAACGCTACGAAGAAATCAATTCGTTTAGTAATGACTTTATAAGCCAAAAGGCAAAGCTGGAGCAACGTATGGACGATATGATTGCGCGAAACACCAGATTGGTTGACGATAACGATGTGGAAATTGATAGAGTAGATTCAATACTTACTGATTTGAATGATAGCCTTAAAACAGCGCAATCAGATTTAGAGAAGAGCAAGCTGGAGAGTGATATTTCAACGAGAGAAAGTGAAAAAAAGCAGAACGAAGACTTCAAAATAAAGCTTGAAGAGCTACAGACTAACCTTGAAGAGTTTAAGGTGAAGGCACTTGAAGCGCTTGATATCATTGAGCTTTTGCTGTATCAGTATGGCAATACTGCCACCACCTATAGAAACACGGCCAACTATGTAGAGAGTATTAGCGAGATCGCTCAGATCAATAATAGCCTCTCCGAGACCTTAAAGGAGCTTGATTTATTCTCAGGAAGGTCGAGCGACCTCTCGAAGGAGCTGGCCCTTTTAGACGATTTGATTGAAGACATTGAAAACCTGTAATTGTACTAGTATGAAAGATTTAAGAAAAATACTGGCTTTGATATGCCTGGGTTTGTTGACGTTGGGCTTTGCATCCTGTGGTGGCGATGATGAAGGTACATCACCGCCTGTAGATCCACCTAAAAGTGAAGAGACTACTGCATGTAAGGAATATCTTGATTCATACCTTGATTGCCAGGAAAACCCTTCATGGAGTTGTGTGGCAAAGGCCATAAACTGCGAAAAGGCCAAACAGAATGAATTGAAGGAGGCCATTTCAAATTGAATAAATGGTTATTTGGGGATGGAAAAGGAGTACTTGTGGTGCTCCTTTTTTATTTGAGCTATGCTGTGCTGAGCCGTGAATCATCTCTGAGATAAGGGATTGCATTAAATCGGTTACGTTTGATATTGCAGCTTTGATTGCCGAAGGGTTAAAAAATGAAGCAAGGTGCAGCCTAAAAATCGAATTAGGGGACCAAGGGCTTTTCCTTCTTAGTCTTAGGTATAAAGGAAGGTGAAAGGAAGGTGGAGTAAAGAACAATAGAATTAAAACACATTCAAAAGAGGTCTATAGTGAAACCCTACCCAATACATGAATTATGAGCAATACATAGGAGGCCACCAGGAATACCATCTTAGCTACATAGAATACCCACATGGGATCGTTGATTTCGTCAGGGGTAGTAATGTCGGCTTTCATGCGTTCTTTATAGGGGATATCTCGTTTCTTGAGTTTGTTGTTGTTGCGTTTAAAGGTGCTAAACCACACTACTGAGCCCAATATGTACTGTATTAAATCACAGAAAGCGCCAAATGATAGTAGTAGTACTGTCCAAAACAGAATAGGCGGCATAGTGGTGGCATCCTTTTCCAACTGAACAAACACCCAAACGACACCATATCCGGCCAGGTTAAGTTGCCGGGCTGTGTTGCTGGCAGAACCTGACGTTTTGTAGAATATGGCCTTTATCTCTTCAAGTGTCATGTTTTCTATTCTGGAGGGCCTATATCACCCGGTGCTATTGATCTGCCGGTGGTTCCTGGTTGTTCAAGGTATGTGGCTTCTTTACTAATGCTACCACCCTCCCTTACAACAAAATTTATGGCCACCTCTTCATATATATTGGCCATGGTAACCGTCACGAGTTCTGATACATTGAGTGTTTCACTACCATTTGGGTCAGACAACACTTCAACATGAAGCTCTGGTATATCCGTTGGGAAATTGTCGTTTTCAACTATGCTGTATCCCACCACAACTCCCTTTTCTCCAGGGGCTAAAACTACGTCGGCACTTACTCTAAAAGTTACTTCATTGCCATTGGTAGCTTCCCATTGTATTTGTGAATGATCATCTGGACTAAGCGACAATACTCTGGCCATATTCGTTTTTTTATGCCTGCAACAAATCTTATTCCCAGTTGCTTGCTAACCATTAGGGAAGATAATAAAATGTGCCGACTCGTTATAAACAGGCCCTGAATATCTTCAAATGCTTTGGAGCGTAGATGCTCTGTGGAGATCGTGGGTAGCTGCACTAAATAGCGTAAGAGCCGCTATCATGGCAAGTAGATGTTTTTTTTTCATAATAAAAGCCGTTAAGTCTATCAAAAATGACCATTGTCACGAAGCAATACAATCCCCCAACAAGGGGGGATTGATACCTTGGAATGAAGTAATTTACAAGGGTGTGTAACTTGGTTTTGCCCCCTCTATTAACTCAACAACATTGGCATTCGGAATATAACTTATTGCCTCACAGTAAAGCTATGCGGTAAGGCGCCTGGATAGGTCATGGTTGCCTGTAATTGGAACTCTTGGGCCAGATCAAAGGCATTACCAGACCTATGATCATCAAGGTTATAGATCAAGTATTTGGTGAAACCGCTTCTTTCAGCTACAGCTTCAGTTTCCCATGAAGGATGGTTTGGTACTAAGGAGGCTGCAAACGCCACCGGAGCGGTTGTGCTGATAGCAAGTGTGGCAGGGCGGTTAACGGCATACAGGGTAGGAGCAAATACTTTTACAATGATTCGTCCATCGGGATAATGTCTTCTATAATCTACCTGCGACTCAGCCGACATAGAGTGGCTGATAAAATCAAGGTAATCTGCTGATTGAAAAGCTGCTTGTATTTGTATGCTGCTAATGGCGGCGGGTAGGTGGGCAGTTCTTTGCACAGTGCTGTGGTAGGCCTGGTAAGCTAAAGTGGTGTATGAAGATGAAATGTCATAATTCTCCGGGTCATTCATGTTTAAACCACCAATAGAGGCAAACGAGCAGAGAAGCGGCAATAGAGCAAGGGCAATGTATTTTTTCATTTTTACTGAATTTGCACCCTGTTGGCCAGAGCATATGAGATGGAAATAAAGGCACCAGACTGCATGTTGGGCCTTGTAATGTCAGCATGTGTTAATTGGCCTATGGGGAAGCTTTGCCCTATATCGTAGTTAGGATCAAGGACGTCCGTTCTGTAAAAGGATACGCCACCTGATAGATAAACCCGTTGCGTCTTGCCTAGGCCAAGGGTTAAGCCAGTGTAAAGGCTAAGGTCAATGTCGTCAACCGATTGGAAGTCGGTACCCAGACCAAAAAGCAGACCATATGAGCAAATTTCATTGGCGCGGGTCATTACGTGCATATAGGCGGCCGTAGCCGGTCTTAAAAGGTCATCGTTGGCAAATGAGTTAATGATCTCGTTGGCATCATTGTCTGGATCGGCTGATATATCAATAATGTTATCTACATTGTTGCTATTGGTCTTGAATACCGCAGCTGGGCCCACGCTAAAGTCTATTTTAACCCCTCCACGCGTTGCTATTTCAAAAAGAGCTGTTTTTGACTGCTCTATAGGCAACAAGGCATTGGTTGGTACAGGGCTAATATTGATTTCAAACTCGGCTACATCGGCTATCATTTGCACAGGTGCAGAATGCACTATGAAGTTGTTTTTATTGCCCAGGGCGTCGTATAGGGTTCTTACATCGTCAATGAGTTGTAGGTAATGTTCAGCATGGAGTAATGTATAAGACTCTTCAAGTTTTTCTGAGGCTTCTCTGATGAGCTTTGCGTCTTCGGGTTTCCCAGCAGCAGTAGCTGCTCGCTGTGCTTCTTCATAGGCTACTTCTGCCTTTGCATATAGCTCATAATAGTTTTCAAAATCGGTGCGCATCTGCTCGCGATTGCCAACATTTATTTTATAGAGTTCTGTTTTTAATTCGGAGTGCTTCTTCCAGTTCTGTTTGGATATTGATATCAGTTCCATGCGGTTATAACGGATACGGGCTATTTTTTGGGACTGTGCCAGAAACAGCTTGCAAACCCGTTCCAGGTCTTGTGTCTTCTCGTTAAGCGCTGTCAATTTTGGGTCAATGGCAGCCGGTGCAACTCCTGCCAACAGAGCCGCTGCTACAGCCGCGTCTTCGGCCACTTTTACTTCTTCTTTAATTTTGGCGGCTTCACCTTGCATGGATGTTTCTGCATTTTGAGCCAGCTCCAAGCCTTCAGATACTGCTTCTTCTGAACCTGAGTTATAGTCATTTTGAACCCTGAAAACAGCCTGCAGTTCTGTAGGCATTGGAGTGGTGTAGTCTACTCTGCGTCCTTCTATCCCTACGCCGTATCTAAATGTGTTAATGTTGATGATTTTTATCACAACAAAATCATGGTATTTAACCGGCTTTAAGTCATAGACCTCTCCTGATTCAAAATCGTAAGTGACTACATGAGTACTTGATACCTGAGCTTGCAGGCATAAGGGAATGGTGAGTATGACTGCCAACAAGGCTTTTCTAATGTTTTTCATAATTATTTCTGTTTGAAAAAAGTTGTGCTTGGTAAGTAGAAATATTCGCCCCCTTTGAGTGTTACGAAGTCTGATAGACCGGAGCAAACGCTATTGTTCTTTACATCGGTCCACTTTTGCTCAAAAGCTGCTCCGTCTTCATCTCTTCTTATGTGGCCTTGTCCAATTAGCGGGTCAATCCCCGTGGCTGTCTTTGGGAAATCCGGATTGTCCACCCAGTTATTCTGAATAAATTCAAATTGGTTTTCAATACTGCTTTGGAAGCATATAAATAGCAGGCCAACACCTTCCTCCGGGTACACTTCCAGGTTGCCGTTTCTTCCCACATCATCATAACTTATACCCCTTCTCACTATTCTGTGAAGCTGCTCTTCTTTAGCTGAAGTGCCAAAGAACCGCTCGGTATCGCCTCTCGGATTAGATTTTCTAATGTGGGAGTGAAATGGGCATCTTATGCCTTCAGGATCCAGGCTGTAGTTAAAATTGTTTTCTATAGATGGTGCTTCAGTATTGGCGGTGCTACCATGTATTAGCACGGGCATCCCATTTTCAGATCTACCTACTATGAGTGCTCCCGCCAGCTCCTCCATTTCTTCAGTAAAACCCAGTTGTTGCGCCAGTAGATGCTCTTTTTCTTTAAATGCCTTTACATTTTGCTCTAATTTTCTAAAAACCATGAAACTGCCAAATCCCGTTTCGCCTCCTGAAAGTGGATCATCTATTAGAACCAATTGTGGTTTGGCCATGTCGCTCCAGTGTTGGTTTTTCTCTTCTTTCTGTGGCTGAAAAAAGTAGGGTTGGCTTATGCCGTCTCGGTATCCAAAATGTTCAATGGTGAGGCTTTGACCACCTACTACATTTACGAGTTTCTCACCGCGTTCTGAAAAGACCGAATCACAAAAGGTGTCCAGCTCTTTTTCAATGTCGTTTTTAAGCTTGTAGAGTTCTGTTCGGTCGTTAGTTGCCAGGGCAATAATTCCGTCAGGTATTTTTTTATAACCTTCTTCCCAGGTATAGGGTACAGAATCTTTGAGGTTATTCTCTCGCATTCCTTTTGAAAAGGAAGTATGTGTACTGAATGCATCCGTTAAATTCAGTAGTGTAATCCCTTTCCCGCTCAGGCCCATGGTCTTCACTATCCTTTCCTTGTATTCAGAGCCTTTTTCTTGCCTCTCGCTGCTGTGCTGGTATTGTTCCCAGGCAGAGGTTGGAGTAAAATGTTTAATCCATTGTTTAAAGGTCTCTACTTTATTGGGACGTACTGAAAAGAGAATAAATGATTGGTAATGTCGACCAGTGCCCTTTAATATATTGGCTTGGGTGGCTTCAAGTGCTTGCCTATGCTCCTCAGGATGTAGGTTGGAAGCCCTTAGGAAATCAATGTTTTTGTGCATATATCGCTACAGATGGTATGCTACAACGATCGCTCTAATAGAAAGATCGGAAACCACCCGATCGGGTGGTTTTGGATTTTGCGCGTAAGGGGTGCCTAAAAACTGAGCCCCTGTTTGTGTATTTCTATAATGAGCTCGCTGGTGTTGCCCACATTGAATTTCCTGAAGATGTTTTTCTTATGGCTGCGCACGGTGTTTTCTGTGATGAAGAGTGTTTCTGCGATTTTTTCATTCTTCATTTTATTTAGAATGCATTGAATGACTTCCTTTTCTCTTTTGCTAATGTCAATAGCCCCTTCATTTCTATTGACCCTATCGTTTATTTCTTTATGTGCTTTCAGGATTCTCTTGCTGCTTTCGTTGTCCAGATAACTGCCTCGTAGGTGCACTGCTTCAATGGCTTCCAGGATTTTGTGTTGGCTGGCGTTTTTTTCTATGTAGCCATTGGCACCTGCATCTACGATGCGTCGCAGTACATGGCCATCATTGAGCATGGTCAGCACCAGGGTTTTTATTTCGGGGTGTTCTTCGTTCACGAATTGCATAACATCGAAACCGTCAATGCCCGGCATATTAATGTCAAGGATCAGCACATCTATGCTGTTGTGTGTCAGCAAAGCATAAAGCTCGTGAGCCTGTGTAAAGGCTCCGGCCACTTCAATATGGGCCTGCTGTTTTAGAAGTTCAGCGAGACCGTTTACCACAACGGGATGGTCGTCAACCAGTGCTACTTTGATCATTAGTGTCAAAAGGAATTTCCATTATATACAATACGCCCTTTCCAGGTGCAGTTTCAAGGTTTATGCTGCCATTCATTTGTGCCAGTCTTGAATGGACATTTTTTAAGCCAATGCCCGGGCTTTCTTCAGCGTCTTTGGCATCAAAGCCTATCCCATTGTCTTCATAGCTTATGCCAAGTTCGTCGGCATGTTCTATCAACTCTAGTCTTATTTCACTGGCTTTTGAATGTTTAAGAGAATTGCTGGTAAGCTCCTGTACTACTCTGAATATTCCCAGTTCAGCGGCGCTTTCAAGTGACTTTTTAGGGGCCTTGCCCACCAGCTTAAAGTTAAGTTCTCTACTGGTATTTACTATGTCGGCCAAATCGTGGAAAGCTGCCATCAAACCAAATTTTGATAGGGTGCCGGACATCATATCTCTTGAGATGTTTCTTACCTGTTCAAGAGCTCGTTCCAGGAGGTGGTTGGCTTGCTGGTATTGTTGTTTTTCTTGTTCTTTAAAGCCCTCTACCTTGTCACTTATGCCTGACAGGTGCATCTGTATCATGCTTAAGGTACCGCCGAGCTCATCGTGCAGGTCGCGCGCTATTTTCTTTCGCTCGGTGTCCTGGCCCTCCAGTCTGGCTCCTTCGCGCTGCATATCATTTTTTCGGAGCAGTTCTTCTGTTTCCAGCTCATGTATCCGTTTCTTGCTTTTAAGACTCTTTGAGTAGCTTCTAAGCAGTAGGATGGAGGCTATGAGAACTATAGAGAGTGCTATGGAAATCGCTAGAATCAAATTGCGTTGGTTTTGAAGTATTTGTTTTTCGTTGATGGCTTCCTGTGTCTTGCGCTCGCTTTCTTCGGCCTTATATAAGGCGCGGTATTTCTGTACAGCCTTTTCTCGCTCCTGGTTAAACACTTTTTCATTTTGTATCCAGAGCTTTTCATGAAGCCAGTTAAGGCTTGTAAGCATTGAGTCCATATGCTCATACATCAAAGAAGCATTATAGGCGGCATCTCCGGCAGTGAGCCATACGCTTGCCTTCTTGGCCAATCGGTGGGCTTCCACAAAATACATTGCTGCTGTATCCCACATTTTTTGACTTTCATAAACTTGCCCAAGGTGAATTTGCACCGCAGCCATTCGGGCGGTATCTCCTACATGGGCAAAGCCCCTTTGTGCTTTTTGGAAATGGGCAGTGGCCGAATCAAGCTGGCCAAGCCCCAAGAAGGTTTTGGCAACCATATCTTGTGAAATAGCGGCGTTTTTGTGCCAGCCTCTTTTATGAAAGTCAGCGACAAGTGCCATAGAGGTACTTCTACAATACAGCAAGGTTGCTCGTTTGGCTTCGTCTGAAGCTAAACTGTCTGACATTAGTACAGAATAATCCAGAGCAATTTTCAAGCCTTTGGCCTTCTGATAAATCAGTGAACTTCTATCACTGGCTTCGATAGCTTTCAAACAATACTCTATTGCCCTGGGAATTTCTTTACGGGCTAGCATATAGCTGGCGTAGTCAAGAAAAGCTTCAGCCTTGGACAAGCCCTGTTCTTCAAGCAGCGCAAGTTGTTGGCCAAAAAAATACTCGCTGGAGTCAAACAATCCCTGAGTGGTATAGGCGAGTCCCAGCAAGCCCAGGTACTTACTTTTAAGTTCTGATGGTTTGTCGCCAGCTTGCTTTAGGTATTGCAGGCCTTTACGGCCCAATTGTATAGCCTTAGGGTAATTGGGCTTTTTTAAAGCCATTTTGCACTTCCGGTATAAAAGTTCCGAGTATTCTTCTGAACCAGGGCGCAATCGGGTTTTAAGGGTGTTAATACGCAACCTGGCCTCAGAGAATTTATAGGACTCTACCAAAGCTGCTATTACACAAAGTGAAGCATCTTGTAAGGAGGCCTCGTCCTTGCCACCAGTCGCCTGTTCATAGGCCAATTTTGCCAATGAGAGCGATGAATCTAAATCTGTTTCAATGATCTGCTCAGATTGAGCGATAAGCGAATGGACCTCGTCTTCCTGGCCGCTTGCCGGGTAAGTTCCTAGTAGAATGCATAAGGAGCCTATGAGTAAGTTTAATTGCCTTGCCATACCGTACTACCCCCTGGTAATGCCGTAAAACTAAGCTTCCTATTGCATATGTAAAGAATGCTATTGGCCAGGTAAGCTGCTAGTTGCCTCCTGTGGCACTCGTGTGAGCCAGGATAGGCGATTGAGATGCACCTCTTTTGGTACGTCCACCTCCTGCTAAGTTTTCATACACGTGAAAAACAACATCTTCTCCGTTCTGATTTTGTGCCGGATTGGGGTTCCATACATCCCCTGCGCAATTGAACGGACAACTACCCGCGCTCTTTAGGGTTAATTCGACTACTCTGGCATCTTCGCCGGGAGGTTGATTAACGTCCAGGTCAATGTCGCCTACTAATATTTCGTTGCCATGCTCGTCTTTTACCGTAACCAGTACAGGACTTGCCGGTAGGGCGGGATCTTCAAAAACTTGTGTTACAATTAGGTTTTCCATTATTTACAGTTTAAAATTACATAATAATGCCATAGGCTTCAATAAGGGTTCTTGATGGCAAAACGCTCTGAAACGTTCCGTCCTGATTGAAGTTCTTTTTACCAAATAGATAATCCGCTGTGGCATATTCATACCCCTTCTTTCCCCATTTTTCTCCCTCACTGTTGCGGATAATGAATTGGTCTTGCCCCTTTGTTCCTACGATACAAATGGCATGTTTACTGCCCGTTTTTTCATGGGATCCGTCAGACAATATACGAGAATGCTTATTGGCTTTGACAAAGTCTTTTTTTACCCAGATGGTAGCCGCTACAGGACCCTGGGTGCTAAGCCATTTACGGATGTTTTCCTCTGTTTTATCTCTTTTTTTGCCTTTATGAGAGAGTTCCGGCATAAGGTTTATATAGTTGGCAATTCGCTGTTGTGAAGCTCTCATATACACATCACGCGCACTTAACTGCATGGTAGCGTTGCACGAATTCCCTTTTAGGTCGTAATCCTTTTCAAATAGAGCTCCATATTTATGGAGTACCCTTAAGCCATTTTTAAGGGTGGTGCCCTCACTGCTTAAAAAGCCAATGGGAGCCTTTGCTGATAGGTCAATGAATTTAGCGGCTTCCCAAACAAACCGGGAGGAGGGCATAGCAGGGCTCTCTGTTTGGTAGGCCCTTGCCTTTTTCATTAAATGAAACCAAAGTAAACCTGAGCCCAGGGCACAACCTACGCATGCGCCCAGTTCTTCCTGGTCTTCAATGTCCCAGTTGAAGTCCTTAAATTCATCTCTGAGGTCGTTGGCCAGGGTACCAGGGCCTCCCTTAGCCATTAAGCCCAAATTGCCTGAAAGGTATTCTTCCACGGGTTTGTCAAATCGAAAGTCGAATTCAGTTTCAGTAGAAATAAGATGTTTCGCCATTTAGTTTTCTGTTTTAAGGTTGAAGAAAGCCTTTGTTTTCTCTGGTTGGGGCTGAAAAATTAAGTGTTCTATTGTATTGAATGGCTAGTTGCGGGGGCAGTTTAAAGCTCCCCGTTCATTCTTCCAAGTAGTTTATGGTTTCAGGTCATCCAGATACTCCTTGGCCAAACTGTCAATTAATGACATTAATACCCGTTCAAAATCTTCATCACCCAAACTGGCCAGTGAAAGCAAAAAATCGTTGATGTCCTCAGTTCTCTTCCAATGCCTTATAAGGTAGCCCACCAGTAAAAGAGCTGATGCTCCCAACACGGAAGAAATAGCCCTTGGGAAAAATTCACCGCAGTCAATTCCTTCAAAACCACAAAGAGCTAGGCCCAGTCCAACACACACAAAAACGACCGAGTAGGAGATAAACTGCTTCCAAAAATTGGCTCTTTTCAATTGCTCTTTTACTTTTAATCGCTCTGCTATGAAATCAACTCTCTTCTGCTTATCGGTTTTAAGCGTGGTGCTTCCTCCATGGAGCGGAGCCAAAAGAGCTTCGAGGTTGCCAACTGACTTCACATGTTCGATAACAGCCTTTAGTTCAGAATTCACTTTTGAAAATTTTAATGGTTTGTTGGTATGCCTCTAAATAACTACAGTGATTTTCGGTGATATAAGCAATCAAGTAAGCCAGTACTCCAATCCAGGGATAGAAGTCAACTTTATATTCTTTTTCTACATCCAGTCGCGCAAGTTTTCTAAATGGCGCGTCGAAAAGGTTGTCGTACATACTACCCATATTGCAAACAGTAAGGTCCAGGAATTGAAGGTTGGCCCTGCTTTTAAGCCCTTGAGCTACCTGAACGTCTTTAACGTCTTTATCAAAAAACTCTAGCATGCCTTGATGGAAATGGGTGAAGAGCGTAAGGGCTTTACAGTTCTTTGATTCATGGACAAACTGCTCATAAGTACAAGCTTCCACAAAGTTGACTTGCTCAAAAACCTTCCGGTACTTCTTAAAGGGGCGGGCGATTTCCTTGTCGAACTTGGACATGGCAAAGGCCTGTCCCTTGCAAAAGTCTGATGAGCCTATTCTTTGCATGCGTTGCAAATGGGTGATAGGGATCCCCACGCAAAGGCTAATGTCTTTCGTGTTCATTAGGCTACGGCGAGCATTTTTTCATGAAGAAAGAAGATCCTATTTCGGCCTTCATCAAGTTTTCCAAATTCTGCACCATTGAAGATACCCTTATAAATAGGGGCATCATTTCTTTTGAGACCCTTTAGAATATCGAGTGAACGAACGCTGGGATTTGAAGAAAACAATGCCTTGATTTTATCCTTGAGCTTGTTTAAGGCATCAATAGACTTGGCCCATAGCGTCAGCTTCTGTGTTGCTCCTGTTCCAGTGGCAAATGAGGCTTCCAGCCTATAATTGTTTTCTGAGAGTTTTTCAATGTTTCCCATCTTGTAGGAAGTGTAGTGGGAATTAAATACATCTGAGTAGGTGCCCAGGTCTTTCATCGAACTTCGATTCATTAGAATCAGGTTGCCCGCATTTTTATGGGCATCAATTGTTAACTTGAAGGCATCAAATTCTGATGAGCTAAAACCTTTCAAGTCAAAAAGCGTTTGACTATTTCCAATCTCTTCTAAAACGTCATTAAGCTGTGTTACAGGTCCAAAAGTGGGGGATAGATCTCCTTTTTTTGTTATTAAGTAGCCCTTGTCTGTCCTTTCAATTGTAAAGAGCGAGAGGTTATCCGTATCAAGGTTTTTCAGGTAGAATTGCTCTATTTTCTTCAGTAATAGGTCTTCTTTATAGAAGTACCCACGTCTTAAATCAATGGTGTTTTCTATCCCCGATTTTCGGAAGAAGTTTAAGAATGCTTGTTCTGATTTAGGTCCATGTATACCGTCAATTATACCATCATATTCTCCTATCCGCTGTAAGGCTTTCTGGTATTCGGAAATTCTCTCTAAATAAAATTGTTTGCGTAGTTCTATGAGTTTAGCGTCCGTTTCGGGCGTAATGGTTCCAGTTACTTGCAAACCGTTTTTTTCCTGGAATTCTCTAATGGCCTTTTTAGTAGCCTCTCTCATATCACCGTCAATAGTTCCCTTGTAGTAACCAAGGTCTTGCAGTTGTTCTTGGTTTAGCAGGTTTTTGGATTTCCAGCCAGCTTTCTGCCCCAAATCTAAATAGGACGATCGCATCCCGGCCATAGTGTAGCTTTTGTCCTTTGCGATAATGGTATTTCTACCAAATTCAATTTTTAAGTTATAGGAAGTAGTGTTTCGCAACGTCATTTCTCTGAAGCCTCCAGTTCCAATTATTTCAATATGATGGGCTTCTACTGCTTCTTTGAGTGATTTGTTATACAGATAACTGCCGTCTGTACTTACCACTCGAGCAGTTCCATCGGTTAATATGTTCATGAACTTCATTCCGACCTTGGGTTCGTCCAGAGTATTGTCCAAACATTGAGTGGCTACTCTTGAGATGCCTTTGCTTTTGAGCAGAACTTTAGTACCGGCGCGAATGCCCATTCGTTGAATTCCAACGGCATGCGCTAGTAGGGTGCTTACACATAGTAGAAGGGTTAGGAATGTTCTCATTTCTCTCAGACTTTTCCTCTAATTCAAAGTCGGCTTTAGCCAAGCTCTCATTTGAATGTCGAGCATTGTCTGCCAAAAGTCCATTTTCAATTTTGTGGCCAAGCCACCCGTTCGGGTGATATTACTGGAAAGACCGAGCTTGGCAGAGGTGGCATGTCTTAACACTGAAAGACAATAGAAACCTGTGCCATGGCATTTTTGAGATGAGTTGTTCTATGTCAACACTTTTATTGTCTGAGTGCCTGAGTAAATTGTAAGCGTTGCTTTGAAACTGTATATAAGACGGCCTTCAGCCTATCTAGTGTTGCAGTCTATTTGTGGACTTACTGAAGATTTTGTTTTAAGAAGGGAAGAGTTTGGGCAAGTATGCTTTGAATTACCTAAGGACTGACCCCAATGAAACTCAAATCCTTATTGTTTTTCAAATACCCAATCTTGAACAGTACTTCCGTATTGGTATTGCATATTGAGTTCAGAACTTGTAAGCCTTTGCACTTCAAAATTCAATATCTCACCATCGTCTAGATTTAATATGAGAGATTCTTTCCCAGCCACCCAGTCCCAGGAACCTTTGTATTTATAGGTTTCTGTAAACGTATCGTAGGCATAGCTGTACGAAAAGATGAAATCACCGTCCTTTTCAAACTCAAAGGAGATGGATTCACCTTCATCCAATGGCTTACCGTCAAGAGTAATGAGCGACCATTCACCTGTTAAGCGATTGTTTTTGGTTTTTAAACTAAATGCAGGACCATCCTCATATTTTCCACATCCCTGAAGTGTGAGTGCTGCAACACCCAAAGCCGCTACCATTACCTTAAATTCTCCAAACCTCATTTTGTAATTAATTTTTTCGTTGTGAATGTAAGAAATTATTGCTTAGCCGTTCCTTTTCCTACGCCAAAAAAATAAGTCAGGTGCGGCTATTGCTCTGTTGTGTACATCGTCTTCTGAATTAATAATAAAAGGGCGTGTAGCTCCAGGTAACACCTGAACATCATAAATTTCGTCGATATGGTTCTCATAGCGCATTTGCGCTATTGTGGTACCGGTTTCTGCATCCAGAACAACAAGACCTGCATGGGTGGCAGCTTCCTTAACTGGCAACTGACTGAATGATTTACTGCTCTTTCTGATTTTGGACATGCCAATGAACAAAAGGTTGTCGTGAATGGCCATTCCTCTTGGAAACCCAGGTAGCGGAATGTCCGATTTTTTTCCAGTTTTTGGCTCGTAAATGCTTAAAAGTCCCAAAGCTGACTGTAAGAAATACAACTTACCATTATATAGTCTTGGGGCATGTGGCATGGCCAAACCATCCAGTAGTATCTTGTTGTTAGGAATGTCGATAATAACCCCTCCTGATATGAGGTCTTCTCTCCAGGACTCCTTTTTGTTGCCCTGGCCCAAGGCACTTACTATGGCAGGTTCACCATCCATCAGGTCCATTCCGTTTAAGTGGCAGCGATCTTCTGGTAGCAGGTCATCAATGAAGCTTGGTTGCCAATAAGGCGTAAAGCTGTGGTTATGGTCAATGCTACATATGCAAGAGAAAAGCGTATTTACAGCCCATAGCTTGTCATTTCCAAAAACAAGGTCGTGTATGTCAGTAGTGCCCGAGAAATAAGTGCCTCTGGGCATAAATAACGTATCGTAGGTATTGGGTGCCTCGGGAAAATTTCCGGTAAGACGTGGAGCGCTTTTATATACCCGTACTTCATTGAGGCAGGCAACAGCCATTTTTCCTGTGTGGTCAAGAGCAATTCCCATAGGTTTCTTGAAATTCGTGGCCGTTTGTATGAGCTTTCCGTTCTTTGCGGAAATGGCCATTATCTTACCGGCTTGATAGGTGCTCAACAGGATGGTTATCTTCAGCTTCTCAAGTAAGTCACTAAATCCCTGACTTACATTGAGCCTTAGCTCTTCTTTCATTTTTATGCACTAAATGAGGACCAAGATAGGACTCTCAATGTGAATGCTACTAGCCATCGGTACTTGCAAAGGGCTTTAAACCTGATAAAAATGACTTGGGGACGGAAGCCAATTCTATAAGATTATCACTGTGGCCCCTGGAGAAAAAGGATTGTGCTGAGATACACCACATTCTCCTTGGGTTGATTGACTATAATGGTGATTGAAGCATAAAAACGGCCACCATTGGTGGCCGTTTCTATTTTTAACATTGAATTTGCAATGTCCTACCTGATAGTACCGGGCATCAGGTTGGCACCCACCCACCATTCAAAATCGGGATCTGATCTACCTACATCACTCAAGTAGGCATAGTCGGCAAAGGTGTTAGGAATGGTCATGGTTCCGTATTCGTTGATGAACTTTCCTGCCAAGTCGCCCAGGTGTTCTACGATCCAGGCCAGGGCAAGCGCTGCAATTCCACCTGTAAGGAAGCCAATGAGCTTCATCCACCAGGGGATATGGATAGAGGCAAAGTCAACATGTGGGGTCACCTGAATATTTTGAACACCGTTTTTCGGTTTGTCGGCCGATATGGTAACCGTTACTGCGGCGTCGACACTAATTTGGGCAAATTTGCCACTCACTCTGGCCCGTATCTGCAGGTTGCCTCTTGAATCAAAACCGATGTAGAAGTTGATATTTGGATTACTTATGGTGTATCCTTCTATACTAATCGATGAGCCCGTTAATTGAAGTTTGTATTGTTTGCGATTGTGGTGTTGAGAGCTATCACTATCAAGCGCCACCATTTGAAAACTACTCGCACCTGGGGCGTACTTTTTGGTATATTGATTGAGCATATCCAAAGAAGTTCGATACAGGTAGCCTGAGTCAAGTTGCAGTGACAGCAGTGACTTCTTTTTAGCAGCCCAGTAGCTGAGTTCATGTCCTGCTGTGGTGGCTTCTTTTAAGTTTCGTGCATACATAAGGATAAGGCAGTTGCTGTTGCCATATCCTTCCAGAAAGAGTTCTTTGGCCGAAGGGATGGGCAAGTTAATGCCTTCATGTTGCTTGGGCAGCTGGAAGCTTCGCAATACCAATCGACTGCATATATCGTAGCCGAGCCACTTGCCCACTTTGGCCGTTAGCCCCAGTGGAATAATGGGCAACCATCCAGCACCAGCCCATTTGAGCTTCGTACCGTCAAGAATAATCGTGAATATGCGTTCCAGGGCCTTGTCGTCCTGCTCAATTTTGAGCACATCAATTCCGGTTTCTGCGTGGAGAGTGATGTCCATAGTGTGATCGCCCCCATTGAATTCAATGCCGCCATTGACGGTAGCTTCCACTCTTACGCTTGACTTGTTGCCTTTGGTGGGAACACTAATGTTTACTGACTTTAAACTGGCTTTTACCTTGAACCAGTCTTTACCACTGTCTTCGCCTCCCAAAATTTGAAATGGGTGCTTGGCGAGGTAGGCATTTATTTGCTTGGATATCTCGTCGAAGTTGAGGGCAATGCCCGTTCTCATGCTATAGTCTGGCCCCACCCATATGGCGGAATTTCTGGATTCTTCATCCCAGTTGTTGGCGCTTAAAGCCCCCAAGGCTTTCTCAGGAAGTGGCTGCGAAAAGGCTTCGCTCATTATGATTTTATACTCCATAAACTCTTGTGTTTAGAATGAATTAAATGAATAGCGAAACGTTTCGTGGCCAAAGTTAATGGCTCATTTTACAGTAGTTTGCAGGGTTTTGAGGTGGTGGCATAATCAATGTAATAAGCGGGAAGGAACTCTTACCGAACGGATTGAATTCTGAATTAAGCGGATTAGGTCTTTTCTATAAAAATGAGATCAGCCTTTTTCTTTGCTTTAGGTTTGTAGCATACAACGGTTAGACATGAGAAAGGATAATAAAAAGGCATTGCCCAGGACTACATCTGGTTTGGGCCTTGAGGTGATGGCTCAAAAAACAATGCTACTACCCACCAGCGAATGGCTGGGGCAATTCAACTCTATTGAAGAAATGCGCACCCAAACTGAAGGTATAACCTGCAGTTGGGTGGACAATAGTACGCAAACACCGGGGCCAATCTGTGTGATTGAAGTAATGGCCATTATTTGTGCCAACAACCCGGCTATGATCACGGTATATGAAGGTGATCTCGATCCTGACATTGGAATCAATCATTGCTCTCAAGATCCGGTACCTACGCTCAATTATCACATTCACTCTACAAGTGACGACATAGCGCTTGCCCATTTATGGTCTATTAAATTCAATGCTCCTCAATCCAGCTGTGATCTGGCGGCCGTTCAGGTACTCATGGAAGATGATGTAAACTGGAGCTTTGAGCAACGTGCTGAGGATAAAAAGAAAAAGAGAAAGGCCCGGTCGGTATCCGTTTCCTCAGTAACAGGTGGTGGAGACCATAAGAAGGGATAAACCATTTTCAATGGCGGCAAAGTGCTGGCTCTTGTTCTTTCTATGTTTCCTGCCCTTAGAAATTTTGGCTCAGGAACCCTTTTTGCAACGTACTATGCAAAAACATTGCTCTGTTTGCCTCGGGGCTGATACCTTGGTTCCAGAAGCAGATGTTTTTCACAAATTGCATCAGGACAGTACGTTTAAACACAAAGCCTTGCTGTATGAGACTATTCTAAAGGTACGTACCGATGGCATGTTCAGAAAACGTGATACTCAGGCTTACCTACTGGATTTTCTGCATACTATGACATTGAAGGATCTTCAGCTTTATGAAGATGCCTATGCACGGTTGTTGGTTTTAAAAAGATCTTGGCCACTTTTAAGCCTACCTCACCAAGCTTATATCAACACTGAGCTTGCCACTACTCAGTATGATTTGGGTAAATATAACGATGCGCTTACAGGGTATCGGAGCGTGGTTTCTGCCCCTGATTACAAGGAGTATCCCGATCTGTATCCGGTGTTGTGGATTGGCATCGGGCTTTGCTTTCAAAACCGCGAGCCCCCTCATCACGACAGTGCTATTCACTATTTTAAAAAGGCTATTGAACTTCAGCTGCTCAGCAAGGATACTTTGAAACTGGCCCAATCTTACCTAAACCTGGGGGCCGCATATTATGAAGATATGGAAGACAGCCTGGCGGCTCACAATTGGTCGCTGGCTTTGCAATTGGCCGAACAGCGCAATTTGACTGATATGTTAGACGAGGTCTACTATAATATGGCGCAGTTGTACGAAGAAACGGCACCTGTATTGGCATTGCGCTATTACAAACAATATGCTTTAACAAGAGATAAAATATGGAATAGAGATCGTTTATGGGAGCTTGCTGAGCAAAAGAGGTTGTATGAACTGAAACTGAGTGAAGACAAGATTCAATTACTCAAGAATGAGCAATTATTCAATGAAATGCTCCTAAAACAAGGGCGTTCTGAACGAAGGTCTTTAATTGCTGTTGTTACCGCTCTTATTGGTATTGCACTGTTGCTGGCCGTACTCTATCGTGTGGTGTTTTCAAAAAACAAATTAATTAAGCGAGAAAAAGCCAAAGTGGATGGATTGTATGCTACTCAAAATAAACTATACTCTGTTGTAGCTCATGATTTAAGGGCCCCTGTACAGTCTTTGGGGCGCACTAATGCACAAATCAACGAAGCTTTGAAAGATAGTAGTAAAACTCAGTTGCAAGTACTACTTAACCAAAATCAAAAGGGCATAGAAAGCACTTACCGGCTTTTGGACAATTTGTTGCAATGGTCTATGAGTCAATCAGAAAACTTGGTTTTTGAACCGCAAGTGCATTCCTTGAGAAGGCTTGTTGAACAAGTATGTTACAATTTTGAGAACCTATTTGTACAGAATAACATCCGTTTCAGGATTGTGATTGCAGAGCAAACGCTCATTTACGCGGATGCAAATACCATCAAAACAGTATGCAGAAATCTAATGGACAATTCCATTAGGTTTAGCCCGGAAGGAAGTAGCATTACCTGGCAACAAGAGGAGTCCGGTAGCAAAGAAGAGGTACTGGTGTCGCTTACCGATAATGGTTGCGGCATACCTAGAGAAGAGGCCAGTGTTCTTTTTAAGCCCAAACCTTCAACGCATAAAGGAGCGTCTCTTGATGGAAGCGGAAGCTCAGGACTTGGGCTCTTGATTTGCAAGGATTTCATGTTAAAGAATGAAGGAGATATTTGGATAGATCCTACATACATAGAAGGAGCACGGTTTTATTTAAGGTTTAAGAAGGCATGAGCACATTACCAATACATATTCTAATTGTAGAAGACGATGTTGAAGCTGCTTTGGAGTTACGGAAGCAACTAGAGCTACTTGGGCATAGGGTAAGTATGGCCCACGCGTTTGAACAAGCTTTGACGGTATATCGCAGCGAAAGACCTGATGTGCTTCTGGCGGATATTTTCTTAAACGAAGCAAAAACGGGCATTGACCTGGTCAATATGCTTCAGAGCGAGGGAAGAGGGGTATGCCCTACTATATTTCTTACCAATATGGCAGACCGTGCTACGTTTAACCGGGCCAAATTGAGTATGCCACATGGTTATCTATTAAAGCCCTATAATCCACTTGAATTATCTTATTCCATTGAGCTTGCTTTGGGCAAGGCCTCTGACTTAGCCATAGGGCTGCATCAACAAAGTGCCATACCACTAAATGACTCTCTGTTCGTTAAGAAAAAGGATGCATTATTCAAGATTGCCCTGTCTGAAATCGAATACGTTTCTGTAGCCGATCGGTATTGTGAACTTTATGCAGACCAACAAAAGTTTGTAGTCCAGATGGCACTTAAGGACATGCTCAATCGTTTACCAATGGACACCTTTATCAGGGTACACAGGAATTACATCCTCAATTTTTCTTTGATCCTGTCAATCTCTACGGCACAGAGAGAAGTGAAGCTACAAAGCGGTGCTCAGGTCCCTGTGAGTAAGCGCTACTTGAAATCATTAAAAGACCGCCTGGATATTTGGGTATAGTTTGTAGAGTTATCTAATGGGTAAGAATCATCTAAAGGGTACGTCTGTAGAAATCAAGTGCATTTTGATACAGCACTTTTGAGACTAATAACTCAGCGTCTATGTTTTTGTTTTCTGGGAGCTTCAAAATAGTATTGGAGCCGCTTAGAAAATCTTTGGCTTCCTTAAGCAAGTAGGTCTCAAGCATTTCCAATCGCTCAGCCGTTCTATAGCCGTTCAGGGGATTGATAATACCGTCAAAATCACTACCTATGGCTTGTATGTTCCAGGCCGGAAGCCCTGCATTATCAAGTACCTGGGCGCTGTGTTGAATGTTCTTCCAAAGATGTCGTGCACCTAATTGTAGGTTTTTATGTTTGCCGATACGTTGTTTCAGTTCTTGTTGACTGGCCAATCGACGTTGGTCCAATTGAAAGCCAAAAATGCCCTTGCTGCCGGCAATTTTCAGAAGTTCTTCGTCGTAGAAGTTAATATCCCAAAGAGGCTCTTCTTCATTAAACCTGAAACAACCCTCGGTTTCCGTAATGGTGTGCTTTTTTTCCCTGGGATTGTTTTTACCATTCACAGCTCCATGGCTTACTATAATAGGAATGTCTTCTCCCTTAAATTCATTCTCAAGGATTTGATAGTAGCTATACCTGGCTGCTACTGACATGTGTTTGACGCAAATAGGTATACGGTAGCCATTTTCTTTTGACAGTAGGAGCTTTATAGCCTCTTTTCCTAAATCGCTCAAGTCTTCTCCTAATGCTGGTTTTTGGTTCAACAGATTGTTACCCACTATACCGGGAAGACTTTGTGCATGGCCTCCTAAATCATTCTTGAAATGGTGCATAAGGGTTATGTGAGACAGTCTGTGTTGCCACTTGTTTTCGCTGCCGGGACGGATATCTTTTAAATGCAGGATGTTTTCTCTTAGGCGCTCAACAGGACTCTTGGACGCATCTTTGATATCCGAACTTTGATTGAAAATATGGGCTCCCTCAATGTCCAATACCACTCCAATTTTTCGGTGCCTTTGTTTCTGGTTTTCCGGCGCATTGTTGAAATTCTCTATCCACTCAATATCACCGTAACTCTTGATGATTTTATAGGAACCCAAGGCATTGCCTGAAAGCTTTACCACCTTTCCTTCGCCTGCGCAAACAAAACGGTATTCTCTGAAAACATCTTCGTAGTAATTATTATGTTCTTGTACATGGTCTATTCGCTCATTGCCAACGCCCGAAGCAATGTTCAGTGCCAAATCGGCCAGTTTTCCCTGTGAGCCTTTGATAGTAAAAAAACTACGTTCTATAGAATACAAGGAAAGGCCAATGATATCAACCCCGCCGTGGTATACGGTGCTCAGATCGCTTTGTGTGTAAGTAGGAAATAATATTTCAAAGATTTTTTCTGCAAGGCCTGGACGATCCTGATACCATATACTGTGTTTATCCCTGGGATTTTGGGAATGTTCAAAGTTGTGTTTAAAACTCTGGCCATAGGCCTTGATATTGGGATGACAATGGAGGTCAATGAAGTTGAATCGATGCATTGCGAGACGGCTTAGAGTGTTTTAGGTCTTGTTAAAAGAGGGCTACAATAAGAATGATTGGAGATGCCATACAATGTAGGATGTAAGGCATTAGCCTTCCACTTGAGTACATTTTTCATGCTTCCTTTCCTTTAACATGTGCAACCTATAAATAAAATTGCAGTGTTATATCCCCTTAATGGGTGATGTTATGATAATGACCTTGTTTTAGGCGTATTTTTATCCTATGAAACCTGGAGCTTCACTAATGGTTTTGCTTGGGGCAACCGTGCTTGTTTATTGCTCTTCTTGTGGAAATCACAATCAACTGGAATACAAAAGTCCCTTTATAGGAAGCTGTGATTCACAGCTGGTGCTGACGCAACGCCATACGCATCCGGAACAGGGGTTTTCTGTAATGGTGCCGGATTCATGGGTATTGGACATAACGCACCCTGATTCGCTGGGGATCAAGGAAGGAGAGGGCTTCGTTGCCGGATTAACGCCCTTGGGAAAGCGAATGACTTTAGATAGTATGGATCAAGTTAGATTCATGCGGGCTCTGAATATTACCCAATATGAAGGTACAGAAGAGTCTCTTTTGAATCAGCACGCCAGAGAAATGGAAGGGGCATTGTGGAAGAGTGAACCGGTTGAACGAATTGAAAGTGGGAGAATGAGGCTCGAAGAGCGCGAATATGTTTGGACTTTATACCGTGAAATAACCGAGATAGGTGTTTATTATGGAATATTCTTCTTAACCAAGGGGAAGGGGACAAATGACTATATGATACTGCAACTTGGTTTTAACGGCGAGAAGGATTGGGAAAGAGAACTGTGTAGGATGCAACCTATATTGGAAGGCTTCGAGTTTTGAGAATTTACCACTTGAGTCGGAAGATGGTGCTCATTTGGATTGCATTGGGTAGTACATTAACCCATGGGGATAATTTTGTTTTGCTATAGGTATGCTATTTGGGTTTACAATAGTGTACCTGCGAGTTAATGTACAAGATTGTATACCTGGTAAAAAGCATCAGGGCGCTGTATGTCGCCCTGATGTAGAAATAGAATGGGTAGACAGAACACTGTCTGTTGTGCAGTAATGGATGTCTATACTAATGACTAACGAGCAATGCACAAGCTCGTAGTGTATTTTTTAGTGCCTGTTTCTATTGAAAGTGTGTATAGGCCAACTGGTAATGCGCTTATATCGATTGTAGTGTTTTCATTATAAGTGGTTTGAAGTAGGTTTTTACCTTCAACACTATAAACACTTAGTACACCTTCTGAGTCCAATCCTTGAATATGCAATTGATTATTGGCAGGATTTGGGAAGGCGGTAATGGTTTTTAGCTGCTCACTTGTAATTGAAGTAAGTGTAATATCTAGTTCAAAGAAGTCACCATAGGGGAATTCACCACCGTCAAACTTGTAACCTGTGCCCAAGTAAGCCTTTCCGTCTATTACTCCTGAAACGGGCCAAAGACGTCCATCGTTTTGCCAGGTAAGTGATGATGTGGTCCAGGCATCGGTCTCAGCATCGTAGCGGTAAACGGCTTTTGGAAATTTGGCTCCTGTTTCTCCAAGATCTTTATCACTACCCAGGCAGTAGTAAGAGTATTTACCAATACTAAAGGCGGTGCCGCCCACAGTGGCCTTAGGCAAGTTGGCCGCTGCCGTCCAGGTATCCATCTCTGGATCGTAGCTGTAGGTGGCTTTTATAGAAGTGCCTGCATCACCTAGGCCTCCGGTAACGTATCCAAGTGTACCTTGGGCAAAAGCGCTGGCATAGGCAGTTTTTACAGGGAGGTCAGCTTTCTGAGTCCAGGTATCCGCTTCGGGGTCATAGGCCCAAACCTGGTTGGTTGACTTGTCGTTTTCTGTAAGGGAACCGCCCACTATATAGGCCACATTGTTTAGGACAAATACGGTGGCACCTACCCGGCCTTTGCCAGGAAAAGCTGCCTTTTCCGTCCAGGAATTGGTTTTTGCATCGTATTCATTCATGTCCAGAAGGTCTTCAGGAGAAGGTGAAAAACTGAGGAAATTCTTTTGTCCAAGGCCTATGTAACCTTTGCCGTTAATGCTGAAGCCAACGCCTCCTGAGCGGTTGGCAGTACTGGGAGACTTTGCGTTTTCCCAGTCATTTGCTACCGGGTCGTAGGCTTTGGTATTGGCCTCGTATCCGTCGGTAAAGCCCACATAGCCACCACTTACATAGATTTTTCCGTCTAAAACAAAGGATTGTGCGGCACCTCTTCGTGAAACACCAATTTTTTCAGTCCATTGCGCCTGAGCGGCTAGGGCTAGAAATAGTCCTGCCATGCTCAGTAGCGTCATTTTTAAATAGGGAAGTTTTTGAGTCATACTTGATATGCTTAGTATTCACAAATAACCTGGGTGATGGTCTAAATGCCCTTTTGGCCGATCTTAAAACAAACTCAAATCTTACTTAAAAATCACTTGGATGGCCTCTGTTATTAATTGCATGTAAGCCGATTCTGCACAACTCTTCACTATAAAAATATGACCATTTACTAAGTCAGATGGTGTGAAGAATGTACTTCTGGGTCCCTTTGATGCCATCATTGTATCTACCGCATCATGTTAAAATTATTAGTACCTATTTGTTTGTTATTGTGTTTTTCAGCCAAAGCCCAAGATTCTATTGCCGTTCGAAACCCGTCTCAGGGATATGCTATGAAAAAGGCAAGTTTGTATGAGAATGTTGTATTGGGAGTTGTTCTTGAAGATACCGTCTTTACTTCAGATTCAATCGTTATTTCCTATCACCACCCTAATGGTGGGCCTTCGGGAAGGTTAGTGAAAAAATCAGGTTTTTCCTATGACCAATACAAGAAGCGCGGGTTTTGGAATTATGAATTGTCTATGAGAACTGCCAGTGAAAATGGCACGCACAAAGTAGTTTTTGTTGCGAATACCTACGAAGCGGGAAAACTTACAAAGAAGGTAGAGAAAACGGTCTCCTATGAAGCCCAAGAAAACTGGAGCCGGGACATAGAGCTGAGTATTGACAAAATGGCTTCAGATGAGTTTATATACGATCAGCTCAATGTTCTATTTCAGCTGAAGAACAAGGGGGGTGATGTTTTTCCAAACAACACCATTCTTTCTATTGATTTTTACAACGGTGATAATCCAAAAGATTCCCTCTTTTTGAGTACCACTTACAGCTCTGGTGACATTGCCCCCGGAGATAGCGCAGCAGTACGTTTGAAGGTACAGAGCTGGGTGGCATTTGGGGTTATTGAAGGTAGTACTTATACCTGCTTCAGCCTTACTCCAAGGTTGTCTACTGGTGAGCGTATGGACGATAATATGGGGAATAATACAGATTGTATGCAGATGTACAATATGGGAATGGAGGGAAGTGGAATAGCCATTCCTAAACTGTCTCCATTTTATAATGAAGGATATCTTGAATGGGGCATGCCGCTGGAGTCTGGTGCAATTGCCACAGTTTTTGACATTAATGGAGCCTATGTGTGGCATGGAACGGTAGCAGTAGGATCAGAAGGTTTGTCTATAAACAGCTCTATGAGCAAGGGGATTTACCTCTTACAGCTTACTACCGGTAGCGAAGCCTATACTACCCGCTTCATGGTTAGGTAGATATATGCAATCCATAGTTAATTGAAGTAACGGGAGATGCGCAAACCTGAAAGAAAACCAATTTCATCTTGACCAAAATAGATATTCCTAATTCTCTGAGAGCCATCGTTTCGGTGCAGTACCGTCTCACCACCAAGCATGTACGTGGTGGTTTTGTATTGTAGTCCAAAGGTGGCTCCTATGCGCCAGTCTTTCATTTTGTATTCTACAATGGTCAAAACTGATGCTTTGACTCCCCTATATAATCCAGTAGGTTTAAGGATGTTGGATTCAATTCTATCAAACTGATCTATCCCATTACCACCGTAACCCCAGGTACTGTTTATGGAATAATCGGACTTTCCGATGGAGTATCCGAGTCGGGCACCAAGGCTTACCAGTACCTTGTCCATAAGTTTAAATTGTCTTTCAAAGGATGCTGAAAATGTGACATTGCTTTGCATTTTCAAACGCTTTGTTTCGTGTATAAGCGCTATTTCATTGCGTGCGTAGGGCATGTTATCTTTTCTATCGATAGCGCCAGTGATAAAATCTGTATCAAAATAGAAGGTGTTAAGTTCAAGGGTCAGATAGCTCAGGTTAACGGTATTTCCCACACTGCCTATGGAAATATGGTATTCGTTTTGATGAACTATTCGAAGCTTTCTATCAGGTATGGGGGCAGTTAGGCTACGATAGGAGGAGAAATGCGCCCCACCAAGGGATAGCCACAATTTATCAGGCTCATGTTGGTTCTGAGCGCTTAGCCAAAAAGGAAAAGCGTTAAAAAGCACCAAGGGAAGTATGAGAAGAAGAGGCCGTTTGTACATCAACTTGTCCAATTAGCGAGCTCTTTTATTAAGAGAGATTTCGTGGCTAAGGCGAATACCTGATACCAGGCCTATTTCCTGGGGTGCGAAGTGGAACCAGCCAGACCTTTCAATTCTTTGGCTCTTATGGCTTACTGACTCTCCTGACATCATTGTGGTGAAACGCTTGTACTGAATACCAAAGCTGGTACCTAGGGTCCAGTGTCCCATTTTCCATTCAGGGATTAGGTAAGTTGATACTTTGGTTCCCCAATACCTTCTTGGAGACGTCACTGTATTTGCCTCGATACTTTCAAATTGGTTTACCCCATTTCCTCCATAGGCCCAGGTACCTTGGTAATAGTATTCCGCTTTGCCCCTGTATTCACTTATACTGGCTCCAAAACTCAGGTTGAGCCCCTTGTAAATGTGGACTCTTCTTTCAACAGAGATGGATGGAAATAATATAGATTCTACTCTTGATTTTTCAATTTTTTGCAGGAAAACCGTTTCGTGAGGGGCAAAAGGTAAACCACTACGAGAGCGGCGAACATTTTGGTTTTTGGCATAATCACTGAAATCCGAATGCAACATAAATGTGTTGTATTCCAGACTGATGTATGCCACAAAGTTTGACCTGACCTGGTATCCTATACTGATAAGCCGGTATTCATTTTGATGGGTTATGGCAAATGTTCTTTGAGGAAATTCACTACTCATGTCGTGAAAAGTTCGATGCTGCGCAAAACCTGAAGAGATCCACAAGGCATGCCGCTGCTTAGGTTCTTGCGCCAGGCTTTTGGACACCACTGAGCTAAGTATCCATATGAAAATAAGGCTGTACTTAATCATTGAAGCGTGTGAGTTTAAAAAGTCCGGTATTCTCCATGTGTACAATTCCCGAATCAGGATGGAATCTGATGTGGAGATTGGGGTTAGAGCTGGAAGTTATGGTCTTGGTTGGCAGCGGAGTTGGAACTGAAAAGTAACCACTGTCCAATACACCCCTGTAATTGTACAGAATGAACAATTCAGGAAAGTCTTCAATTAATGGATCACTGTCAATGAGGTAGAATTTATGCCACGAATGCATACGGGACACGTACATTGTTTTCAGCCTTCGGTCTAACAGTACTTTGTTACAGGCGTCCTTATTAAAAACCAACATAGTGCGTCTTTGCCATCTACGGTACCCGTTAATCATAAAGGTGTCATTGAAAGATGAGTCTCTGGCATCTTCCAGCTTAAAGTAGAAAGGGTAGGAGCGATGATCAATTAAATCATAGAGCTCCCAATAGAGAGAATCATTTCTTAAAATGCGCTCAATACTTCCATTGGGGCATATTTCTTCTGTTTGACAAGAGTTGAGCACGGCTAGCGAAACCAGGAGTAAAAACCAATTGCCGAGTGGTGACCTAAGATGATATGTGCGGTGCAATGTCATAGATGTGAGTGTCTTAATAGATCTTATTTGGTTAAAAGGCCATACCATTCTAAACGAAATCCCACTAGCCATTGGCTTTGGGTCTTATGCTCTACGGTAATATGGGTATCTATGGGATTGGAGGCCTCATAGATGTCATACTTGAGTAAGTAGGGGGGATGGTAGTCAGCCCAGATACGTAGGGAGCCCACAACCTTATCGTGATTGGTGAGTATGGCGAGTCCAAATCGGAGGTGATGAAAGGTTCCATTGAGCTTTGCGCTGGTCACATAAAGGTTGGTAAAGGCCCTGTCTTCACCGTAATATCCGTCATACTCTCGGAGCTCATTGCTTGATAAGTAGGTAGGAAGCAAAACTTCAGAGTTTGTTTTAAGGCCATAGCCAAATATTCCATGGATTTGACGTCTGAGGATATCCCTGACTTTAAAACTAAGCCCCAGGTTAATTTGTGGGGAGCGAAGAGAGACCGGATCAATACCAGGATTGCCGTGAATGTACTCCGTATGTTCCCATATAAAGGTCCTTAATCCGAGTGCATATGCTTGGTAGAAAATCATGCCGGCATCAAACAAAACGCCGAATTTTTCATCGTGAATGTACCAGAGAGTAGTTCCAGGGTACTCAAAGGAAAAGCCAAGGTCCAGGCGGTCTTCACGAATGAGATCGTGAGTGGGTCCTCCAAAAGCAATGTTTATTCCGGGCGGTGAAAAGAGTAGTTGTCTTTTAGTGGGGGCCTGTGCAGAAACTTTTACAACAAAAAGGATGGAAAGACTAAGAAGCCAAAATACTCTCATTTGATTCTTTGAATAATATGGTGTTTGGAAACGAGCTTTATAAAACCACTGTCACGTTTGTAACGCACTTCTGAGTTATCAAATAGCTGAAAAGTGTAACTGGAGTCTTCATTTATTTGTGGGTATTCAGTGGGTTCAAGTTTCCAGAGAACATCACCGTTCCAAATGGACAAAGACACCTGGGCTTTCTCTTGAGACGCTTTACCTTGGGTTATATAGGTTTTTATGAAAGTGGAATTTGCACCGCCATAGTCAAAAAAGTACCCTTCACTATATATTGGGCACAAGTCATCGTAGCCCGCTCTGGTAAATATTGTTTCTCCCTGGTAGCGTTTAAGTAGTACTGTGTCTGGTGGTCCCCAAGCCGAACTATCCGGCCACCACCAATCTAATTTGCGAAAGGTGTAAGTAAGCACGGAGTCGTTTCCGTAGGGAATTGCATAAGTGTCCTTGAAGGGAATAATGCGAGATTCCTCACATTCATTTTTTTCACAAGAACATAGTAGAAAGGTGAAAAGGAGTAGTAAAGTATACAGAATGGACCACAGGCGGCCTTGGCTTGAGTGACCGGTCAAAGAGGTACTTTTCTTGATTTCCATTTTAGCTTATTGCTTCCATTTTATTGGAAGCTTTAATAATAGTTCCAAAATATTGCCAGGAGCCACTATTTGACACCGTGAATGAGGGAACGGTGCGGATTGATTAATTAACGGTATCATTTCCTTAAGGATGTGATCTCAAGAGACACTAGATAGTCCGCAATTGCAAACACATGTCTTCATTTACTCAGCTATTAAGTGAAGCCACTCGCTCATTAATTGGCATGTACCCAGCGTTTTTCCTTCAAGCATTTTTACGAAAACTCTTATCATGAAAAATCTAAAAATTGCGTTTTGGTGTCTGTTATTGACATCTTATTTAATTCAGGACGGCGTTGCCCAGTCGGTTGATGACCTAAAAAGTGAGTCCTTGGTACCCTTATGGTCAGGCGATTTAAGCAAGAATGCCGGTTTAGGAAGCAAGGGAGACCTTGCCACTATCAATGGGACAGGAAATGGAGGATGTCCATCTGATTACTTTGTACAGGGCCTTACATTAAAATCTTCGAGAAACATTATGGGCTTTGGGCTCTATCCAAAAGACGGAACCAGTTGTGACGACGGTTGCACATTTGTATCGGCGCTGGGAGATGTGTACGATACGGACTACTTAAGAGGATTTACCAATAGTGCAAAGTTCTTAAGTTCAGCGGCTTTTACCCACCTTGCCGATGAGTGTTGTGTTCCAGATGAAGGCAGTTCGGCCAGTAATGGCTGTACCAACTTTGATGCCATATCAGGTGTGGGTATTGGCGGCCGGTTTATTCAAGAAGTAAATGAATGCAAATCAAATGGTTTTTTAGGCTATTATCACTTTACAAATACTGGAGAGTTCACTCAGCCGGTATATGAGCCTATTCAGGTAGACCCTGTTACCGGCGATGCTTATTTGTCAGGTAGCTGGCTATGGCATTGGATAATTGACGATGTTGAGCGCCAGGTGGGCTTGGACGATGTGAATTCTAACAACAATACGGTAGAAGTGGTAGACATTGTTCAGGGAGACAATGGCTTCATATATGCAGCTGGTTATGTGGCAGATAATTGCTCAAGTGTATCTGGCGAAGAGTATGATGCTACTGGCCCCTTTAGGCCTTTTATTGTTAAAATCAAGAACATATTTACCGGGCATCCTGAATCAACTCATTTGTACAACATGTCTCCAGGCGAGAGTTTTAAGGTAAATTCACTAGCCGTGCACGATGGTCAGGTGTATTTGGTTGGAGCTTATTCAAATAACTATAGTGTGGGGAATACAGCTCATACTGCTGCTATAATGCGAATTGATCAGGTAGATGTGGATGATATTGCCAGCAGCCATGTTTGGGAATTGTATGCGCCCATTTCAGATCATGAATCGGAAGCCACTCGTATAGATTTTGCCACCGGCACTTCAGGAGGTAACCCGTATAGCAATATTATTTTGATTGGGAATATTAGGGAAGATGTGGATACCGACCCGAATGACAATGTGGATCAAAACAATTGGGATCCATTTCTGGCGGTGTTCCCTCAAAGTCTTCAAACCACGGTACTTCCAGCCATTAACAGAGTAGATGCTCAAAAGCTGGAGCTGTACAAACAAACGGATATTTATTATTTCGATGATTTTGGAAGAGCTCTTTTGGTGAAGGAAGGTACCACAGGTGCCAATGGGTTGGAACATGATATTCTCCTTTCAGGAAACCATCAGGGGCCTGATGTGCTCCCCTACAAATACCACCTTACTTACCGCCCATTTCCCGGCATTGGTCAAAACACTTTGGAAAGAACAGCAGGGCATGACATGCGGTTTTATAAAGGGCAGGGAAGAAATCATGATATTTTTGAGAAGTACATAAGTACTGGTGACTATAGTGCTGAAGGTTTGGGGTGGATTCGTCATGATGAAACCGGTGCCGGGTTTTGGAGTACAGATCCTACCGGCGGAAGGGATAACTGCTGTCAGAGCTATTTTGAACCAGGGATTTTCGACATTTCAAGTGGAGAAATCTATATGGCCTCCTATAGCCTAGGCTATTCTAAACTTTATTTCTATGAGTTTGGCCAGGATATTCCATTTGAGCGTAGAATGGAAGAGTGTAAGACCGATGCGAATTGCACGGCTTCTGAGTTTGTAGATTGTCAACAAGCAGGCTCTGTACCCAATGCAGGCGAAGGGGCTTTGCAGGTTGAAGGTTTGGAATCGAGTATTGAAGCCAACGTACTTTCTGTTTATCCAAATCCAAACGAGGGATATATTACTTTAAATGTAGACTTGAGTGAATCCCAAAAACTGAAGGTTAACCTATATGACCTCAGAGGGAGAAAGCTGGAAACACTTGAGCAGAGACAGTTTTCCAAGGGCCAGCATGCACTCACATATCATCTGGGGAGCTATAGCGATGGTACTTATGTGTTGCGGGTAGAAGGTGACCAGTGGGCCTCTACTGAACAAATTACTATTCAAAAGAAATAATTTGCTTTTGGGAGATTGCAACGATGGAACAGGGCCAATTTTGGCCCTTTCCTTGCTTTTAACTACTCCGGTTTTAGTCTTGAAAAATGTTCTAAGAAAAGGTCCTTTCTACGCTGTGCTACACCCAATACAGTACCGTTATCCATAACCACCTGGCCTCCTCGTCCTCTTATGTATTTGCTTACTCTGTTTACGTTAACCAAATGACTGTCATGTATTCTGAGAAACTGTTTGTGGCTTAAGAGTTCTTCAAATTTTCCAAGATTTTTAGAAATAAGCTTAGTATCTCCATTGTTCAGGTGTATCTGTACATAAGGACCTGATGCACTACAGTATAGAATATTTTGACTGTCAACAAATTCCAGTCCATCTATTACTGGTAAGGCAATTCGATTAGTATTTGGGTGTACATGCTCTTTTGAAGCCGTGTTTCTTTTTTCAATAACCCTCTGAACGGCTTTGCGCAAACGCTTAATGCTTATAGGCTTCAATAGATAGTCCACTGCTCCTAGCTCGAAGGCTTTCACAGCAAATCCCTCATCCGCGGTTGTAAAAACAAAGTCTACTCCCTTGGTTTCCGGTTCATTAATTAGTTCATGTCCAAGGCCATCAGGTAAATGCATATCCACGAATACAAGTGAAGGAGAGGCCTTTACAATCTCTGTCCAACTGTCGTGTAGGTTGTGTGAAGCACCTACTACTCGTAGTCCAGGACAATGTTGCACAATCATATCCCTGAGGTTTTCAATGGCTTTGGGTTCATCTTCAATAATATAAGCGTCCAAAATGTGTTTCATAGTCTAACTCAAACTAAATTAAACGGCAAATGGTGGGCCGACATTTGAAGATTAACTTATTTTTTTAACGGAAAGGTGCTCAGAACGTGGAATCACTCATACTGAATGATCAGATGGGGATTTGTAAAGTCACTCGTGTACCACCTGGTACCAGGTCTTCTGTATAAGCACTTATTTTTCTACGTGATTTTTTGTTCAGCAAATCAATACGCTCTTGAGTGATGGATGATCCATGAGATGTATGGTTCTTTGCCTTTTTGCCATGAATTGAAAAGCCCCGGCCTACTCCGTTATCCTCTATCAGAATTACAAGCCACTGACCGTCAAGGTCCAATTTGAACAGCAGCTTACCTGGTTCGGTTTTAGGTAGTAAGCCATGTACAATGGCATTTTCAAGATAGGGCTGTACAATCATTCCCGGGATTTCAATGCTTGGAAGCCTGCTTTGCAATTCTTCAGCAATTTCAAAAACGATGGTGTGTGACTGGTTAAACCTTAGCTCTTCCAACTCTAAATAAGTCTTGAGCGATTTTACCTCGTTTTCAAGAGTCACGGTACCTGACCTTGAAGAATTGAGTACCTGTCGCATTAGAAAGGCAAATTCACTTAAGTAATTCTGTGCTTCTATCTTTTCCTTTCGCCCAACGAAATAATAGATGGAGTTAAGAGCATTAAAAATAAAGTGAGGGTTCATTTGAGCCGTAAGCGCTTGCTGTTGAGATACTAATAGGCTTCTCTCGAGCCTGGCCCTCATAAGAAAAACCCAAAAAACAAAAAATACCAGCGCCCCTCCAATTAGAAACACTAACAAAGAAAAAAGCAAGGAGCTGGTAAACGGTTCTGCAATGCTAAATGACAACTTCAGGTCACGTGAAGGGAGGAATTCCGGACTTGATGCGACCAATACAGTGTGCTGACCGGCTTCAAGGTTGACTAAGTTGAGCTCCAGGTCTTTCGTAGGAATCCAATGTTCTCCTCTCGATAGGCTATACCAATATTCCGGCTTTTTCTGTCCGTAGTGGAAGCTGCCAAACTGTATTTTGACATTGTTTTCACCGTGTTCAAGTTCTAATATTTCAGACTTCTGTTTGGAAAGGTTGTTGACCCACAGTTTTTTCAGGTAAACCCTTCTTGAGTACTGATCTTCTTCCAATTCGCGCAATGGTGCCTTCCACAGGTTTTGGTTGGTGCGCATAAATAAATGTTGGTTGGAAGAAGACAGTTGTTTTAATTGATTGGGCACAAATCCATCGGCAGTATTCCAGACTTTGATTTTTCCACTGCCTATATTGGCATTGTAGTGGGTTATTGCAAACAAACCTCCTTCGGTAATTCCATAAACCTTGCCATCCGCAGTAATTTCAATGTCTTTTACGGCGTTTCTGGGAAGCCCACTGCCAGTCGTAAATGCCGTGCAACTCAGGGTGTCAGCACTTAGTCGGTACAAACCGTTTCCTTTAGTAGCTATCCAGAAATTTCCCCATTTGTCTGTATCAATATCATAGATATGATCTGTGGGCAAAAGATCATTGCCAAAAGACCGAAAACCCTCCTTAGAGACAATTTGGGTCCCCTTGGCTGTTCCAATTAGAATTTTGGAATCGCTAAAGGGTTTCGCACAGTTTACGCGCAGGTATATGTTATAGTCGAGACTAGAATAGTCTCTGTTTTTGGTGATGCCGTCAAACTGTGCGTACTGAATATTGGAATATCCAAAAGCTTTAGACTTACTTAAAGGAACTCCGCGAATGATTCCTTTAAAATCATTTGGCCCAAGTGTCCAGTGTGCGTTTTCATAGCCCATAAAGAGCTGCCTCTTCTCACAATAGAAAAAAGTATCGTTTACACACCAAAAGTCCGTTAGACCCACTCTTTGGTCCATATGCCTTTGCCAACTTATTGAATCTTTATGTTGTACGATTTCATAGGCATTTGTGTAGTTGGTTACAGCAAATGTTCTTTGGTCTACATTCCTTATTTGAGAAACAAACTGAGCATTTTCTGGCAAGGCCATTTTTTGAAAGGGAATGTTTGAAAAATGCATTACTCCTTTTTCTTTTGTCCCTAACCAAAAGTTGCCATCCCTGTCGTCGAAAAAAGAGGTCACAGTCAGCCCTTTTAAATATTCATCCGCTTTTCGGCTGATATTGCCCCCCTTAAACACCCGTATACCTTCTTGATCCTTTAAACTTACCCATAGGTCTTGTTTTTTATCTTCATAAAGCTCTACTACATCGGCTTCCATCTGTTTGTACCATAAAACGGATGCTGAGAGCGGATCTATTACCAACAGATGTCGGTTGATGGCGGATACAAGCCTTCCATTCTTAAGTGGAAGAAAACTTATGGAACCACGTACTGTTTCTGGTTTAAAATTGCCCGGCAAAGAGATACCTGAATGCCACAATATCGAGGCAACTGAGTCGTACTTGAACTTAGATTCCTGTGCTTTGAGCCCCTGTGCACGGTTATACACCCAGTGTTTTGTTTGGCCTTCTGTTAACGCAAAGGCCTGGTACCTGGGCAAGCTAAGAGTAGAACTATCGGAGATCAGATAGCCTTCTAAAAGGTATTTCCTGAACGGGCCCACGTGTTTCTTTTTGGAATTCATAAAGGTGTACACAAGCAGGAATCCATTACCCTGCTCATCAATATCCCAGGCTGAAAGTAGGTGGTGGGCCGAAGACAAGTTGAGTTCCTTATTAAATTCAGGAACTGTTATTATTCCAGTTTCAGGGTTCAGAACACTTAGGGTTTGATTGAGTCCTTTCATCCAGATGCGTCCGGTTTCTCGCTCCTCCTTTAATTCTACTAACATACCATCGGGGAGGCCCTCCGCTTTGGTGTAGTAAGTCCATTGTTCACTATCAAAAGAGCATAGTCCATGATCAGTTCCCATCCACATGAGCCCTGAATGGTCCTGGAGCAAGCAGTGTACTTCTGAGCTTAATAATCCGTCATTACTGTTGTAAGAAACCAGTCGATTATAAGCTGGGAGCTCGTATTGCTGTGCTTGGAGTGGTAATCCTAAAGTGTGTAAACAGATAACAATAGATAAAAGGCAAGAAGATTTGAGCCGACGCAAAGCACGTTGGCGCGATTCAAGGGACGCTTTCATAAGTTTTTCGTAGCGACTACGAAAATAGTAAGCTTGCTTTCAGATAGGGCTCTTGGCGATTCTGATTTGTGTGGCAGACAGTTGTTGCCAAGAAATGTGTTGTAAGGCAATGACCTTTAAATGTATGATATTGAATTTACTGTTGCCATTGAATTGCAGAAAATGGGTTTTCCCAAATCTATTGGTGTCTTGTTTTATGGTGTTGTAAAACAGGAGTTTACCGATGGGTGGACGGGGGCTTCACGGCAAAGCCGCTTTTGCTCATTTATGATCTTTCAAACAGAATGCCCTCAACTCTTCCAGCCCCAATACTAAAACCCGTTGGGGAATCGCTTTTCATATCAAAATGGAATATTATGCCATTTGTTACGAAGGTGTTGCGGTCTGTTTGTTGCAGAGCCTTTGGGTCATGGTTTCCAATGATTACTTCCAACCTATTCTCTCTTAGGCGCATTTGGTAGTGCAACTGTAGCTCTTTGCTGTAATAGGAGCCTTCAAACGCCTCAAGTTCATTAGCGTTCAAAGGGGTAAAGTCAAAGCTTGCGTATTCATACTGTTCAGTGCCCTGTTCTACGATAAGTGAATGTGCCTTTGATTTCTTTTCATGCATAAATTCAAATACCAATCCATCATAACCGGGTATTTCAAAGGCATTTTTTGAAATTGGAATTATGGGGTAGGATGAAGCATTCCAAAGTTGTGTAATCCTTAAGGTGTCGTCCACAAGTGTCGCCTGAAGGTTCAACCCGTCATCTGCTTTGTAAAAACCTTCAAAAAGGCCGAGGTCCCTGGCTGAAAGGTTCACCTTCCGGGTCCGGTTTTTTTTACTATTTGATGTTTGAGCTATTGAAGGTTCTTCATCGGTTTGATTTGGTAAAACAATCTCAGCAATGTTAGTAGCTAGTCTACTTGGCGAAAAGTCATTCCTATTGCCAAATATCATGATAGACAGGCCATGGTCAGGAAATGAAATAGATTTAGATAGGAAGCCTACAAAGGCACCTCCATGGCCAATGGATGCATTTCCATGCTGTTCTGAATGCATGAGCCCCAAGGCATAATGAATAGATTCTCCATTATTGAGTACCCCTTTGGTACACATCTGTTGCCAAAAGTCACTTCCAAAAACGCTGTGTGTTATGAGTTCGTCTGTCCATAATTTGAAATCTTCAATAGTAGTGAATACCCCTCCGTCCCCAACCATGGGTAATGTAGTTTCACATCGTTCAAAGCCACCTGTGGTACTGGGTGTATACCCCGAAGCTCTATTGAAAACTATTGCATTTGGCTCATTGTGAAAGTGTGAATGTGCCATATTCAAAGGAACAAACAAATGTTCGTGGGCATATTTTGCCAGTGACATCCCGCTTACTTGTTCAACAATTTGCCCTAAAAGCCAATAGCCAGAGTTACTGTAATTGAATTGTTCACCAGGTGTAAAATTGAGCCCTTGCTGGTTTTCAAGCCAGGTCATCAGTTCCTGATTGGTATAATAATCTTCATCGCGCATTCCCGCCAGGTACGATAGCATGAGGTAGTCTCTAAGACCACTGGTATGGTGCAACAGATGCCTGATGGTGATGTCGTTTGCATAGTCAGGAAATGCAGGGTAGAATTTTTTTAGTTTGTCGTCAAGGCTAAGTTTCTTGTCTTTTTCCAACATGAGTATGCAGGCGGCCGTAAACTGTTTGGAAGTTGAAGCTATTCTGAATACGGTAGTAGGGGAGTTGGGAATTTGATGCTCCAAATTGGCCATCCCAAAGCCTTTTTTGTAAAGCCAGTTTCCTTCTTTAACCACTCCAACACTAAAACCAGGGGTAGTATCATTGTTGTAGGGAGCGAGGAGAGAGTCTATTTGAGATTTAAAATCTTGACCATGTGAGATGCATGAATAGGACGTAAGGAGCAGGACCAACAAGTACTTCATTGGATTAAAAACTTGAATTAGATAAAATGCAGAAGAGGGGAGAATGGACCTTATTTAAGGCCCATATCTATGTCGCTTGAATAGGCTTCAATTAGTACGCGATTGCTTCCGGAATATCCTACGGTGGTAGCCTGAAGGTTGCTTACGCTTCCCGAAGTATTTTGAGAAGTGATGGTATAAAAGGACTTAGGGTAATTAACTTCTCCATGGGTGGCTGCCACTCTGATATTGTGCCCGTATTCTTTGTCGAACTTAAGGGCATAATCTCCATACTTTATCCGCATGTTAATGTTCTTGGCTGTACTAGCTATAAGGTCTACTCTAAAGTCATCGTCATATCCATCTAAGGTCAAGCTTCCTGAGATAACTCCTATACGGTACGAAGAGTATTTGCTTGAATTCAATAGAAGTTGATCTACAAGTTCAAGGCTAATATTGTTATCGTATGAGTCAGCCATATTAAGGGAGCCTACAACCGCCATTTCAATATCAGTGTATTTAGCATTTATGGATATCCTGGATACATTCTTGAGCTCAAATTGGCCGTCGTACAAATCGGCTCTCACAACGTCGGTATTGCCTCCAATAAATGTTGTGTACTTACTTGATACACTGAGTTCGCGAATATCCCCGACTGTTATGTCGTCGTCGTAAGATGAAATGCTGGCATTATCGCAAGAACCTATGCTAATGGTTGAGTACTTGGAAGTCATATTGAGTTTGTCAACGCGGCCAACTTTCACATAACCGTCGTATGCATTTAAGGCTATTTCAGGAACTTTTTCAATCACCACAGATCCATACTTCATAGATACCCTGCATTCTCCTGAAGAGAGGTTTCCAGCGGTAAAGCTTCCATTGTCGCAAGAAACGGATACTTCACCATTGTAAGAGCCCATAGAAAGATCGTGGTAGCGCGTTTCAATGGAAAGTCTGTGGCGGTCGGGCATGTAAACATGAAGTTTAAGCTTTAGGTCGCTCACCTCGTATCTTTTGCCGTTAGTGAGTGTTAGCTCCGCATTCTTGATTTTTTTGCTTCCCAGGTGAATGACATTGTTTTTGTATTGAGCTACGGGCACATAGATGAAAACGTCTTCATTTACCCGAATAAAACCCTCCATAAGCTCTTTACACAAGGCTTCTAAATCTTCTCCGTCTTTAAGGTCTCCACTTATTTCGGCATCAATTTTTATGGCCTGCTTGTCCCAAACGCTGATGTCTATATCACCGTACCGGTGAGAAACGGTGATAGGGTGTGATGCTTTTATTTCCTTTTCAGTGCTCAGGTTTTTCGTAAAAGGAGTGAATTTTTTGGCAACTGACTCATTGCTGGCCAGGGTCAGTAGCAGTATAAGGCTAAAGAAGTGTTTCATGGTTTTCATGTCTCTGTTCGTTTTTAAGTTTATCTGATTCTTGCATAAGCCTGTCCAGTAATTGCAGACGTCTTTCATAGCATTTAAGAATCGTTTGAATAATTTTTTCGTTAGGTCCCATTTGCTTCAGTTCTTCTTCGTATTCAGCACCTAATTGGGTTAGTAAGTCCAGTTCGTCATAGATGAAGCGCAGTTCGGCGCTATCAATGTCCGATGCTTCAATTTCCTGGAGCTTTTGGTTTACTTGTTGTTCATAGTCTGACTCAATAGAAGCCAATTCAGCAGATACATCGCTAATGGAATTGATACTGTATTCTGGCGGAGGTAATTGGGTTGGCTGGAGTTTAAGTATAATTCCCACTGCAAAAAGCACGACAACAGCCGCCGCTGCGTACCAATATATCGGCTTCCTTTTCTTAGGCAATTGATGGTGAATACCGGTCCATAGGCCTTCGGTATCTACTTCTTCAATGTCCATATGGTTGGCCAGCTCGTCCAGCTGCTTCCCAAAGGCATCATTTCGTATTTCTTCGTCAGGCATAGTATTCTTTTTTTAGTGCTTCTCGTAATAAATGCCGGGCCCTGGCATATTGATTTTTGGAACTGGAAATAGAACATCCTAAAACTTCGGCTATTTCCTGATGCTTGTAATGCTCTATTTGATAGAGGGTAAAGACCATCCTGGCTCCATTGGGCAAGTTTTTTATGGCTTTGTGCAGTTGCTCCGGCTGCAGTCCGGGCAATGCTTCTTCGTCTTGTTCCGCCACATCGTGCTGGAAGTCGTCAAACTCAACCATTTTGGTTTCCTTGCGTCGCAAGTCGCTTATTGCCGTATTAATAACAATACGCTTGAGCCAGGCACCAAAGCTTCTTGATCCGTCAAACCGATCGATTTTGCTAAAGGCTTTTACAAAGGCTTCTTGCAAAAGATCTTCCGCATGCGCACGGTTTGGAACCAGTCGGACAACAACGTTGAACATGGCCTTTGCATAAAGATTGTAGAGTTGGTATTGGGCCCGTCGTTTACCGCGTTTGCAATCCTTTATAAGTTCTATTTGTTCCAGTGTCTTGTTGCTTGGCTTTCAAACTTAGATACGCTGACTTTGCAAAAGGGTCTAAAAAAGAAGTGAAGTTTTTTCAAAGAAAATGAGACGGGGCAAAAAGAACCTGGGGAATAGGTCCAAAATGGGCTTGTAGAAATGACTGAGTCCCGAGCCGTCTATTGGTAATCAGAGGAGTAGACTACAATAAAGAAAAGGCGCCCTCAATGAGGACGCCTTCTCAGGGTTAAGTAAGCCTGTCTATGGGCTTAGTCTTGTTTTACAAAGCTTTTGGTAAATTCTTCACCGGTGGTAGATGTGAGTGTAATGAAATAGGTGCCGTTTTCCAGACTGGAAACATCCAACTGTTGCGAGGTGGCTTCCTGTCCAGTAATATTGAAAATAACCGTTCCCGTGGTTGACGTTACGGTCATAGTGCTTACTTCCTGAATTCCTGTGGTCTTTACTTCAATGAGTTGCTGAGCAGGGTTTGGGTATACTTCCAGTCCTTTTTGGAATTCATAGTTGCCAATACCTGTTGGAGCTTCTTCTCCTAAACCTTGATCTAAGTCCTCTTCAGGAGTTCTTTCATTGTCAACCCCTGGTAGGTTTCCGGGAGTAGGGTCGGTTGAAATGCATCCACATACATATTCGCAAGGAACCTGATGCACTATATCCTGTACCTGAGCAGCCACGTCAAGGTTTGTTAAGGTCAGATTGGTCCATGTAAAAGCATCTACGGTTCTTCCAAGCGCATCGTCTGCTGAGAGGGCATCTGATTGGCAATCGTCTCCGATGTAACCAGAAAGGTCGGCCTTATACACCACCATATCTGTAGTAGTTCCGTTTCCGTAGCTGTTGGAGCGACCTACCAAATAAACGTATCCAGCGCTTAGGTCAACTAATAACTGATTATTGGAGTTGGATGCAAAGTCTTCGTTTCCACCTCCATCGTAAATACGTGTCCATTGAGTCTCTAAATTGTCATTCACCAGCATTAAAAAGAAATCACCTGTAGAGGCGCTGTTTCTTGCCTGGCCCATCACCAGGTATCCTCCATTTACAGGGAATACTTCCCTTGGAATTACGTTGGTATAGCCATTCATAACTGTGTGACGATCAGCTATTGGCGCACCACTCAAATCTGTTCGTACCAAATACATGTCGTAATTAGTTGGGTTACAACCGTTGGTAGTAGTAACAGAACCACTTGCGGCCATAATGATTTCGTTGTTTGCCAAGTCCACAGCCAGGTCTTGTCCATACATACGCATATCTGCACCGCTGGTCTGGAAATAAGCGTTTGACCAATTCAAGGTACCTGCAGCTGTGAGTTCACCCATCATTGATCTACTCTTGCACAGAGAGGAACCGCCCCTAAATACGCGCCCGCCAAAGTAGTAATTGGTACCATCAGTTTCAGCAAATAGAAAATCATCGGCCTGGTTGGTACTACCGGCATGCTGCCCCCATGTTCCTAACGTAGCACCGGCGGTACTAATCATTCTTATATAGCCCTCAGTATGTGTACCATTGATAGTACCGGTAAGCATCAGGTTTCCTTGATAGGGGGTAAGGCTGTAATACCTTGTGAGCGTTGTTGGTGTGCCTGGATCTACGCTCATCCAGTTGAAGGTACCAGCTCCGCTGGCTGCCGGGGTGTAGCTAAAGACAAATGCATCATCATTGCTTCCAGAGAGATCATCGCCGTAGCCACAACCGTAAATAACACCTCCAACGATTTCGATATCAGAAATAATGTCCCTCTTATTGCCAGCAGTTACAATTTCAAATTCGTCCTGCCAGTTGATGCTTCCATCGGGAGCCATTGACAGAAGCACTGAGTTGTTGTCGCGATAGCCCGCAATAATTACATTGCCAGCCCCATCTGATATAATGGCGGTGGCAGCTTCATTGCCTGTGTCATCTCCAATTTGCTTTACAAAAGTTTGTGCCTTGGCACCAGTACTGCTTAACATCAGGCTTCCTAACATAAGCCCGGCAAAAGCCTTTCTCAACGTCTTTACTTTTTTCATTATTCGATGTGTTTGTGATTTAAAGCATCGAATATGTGCACCTGTTAAGGACAGAAAAAGTGGTTTTTTGTAAAGAAGCTTTGAGCCAACAAATTCGGTAGGAATGAAAACAAATTCGGGAAAGACGCGAGTACAGCTAGAGTTGTTCCAGACGCTCTAAGAGTTCGGTCTTTCGCCTTCGGGATACTTCTATTTCTGCTCCGTCGTTCATAATGGCCGTACCGGTTTTTCCGTGAACGTAGCGTCTAACTTTTGTCAAATCAATGAGGTGTGATTGGTGTACTCTAAAAAAAGAAGAACTCGGTATCACGTTTTCGTACTCTTTAATACGTTTGGTGGAAAGCAGTTGCCTACCGCTATCAAGAAAAATTCTACAATAGTTTCCATCTCCTTGAAAACGGGTGATTTCCGACAGGTTTAGATACGTGATTCCCTGAGCGTCAGGGACGGCAATTTTTTTTGTGGTATTGGATTGTAAGTTATTGAGTAGGGCAGAAACTCCTTCGAAGTTAATGGGCTGTCTTTTTTTACGGTGTTTGGCCACTGCTGTTACCAGCTCTTCAGGATCAATGGGCTTTAACAAATAATCAAGTGCAGAAACTTTGATAGCTTCCATTGAGTAGTCGTTAAATGCTGTTGTGAAGATGATGTCAAACTCTATACGATCCAATGACTTAAGTAGGTCAAACCCTGTACCGCCGTTCATTTGAATGTCCAGGAAAATAAGCTCGGGACGTAGAGCATCTATTAGTTCTTTGGCCGCTTCTGGAGAGTCGGCACAACCAAGTACTTGCACCTGCGGACAAAACTCTTCTAAAATTCCCAGGAGATAGGATTGTGCTCTTTCCTCGTCTTCTACCACGAGAGCCTTTATATGTGTATTTGTTTTATTCAATTAGCAGCAATTTGTAGTTGAACCCGAGTTCCTGAGGGCTGCCCATTTGCATCCTTCAAATCGGTGGTTTTAAAGTGTACGCTTGTATTTTTCGATCTATTCAACAACCTGAGACGGTCTTTTACAATTCCGGTGCTCATCGATTTATGTCCATTGGAACTATTGTTTCCATTATGAGCACGACCTACGCCGTCGTCTTCCACTTCAACTGTAATATGGTTTTTGTCTTTGTCAATCTTTAGATGAACGGTACCCGGTTCTTTCTTTGGCATGATGCCATGCAGTATGGCATTTTCTATCAAAGGCTGTATGAGCATTGTAGGAATGCGATCAAATTCAGGGATAACGTTGTTGGCGATGGAAATTTTATACTGGAGGTTTTCTCCGAAGCGAAATTGCTCAAGCTGCATATAAAGCTCAAGGGCTCTGATTTCTTCAGCAAGCGTATTCAATGCCTTATCAGAGCTTTCCAATATGTAGCGCAATAGCAGAGCAAATTTTGAAAGGTAGCTTCTTGCGTTTTTACGGTCGTTCTTGGAGATATAATCCAATATGGAATTGATGGTGTTGAAGGTGAAATGGGGGTTCATTTGTGCCCTTAACAGCTTCAATTTCATCTCAGATATTTCATTTGAAACAGCGCTGCGTTCTTTTTCACGTTTCTTGACTGCTGACAACCTCATTACAAAAAACAGTGTTATTGCGGCCACTAGTAGTATTATCATGATACTTCGGGCCAGGAGGGTTTCCCACCAAGGTGGCGAAATATGAAATGAGAAGCTGGCAGGTGAAGTAGATGGAACTCCCCATTCGTTTTCGGCCACAACTTCGAAAAAATAGTCTCCTTTAGGAAGCGTTGGGTATTGAACATTTCGCTCTTCGGTGTACAGCCATTTTTTGTCAACCCCTTTCATTTTATACTTGTATCGGAGTTTGGAGCCGTGACGAAAAGCAATTCCTAAAAACTCAATGTTGATGTAGTTTTTTTCATAACCCAAGTCATAATGCTCCATAAGTACCGTATCATGCTGGTTTACGCTTATGGATGAAATATGGATTGGTGGTGGCTTCGTGTTAGTGCGGTATTGGTTCATGTCAAAACACAGAAGACCGCTTGTAGTACCCATCCAAATGATTCCTTCATGAACCAGCAGGCAATTAATTTCCTTTGAAGGGATTCCATGCTCTGGGCCGTAGTGTTTTACTTCCCAGTTTTGGGTAGCATCAATACTCACCTGATCCAGTCCTGTATTGGAAGCCAGCCAAATGCGGCCCTCAGCGTCCTGAGCGATGGCATTAATTTGGCTCGATTGGAGTCCGTTGCTTTTGTCAAGTACTTTTATGGTGTTGCCCCTCCACAATGCCAGTCCCTGTGAACGGCTGCCAATGTAAATACCATTTTGTGTGCTGAGAATGGCTGTGATTCTGGAATTGAAAAAAGCGTTTCGGTGCCCCTGATGTTTCAGTACTCCATCCTCAGCCATATAGAAGCCCGCATAGGTACCCACAAGAAGGTTGCCTTTGGCATCCTTGTCCAGGGCCCCTAATCGATTGCTGGAAACCGAATGCTTCTCTTCAAATTTTAAGACCTGCTGAGGTTCATACAAAGGGTTTAAGCCCAGGATTTCTCTTTTATTTCCAAGCCATATCCGGCTCTCCGAATCTTTAAACAGAAAAGGAAAACCTCTGATAAGAGGGATGGGGGAGTTATAAACTGGTGGTGTTAGGTTTAAATCCATTATGGTCAACATTCCCGCCGATATGAACTCAAGTTTATTTTCTTCTTCATCGTAGTAAATGTTCCTGATGTACTCCGGTTGGCGCGGGTCGCCCGGGCTTATGAGGTAGGTGTGAATGCTATCTCCTGTAATGTGATCCAGTTTACCATCGTTACTTCCAAAAAAGAGCTCATTTTCCCTTCCTATTGCCAATGTGTTTATGTTCTTTGAAGCCTGCTCTGTGCCTTCTCCATATTGATTTATTGCCAGCGTTGCTGTATAGTATAGGCCTGAGCCTTCTGTACAGAACCACATGCCACCTTCATGATCTTCCAGTATATAGGTCACCGTGGTTCCGGGAAAATAGAGCTTGGGTTTTCGCTTCAAGTCTCCTTTGGGAAAGCGTAACAAACCATCATTGCGCAAGGAAACCCAGAGGTCTCCTGCCTTATCAACGTAGAGGTTTAGCACCCATTCATTAAAGGCTTTTAATGTTATTTGGTCTTGTTGCCAGGAAAGAAGATCCAGCCTTCCTCCAAAAATAAGTTTGTCGTTAAGATTGGCTATTACAGGACGGGGAGACAGGTTGATATCTATCGGCCGATGCTTGCGGGTTGTGCCTGTTCCAATGGTAATTGTCTCTATTCCATTCATACCATTGTCTGAACTTGTAAAGGAGCTGGGATAGGTTGTGCCATCTATGGTAAATGCTACAGACATGGACTTGTACTCTTGATTTTCATTTTTGAAAACTTCCACTTGTCCAAGGCTGTCAATACACAAAACTCCCTTTTGGTATACGCCCAGATAGAGCTTCTTTTCTTTAGTTACATGAATAAAAGAAGCAACATCATAGGCTTGGGCGTGATCAAGAATTACATCATTATGCTTATAAGTGTAGATTTTACCATTTTCATAATAGGCAAGTTCTAAATTGAAAGGGGCAAACCAGATCCGTCCGAGATGGTCTTCAAAAATTTCAAAAACAGTATTGTCTGGAAGGCCGTCATCTGAGTCAAAGGTTTCAAACTCATAGCCATTGAATCGAGATACCCCTCTGTCAGTGGCCAGCCATATATAGCCCTTAGAGTCTTGTAAGGCATAGTATACATTGGGTCCCGGCAATCCATCCTTCATGGTGAAATGCCTCATTACCGGCGTTTGAGCACTTAATATTCCAGCACACAATAACAAGCAAAAGAGGGTATGGAATCGCAGAACTTTTTTAGGATATAGTATCCCAGCATTAATTCTCAATAGACAGCACTTAACCAGGGTACAAGTAACGAATTTTAGGGAAGTCTTTGCGGAGACCTGAGTTTTTAAGTTATGAACTTGGAGTTTTCAGTATGTGGAAGGGTATCATGAAGACACGTTTAGTTTGTGAAGATTGTTTATCTCGGGCTATGACAGGACCGGGCAATGAGATTGCTACAAGTTGCGCTATTAGTTCTTACAACAAATAGCATTTTTATGTGCTAAGGCATAAAGGGAAGTATCTGATTTTCATGTAGGTAATAAATTAGTTGAACGCTTACTCTCTTGATGGTTTTCAGCAGTCTCTCTGAAGTCATAAGGAGTATAGAGAGGCTTTTGTAAAAATATTTTCCAGTTTGATTATAAGGAAGAAGATGTGATGGTTGGTAGCTGTGACTTAGTATTTGGTAGCTTTTTGGTGATATTCAGTTTGAATAAGAAAGGCAGGAAAGGGGAGATGTACTACCTACTTTTGAAAAATGCTCAAAAAGACTGTTTTCATAGCCATGTCCTTGTTCCTGGCTTTTCGTTCTTACGAGCTACTTCAGGCTTTAATGGCAACTGAACCAGAAGAATTGGGTGCTAAGGGAGAGCTTTTAATGGCGCTTCTATTAAGTGTTTTCCTTACCGGCATGGTGGCAATTCCTGGCTTTGCACTACCTACGCATACATTGCTGAATAGAAAGTACTATGTGGTTAAGAATGCGGACTTAACTCAGAAAATGTATAAGGCACTTCAGGTTGAGCATTTTAGAAAAATGCTCATGTGGGTGTTTTGGGGTAGGAAAACCAATCGAAAGAAATTTTTTGACGGTAAAGCATCAGGAATTGACAACTTTCTTTACCAAAGCAAACAAGCGGAATTTGGCCACATCCTTTCGTTTCTTTTGTTGTTAGTAGCTTGTATCCCCTTGCTTATAAAAGAATATTATCTGCTGGTGCCAGTGGCTTCATTTATTAACGTCCTTGGAAACCTTTATCCAGTTATTTTACAGCGTGCCCATCGGATACGAATTGATAAGGTTTTGCGGCTCAGGAAAAGGCGTGAAATGGCTAAAATCGATAGTTAAGCTTGAACTGAAAGCCAATTGATCTGTACCGGGCATCTAGCATTGCTGTTGATTTTTGTGGGCTTGTCAGTTGCTGTCGGAATCTCAAATTGCCGTACACCCCCCAGTGATCACCCAAGTCGCGACCCAGACTGAGATTAGAAAGGAAAGTGTAAGTTAGCAAACGGTATTCTGAGGTGGTTAAACCCGGGTAGTCACCTGTTTCCAGATTAGGATAGTTGCCTTGTGCTTTCACCAGAAAGTTAACACCTGTTCCTACATCAGCACCTATGGTCCATTTACCCATGGGAATTTGGTAACCTACGAGAAGAGGAATCTCTACATAGCTGAAACGGTTGTTCACTGATTTTTCAGGAACTTGCAATGTGTCGTAAATGGTTTTTTCTCCGAGTACTTCTGTGGAATCCGTTTCCGTAATCCATTCATAAGCGGTGTAAACAGTTTGCTTAAAGGGTAAGTAAGCCGTGTCCCAATCAGTGTATTTCAAATACCCGGTGTCTTTATAGGTAAAGTAAGTATGTGGTACTTGATTTTCATTTACAATGTCAAAAGCTGAATATCTGGCATTTTCTCCCATTTTATAGTAATTGAAGCCACTGCCCAGGTAAATACCGTTTGAAAAACCATAGCGGGCTACAATTCCAATATCTGTTGTAATGGGATCGCGTTCTTCATTCTTTCGCTTTTCAATCAGATCAATGTCATCTCCCTTAAGGTCTTTTAAACTTAAGGAAGGACCGAAGTAAGGCATGAAAAAGAACCCTTTCAGTGAGCGCTTCTCAGCCAGTAAAAGGCTATCAAACAAAATTGAAATACTGTCAGATGGTTCTTTGGGCATGTAGGCCATAACAGAATCATTGTCAAGAATTTCATTGGACTCTCTGACTATCAGAGAATCTTTGAACTGAGCGCTGTCTGCTAGCACTATAAAGCGCTCTCCTGGATGTGTCGGTGCTGCATCAACGTTGCTTATTGAAGAACCTGAACGGACCTTCGTCGTCCGTGAAGTTGTTAGAGAGTCTTGTAAAAGTGTTGTGTCATGGGTAGCGTTGTCGGCAATACGCACATCATTTACAGATATTTCTGCTGTGACTTCAGATATTGCAGTTTTTGGATCTACAGGAGTATCACTTTCCAATACTACCGCAGCTGTAAGCGTTGACCTCGGGAAAGTGGTTTGTTTACTTTCAGGTGTTTCAGACCGATTGTTTTCCTCGTTAGCGGAATGTTTGCTGCTGTCCTGGCCATTGCTTACTGACAAGCTAAAACTAATTGAAACTTCTCCTTTAGGGTTTTCTTCATTGGTTTCATTAATAGTAAGTCCAGAGGTAGTGGTGGCCAATAAGGAGTCTTTCAAACTGCTATCCTTCTCGGCGGCAAGAAGAGAAACTCCGTTGGTACCTGAGATATGGATCGGAGTTTCACTTTTGCCAGACTTACCATTTTTGTCTAAGCCGGAGGTCCTTTCGGTCAATGTGGCCTTCTGGGCATCCATTTGCTCCGCTTGGTGAGCAGAAGCTGTGTTTTCAGTGCTCAAAGTCAAATTCTGTGAATCAGAGGGGGCAATGCTGTTCATGGCCAGGTAGCCCATGGAACCCATAAGCAGCAGACCAAGAAACCAAAAGGCTACCACGCGTTTTCTTTTGCGCCTCTGTGCCGCTATAAACGATTGTGTGCTAGACCAGTGTGCTTCGTTAACAGGGAGCTGCTGCGAAGCAAATGTGTCGCTCACCAGCTTGTCTATGTTGTTCTTTCCGCTCATTACACTTCTTGTTTTACGGACGAAGCCATTTTTGAAAACGCAGCTTTAAGCTCCTCACGGGCTTTAAAAACATGCCACTTAATAGTCCCCTTGCTGAGTTGCAGTTCTTCAGAAATCTGCTGATAGTTTAATCCATCTACTGCATACAAGTAAAATACTGCTCTGGTGGCTTCAGGCAACTTCTTCATTAGTTCCAAAAGAAATTCAGATTCAATGCTCTGTTCTACATCACTTAAGGCGCTAGGGTCCATTTCCGTGTTTTCGGTTTCAAGGTCTCCCACAATCAATTCCTTGAATTTTTTGTTTTTACGGTAATGGTCAAGCACTGTGTTTATTTGAACTCGCTTTGCCCAAGGCTCAAAGGGTTTGTTAGAATCGTATTTTTTTAGTTGCGATAGAATTTTATAGAATCCTTCATTCAGAAGTGCTTCTGCATCTATGCTGTTGTTTTCATATCGTAAACAAATGCCCATTAGAGGTTGGTAAAGCCTTTTGAAAAGCTCAAACTGGGCTTTTTTATCCCCTCTACGACATTGCTTAAGTAGGTCTTTCACATACAAGGTTTATACACCAGAAAGAGTCTGCCACTCGCCGGTGACAGACTCTTTATTAAAACACCTGTTTTATTTAATTTTTAAGAATAGACTCAATCCATTGGCCTTGGTGGGTACTTATTTTCACTGTGTATACACCAGGTGTCAATTTATGGAGGTCTAGCTGCATATTGTTGTCTCCTGCGTTGGCAGTACCATTTACTTCCAATACGCGCAGTCCCGAAATATTGTAAACAGCCATGTTTACCGGAGTGCTTTCGCTTACCGTGTAAGTAAGTGTTGCCGAACCATTTACTGGGTTGGGATAAACACTCGCCTTCAAGTCATTAGTGATCTTGGCAATACTGGTAGGAGCATCACCATGGATTACGGTCATGGTAATACCTGCTTTTTTGCGGATGAAAAGTCCTGCGGTGTCAACTCTAATGGAATCGCACAGAGTGTCTCTGCAACCAAAGCTATCGCCAACAATCAGGCAGATTTGGTAAGGGCCATTGCCCTTATAAGAGTGCTTAGGTGTTCTTAAGTTAGAGGTGTTACCATCGCCAAAATCCCAGTGGAAGTAGCTCAGAGCAGCACCAGTAGAGTTTTCGTAAATAACCAGTTGGCCGGGAACAGGGGCACCGTTAACTGTACGCATTTGGTCAATGGTGAACCTTGCTTCGCACAGTTTTGAAGTGTTTTGACAGTAGTCTAGTTTAAAGCCTATCCAGCCACCGTTATTTGGTGTGTAAGACTTTTTCTCCGTTACTACTTGTGAATTACAGTTGGTAAAACTCACCTCAACATCACCAACAGAAAATACATTGGAGTTGTGATGAATCATTTTTGAGAAGTACCCTTTGGCATCGCAGGTAGCCGTAGTTTTAATGGCCGTCATGCCTGAAGGAGTAAGGGTAATGTCGATTGTTAAGCTCTTCCCACCAAGGTTGGCCACAATACCGTCAACTAACGTAGAGTCCTGTGCCTGTAGGGCTCCTAAACCAAACAGGAGCATTGGGAGAATGAGAAGTACTTGTTTCAATTGTTTCATAAGAAATTGATTGTGGTGATTGAATTTTGTTTTCAACCCTATACACGTGCTATTCTGAAAAGCGGTTTGGTAAAAAAATAAATTTGTTTGAAAAACTATGTTTCAGGTAGTAGTTCCAGAAGGTCTTCAATGTGGTTGGCTTCTTCAGGTTTTTTATCTCGACGCCAACGTTTAATTCTTGGAAAACGGACTGCTATGCCCGATTTATGACGACTGGAACGGTTGATGCCTTCAAAAGCAAGCTCAAAAACAAGCGTTGCTTTAACGCTCCTTACAGGGCCAAATTTGTCAATTGAATTTTTTTTCACGAAGGCATCTACTTCCTTAATTTCTGCATCGGTGAGGCCTGAATATGCCTTCGCAAATGGAAGTAAATTGCTCCCCCGCCACACAGCGAAAGTATAGTCAGTATACAAATTGGCTCTTCTGCCATGGCCTCTCATGGCATAGATCATTACCGCATCAATGGTAAGTGGATCCACTTTCCATTTCCACCAGTCTCCCTTGACTCTTCCTGATTTGTAACTTGAGCTTTTCCTTTTAATCATCAAGCCCTCGGCACCAACATCGCGGGCTTTGCCTCGAAGAACTTCTGCTTGTTTCCAGTTCTCAGGATGTTGTAGTTCCGAAAGTTGTAGCCGTTCCGCTTGGGTTTCTTTTAGCAGGCTTTCAAGCAATATTCTACGAGATACCAGTGACTTTGTCCTAAGGTCTTCTCCGTTAGCTTCCAGCAGGTCATATGCCATAAAGTAGACTGGAACATCTTGCATGTGCTTTTTAGATATTGTTTTCCGACCAATTCGTTGTTGCAGTAGATGAAATGACAAAGGCTTGCCATCTTTCATGGCTAGTATTTCGCCATCTAAAACGGTACCCTCCGCTAGGGCATCGGCTATAGACTCGTACTCAGGGTATTTGTCAGTTACCAGCTCTTCGCCACGGCTCCAAACATGCATTTTTCCATTCCGTTTGACCAATTGTCCCCTTATGCCATCCCATTTGAATTCAAACTGCCACTCACTTATATTTTCAAAGCTTTCTGTAGCTGAATCCTTGGCATAGGCCAGGTAAAAAGGGTAGGGACGGTTTGCCTCTTCATCAAGATTTCCATTCAATACAAGCTGCTCAAAACTTGTACGGTCCGGTGTCCAGTTGCCCATGAGTCTCAGCGCAATGAGTTCTTCATCGAGTCCTGTGTGCTGCGAAAGCGCCCTTTGCATGAGCTTTTGTGAAAGTCCCATTCTAAAGCCTCCGGTAAGCAGTTTATTAAATACCAGTCGCTCCTCGCCATTAAAAAGCTTCCAATACGCTGTTATGCTCCTTTTGAGTTCTTCTTCCTCCTGGCCCTTCATCCCCTTTAGTTCTTCTATTACTTGGCTAAGCTCCGGAGATGCATTTGAGTCTTGGGGAGTATCAGGAATTAGCTTTGCTATGGTTTCAGCCAGATCGCCCACTATGTGGTAGGTTTCTTCGAAAAGCCATTGTGGTATACCTGAAGCCTCAGATGCCCATTCTCTGAGTTGAGAAGTGCTTGCCGCTCTTTTTGGCCTTCTATGTGAAAGTATGGCAATGGTCCATAATTTGTCAGAATCACTGGCCTTATCAAAGTACTTCACCAAGGCGGCAACTTTTTCATTTGTCTTGGTGGTACCATCAATGGCATGAAACAGAGCTGCGAAAGTTTTCATCTATTCTTCACTATCCGTTTTAAATTCAGTTTCCAATACCTGTGCATTTAAGCCTTGCTCGCAAAGCCATCTGGAAAAAACGTCACTGTATCCATGGGTTACATAAATATTTTCAGCTCCTGTGGCTCTCACTGCATTGTTTAGGCCTATCCAGTCATCGTGGTCTGAGAGCACAAAACCTTTGTCAGCAGCCCTGCGCCTTCTGGCTCCACGCAACATCATCCAGCCCGAGGCAGTTGCTGTTGACTTATTCCCAAATACCTTTGACCACGCCGAATCAACAGCAGAGGGAGGGCATATGACCAAAGCGCCTTTAAAATCGGCCTTTTTATGCTGAACTGTAACTTGTGTGCTTTGCTTTAATGGAATGCCTTGATTACGTAGCACTTTATTGGTGTTTTCCACTGCTCCATGGGTAAATATGGGGCCTATATCGTGGTTTACGTTTTGAATGATTCGCTGAGCCTTTCCCAGGGAGTAAGCGGAAAGTACGGCCACTTTTCCTTGCTCTTGGCAGTTGAGCCACCAGTTGTTAATCTCTGCCATCACCCGGTGCTGGGCCTGCCACTGATACACAGGTAGGCCAAATGTGCTCTCAGTAATGAAGTGATGACACTTTATGGGCTCAAAAGGAGTTGAAATGCGATCATCCTGAGTTTTATAATCTCCGGATACCACCCAGATTTCTCCTTTATGGGCCACACGTATTTGAGCAGAACCTATTACATGTCCAGCCGGGTGGAAGCTAAACGAAACACCGTTTACCCGGATCACTTCTCCATAAGTGGCCGTTTGAATTGAAATGTTTCCTAAGCGATACTTAATCACAGGTGCAGCAAGGTCTGTACACCAATAGTGATTGCTTCCGGCCCGGGCATGATCGGCATGACCATGGGTTATGAATGCCTTATCTACCGGACGCCAGGGATCTATGAAAACATCGGCTTGAGCGCAATAGATGCCTTTCTTGGTGAATGTGAGAAGGGGCAAGAGTTCCTTTTGCTCAAAGTAAGGGAATTTAGAAAATGAAGCGGGCAAAAAGATCAACTTGCCTCAAAGTTCCATTTGGGCGTGCGGAAGTTGAATCTAAAGGAAAGAGGACTTAGGCGGCGATCCAGGAGCTGTCGATTTCACAACCACTATTGCGTAAGAGGCCTAAAATGGGGCAGCGTGCGTCAACTTTAGCACCAAGGTTTGATACTTGTTCTTGATTCACATCACCATGAACTAATGCCTTAAGTCGAATTTGTTTGTAACTGTCGTTGGAGTGATCGGCCATACCCATGAAGCCGGCCAGGTCTAAATCAATTTCAATGTCAATGTCAATTTCCTCTATGCTTAAGGCTAATTCTTCGGCCACTACCTGAGCCTGTTCGTTTTGACAACTGACCACAGCTGCTGTGAAATACTGCATAGGATTAGGACCGCTGTTGTTCCCTCCGTCGTCTAAGGGTTCATCCACTTGTATGGTCCATTTACTGTCTGAAATTTTTACTGTAGTGGGCCAGCCGTTTCCGTTTGCAGTAGCCTGGAAGGTTTCAATATGATTGCTCATTTGATTGTAAATGATTTTAGGAGTTATTCACGCAGAAAATATAAGAAGAGCCAACGGGAGTACCGAGGGTGTGGTTCCCCTAAAAGTGGCCTGAATTTAATTATTAGCAATCCTTAAGGTTTTGATCTTCCGCGAATCGAATCAGAACATTGCCACCATGCCATGCGATGGAAGACTGGTTTGGGTTTTTTATACGGGTAGTGAACGATTCTTTCCTAAATTGAATTTATTATATCATTCAGATGGAGATGGCATTAAAGAATTCAGGACCGAAGAAGGCTTTGTTCTAGTAGTACCTTGGCGACTCGTTTGTTTTATTTAAGTACTGTGTATTCTTTAAAGGCTAATTGAAGGTGTCAGGCTGTTCCCTCCCATCAGAAATGGAATGATCTTGAGATGGCTTTTACATAAAATTGAATTCAATGATTAGACAATTACTTTCATTTTTTAGTGAACCGGCTGAGAGTACTCAGGGTCAGGTTCCAGCAGGACTATGTCCTAACTGCTGGGGAAAACAGGAATATGACAATGAAATAAGGGAATTAAGAAGGGACAAACAGATAGATGTAAACAATCATGAAGCGAACTACGCCTTCATTCAGGATTTCGTGGTGAATAGGGTGGAGGGTATAAGACTGCAGAAACTCAGTTCAGGCAAACTGCATTGTCCAAATTGTAAAACCAATTACTAACCTAGTTTAAAGGTATATGAACTATATAGCTACTGACGAACACATTCACCAATTGTGCCAAACTATTGCCAAGGTAAATCGAAGTTTTGTACCTAAAAGAGATGACGACAGTCATACCAATATGTACTTTGATGAACTGAGCCAACGAATTACAGGCCATTGGATTGAAACCCCGAAGGGGAGACGCATTTTTAGTTTGAATTTAAAAGACTATTGCTTCGAGTGGCAGAACAGTAGTAAGGATGTCATAGCAAGCTATTCAATTGAAGGGAAAACCATTGTGGAATGGGAGTCTCAGATGGCTCAGGGATTGGAGTATATGGGGCTGGAAATGGATAATTTTTTAGATCCATTGCATTTTGAAATCACTGAATACGCGTTTAGGGACAGTGCTTTTTATAAACCCTCAGCAGCCGCTATTGAAGAGTGGATGCGGCTACGTACACTTGGAAATGAAGCGTGTATGCAACTCACAGGATATGCACAGGTAGAGTCGTCCATCCGTATATGGCCTCATCACTTTGATACAGGAGTGTATTTTGATGTTGATAACAGAATTGGTATTGGTTTTGGACTCGCCATGAAAGATGAAGGAACCGACGCTCCATATTTCTATTTGTCAGGCTACCCAGGCAAGGGCAGCATAAGCTATACTAATTTACCAGAAATAGGGGCTGGTCATTGGTTGACAGGCGAAGGCTTCAATGGTGCTATACTGAGAGCGGACAGACCATTGGACGAACTGAGAAGGAATATTCCTGACTATGTGACCCTGGCCTTTAAGTGGTTTGTAAAACAGGTATATGACGATTAATAAGACTTTTGGGCTGCTCTTATGCATCTTTTCAGTTGCAGTCGCATCGGCCCAACACGGTGGTGAAGCTCATGAAATGGAAGGTCATCACTGTTTCTTCAAGGAAAGAAGCGTATCCATCGGTATTGGTCTTCCTTATTCATTTCACGCTAAAGCGGTCGGTTTTAATGCACGGCTGTATTACAACATGGGGCATCGCTTTTGTTTCGGTCCTGAATTTTCATATTTCAAAACGGATGAGCTTGAAATACTAGATGTCGACTTTATTGCTCATTATATTTTTGAAACGCCCATTACAGGAGTATATCCCTTATTGGGTATTAACTATACTCAAGAAACATCTCATGGACACAGTGAAGGGGCTCCCGGGTTGGTATTTGGTGGAGGACTTCACCGCAATTTTGGATCGCTTACGGCTTTAGCCGAATACGCCAGGGTTCAAAGTCCCCTTGCTGATCACTTTATAACAATGGGAATAATGTATACCTTTTAGCCATGGAGTGGTACGTTCCTATTACTATTATCCCAGCCGTGAGTTTGCTCATTCTGTCTACCTCCAACATGCTTTTAGCCTTGAACGTGGAGATAGGCCAGCTGGAAAATGATATTGAGAAAAACAAATCAATCATTCTTTTAAAATTGAAGCAGCTAAGAAGGCTGAGTGTGGCCATGGTGTTTCAATACATAAGTGTGCTTCTGTTTTTGCTATCGGGAATATGGAATGCTTTATTTATGGAAACTGAAACAGTCTTATTCGGCTTGATGCTCGCGGCAGTAGTATTCATTGCAGCTTCTATTGTATTGCTGCTTGTGTTTGCCATAAGGGCAGTTTCTATTAGACAACAACATTTAGGTGTATAGTATTGGCAGAAAATCTAAATCAACTATCAGAGCAGTTGCTTCATACCGTTAAAATGCAACGGGACTCAAGTACACTGGAGCGCGTCCTGGCAGAACAGGATAAGAACACCTTGTTTGAGCAATTAATTACAGACGATGCCAAGAAGGCATTTTGGGTAAATGTATACAATGCATTTTTTCAGATACTTCGCAAAAGAGAGAACAAGCAAAAGCCTGAAATTTATAGAGAGCGGCTCTTTTTTATAGCAAACGAACCATTTAGTCTGGACGATGTGGAACATGGTGTTTTGCGTCGATTTAAGTACAAATACGCTTTGGGCTATTTGGCAAATCCCTTTACCACAAAACTTATTAAGGCCCTGGCGGTAACCCAATTGGATTATCGCATTCATTTTGCCCTTAACTGCGGAGCCGTCAGTTGTCCGCCAATTGCCTTTTATTCCCCGATGCACATAGAGCAACAATTGGAAACAGCTGCCCTAAGTTTCCTGGAAGCAGAAACAACTGTAATTCCTGAAAAAAAGGAAGTTCATATAAGTACACTTTTTAAGTGGTTCTTAGGGGATTTTGGTGGGATCAAAGGCATAAGAAATATGCTAAAACAAAAATTGAACATTGAAACAGAGGGGTATCGAATTATATACACTGACTACTCTTGGGTAGAACTACTGGATAATTATAAGGAAGAAACGTTCACGCAAAATCTTTGAATAACATGAGCAACAAAAACCAATGGCATAAGGTACTTGACAATAAGAATGAACTGGCTGAAGGACGTGTAATGACGGTTACGGCTGGCCACACTGGAATTTGCCTGACACATTTCAAGGGTAAGTATACTGCTCTGGACAACAGATGTCCGCATCAGGGAGGGCCATTGGGTGAAGGTTCTATCGAAAATGGACTTTTACGCTGTCCCTGGCATGGATGGGATTTTAATCCCTGTGGTGGGGACTCTGATGGGTTTGAAGACGGGCTGGAGACCTTCCCAATAAAGTTTGAAGGAGATAGCATTTATGTTGCCATTGAAGCAGAAGCTCCACACGAACGAACCATTAGTGACGTAATGGCCGAGACCATGGTAAACTGGGGAGTGGATCGAGTCTTTGGGATGGTGGGCCATTCTAATCTTGGGTTTGCTGATGCCCTTAGAAGGCAAGAACAGCAAGGGAAGCTGAAGTTTTATGGTATTAGACATGAAGGTGCAGCCTCATTCGCTGCTTCTGCTTATGGGAAGCTTACTGGAAAGCCGGCAGGATGCTTTGCTATTGCTGGGCCAGGATCTACCAATATGTTTACCGGGCTTTGGGATGCCAAGGTAGATCGTGCTCCCATATTGGCTTTAACCGGACAGGTGGCCACTCAAGTGGTGGGTACGGGCAATTTTCAGGAGGTTGACCTGGTGCAGGCCTTTGGTGCGGTTGCTGAGTTTAATCACAGAGTGGAGCACAGAAGCAAACATGCAGAGCTAATGTCGCTGGCTGTGAAGCATGCCATTATCAAGAGAGATGTGTCGCACCTCACTTTCCCTGATGAAGTACAGGAGTTGCCCGCGAAAGGGGAGAAGGCCGCCACTTCAGAGGGAAGAATGACCTCCATGAACATTGCTCCGCCTAAGGAGTCGTTTGAAAAAGCAATTGAATTGCTCAATAAGGCCAGTAAACCCATGATAGTGGTGGGGCATGGAGCGCGTTTCCATATGGAACATATAATAGCACTCGCTGAGCGATTGAATTGCGCGGTAATGACGACTTTTAAAGGGAAAGGACAGATATCGGATACACATCCATTGGGTTGTGGTGTATTGGGAAGGAGCGGTACACCCATTGCCTCCTACTTTATGAACGAGGCCGATTTACTCTTGGTTATTGGTGCTTCTTTCTCTAACCATACAGGCATTACACCTAAAATTCCGACGATTCAAATTGACTTTGATCCAATGGCACTGAGTAAGTTTCATAAAATTGAGGCCGCGCTTTGGGGGGAGATTTCTGTTACAGTTGAACTTATGCAGGAACATTTGGGTGATACTAGCCATAAGGTGAATCAGCGCGAATTAATTGCGGAACGCTGGGCTCTTTGGCGTGCTGAAAAACAAAAGCGTCTACAGGAAGACCACGGTAAGGGCGTGAGCTCCATAGCTGTATTTGATGCACTTACACAACTCACACCTGAAAATGCCGTGGTATGCGTGGATGTAGGAAACAACGCCTATTCCCTTGGAAGGTATTTTGAATCGAAGGAACACAGTTTCCTGATGTCCGGTTATCTCGGCTCAATTGGTTTTGCATTACCTGCTTCAATGGGAGCCTTTGCAGCCGTAGAGCGCAACAGACCAATTTTGGCAGTGGCGGGTGATGGTGGATTTTGCCAGTACCTGGCTGAAGTTACTACGGCCGTGAAATACAATATGCCCATAAAAATGGTTGTGCTCAATAACAATGAATTGGGAAAGATTTCTAAAGAGCAACGCGCTGGTGAATTTGACGTATGGGCCACAGACTTGGTTAATCCAAATTTTGCGGAATATGCTTCAAGCTGTGGTGCCCTGGGAATTGCTGTAAACCATCGCTCAGAGCTAAAAGATGCTTTTGAAAAGATGTTTGCGCATGACGGCCCTGCTTTGGTAGAAGTAAAAACAGATGTTGCCTTGATTTAGGAATCAACTGCGTAGAGATGCAAATAGGCTCGTAGTCTCAGCAATTTGTTTAATTCTGACCAGCCAAATACGATTGGACCATATTGTAAAGCCCAATAGGCTAGCAGTGATTCCAAAGAGTAAGGCGTACTTAGGTAGGGTAAAAACAAGGTTACTTGTGAAGAATAACAGTAGGCTACAGGCAAATGCAAGGGATGTAATGATTGATGATAAATGTATACGCCTAAGCGTTACATGAAAGGACTTCAATGACAGCATTAGTTGCAGGTTTCTTATAGGGTTGAGTAATACATACAGGCTCATAAGATCATTTGCCACAAAGGCTATCGTTGCTACAATAAGCAATGCATTGGCCCATAATGGCTTGGATTGTCCATCAAATAGGTTGTAGTAGGTACATAGGAACCCAACCAGGGTCAGGCCTTCAATCATCATTTTTATTCTGATCCTTCGCAACTTGGGATGTCTTGCCATTTGTGTCATCATCCAAAGTTCTTCCTGACTTCTCTCATCAGATTTGAAGGCATTCCAGCTTGTTTTCATTTGATGTAGGTCCATAAAATTTTTAGTTTAAAAGTGATTTGAGTTTGATTTTGATCCGGTGCATTCTCACACCTATGTTGTTTTCAGTACTTCCAAGGATTTCGGCTATTTCACCATGTGAATAGGATTCCAGGTATAAGGTAATAAGTGCTCTATCTGCCTCATTGAGCTTCCTAAGTGCCTCAAAGAGGCGTACTTGGTTTTCAGATTCTATTGGAATGGTAGCTGTATGGGAATAATCAGGGAACTCTGCCTGCAATACAGTGGCAATTTTCTTTCCCTGAAAAGAGGTAAGTGCAGTATTCAGAGCTATTCTGTACATCCATGTACTCACTTTAGCTTGCTTCTTAAAGTTTGGATAAGCCTTCCAGAGTTGTAACACAATTTCCTGGAAAAGGTCTTCCTGATCTTCCCTGGATTGCCTATACAAATGGCACACACGATGTATGATGCTCTGATGGTTCTTTAACAATTCAAGAAAGGAAGCTTTCAATGTTTTGACTTTTCTTATTAGTCTAATAAGAGCAGCAAAATCTTACATGAGCTTCCTTTTTCTTGAAATTATTGGGATGTTTCCAAAAATCTCTGTTGCTAAATCAGCTTTTTGAAGACTATCACCTTAGCTTTTTACGAACCAGGCCTGAGGCCACTGCTGCGAACGATTTGGTAATCACCTTTCGATCTGCCTTTTCCAGAGCGTTAAAAGGTTCTTCGTAATCCTTGAGGAAATCTTCTATGACGTCCTTGCTGTAAAGGCCCATTACTTTTCCAAAATCACTAAGACTTACTTCACCGATTTTGCTCAATACATTGTCTAGCCTGTTTTCAGTAACATATCCTGAAATAGCTTCTATCAATACAGCAAGCTTTTCGGGTAGTGGGGCCTTCTTTTTAATGACTTTGAAGGTGCGCGCTTTTTCCGACCATTTCTCATTCTTGTTCTTAAGAATGAGTCGGCTGCCGCTGCTAAAGTAAGTGCTTTGCACAGGCCTTATAATTACTCCCTCTGCTATGTTGTCTTTAATTGCAGGCAGTCCAAACTCCCGTGGCAGGGTAGATTCAAAATCGTTGGGATACTGGAGGCATTCTTCAAGACTCCCTTTAAAAAGTGTTTTTGCGTGAAGCAGTCCATACCGTTCAAAATACCCATTGGCTACATCTGCATTCAGGTAATCACTTCCATTTAGAAGTATGTCAAAAGCATAGAACTTGTTCTCTGGGCAATAGAATACTCCTTTTTGAACTTTAACAGCATTTTTGACAACAGCCACGTCCGGATGGGGGTAGTTTCCTCCCATTACTTCACCAAAAAAGGTGACTTGTTCGAGGCCCGGGTAATCCTTTTTCAAAACTTCATAAAGAGCCTCCAGTTGGGGCCGGATTTCTTCCAGAATGATTTCGTAGTTGTTAAACTTTTCATCTTTCAGAACATTCCCAGTACGTTTTGCCGCATGGAACTGCTTGCCATCTGTTGTCCAGTAGCTTAAGTTGGCACCATGTACTTTTTCCTGTACTACAAATTCGTAGTCAGCATAACCATTGTTCCTGACCTTGTCGAGGAATTTCTCCTGATAGGAGTTTTCAATTGAGTTGTACTTGTTAAACACGTTTTCCTAGTTTTTGCCCTAATAGATTACAAAGTGAGTATTGTGCTTGGCGCAATGCCATGCTATAAACCACGGCCTCATTGTTTTAATGCATAAGCGGTCATTTTACACCACATGCGTACATCATTGTACTATAAAATAGGAAACCCCAAATAGGCCCTGGCTGTAATACACATAGGCGGTATCGCCTACTGAATAGTAGCCATAAACACGTGAAGAAACATGCACATCTTCAATCTCTGTTTGAGGCCCCCAGGGACTCAACTCTAAGTAGTAAGTGGTTGTTTTACCGGAACTCTTTCGCTTGTCCAGCACTTCCGCCTTAAACAAATTGGGAACAGAATTGTCGAAAGTTGCATTGCTTGTACCCACCACGCCATAAGAGTAGGCTGCCGAAATGATCAGGACGCCTAATACTCCAAAATATCCGATAGGTTTAGAGAAATCGTACTTACTATACGCATCACTAAACACCAAGAGGCTAAAGAGTGAGAATACAATGCCACAGGGTAACCATAAAGCATTGTAGTCCAACAGTGTAAAGTCTGTTAAGCTTCTTAGCATCAATGCTATGGGAGGAAGTAAAAAGGCCCCGGTAACGTTGGGAAACGCAGATCCCTTTTTCTCAAACAGTTTAATGAGTCCTTTTGAAAACCTAGGTATTAGTACCGTAACCAGCGGGATTATAGCACAAAGTACAATTTGGGCCTCATAGAAAAGGTTAGGAAATAGTATGGTAGCAAATGCGATCACCAGAGAAATTCCAGTATACACCCTGGTAAAGCTTTTGGCCTTGGCAAGTTGGTTTAAGCGCTCATCCACAGAGTCGCCATAGTTTTCGTTACCAAGAATTTCACCTTGGTCTTCCTCAAACTGTTCCTGGTCTAAATCTCTGCAGTGTATTTTGGCCCACAGAATCAGCTCCTGAAACCGACCGAAATAGGTACTCACCTTGATTTTCTTCAGCCTTTTTGTTTGCGGAAAAAAGTACAGGTAGTTGTCGTCTACCTTAAAACCCTTTATATCGCCAATGTGCAAAGTTCTGGAGATAAAGACTCCGGTATACACGATTTTCTCTTCGTCTACGACCACCTTATTTTTAACGGCCAGCGCAAGAAGAAAAAGAAACAAGCTTTCGCAGAGAAGAAATGCCATCACATAGAAGGCTGTTTCGGAGCCAGCACTGGCGTTCAAGATAATGTTGAAGGCTCCTATAGGGATTCCTATAGAGAGAAGACCGGTGATAATGACTACAAAATAGAACCAACCCCTGGCTAGTTTAAACTCCTGTTTCACAATTCCTTTTTTGGCGAAGGTAGAAAGGAATTGTCATGAGCTTGTTGAGTGGCGTTTATTGAGTGCATTTCTTTCTTAGGTAATTTCGAGGCCACATTAAGAAAATGACAAAGGCGAGTCCCATAAAGCAGCGAAGGAAAAAGGTTTTTTGGCTGGTTGCGGTACTGATTGCAGCACCACTCATTTGGATATTAATCTATTTTGCGTCAAGTGATCCACCCATTGCGCATGGCCATATTGAATACAATGTTCCGTATAAAGAAGGCTTGCTTTTGGACGTTTATCAACCCACGCAGCAGGTGTATGAAAAAAGTCCAGTAGTGCTCTATGTGCATGGTGGGGCCTGGATTGCCGGAAGAAAGGAGGCTGTGAACATTAACAGATTTCATGGTGCCATTAATGCGTTACGTGAGGCAGGTTATACGATTGTGAGTCCTGAGTATACATTGGCGGGTGGGGGACGTGGTCCCTTTCCCTATTGTATTGAAGATGTCTACGATGTGGTTACATGGATAAGGACAAATGCAGTGAAATACTCTTTTGATTTGAAGAATGTGGGCATTTTTGGAGAGTCGGCCGGAGCGCATATTTCCATGCTGGTTGCCTATGCTGAACCCGAGGTATTCGTGACAGATTTCAGGCCCATTCCTTTTAACTATGTGATAGACATTTATGGTCCCAACCAGCTTGAAGGGATTTACCATTCTAAAACAATTGATACACTGAACAGCCTTATTGAAGATTTACCAGAGAATATTCGGTCTCGAGTGGATATTGTTCAGCAAATTTTTGGTTTTGACCCAGCAAAGGACGTTGAACGCGCTCAGGGAATTATAGATGTATACTCTCCCTATAACTACGTACATGCACAAATAGCCCCTTCTTTGCTTATACAGGGTGATGAAGACCGATTAGTACCAGTGGAACAAACCATTTCGTTGAAAGCGAAAATGGACTCTTTGGGTGTAGAAAGCAAGATGCACATATTGCAAGGTGTTGACCATGCCTTCGCGGGTGCTACAAAGGCTCAAAAAGATAGCATACAGCAGTGGGTGTTTGAATTTATCAGCGAACGGTATGATTCCAATAAATAATAGTGAGAGGGCATCCGGGTCTTAATTCCTGATAAACAGCCTTTGAGTGACATAATTGCCATTTTTGCCATCTATTTGCACAAAATAGATGCCATTTGGCAGGCTCTTATTCACAAATGAATACTCCTTACCATATAGTTTATCGGTCATGATGATTTGTCCATAAGGGTTGTATAGGCTGAGCTGGCCATTTTGAAACAAAGTACTTACCTGAATTATGGCATTGCCGGTCGTAGGGTTTGGATAAATGCGCATTGCCGTTTTTTTACAACATAATTCCTCTTCACCAACTGTACCTTCACTCAAAAAGCGAAGAATGACAACTTTCGTATTATTAGAACCACTGGTATCGGCATAGCCAGCTACCAGAATTTTTCCATCATTCTGAAAGATTAAAGAACCAGCAGTGCTATAAAACTTCGTTGGAACAATGGTAGTCCCTTTCCCTCCAAAACTGGTATCAAGGCTTCCATTGGAGTGGTACCTTGACAAGGCAATATGATAATTTCCTGTATCAGCACGGGCTTGACCCAATACCACTATTTTTCCATCTGCCTGAACTTTCACATTAAAGGCTTTTCCAGGACCAGGAAAGGCAGTAGTCAATTTTCCATTAGACCCAAAGTCTGTGTCAAGGGTGCCATCACTGTGGAGACGAGTAAGGGCGAAATCCGAACCCGGTGTGTGAACAGTACTATTGCAGTGTCCGACCAATATGATTTTGCCATCGCCTTGAACAGTTACTGAATAGGCCTCACTGAAGTCTGTAATGGGAATGTAGACCTTTCCATTGGAGCCAAAATTGGCATCTTTGCTGCCATCACTATTGTATCGCAAGACTGAAAACCTAAAGCGATTGCTTGCAGTACCTTTTGATACTTGTCCGGCAAGCAATATTTTATCATCTTCCTGAACATATAGATTATATGTACGTCCTGAACCGCCAATGAGAATTCCATTGGTGCCAAAACTACTGTCAAGGCTTCCATCTGGATGGTATCTGGCCATGATGGTATGAAAACTATCATTACCTGATCGCGAGCCATATCCGGCAGCCACTATTTTTCCGTCGCTCTGAAATGCCAAAGAACCAAATGTTTCTCCATAAAAGCCCATTATCTCTGTAACTACAATACCGCTATCGCCAAAACTGGTGTCAAGCTTACCGTTCTTTAGATGTCTCACAAGTCCTATGCCATCATAACTATAATGGCCTGTTGTCAAAATTTTACCATCGCCTTGAATAAGTGTAGGGCCGGCAGAGCTTGATTCTCCAAAGGTGGTCAATACCTTTCCTTTTACACCAAAATCTGTGACCAGATTGCCATTACTATTATACTTTGCCAGAATGATGTCGTATTTTCTACTGACACTTCTTTGAGCGCTGCCCGTGGCTAGAATTTCTCCACTTTCCAATTGTATCACTGAGCTATACCCGGCTCGAATGCCTTCAAAGTGCGTAAATACTTTACCTCCAGTACCAAAGCTCGTGTCAAGAGTACCCGCTTGAGACGATGCCTGAAAAGGTATCATACTTGTGATAAGAAGGATCAACCATGCACCGGTCTGAGTGACAATGTGTGACAGGGCTATATAGACAGTGCGCTGAGTAGGGGTAGGATGTTTAGATTCAACTGAGTACATGATATGGGAGTAAAGCGAAGTGAACTTCTCAAATGTAGATGCGAAAACATCATCAATGTTTGACGTAGCACTTAAAAGAAACTTAAAATATGGCTGTCTGCGTTCTAAGAATTTCCGTCGGGTGATGAAGGTCCTATTTCAATTTCTGATATGGCATCCAGTTGAAATTCGCTGATGTCATGACTACGCATGCGGTTCTCGTAACTGCGTCTAATTTGATAAAATCTTACAGTACTTGAACCATATGACTCCACTCTTCCAAGATGGTCCTTATGAGTTTCACAAAAGGAAGCCACTATTCTAAAGGCTTTTGTAGGGAACTGTTCTTGTAGTCTATGGGCCAACCTCTTCGAGCTTTCTAATGCAAAAAGTAGAAAGTCCAATTCATCTGCATTTTTTGCTGAATATTCGTCAGGATGAAAATGTGTTTCATTGTATTCCCATTCACACTTTTCAAGGTCAGATTCAAACTTTGGATTCTGCTCGTTTCCACCAAGCCCTTTAAGAATAATGCAATCGTTTTCGGTTATAAACTCATTGCTGATGGTTTGCTCCAGCTCAGCTGGAAGTTCAATGGAAGCCTCTGGATAACGAATTGCCATCTTATAAAGATAGCCTTCCATTAACTGGTTCTTCCTTATTCGCATTCCTTGAGGTCTAGTTTTTCAATTCCACTTCTAAATTTTTCATTAACGGTTATTGAATTAATGTCATCCGTTCTATTTGAGGAGCTGCTTCCAGATGTATTGATGTGATGTTCCTTTAAAACGCGCTCTAAGCTGTCAATGTTTTTTGTACAGATCTTAATTTCGTTCTCGTTTCCAAAATCCATTGAACCATTTCCTTGATAGAATTCAATCTCGTTTCTAAATGTTTCCAAAAATTCTATATCACTTTCTTTTAGCCAATTAATTTTCAACGCGTCATTGAGCCTGTTTACGGCACGCAGTCTGTGCCCGGCAACCGTTTCAGCCATTGCGTAATTTACAAGAGTGTTCAAATCAGTTTCACTATTAATTTCGCCAATTTCACTTACTTCATAGGCTTTAATGAAGTTTTCTTGTGCTTTACCCATGTCACCAGCCAATTCATAAATTCTGCCTTTTACTTGGTAGTAATAGGCTGAATTCTTCATTTCTTCCGGTAGTTCATCTAAAAGTTCAAAAGCCTTATCAAATTCTTTCGTTTGACCGTAAACACCAATAAGGGACCTGTGAACAAGTGGATTCGATTCGTCAATTTCGTGCGCTTGTTCGTATAAATCTTGAGCCTCTTCTACTTTACCGTCTCTTATAAGTTCTACAGCTTGATCGTTAAGTTCTATGGCTTTCTTTTTGTCAGCCTCAGATATGGAATTGTTTTGACAACTAATCATCGTAATTAGTACGAAAATTGAGAGTATAATATTCTTCATTTCAACTGCGGTCATGGGATGTTTTTCAGACCCCGCAATTTACTTCCTTCGCTCGTCTATTTTATACAGTAGTTACAGCCTTACACTGTATGGATACAATTTGCTCTATATTTACGGCAACCACATCTGTAATCATTTAGTACAACTACGAGGTGTTGATAGGCTATAGTGCAACCAATCGTTATCTTCGACTCTCTTAGTTTTAGGCAACTTGGGCGGTTTTAGCCCGAGATGCGAGTAAAAATAAGAGGCACAAAAATGAAGGCAATGAAAACCCTGTTGACGGTATGTTTTATCTTATCGGCAGCACACCTGATAGCACAGGTTTCAAACGACGATTTTGTCGATGCACAAGAGCTTGTTGTTCCAGGGGATGGCTATGCTCTGGATACAGTTAAAAGTACTCTATTTGCTTTAGGGAGTGCATCTATTGAAACCGGCGAGTTCATTGATTCTATACCTGATTCAAAAGGCTTGAATGCCACAAGTGCCTGGTTTTGGTTTGATTTACCCACCGCCAGAAGCATTCGTATTGACTTAATACCCAGAGTTTATAACGTGAACCCGCAACATGCAGGCCTGGCTGTGTACTATGATTCACAACAGCTTCCCGGCAAGGAAAAGCTCACTGAAGTTTTTCCGAGCATTCCTCGGTTTGGAGCCAGCATCAATTCATGCACAAAACCAGGAAGGTATTACATACAGGTACTTGGACATAAAAAACTTAAAGACAGTGTAAGGATACAAATCATCACCCGGCCATCTCCGCAGGCGCCTATTTTTGATCATCCTGGCAAAGCCCGACAAATGGGGACGGTGAACGGGGTATCAAGCATTCGATTTGAGGCAGGTTGCTTATCAAGGGATAGTAATGACATTTTTTGTCCATCTGATTCCGATCATACTCAAAGTGCCTGGTTCACTTTTAAGACAAGTAAAAAGCCGGTAATGTTCAGGTTAAAACTTGAAGATGTTATTCAAGGAAAGGAGGTTACAGACTATAAGTTTTATGTACTGGAAGGTGATTGTCGCAAGGCCTTGAAAGGACTTCCAGTAGTTTATTCCTGTATTGATTCAGGTGACTTAAGTTGTAGGTTAAAACCTCAGACCACCTATAGTCTTAACTTGCTGCTAACCAGGGATCTTGACGCACATACACGGCTAAGCTTTCTTAGCAGAGGAATGGGATCTTCTATTGCCGGTGATAGAAAGAACTTGCCAGGAACTGTTAAGCTAGGTACTATTTCAAGTTTTCCATTTGAAAAGACTTATAAGGAGTATATCGACTGCGATTCCAGAATGGCAAACTACAATGATTGTTTGCCTATTGTAAAGGATACTTCTATTGGTTCCAGGAACTATAGACATCATTCCTTACTCACTTTTTCTACTGTTGACTCTACGGTATTACGTATTGACGGAACATTTTATTCTGATCTATACGGCCCTAAAGAGTCCATTTGGGGAGGAGTTCTATACAAGGTTTTCAAAGGCAACATTGAAGATTCGTGTAATTTGAGCTTTCAAGGATATGCATCAGAGTATAACCCCTTGTGTTTGGACCCTGGTGCTTATACCGTACAAATGATACTACAGGAGAGTGCTTCGTACACACCCCTGGGGGTTGAAGTGGCTTTGCGCATCAAACTCAATAATTTGGTCCAGCAGAGAAAAGGAATACACACACGTCCACCCTTAATTGAAGTAATGGATACCTTATCACTAATACCTGGACTTGGTGGAGTAAAACGCGACAGGGTATGGTCGCAATCTGACTATTTTGACAGCCCTGATACTTTCTTCAAATTTCCCGATCGTACTATTAAGGGCAGGTTTGTTTTTAGACGGCTATACGTTGATACTGCTGGCAGAGTGTCTATTTCTTCCAATGGTAGTAGGCTTACGAGTCATTTTATATATCCTGGAAAGGCTGATGCAAACAGCCTGGGCTTACTTTCAGCCAAATATGGAGGGAACGTTTTCAGGGATGATTCACCATTTGACACCAAGTGTGAAGATTTAGATACTGGATGGTATACGATAGTCAGTGTTTTACCTAAAATGGACTGTAAGGCACGTGATCATCTAATTTCTTCAACCATCAGGGCAAACTATATTGAAGTGACTCCGTCCAACTTTAACTATGCCCGTAAAGCACATTTGGTTGAGAATCTTACTCCGTTATTGAACAAGGATTATACTGGAAGCCTTATGAGCGGAAGAACGTATCATTTGCCTTTGGGATACCTGGATTGTGTACCAGATAGCCCCGCCCATTATCCTTTTGCCTGCCCTACTGGTTCACAGGAGTTTGCATACTACGTTTTTAAAGTGGCACAAACATCTTACATAGAACTAAGGGCGGAGCACGCTACCGGCGTTCATCTTTTTCCTTATAACATACAGCTGGACTCAGGTAAATTTAACCAGCTATCTAACGCTCTAGAGCCTTGCCGCAGCCGAAACAAGTATTGCAATGTTGTACCAGGTGTTTATACCATGGTCGTCAATGGTTATGCGAGGAGCTTCGTTAAGCCTGGTATTACATTGAGTCCATCACTGAAAACACCTAACGATGTCTTGAGCAATAGTATGGACATGGGAGCTGTTTCAGGAGTCAAGCTTAGCAGTACAGCACAAGTGGGATGCAGAATTGGCTATGATCCTACTGACTACCCAACAACACTTAGGCGTAACTACGGTGCAAGTTTGGAAACAAAGAAGATAAGTGGAGCAACTTATGCCGGCGACCAATTTGGCAACATCTGGTTTACTTTCACTATTAAAGACCCGGGTGAAGTTTCTGTTAGCATACGTTCCTTAAAAGGACTGTTGCCTACCACGGTACCCATGGTGGTATATGAAGCACCCACCGGACAAGCCATTAGGTTTGACTCATTATCCCTTTTAGGCATCTTAGATTCTACTGAAGAGCAGGGCCTGATACCCGTGGCCATTAGTACAGGTGACACACTTACTTTTAATAGAGGGAGCTGCAAGGAAACGAGGTACTATGTTTTAGTACCGGCAGTGAGCAATGTAAACAGACCCAATAATGAGGTACAACTGGCAGTTGATTTCACCTCAGTAGGTAGCGAACGCGACTTAAGTGATTTTTGCGAGAATGCTAAAACGATTAAACTGGGAGACGATGATGCGGGCCAACAGTCGGTCAATATTGCCTGTCATACCATTGGAGGGAATTATGGTGAAGACGGTTCTAATTTGAGCTGTTTAGGACGGAAAAATGACATTAAAACAAGTTGGGTAAAACTCAAATTAAATGGCCCCAATGTAAATGACCTTACGCTTACGCTCAGTGAGAACACCACTGCATTGCCTCAGGAAATTAGTTTTAGGGTTTTAGAAGGAACTTGTGGCATAATGACACCAGGGCATTGTTTCTCTGAAGTAACAGGGGGCTATAAACTGGATTGCATGCCCAATCAGGCTTACTACATACAAATCAGTGCACCAGCAGATGCCTTTGGAACAATAGAAGTTGATGCAAGTACCAGGATTACCAAAAATCAGTTTTGCAACTCTACTTATGGAAAGGGGATCAGAGCTGATTTTGAAGCAGATATGGGCTGTTATCCAGGCGATAGCATTCAATTAAAAATTATCGGCACCCAGGGCGACAGTATTCGTCATGAGTGGATTATTGATTCAGGTAATACAATTCACTCTGTGTCTCCAATTCTACAACTTGATGGCAGGCCGTTTGGAGACAAGTTTCATGTGAAATTAATTACAAGCACTCTTGACAGTAGTGAGACTGATACCATTGAACAATGGATATTCAAAGAGGAAAGGCCAAGTTTTTATGCTGGCGACAGCATTATTGGAGGATGCCTTACAGAGTTAATCACTAAGCCGGAGTTGAATTTTGTACCCGATGCAATCGAGTGGTATCCTCAGCATTTATTTGAGCAGAACGACTTGGTAAATAGCAAAGTTGTACTGGACGACTTCGGAGCGTTTGACCTTATAGCCAGGGTATATTATGGTGATTGCGAATATCAGGATACGCTTGTTGTGTTAAATGAAAGTACTAAGGATTCCATTACTCAGTTGAGTGTATGTCCTGATGATTCCATTGGTGTTTCTCATTTTAGAAATAGCTCTGTGTTCCGTTGGGAAAACAGCAGCGAGGACGAAGAACGCTACTTTTCTTCAGCAGGTACATATACCCTTACCACGGGAGAAAACGATGGCTGCTTGAGTAATTTCATATACCATGTTGATGCGCTACCACCTTTTCCTTATCAAGTCGATGATGACTTGATTTGTTTAGGGCAGAAGGCGAGTATTTTCTATCCCGCAGGAGAAGACTATACCTTCCAATGGAAGAGTGGCGAAACCAGTTCTTACAAGTACATCAACGCGGTGGGCGAACACTTGGTGCAAATTACAGGCCCAAATGGATGCACTGTAACTGACACCGTGAGAGTGGATTCGGAGGATTTTCTCAGAGCTAGCTTGCGAGATAGTTTTGCATGCGAAGGGCCTGTAAGCCTGGATCCTGGGATAGATGATGCTCGTTATGTATGGAACACCGGCGATACTTCTCAAGTAATTGAAGTGTCTAACAACGGCACCTATTCAGTGAAGATTGAGAAGGAGGGGTGCGAGTTTTCTGCGCAGGCAAAGATTGCCATCACCGAAATGAGGAAACTCGTTTTTAACGATACTTTGGCATGTGCGTCTCATATAGTGGTTCAAAAGCCCTCAGATCTCAATTTCCACTACGAATGGCTCAATACCGGTAGAACAGGTCCCCAACAAAGCATAAGTAAGACCGGGACGCAGGTGGTACGAGTAAAAGACGGGCATTGCGTTCGTGATTTCCACTTTCACCTTAAACTGATTAGATATCCAGTAATCAATTTAGGAGACGATTATTTCTCATGTCTGCCTTTTGAAGATACTCTTCAAGTGGATTCAGCCAATTCAGTACTGTGGAGTACAGGTTCTACGAGTCAATCGATAATTGTGTCTGATACAGGTTTGTATTCAGTAAAGGCTACCAATGGTGAAGGATGTGAAGTTTCCAGTTCCATTCACATTGGCTTGAAGGAAAATTGCTTCGAGGGATTAAAGATTCCCAATGTTTTTACACCTTTCGTTCAGGATGGTAGCAACGACGCTTTTAAACCAATATCGCAACCTCTTGAAGAGTTCCATATGACCATTTTCAACCGCTGGGGGCAACGGATATACGAAACCGATCATCAAGGGGAAGGATGGGATGGCACCATAGGCGGAACATTGGGGAATGCCGGTGTGTATTATTACGTAATTGAATACAAACCTTATGGAGAAGCAGCAGGGCAGGTCCATGGCTCAGTTACGCTCGTTCGATAATGCTTGCTCAAACCAATTGTAGGAGTTGGCAGACGCTGTACAGTGTTTAATGCTTTGCCAAGCTTATTGCCTAAAACCCTTGAGTTTTTGCAAGTCACTGCCAAATTCAAGTTGTTCTTCGATAATGGCAATGGTATTTCGCGCCTGGGAGAGAGGATGCTGAGGGAACTCAATGTCATAGGCAGGCTCCTCAGAACAATTCATGAGAAAACCACCAGTCAAATTGGTATCATAGGGATCGGTCGACCAGTTTTCATATCCACCTTCACCAACCGATATAGTGCCTTTCTTCAGCATTCTATTGGCAACCACGGCTTCTCTAATTCCCGTAACTTCTCTTTCAGCCGCTTGTATTTTAAGTACATAGCTGCAGTGGCTAAAGGGAATGGTTAACGATACCAGATAGGTGATGGCCTGTGCTTCCTGTTGAAATTTGAATACTGTTTTAATGGCTTTATAGCCTTTAAGTGTGATGAAATCCACCTGTATCAGTCCACCATTGTTTTTGCTAAGTTGGGTTCGGTAAAAGGCCCTCAGTGCATGAATGTCCGACATGGTTGGAATATCGGGCACCACTGCAAAGAAATTGGTTGACAGGGCCATAGTGCTTTCCGGATTGATCCACTGCTTAACATTGGCATCGCTCTTTACTTGTTCCCAACCAAAATCAGGTAAAGTGATGGAGTCAATAGTGCCTTTTTTCTTGCCAAATAGGTTGAACACAATGCTTTATTTGAGATTCTCTATGGGGGAGATAAAAGTACTTTCTAGAATTCTTTGTGCTGGTCATATTTCAATTGAATTTTCTCCAGGCACAAATTTCCAATACTTCCCTCATGGCTATGGTTTACTGTTTTTTCAGGATTAAAGTTCCCTTCCAGTATCTGTTTGCCAAGTTTTTGGTAAGCGTCTCTAAAACTCATTCCGGCTGTTACGAGCCTGTTTACCTCTTCCACACTGTACAAGTAATCGTATATAGGGTTTTCTAAGACACAAGAATTTACCTGTATATGTTGAAGCATAAAGTCGCAGACTTCCAAATTGTCCTTTACTGTATCAATTCCTTGTACCAAACTTTCTTTGAGCAACTGGAGATCACGATGGTAACCGGAACTCAAGTTGCTTGTAATGAGTCCAATTTCTGCCGGAAGGTTTTGAATCTTATTGCTTTTGGCCCTAAGAAGTTCAAAAACATCAGGATTTTGTTTGTGGGGCATGATGCTACTACCAGTAGTGAGTTCCTTTGGAAAGGAAATGAAGCCAAAATTTTGACTCATATACAGACATAGGTCAGATGATAGTTTGCCTATGGTACCAGAAACAGATGATAAGGCAAAGGCCATGGTTTTCTCTAGCTTTCCACGACTCATTTGCGCAGCCACAACGTTGTATTTGAGTACACTAAAACCAAGGAGCTCTGTGGTCATGGTTCGGTTTATGGGAAAGGAGCTTCCATATCCCGCTGCAGAACCTAAGGGGTTTTGATCTGCTACTTCGAAGGCTGCTTTAAGCAATATAAGGTCATCAATAAGGCTTTCTGCATAGGCGCTGAACCACAGGCCAAAAGAAGAAGGCATAGCCACTTGCATATGGGTGTATCCGGGGATTAAAACATCCCTATGCGTATTGGCCAGCCCCATAAGCGTTTGAAAAAGTTGTTCTATCAAAGCCCTTATCGCTTTAATTTCTTCTTTCACGTATAAATGAAGAGCTACCAGCACTTGATCATTGCGTGAGCGGGCAGTATGGATTTTCTTGCCCGCGTCTCCAATCCGCTGTACGAGTTCATGTTCAAGTTTGCTATGTACATCTTCAAAGGGTGGCTCAATGCTAAAAGTGCCTTCCGCAACTTCTTTATCAAGCAACTCAAGTACGTTTAGAATTTGCTCTAGTTCTTCAACAGTAAGGAGGCCAATATGCTCAAGCATGGTAGCATGCGCTCCACTGGCTTTAATATCGTGTTTTGCTAATTTCAAGTCTAAAATGTGGTCCTGGCCCGTTGTAAAGCGGTCTACCAGACTGTGGGTGTCAAATCCTTTGTCCCAGATTTTCATATGAGTTGAGTTAAATTAGATGATTTCTTCCAATAGCTTTATAAAGCCTGTTATGCCTTCGTCTACTTCGCTTAGGTAGATGTATTCATCGGCCTGATGAGACCTCTTGGATTCGCCCGGTCCTATCTTTATGGATGAACAAGTCAACAGTACTTGGTCGGAAAGCGTGGACGAGCCAAAACAGGATAGGCCAAGGCGCTTACCAGCTACCACAATGGGGTGGGAGGGGCTAATACTTGAGGGTGTGTTTCTAAAAGAGCGTGCTTTAAAGGTACTTTGGGTATGGGTATCCAGATAGTGAAAAACATCCTCCAGGCTGTACAACTCGTTTACCCTTACATCTACAACGAAGTGGCAGTTGCCAGGAACCACATTGTGCTGTGAACCCGCTTCTATTTGAGTTATGCTGATGCTCACTTCGTTGAGTGTCTCACTAGACAGGGGGAATGCACATTGCCTAAGCCACTCAATGTCCTTTATTGCCTTATAAATGGCATTTTCAGAGTTTTTATGGGCAGCATGTCCTGCCAATCCCTGAGCATCGGCGTCAATTACAAGAAGTCCTTTTTCGGCAATTGCCATTTGCATTCCGGTAGGTTCCGACACAATGGCAAAGTCTATGGTAGGGAGTCTTGGTAAAAGGCTTTCGAGGCCATTGGAACCACCGTTTTCTTCTTCAGCAGAAGCTGCAAGTACCAGATTGTACTTTAATTGTTCCCTTTTATGAAACATAACAAATGTTGCAAGCAGAGATACGAGACATCCGCCGGCATCGTTGCTGCCAAGCCCGAAGAGTTTTCCTTCTTCAATTTGCGCTGAAAAAGGGGGACGGGTATAGGCTGAATTAGGGCGTACCGTATCGTGATGGGAGTTGAGTAAAATGCTTGGCTTGTTGGGGTTAAAGTATTTATTAGTGGCCCAAATGTTATTTTTTATGCGGTGAGTTACCACATCAAATGCCTTCAACCACTGTTCTATAAGCGCAGCACTCTGCTCCTCCTGCCCGGAATAGGAAGGGGTTTCAATAAGTGATTTGAGAAGGTCAATAGCCTTAAGTGAAACTGTGTGAAGCATGCATTGTGGTTATTGAGTGATACGGGTTTTTCCAATTGATACATGATGTACCCCATTTCGGAGCGCATGAAAGCTGTTTTCGAGTTTGGGTAGCATGCCGCCATAAATGCTCCCTTTTGCTTTGTATGTTCTGTATTCGTTCTCGTTTATTGAATCGAGAAATGAATCGTGTTGCCCTAAATGCCTCATTACCCCGGGTTTGTCAAAAGCATATTCCAGAGCTGTCTCGTAGGTACCACTTAGTGCAATGGCCAGGGCGGAAGCAATACTGTCTGCGTTGGTATTGAGCAACTGACCTTTTCCATTATGACTTATCGCACAGAAAACCGGACTTAAGCGTGCATTGAGTAGTTGCCTTAACAACTCTGTATTTACACAACAAATGTCTCCAACCCATCCGTAGTCAATGGGCTTTTTGGGACGTATTGTTGCTTCAATACTATTGCCGTCAGCTCCGGAAAGCCCCAGCGCATCACAACCTAGTTTCTGAAGTTGGGCAACGATATTTTTGTTAATCAGCCCTCCATATACCATGGTCATTACATCCATGGCCTCTCCGGTTGTTATTCGTCTGCCTTCTCTCATCAAGGTTTCAATTCCCATTTTTCTGCAGGTTTTAGTGGCAATGTTGCCTCCTCCATGTACCAGGATTTTCTTACCTGATGTAAGGGAGAATCTCACCAGAAACTGTTTAAGTTTGGCTGGCTCATTGACGATATCTCCTCCAATTTTTAGAATGTTGATTTTATCCATTTTCCAAAATGCTTTGCAGAACTGCCTGTGCAGCATAAATTCTGTTGTTGGCTTGTTGAAGCACCAGAGATTGTGGACCGTCCAGCACTTCGTCTGTCACAACCACGTTACGCCTTACAGGTAGGCAGTGCATGAACTTTCCTTCTGGCGCCAGAGCCATTTTGTTATGGTTTAGGGTCCAATCTTGATGTCTATGAGAAACACTACCGTAGTTCTTGTAGCCTGACCAGTTTTTGGCGTAAATGAAATCAGCGTTTTTAAGTGCTATGTCCTGTTCATATTCTATATGGATGCCATGGGTAAATTCGGAGGCCAGCTCTAGACCAGGCGGGTGGCTAAGCACCAAATCAACCTGCGCATTCTGTAACCATTGCAGTGTAGAGTTTGCCACTGCTTGAGGGAGGGCCTTGGGATGAGGGGCCCATGTAACAACCACCTTGGGCCTTTTTCTCAGTTTGTGTTCCTCAATGGTAAGTAGGTCGGCCAGCGACTGGAGTGGATGCAGGGTAGCACTTTCTAAGGAAATAACCGGCACCCGGGAGTATTTAATAAAAGTACTCAGGAAATACTCCTGATAGTCCCATTCTCTATTTTGTAAGGAAGCAAAGGTTCTGAGACCAATAACATCACAATACTGCGAAATGACCCCGGCAGCTTCCTTTATGTGCTCTTGACCTTTTCCATTCATTATTGCGCCTTCTTCCAGTTCCAGTGTCCATCCCTCGTTGTTTAGGTTCATCACCACCACATCCATTCCAAGGTTGGTAGCAGCCTTTTGAGTACTGAGTCTGGTACGTAAACTGGGGTTGAGAAAAATAAGCCCCAGTGTTTTGTTGGTGCCCAGTGTTTTGTGGGCAAATGGTTGCTTTTTGGCTTTAAGGGCCTTTTCAACCATTACATTGAGTCCGGGCGTGTCCGATAAGCATGTAAAGTTTTTCATTTTCAACTATTGGTGAGTACAGTACTAAGCGCTGCTATAAAGGGTTTCAGGTGATCAATGCTTATGTTTAAAGGAGGTAGAATTCTGAGAACCTTAGGATTAGAAGAGGCGCCCGTGAGTATGTTGTATTCATGAAGAAGGCTGAGTCTTTCAGGTTTAACAGCTTTATCTGTTTCAATGCCTAACATTAGCCCCATTCCTTTCACCTTAATTACCTCCGGAATGTTTTCCAGAGCATTTTTAAGCCATTGGCCTACGATATGGGCATTCAATAAAAGATGTTCTTCTTCAATTGTTTCAAGTACCGCACAACCAGCAGCACAGGCGAGATGGTTTCCGCCAAAAGTTGTACCCAACATACCTAAAGAGGCCTGCACCTGCTGATGAATAAGTACCCCAGCCATAGGAAATCCATTGCCCATTCCTTTGGCTACGGTAACTATGTCAGCTTCAATGTCCGCATGCTGATGTGCGAAAAATGCCCCCGTTCTGCCGTAACCGCTTTGTATTTCATCAAGTATTAGCAAGGCGCCGTTCTGCCTACAGTTGAGTGAGAGAAACTGCAGGAACTCAGCGCTGGGCATATCTAATCCACCCACACCTTGTATGCCCTCCACAATAACGGCGGCAGCCTCATTGCTGGCCAAGGCTTTTTCTGCCGCAGCAAAGTCATTAAGTTCCAGCATTTGAACGTAAAAGTTGCTTTGATTGATTGGCGCTGAAATGCAATTGTCAGTTACGTTTAAGGCCGCGGCAGTACGCCCATGAAAGCTGTTTTTAAAAGCGATCACCATTCGTTTATTGGTATGGAATGAAGCCAGTTTCAGGGCGTTTTCGTTGGCTTCAGCTCCGCTATTGCACAGAAATAGCTGATGTTCTGTGTACCCGCTTTGCTCACCTAACAGGTTGGCGAGCTTTTCCTGAACAGGAATGTTTACCGAGTTTGAATAGAAGCCCAAACGGCTGAGTTGCTCCTGAAGGCGTTTTAAATAATGTGGATGACCATGGCCAATAGATATAACACCATGACCACCATACAGATCCAGGTATTGGGTCCCCTTTGAGTCATATAGATAACATCCATTGCCTTTAACAGGAGTTATATCAAATCGTGGATATACATTGAATAAGTCCATAGTGCTAGCGTTTAGTTTTAGAAGTAGTTCGCTTTGAATTGAAGTCCTGTAGTTTCAGCAAGGCCTAGTATAATGTTCATGTTTTGCACAGCCTGACCAGCTGCCCCTTTCAAAAGGTTGTCAATCACAGTTGTGATTAAGACTTTACCCTCTATTTGTTGTATTTGCAAAAGCCCGTAATTGGTATTCACTACCTGTTTTAGGTGTAGCGTCTTAGTGAGTACTTTTATAAAAGGTGAGCGATCATAATAGTCTTTGTACAGGTTGATGAGTTCTCGTTCATTTAAGTCCGTATAGGTATAGGCGCTTGCCAAAATGCCTCTACTAAAATTGCCTCGCTGTGGGATAAAGTGAATGTTGTGTGAGAAATCAGGTTGTGCCTGATGGATGCTTTCAATTATTTCATCGAGATGCTGATGGCTAAAGGGCTTATAAATGCTTATGTTATTATCTCTCCAGCTGAAGTGAGTTGTTTCTGAAAGAGATTTACCTGCTCCTGTGGCACCTGTGGTAGCGTTTATATGAACATCGGATTGCAACAGGTTGTGAGCCGCCAAGGGTAAAAGTGCTAGCTGAATGGCCGTAGCAAAACAACCTGGGTTAGCAATGCACTGGGCTTTGCTAATGGTAGTATGATTGAGTTCAGGAAGTCCGTATATAAATGCCTTCTCACCAAAATCCGAATGTTTGCCCAATCTGAAATCCCTACTTAAATCAATGATTCGTGAGTGTGCGGAAATGCCATGTGTTCTTAAAAAGCCTGTAGATTGACCGTGCCCAAGGCATAAGAACAATACATCTACCTCAGGGCTAATGTTTGTACTGAACCGAACCTGATCATGCTCAAAAAGATCCTGATGTACTACTGATATAGGAGTGCCGGGTTGGCTATGGCTATATACAAAATTCACCTCCACTTCGGGATGATGCAGCAGTATTCTTAGCAGTTCTCCGGCAACATATCCGCTGCCACCTACAATGCCAACTTGTATCATATAAAGGATTTTAAACTTCCGTTTACAGAATGATTGATCTTCATAGCGTTTGATAAGATCTTGGTAAAGCCACGCACATCTTCTCCATTCCATTGTGAGTGTGCTTCACCATAAAGCCCAAAATCTGATTGCATAAGGTCATTGGGAGACTCTATTCCAACTACTTCAAAACGATAGGGTAGAAGCTTTATAGCCACTTTTCCTGAAACGGTGCTTTGTGAAGAAGAAAGAAAGCCCTCGATATCGCGCATAACCGGGTCAAAAAATTGAGCTTCGTGCAGAAACATGCCATACCAATCTGCCAGCTGCTGTTTCCAATGCAGTTGCCATTTGCTCAAGGTGTGCTTTTCCAGAGCATGATGCGCTTTAATAATGATATGGGCGGCGGCAGCTTCAAATCCTACCCGCCCTTTGATTCCGATAATCGTGTCGCCCACATGTGTATCGCGGCCAATGGCATACTTTGATGCCTTTTGGTCAAGCTCCAAAATGGCATCAACGGGCGCGATTATATCATTGTTTAAACCTTGCAGTTCCCCTTTTTTGAAATGCAATTGCACAATTTCAGGAGCTTCTTTTTTCAATTGACTTGGATAGGCTTCCTCTGGCAACTGTTGGTGTGATGTAAGTGTTTCTGCACCACCAATGCTGGTTCCCCATAAGCCTTTGTTAATGGAGTACTGTGCTTTTTGCCAGTTGATGTCAACTCCATGGGATTTCAGAAAGTCAATTTCCTGTGACCGAGAAACCTGTAGGTCTCGGATGGGACTTAAGATCTCTATATCAGGAATGAGCAAGCGGAAAACCAGATCAAAGCGAACTTGATCGTTACCAGCACCTGTACTTCCATGAGCAATGTATTGAACACCAAGTCGGCGCGCTTCTCTGGCCAATGCCACGGCCTGATGAAGTCGTTCGGCACTGACAGACAAGGGATAGTTACCATTTTTCAAAATGTTGCCATAGATCAGAAAGCGAACAATTTGCTCGTAGTAAACCTGAGTCTCTTCTAGTGTTTGATGGCTTTCAGCGCCCAGGTAATGGGCCTTTTCTTCAATAGACTCAAGTTCTCGAGGGCTGAATCCACCGGTGTTTACCAAGGCAGAGTGTACTTCGAGTCCCTTTTCATGCTTTAGATATTTTACACAATAGGAAGTATCTAAACCTCCACTAAATGCGAGTAGTACTTTTTGCTTCATTCGTTTTGCTTGGGGATGTAATCGTTATGTATTGGCTTTCACATTGCTCGAGGCTTCTGGCAGTGCCACCGTCGTTTCACCGCTGGAGTTCTTCTCATTAATCTGCTTTAGGTCGCAGACCATACCGGTGCATAGACATAAAGTGCGATTTGTGCGCTGTAGAACGTCATAGTTCACGCAGGTTTGACAGCCTTGCCAAAAGGCTTCTTCCTGAGTTAGTTCTTCAAATGCCGCAGGGCTGTACCCGAGACTTAAGTTGATTTTCATAACAGCCATGCTGGTGGTGATTCCAAACAATTTGGCATCCGGGTATAATTTTTTACTCAAATGGAAAGCGGCCGTTTTAAGTGCCTTGGCCAATCCAGTTTTCCTGTGTTCAGGATGAACAATAAGGCCCGAGTTGGCAACATACTTTTTGCCTTCCCAGCTTTCTATGTAGCAAAAACCAGTTACTTGCTGTTGGTGTAAAGAGATTACGGCCTGCCCCTCGTCCATCTTTTTGATGACGTAAGCAGGGTCTCTTTTTGCGATGCCCGTGCCACGAACCTTTGCAGCATCATTAATCATTTTGCAAATGGTACTGGCGTGTGAGTGGTGACTTTTATTAGCCACCATAACAATGGATTTCATTGTTAAAAATGATCTTAAAAATGAGGAATAAGTAAATCAGGGTATATCGGAGAAGGGCAGAGCGCATAGCCCTACCAAAAAAAAATTACGCCAACAGGCGCCTATTGCTCCTTGAAGTTCTTATCAAGGTGCTTAGCCAACTTCCTTCTGAGAAAAGGAGTGTAATGGTGGCGATATGTGCTGCAATGCTATGCACGTGCGGCAAATGTAGAGTAGGATCGCAGGTTTGAGAAATAGAAACATGAAAAAAGTGAAAGTTTCACTCATGGACAGAATAAGCCGAATTATGGCCTTAGTCTTAAAGGCTATGCTACTTTTCTTGGGTTTGTTTAGCCTTATGGGGCTCCGGAGATGAAATAAGGCCTTTTGCTGCCAGTATGTTTGTTACCTGAAGCAACTCTTTTTCAAGGTGGTCAATATTGTTGACTGACGGTTTTGTGGTTTCGTACTGCACGAATACCGAGTTTATCGCCTCTTGGATGTTAAGAGCTTTTAGTTCTTTCTTGAGCTGTTTAAATTTCTTTTTTGGCAAGTTTGGATATTCCACTATGAAATGAAATTGTAAACACTTACGATTTTCATAGTCTATATCTGCATAGATATTAAAACCTGCTAGTTGTGAGTATTTAATCTCTTCAAAGAAAGTCCACTTATTTCCTGTGATGCAGGAAGTAAAGCCAAGCATGTGTAGCTCGTTGAATGGAAACTTAGAATACGCTTTTTGACGAGCCTTGTCATTTTTAGACCATTCTATATACGCCGCAGTAAATGTGAAAACGGGAAATAAAATACTGCTTACCAGGAAGGTGATTAATGCAAATTGTATGTCAAAATGCCATTCACCCAATATGTAACTAACAAGTAGATAGAGAATTAGCGCAAAAGAGGAAAATGTCAGGGAAGCTACTTTCAATAAGAAGGGAGTTACATCCTTGTTCAGGTTCCAAAACGATTTCAGCTGAGAGGTGCCCATTGATTCCTCCAATAGCTATTCTACTTTTCTGGCTACCAGTACCAAATCCTGAACATTGCCGTCAGGTACCGGGAGGGGCACCAGACCCACGTGCAATAGCTTAAAACCGTTCATTTCCAAAGCCGGAACTAAATATTCTGCTTCATGATAATGCATAAAGAGTGCCTCTGTTTTTTCAGTTTTCGAAGTCATCCATCTGGACTTGGAGTAGTCATCTTCCATGGTACTTATGTACAGAAGTCCATTCTTGTTTAAACGATTTGTGGCATCTGCAATAAATTGTAAAGCCTCTTCTTTTGACAAATAAGGAAAACCAAAGGCGCAGAGGATGCCGTCGAATACTTCTTCTAATTGTCCTATGGCTCTACAATCGAGCAAATCAAATTGGACATCAGGCACATTGGTCCTTGCCAATTTTAACATGGAAGGTGCCAGGTCAGTGGCCAATACCTGTAAGTCACTGCGTTTTTCCATCAGGTAACGGGTCACATTTCCTGGGCCACAAGCCAACTCCAACACAGTTCCTTTCTTAGGGAGCTCTGAGGAGAACAGGTTTAATGACTCGGCATATGCGCTCACATCCATGTACTTTTCCTGATATACCTGAGCTGCCTTGTCAAAGACGCTAACGGCCATAGCCGTTTTGTCCCTTGATGTTTGGGATGTCATAGCCTCCAGTTCTTATTCAATGACTATTTGGCTCTTTGCCTCTATACTCATGCGCTCGTCAAAGCTAAAAGTGATGTATTGGGTTTCGCCCTTGTCAGCCTTTATGGATGTTGTTGTTCTACCTGACTCCAAGCCCTTTTTGGTAAAAACTGTGGCCTTCAGTTTTTGTTCGATAGGCTCGTTAAACACCATGTAAAGTACAAGAACATTGTCTTTTCCGCCCTCAGGGCCGTTTTTAATCTTAAAAGTTCCGGTACTTATTTCCTTGGCCTGCAAGGCTTCTGACAATTGTATTTCACATTCCAGTGCTCTTTCAACGCCTTCTGATACACCTTCTACAAATTCAGTGGCCGACTTACCTACCATTTCTCCTCCTTGATTGATAGTGTCTTTAGCTTGTTTTTTAACACGATTGCAAGCACCCAGTAAAAGTGTGGTGACTAGCACTGTATAAAAAAGGTATTTCATAGTCTTACTTTAAAATAGGCCTTGCCAAAAATAGTGTGCTCTTCTATAGCGAAGCCAGGATCTTATTCTGCTGGTTTAAAGGAATGTTGTTTCGGCCGATTTAATGGCTTGGGCGGTAAGTTGAGTTAAAAGTTCGTAGGCATGAGCTATACAATCATTTACGGGCTTTCTCAGGCTCTGTATGGATGCAATTTTTTCCAAACCAATAGTCTTAGCCTGTTCGTGACTAATGTCCTTTTGGCCACAGAATGCCCATACCGGGACCTTTGCCTCCTGAGCCTTCTGCGCAACACCAAAGACTACCTTTCCATGTAAGGTTTGAGCGTCAATTTTTCCTTCTCCTGTAATCACCAGATCGGCTCGGGTCAGATGTTCTTTAAATTGGTATAGTGTCAAGAGACTTTCTATTCCGGATTGTATAGAAACGTTCATATAGGCCATAATGACGGCGCCAACACCTCCAGCAGCACCGATGCCTGATATGCTCTCAAGGTCCTTTCCTGTTTGATGACGTATTACATGTAACAGGTTTTCCATCCCCTTGTCAAGTAGCTCTATATCATGACTGGAAGCACCTTTTTGGGAAGCAAATACCTGAGCAGCCCCCTGTTTTCCTAAAAGCTTGTTGCTTACATCTGTGTGTATTTCTATTGGGATTTTCGACACTTCATGAGGCACTTCAATAGTTTCAACCTTTGCCAGATTTTTTCCAATAGGGGAGAGCTGCCTGCCTTCAAAATCAATGAATCGGAAACCAAGGGCTTCAGCCAGGCCGATGCCACCATCATTTGTAGCACTGCCACCTACCCAAAGGTGTATTTTTTTTGCCCCTTTTTCAATGGCATGCATCATCAATTCACCAGTGCCCAAAGTGCTGGTATACAGTGGGTTTCTGTCCTTTTTTAATAGCAGGTTGAGTCCGCTGGCCTGAGCCATTTCTATATGAGCTTCTCCTTCGCAAAAGGCATAAGTACACTCAATGGGTTGGAATGTTGGGCCGCTAACTTTTAAGTACTGTGGCTTTAGATCTAACACTTTACCAAGGGCCTTTAGAGAGCCTTCACCACCGTCAGCCATAGGCATCAATTGTATATCAACTGTTGGCTGTATATGGTGTATACCGGCTTCTATGGCCTTACATGCTTCCAAAGCGCTCAAAGAACCCTTGAACTTATCAGTGCACACCAGTATACGCATAGTAGGTTTTAGCTCATAACAAACATAAAGCACCTACCTGTTTACCAGAAGAAAGTTTGAATGGCGAAAAGAAAGCTTATGCAGTGGCGGTGGCCCGGGCCTGTGACTTGGTCTCAAGCTCTTTCTTTTTCATTTCGCGCTGAATTTGCTTTACGGTTTGGGTTTCACCGTTTGGGCTCCATCCCGGAGGTCCAAAAATGTACATAAAGCCTTCATAGAAGTTTTTGGCTTTTTTTACGTCCTGCCAAATGGCTTTGTACTCATGGCTCACAATTACAAATGGATTGTACGACTTGGGATCATGAACTACACCGTGCTGAATTTCTATATCCTCATCATACTCTTTCCAGGTGCCAAATATTTTGTCAAACATATTGAGGTAACCTCCATGGTTTTTGTCAAGGTATTCGGGGTTCTTGGCATGGTGTACCTGATGCTGAGTGTGGGTATTGAGAAACTTTTCAAGAAAGCCTAGCTTAGGTACATACTTGGTGTGCAGCTGGAATTGCCAAAGTGCTTCAATACCCAGGCATACGAGCACCATTTCAGGGTGGAAACCAATGGCAGGGAGCCACATGTAAAAGAGCGGCTTGTAAAGGAGGGTAAACCAGCCGTTGCGAATGCCTGTACCGAAATTGTAGTGGTTGGATGAGTGGTGCACAATATGCGCAGCCCACATGAAGCGCACTGTGTGGTTGAACCTATGCAGCCAATAGTAACTAAAGTCGTCCAAAAACTGACAAATCAACCATACGTACCAGGCCCAGCCAAAAGACTCGTAGCCCATGATATTGGTTCTTACTCCATTTACTTCAGGATTGAATATTTCAAACACGGCAAAGAAGATGGCTGCTGCTGATATAAATTGAATTAAGGGACTTATAAGAGTTGCGCCTAAACCCATGGCACTACTGGCCAAAAGATCTTTCCAGTGGTACAGATCTTTGTTGTCATGGGTTTTACTGTAGGAGAGTTCAAGTAATATGAGCGCTATAAAACAAGGGGTTCCCCACACTAAGGGGTTCACAAATTCAAGATTCATTTACTCAGACCGTTTATTTGAATACACATCAAAGATTTCGCCATTTCGTCCTGTTCTTTGAATAGTATGCACATCGATTTCAAGCTGCGAAATGAGCTAAAAATCTTCAAAATGCCAAAGTATTGGCTCAGTTTTCACCTATAATGTCCCATTTTTTTAACTTGTTGAGCCTTTCCACTTTATAGTTTAAGCAACCCGGGCAATGGCGTTCAGACTATTTTCCATTCGGTGGTGAGGACGTGAATCAACTTAGTTTACAGAAGTGTGCACTTTTAGAGGGGCTTCGTCTACTGGAAGGGCATTTTAAATTTATCCGGATGGCTGTTTTTTAGGAAGTGCTTTAAGCCATCAAAGTTCTGGGTTCCCAGTTCGTACAGGCGCACCTTCTTCTCAGGAAATTTCATTGTTATAAAGGGGTGGCTGGCCATGCCTATAGGCTGCTCACCCAAAATATGCCAGTGCTTAAGGTCTTTAAAATAATAGACACGTTCTCTATTCAAACTAAGGTATCGTTTGAGTACGTAGTTGTCGTAAATTTTGGTTTCCACCCGAAACAGCCACATTAAACCGGGGGTAAGAAAAAAAGCAATAGTGGCAAAAACTGCCTGACTTATGTCATTGGCATCGGTATAATCAAGTTGGGTGAGAACGCCAATGCCATCCAACAGAAAAAAGACAAGAGGTATTAGTAGCATCAATAGATAGTAGAAAAAGCCCGGCTTGGAAATGGCAATTAACTGGGCACCTCTATTTTCACTATCAGTGAGTCTGTGTCTTTTTAAGTTCATTGTATTCATAGCTGGTTCTAAGGTACTGCTCGGCAGGGAATAAGGCCATGTAATGAATGCCATCTCAAGCGCCTTTCACTGCTTTTAACAAAGCTTAGGTAGGTGGAAGAGAAGTTTTCAATAATTAAATGAACATATTGCGCGCCAAATGTGTCTAAGACCTTTATGCAAGGATCAGGTATTGTAGTAGTGCTTCTTATTTTCTTGACCATTACGTGGTCTATTGACTATTACCTTTATCAAGGGGTACTTACTGCCATTAAGGATTGGGAGAAGCAAATAGGAGCTCAGTTGGTAAAATGGGGCTTCTGGATATTAAGTATTGGCTTACCGCTTACTACCCTAATAGGTTTTGTAGTACTAAGAGAACCGCCTAAAGCCTCCAGTTTTTCTGGGATTTTGGTCAATCTCAGTATCACCTTCATGGTTACCAAACTCGTTTTTCTGCTTTTCATTCTCGGAGAAGACATTTACCGGCTGTTTTATTGGGTGTACGATAAAGTAACCAGCAGCGGAGATGTTGCCATGCCTTCAAGGAGAAAGTTTGTAAGTCAGGTTGGTATTCTTACTGCAGCTGTTCCCTTTACAGCGTTCATCTATGGTATTACAAAAGGACGCTACAGATATACAGTGCGTAAAAAGACCTTGTATTTCAGCGATCTACCTGAGGCTTTTGACGGATTTACGATTACTCAAATATCTGATGTGCACTCTGGTAGCTTTGATGACAAGCAAGCTGTACAACGTGGAATTGATTTGATCAATGAGCAGAAATCAGATTTGTTTGTGTTTACAGGTGACCTTGTAAACTCAAGTGCCGACGAGTTTGATGACTACAGAGATTTGTTTGCTCAGGTAAGG
>ENA-OWNT01000150-OWNT01000150.1-seawater-metagenome-genome-assembly--contig:-NODE-150-length-204364-cov-45.091915_pt1 | contig 204364 bp, 197 predicted proteins | sample MGYA00238136_ERZ651165 | MGnify/ENA primary metagenome ERZ651165 (study PRJEB26861, sample SAMN08777766) | seawater metagenome | isolation source: coastal seawater | place: USA: Florida | collected...
CACGAGATCGTCGCGAACCTGCTCGGCGAGCGACCGGTGGAGCATCACGCGGCGCGTCGTGGTGCAGCGCTGGCCGGCGGTGCCCACCGCCCCGAACACCACGGCCCGCTTCACGAGCTCGAGGTCCGCGCTCTCGTCGACGATGATCGCGTTGTTGCCGCCGAGCTCCAGCAGGGACCGACCGAGACGCTGCGCGACGGCGGCGCCGACTGCGCCAAAGGCGGCGATCAGGCCGAGCACCGCCGCCTCGCCGGGCCACCACCGCCCCCCAGCCCACGCGCCATCGACCAACTCGGGGGGCTGGAGCACCGTCCCGTCGAAGCCAAGCTGCACGGTGTAACCAGGCGGGTCGAGTTGGTCGAATTCTTCTCGGGCCAGGAAGCTCGCCTGCACCCCCTGTGGCCCCACCGCAAGCCCAGGTGCTGAGAACCGCCGAACCGTTGGACCCGGGATTTCCAGGTCGAGCGCTCGATCGGCCAACACACCAAACGCACCCCCTGCAGCGGCGCATGCTTCATCCGAGAGGTTGGCGTCCCCCTCGGGCAGGCCCTCTGTGTTTCCGTCCGAGGTCGAGACCGAGTCGGTCGACGCTTCGTCCATCGGAGCCTCTGCGCAGCTCGCCTCGAGAAGCAAACCCAACACACTCAGGACACCCACCGGTGCGTTCGCTCGCCTCGGCTTCGGTGTCCCATCCATCCCGAAACCGATGCTAGCAGACTCGACAACGTCCGACCGCTGCGCCAGCTGCCGTCTCCTGGCTGATCGAGATTGACAGCACTGGCTGCGGCGGGGAGAGCCCGTCGCACGCAGACGTTTCCGTCGAGCGAATCTGGACGGTTGGTAGAATGAGTGTGGGTCCAATATGGTGGCACGTACTCGCTCTTGCGTTCTTTGGCTCGGGGCGGGGCTGCTCTTGGTGGCTTGCCAACGTCCTTCCCCCGCACCCGAGGTCCCGCCTGGGGAGGCGCCGCCGGCGTCCTCGAGTTCGTCGGCGTCGTCGTGCCCTGGGGGGATGCTGTGCGTATCGGGGCTGTCGGCGGACGGGGTCTGTCTGTATGACGACGGTGCGATCCCGACCGGTGGTGCGCAGTGTCGGGTTGGCCAAGCTGCTCAGGACTGCGGACCGGGACGATCCTGCCTCGTCGTTTCGCTCCCCGAGGGATCGATGGGTCTGTGCCAACAGACCTGCTCCGTGAGCGACGACCGGCCGGCGTGTGCCCCCGGTTGCTACAACCAGCTGTGCTCCGACCGCCTCGGGGTGTGTGCACGGCAGACTGGCGCGTGCAGGCCAGTGTCGTGTTCGAGCGACGCCGACTGTATCGGGCTCGAGGCGTGTGACTACCCTGGCCGCTCGCAGCCGGGCTTCCGTTGCAACACGAGCGTCGGTGCGTGCGAGCGTGATCGGTCACAGCCATGACCCAAGAAGAGGAAAGCGTATGAACGTTCGAACTTTGTTGACGTCTGGTGTCCTTCTCGCGCTTGGTGGATGCGCGAGTGAGGGGAGTTCGTCCGGGGATGGGGGCGGTGAGAGCAGCGGTGGAACGACGGGCACGACTACGACGTCACCCATCTCCACGACGACCATCGATCCGAGTACCAGCGGTGACACGACCGAAGGCTCGTCGGATGGTAGCGACAGCTCGTCGGATGGCGGTGAGAGCTCGTCGAGCAGCAGCGGTGGGATCGGAGGTTGTGGCGATGGGGCACTCGACGAAGGTGAAGATTGCGACGACGGTGGCGAGTCCGCGGCCTGCAACGCCGACTGTACGGTTGCCTCTTGTGGCGATGGTGTCGTGAACGAAACCGCGGGAGACGAGTGCGAAGATGGCAACACCGACGACTTCGACTTCTGCTCGAACACCTGTACGACTGCACCCGCGGTCGTGCTCGATGGGGTGCACATCCTCAACACCGACACCGGCGATCTCGACGGCGTGCCTCTACAGCACTTCGATGCCGCATCGGCCACGTGGTACCTGACGGGCCTCGAGATCCAGTCTGGAGCCTATCTGGGCATCGTCGGGTCCCGTGCCCTCACCGTGGAGGTCGACGGCACTGCCGAGATCGAGGGCATCATCGACGTCTCGGGTGGCGACGGAGGAACCCCGACCACGTCGGCTTCGGACTGCGATACGGCGGGCATCGGAGGCTTCGGCGGGCCCGGCGGTTTCGATGGCGGCGAAGGTGCTGGGTTGGGTGGCACGGGGACGGAGGATGGTGCGCCTGGCGAGGGCCCGGGCATGTCTCCTGCGACCGGAGGCGTGGCTTCCACCTCGTCCGGAGGTGCGTTCGTGGCCGCGGGGGGTGGCGGAGGAGGTCATACGGCGCAAGGAACGAACGCCGCAGACAACTCGGCCGCGGGTGTCGTGCCAGGTGTTGGTGGGGAGATGCACATGAGTCTTCCGCCGCTCATCGGGGGTGGAGGCGGCGGTGGTGGGAGCGTCGAGAAAGACGACGTCCCGGGCCTGTCCGAAGCCGATGACGAGGGGTCCGGCGGCGGTGGTGGTGGCGGTGCGATCGCCATTCACGCCACTGTCTCGCTCGCCGTCGCGGGAGCTATCGATGCGTCCGGCGGCGATGGTGGGGACGATGCCGAGTGCTTCGAGTCGCCTGGCCTCGGCGGTGGCGGTGCAGGGGGCTCCATCGAGCTCTCCTCGCCCGCGACCGATCTCGTCGGCGCCGACCTCGACGTCTCGGGCGGGTTCGGGGGCGTTTCGACGTTTGGTGGTGCCGAGTTGCTCCGCGGAGGCGACGGCGCCCCCGGAAACCTCTCCATCTCTGGAGCCCCGCCCGCCCACGACGTGTCGTGGTGCATTCTTCAGCATCCGCCCACGGCCTCCGTCATGCCCGGCGAGTCGTTCACGCTCTATGTGCGGCTTTACGCGGAGGGCCTCACTGACCTCACGGGGGCCACCGATCCGGATCCCCTCCTCATCGTGCAGTTGGGCTACGGGTCCGACGGTTCCGACCCGTCGTTGGGCCTTGGAGCACCATGGACGTTCGACACGGCGGACCCCAACCCGGGCTATGGCCCGGCCGCACCCGAGTACGGCGCGAACAACGATGAGTACTGGGGCGAATTGTCCATTCCGATCGCGGGCACCTACGACTACGCAGGGCGGGTCTCGGGCGACGGAGGGCTGACTTGGGTCTACTGCGACTTGGACGGCCTGGTCGAGGGCGGCTACACCCCGGACCAAGCGGGCCACGCCGAGGTCGGCCCGTAGCGCGCGGCTACGAGCCCGTCAGTCCGACCCCCGCGCGGCGGAACCCTCAAGACTGTACGAACGCTGTGCCCGAGCCGCTGGCGATCAAGCGGTCCGCTTCGTCGAACACGCGCAGATCGTAGTGGGTCAGCCTTCGTCCTCGTCGGACCTCTGTGGCCTCGGCAAACACGGCCCCGGGTCGGGCGACGGTGAGGAAGGCGAAGTTCACGTTCACGCCCGTCGAGGTTTCGACGTACGAGTTGCACGCTGCGGCAAAGGCCACGTCGGCGCAGGTCATCACGAGGCCTCCGTGCAGGGTGCCGATTCCGTTTCGGTGGAGTCGGTCGGCGGGGAGCTTGACCCGGGCGTAGCCCTGGCGAGCTTCGACGAGTTCGATGCCCAGCGCTTGGGCTAAGGCGTCGCGGGTGAAGTAGGCGCGGGCGTGGTCTTCGGGGCTCATGTGTGGGCGGACTCGGTCCCTACCGCGGCCGCGCGCGGAGTCCCAGTGTCTGGCTCACACCAGGGGCTTCTGGTCTTCGAACTCGAACACGGCGCCCGCGGAGAGCAGCGCAGACGGGCTCAGGCCGAACATCTGCCGGAACGCTTCGCTGAAGTGGGCCGAGCTGGCAAAGCCTGCTTCCAGTGCCGCGGCGGTGAGCGTGTCACCCGCGTCGATGCGTTTCGCGACCACGGCCATGCGTCGCCATAGTCGGTAACGGCGGAAGGGCATACCGACGCGTTGTCGGAACACGTGGCGGAAGCGCGACTCCGACAGGCCGGCATGCTCGGCGGCATCCCTCATGCGTCCGAAGTCCTGGGGACGCTCGTCGACGGCGCGAATGGTGGCCTCCAGTGGGTCCGGTCCGCGTTCGGGGTCTTGCAGGCCCAACGCGTCGGCGATCGCGTCCAGAACGGCACGCGGGCGATCGGTGGCCAGCGCGGTGATGTCGGTGACCTTGCCGTTGGTGAGTCGTTGGGTCGCCACGGCGAGGTCGTCACTGAGGCCGTCGAGATACAGAAACCCCATTGGGCCGTGCGCGTGCAGGTGGTGCAGGGTTCCGGGGGGAATGAGCGCGACCGAGTACTGCGCCCGCGGTTGTGGAGTTGGCTCGAGTCGTTCGAGTTCGAAGGGGGACTCGAGGCCGAACGCGATCGTTGCGGCGGCGTTGCGATGTGGTTGGAGCCGAAGGCCGGGCCCGATGTAGAAGACCCGCGCGCGTCCCACCACGATGCGCGGTGTCGCGAATGCGGTGCCATCGTCCATCACCGCATCGAGACTACCCCGCGCCCGAGAGCGAGGGCGCAGCCGGTTTTCGAAAGCCGGCTGTCCTGACGAGCACTACGGTGCCCCGCATGGGTGCACAGTGGGCGGTGCGAGTCGCGTGGTGGATGCTGGCAGCGATTCACTTGCCCCCGGCGATGACGCTCGTGCAGCCGTCACTCATCGAGCGCCTGTATCGCGTCGACGCCGCGGGAACGACCGGAGTGCTTCTTCGCCATCGCGGCGCTCTGTTCGCGGCAATGGTCGTCCTCTCCGTGTGTGCGTCGGTCGACCCCGCTTGCCGTCGTGCCGCCGTGCTCGCGGTCGCCGTTTCGATGGTCGGGTTTCTCGCGATTTCGTTGCGGCCCGGGGTGTTGAGTGGTCCGCTACGCACCATCGTGCTCACGGATGCGGTGGGGCTGCTTCCGCTGGCGTTTGTGGCATGGGCAGCGTTCCGAGCGTGAAGGCAGCCTACTCGGTCCACAGCGATTCGAGGATCGAAAGGCTCGCGCTCACGAGTTCGTCGCCACCGTCTGGGCCCACGACGCACTCGGTCGGACGCGAGCCGTAGCCACCGCCTGCAACGGCTCTGCGGGTGGGGAGATAGGTGGCGCTGCCGGCCAACTCCACGACAAATGTCTGAATGGCGGGGCTGCGTCCTTTGATGCGCGAGCCATAGTCCAGATACAGCTCGAAGGGATTGGTGATCATCGCGACATCCGACACGCGAATGCCATGCAGCTCGACGTCGTACGTCGTGCCGTCCGGGTCGGGGCAGCCGTGGGAGAAGGGCACGGTCTGCACCACGTGGCCCAGACGCGGGGTCTGTTCCATCACCCCGTCCATGTAGGGACGTACGTCGAGGATGGTCTCCACGATGCGGTGTGCGATCTGCTTTCGCCGCAGCACCCTCCAATCCTGCGCGGCCTCGTCCTCGTTCTTCAGCTCGGGGTACCGCAACCGAGCCATGCGCTCTTCGGCTGCGTTCTCGATCACGGCCGTCGTCGCGACCTCTCCGGAGGCGCTCACCTGCGGCAAGAGTTGGATCGGGTGGCCGAGCCGAGCTTCGAGCTCGGTGCGGACCTCGTGCCAGAAGTCCGCGCTGATCTCGATGAAGAAGTAGTCGTTGCCGTCTTTGTCGGTCAGCTCTCTCCCGCGCTGCACTTGGGCTGGGCAGGTGATGTTGACGACGACGCCCGTGAGCTGCTGGGACGCGTCGAACGTGTACAGCAGGTGCACCGAGTGGTCTTCGAAGCCCTCCATGTGGCTGAACTCCTCGGCGGATGCAGTGCCTCCCTGCGCGCTGCCGATCATGTGGGCGCTTCCGTCGTGGTGAGAGACGATGCGGTTGTGTCCGGCGACTGCGTGGCCCAGGCCGTAGCTCACCGCAGAGGGGCCTCGGCCGTCCCAGGCTTCGATCACGGCTTCGGCCATGCGATCGGCGTAGAAGGGGACGACGTCGGTGCCGATGTACGGAGCCACATGGGTGTGGGTCGCCATCAACACGATGCGGTCGGTGGGAAAACCGGGATGTTTCGCAGCGACGCGCTCGCGGACGGCACCGACGAGGTCGATGTCGGGGTTGCGAACACCGTCGGGGATACGAATGAGATCGGCGCTCACCAACACCACCGACTCGTCCGGGTGCAACGGAGACTCGATTGCCATCGCGGTTGCGGTGATGGGATCCATCACGCCCGAGGCGAAGATGGGGTCGCCGTTGTAGCGACCTCGCATTTGAACCGGGGGATCGAGCGCGGGGGTGATGTCGACCTTGGCCCATCCGATCTGCACCGCATCGGGATCCCAGGGGTCGCTCGGGCTCCCCACATCGGGGACCACGTGGCTCCCTAGGTCGGGGATGACATCCATGTCGTCGCCAGTGTCGCTGGCTTGCCCTCCTGTCCCTCCTGTACATGCCGGAGGGCACGCCTCGCATTCGGACGCCGGACACTCGGGCGGTGCCGTAGGGGGCTCCGCTTCAGGGCAAACGTCTGCGTCGGCCGAACGACCCGAGCACGCAACGGTCAGCAAGGCCAGGCACAGCAAGGTTCGGCGCATCGCGGATCAGCGTATCAGGGAAGCCCGGGGGCGTTCCGCGCATCCGCAGTGGTCCGACTACTCGCTTTGTTCGGCGTCGCACGTGAAGCCGTTGACGCACTGATCGTCGTTGCTGCACTCGCAGATGCCCTCGGGGTTGCACTCTTCGAGCAGGCAGGGCGTACCGGTGTCGCAGCGTTCGCGGCAGTAGCCCTGGCCGTCGGTGGTCTCGCCGCCGCACGCAAATCCGCTGCCCAGCCCACTGCAAGCGTCGTCGCCCTGGCAGAGCACGACGCACTGCGGGACGCCGTCGACATCGTGGCAGGTGGAGCCCGGGGTGAGCGCTTCGCACTGGTCGTCGGTCTCGCAGGGCGCGGGCACGCACATGCCATCGACACAGCCGAAGTTGCCGGGGAACTCGAGTGCGGGGCAGTTGTCGAGGTCGGCGGGGCAGCAGTCGGCCGCGAAGTCGCATTCCTTGCGACAGGTGTGCACCTCGGGTGCGTACACGGGCCCGGGCGTTCCTGTGGACGACGAGCTGCTCGCGTCGGCGGTGGTGCTGCTGGAGGACGACGCGACGGCGGTGGTGCTGGACGCCTGTGTGTCCGTGTCTTGCCCTGACGAACCCGAATCGCACGCGACAACAAGCAACAGCACTCCCCAAGCGGCCCGCATGAGGCCAGTCTACTGAGCGCGGAGGCCCCATGACCAGAGGTCTGCCGACCACGAGACGACGGACGTGTTCGGTTTTTTTCACGGAAACCGGGGGCCAGGGCCACCGATGAGGGATGTCGCAGTGGCGTTGGATGGTAGCCGCGATGGTGGTGCTGGGTGGTGCCTGTGAAGCCGAGCCCGAGGTCGTCGGGTCTGGAGACGCCGAGGCGTTGCGGGTGAACAATGCCGAGCCGGTCGAGCCGTGCGCGTGGCCTTCGGTCGTCGCCATGCTCAACCAAAGCGGCTCGCCCGGGTGCTCGGGCGCGCTCATCGATCCGACACACGTGCTCACCGCGGCACACTGCATCAATGATGGCTTCACGCCCGTCGCGGTCGCCCTCGGAGAGGACGCCCGAGACCCCGCCGCGACGCTGCAGATCCTCCGCTGCGACCAGCACCCCGCCTACGATGACGGTGTCGATCTCGCCGTATGCGAGCTGACCGAGCCCGCGCCGCCCGTGCAGGTGATCCCGCCGCTGCAAGGCTGCGAGCTCGAAGCGCTGCGCGAAGGCGCGGCGACGCTGGTGGTGGGCTTTGGCAAGACGCAGAGTTGGAGCGAGACCAATGGTGAGGGCTTGGGGCTCAAACGCCATACGGTGCAGGCCGTCTACGGGATCCGCGAGGGTGCGGAGGAGATCGACCTGGTACCCGTGGGGGAGCCGGGCGGAGGCTGCCACGGCGACTCGGGCGGCCCCGCGTTCATCCAGCTCGCCGACGGAACTTGGCGACAGTTCGGCGTCGCCGAAAGCCTGTTCACGCCGCCCTATGAACCCCCGAAGGACGAGGGCGATGGGCAGTGTGGCTACGGCACCACCTACACCCTGCTCGCCCCACGCCTCGGTTGGGTCGAGTCTCTGGTCGGCGACGTCACGCCCTGTCTCGAAACCTACGGCTCATGGGACCCGCTCGCCGAATGCCCGGACTTCCCCCTCCAGCCCGCACACGGCCACGGTACCTGGCAAGATGCGTGTCTCGGACCCGTTGGCGGCGAGCCGCGTTGCGAACCCATCGAAGGCGGCACGAGTTCGGGCGGCGACTGGGATGTGCCGGATCCTCCGAAGGGGCCGAAGAAAGAAGTGCCCCCCAAAGACGAACCCGAGGACTCGGGGGTGATGGACGAGGCGCCCGAGCCCGCGGAGGACGAACCCGAGGAGGCGGCGATCCGAGGAGGCTGTACCGCCGGAGGTCGACCCTCGTGGCTATGGGCGTGGCTACTGCTCGCCGTCATCCCCGGTAGGCTTCGTCCTGCTCGACCTTGCTGAGGACCCAGTCGAAGTTGCCGCCGCGCTGCACCTTGACCCTGCAGGTGCTGCAGCGGCCGGCCATGACCACTTCGAGCGGGCTGCCGCAGTTGGGGCACTCGTCGTCGGCTTCGCTTCCATCGCGCCCAGTCGGACGGATGAAGGTCCAGTATTCGCTGTAGTCGCGGGGGGTGGTGCGGTTGCCCCCGACGACCGCGTCGGTCGGGACGTGCACGGTGACATCGATGGCGGAAGCGTAGATGCGGACGACAACCACGTCGAAGAACGGGTCGGCGTCGACCTTGGCGATCTCGATTCTATCGAGCCGCGCGTTCTTCATCTGGTTGCGCAGCTCTTGCTCTTCGTACGCGTGAATCCAATAGCGCCACGACAGCCATAGCCGATCGCTGAGCAGCGGGCGCGCGTCGTCCCACTGCAGCGAACTCCAGGCCTCGTTGAGGCCGTGGTAGACGGCTTCGACGCGGGCGTCGAACCGCGTCTCGTCTCCTTCATGATGCTTGGCCACGAGGGCGTCGAACTTGGCGCGAGTGTCGCGCGGCGCTGGAATGGAAGGACCGTGCACCTCGGGAGCGTGTCCGGAGAGGGTCGGGGGCGTGACCCGCTCGCGGAGTGCGTCGATGCGGGTGCATCGCCAGGCGAACCGGCCGCGTTCATTCGTCTCTCCGCAGTGCGTGCAGGCCTCGCCTTCATCGTACGAGACCGGGGCGCCACAGCTGGGGCAGTTGAACGCGAGTGTCTTGGAGGGGGGCGGGCTGGTGACGTCGCGGTCACGGACGAAGACCCAGCGTTCGACGGCGAAGAAACCGACACGGCGCTCGACCCCCGCGCGTTCGAGCGTCTCGGTGTAGTTGGCCTCGTACTCGACGACGATGCGATCGCCGGGGCGGAACGCGACGATATCCATACGCCCGACGACGACACCATCGACGGCGCTCGGCTTGCGGAACTGTCGCTTGGCGAGTTCCTCGCGCACTTCGGCGGTGAAGTACGGGACGAGTGCCGCCATTGCGGCCGCGTCGGTGCGGGCATCGTGGGCGCGTGCGTAGAGTTCGAAGAGGAAATCCTCGAGCAGAACGCGGGAGAAGTTCTCGTCGCGACGCTCGAGGGGGCTCAGGTCGGCCCGGGGAGGACCGGGTGGAGGCCCTTCGTGGGTCTCACCGGTTTCCCAGCTGTTCTCGGACCCGGACGCGACGAGGGCTCCCAAGCCGATCGTCACACCCAGCGGGAGCAAGAAGATGAGGACGGCGGCGTCGGGCCCCTGACATCCACCGCCGGAGTAGGAACTCGAGGAGGACGAGCTGTAGCTGCTGCTGGAGCCGTAGGATCGCGAAGAGCCGTAGGATCGCGAAGAGCCGGACGAACGCGAGGAGCCTGACGAACGCGAGGAGCCTCGATAGGACGAGCCCCCGCCGGGCCGGGCCGCAGCCTCGACGCTGAGCCCCGAGCCCAAGACGAACGTGAGCAGAGCGAGTTTGGACAGGTGTTTCACGCGACGTTCTCCAGTTCGTTGTCCGACTTGTCGCCGCGGGGCTGCGCTTGCGCGAGGTGATCGCCCAACGCCTGCAAGGCGCGTTCGAACGGTTCGAGCGCGGGCCCACTACGTAGACACGTTTCGAGCGGCTCGATCACGGTCTCGGTCACGACATCGCAGAGGCCCGAATCGGCGAGCAAAACCACCGTCCGGTCGTGCGGGGTGACATGGACCAGTACGCCGTTGCGCTCTCGGGTGTTGCGAACGCCCAAGCGCTGAAAGGCCGCCCGCGCCGACTCGAGTGCGCGCTGTCGGCGGGCGGTCTGTGGCACGACGCGCAGGCGCAGGGCATCGGACCACCGCAACGCCCCTACGGTCATCGCGAACAGTAGCGGAAGGCCTACTGCCGCGACCCATAGAGAGAAGGGCGTCGGCAGGTAAAGGAACGCCAGGAGCCCGAGATAGGCAACACCGGCCCCAATGCCGGTCGACCACGAGCCCAGCCCGGGCAGTCGAGGCTGGACAGCAACAACGACTTCGGCCCGCGTCCGAGACTCGATCTGTTGCACGACTCGGCCGATGCGGTCCTTGGTGCTGTCTGTGAAGAACGCCTTGGCGGCCACACCGAGATTGAACCCGGGAGTGCCAGGGGCGTCAACGCGGCCGTCACGGAGGGACAGGGTTGCGGCGGTCAACGGAGATCCGGAGTAGACTGATCGGCGTGCACGCGGTGGAACGGCTGCGCAACGGGAGCCGGAGAACCGGGGCGATGTTCGTTGGGCTCGGCGTTGCGATCGCGTGCGCGGCCTTGGTCATGGCAACGATGGTGGGGTTGGCCGAGGCGAGCGGGCAGGTGGCCTCTTTCATCGGTCTCGCGGTGTTGTTCGCGGTGGGGGGTGTAGTCGTCGCGGTCGGACGTTGGGTCGCTCGAAGCGGGAGCGAGGATGTGATCCACGCGCTGCAAGAGGATCCGCTCTCGATCGTTTCGGTGGAGTACCGGCGTCTACGCAGCTTTCAGTTGTTCCGCTCCGATCGCCACCATCTCGTGTTCCAGCTTCGCGATGCACGGTCCACGGCCTCGGTGCGCGAGGACGACGTGGCCCCGATTCTCGACGTTGTCCGAACTCGCGCTCCGCACGCGACGATCTCGCGGGCCGACCGTTTCGGTCCCGCGTGAGCGAGACATCAGAGCGCCAGTGGTAGCTCGAGGTGACGCGCGTAGATGCGGTCGCGATGTTCGAGCAGGGTCGGATGCAGCGCGTCTTTGGTGGGCGCGTCCAGCCACGAGAAGGTCTCGCGATACGACTCGCGCATCGCACATTGCTCGGGCGGGAGCGGAGCAAACATCGCCATGGACGTGGCCAGGTGAATGTCGGCCGCGGTGAGCTGCTCGCCTATCAGATAGTCGCCTGTGGATGCTTGTAGGCGGTCGGCGAACATTCGCAATAGATCGCAGACCCGCCGCGAAGCCGCCTCGCCCCGCTCGGGTTGGTAACCGTACTTGGCTCCCAGATACGCGGACACCTTGGGTGCGAATCCGCCGTTGCCCGACAGCCCGGCATGAATGCCCTGCAGGCGTCGCGACCAACACAGTCCGCCTTCGCCGAGCAGCTCGTGCGACAGGCCCATCATCACTGCCCGCTCGGCGGCATGCTCGGGCAGCAGCGAAGGCTGCGGAACGAGGCGCTCCGCGAGCAACAGGATCGCGTCCCACCCGGTGCGCGGCGCCTCATCGTCGAGCACCGCGGCCGGGGCGCTGAGCTCCCCAATCCACTCGGGCAATGCGGGGTCGTCGTACACCAGCCGGGCCGCGACCCACTCGATGCCCTTCACCGCAAAGATGCCCTTGGCGGACTCACTCCACGGACTGGGGATGTTGCCGATCACCACCATGCGAAGGCCGGGCTTGGCGATGGCGTCTTGAATGCTGACGAACTCGAACGGCATGCGAGGAATCCTGCCGGAGGGGTGGGCGTTGGGCCAGCACCGATATTCGGCCTGGACGCGGCCGACGGCGGTATTCGATGATCCCCGAATCCGTTGACCGAACGTTCCCCCGAAGCCGTTGCCGACGTCACGCGCCCCGTGGCGGCACGGTCCGAGTCACTGCGTGAGCCCGGCACGAAGATCGGTCGCTACGTGATCTTGGAACGTGTCGGCGTCGGTGGCATGGGCGTGGTGTTCGCCGCCTACGATCCGGAACTCGACCGCCGCGTCGCGATCAAACTACTCGCCTCGGACCTCATCACTCGGGAGTCTCGTCTACGACTCCTCCGCGAAGCCCAGGCGATGGCGCGTCTGAGCCATCCCAATGTGGTGCCCGTCTACGACGCGGGCACGGTCGATGGGCAAGTGTTCGTTGCGATGGAGTTCGTGCAGGGCGTCACGTTGCGGGAGTGGCTCGATGCGCAGGCGCGCCCTTGGACCGATGTCTTGGAGGCGATGCGGCGCGCGGCGCTTGGACTGCAAGCGGCTCACGACGCCGGTCTCGTCCACCGCGACTTCAAGCCCGACAACGTGATGGTCGGTGACGACGGACGCGTGCGGGTGCTGGACTTCGGGTTGGCTCGCAGCGCGACCCTGCGCAGCGACCCCGAGGACGTGCAGGCGACGGCCGACGACGGCGAACCAAAGAGCACTGCACTCTCGGCGCTCCTGACCCATGAAGGCGTGGTGCTGGGCACGCCCGCGTACATGGCACCCGAGCAGCGTGAGGGCGGCGATGTGGACGCGCGCACCGATCAGTGGAGCTTCTGTGCCACCTTGTATGAGGCGCTCTACGGAACACGTCCGTTCGAAGGGACGGCCGTGCACGCGGGCGGCGTCCGACCGCCACCGAACTCGAGCCCGGTCCCGTCGTCGATCTTTGCTGCGGTTGCCCGAGGGCTGGAGCTCGATCCCGATGCGCGACATCCGAGCATGGGGGCGTTGCTCGATGCCTTGGAGCTCCCTTTGGCTCCGCGTCGTCGTGTCTTGCCCGCAGCTGTGGTGGCCCTCGGCGCTGCCCTGGCGGTGCCGCTGTGGTGGAGCGCCCACGACGACGACGAGGCTTGCGAGTCCAGGGCGCTTGCCGCCGCTGCCGTCTGGTCTGCCGAGGCTCAGCAGGCGGGCGCCGACGCGTTCGGCCGCAGCAGCCTTGGCAACCGAGCCGAGGCCTGGTCTCGTGCCTCGGCTCGACTCGGCGACTACGTCACGGCCTGGGAGCACGAGGCAGGGCGTGTGTGCAGGGGAGCCCAATCCGAAACCGCGGAGGTCGACGCCCTTCGGAACCGGTGCCTCGACACTCGTCTTCGTCGCCTCACGACGGTTGTCGACGCCTTCGCAAGCGCGGATGACCATGTCGTCCGCGAAGCCGTCGCCACCGTCTACGAGCTACCGCCGCTCGAGGCCTGTGCCGACGTCGCGGGCCTCTTCGCCACGGCGTCGCTTCCCGACGACCCCACCACGCGGGCCGAACTCGCGCGTCTCGAAGGCGAGCTCGAGACGGTCGCGTCCCATTCGATCTCCGGGGACTACGTCGCGGGTCGTACGCTGGCGGAGGCGGTCGTCGACGACGCTCGAGGGGTGGACTACGCACCGTTCACGGCGAAGACCCTCACGACCCTCGCGTCGTTCGACGAGCGCTTGGACGACCCCGACGCCGCGCGTGACCGCTGTATCGAGGCGTTCGAGCTTTCGGTCGCGGTGCATGACAACGCAGGCGCGGCCAAGGCCGCGACACGCCTCGCATCCGTCCTCGCCTTGGACCTTCGGTCTCCCGACGAAGCGGAGGTTTGGATGACCGTGGCAGCCTCGATGGTCGCCCGTGCAGGGGGAGAGGAGCGGTCGCTCGAGGCGGAGCTCCGCAACGTCGTGGGCGCAGCAGCCAGAACTCGAGGCGACTACGAACGCGCGCTGTCCGAGCTTTCCGCAGCCCGCGAGACCTGGCAGGCGCTCCCCGGCGAGCATCCCCTCGAGCTCGCGGCCGTCTCCGACTCCATCGCCGGGGTGTTGCACGACTTGGGGCGCCTGGACGAGTCCCGCGACGAGCACCTGCGGGCGCTGGAGATCCACGAGGAGACCCTCGGCCCAAATCACCTTCGCACGGCGACGTCATTGGACAAGCTGGGCAACATTGCGTTGAGTCGTGGGGATCTCGCAGAGGCCCGTGCGTACAAGGAGCGCGCGCTTGCAATCTGGCGTGCGACGCTTCCTCCAGGGCACACCAACATCGCTACCGGCGAAATGCATCTGGGCATGACGCTGTCGTGGAGCGGAGAGTTCGACGAGGCGATCGAGCTTCTCGAGCATGCGCTGGAACTCGACATCGCTGCGCGGGGTCCCGAGCATCCCGAGGTTGCCCGCACGATGCACAACCTCGCCGCGGCGTATGTGCTCGAAGGCAATCACGACGAAGAGGCGGAGGCCGTCTACCGTCGCGAACTCGCGATTCGCCGCAAAGTCCTGCGCCCGGACCATCCGGTACTGGCCAGCGCGCTTCGGGACCTAGGGGAGCTCTTGCTCGTTCGCGACAAGGCGGAAGAGGGGCTGCGGCTCATCGAGGAGGCCCTGGAGATCCGGACCAAAGCGCTTCCCGATCACCCCGAGACCGTCATCTTTTGGTTCTCCCTGAGCCGAGCCCACGAGGCGAACGGGCACGGGGCGGAGTCTGTCGATGCGGCGGAGGAGGCGGTGGCGGTGGCCGAGCGCAGCGGGTCGGGGGACTTCGATCTGGCGAGGGCGCGCGCGCAGTTGGGCAAGATTCGATGGAGCGTGGGTGAGGATCGGGCCGAAGCCCGTCGCTTGGTCGAACGCGCGGCTGCGGCGATGGCCGAGACTCCCGATCTCTCTGTGGGCGAACAGTCCGAGCTGCAGGCCTGGCTGAAGGCCCACCCCTTGCCCGAGTGACCCCCGCGCCCCGCGCCCACGCAGCCCGTCGCAACCGAATGCGCGCCGTCGGCCGCCGGGTAGCGACGGGGGCGTGGGGCGGCTGCCTGCCCTTCGAGCCTTGGGACTCACCCTCGGCCGAACGCTCCTGTTCGGCGAGTGGAGCTCTCGTCAGTCGAGGTCGCCCTGGCAGCTGCCCAGGTACGCCACGCTGATGCCCGCGGCGTGGGCGTGGCATTGGCTCGAGTAGTTCTGGCCATCGCAGCCGCAGACCGTTGCGCCGCTGGGCGGGCATGAGGATGGTTGCGTGACGCAGGTTCCCATCAATGGGTGGCATCCGTGACCCATGGGGAGTGGAGCGCAGAACTGAGAGGGGCCACAGGAGGCGGCCCACGGAGGCGCGTAGCCTTGGTGCTGGCAAAGACCACTGAGCGCAGACTCGTCGTCGGATTGCAGGCCGTCGAGGATGCCCTCGGGGTCGAAGACGGGTTCGGCGTTTCCGCTGTCGCCCTCTGCCGCGTCGGTGTTGGCCTCGGTTTCGACCTCCCACTCGTCTTCGCTCGCCTCGAGTGCGAGTTCGTCGGCGTTGGAGTCGTGCTCGGCGGTGTCGCATCCAAACCCTGCGGTGGCGCCGAGGGTGAGGAGCAGGAACTTCACGGTTTTGGTCATGCCTTCCATCGTTGTGCTCGTGTGCTTCGAGGGCCTCAACGTGCCAGTCGGGGCCGAACCGAGCGCGGACCGAAGCGGCCAATCGGGTGGCCGCTTCGGTCCGCAGTCGAGAAGGAGGGTTGTCGGCTGTGGTCAGGCCTTGCGGGGAAGCGAGGTTCGTCCGGCGGAAGCGTCGAAGCAGCCGTCGGTGACCAACGCATGCAGATGCACGAGCAGGCCCCGCCGGAGTGACCCTCGCGCCCCGCGCCCACGCAGGCCGTCGCAACCGAATGCCTACCGTAGGCCGCCGAACTCGACCGATCCGATCGCGCTCGATGCTCGCCGCCGCATACAGACATGTCGTCTGTGTGGTCCCGGTGCCGTGCTCGCAGACGCCGCAGCTGATTGGCCTTTGCAAACCGTCGAGGCGCGCTCTCCAGGGCACATGCTCGGCCCTCGCGCGGCCAATACTCGCTGCCTATTCTCGGGATTGATTCCGCCAATCGAGGTGAAACCGAGGTGAAGTTGGGACCGTGGCTGTCCAGCGCTTCGCTGTTTTTGTTGGCCCGGTCCATCCCACTCGGCTTCGGCCGCCTCGTGGTCTCTACCCGTAGGTTCCCCCAGCCGACGAACGTCCCCCGCGAGGTCGAGCTGGAACTCGAGGCCCTGGTCGGGTCACCCGATGGCTCTCGGGCGCTTGCCAACCTCCTCGACAGCTGGTCCGCGTCATCGGGCGTTCTCGTGGAGCAGGCCCTTCGCGCTCTCGGGTCTGGGCGTCTGCACTACGAGGCGTGGACTCCATCGCCCGGGCTCATCGAACCTCGACGCGAAAGCAGGCGGCTCGAAGAGCTGGTCAGTGACGAGCCCGACGAGACGCCGCTTCATGCCGTCATCCTGGTGCTCGTCGACCTGCAAGACCGACCCGTTCCAGGCGCTCGGTATCACCTCGTCGATCCCGAGGGCCGCAACCATCACGGCGTTCTCGACCGCTTGGGCCGGGCCGAGATCGAAGGGATCCGCAAGGCCGGCGCCTGCAAGGTCTCCTTTCCCGAGTTCGACAGCCGCGCGTGGTCCTACGTCAGCGCCCATCCCCTGTGAGCACCATGGCGAAGACACATCAGATCCGACAGGGCGAGAGCCTGCTCGAGCTGGCCTACGAAGGCGGCTTCGACACTTGGAAGAGAATCTGGGACGAGCCCGCCAACGCCGAGCTTCGTGAGCGTCGCAAGGACCCACAGGTCCTGTTGCCGGGCGACGCGGTCGTGCTCCCAGAGAAGCAGAGCGTCCCCGAGGCGTCGTGCCCCGTGGACAAAGTGCACCGCTTTCGATTGGTGCGCCCACGCGCGTGGGTGAACCTGCGCATGCTGGACGACGATGGGGCGCCGCTGGCCGGACTGCGCTACACGCTGCGGATCGACGGACATGTGCACGGCGGCCGGACCGACGACGAAGGTCTGATCTCGGTGGAGATTCGGCCCAACGCGCACGACGGGCACCTCACGCTTTGGCTCGAAGAACCCGACGAGGCATTCGAGGCGCGGGTGCAGGTGGGCGACCTCGACCCTGCCTGTGCACCGTCGGGTGCGCGGGCGCGGCTGCGAAACCTCGGTTTGCCGTGTGGCGGCGAGCAGCACGATGACCTCGAGAGGGCACCCGTGACCCGCCATCTCCTCGAAACCCTGCAGATGAGTTCCCGGCGAGGAACTCCCGGTGGAGCGCTCGACACAGCGCTCGCCCAAACCCTCGAAGACGCGCACGACCAAGGAGCATGAAATGACCCTGAGACTCGAACACTTCGACGACAAGGACAGCCCTTTCGACTTCAAGCCCGAGGAGCACTCGACCTTGAAACTCACCGAGAAGGGGGAGCACACCTACCCCGCCCAAACGAAGCTCTTCGACGATGAAGCAGGGGCGGACCCCGTGCTGGTCTTTCACGCAGAGAAGAAGTTCGATGGAAAGCTGCCCTGGGCGACGAACCTTGCCGACGCTGACAACCCCAAGCGGCGTGCCTTCCACGACTTGGAGATCGCACGCCAGATCGCAACCCACGCGATCACCGAGGTTCGCCGCTTTCTCCCGCTGGGCGCCCTCAATGCGGTCTACCCGATCGACCCGATGCTCGTCGCCGATGACGCGCCCGCAAACTTCCGCGACCCCGATCGCCCGCCGGAGTACTTGTGTGAGGGAGCTGCACCCGCGTTCCTCTTCTTGCAGGCGGAGATGCTGTGGCTCGGCATGGCATGCCCCGGCGACGTCTGGCTCTCGCCGTTCGAGCAACTGCTCGCGAACTACTATCGAACAGTCTACATCGGAGGGGGTGTCTGCTCGATGATGGCGTCAGTGTCCGCCGCGATCGTGTCGATGAGCACCGTCGACATCGAACAGTCCCCTGACCGTCACACGAAGATCCTCATCTGCAGTCACGAGAAGGACCACTCGTTCGCAATGGTCCAGTACGGTGAGTCGCCCTGGGTCGTGGTCGACCCATGGGTCGCAGAACCATACGCCGTTGCGATCGAAGAGAACGTCTTCGAGGCGAACGGAAAGGGGAAGAAGAACAAGCTCAAGGCGTTCTCTCAGATCGACATCTACAAGCGATTCAGCGACCCGTTCGGCATTCCATTGATGAGCGGCTGGAAAGACGACCATCTCGACAGTAAACCCGTGCCGGGCCTCCGGCTCACGAAGGACGCGATCGTTCGGAGCATTCGAGAAGTCAACATGATCCAGGGGGGAATCCGGCAGCCTGCCGAGATGCTCATCGGCGATGCTGTGTTCTGGTCCACTGACAAAAAGCGTTGGTATCAGAACTCGGACGCCAAATACATGCTCTCGGGTCGTGCGCAAGACTTTCATTTGCCGCACATGTGGCAGGAGCCTTCCAACCACAAGCTCTCGCTGACGGCCGAGTGGGAGAAGTACCGCCAGGCATGTCCCCCGGTGGTCAAGTCCAACGAGTGGGGCCTGAACGTTCCAGGCAACTACGACGCCTACCCGCGCAAGGACGACGAGGCAAAGCCCGATACCGCGGTCTGAGACGTCCATGCGACCGCCAGCCCCTGTGAAACCTCGTGCGGTGGCACGGGAACCCTTGGGAGTCTGCGCCCCGCGGAAGCCGACGATCCGGCCACTCTCGCCGAAGCCGGCGGCTCCGTGTCCGCGTACGCCCAACAATGGTTCGCCGAGGCCCTTCGCACCTGCGCGGCCCACCAAGATGCAGGTGCAGGCTCTGAAGCCGCCAGAACCCGTGCGCCCCGTGGCTCCGTTACCCCGCGCAGCAAGACCCATGATGCCGCGCCCGGCATCGGTGGTGCCGACTCGTATTGCAAAACCAGTGGCGCCGCGAACGCCCATCGATGCGCAGACGGTCGTGGCGAAGCCCGTGGTGCCGCGAAGGCCCATCGACGCGCAGAAGGTCGTGGCGAAGCCCGTGGTGCCCAGGCGACCCGTGGTGCGGCCCCACACGAGTCCCGTTCCAGCTCCTCGAGTGTGGGCATCGGATTCGAGGCCCCCTCCTCCAACGCCGCGCCTCTTACGGAGTTGCGCTGTGCGTTCGAGCCGTCGGCCGAACCCGCGTATCACGGTCGTGGAGCCTCGCATCATTCGGGCCGCACCGCGGGACAATCCGAAACAGTTGTCGGCGACGGTCGTCGTGCGCCGTGGATGAGGCCTCTGAGTGCCGAGAGTCGCGCGGCTGCGAGAGATGAGTTCATGCGTTGGCTATGGCCATAGCCACGGTTCATTCTTGTCATCAGCGGCGGTCATCGCACCCGGTTTGAACGGCGTTCTCTTGGGAGGTTCTGTGATGAGCCGCCGGCGAGACCGGGTCGACATCAAGGGTGTGTTGACGGGGCTCTTCGCCCCTCTACCTTCGAGATTGTGAACACCCCTGTTGCATATCAATCGTCGTTGAAGGGCGCGCTCCAGTTCGCGGCAGCGATTGCCGAAGCTCGAGAGATCCTGCTCGACGCGCCGTGGGCACGATGCTCCGAACCGGAACGTGTCGCCGCAGAGCGCCAGCTCGAGCACAACATCGCCTCCGCGCTCGAGCAGGGGTTCATCCTGCACGACCCGTGTCACCCCGAACTTCGGTGCATCGACCAGCACAGCCAGTTCGGTCTCTTCAACGCCGACAACCGATATCACGTCGCCACGATCGCGACGCCGGGAACGTACGTCATTCGAGGCCGAGCTGGGACCAGCGCCGACCTACAGATTCAGGTGGGAGACGGTGAGCCTGGCCTCGACGGGAGCGTCAACATCAAGCCGACCGACCAACTCGACAAGCTCGAGGTCGATGAGCGAGGGGAGTTCGAGCTGGTCATCAGCGATACACGCACCGGCCCCAACTGGCTGAGCAACACCAAAGGTGACCTCCGCGCCAAGAATGTCCTCATTCGCGAGAGCTTCATGAACTGGGACACCGAACGAGCTGGCACGTGGCACATCGAACGCGTCGACTCCCGGGGAACGCCGAGTCCGCTGCCATCGCGTGCGCTGGTCGACAGCCAGTACGATCGCGCATCCCGATACCTCGTCGGTCTGACCAGGGGCTGGGTCGAGCTCGTGAAGAACAAAGTGTACAGGCTTCCGCTCAACGTGCTCTTGGCGCCCGGACCGACGGGAGAGGACGGCCTCGAGGGGCAGCGCAGCGCACTGGGACGGTTTCAGATCGACCCTTCGGAAGCGATCGTGATGAAGGTGAAGCGGTCGGTCGCGAACTACCAGTCGATTCAGGTCGGTGATCTCTGGTTCAACGCACACGACTACTGTCGACGACAAACCAGTCTCACGATGGATCAAGCGCACCCGAGCGGCGGTGAGCCCGGCGACGACTGCTGGTTCGTGATCAGCCACGAAGACCCCGGCGTTCCCAACTGGCTCGACCCGGTTGGCGCGTCGACCATCGTCCTGTTCATGCGTTGGCAGGGACTGGCCGACGACGTGTCTCTCGAAGCGCCGGAGGTCGATATCGTCGGCCTCGACCGCGTCCGGGAGGTGACGGGAGAGCCCTACTTCAGCCCGGAGCAGCGCCGCGAACAGCTCGCCGCTCGACAAGCAGCATCGCTCCAGAGTCCGCGGCAGTTCTCGTAGGCGCGGCCGAGGTCAGCCGGACGTCGTCCCGGGTCCGTTCTTCCCGACGGCGACGACGGCTCCACCTTGGTAGCGAAACAGGCCCTGCCATCCTCCGAGCCAAACGCGTCCCTCTCTGTCTTCGTAGATGGTTTGAATCGCGTTGCTCGTGAGGCCCTGGCGCTCGTCGATGTTGGAAAACGACTTCCCGTCGAAGCGGTAGACACCGGAGTTTTCGACGGGGAACCAGATGTCGCCCGCTGCGTCTTCGTAGATGCTCCATACCTCCGTTCCTCGAACTCCGTCCTTCTCGGTGAAGTGGGTGAATGAATCCCCATCGAGGCGGCAGACTCCGTTGTGGTGTGTCGCGAACCACACGGTTCCGTCGCCCGCTTCCAGGATCGCGTTCACCGTGTCGCCGCAAAGGCCGTCACGTTGCGACAGGGTCGTCACGGTGCCGTCGTCGTAGATGCGAGCGCCACCGCTGGTGCCGAACCACATCCGTCCTTTGCTGTCCTCCATGATGCTGTGCACGGCGTTCGCGGTGGAGACGCCTCTTGCAGGGTCGGGGGAAGACTCTGGCAGGTGAACCTGTTCGAACCGACCCTCGTGAAGGCGGCTCACTCCATCCAACGTTCCGACCCATAGCGACCCCTTGCTGTCGACCAGCAGACTCCAGACGTCGGTTCCGGTGAGTCCGTCGTTTTTGCTCGTGAAGGACTCTCCGTCGTATTGGATGAGGCCGTTCTCAGTGCCGAACCAAAGGTTGGCGTCGTTGTCTTCGACGATCCCGCGAACCGCGAGCCCGCCGAAGCCTTCTTCCAAGCCGAAGAACTCCAGTGTGTCGCCATCGTAGCGAGCGACGCCGTCCCCATTCGTCCCCAACCACAGGTGACCGCGCCGATCCTGGTGGATCCGCCGCACGAAGTTGCTCAGCGGGAGGTTGTCGGGCTCAGCCTTGTCCTGCGATTGCGCGGGCTCTTGGGGCGCAGCAACGCGTGCGGGTACCGTTGGCGCATCCGCAGGGCTGCTGCAGCTGCATGGAATCGCGGAAAAGCCTGCGAGAAAGACGTTCTTGACCCACCGGGCGCGCATGCTGTGCCCATGTCGCCACCTGCGCTCGGCATTGCACTCCGATTGAACGAGTGCGGCGTAGGCGGGGATCCGGACCGCCGCTCATTCGCAGGGGACTCCCGGAATCCCGCAGAAACTGCCGGGGCTCGAGGTTGATCGATTCGGTGCCGGGGGGCACTCCCAGGATACTCTCGTACCGTCCGCGGGTAAGAACATGGATGCGGAGGTCTAATGATGGAACGATTTGATATGAACGCAGGTCTCCTGGCGGGAGTCCTGCTGCTGCTGGGTCCCGGTGGGCTCTGTGGGTGTTCTGGCTCGAGCGACGACGCGTTCGACGGGGGCACGGCCGCGGGCGGCAGCGATACCGATCACGATCAGGGGTCCGCCAGTGCCAGTGCCAGTGCCGGCGAGAGCGACAGCAACGGAGGCTTCGATACCGACGGCTCCATTCCGCCCCCCGAGGAAGAGGAAGAGGCGGACTTTCGGGTGCCCAAAGCCAGCGGCCGGTTTGTGTACAGCGCCAGCGAGTTGACCGATTCGGTGGCCGTCATCGACTCCTCCAACCTGTCCATCGACGTGGTCGGGGTGGGGCGGGGCCCCACCGTCGTGGCTCCCCTTGCGGCCAATGGCCCGATGCAGGGCGCAGTCGCGGTGCTCGACCAAGGCAGTGACGACGTTGCCCTCCTCTCCACCGACGAAACGGGAGAGTCGACGGTGCAGATCATCGACGCCACGCCGGGAGCCAACAACCTCGTGGTCTCCCCCGACGGGCGGTTCCTGATCGTGCACGTCGACGTCGACGGACCCGAGGAGATAGGCCCCGGCAGTGACCAGGAGATCACGGTCATCGATGTGACCAGCAACGCGGTGTATCCCATGACCGTTGGCGCGCACCCGCGGGAGATCGCGTTCTCGAGCGACTCGAGCCGGGCGTTCGTGGTGACCGCCGACGGCGTCAACGTGATCGACTTCGACCAGATCGAGATGATCGGGATCCCCGACATCATCCCGGCCTACACCGACGCGGGAATCGACCCCGACACCCTCGAAGTCCAGGTCGCGGCCGACCTCGCAATCGCGTTGGCGCGGGTCGATGGGCGCAAGACCCTAGTGGCAACCGACCTCCTCACTCGGGAGCAGCAGGTGTTCGAGCTCGACGCGGTCCCCACCGACCTCGACATCGCACCCGATGCGTCGTTTGCCGTACTCACAGTGCCGCGGGCATCCGGAAGCCAGATCGTGGAGCTGCCGCTGCCGCTCGGCACCGGAGCGCTTCAGTCCCACGTCATCTCGCAGGAGTACGTTGGGTTGGCAGCGCTGTCCCCCACCGCTGACACGGTGTTGCTCTACACGACCCAGAACCCGTTCGAGAACGGGGTGCCCCCGGACGACGAGGGGGCCACGACCACCGGAGTCGACCCCACGGGCGACACGGACACGGACACCGACACTGACACCGAGACCGGCGGCGGAACGACCACGGGGTCCGAACCCGAGCCCAACCCCGACGCAGTGCCGACCAATCGCGACCCGCGGCTGCGCCTCACGATCGCTCGCCGCGACGGAAGCGGTTGGGACACCTCGATCACGCTGTTCGTCGACCGCCCGATCAAGTCGGTGGGGGTCGCCCCCGATGGGGCCAGCGGGATGTTGCTGCACCAACCCACCGAGGATTCGATCCCCTACGCCTACACGCTGCTCGACCTGGAGAAGGAGTTCCCGGTCAAGAAACTGCAGACGGTGCAGGCCACGCCCGAGCCGATCCTCTTCACGCCCGACGGCGCCCGTTCTGTGGTCTTGCTGCGGGACGATGGGCAAGGGGTCAAGCGCGTCGACCAGGTCGACCTCAACACGTTCATCGTCGACGGTTTCGATCTCGGGTCACCGCCCGAAGGCACCGGCTACGTCGACGCCACCGACAAGATCTTCGTCTCTCAGGATCATCCAACCGGACGCATCACGTTCATCGACGCCGCCGGAGGCGTGGAAACCGTGACGGGGTACCGCCTCAACGACGCCGTGAAGGACTGAGCCTCCATGAACATCCCCTCGAAACTGACTTGTGTATTGATGGCGGGCCTGGTCCTCGGTGCCTGCAATGAAGACGACCCGTATGCCGATGCCCGGACGCTGTCGGGACCGGTCGCGACCCACTCCGCGCTGGCATACATCGATCAGGACCGCAGCGAGCTCATGTTCGTTCGGCCTGGAGATGACGAGATCGAGCTGGCCTACCGGGCGATCGGTGACGATCGCACGCAGGTGAGCTGGATGCGGCCGACCCTCGATCGGGACGAGCTCCTGGCCATGGTGGTGCCTTCGAGCCAGAAGGAAGAGGACGTCGAAGAGCGCCTGTTCGTGTTCCCCGCAGACGGCGATGGAGACGCGCGCTCTTATGATGTCTTGGCGCCGTTCTCGACCGTGGACCTGTCTCCGGACCGTCGCCGCGCTGTCCTGCACTTCGGGTCGGGCACGGGTGCCAATCAGACAGGCGTGCTGCAAAACGCCAACCAGGTCGCGATCGTGACCCTCGACAGCACCGAGCCACCCCGATCGTTCACCCTCAATGGATTCGGTGGCCGACTCACACGCGTCGAGTTCCCCGGCCAGACCACGGCCGGGCAACCCGGACTCATCCAAATCGGCGACCGTCTGCGCGACATCGTGGCCTTCCTCGCCGACAACGAGGTCGTCCTGGTCGACATGGACGACGCCGCTGCCAACCAGGTGGCGGTCAACATCGGCAGCATCACGTTCACTCCCGAGGAAACTCTGCTTCGCCCGGCCAACGACAAGTTCGACGACCCGGTGTTGTTTCTGCGCAGCAGCAGCAGCTCCGACGTCGCGATGCTGACGCTCGCCCCCAAGGTCGACGACGACGGTTTCACCGCCCAGGTCAGCCTGCTGCCGATCGGCACCCAGGCCAGCGACTTCATCACCCACGACGGCGAGGAGGTTCCCTACCTCGTCACCCTCGATCCATCCCGGCAAGCGCTGGCGTTCACCGACATTCGCACCCAGCAAGGGTTCTCGGTCGCCTTGGGCGGGACGGCTTCGCAGATGTTCACTCGCACCCACGAGGGCGAAGGCGGGCCCATGAACCAGGTGGAACAGCTGGTGATGTGGGGCCCCGGCGGCTCGACGATCTACACCTTGGAGCTGGACGGCATCGACGATGCTCTGGGGCGGTCGCCTCGCCCGCTCGGGATTCAGACCGGCATCGAGTCCCTCGTGGTGTTGGACAACGACCGCGCACTCGTGGGGTCGGGCAACAACCTGTACGTCGTCGACTTCACCGTAGAGCAGGTGACGCCGCTGTCCTCGCCCACCCCCTACGATGCGACCAACTCGGCTCTCGAAGGAAACCTGCTGCTGCTCGGAACGAGCGCACAACCGTGGATCAGCACCGTCGACCTCACGACGCTCGACCCCGAGTCGATGCTGCTCGACGACCCAATCTCGAGCTTTCACTACCTCTCGGCGGTCGGCAAGGTCGTCGCCGTTCACCCCGATCCCGTCGGACACATCTCGGTGGCCCAAGCCAGTGCCCCATCGCGGTCGAGCACCTACGCGGCGTGGGGGTTCCTCTACGCCGACATCCTGGAACGGAACTGAGGAGGCTGCGTCATGACCATGCTACTGACCCTCTCCTGCTTGCTCCTCGTCTCCCCTCCGGTCGCGGAGTCGGAGCCCGAGACACCCGACGCTGACCCGGCTGCCGAGCAGACCGAAGAGCCTTCGATCGATGCGCCATCTCAGGCCGACACGGCACCTGCCCCGAGTGAGGCAGACGAGCCCGATGAGCCCGCGACCACCGACGAACCGGCGACCGAGGAGACTCCAGACGCCGAGCCTGTCGACGCCGAACCGGCCGCCCCCGCTCCAAAGCAAGGCGGCGAAACCACGCTCGTGCAACCCTTCACGCCGCCCCTTCCCGTGAAGCCCCCCCGGCCCGATCGCCCGCTGCGGTGGCGCCTGGACTTCTCGCTGGGCGTCACATCGACCCTGGTCGGCGACACGGGTTACCTGGCCTTCTCCAAGGAAAGACCCCTGCTCGGCCCCGACCTCGGGGTCCGGTTCGACTACCGCCTCGGTCAACGCCTCTTCTTGGGTGGCGGCGCCTACTACAGCCGATTCGCAACCGAGCGAGACCCGTACGACGGCCTGCTCTCGACAGAGCTGACCGTCCACGAACCCACCGTGCGTGCACGCGCCTCGCTGATGACGGTCGAGGGCGTCGACGTGTTTGCCGACCTCGGCGGTGGCCCGAGCATCGTCTTGGACCGGATCTCCAGCGCGCAAACCAGCGCCAAGCGGCGCCGTAACGCGGCCGGAGCCTTCTCGGCCATGGGGGGCGTGAGCCTGTATCTGCCCAAGCAATGGCTGCCGGGCAAGCAGGCCTCGCGGGTCACGGCAGGTCTCGAGACGCGCTTTGGGTACCAGTTCCGAAGCGCGGTGGACATGAGCACCAAGGCGTCCCTGGATGATGAGCCGCTTCGCACGACGACCGCGGACTACGGTGACTTGGGCCTGCGGGGCTTTGCTTGGGGCGTGTCGCTGTTCATTCGCGTGATGTGACCTCGACGTGGCGCTGCCGGGCGGCCCGGTGCGGCCGACTCGGATCGCTGCGCTTGCTCGCCGGGCACCTCCGCTCGAGTTGGCTTGATGTGCGGCACCCCTGGGCGCGGGTTGCGGTGGAGTCGGTCGCGTCGCAGAACTCTGCCGCGCTGCTCGTCGCTCCCTCGCCTATGAGCGCGGCCGCTTGTAGCAGCTGCTCTGCGACGTCACGAGCTCCCAGCCCTCGGCCCCTAGCTCGTTGGCGAATGCGGTCTCCTTCTTGCCCGCGCACTTGTACTCCCACTTCTGCAGTCCCGGCGTAGCCCGAGCAGGCGATACCGTTGCGTGCTCGGCGAAGGTCGCCGTGGCGCAGCCGACGATGAATGCGATGGAGAAACCGAGGCCGAGAGCGAACTGCTTCATGGGGGCAGTCTACAGCGACCGAGCCGCGCACGTACCCGCAGGGCGGAAGGACGGTGCTCCTTGCGGGATGGTCCGCCAAACGGCTCGGTTCGGGACATTGTGAGTTCTGCCTGTGATGGGTCCATGAGACCTGTGCTCATCGCGTGCTTGCGAGAAAGCTCCTGGAACGTAGGCAAGTCTGGGCACCGCCTGCTGCACATATGCCCACAACACGTGTCCGAGGTCGAGGGGGTCGACGCATTGGTAGCGCATCTTGCTGTGGTGGTGGGGGGGGCTGTTGGGGGCGGTCCACTCCAGCGGATCGGCGGACGACGGGTTGCTCGCTTCGTAGATGTGTTGGGGTCGTCTCCACCCTTGCCCGGAGCGGTCCGGCGCCACCCAAGCGCCTCGTGAGGAGTTCTCCACGTCCACGCAACAATGGAGCGAGGTCGTCGGGGAATCAACGCGTGTCGGCCACGAACTCCACCACTTGCCCACTGCCGATGATGCGCCAACGAAGGCCATGTGCACCGTGCTGAACCGCCCCACGGTCGTCGCTACGAAACGCGGTCGGGTACTTCGCCGCGAGAGTTCGTCGAAGGCGTGGCCCACGCGGGGATCTCTGACCAAGGCGTGAGCCGCCTGCAGCTCACCAGGTTTTCGAAAGGGGCGATGGCTTGCCACTGGAGCGGTTCTGCCGTTAGTCGCCCCGCTCGCGGTCCATTCGCTCTATTGTCCCAGCCTGTAGACCACTTGGTGCTGGGCGTCCGAGACGTGAAGGTTGATGTCGGGCCTCTAGGGGCAGGACGCTTCCTATGGTGATGACAGGCGGCGGACTAGGGCATATATCAGCCATGTGGAGTAGAGTCCCAGTGCCACAAATCCGGCAATGGGCCCGGCCATTTCCGGGGCGGAAAATTGGATCCCAGCCCATGCTTGCACCGGGGTCGCTATCAGCACGCCGGGAACCAAAAGGGTAAGCGTCCCTAGCAAAGGTAGCGCCAATACATAGCCACCTGGCTGGTTTTGCCAAACCCAATAGGCGCAGGCCAGGCACAGGGGGGCAATCACCGCGATGTCAATCGCGGCGGTGAACTCGCTGGTGTAGTGGTCCAGCCGCGCCGGGTAGAGACCCTCTTGCCTGGCGACGACCAAAGGGGTGGACCAGATGAAGAGCGTGATCAGGCCAGACAGCGTCAAGAACACAGCCAGAGCCTTGCGCGGCAGCCGTGGGCTGATCAGACGGAACCGGGCCGGATCCAAATAGCCGCTCAGATCCATCTGGGCGCGCCGGATGGCAAACAAGCAAAGGGAAAGTAACAGCGTATAGGAGAAAAACGCATCGTTATAGGCCGCTGAAAAGGCCAGGCTGGCATAGGTATAGAGCATGTAGCCCAAGGCGGCGGAGGCCAGAACAAGCCCTGCGGATCGGCCCCGGCGCATCAACAGCACCGCCAGGCCCAAAAGCGGCAGGGCCAGAAGTGTCATCACCAGGTCTTGGGCGATGAAGCCCGCCGCGAAAAAGAGACTGTCATCGCGATAAAGCCCGGCGCCAAATAACGTTGCACTGGTCCCGCGCAGGGTTGTTACTTGCACGGGTTCAGGCACAACCGCGCCGTGCCGAAGTGCGAATAATCCGGTGGCCAGGGACAGTGGAATGATCAGGTACAAGAGGCGCAGAAGGGTTCTGGGAAAACGCATGTTCTGAACTGGATTGGAAAAGGGACTCACGTTTCGTACCCGGGATTGCTTGCAAGGGGGCGGTGTCTTGACTTGTCCTTGGGGCATGTGCCGTTGTAGCTCAGTTGGTTAGAGTAAAGGGCTGTCACGCCGGGGGCGCCACGGCTTGGCATGCATCGACAACATACGGTTCGGCGCAGTGTGCACTGCTCCCGGAATCAGCGATTCCGGTCATTTGGGTAGAACCATGGTTCCTGCCGTGACCTTCGCCCGGGTCGGGGCGGCATTGTTTTCTAGATACCGTTCGACAACGCTTGTGCCCGAGCTGGGTTCCCCAAGGCCTGAACTCGGCTGGGCCTGGTGTCCGTCGCATGCAGTTCCTGTCCGGTTTCGCTAAGCGCCTGTGTCATGAGGCCATGATGCAAGGAACGGGGATTTTCGCAACAGGGACCATGGTGTAGGTCGACGGAGCTGACCGTCCACGAGCCCACCTTGCGTGCACGCGCCTCGCTGATGCCCAGCCCCCGAAACCAGTTCGCCCTCTTCATCCCCCATGGGCCCCTCTAGCTCCCGGCCGTCGCCACCCTGCTCGAGTCGCAGCTGCGCTTCGCCGCTCCCTGTCGCCTCTCGTGGATGACGCTCCTCGCTCGCGTCTTTCGCATCGACATCCGTGCCCACTGCCGCGGGACCATGCGGGTTACTCGGGCCGTCACCACCCCTGAGCAAATCGCCGCCGAGCTACCGAATCGGGCGTCGTCGGCGAGTTCTCCGAACATGCCGGAAGCTTTGCATCGTTCGACATCGACGCCGATGCCGTAGGCGATGTGGCCCTCATCGTGGATGACCAGGTCTTTCGTCTACCGTTCGAACCCATAACGCTGCAACAGGAGCACCTGCTGCCCTTGCGCGCCCACATCATCCCGCGCTCTGAGCGACAGCCGCTCCCTAGAAGACGAAAACTCTCCGCAGGATACCCCCCCCCAAAGCCTCCAGTGCCACCCGACGCCCTGCCGCTGTGAACTGGGCGTTCACCGCGGGCAGGCTGCTGTCGATCGTCACGGACGACAACCGGTGCTTCACAGAGTGAGCATCAAACGGTGAGCCTGCGCCGAGAGTCGGTCCGCTGAGCCTGGGGGAGGGGAGGCCCCCTCTCGGACGTCTGCAAATCGACGTGCGAAACCTGCACTGGACCGCGCCCGAGCTCGCGCCCTTGGCCCTACATCGGGTCTGGGCCAGGCGTTCCAGGCTCAAGCTGCCACGCCCCTCCGACGCACGTTCGCCGTTGCCGAATACTCGTCAGCCCCCGGCCGTTGGCACGACAGTCCGCTTGGGTTGCACGGTGTTTCCGGAGCCGGAAACGCTGCCGGGCATCGTCGGTCGCGGCACTGGAACCTGCCTTCGGTGGGGGGCTCGGGCGTCGGGGCAGCGGTCTGAGGGGCGCCACCGACGAAGCTGTGTGGAACACAATCGCAGCGAAGCCAATCATAGTCGCACCGAAGGTCCACGTCGCACGAGGTTGATCCGACCTCTGCAATGTCGGGACAAAGCTGCCCCTCGGGTGGGGACGCCCCGTTTCGTGCCCCGGAGCAACCGAAAAGGGATACGAGCAAGGCAAGCCACGCCAAGGTTCGCACCACCGCACCGTGACACGCACCACGCCCAGCGACAAGACGGTCCGCGGAAGGTGGTGGTGGCGGGAAGCTCGATTGGTCCGTGGGGAATGAAGAGGGCGTCCGGGATCAGCCATCGTGCTACGTTCCGTCTGCAGCATCGCCCGAGCTGGCCTGCGGGCCTCCGTGGGGCAACCCCACGGGACGATCCTTACCTTGGCATTCGGGGGGAGACCGACCGCCGGGGGACGAGCCCCCGGCCGCCTTGCGGCTCAGGTCTCCCATCACCCGGCTTCGTCGGGCGATGCTCGCACTTGTTCCCATGCTGCCGCTCTCCGAATTGCCACCTCTGCCGGACGCAGACGCCGTGGCTCGATTGCTCGACGTCGACACGGCAGCGCTTCGATGGCTGGCGGACTATCACGGCCGCGAACGGCAGCGGCGGCCAACGGCGCGACACTACGTCTACAGCTGCGAAGTGAAGGCATCCGGCGGCCTGCGCCTGATCGAGGCCCCCAAGCCTCGGCTGAAGATGGCGCAACGCAAGCTGCTGCGGCAACTTCTCGAGCGTGTACCCGTCCACGAGGCAGCACACGGGTTCGTCCGAGATCGATCGGTTCGCACAAACGCGATGGCACACAGCGGGAACGCGATGGTCATCCGGGTCGACCTACGCGAGTTCTTTGCGTCGGTGCCCGCATCGCGGGTGCACGCGATCTTCCGCCACCTCGGCTATCGGCGAGAGGTGGCACGACTGCTCACCGGACTGTGCACGAACGCGACCCCTGGCGACGTGTGGCCCGCTCCCTCCCCCACCTCGTCCGGTCTACAGCTTCGCGCACGCTGGCACCGCATCCGACGACACGCACAACCGCATCTGCCCGCCGGGGCTCCCACCTCGCCGGCGTTGGCGAACCTTGCAGCGTTCCGACTCGACCGCCGCCTCGCCGCCCTCGCCGCGGCCATGGGATGCGCCTACACCCGCTACGCCGACGACCTGACGTTTTCCGGCGGCGACGGCCTGCGCCGCGGAGCACTGGGGTGCTTCTCGACCGTGTGCCGCATCGCCACCGAGGAGGGCTTCTTTGTGCACCCGGGCAAGACCCGGTTCCTGCCTCGATCCCGCCGCCAACGCGTCACCGGCCTTGTCGTCAACGCCTATCCCAACGTCACCCGCCAAACCTACGACCGACTACGCGCAACGCTCTTCAACTGCGCCCGCTTCGGCCCTCGATCCCAAACAGACCTTCCGCTCCCGGACTTCGAGGCCCACCTGCGCGGCCTCGTCGAATGGTGCTCGACGACCCCACACCGCGAAGAGAAACTCCGCGGCCTGTTCGCCGAGATTGACTGGTGCTGAACAGTCCCAGGGAAGGATGCAGGCGCCCGCGTTCTCGAGCCCTTTGGGCGGATCGTCCGGGCTGAGGGGCGTGCGCAGATGCTGCGGGAGATCGCAGCTCGGACATCGACCCCGACGAAGGTATCCTCGGGGTTGTGGCTTGTTCGCGCGCCTGGCTCCTCATAGGGATTGGAGCGATCTGTGTAGGAGCACCGCGCTCGGCTCGAGCGTGCACCCCCGATGCATGCGAGACGTTCCCCGAGTTCACCTCGTTGTCGGTCGCGGATTCGACGGTGTTCGCAGATGGGGTGATCCTCTTGGAGACAGACGAATACCCCCGGTCTCTCGGGAATGTGGAGTCCGTGTTCGAGAGAATGACAGTCTCGGTGGTCGATTCGACGGGGTTCGAGGTCGCTGGAAGCCTCGAAGCGGTGCCTGGGGTTTACTTCTGGCGCCCGGCCTCGTCGCTGACTCCGGGAGACGAACTCTCCGTCTCCTACTCGGTCACGCCGCAGGACGCGTCGTGTGCGGAGGTTCTCTCGGGGACCGCTGTCGTCACGGTGGTCGACGGCTCGCCTCCGCCGCTTGCGTTGCCGCGAATCGGCTTTGACACGACGTATTCGCTGGTCCCCGATGAGGCGCTGGGCAATCTCGTTTGTTGCGACGGGGCCGAGCCGAACAACTTCTGCGGCGAGACGTACTGGGAGGAAGGTTTCTGTGCCACCGAACGAGGGACGGGCTACGCGCACGCGCAGGTCAGCGTGGCAGGGCTCGAACCTGCGCTCGCAACGACGACGAGGCTCGACGTTTCGATCGACGGAGAGCTGCTCGTGAGCATGAGCGGGGTCGACGTCGTGCGCGGCAAACCGTTCTCGTACCGCATGGACCAGGCATACGAAGTCTCGCTGCATCTCGTGGACCTTGCGAGTGGCGAGCGTGTCGAGGCGGGGACGTTCCTCGCCGACGGACATCGCCCCGATGAACTTGGGTCGGTGGGGATTGACGTGACGGATGCCATCGCGGCGAACTGCGTGGGACCAGCCTACACATGCCGACGCAACGGCAGCTGGGATCCAGATGCGTGCGTGCCCCATGGTGGTGGGGGGACGAGCGGGGAGACGGGAGACCCGGGCTCAGGCTCGGACACCGGCACCGTCGAAGAGCCTCCGCAGGAGGACGAGGGGGCCACCAGCACGAGTTCCTCCGGGGGGCCCGCTGAGGACGACGTGCGAACCAGAGGATGTGGCATTGGAGGGCGCCCACCGTTCGCCCTTGTCATCCTGCTCGGGTTGTTCGCGAGAACAGCTGGAGCTCGAGCCCGAGCAGGCCGCGGGCGCTGACGGGCTCTCAAGGCGTCTCGCTGGTCGACGAGGTGGCGGCGTCGTCGTCACTGCCCGAGGACGCACCCTCTGGAGTGCGTCGAGTCAGGCCGACTCGACCTTCGCCTTGAGATGCTCGAGCAGCTTCGTGACGTCCTCTCTCAGCTCCTGACCCGCGTTGACGAACTCGTCGGCGACGTGCCCCACCGCGTCTTCGGCCTTCTTCTCGTAGGCGTGCAGACGCGGCTCGAGCGTGCCCCACTTGTCCTTGGCCTCCATCCCGGCGAGGTGAACCTTGACGCGGACCTCGTCGGCCATCTGCTGCAACTGTTGGCGGATCTTGGAGAGCTCGTTCATCGCACACTGAACCTGTGCTCGATCCCCGCCTACACAACCGGCAAAATTCGCGTCCAGCAAATGCCCGGAGCTGCAACGAGGTCGCCATGGAGCGCGGTCGCTGGGTGCTACGATGCAAACGTCCCGAAGCTCCGCGGTGTGCTGACGGCTCGACCCACGGGGGCCGGTCTCAGAGGCTTTCAATGGCGGCCGAGGTGCAATCCGGTTCTGCCAGCCGCGGGTTGCACCGTGACGGGGTGCCTCCGGGGATCTCCACCTCGTAGTCGTATTCGGGAACCGGGGCCGGGATGTCGGTGCTGATGAGATGCGCGCCGGACTCCAGCGCAGCCTCCAGCCGCGACATGTCGCCGGCTGCCGGCTCCACGACGTCGGTGTCCGCTCGGGTCCGCACGATGAGACCCGCCTCGATGGCTTCGACGATCTCATCAAACCCGGCCACCGGATCATCGATCTTCACGATTCCACCACTCGGGATATCGAGCCCCCCGCGTACAAACATCGGCTTGTCAGCCAGCAACGGCGCGCGTGCAAGGTAGCCATCGCGGTGCTCGTCAGAGTCAAACAGAACGAACAGCGCCTTGCCCCGGGTGTCGTTGACCGAGGGCCAACCGTCGGTGGTGATCGCGGTGATGAGATCGGGATGGTCGCCGCGCACGTCGTCGGGCGTCAGCAGCGACTCGGAGGGCCAGACCGAGAGGATCTCTGCATCGAGTTCTTCGTAGTGACCGGCGATGGACTCGGCATCAAAGTCGTCCTTGGGTTCGACGAACACGAAGAGTAGGTGGTGCGTTGGGTTGGCCTCCGACCACGTTCGCATGATCTGCAAACAGTCCGTGAAACGCTCGCATGTCGTCTCCGTGTCCAGAGGTGCATGAAAGACGACGAACCCTTCCCCGGGAACGAAATGCACATCGAGCTCGAACTGCCGCACGCCCTGCTCGTCCAGCTGCACATCCAGTGGGGCCATGGTGTATGCCCAAAAGGGCACGGACGACGCAGGAGCCACGTGATAGCTGTTGTGGGTCCCCTTGGCCTGGATGTGATTGATCGGCGGAGAAGGGCCAACGTCCCCCGAGTCCGAAGATCCCGAGCTGCCGCTGTCTCCACCGACGTCCCCTGTGGTGTCGTGGGAGCCCGACGAGCTGGCACCGGTGCTCGTGCTCGAGCCGACCCCCGAATTCGAGCCCGAGCTCGTCTCGGACTGCATGCCGGACGAGTCCGCGCCGCAGCCCGTCCCTCCTGCTTCCCCCAGCAGGACCGTCAGCAGAGCAGCCCCGAAGCGTCGGTTTCCCCACCACATGCAGCCATGGTGCGCGGGACGTTGACCGCACACAAGACCTGACGATCCCGTTGGCCTGCCGAGCCTCACCCCGCTGACATCGTGCTGGGCCTCCGCCGGAGCGCCTGGCCTCGTATCTGTTAGGGCGCGAGGTCCAGGGGGGACTCGGGCGTGGCGTTGTCGGTCTCGGGGTAGAACTGCTTGAACCAGCGGCGGAGGCGATGGATCGGGCCGTCGCCTTGGACCAGTAGCGGTTTGCGGAGGTGGATCTTGTTCTCCCAAACGCCGATGTCGTTCCTCCACTGGGACATCCAGTTGCCGACCACGTAGAGGACCAGCCATCGGGGCATGGCTTTGTCGGCAAACCAGTGAAAGTTCACCTGCTGCTCCATTGCGGCGATGGGCAGGTGGGTCTGGAACATCACGATCTCCCCGGCGTCCGGGACGTTGAAGCGGAAGGTGACGACGGACGCTGGCCCGTAGAACGTGATCTTGGCGCTGGCGCGGGTGCGTTCGACGAAGCGGCCGAATACCTTCAGGATCGCGCGGTTGTTGAAGTAGGCGATGTGCGGCTGGTCGGGGTCGGCGGACCAGTCGGCCTCATGCTGCACTTTCACGCCCGGCACCGTGAACGGGGTCCAGGGGATGAACATGTCGCCGTGCAGCGGGGAGAAGTGTTGGAAGTCCACGCTGTTCTCGGCGAACTCGAGGATGTGCATGTGCACGCGGCCTGCATCCCAGCGTCCGCGGTAGACCATGCGCCCCTCGTCGATATCGTCGATGTGCGGGAAGGGGTAGGGCGGCGGCTGCGGGTTGACCTTCGCGCCGTCGGCGGCCCGGTGATAGACGAACACCTGTCCGTAGCGCTCGACCACGGGCCAGGTTGGCTGACACGGCTTGCTGGGCTTGCGATCCGTGTAGGGGATCTCGGCCACGGAGCCATCGGTGTCGAGTTGCCAGCGGTGAAACGGGCACTCGAGCCTGCCGTTTGTGATGCGCCCTTGGGACAGGTTGGCGCCCAGGTGCGGGCAGAAGGCACCCATGGCGGTGACGGTGGCGTCGCGGTCGCTGCGAAACACGACGAGCTGCGTGCCGAGGCACTCCCGATACACGATCTTGCCCGGGCGTAGCTCCTTGGAGCTGGCGACGCGGTACCAACCGTCGGGAAACGGGTGGGGGTAGGTTTCTTCCCGCATCGAAGTCGACGGCCTTGTCACAACGGTGAGGCTACCGCATGCGAACCCAGTAGCCTTCGTGCCCTTCAGCCGATCCGAACCTGCGGGTATCGCTGGCGGGTGCTCGCTACGGGGCCAGCCGTGTCAGGGATGCGCTGTGTGCTCCCAAACCGCTGGCGATGTTGCCCGGGTGCAAGGCAACCGTGCTGACGTGCTCGAGCAACAGTCGAGTGAGCAAGTCGTGGGCGAGGTGGTTGACGGCGAACATCTCCTCGTGCCCATCGACGGTGAGGCGCCGACGGGTGTTGAACGCCGACCAGGACCCCAACCTGGTCGCACTCCCGCCGACGTGGCCCGAGCACCGCGTGGAGCTATGGGCACTCACATTGCCCGAGCTCCGCACCAACAGCCGCGTGCCTAGCGAGTCCGGCCTACGCCCATCAGTGGGCGCATTGTGCTGCCCCCGACGCGGCAGTCGAACCCTTGGCCCACCGAGACCACTTCGAGTCCCGCGCGCTCCAGTGCTTCGCGGATGGTCGGCGCGGTGAGGCCCATCGGCTCTTCCGCGCTGGGGTCGAGCTCCCAGTCCCATTGGACGAAGTGGCCTCCGGGGTGGAGCAGGCTGGCGAGCATGGCTGCGGTGCCTGGATAGTCGTCGAGGAAGGCGCAAACCGACGAGCACACGACGAGGTGAAACCGGCCTAGGTCGTTCGGCAAGTTGGCTGGAGTCCACGTGGCGGCGAGCGACTTCACGTTGGGGAGCGACTTCGCCGAGAGCACCTCGACCATGGCGGCGGACGCATCGACGGCCACGACCTCGTGAACGTGGGGTGCGAGGCGCTCGGCGAGTAGTCCGGTACCGCAGCCGAAGTCCAGCACGCGGGTGTCGGCGGAGAGTGTGACCGCCGCTTGCAGCGACTCGAAGGCGGCGTTGGCATAGGCCACGACGTATGGGTCCGTGTCCCAGGTCGGCGCCGCTTCGGCCCAAGAGTCTTCACTCATGCGCCGAGCATACCCGGACCCGTCACTCGCAGGGGAGCTGCGCGGTGGCTTCACATGCCAGCACCACGAACTCCCCCGACAGCGTCATCTCGGGCGTTGGGAACTCATCGTCTTCGCTGGCGGGAATGACCCCGGTGTAGTTGCCGACGACCACGTCGTCTTGCCACTGCGTGATCTCCAACTCCACCGACTCGAGGTCGTACTCGTTGAGGGCGCCATCGTTGAAGACGGCGTACGTGATCTCGGCGTCGGCTGGAAAGGAGCCCTCCGTGCCGAACGGAGCGGCGACCCCGATGGTGAGACGCTCGGTCTCGTCGGCAATGATCTCGCACTCGGTGTTCACCGCATCGATCGCGAGCGAGAAGCCGACCTGCCGCGAGGATCCCTCTCCAACGCAGGTCTCGCTCAACGCGCCATCCAGGTCCACCGGATCGGCGTCGTCGTTGGCGGTGGTGGAAGAGGTGGCGTCGTCGTCGTCGTCACTGCCCGAGGACGCACCGTCCGACGCAGAGCCGGGCGATGTCTCCGTGTCCTCGCCGTCGCTCGAGGACGAGCCTCCCCCCGTACCCGCCGCATCGTATTCACCGACGGAGCCCCGGTCGCAGCCGCTGACGACTCCGAACGAAAGAGGGAAGAGGAGGCAGCAAGCCAAACGCATGTCGAAATCCATGCCTAGACTTTCCCGCCGTGCGGCGATTCCGTCACCGGGTTGATGCGCTTTCTTGGAATGGCGGCAATGCTGCGACCAGAAGCCCTTCGTACGGGCCCGCGGCATCGGCGCTTCGATGTCGTCACACCGGAAGGGCAGGCGCCCGGCGTCGTGGTCTACGGCGCGATGCGCCGGATGTAGACCGCCCCACTCGCGGAGGAGGTGTTGTCGGTCTGGTCCCCGTTCACACCCGTCGCGGCGCTGGCTTCCCGAAAACCACCGATCGCGAGCGTGTTCCCCAACAAGGCCACCGAGCGCCCGAACCCGTCGCCGGGGTCGGTGTTGGAGGCTTTGAGGTAGGCCGCTTGCGCCCACGAGTTTCCAGTGCGGCGGAACAGGTAGACCGCGCCGGCGTTGGTGGCTGAATCGTCGGACTGGTCACCGCCGAGTCCCGTCGCGTTACTGCTTTCCCCGTAAGCTCCGATGGCGAGTGTGTCTCCGTAGATGCTGAGGGATATGCCGAAGCGGTCGCTGTAGCCCGTCGTGGAGGCTTTGAGATAGGCCTGCTGTGCCCACGAATCGTCCGTTCGCTGGAACACGTAGACGGCACCGGCAAACTGGAACGAGTTGTCGGTCTGGTTCGCGTCCACTCCCGGCGAGTTGCTGTCTTCGCCGTACGCTCCGACCGCCAGAGTCTCACCCGACAGTGCGACCGCGAACCCGAAGCCGTCGTCGAACCCCGGGTTGGAGGCCTTGATATAGGCTTGCTGCGCCCAGGAGTCGCCCGTTCGCTCGAACACGTATACGGCGCCACTCGAATCGGCACCGTTGTTGGTGTCGTCGCCGTTCACCCCTGTTGCGGCACTGTCTTCACCGGGGGCTCCCACGATCAGGGTATCCTCCGACATCACCACCGACCAACCGAAACGGTCGTGTGCACCGGGATTGGACGCCTTGATGTAGGCCGCCTCAGACCAGGTGGAACCCGTGCGCTCGAATATGTAGACGGCTCCACTGTCGAAGGTGTCGTCGCTGGTTTGGTCGCCGTCGATGCCCGTCGCGGAGCTGTCTTCCATGACGGCACCCACCGCGATCGTGTCTCCGACGATGGCCGTGCTGATCCCGAATCGGTCGCCGTATCCGGTGTTGGAGGCTTTGAGGTATGCCTCCTGTGTCCACGTGGACCCGGTGCGGTGGAAGACATATGCCGCTCCGCTACCCTGCAGCCCGTTGTCGGATTGGTCGCCGTCGACTCCGGTTGCGGCACTGTCTTCGTTCTCCGCTCCGACCACGAGTGTGTCACCCGACAGTGCCACCGAGGTCCCGAACTGGTCGAGGTACTGTGGGTTGGTGGCCTTGATGCGGGCCTCGTGCTGCCAGGATGTTCCAACGCGTCGAAAGACGTGGACCGCCCCGCTGAACGTCGACAACTCGCCGGTTTGTCCGCCACTGCCATTCACACCGATATCGTCGGTGCTTTCGTGATGGGTGCCGACCACGAGGGTGTCCCCATCCATCGCGATCGACTTGCCGAACTCGTCGCTCGAGTCCGTGTTCGACGACTTGAGGTACGCCTCTTCGAAGTCCTCACAGCTGACGCCCAGCGCCAGCTCGCACGGGTCCGCATCTGGGGGAAGGCAGGCGGTGTTCGGCCCGCTTGCGTCGTCTCCACCCCCGTTCGTCGTGCCCTTGGGGCAGGGCCAACACGCGTTATCTTCGACGAACTCGTTCTCCTCGCACAGGATGCTGTCGCAAGACGTGTCTTCGCCCGAGGAGTCGTCGCCCTCGTCGTTCTCCGTTCCGGGTGGGCATGCCACACAGACGTTGCTCTGCACGTGTTCGTTCGAGGCGCACAGCGAGGCGTCACATGCGGTGTCCTTGCCGCTGGCATCGTCGCCGGCTCGGTTCGTCGTCCCCGCGGGACAGGGGGTGCAGGCGTGGCCTTCCACCCGCTCGTCGACGCCGCACACCACCGCATCACATGAGGTGTCGTCGCCCGCAGCATCGTCGCCTTGCTCGTTGATGGTTCCCGGGCTGCACGCGACGCAGGCGTGGTCGTCGACAAACGTGTCCGCGTCACACAGCACGGCGTCGCACTCGGTCGGCTCCCCGTCGGGGTCGTCGCCCGCATCGTTGGTGGTGCCGGGGGGGCACTGCGTACAGCCGTCAGCATCGACGAACTCGTCCTGGGCGCAGGGGATGGAAGGGGAGCCCGTCTCGTCCACCTGACCGGTGGTGGCGGTTGTTGTCGTGGTGTCGACGCTCCCTCCGTCGTCGCCGCTGGAGGAACCGGTATCTTCGCTCGAGCTCCCGTCGGTCTCCGTCTCGTCTGCTGCCGCAGGGCTGTCACCGCAGCCGAAGCCCGAGGTCGAGAGTGCCAGGAAAATGGCGAGGTGGCGGGTTCGCGAGAGCATGGGGGACGCTTGCGCGCAAGCATACTCTCCAACGCTTGGCGGCTCTCGGGCTTCTCCTCTTACGTTCGGATGTCGATCACACCGCGTAAGCAATGGGCACAGTGGGTGGTCCCGTCACTGGGCCTCATCCACCGCTCGGACCCCTACTGCTCCAAGCAGTAGATGGCACGGTCCGGCCCGCAGGTGGCGACTTGCCCGCCGTAGCCGGCTGCTCCGGACATGTCCGAGCGCCCGACCAACACGTCTCCCTCGTCTTGCGTCCAGTCTTCGCAGGTGCCCTCCGTGGGAAGGTCCCCCGGACTGGATGCACCGCCGAGAACGAGCGAACCGGACCTGGCTCCGTTCGCGTCGAACACCACGGGGGCTAACATGTCGCCATCGGGAAGATCGGTGGCGTTTTCCCAGACGGCAACGCCGTCTTGGCGGACCCAGGTCGGGCCCGTGAGGTCGAAGCGGTCCGCTGCTGTTGATGCTTCCGTCGGCAGGAGGGCGAGGTAGGACCCCGGCATGCCCCCCTGGTCGGCGTCTTGCTGGCACCGCTGGTCCGCGCTCTCGCGCCCGCCCTCGTCGAGGCTGACGTTGTTGGCCACGAATACGCGCCGGAACTCCGCGGGCGCCTCCACCTCGAGAGGCACGTGTCGGTCGGAGCCGAAGCAATACAGCGGCGCGGGTTCGGAACACGGCGCAACGATGCCCACGATCCACCCCGTGACGCCGGCCTGCGGGGTGCCCTGGACAGCCGATGCGGCTTGGGAGGTCCAATCCTCGCAGGTGTCCTCGTCGCGGGACCCGTCGAACCGGGTCCCGGACCACGGCCGGGCGTCCTGGCCCACGTGCTCGCCGTACTCGTCGAGTGCCGGTGGGTAGAAGCTATCGAAGATGACCTCATCGGCCTCGTCCGCGAACGGCAGGCCATCGGTTCGAACCCAGCCTCGCGCGCCCTGAAGTCGCGACAGCGCATCGGTCGTCGAGGTCGACAGCCACGCGACGAACGTCCCCTGAAGCCCGGCATCACGCGCATGCTGCCTGCAGATCTCGTCGGCCTGTTCGAGCCCCCCGAAGTCGGCGTGGACGGCGGACGAGGTGACGAACACGACGTTGTACTCCGTCGGTGCCGGCGGTTGCGGCGGGTCCATGTCGGCGGTGGACGCCTCACTGCTCGTCGTGCCGCTCGTGGAGGAGACGTCTGCGTCGCTGGTGCTCCCGTCCGTCGAGCCGGGGCCTCCAGCGGGAGGGTCACAAGACATGAGCAGCATCGCCATCAGCATCATCGACGCTCGATATCCTGCGGGGTTCCCGTCCCCATCATGTTGGGGCGACGAGCGTCGGGCGGGCATTGACCTGATAGTGCGCTGAACCGCGCGAACGATCAGGAGCATAGGGCACATCGGCGCCAACCCGGGCGTGCTCGAGCGCTGAGCTACCCGTACGAAGAAGAAAACCCGGACCCCCCTCGACGCACAGTCGTGGAACCGCTACGCGTTCGTCGACAACAACCCGCTGAGCCGGACCGATCCGAGCGGCCACGTGCCGAACCTCGCGTTCGCTTCCGAGGACATCTCCGAGGGCAGTGAGATCGCCGGGGGCGACGAACTTGGGGTAGATGAGCTATTCCTTCATCTGCCCGACCAGGCACCACGTCTGTTCACACCCACAAGATGACAGCCACAGTGAAGTTCGCAGACTTGGAATGGTCGATCGTTCCGGGGCCGAGGGAGTTACCTGCTGCGTTCTTCCCCAGCGATCAGGTTCACCACGAAGTCGTGACGTACGCACCTGATGACGTGGCCCGGGTTCTCGTTGGGCTCTCCGGCCTGTCGGTGGACAGCGATGGGGGCGGCGACTGGTGGGCGTGGCGAGCGACCTATGAAGGCCAACGTGACCTGTTCGAGGTGAACATGACGTTGTACGAGACGCAGCCACCTATGTGGGGCGGGTCGGATCTGGTTGGGATTGTCGACGCGAGAGAGGCACTCGACTTCTGGAAGAAGGTCGCGACACAACTGCCAGGAACATACCTTCATGGTAGCGATGCCTGTCTGTATTCGATGGAGGGGTTCCGCACCACGTTCATCGGAGATCCGGGCCTCGAGTCGTAGGTGTTACCGGTCGGCAGCGCGAGCTGGATGCGCTCGCGCGGTCCTTCTCGGGGGCACGTAAGGGCACGGCAATTTCCGGCTGGCGTAGCGCGTCCGGCAAAGCTAGCAGCCCCTCACTCGGGCACGCACTGCGCCATCACGGTCCGGAACACGAAGTCCCGGTCTGCCCCATAGCTTGCGCGGCCGCCGGGGTACAGGTCATCGGCGACGTCGACCCAGCCCACGGTGATGTCGGGGACGGAGAAGCGGATCGTGTAGACCTGGTCGGCGATCAGGGGGATGGGTTCGTCGAGCGGGAACTCTTGGACTTGGTTGTGAACGTCTTCGAAGGTGACGGCTTGGGTGCCCAGTTCGGTGCCGCCGAGGCCTTCGCCTTCGTAGATGCGCAAGGTGCCGGGGGAGGGGCCGGAGATGGGGGAGCCGACGCCGAGGTCGATGCGGGTGAGGCCGCCTGCGACGCCCACGGTGAACGACTGCCACTGGTCGGTGCCGCCGGAGCCGGCGTTGCTTTCGAGGTTGGATTGGTCCGTCACGCCGCCGCCGGCGGGAGTGCAAGTGCAAGTGCCGTCGTTGATCTCGGCGAGGGCGTCGTAGTTGGAGGCGGCGGGCACGGTGCAACCCCAGCAGGGACCACCGGGTCCGTCGCAGACGCCGCATTCGTCGAGTATCGCGCTGCCGCCGGGGTCGCCCGCGCAGTCCAGTGGCGCCTCGCCGGAGGACGAGCTCTCGCCTTCACCCGAGGACGAGCTTTCACCCTCGCCCGTGCTGGACTCGTCCGTGGGGTCGTCCCCGGTGGAGCTCGAGCCCTCGATGGAGTCGCCGCCCGTGGTGTCGTCGTCGCTGGTCGTACCGCTGGCGCTCGCGCTCGCGTTGGTGGTGCCGAAGGTGGACTCGATGTTCTCGCCCGTGGTCGTGGCCTCGGACATCGCGTCGACGAGCGCCTCTTCGGGCTCCGAGAAGCAACCCCCCAGCAGCCCAGCGCAGATGGTGATCAAGCCCAGTCGGTGCATGCGAAAGGGGCAGTCCGCACCGTCCGGATTTGTCCGGATCTTTTTTTCGATTCGAGTTCAGCGGCGGCCCAGGTGTGCGCTCAACTGGGCTCGAATCGCTTGCATATGGGCATCTAGACCGGAAATCGTCGATTCGACCAGCTGCGCATTTTCGCCGAGGCGTCCCACCTCTTTGGCCAGTCGCGCCCGTGCGCGGGTCACACGATCGGCCATCGTCGCCCGTGGCGTTTCGAACACTGCGGCGAGCTCGCGGACGGTCATGCCGTCGTAGTACTTGAGCTCCAGCAGGATCTGGTCGTCCAGCGCCAGCGCGCGCATGCCCTGTACGAACAGCACCTCTTCGCGGCGGGCGGCCAGCTGCGAGGTGAGCGACGCGACGGCATCGGGGATTTCGAGTGGGTCTTCGGTGGGGTCGAACGCTTCTTGTTGGCTTCGCGACTTGCGGTGGTGGTGCACGAGCGTCCACCGGGCGATGCCGAACAGGTAGGTGCGGACGGTGGCGTCGCCGCGAAACGGAGTCTGCTGCTTGCAGAGGGTTTCGAACACCGTCTGGGTGAGGTCCTGCGCGATGTCGGGTCCGACCTTGGAAAACAGAAACAGGTAGATCGACCGGTAGTGTCGGCGAACCAGCTCCGCGCTGGCCTGCGCATCGCCCGAACGCCACGCCGTAAGCAGCGTGGTATCGTCGGTCTCGGCGAAGTCGGCCATCGTCAGTTCGATGATAGATCAGCGCGACGGCGATCCCACGCGGCGGCGTCCGGGACCCCCCTCGGACGCCATCATGGGGATGGCGAACGCGCTGATCCGCAAGCTGCACGGTGGTCCCGACGCCCAGGAGACCCGCGACGACAGCTCGGGGGACGCCCCTTTGCACGGGGCGGTGCCCGAGCGCCTCGGGCGGTTCGAGATCGAAGGGCGCCTGGGTGCGGGGGCGATGGGGGTGGTCTACGCCGCCCGCGATCCGATGTTGCGCCGCGATGTGGCGATCAAGGTGCTGTCCGCCGAGCGCACCTCCGACGTCTCGCTGGCACGGGCCCGTCGCGAAGCCCAGGCCATGGCCCAGCTCTCGCACCCCAACGTCGTGAACGTGTTCGCGATCGGGGAGCACGCGGGGTCGCTCTACATTGCGATGGAGCGCATCCGCGGTCAGACCCTCTCGCAGTGGCAAGCCGGGTCGCGGTCACCCTCCGAGATTCTCGCCGTGTATCGACAGGCGGCGCAGGGGCTGGAAGCACTGCATCAGTCCGGATTGGTGCATCGCGACTTCAAGCCCGCCAACGCGATGCGGGGCGATGACGGTCGGGTGCGGGTGCTCGACCTTGGGCTTGTTCGCGAACTCTCGCAGCCGTCTGCGCCCGAAGGCATCAGCGGGCGTGGGTCGGGGGCGCGCTTGGGCAGCGGATCCGAGACGCTCAGCGATGCAGTGTTGGGGACGCCCGCGTACATGGCTCCCGAGCAGTTCCTCGGCAATCAGGTGGGCCCGGCCGCCGACCAGTTCAGCTTCTGTGTTGCGTTGTACGAGGCGCTCTATGGGCATCGGCCGTTTCCCGCCAAGACCATGGCGCAGCTCGTCGAGGCGATTGCCAGCCAGCGCATCGAGCCGCCGCCTGCCGGGTCGTCCGTGCCGCATCGAGTGTTTCGAGCGTTGCGCCGGGGGTTGGCCAGCGATCCTCGACGGCGTCATCCGTCCATGGAGTCGCTCGTCGATGCGCTCGACGGTCGCTCGTCCCGATGGGCCTGGTTCGGCGCCGCCGCCCTGGTGGGTGGGGTGGCGCTGTCGCTTGGCGGCGCTGCCCCGGACCCGGATGCGTGCGCGGTGGCCGAGCAGTTCGAACGCAGCTGGACCGAGGCCCGGCAGGCGAAACGCGACGGGGCGCTCTATGGCCTCGGCAGGCCGGCCAAGGCTCTCGAGGCTCGTGTGACGCGGGCCTGCGAAGCGCCCGCATCGGACAGCGTCAAGCAATGCCTCTCCACCTTGGTCGAACGCTTCGACACCGTGGTGCGTGTGCTCGAGGACCCGCCCGACGGGCTCAACGCCGAAGCCGTCGTGTCGTCGTTGGTCGCGCCTTCGCTGTGCGACAACGCGGACGAGCTTCGCGGTCGGCAAGACGAGTTGGTCGCGCTGGGGGTGATGCTCAAGCAGGTCGACACGCTCGCATTGGCCGGTGCGTTCGACGACGCGCTTCGGCTCGGCCACGATGCGGTCGCGCAGGCACAGGCGCTGGGCCAGCCCACGCTGCAATACGAGGCGTTCTATCAGCGCGGCAAGGTGTACGCGCGACGCCGTGACCTTCCCGAAGCCAACGCCGACTTCAACGCGTCCTACGAGTTGGCGTTGCGGTTGCGGGAAGACCAAGCGGCGAGAAACGCTGCCGATGCGCTGGTGTGGGTCACGCAAACCATGGGCGACCTCGATGGCGCCGAGCACTGGCTCAACGTGGCCCAAAGCGCCGAAGAAGCGATCACTGGAAAGAAGGGGCAGGGGCCGCGCATGTTGATGCGGGCCGGGGAGCTCGACCTGTTGCGGGGTCGATTGGACACCGCCGCCGAAAAACTGACCAAGTCGCGCGCACGGTGGCGTGAACTCGGGGATGGACGCGAGGAGGCCACTGCTCTAGGCATCCTGGTCGACGTGCATCTGCAGGCCTCCAACCTGGACGATGCACTTCGCGACGCCAAGCAGGCGGTGGATGTCCTGACCGCGTTCAGCGGAGACGACGAGCCGCAGCTCGGCACGCACTACCTCAATCTTGGAGTGGTGCACGCACGCCGCGGGGAGCTCGACGAGGCGTTGGTCGCGTTGGCCGAAGCGGTCGCCCGCCGCTCGAAGGCCTACGGCGCCGAGCACTACTCCACCGCAGTTGCGGGGTGCGAACACGCCAGCGTGTTGCGCATGCATGGTCGTGATGCCGAGGCACGCGAGCTTGCCGAGCGCGGTCGAAAACTCTTGCCCGAGGGCGAGCCTGCAGCGAGTGCATGCGAGCTGGCGCTCGCGCATCTCGAGGCGGGCGAAGGGCGAGCCGCCGCCGCGGTGGAGATCGCCAACAAGGCCGTCGTTTCGCTCGAAGCCCAGCTCGGTGCTGACGATCAGCGTCTGGCCGAAGCGCGCTGGTCCCTGGCCGAAGTCGAGCTGAAGGTCGGCCACCCGACGCGGGCCCTCGAACAGGCCGCCCTTGCGCGGCGGGTGTTCGAAGGCAACGGTCGGCCAGAACACGAAGCGGTGGGGCGCTGCCTCGAGGTGGAAGCCGCTGCGCTGGTGGCCCTTGCTAGACCCGCCGAAGCGGTGCCCGTGCTCGAGCGAGCCGTCGGCATCATGGCAAAGACACACGGCGCCTCGTCGCCCCAGGTTCAGCGGGTTCGCGCCGCTCTCGCGGCAGTGCGAGGAACGTGAACGTCGCGGGCCGAGATCACTTCAAGTTCTCGACTTCACGGCCTTTTTCGGGGGCTCGAACGCGAATCGTCGACGCCGGATCTCGGGCGCATAGTCCAAACATGGTGACCCTTCTCGAAGCACGCACCGCCTACTTCGAAGCCAACGGGTTCGGCGAAGACGGGGGCTACTCCAAGCCCACGGTCACGGTGTACCTGTTCGGGCTCCCCGTCAGCTTTCCCAACACCGAGTCCCGCAAACGCGCCGTCGTCTTTCACGACATGCACCACGTGCTCACGGGCTACGCGACCAACAACCTGGGCGAAGCGGAGATCGGGGCGTGGGAGCTGGGCTCGGGCTGCCGCGACTACTACGCCGCGTGGGTTCTCAACACGACCGGGCTGTTGCTCGGCTTGTTCAAGAATCCCGCGCGAGTGTTTCGGGCGTTCGTTCGCGGCCGTCAGACGAAGAACCTCTACGGTCGCGACTCGGAGGCACTGTTGGGCACCGAGCTGGAGACCGTCCGGGCACAGATGGGACTCGATGCGCCACTGCGCCCGGCCTCCCTGGCCGACGCCGTGTCATTCGCGTTCTTCGCGAGCATCGCCCTGCTCGTTGCGAGCGTTCCACTCCTACTCGTGGCCTGGTTGTTCGTCTCGTTCTCGTGAGATCATCGCTTTGGCGATGTGCAGGGCGTCGTCGCGGAAGCGTGGCAGGTCGAAGGGATCTTCGACGCGCACGCGGGCGACGAAGGCTCCGCGCATGCCCCAGAAGGCGATGTGGCAGCGGCGCTTCACGTCTTCGAGGGCGCCGAGCTCGGGGTGTTGCGCGGCGATGTGTTCGGCGAAGTGCATCACCATGGTGTCGAAGGTCTCTTGAACGGCTTCGAGTCGGCCCGCGGCCTCGAGTAGGTTGACCAGATGGCGCAGCAGGAGGGGGTGGGTGAAGCGGGAGTCGGTGAGCAGCGTGTCGGCGAAGGCCTCGAGGCTCTCGTCGAGGGTTTCGCCACGGGCGGTGTTCACCGCGTGCATGAACGCTTCGTGGTCACGCGCGAGGCTGCGGTCGATGACGGCACGAAGCAGAACGTCACGACCCGGAAAGTAGCGATATAGCGAGCCGACGCTGACGCCAGCGACCTTGGCGATGCGAGCGACCTTGGCTCCGGACCATCCGACGTCGCGGATCACCCGCGCGGCCGCCTCGAGGACCGCGTCGGCGAGGAAACGAGAGCGCGCCTGCTTGGGTTGTTGCGCTTCCCGAACCGGCCTCGGCACGTGGCCATTCTACGCGGGATTCAGTCGGCGGGGGTCGCCAGGGCCGCTACCGCAAAGACTTGAGCACCGACGACGTGCCCGTCGCGGGTGTTGGCGTGAAACGTACCGATGTGGGTGATCTGATCGGGAACGAGAGAACCTTCGAACTCGAAGTGCTGAGGGTCCTCGGCATCGGCAAACAGACGTGCCTGTAGTTCGAGCGCGATGTGATCGTCGTCGAGCCGCGGCCGGGCTTGCATGGCGAAGAGGTTGTCGTCCCTGCCCGTACCGACCTCGAGCTTCATCTCGGAGCGGTCTCGACCGAGCAACATCGGTGAGAGCAACAGCGAACAGGTCGCGTCGTGACATAGGTTCGACTCGGCGATGGCTTGGGGGAGCGCGGTGCTGGGGTCGGCGTGGTCGGGCGAGACGACGAACAACCGCAGGGTGACCAGCTCGCGCTCGTCGGCGAGAACCACCGTTGGAGCGGAGGGCGAAGGGTCGGCGACGGTGATCGTGGTCTCGGGTTCACAGGCCGGGGCTTCGGCGACGGGAGCCGGGGTTGCGGCACAGCCGAGTCCGAACAGCGAGGTTGTGAGCAGAGCGCGGAGAGCAGTCATGTCGGGCGGTAGTGCAACCCGGGTGCCAGCGGATTTCGGCCGATGTCGCGCCATCGGGCCCCTACGTGCACGCCAAGCGGTCCGGGCGGCGTTGTCGGCGAAGACAAACTGGCAGCCGGTCTCTCCGCACGCTTTCCTTACCATGCTGTCAAAGCTATAATAACAAACATGACTTGTTCGACGGCTTGGATCCGTGGCTCTGCCGCAGCTGCGGTCCTGGTGCTGGGTTGTGGGCCCTCGACTGACGATCCACAGGGTGGCGGCGACGGTGGGTCCAGCACCGGGCAGTCCGCAGACGAGGGGGGCTCGGTCACGGGCAGCTCCAGCTCGGGCGGCGAGACCGGGTCTGCCACCAGCGCCGGGGATGAGACCGCCGGGTCCTCGACCGGCACATCCGACAACACCTGCGCCGCGTTGGCGCAGCAGCAGTGGACCGACTTCAACAAGCTGGGCGGGCAGACCTGCGGGGACATGACCATCGTGGGTGTTTCCGCCGATCGAACCGCACTGCTCGTCGTGAGCGTGCCGCCGATCTTGGGAACGCCGTGGGACGAGAACTGGGAGTCGCACGCCACCTACTCGTTGCCCGATGTCGACGTCGTGGCCCAGGTCGCCCAATACGACGCGCCGTTCGAGCTGGATGCAGCCAACTGTATCGATGGCGGAACGCTCCCGGACGGCGCGTTGGAGGTGCACGACGTGCACGCCGAGCTCGACTTCTATCTTCTCAACCGGGATGAGGTCGGCTGCATCTTCACCTGCGACACCGTGTACGCGGAGCTCGACGAGGCGAGCATCGACTGCGACGGCGAGCAGGTCCTTCTCGGTTCGTCGGATGGTGACTCGGAGCCGGGGACCATTCGGCTTCATGGTTTTGCGGAGTTGCTCTGAACATGTCGGCGGGCATCGATTCCAAGGAGACGCCAGTGATGTCGAAGTACGTGGTCTGGATGGTGGCAGGTGCGGTGGTCGTTGGATGCGGCGGCTGTGGGCCGGATGTTGACGTCGACAGCGGGTCGTCCGGGTCGTCCTCGGGTGCGTCGTCCACCGGTTCGTCGAGCACGCCGATGAGCTCGTCCTCGGAGGGCTCGAGCACGGAAGCCGACGACGGCGAAACCTCGACCGGCACCACGGGCGCGCCGCAGAACGCTTGCGGCGACCGGCCGACGCCGCACCTGTGCAACGACTCGGGTTCCGAATGCCTTTGCCCCGATGCCGAGTTGGGCAGTACGGACGACTGGCTATCGGAGAAGTTCGCCCTCGGAGACGTCGACGGTGACGGCAACGTGGATGTCGCCTCTGTGCAGTTTGGTGGTGGCGTCGTCGTGCGCCTCTCGGATGGCAACGCTCTCTCCGAGCCGATTGCGGTGGGGGAGGGCTCCCCGGTCCTCTACTCGGGCGGTGAGCTGGGTATCGCGTACTACGACGCGTCGGGGCCGGAGCCCGTCGTCGGGCTCGTCGAGGCCGACGGACTCGGAACGCCCTCGGTGCTCGAGACCCCTCTCGATCCTTCTGGCCATACTCGGGCTGGCGACTTCGACGGCAACGCCAGTCTCGACCTGCTCACGGCCTACGGCGATGAGATGGCGGTGTGGGCCCGTACCCTCATGAACATCGCCGGCGGACCCGAGGACACCACCGCCGAGATCGCTCCCCCGACGCGGGACATGGGGGCGGTGATCACGGGTATCGCAGACTTCAACGGCGACGGGGCGACAGACGTGTTCGTCACCCCGTTGTGGGACTTCTCCCAGCGCATCGCGTTCGGAGGTCCGGACGGCCTCGGATCGTTCGCCACCGTCGAGAGTCATGTAAGTCCGGAGGGGCAGCTCTATCCATTCCCGTCGACCGACGGCACGGGGCAGCTCTACATCCAGCCCGGGGCGTGCTCCGACTGCCTTCCTCCTCTGGGAGGGGCCGGAATCTTCGAGTTCGTCGGCCCCGAAGGCTTCCAGTCGCTCGGTTACCTCAGTGGCGACGACGACCTCCAAGGAGGCGGTGCTCGAGCGCTCGTGACCTCGTCGGGGACGATGGCCGTGACGCTCTATGGCATCAACGGCCAGCGTGGTGTCATGGGCAGCGCCCTCGAGTTCCGGGACATCCTGGACTTCGACTCCCCCCGGAGCTTCACGATCAACTCGGGGCTCTATAGTGCTTGGGGGACGATGCCCTTCGACGATGGAGAGCGCCTGATCGTCCGGGTGGGCGCTGTGGGGACGCAACTGATGCTCTTCTCGTACGAGACCCTCGAATGAGCACGCGCTGCGGAGTTGTGCCGAACGCTCATTCTCGGCGCGCGACCTTGTCGTCTTCGACCGAGAGGTCGGCCACCATCGTGCTGAGCGCGATGTGAGCCTCGAGTCGAGCGTTCTTCAGCTCGGAGACCGAGAGCAACGCGGCGTCGAGTTCGTCGCTGACGGTACGCATCCGCTTGGCGAGATGGGACGACAGCGACTGGGCTCGCTTGCTCTTGCGCAGCAACACCAGCTGGTCGCGCAGCTCTCGGGTACGGGTGCGTAGGGCGGCCACCTTTTCGTGCTCGGTGATCAGCTTCTCCTGAAGCGCGAGTGCTTCGTCGTGGGCGGTCACCAAGGCACGGAGCTGGGTGGCGACGGTCGCGGGCGCTCGCCCTGAAGCGAGGTATCGCCGCACGGTGACGAGGTCTTCGGTGACCCGCAGGTTGAGCGTGACCTGCAGTGGCATCGACTCGGCAAGCGTCAGCGAGGCGCGTTTGCCCGCTTCGACCCGAACCGGCACCAGCACGTCGTCACCGTATTGCTCGGTCCCTTCGGGCAGGTCGCGCATCGTCCAGCCCGACGGAACACGATGCCGAACGTACACGGTGGCCCGCTGCGGTCCTCGGTTGTGCACGGAGAGCGTCGTGGTGCGCACACGTTCGGTCTCGGCGGTGGCGATGCCGCGTTGCACGTCGACGAGGCGCTGAATCTCGTCCTGAGTGTCTTCTTCGCTCTGCACCCGAAGCATGCGGTCGAGGGCGAACGGAACCATCGCGTTGGCATGCGGAGGAATGGCTTCGGCGATGCCTTCGCCGAGGTACTGGCCGTCGGCGTAGACCGTGACCGGCCCCGGGTCGAGCGTGTGCTCGGTGGGGTTGGCGATGCGCACCGCGTTGAAGGCGAAGCGTTTGGACCCGCGTTCACTGGTCGGGTCGTAGAGATAGACGCGCTTGGCCTGGGTGGGTGTCTCCACCAACGTGACCATGGCCGAGTGCCCCACGTCGAGGGACAGGGGGTCCTCGGCCACGAACAAAGCGCTGCCCCGCGGCGCGTCGTCGCCTTGGTCGCTGACCGCTTGCGTCATTTCGGGGCCGCTTTCGATCGCCGTCACCTGCAGTACGTCCGACGCATCGTCGACCGTGCCACGTCCTTCGGCCACCTCGATGCGGTGGGCTTCGATGCCTCGCAGCACCAACTGCTCGCGCAGTGTGTTGGCGCGACGCAGCGCGACGGCGGTATCGGTCTCGTGGGAGAGACGACGCCCTTCGATGCGAATGCGATCGGTGTTGGCGCTGAGCTGTTCGGTGAGCCGTTGAAGCGGTGGCACGGCAGGCTCTGGTGGAGGTTCTTCCTCTTCACGGTCCTTGCGGGTGCGAGACCCGACGGTTCCGAACGAGGGCCGGTTCACGTTGGCGCCCTCGACGGTGTACCGGGCCTCCGCGCCGGTCGTGCCCGCGAGCGAGATGCCGGCCGACTCGCTTGCCGTCGCGCTGGCCTCGACGACGGCCGTGAAGTCCCGACCCGCAGGGTTGCCCGGCGGGATGTTGCGGAACTCCTCCATCGAAACCGTCGCAACGTCGAGCTCATCCAGGGCGATGTTCGCCAACACCCGTGTCTGCCCGCCGTCCACCGCATAGGCACCGCCGCCCGTCGGTGGTGCTTGGGCAAGGAGTTGCCCGTCATCCACCGTCTGTCGCTCCACCATCCGAATGCTCTGCAAGTCGTAGCGAAACGAAAGGGCCGACGTCGTCCCCACACCCACGCGAACGGCGTCCCACGATTCGTTCGAAACGTTGTCGACCACTGCCAGCGACTGCAGCACCGCCTTGTCCCCCTCCTCCAGCATGACGCGATAGCTCGGTTTCCACGCCGGACTCTCGGTGACGTAGGTGATCAGCACGTCGCGTTTGCCCGGTGGCAACACGATGTTCATTGCGATCGATCGACCCGACGACGCACTGGGCGTCTCGTACGACACCGACAACGGGCTGCCATCGGCGAGGTCGACCACGGTCAGCGACTTGAGGAAATCATCGACCCGCGCGCGAGGGACCTCGAGCGAGAACGAGCCGTCGACCGTGGCGCGGCGCTCGAAGTAGGCCACGCCGTTGCGGTAGACGACCACCCGACCCAGCGGAGCGTCCACCTTGGGGGCATGGTGTGCACAAGCGGGCGCTCCCCACAGCACGGCGGTCAGCAGAAGAAGGGATCGCAGGTTGGTCGACATCGCGGGGCCAACGGCGGGCATTGGCCCTGCTGACAGGGTGCTGGGACGAGTCCGCGGAATAGACGCGCGGCATTCCAGGTATGCTCGCCGCCCATGACCGTCGCCGAGCTGATGCAATCCATCGTCAACGCCGGGTACTCCGTGGGCGTGGGCGCTGCGATGCTGCCGCTCGCGCTCGGAGTCGCGGCCTATGCGTTCCGCGAGAGCGGCAACCGTGTGCTGAGCCAACGCATCGCCAACGTGGGCATGGGCATCGGCTTCTTCTCGGTGTTCGTCATCGTGTGCTGGACGCTCTACGCGGCCACGGTCGACGGCATGATCGGGGCGACGAACGTGCTCGTGTTCGTCGCTCCGCTCTACATGCTGGGCTCGAGCTACGCGATCGAGCACTGGCTGCACCCCGGCCAGCAAGAAGACATCCGCCAGCGCGTGCGCAAGGTGATGCTCTTCATTGCAGTGCTCGGGGTGCTCTACTTCGTGCTCAGCCGGCTCTCCATGCACATGGTCATCTGGACCAACGTGCTGGGCTTCATCTTCTTCATCGCCGCGCTGATCGGCATCCTCTACTTCTTGATCCGCAAGGTCGTCTAGCCAGAGCTACTCGCAGGAGAGGGTTTGGCCGTCGAGCGGGGCCTCGCCGAAGACTTCCTCGCACTGGGCGACGTCGTCGCAGCCGAAGGCGCAGTAGCCGTTGGCGGTGCAGGTATCGCCCGTGCCCGCGTCGACGCAGTCGGAGTCTTGCGTGCACTGGCAGTGGCCATCGTCACCGCACACGAGCGGGTCGGCGCAACCCAGCGTTTCGCAGGTCTCGAGCGTGCACGACATGTCTCCGAGCATGTCCGCCTGGCACTGGCCCCCCGCCGCTCCGCAAACGGTGACCGCATTGCCGTCGATGTCCGTCGTCTCGATCTCGTCGAGGCTGAGGCCCGCACAGTCCAACGCCTTGGTGGGCTCGGTCGCACAGCCACCCATTTCACCGCCGTAGTCGACACACGGTCCGGCCAAGCACTCGTCGTTGGTGGAGCAGGGTTGCGCAATCCACCCGGAGAAGATCGGAATGCAGTCGGCCGCCTCTTCACACGCCGCGTGGCAGAAGCCCTGCTCGCTACACGAGAGTCCAACATCCGCCCCGCCGTTGAGGCAGTCGGCATCCTCCACGCATCGCGCCACGCACGTGGACCCGTCGCCCGTACCACCCGTCGTGTCCGCGCCCGTCGTCGCCTCGCCGCCGGTCGAGCCGGGGTCGGCGGTGTCGTTCCCCGTATCCGTCGGGTCGCCTCCGCTCGAATCTCCCGCGCCCGTCACCGGGCTCGTGTCCGCACCGTCGGTGTCCCCCGCGGTTCCGGTCATGTCATCTTCTCCGACCAGTCCGTCGTCGGAGCAGGCCGCCAGCGCAACGACGACGGCCAGCGGCACGAGTTTCAACGAAGTCCAATGCATGCCCCGAGCATGCCAAGCTCTGGCCCTCGGGTGGATATGACGTTTTTGTCGCGGTCGGGCTCGCCCCTATCGCGGTTGCAGGCCGACGCCGTTTGGGACGGCCCAGCCGCCTGGGAGCTCCATCTGGAGTCCGCCCGCGGATGCGGAGAGTTGGGTCGATGGGCCGCCGTCGAGGAGGAGGGCGTCGGTGCAGGCGAGGCCGTTCTGCTCGGCGGGCGCTGCGAGCCAGGTGCCGAGGGTGTCGGCTTGGACGGGACCGCGGGTGACGACGAGGGCGACTTCGGTCGGGGCGCGGACGCACAGGGCGGTCCGGTCCGCCGACTGTGGCTTGAGGCGAGGGACGGTGCCTTCGATGACGACGCGCGGGCCGCATTGCACGGCGAACTCGGCGTGGGGACTGGGCACGTAGTCGCGGGTGTGCACGAGGCGGGCGTGCCCGGTGGCGTTCACTTCGAGTACGCCCCAGTCCGCGTTGCGCAGCGGGTTGAGCTCGGTTCCGTCGTTCACCAGCAGGCCCAGGGGCGCGCCGTTGCGTGCGAAGAACGTGCCGTTGACGGCGACGAGGGCGTCGTTTTCGGCCCGGAGCACGTCGACGCGGGCGCCGAGCCGTCCGTCTCCACGGCCTTCGAGTGCGACGAGCCGCAGCTGGCGAAGGTCGGCGATGAACACCTCGGCGTCGACCTCGGTGCCGAGTACCCGGCGGGTTTGGTGCTGGAGGCCGACGGGGGTCTTTGGCGCCGGGGTCGGTGTCGCGGACGGGGGGCGTCGCGGAGTGGGCGGGGCGGCTGCGGGTTCACACGCCGTGAGGAGCGTCGTGAATGCGGCGGCGATGCGAAGGGAGCGAACCATGGGTTCTTCGGCGAGCGTGGAACGTCGAAGCGCCGGTCGTCTATTCCGCCCTCGCGGATCAGTTCGGCGTGACGCGGCGGTAGATCGCGATGTTGGCCGGGCTCTCGCCGTTGGGCAGGCGCACGACTTGGGTGATGCGCATCGCTTGGCCGCTGGCGTCGAGTTGGCGCTGGGCGACCATGAGCTCTTGGCCGTTCAAATAGGCGTACGAGTTGAGCTCGCGCGCAGAGACGGCTTCGACCGCGAGGGCGTCGGCGAGCTCGCCCGCGTTGAAGGGCATCTTCGTCCCATCGGGAAAGCCCGAGAAACTCACCGAGCCCTGCTTGCCCTCCGCGTCGGTCCACTCGGCCGTGAACTCGAGCGTGCCGTCCTTGTTCTCTTCGATGCGGTAGAAGCCCGCCGTGGGGGCATCTCCCTGCTCGTACCGGCAGCTCTCTGGGATGAGCTGCCAAAGGCCGAGAAAGTCTCGGTAGACCCGATCCATCGCGCCAGGCTAGCGCAAGTTTTCTCGACGTGCTGACGTCCTGCGGACCCCGTGATAGCAACCCGACCATGCGCCGGTCTGCTGCTCTCTTGGTCCTGTTCGTGGCTGCTTGCGATGGAGGAAGCGACGGCGGTGGGGATACCGAAAGCGACAGCGCTGCGGATGCGTCGACCTCGGCCAGCGGCGGCAGCACCACGTCGGGTAGCAGCGCGACGGAAACCACCGCATCGAGCATGTCTTCGGGTGTGGATCCTTCGGGGTCGAGCAGCGGCAGCGATCCGAGCACGACGGGCGGCGCTCAAACTTCGGGCGGCTCCACCAGCGAGGCGGAGACTTCGGGCACGGGTTCGGATTCGAACGGCGGTGACGACGGTGGTGGCTCGATCGACGTGACGCTGACCGGGTGCGACATCGACTTTGGGGGCACGGTGGTGGTCAGCTACAACGGCTCGCTCGGGGTTGCGTCCGTCTACGACATGGGCGCATCGCTCACGGGTAGCTTTCAGTTCGATCTCGACGGTCCGGCGACCTTCGCTCTGAGCACCCAACACCGTGTCGACACCGGAACGGTCGTCAACATGGTCGACATCGGACAGGGCACGTGGACCAACCTCGACTCGAACGCGCTGCCCGACGGACCCGATACCATCGGCGGCACGCTCAGCGTCGACGTCTGGAACCCATCCCAGGGCGAGGCCGAGATCACCTTCGATGGCGTTTCGCTGCTAAACATCACCAACGGCAACGTGTGCACGATCGACGGCACGGTGATCGCCGAAGAGCTGTACCCTTAGGCCCGCATGGGCCCCGACGAAATGGATGCGCTGCTGCGCTCGATGCTCGATGATCACCGCCTTTCTCGGTCCGAGCGACGGGCGCTGCGAGACCTGGTCGACGAACGCGGTCTGGATGACCAACGCTTGGGCGTCTTTCGAGCCAAGGCGTTCGACCTCGCCCGTGAGCAACTCGGTGACGAGCAGACCTTCGTGGTCGACTGGCTCGAGAACGCGATCAAGGCGTTGTTGCCCCGTGCTCAGGCCGAGCCCGAACCCCGCTTCGAAGCCCGATTCTCTCCGGGGCTGCAGTGCCTTCGGGCGATCATCGGGGAGTTCGAGAACGCCCGATCGTCGGCCGACATCTGCGTATTCACCATCACCGACGACCGCATCGTCGAGGCGATGGTGGCCGCGCACCGCCGCGGCGTTGCACTGCGGGTGATCTCCGACGACGACAAGTCGCTCGACATCGGCTCGGACGTCGAACGCCTGTCCCGAAAGGGTATCGACGTGCGCATGGACGACACGCCGAATCACATGCACCACAAGTTCGCGGTCTTCGACAACAAGCGCGTGCTGACGGGCAGCTACAACTGGACCCGCAGCGCCGCGGACCGCAACCACGAGAACATCGTGATCAGCGACGATGCCGACTTGGTGTTGGCGTTCGGAAAGACGTTCGAGCGGCTCTGGGCCGGATTCGCGTAGGCCCTACAAGTGATCGGTGTCGGCGAGCAGTCGCTCGTGCAGACCCGGTGCGGTGGCGATGTCGGCAAACCATCCGTTGCGCCACGGCCATTCCTTGACGGCCCCCTTGTAGTCGGGAATCGAGAGCGAGTAGGCGCTGAGCCGGTCCTTCATGGCGGCACGCGCGGCGTCGTCCAGGTCGAGGCCGAACGCTGCCATGCCGCGCTGCATCAGCTCGTCGGCGAGTTGGGAGAGCAGCGCCCCGTGTTCGCGAACGACACCGCCGACCGGCTTGCCCGTGTGCTCGCACAGCAGGCCGAAGCAGCAGTTCCACAGCAGCTTCTCCAGCTCGGTCACGGCGAAGGCCTGCTCGGATACGACGGATGCGGGCACCTCCACACTCCCGAGCCAATCGACCACCGCCTTTGCGTGGGGTCCGACGAAGGGGCTGTTGCCGCCGGGGTCCAGCGGAGCGCCGCGCGAGGGCACCGCGAAGAACAGCAAGCCGCGTGTGCAGCCGGTGAGGCCCCGCTGAATCAGCCACGGCCGCAGCATGCCGTTCTGGGTGAACACCAGGCGGTCGTGGGCCGAGGCGGGAACGCGTTCGAGCACCGGATCCAGATCGTCGTTGCGCACCGCGACGAAGATCGGCGCCGCAGAGTCCTCGAGCGAATCCCAGCCCTGCACGCGGTCGACCAGCACGTGCTCGACCCCCGCCTGTACGGCGCGTTGGGCCAATGCTCCGCCCACACGTCCTGCTCCGATGATGAACATGCGCCAGGGATACCAGACGCAGTGATTGCCGTGCGGGCCCTCTTGCAGCTGGTAGGCTGCGGGCATGGCGTCCAAACGCCGGCGGATTCTCGGCCTGGTGGTCGCGGTCGTGCTCGTGGCTCTCGTGGGGGCCTGGTGGGCGTTTTCGCGGGTTCCCAGCGTCGTGGTGGTGCACGCGGAGCGCGGCCAGGTGGTCGAAACGCTCGCGATTCTCGGCCGCGTCGCGCCGAGCTCGGAGGTCCGATTCGCCGCTCGGGCGTCGACCTCGATCACGCGGGCGCCTGTCGACGAGGGTGATGTCGTCGAAGCGGGTCAGCTGCTCCTTCACATGGACGATGCGGAGGCGGTGGCCATGGTCGAGCAGGCGGACGCCTCGTTGGCGCAGGCGAAGGCGCGGACACGCGAGGTTCGGACCGTCACGTCGAAGACGGCCGCGGCCAGTCTCGCGGAGGCGAGAGCGGAGTTGGAGCGCGCCCGCCGAACTGCGAAGCGGGACGAGGCGCTGTTCTCCAAGGGCACGCTCACCGCATCGGACGTCGACCGCTCCCGTACAGCGCTCTCGGTGGCCCGCTCCCGAAAACGTGCGGCCGAGCTGGCCGCTGCGGCCACGTCGACCAACGGGGCACAGTGGCAGGCAGCGGTCGCCGCCGAGACGTTTGCCGAGGCGGGCCTCATCGCAGCCAAGGCACGGCTCGAACAGCTCAGCGTCGTTGCGCCCATGGCCGGCGTCGTCGTGACTCGTTCGGTCGAAGTCGGCGACGTCGTGCAGCCTGGCGCCCATCTGATGACGCTGGTGTTGGACGGGCCCAAGGAGTTGGTCATCGAACCCGACGAGAAGAACCTCGCGTTGCTGCAGTTGGGCCAGCACGCGCTGGCTTCGGCCGAGGCGTTTCCCGACCAGACCTTCGACGCGACGCTCGACTACATTGCGCCCTCGGTCGACCCGACCCGCGGCACCATCGAGGTGAGGTTTGCCGTGCCGAATCCCCCCGCGGGGCTCCGAAACGACATGACGGTGTCGGTCGACATCGTGGTGGGCCAAACCGACGACGCGCTCACCCTTCCCGCGTCCGCCGTGATGGACCTGTCCTCGGCCGCACCATGGGTGTTCGTGGTGGAGGGCGACACGTTGCAGCGCCGTGCCGTCATCGTGGGACGCCGTGGTGGTCAGCGGGTCGAGGTTCGCGACGGTATCAGCGCGGACGATGCCGTCGTCGTGCAACCGAACGCAGCCTTCGAACCCGGCGCACGCGTCCGTACGTCGCAGGAGTGATGCATGCCCACGACCTTGTTCTTGGCGCTGAGCTTCATCCGTGAGGGCCGTGCCCAATCGATGTTGATCAGCGCGGCGGTCGGGGTCGGCGTGGCGGTGATCGTCTTTCTCTCCGCCCTCATCGGGGGACTCCAACAGGATTTGATCGCGAAGACTCTGGGCTCCCAGGCCCACATCGCGCTCAGTCGACCCGAGGAGGAGGCTCGTCCCTTGTTCGCGTCGCGGACTGCGGACTCGATCGTGCTGACCAACGTCGAGCGGGCGGCGCAACGCCAGCGAGGCATCAGCGGATGGACGCGGGCGCTCGATGACGTGGAGCAGGCCGCGGGCGTCGAGGCATGCTCCCCGATCGTTTCGGGTCCGGGGTTTGCCGTGCGCGGCACCGTGTCCAAGTCGATCAGCCTGATCGGCATCGACCCGGCGCGCTACGATCGGGTGATCGACGTGCAGAGCCGCATCACTGCCGGACGCATGGTGCGGGGTGGGGCCGAGGCCGCCATCGGGGTCGAACTTGCCGAGAGTCTGGGGCTGGACGTCGGATCCAAACTCCGGGTACAGACCGCGGGCGGGCGCACCGAGTTGTTCTCGGTGGTGGGGTTGTTCGACTTGGGCAATCGCGACGTCAACGAGCGCTGGGTGCTCACGCCGATGCGCGCGGGCCAGACGTTGTTGGACCAGGTCGGGGCGGTGACCCGCTTGGAAGTGCGTCTGCCCGATCCGTTCGAAGCCAACGACGTTGCCGCTGCACTCGCTGCCCGTACGGGCCTCGAAGCGGAGAGCTGGATGCAGACCAACGCACAGCTGCTCGCGGCACTGCGGTCTCAGAGCAGCTCGAGCACCATGATTCAGGTGTTCGTGGTGTTGTCGGTGACGATCGGCATCGCGAGCGTGTTGGTGGTGTCGGTGGTCCAGAAGCGGCGCCAGATCGGCATCCTGCGGGCGATGGGATCGTCGCGGGGGGACATCGCGCGGATCTTTCTCATTCAAGGAGGGCTGCTCGGCGTGCTGGGCTCGCTCTTCGGTGTTGCGCTCGGAGCGGGCGTGGCAACCCTGTTTCAGGCGATGGCGGTCGACGACCTGGGCAAGCCGCTGTTTCCGATCGTGTTGGAGGCACGGTTGATGCTGACGGCGGCCCTGGTCGCCATCACGACCGGGCTCATTGCCGCTGCACTTCCGGCTCTGCGAGCAGCCAAGCTCGATCCTGCGGACGCGATTCGCCATGACTGAAGTCCTGCGGCTCGAGGGGGTGATCAAGGAGTTCGGGGACGAGGTCGTCACCCGGGTGCTGCACGGCGTGGACATGAGCGTGCATGCGGGCGAGTTTGCGGCGCTCGTCGGCCCGTCGGGTTCGGGCAAGAGCACGTTGCTCAACATCTTGGGCCTGCTCGACCGACCCACCGCGGGCTCGGTACAGGTCGCGGGCAAGGAGAGCACCGAACTGGACGAAGACGCCCGCACGGCTCTGCGCGGCGAGGCGTTGGGCTTCGTGTTTCAGTTTCACCACCTGATCTCGGCCCTCACGGCGGCTCAGAACGTGATGCTGCCGCTGGGGATCAACGCCGGGCGCATGCGGCCCGAACAGAGGGCTCAGGCCATCGAAGCGCTGGCCGAAGTCGGACTTGGCGACCGAGGTGACGACCTCATCACCAAACTCTCGGGAGGTCAGCAGCAACGGGTGGCGATTGCCCGTGCGTTGATCAAGCGTCCTCCGTTGCTGCTCGCCGACGAACCCACCGGCAACCTCGACACCGAAACCGCCGATGATGTGTTTCGGCTGATGCGGGCCAAGAGCCGCGAGAGTGGCATTGCGTGTTTGTTCGTCACGCACGACCCGGCGTTGGCCGAGCGGTGCGACCGCATCTTCAAGCTCGTCGACGGGCGCATCGTGGACGTGCGCCCCGGAGCGAACGCGGGTTCGTAGGCTATTCGTAGCGGTGCACCACCTGGCGCACCTCTTCGCACGGTCGGCACAGGGCGCTGGCCAACCCGGTGTTGCGCCGGGTCCGGCCCGCCACCGCCTTGAATACCGGCCCGCTGAGGTCCTCGTCGCACTGCAGGCACGCGTTCAACGAGCCGTCTTCTTCGTGGTACGGCGCGTTGAGAAGGTCGAGACAGACGTCGAGGCAGACGGTTCGAGTGTGGGTGGTGTTGTAGGCCCAGATCTGCGCGCACGGGTCGGTGAATCCGAGGTCTCGCAAGCAGTCGAGTTGAGCGTCTTCGCCCTCGGAGAGCCCCAGAATGCCGCACTCGCGGACCGGCCCGGTGAGGTCGCCGTTGCGCATGTACACGGCGAGGTCTTGCAGCGGAGAGCAGCGCCCGCACGCGCCGTCGTGCGTGACCTTGCCGCCGGCCGCTTCGGCCGCGGCGTCGTCGGCGAAGGTTTCGAGCGAGTAGGACGCGCCGTCGACCAACACCGCACACACCGAGGTGTCGTCGAGGGGGTGGTCGTCCGGGGTGGCGTAGGGGTCGGCGTCCAGCGCCTCGAACGGTGTCGCGAGCTTCAGTGCTTCGAGGGCAGCGATGTCGGCTTCGGTGTACTCGGGCGCTTGCCAGCCGCCCTGGCATGGGCACGCGGGGCCGCATTGTTCCGCCGAGAGCCCGGTGTTTTCGTTGGGGCGCCCGTACAACGCCGTGCAGGTCGGCGCTTCGGTGGTCGAACCGCTTTCGGCTGCGGTGTTGGTGGTCGACGCCTCGTCTTGCGGCGGGGACTCGGCGTTGGTCGAGCTACAGCCGGAGAGGAGCAGCGCCAGGAGTGCAATGCGGGTGCCCACTGCGGGGCAGCGTATCACCGCTGCGCCGGGCCGAAGCGGGCACGCGCTTCATCGAGCGGGGCGCGTTCGACTTCGACGACGATGGTTCCGGCACTGTCGCCCGCGTCGGCGAGCACGGTGCCCCACGGGTCCACGCCCAGCGCGTGTCCCCAGCTCGAGCGCCCACCGCCGTGGGTTCCGCATTGCGCGGGCGCCAGCACGAAGCTCTGGGTCTCGATGGCGCGGGCGCGCAACAGCACCTCCCAGTGCGCCTCGCCGGTGGGTCGCGTGAACGCGCTGGGCACCAGCAACACGTCGGCTCCCCGGGCGCGAAGCCGCTGGTAGTGCTCTGGAAAGCGCAGGTCGAAGCAGATCGACAGCCCGACCCCGAACCCCGCGACGTCGACCACCACGTCTTGCCCGGGTGCCCCAGCGGCCGTATGGCGGCTCTCATTCAGCGCGGTGCCGTCTGGGAGTCGGGCGTCGAACAGATGCTCCTTGCGGTAGCGCGCCACCACGGCACCATCGCGCACGACCAGCGCGGTGTTGTAGGTGCGTCCATCCCTTGCGTGCTCTGGGGTGCCGCCCAGCACCAGGGTCGCTCCGGTCTGCCGACTCGCCGCGACGAAGGGCGCGACGGTGGGTCCCCGTTCGGGAGCGTCCGAATCGAAGGCCCACGGAAGCCTTGCTTCGAGACCCCCAAAGCCCGCGTAGCTCTCGGGCAGCACCACGAGGTCGGCATCGCGCGCAGCCTTCTCGGTCCGGGTCAGCGCGTCCTCGAGCGAAGCCTCGCCGTAGGAGCCCGACTGAAGCTGAATCATTGCGGCCCTCACCGAGAAAGCATACACAGCGGCAACCTGCGACGCGCTTGCGAGCCCTCGTCAGTCGCAACCGCGCGGCGTCGTCTGCATCGCGGGGAGGTAGCGGCCCGCAAACGCATAGCTCTCGGTGACGGTGTGTTGCCGGCCGCTCTCGGTCTGAAACGTGTAGCGCGTCTGTAGCGTCTGCGTGTCCGCGTCGTAGCTGGCCGAGGGGTCGAGCATCATGAGCACGGGCTCCGCCGAAAGGTCGAGTTCGAACACCGCCACGCTTGGATCGAGTGCGCGGGGGAACACCCCGAGCTCGAGGGCGGACGTGTCGGACCACGTGCTCGCATCGGAGTACGCGGCCGCTCCACTTGCGTCGTAGATCACCGACAAGTTGTACGGCCCTGCCCCGCCCAGGCGCAGTTCTTGCTCTCCGTACGCGTCGTAGTCGACCGTCAAGACCGCGCCGACGTCCTCCACCGCGACCGTCTCTCCCGGAACGCGCACGTCGTCCTCGCTAACCAAAACGGCGGCGCCGCAATGATGCAGCAGGATGCCGTGCTGCAGCGGGTCACCCTCGGCTTCGCGATCGTAGGGCGGATCGATCTCGGCCCCGACCGACACCTCGAACACGGGCGGCCCGGCCGTCGGTGAGCCATCCAGCGGGTCCAGCGTAGCCATCGTCTCCTTTTCGATGACGTCTTCGGGGGCAGCCGGGCATCCCAACGAACACACGAGCGCAACGGAACAGACAATGCGTCGCACCATCGCTCAGCCCTCCCCCCACGGGTCATGGGAGAACGGATCCTCGCAGGGCGCGTAGCCGTCTCCGCAGAACACACAGACACCGCCTTCGTTGACGAGCTGGCCTTGGACTTCGGCTTCCCCCGGACCGTCGGTGAAGAATGCCCTCCACGAGTCGTCCTCGGGTTCGAGCCGCACCTCTTCGGTGACGTAGCCGAGACCTTGGTACGACCAACGCAGGCACTGGCCAGGGCACACGCCGTCGGCCCAGTTCATCCTCGAAGCCCCGCTGGGCCGAAGAATGATGTGTCCATCTTCGAGCGCCCACACGCCGGCGTCGTTGCCGTCGTAGTCACAGCCGTGGGAGACGGTGCGAAACGTGCCGTCTTCCAGCAGCTCGATGTTGGTGCTGTCGTTGGTTTCCGTGACGTTGTAGATGCCCGCCAGACGGGTGACCGACATGTCCACGACGTCCTCCGGGTCGGCGGTGCACGCCCCGACGAGGATTGCGGCCGTGACGGCCCAAGTTCGGTAGTCCATGTTGGATTCAGTCTCCGGATGACGTCGGATTCATGAGCTCGGCTGCGGTTTTTTTGCATCGCTGCGCCACCCACGCTTCTGCGTCGGTGGAGGGCAGGTGCTTGCGCACCAGGGCGACGGCGGCCTGCGTCGAGCCGAGCTGACAGTGTGCTCGCGCAGCAGCGCGAACGGCATCCGCGGCCAGGGGCGCGTTCGGCCAACGCTCGACGAAAGACGACGCGGCCGCCAGCGCGTCCTTCCACTCGCCGTGCCGCAGGTGCTCGTCGACCTCCGCGAGCTGCTCAACCTGCTGGGCGAGTGCGTCGGGTTCGGGCTTCTCTGGGGGCCGGGAGCGGTTGCGACGAGGCGGCGCGGGCTCAGGGCGCGGCTTTTCCGGCACGGGAGGTTGCGCGACGGCAGGCGCCACGGGAGGAGAGGCTTCGATGGGCGCGCGCTCGGGGATGAACGCCGACGCCACGACTTCGGCGCGACGTGGCGGGGGCGAAGAGGACACGGCCACACCCCCCACGACCGCCGCCGACGTGACACCAAGCCCGAGCACCCACGCCACGACGGGTTTGCTGAGCACCGTCGTTGTCTTCACCGCGGAGCCGCCCAGCCTCGCGCCGAGCAGGGCCCATCCCCGTCGCAGGGCCGCGGGGTCCTCTGGATGTGCACGGCGGTGGATCGTTGCAGCGTCTCCGGGGCTGACCTGGATGCCGTCGTTGTTCAGCGACGCGCACATCGTCTCGAACGACGACCGAGCGACCCGCAATCGGGAGTAGAGCGTCGCGGGATTCACCCCGGTCGCGCTCGCAGCTTCGCGCGCCGAGAGCCCTTCCAGTTCACACAGTACGAACGCCTCGCGCTTGGGCACATCGAGCGCGTGGAGGAACGCGTCGAGCACCGCTCCTGCCTCCCGCCGTCGAATCCAGTCGTCGACCGAAGCCACTTCGGGTTCCACGCGGGAGAGCGCATCGATGCGTCGAGCGTGTCGGTCCCGTGTTCGGCGATGACGCCACGCGACCCGGCGGGAGATGCCTGCCAGCCAGGCGCGAATCGACGCGTGCCCTTCGAAGGTGTGCAACTTGCGAAACGCGGTGAGGAAGACGTCCTGCCGTGCATCGTCCACCCATGCCGCGGGCACGCCCCACCGCGCGAGGCAGCGCCCCACGAACGCATGGTGCTCGGCGTAGACCGCCTCGAACTGCGCTCGGTCAGGGGCGGATGCTGGGTTCGGACGAACCATCTCCCCGTACAGTCTCCACCATCGCGAGGATTCATGAACGCGCTTCAGTCGCCCCAGCGAAACTCGAAGCCCGCGAGGGCCCTCGCCCCTACCGGAAACGCCTCATAGAGGTTCGCATTGCCCGATTCGCCGAATCGAGGGCGACGCAGGCTGACCAGGCCATCGAGCGAAACGCCCAAACCGACGTTGGGGTGCACCGCCCAGACCAGGCCTGGAGACACCGCGAGTCCGAGCCAGAACACGTTGGGCGTGTGGTTGAGATCGCCGCCGAACCCGGCCGCTCTCAGTCCTCCCGCGTCGACGCCCCCGCACAGCGGAAACTCGAGGCGTCGCCACCCCAAGACCCCGCAGCCGCGAATCGTGCCCGACCACATCGTGAAGCGGGCACCCACGTCCGGGTCTCCGGGGAACGACTCGTCCGTACCGAACGTTCGGTCGCCTCCGAGCAGCACGCGCCAATGCTCACCGCGAAGCCCGATCCGCAGCCCAGCCACCGCGGTGATGTTGGGAAGCACGCCCGCCGAACCTCCTCCGTGCAGACCGATGAACCCGCCGGGCGTCTTGCGCTGGGGTGCTTCGTGCTCGACGGAAACCGTCTCGGTCTCCTCCGTGACCGGGGACGGCTCTGTGGGCTGGGTCTGCACGGGCACGGGCTCCACGGGAGGGGGGACCGTCGGGGTCTGAATCAGCGTCGCCGTCTCGAGCTGCTCCGCTGGGATCGAGGGTTCGACCGCGATGCCCACGACCACCGTCGTCGCGGCTACGAGAACCTCGCAATCACCCGACTCCAGCTCGCGATGGATCGTGTCGTCGGGGAGCGTGACGTCCAGCGTGAGCCGATACCCGCCGTGTTCTCCCTCCACCAGCGCAGCGACCACCGACGCGCGCACCGGTCCTTCTCGCTCGGCGAGGCGCGCCGCCACCCGGCTGTGCACCTCCTGCGCGCTCGGGCACTCCTGCGGACCCGACCACTGTAATTCCACGCCCTCGGGCAGGGGCGAGGGCGCGGTCAGTAGTGCCGCGAGACCGAGACTCGTGACCACGCTATTGCCACTGCTCGATCGAGCCTGGTTCGGCTCGGGCACAGCCCGTGAAGCACGGCAAGGACATCATCACGGCGACGCGAAACATGGCGGTGTCTGATGCTACCGATTTTCGCCTCAACACTCACTCGCTTCCGCGGAGTTTGCGCCCCGCGCGTCATGGGCCCGAACGCTTCGAGCACAGCCTCGGCAGCTGCAACCTGCGAGGCGCGTTCACGTCTTGTCCTTGTGGACACTCGCCATGAAGCTGCCCACGCATATCCCGGTCGAAAAGAACGCCCTTCAAGCCTACCTGCAGCAGGCCTTTCCACAGTACGAGGTTGGCCCGAGGCAGTCCTTCATCGTGGTGAAGAAGAGCGGCTGGGTGGGTGCCAACGTCGTCGTGCGCAAGAACAAGGTGCTCGTCGTGGGCAACTTCGGCTCGATGGGGCTTCAGATCGCCTTCGTGCTCGCGGTCGTCCTGCTCGGCTTCCTCATCCCGCTGGTGCTGTACTTGATCTTCGTGTTCGGTAAGCAGCGCGCGATGGAAAAGGAAGTCGGCGCCGTCGTTCAGCAGTTCATCGCAGGCGCAGCGCAGCCCGCTCCGCATCCCGGCATGTCGATGGCGTAGAAGCTCATCGCTTCTGGTCGAGCATTGCATCCAAGATCCGGAACACGCCCTCGCTGCCTTCTTCCATCTTCTTCACAGCGGCGGTGAGCGCCTCTGTGGTGTCGTTGGATTCGAGCGCCTCGAACACGTCTCTCGTCCCTTCATGGACCTTGGAGTGGGGGAGTTCGAGCTGCGCGTAGGCTGGGACGTTCGAGAACGAGCGACCGTCCCCGTCGTAGTACCACTTGCCCAGCCGGCAGTCGTGGAAGTCGACGTAGTTGAAGCCTGGCTTGCCCTCGAGCACGGAGAGGTACGTGTTCACCTTCCACCGGATGTGGTCGATCTTCGCCAGGGACATGAAGATGCTGTCTGCGGTGCGAAGGAGTCGTTCCATAGCGTCCTTGTTCTCGTGACCAACACCGGAGAGGCGTTCTGTGAACCCACGCGCGGTCTCCTCGATGCGGGTGCAGACGCCTGCGGATGTATCCATCGTTTTCGCAACCCCTTGGGTGCGACGTTCCAGCTCGACCACGATGTCCGACACCTCTTCCGCGGTTCGTTTGGTCTCCTGAGACAGCTGTTTGACTTCGTTGGCGACCACGGCGAACCCCTTGCCGTGTTCGCCCGCGCGCGCGGCTTCGATCGTCGCGTTGAGGGAGAGCAGGTTGGTCTGCTCCGCGATGGTGACGATCTGCTTGAGCACGCCGTGGATCTTCTGCGAGAAGCTCGTCATTTCCCGTGAAGACGCCAGCGCATCCGAGACACGTTGGCTCAGCTGCTGAATGCCCTGGAGCATCTGGTCCGAGTCCTTGATGAGCGTTGCGAACTCCTCGACGTGGGCCGCAGTTTCCGACGCTGTCTCTCGTTGAAGGTCGATGAATCCCGAGAGGTCGGCTTGAATGCCCTCGAGTCCGAGCTGCAGTGCTCTGTGCTCCTCGATGAAGAGCTCCACGTGGGGGAGGCATTCATCGGGCGTGGCCTGAGGAGGATCCGAGGGCGGGCAAGCGGGAGAGGTTGGCGCGGACATGGGGGCTCCGAACCTTCGTATGGTGGAGTGACCCCCCGCGTCTGGGCCGAACCGCTTTGAAACGGTTCGACACGGGCCGCATGTCACTCTTCTGGAACGGTGACCTTGCGTTCGCGCAAGATTTTCCGAACGATGCCCCAAACCGCGCCCGCGTCGCTGCCCACGTCGTCCCACTGACCCGAGAAGCGCCCGCAAAAGCTGCTCTTGAGAACTTCGGGCAGGGTGCTCGTGTCGCCCGCGAACAACGGGTGTTTGAGATAGATGCACGCCTCCTCGGTCGCCCGGACCGAGAGGCTCGCGGGGAGGTCGTCGCTGTTGCGAATCGCGTCTGCCACGGCGACGCAGTGCTCGATCAGCGCGACAGGCAGTTCTTCGTGCCGGCCTTGCAGGAGCTTCACCTCCTCGACGGGCGGAAGGTACGTCATCTGCAGCGGGGCGAAGCGGTCGAGTTGTGCGGCGTCGATGCCGAACGTGGCCGAGAACTGATTGCCGCGGTTGACCGCCGCGACGAACTGGACGTTGGGCGGGATCTCGATGAAGCGGTTTTCGATCGGGTGGAACACCTTGCGGGTGCTGTCGAGGGCCGGCATCAAGGCGTTGCGTGCCGTCTCCTGGCAGCGGTTGAGTTCGTCGAGAAACACGAGGTAGCGGCGCTCGGGGCTCTCGAGCGCTTCTTCGAGGGCCAGCAGCACGTCGGTTTTCACGAAGTCGGTGACCGGGGATCCGCTGGCGGAAGCGCGCACCTGGATGGTCGCGAAGAAGTCGGTGGCTTCGACGACCGCGCCACAGTTGAAGAACACGAACTCCATGCCCAGGGTGGTGGCGATCGCGCGCGCGAGCACGGTCTTGCCGCAACCCTGGGGGCCGTCGAGCAAGATGTTGAGTCCGCTTTCGAGCAGCACCTGCAGCTTCTTGCTGATGACCGGGTCGAGGTAGACGCCCTCGATGCGAAACGGAGCGCGGCCGACGTACTCGACCTCGATCGAGCCTCGGTCGTCACGGTCGGGCTTGTTGACCGCGACGATGCGGACCATGCACGGCGTGCCTGCGACGATGCGCTTGTCGGTGCTGAGCACGACCTTGGGTGCCCGCTTGCCGTCGAGGTGCGTGGCGCGAAGCTTGTGTTTGGAGTCCTTCTGCGGGTTGGGCCAAAACACCGCCTCCAGCGCCTTGCCGACGGTGAGCTCCTCGATCTTCCACTTCTGTCCAGCCATGGTCTTTGTTGAGTCTTTGGGTCAGCGCCCCAGGGCGCGGCGAGCGAGACCGGTGATGATCTCGCCAAAGCGCCGAACGGCGCGGTCGAGCTCGGGGTCGAGCAGTTCGATGTAGTGGGGAAAACACTCTTCGGTCAGCGGACGTACGGCGACCTGGGCACACAGGATGCCCTTGCGGCGAGTGAGCTGCTGCACCAGGTTGCGCAGCGCGGGCACCGAGCACTCCGTGGGCAGGCCGTCGGAGATCATCACGAGGAGCTTGGCCCGGCGCGCAGAAGCGGACGCCACCGCGGCGGCGTGGTAGAGGCCGGCTGCGTCGTTGTTGCCGCCCGTCGGCTCGAGGCTGGTCACGGCGCAGTTGCGGTCGTCCCCCGCGTCGAAGATCACCCGATCGGTGAAGCCGAAGAAGCGCGCATCGACCCCGGCCAGCCCGCGCGCAGCCTCGGCCAGCAACACCCCGAACCGGTGTGCCTTGTCCATGCTCTGGCCCGTGCTCATCGAGCCCGAACAGTCGATGACCACGCCGATGAACAAGTCGGTGTGCACCTCGAGTTCGCGCGCGACGAGCATGCGAGGGTCTCGGCGGGTGACGACCGCGCGGACGCGGGTGCGGTCGAACGCGCGTCCACGCATACGGGCCCGGCGCGGCACGAGTGAAAGGCCGATCTCCTCGAAGTAGGTGCGCAGGCGAAACGCGTGTCGCCGAACCTCCACGGCCACCTGACGGTGTCGTTCGCGGTCGACGGGCACCGGTTCGACCTTGGTGATCTCGTTGAACGCGGTGTCGCTCCCCACGTTGATCTGCAGACCCCCGGGTTTGCCCTTCGAAGGACGCTCGCCGCTCGCGCTAGGCGGCTTGAGGATCCGCTCGACCTCTTGCTGCACGTCGGCGTCCCCGATGCCGCTGCCGTGCACGGCCCCTTCGCGACCGTCCCATTCGAGCGATTCGTGCCCGCCATAGGTCTGGGCGAGGTCGTTGTGATTGCCGTACATCAGCGACAGTTCCAACGCGATCTCGTAGAGCCCGCGCATGTCCTTGTGGCGAAAGCCGCCCTTGAACAGTGCCAGCGCGCGGTCGAGCTGCGGGTCCTCGTGCCGGTTGCCCAGGCCCATGCGCATCGCTCGGACGAAACGCGCAAACGGGTGGCCGCGGCGGTCGAGCTCGCGCAGCACCAAGCCGCTGTCGACCACCACACACTGATCTTCGAACGCGACGCCGAGCGCTCGTGCCGTCAATGCCTCGAAGGCGGAGGCCTGCAACATGTTGAGCAGGCGCCAGAGCTGGATCTCGCGGTTGGTGTGCTGAAATGCATATGCCGCCAGCCGCTTGAGTCGGTCTCCGTAGGTGGCGTCCAACGCCCGCAGCCGTCGCTCGAGGTGCTCGTCGGCCACGAGGTTGAGCAGCGAGCCGAGGCCTTCCTTGTGGGCACGTTTCCACCAGCGCTGGGACTCGGCATCGCGGTGATACAGGTGGTGGCCGTACTCGTGCAGGATCAACGCTTCGACCACGTCCTTGCCGTGTCGGTCCCCGCGCATCATCGGCAGAGGCGACACGTGAATGGTGCTGTGCGTCATGCGGGTGTAGCCGAGGTCCTGACGCCGCTCGGTCATGTGGACCGAGAAGAGGCGTCCGGTGAGCTCGCGACCCTTTCGCACGCCCCACGCGAAGACCCGCGAAACGTCCCCAAGCTTCACGTCGCGCAGATGTCCCGCGCTCACCTCTTTCACCAGGTCTTCGCGAACCTTTGCGTCGATGCCATGCAGCAGTAGCCGCTGCAGGGATGCATCGCGGGCTTCGGGGGCGATCGCCTTGGAGCGCACCAGTTTTGCGCACCGGGCTTCCGTGCAGAAGTCGCGGCCTCCGAGCAACGCAGCGTCCACGGCGTGGCGCATCAATCGCTCGCGTTGCGCCTTGCCGCCCGCTCGGTCGTACACCCAGCGGTAGCTCTTCTCGTCGGGGTCGAGCATGTGGCGCAGGCAAACCACGAGGCCGCACCGATCGCCGTGTTCGAGCAACCGACGGGCCGCGGCGCGGCGCAAGTACGCGGGACGATGGGTGCCCGCCCGCAGGAACACACGCAGCGCAGCGAGCGACTGGGCGTCGTCTCCACCCGCCTGCAGCAACCACTTCACCGCACGTTGGTACGCGTGCGGGTGGACCGAGCCGGTCAGTGCCGTGCTCAGCGTCCGGCGGTCGGGGACCACGGAGACCAACAGCTCCCAGTCCTTGTTGGTGAGCCACGCCGACGGGCTCGAGGCGGCCACGGCCGAGAGGGCCACCACACCCCACTGCGCCTCGCCGCGCTCGTGCAGACCCACCGCGATGCGAAAGCGGTGCTGGGCCGGGGTGAGCGGGTCACGGGCCAGCACGCGGGCGCGGTCGAGGGCCGCCTCGTCGGTCCAAAGCGGCAGGCTCTCGGCCAGTGCGAGCAAGCAACCCTCGGACGGCGGTTGTGAGAGCACTTCGGCCAGCGCGCGTTGTCCGGACGCTCCGAGTTCGACGAGGCGAAGCGCGGCTTCGTGCACGACCCCCTCGTTGGCCGAGCTGCAGGCGCGGACCAGCCACGGCACGTCGTTCGAGGTGCGGATCGTCGTCAGCCGATCGCCTTGCAGCTTGGCCGTGCGCCGCCGCGCCGGGGTTGCCCGTGCTTCGAGGCCGTCGATGCGCACCCAACGGTCCAGCTCGCGACGGGTGTCGGCGTCCATGTCGGGCGCCAACATCACGGTGCGTTCGCGAAGGCGTTCGAGGTGGTCCGACGCAAACGTCGTGATGTGAAAGGTCGCCAACATGCGCGCGGCAGAGGGGCCCACGTCGGTGTCGAGGTGTTCGACCAGCAACGACATCACCTCGGCCGTCGACCACGCGCGTAGCCGTGCGCCCTGTCGATAGCGCCGAAGCACGACCGCATGCGAGATGCCTTCCCAGCGCAGGCGTCGGGGGAGGGGCTGGTCGAGGGCGGACGAGCTTCGCAACGCTTCGGCGAGTCCGCCGGGCAGGCTGTCCATCCAGGCCAGCAGCGCAAAGGTGTGCTTTTCCCAGCGGTGCAGCGTGGCGTTGCCCAGGGGCGGAAGCGCGGTGTTGCCCTGCCACAGCTCCACGACCAGCGGCATCATCTCGGTGATGAAGGCGTCGGTGGGGGCCCCGAAACGATCGAGTTGGTGCGCGACGTCACCGATGCCGTCGCCGCACGCGATCAGGGCGGCGCACACGTGAATGCTGGGTGCTGCGGGAGAGGGCCGGCGTGCGAGCGCGTTGCAGAGGCCGCGCACAGGGCTCGCAAAGGCAGGCGCGAGCGAGGCGACGAGCCCATCGTGGGTGGATGCTGCAATCGCATCCATTTCGACGATGGTCAGTGCTTGCACCCCTTTGGGGCGTCGGGGCGCCGAAGCCGGTTTGCTGCGCAACAGACTGAGCACCGCCGAAGCCCAGCGCGCAATCGGGGCATGGGTATGTCCGTCGAGAGCCTCGGCAATGGCGAGCTCTTGGTCGCGGCCGAGCGCCAGGCTCTCGGCGTGGTCGCAGAAGTGCTCGAGGGCCGTGGCGCGGAAGCGCTGAACCGCATCCACGACCTCGCCGACTTCGCGTTGCTGAAACAGCCGCTGCAGGACGAGCTGGGCCCGTGGTCTCGGGGCCGCGGAGAGGAGCTGCTCGAACGCGCGGACCAATGCCGTGTGGTCGAGTCTGAGGTTGAGGTGGTCGACGAGTTTGGCGACCTGTTTCGAGCTGGCGTGGCACTCGTCGCTGGTGCCGAGGGCCACGAGCACCGCGGATGCTCGAGCCGGATCGAGCCAAGCCATGACGCGGTCGAGCAGCGTCGTCGGCGGGACCTTCTTCGGTGCCTTCTTGGCCTCGATGTGCAGTGTGAGCCAGTGCCCGGCAGCGCTGGCGATGAACTCCGCGCTCGCGGCTGCGTCGACCTCGGCCATGCGAGACACCAGCCAAAGCGGAGCGTCGCCCGGAAGCTCGGCGAGAGCGCCCCAGGCCGGAGGCGTTGCGCTCGCGGCTCGAACCAGCGTTTCTTCTCCAACAATCCGCAGGAGTCGGTCGATCGCGTTCGGGACGAAGCCCGCCACAATGGCGGCTACCGTGAGGTCGAAGGTGTCCCCGCTGCCGACGAGGGGTCCGCCGAGCAGGCTGTCGATGAGCGCCGGCTTGGTCCGCGTCAGTCGGTCGCGATGCAACCGCAGCCCCAGCACGGCGATGCGGCGTTGTTCGAGCGGCAGTCGATGACTGCGCAGCATGCCGGGATGGCAGGCCGCGCACAGCTCGAGGATACCGGGCGGGTAGCCTTCGGATGCGCCGTGACGAAGCAAGGAAAACGCAGCGCGGGCGCGCAGCGAGGAGCCCTTGCCGAGCACCGCGTCTCGAAGGTGATGCAGCAGTGGCGCGCGTGCTTCATCGCAGCCCCAGTAGATGCGGCACCACAGGTCGAAGATGTCGCGGCCCTCGCTCGGGAGCGGCTTGCCGCCTTCGAACGCGGCGAGACTGGTGCCGACGAGCTCCGCGGGCCGGCGGACGCTGTGTGCGAGCAGGCGCTTGAGGTCCGCGACAGGAGCGTTGGCCAGTGCATCACCGGCCTCACGGGGGGATAGTGCACCCCGCAGAAAGAGGTCGAACACCAGCCCACACCGATTGCCGGGCCAGGGACTCTTGCGCGCGAGGTCGCGGACCTCGGGGTCGCCGTGCAGGTAGACGCCGAGCACCTCCATCTTGTTCGGGGCGTCGGTTTCGAGTGCGAGCCGTCGCACGTCGGCGCGAGGATGAAAAACCGCGTGCGCCCAGCGATGAGGAGCCGGACCCGCGGTCTTCCGCAGGGCGCGCACTGCATGGCCACGAACGGTAGGGTCGTCGTCATCGAGGGCGGCGACGATGTGCTCGATGCCGACCTGTCCCCGAGCGCCACCCAACACCGCAACCGCCGCGGCGCGGAGCTTCGCGTTGGTGTGCTCGAGCAGCATCGGCACGAAGCCGATGAACGGAGACCGGTCTGCTTGCGAGAGCTCGGCGAGTGCGTGAATCGAGTCGGCGAGGCCGTCGTGGTCCTCGTCGCTGTCGATGTTCGTCAATCGCTCCCAGAGCTCGAGATCGTTCATGCGCGCGGGTCAACGGACGATACCAACCAACGCCGAAGCCGATCACGTCGAAGACGGATCGGTGGCGTGGAGCGTGAGCGCTCCGGTCCGCGGGGTGCCTCGTCCGAGGTCTTCTCGGAGGCCATGCGAGGGCTCGGGGTGGTGGCCACGGCAATGAGCCGCCGTGGACACGCGTAGAGCGTTCGCGTGGTCTCCGGAAAGTCCAGGCGTCGTCTTGGGACTGGTCGTTTCCCCGTCGGCGTTCGCACTCCCGTTTACACAACGGGCGCGAGCCTTGGAGGAGAGGTCCATCGTCGATGGCATGGTGGGGTGAGTGGCCCAAAGACCCCGCACACACGATGGTCTTGGCGGAATCAGGCCTCGCGTCCGACTGCTCCCATCCGAGAAGTCGCCATGGCAGACGCGCCCCTGCACGGCGAACCGTGCAAGCATCAATATCCCAGGACGTGCCCGAGAGCAGCTTCAGCGGCCGATGCGAGACTCGACCGGGGCCGAGACCATCACCGACACGCCTGCTCTCGCGGCAAGGGCGACGCGATCGCTACAAGGCATGAATGCTGCCTTGCATGACCGAACCGCGTGATCCCTGCGGAGCTGGTGTTTTGGTGGGTGTGGTCTCTAGGCTCACAGTGCACCTCCGGGTGCCGGTCGAGTCAGAATGGTGAAACGCCGCTTCAATCGAAACGGCGCCGCACCCTAGCACGGCGACTCGGGCCGTCAAGGACGCTCAGCGATCGAAGATCTCGAGCGAGACCGCTTCTTAGGTCCAATGCTCGAGCTGGACGTGTCCACTGACCGACAACGTGCCGGGTGTGGTGATGCGCTCCGTGGTGTCGTCCATGCCGTGCACTTCGGTGTGCACGGTCCACGCGTCGTCGGCCCACTGCTCGAGGTAGCCGTCGAGCACCACGGGATCGTTGCCCTCGACCCTCAATCGCAAGCGGTACGGCGCACCGACGATGACCTCCGAGGCGAGCGCCGAGATGTGCTGTTGCGTGAAGACCCCGTCGATTTGCCGGGTGATGGTCAGCTCTCCGTTCGAGCCGTTGACGAACAGCAGGTAGCCCGTCACCGAGCCCGCAACGTCGATGTCATCGAGTTGGGTCCGCAGGCTGCACTGCGGGCTGCCGTAGTCGTCGGTGAGGTCGAGCCACTGCAGCTCGAGGATCGCCTCGGCGTCGAGCCAAGCTCCATCGGGGCGGTAGACGAGGTTGTTCGGGTAGGCCAGGTCGGTGCCGACGCGCCGAATGCCGCCGTCGATCAAGGCAAAGGCCTCGGGGGTCTTTTCGATCCAGCCGTTTCCGACGTCGGGAGAGTCGGGGCGCTCGAAGTCGTCGTAGAAGTCGACGGTGGGGACCTCGCCGGTGCTGCTCTCGTCACCGGTCGTCGTTGCGGTGGTGTCGGGGATGATGTCGACCGTGGTCGACGAACTGTCGTCGCCCGAAGTGCTGTCGGAGCTGCTGGTGGACGGGTCGAGTGTGTCGAGGCTGGTGCTCGGGCCGCCTGAGGTCGGGTCTCCCGATGTGGAACTCGTCCCCTGCTGCGCGGGGACACACTCGTTGGCGGAGGCGGTGTGTTTCGCAAAACGACGGCCGCTGGCGCACGTCTCGTCGGGAAAGCTGCACCCTCCGTTGGGCTCGCAGACCCCGTTGGAGCCGCAGTCGTCGGCGTCATTGCAGATGAACGTGGGAGCACCGCATGCAAGCGCGCAGCTCAACAGCGCGGCACTTGCGGCCGCTGCCCACCGTCCGTCCACCTCTATCAGGATATCCGCCTTGCATGAGGTTTGAAACCGGACTCGCATGCCTCGGTGGCGGCGCTACACTCTGTGTGTGCCGGAGTACGAGTTGCGCCGCTTCGCGGGCCCTGCGATCTACACCGAGCAGCTCGACGGAGTCCGAGTCGCGCATCTCACCGACCAACACGTCGGCCGCGTCACCGCGCATTCGGTCCAAGTGGGCGCAGTCGAGCTGACCAACGCGCAGAAGCCCGACGTGGTGGTGCTCAGCGGCGACTTCGTTTGCCACAGCCAGGAGTTCCTCGACCAGCTCATCGACGTCGTCAGCCGCTTCGACGCGCCCGTGTTCGGCGTGCTGGGCAACCACGACCATTGGTCCGGTGCAGACGAGGTGCGTTGGGCGCTGCGCAAGGGCGGGGTCGAGGTGCTCGACAACGCGTGGACCACCATCGAGCTCAAGCACCAGCGTTTGCAGATCGTGGGGGTCGACGACGCCTACACGGGCAACGCAGACATCTTTCGGGCCACCAAAGGCCTCGACACCCGGCGGCCCACGATCGGCCTCTCACACATCGCGGAGGAAGCCGATCCGCTGTGGGACCGCGGCATTCCGATGGTGTTTTCTGGGCACACGCACGCAGGCCAGGTCACGCTCGCTCGCTTGCACGAGTTCATCCTCGGGCGCGTGGTGGGGCACAAGTATGTGCACGGCCTCTATGGGACACGGCGCGGTGATAGGCAAGGGGCGGTCTACGTGGGCGCGGGCATCGGTGCTGCGGTCGTGCCGGTTCGACTCGGGACCCGGGGGCGCCGCGAGGTCGCGCTGTTCGAGCTCGGGGAGCACGTGGGTGCGTTCGACGAGGACCACGACGAGCAGATCCCATCGCCCGGTCGTGCGCCCAGTGCCGACCTCCGACAGAAGCGCGCGGTGGAGGCTCAGAAAAAGAGCGCCAAGCGGCGTGCCGACGCGCGTCGCAAGGGCATCAACCCGTTCTCGTCCGACTGATCAGGCTCAGCGCCACAGCAGGTACGCGAGCACCACGGCAACCACCAGGGACACGGCGAGCGCAACCTTCCTGCGGTCGATCGGGAGTGTCCCCGTGACGCGCCCGGTTTGTCCGTTGACCACGAAGCGCCAGGCCCGATCGCGAAAGCGTACGCACCCGATGAACACCGGGAGCATGAGCGGTGTGGCCTCGGCGTCGTGCAGGATCAGCGAGGTGCGGCAGTCTCGAAGGCGCTTGGCACGAATGAGGTCGCTGCGCACCGCGGCTTCGAAGAGTGCTCGGGCTTGGCTCGTGGCTCCCCGCGCACTGAGGCCGCCCACCTCGTACGGGATCGTGTCGGCAGTCCACGCCACGCGTGCGTCGTGGGGGAACGGTGCGAGGTCGAGCAGCTCCTCCTGCGACAAGCCCAGGCTCGCAGGCACCCACGCTTCGCGTGGCTCGGTTTGCACGCCGCTCTTGGGTCGCTTTCCACTCTTGGTCTTGGCGTCGACCAGACCTGTCCAGCTCGCCTCGACTTCGGCCTGCACGCGCCACGCGGGAATCCAAACCCGCTCCACCGTGGCGCCCTGAGAACGCAGCGCTTTGGGAGCCCACAGCGAGCTGCGGGCCCACGTCCGAAACAGACCCTGCGCGTCATCGGGGGTGACGTCGAACGGTACGGCCTCGGTGGGCTGCGGCGCGTCGGCGAGTTGACGGGTGGTGAGCGACACGTCGCCACAGAACACGCACTTCACCGCCTCCGCATGGGCGTCGAAGACGACGATGCCACCGCAGTTCTCGCACTCGGTCACGTCCACGGCAGGTCTCCTCGAAGCCACAGGACGAGCAACAGAAGCAATGCGCCACTGAGCACGACCAGCGCGATCTTGCGTTTCGATGTGGGGATGTTGCCGACGCAGGACCCCGTCTGCCCGTTGATCGCGATCTGGACTGGTTTCTCGCCCAGCCGCACCGTGGCGAGCCAGACGGGAAGCAGCACGAGCTGGACCCGGTGCACCTGCACATCCAGCTCCACCGTGCGAACGCGGTGCGCATCCCCGGTGAGGTGCGTGCGCTGCAGGTGTTTTCGCGCGTGGTCCGAGAGCGCGGCATGGGCCTCGCGATCGACGTCTCTTCGAGACTTGGACGGCAGCTCTGCGCTCCACCCCAACATCAGACGCGGGTCGAAGGCCACGCCGCGGCCGAGGTCGAATGGCTCGAGCTTGCGCGCCCGCTCGGTGGCGAGCCCCGCCGACGCGCAGACCAGGTGGTGTTCGAGCTGGGTCCCCATGGCGCCGCGCAAGTCGAACCATTCGGTCTCGCGCACCACCTTCGTGCGGGTGGTGGGACCTTCGGGCTCGATGTGGATCGTTTCACCCGCGAGGTCTGGCTTGGGCTTGCGGGGTTTGACCTCGACCGTTTCCTTGCGCTGCCAGTGCACACCTACACGTGCGCTGTAGTCGGCGCGAATCGTGGCGTCGTAGGCATAGAACGGCACGAGCACGCCACGCACGGCGTCGGTCTGAAGTTGGCCTTGGCGGGCGAGTGCGCGCAGCGACTCGGGTGTCCACCAGCGGTCGCCGATGTGGGAGCGGAGGCGTTCGAGTGCAGCACGCTTGCTCAACCGAAACGGAACGATCGCGTCGATCGCGGACGCGGCTCGTTTCGTGTCGACGAGGGGCGCGGTGCAGTAGGCACACCGCGTCGCCACCTCTCGGACATCGGCCTCGACCACCGCACCGCAGGCCGTACAGGCATACATGTGGCCTTCACTCAACGCCGACAGCATACCGACGGTGAACGCTGACGGCGGATGAAAGATCGTCAGAGATCCACCACGGGGTTCTGACGATCCGTCGCAAAGCCGCGCATCGCGTCATCGACAAGCTCCCGGATCACTGAAGCGGGAATCGAGATCCAAGTTGGTACGCCCCATGCACTTGTCGTGGGGTGTTCGGGTCGGCGCAACGACGTGCCGCCCCAACCGAGGAGGCCAGCCATGAACGACCAGATCCGCTACTTCCGTTTCGTTGCCCAGTTCGTCGACGCGGTGACCACCGAGCCCCTCGCGCAAGCGCTCCGCAAGCGAGACCAACCCGTCCGGCTTCGGGACCGCGTCCGCGACCGGATGCCCGACGTGCAAGCGCCGCTGCCTCGCGCAGCCTGAGATTTCCCCGCGGAATCGCGACGACGGGCGTTCGAAGCGTCCGCACACAGGACACCCCATCCCAACCTCTCGCCGGCTTCCCCTTCCCCCTCCGGCGAGCCCTGTGTTCGTTCGACTCGTCGTCGCGGTTCCCACCTTTATCGATCAGCGAGGGGCTTGAGCTGGTCGATGAACGGCTGGGAGACGTTGAACGAGCCCGAGATCACGCCGGGTGCAGGGTGGCGCAGCACCAACGTCACGTCGTCGAGGCCGACGCCCAGTGGCGAGGGGATGTCGGCAGCGTCACCGGGCGGAAGCAGCGGGCGTAGCCACTCGACGCCGCCCGCAACGTCGATCGCGTAGAGGGCCGTGAGTCCGGAGCGGCTCGTCGCCAGCCCCTTCCAGCCTTTGCGATCGCGCACCGTCTTGCCACCGCGGACGGCTTTGATCGCCGACTGCATGTACGTGTCGCTCTCGGTTGGCGCGACGATGAAGATGACTCGGTCATCGAGCTCCGCCCGGTCGACGTTGACCGTCATGTCGGGCCACAGCTTGCGAATGTGCTCGAAGTCGGCATCGGCGCTGGCTTCCTTGAGCACTTCTGGAGTGGGGCCGATCGACCAGCGATCGATCTCCACACCGTCGATGGTGGTCGCGCCGGCTTCGAACGACCACCGTACGCCTTCCTGGGCCTTGGCGGGGAGCACCGCCTCGGTGGTGAAGCGCTCGCTCCAGCGTTTCCAGGCGTCGCGGCCAGGGGCCTTCTTGCCGACCTCGAGCACCAGGCCTCCCATCGTGCCGGGCTCGTACACCATGCCCATGGCGACATCGCGGGTGTACAGCTCGGCTTCTTCTTTGACGAAGTCCGCCACCTGCTGCTCGAGCTCGCTGGCATCCATCCCGAACTCCTTGGCGACCCCTTCGGACAACAGCTTGATGGCCTTGTCCCAGTTCTCGCTCTCGATGATGCCGGTGCCCGACTGCATGCCCGCAAGCACGAAGGTGGACATGGGCAACTTGCCCACGAAGTCCTCGCTCATGCGCCCGCCGTAGGTGTTGTCGAACTCGTTGGCCAGGTCGGAGCCCGCCACTGCATGCGTCGCGAGGGAGAAGTGGGCACCCTCGGGCGTGAGGCCAAAGCCGATCGCGAGCTGGTCCATCTCTTCGACGCGCTTGCGCAGGTCGGTGGGGGAGGTGGGGCTGGCGTCGCCCAGATCGTCGATTGCGTCGACCAGGTCCTCGACCTCGTCCTTGTAGCGAACCAGCGCCGCGTTCGGATAGACCATCAGCTCGAAGTCGGCGATCGCCTTGTCCGCTCGACCCACGATGTTGGTCTCGAGGTAGCCCTTGGCGGTGGCGAACAGGTCGGGGTGGTTCGACAGCGCGATCTGATCGCCCAGCGCATCGATGAACACCTCTTGACCCTCGACTTTGTAGGCGGCGACGTGTCCCTTGGCGTCCGAGATCTTGTCTTTCTCGCCCAGGTCTCTGACCAGTCCCTCGGCGCCGTCCTTGTAGCCGACGACGCACACGACGGGGGCTTCGACGACGTCGGAGTCGACGAGCGCGCATCCGAAGGGCTTGCTGAGATCCACCGCCACGGCAACCGCCGAGCGATCGCCGAGCTGCATCGCGGTGAGGGACTTGAGCGCTTCGAGGTCGACCATGCTCGCGACGGAGGGCGGTGCAAGCTGCGTTTGAATCTCCTTCACCGACTCGACGGCGTTGCCCATCATGAAGTGGCCGAGGATGCCCTCGTGTTCGAGCAGCGGAGCCGCGGCGGCCGCAGCGGTCGCGTTCTGAATCAGGGCTGCCGTTTCGACACCGATGCCTGCGACCTCGGTCTTGTCTCCGGACGGAGCGGCGTCCTTGCTCTCGGCGGCGTCCTTGCCCCCGGCCTCCTCCTCCTTGGAGTCGGTCTTTTCCTCGGTCTGCTCGGCAGGTTCGGGGTCGTTCTTCTTGCAGCCGCCCGCGGCGAGGAGGGGCAGGGCACACAGGGCGATCAGACGAGGGTGGCGCATGCGGAGCGTAGAGTACCGATGAACGCCCCGATAAAGTCCACCGGATTCGGATTGCGTGTACGCGGGGTCTCGGAATGGGACCGTGAACTCGCTTCGCACCTGCCACCCGATGACTCTTCGGTTTTGCCCAAGGCCGCGGAAATCGCCCGGGACGCCTGCGGTTCCGTCGGGCCGCTTCGGTGCCTGTCGGGACGGTGGGAGTGCCATCTTGGTGAGGGAGACGCGGTGCGGGTTCGCTGTAGACCACCGGCCTCGCCTCGAGCCGGGAAACGCCTTACGATGCTCTGAGAATGCCGGCCGAGGACCATCCGGGCACCCTCCCCAAGAGGGTTCTCGAATCGAGGTTCTTTCGATTCGAGAACGACAAGGAGGTGTACGAGATGTTCCGGCCGGCCCCCGACGTCATCGTGATGCAGGTGCTCGGCTACAGCTGCGCCGAGGCGGCGGTGCATGCGACCAAGTCGGTGGAAAAGGAGTTTGGGGACACGCCGTTCTCGGTGTTCGCCGACTTCACCGCAGTGATGGGCTACGAGCCCGCAGCGCGCCGCGTGCTCGCCTCCTGGGTCACGGCCCACGCCAAGCAGGTGAAGGTGGGCTGGTTCTGCACCGACAGCAAGGTCGTCGAGATGGGGATCTCGGTCGGATCGATGATCGTGTCGATGGTCGGCGTGAAGATCGAAGTCGCCGACTACGAAACGTGGCTCGCGGCGCTCGAAGAGGCGATGAACGCTTCGAACTCGTAAGAGGCGTATGCTTGCCCGCGGCACCAAGTCGATGCGCGCGCCGAGCAATCTCCTGATCGATGCAGCCTTGGGTATTGCAACGCTCGCCGGCCGAGCGTGGATGCTCGTACCTCCCAGCCACGGGGTCACGATCACCCGCAACGTTCCCTATGGTCCGCGGCGTCGTCACCGACTCGATGTCTACACGCCCGCTCGGCCTCGTGGCATCCGGGTGTTGTTCATTCACGGTGGGAGCTTTCGAACCTGCACCAAGGAGACGCATACCTACGTGGGGCGCACGCTGGCGGCGGCAGGCATTCACGTCTACTCGATCGACTACGGGCTCGCGCCGCGTCACGCCTACCCGGTGGCACACGACGACGCCGCGTTGGCCTACCGCTGGCTGTGCGAGGGCCCCGGGCGCACGGACATGCTCGTCACGGCGGGCGACTCGGCGGGCGGCAACGTTGCGGTCTCGCTCGCTGTCGGGTGTGCGGGAGGCTTCGGGGAGCGCTTCGATGGCGACGGTTTGCGAAGTCCCCAGGCGGTGTTGTGTCTCAGCGGACTGCTGCGGGTGCGAGGCAGCGCCGAAGCGCATCGCCACAGCCCGATCGCACACGCTCGTCTCGCGCAGATCGAGCACGACTTTCTCGCGGGCCAAGACCACGCACCCAGGGCCGAGCCTCTCGCGGCGATCGAGGCTGGCGAGGGGTGGAGTCAGGCGCTGCCCCCAATGTTCATCGCGATCGGCGACACGGATCCGATTGCAGGGGACAGCCACGCTCTCGCTGCGGCCCTCCCGCCGGCGCTCTGCGAGGTGCGGCGCTACGCGAACCAGGGCCACGCGTTCATGATTTCGCCCTTCGCAGAGGCGTCTGGGCGCTGTTGGGCGGATGCGGTGGCGTTCTTGGACCGGTTTTTTGGGGGCCAAACCGACACGTAGTACTCCTACCTACATGCCCGTGATCGATCGCCGAGGTCCGTTCCGCCAGCGTGGGTGGTTTGCCGTTCGTGTCGCCAACGAAGGCGACGAGTCGACCACGGTCGCTCAAAACGTGAGCGAGGGCGGCGTGCTGCTGGTCTCGCGCAAGCCGATGTCTGTCGGAGACACGCTCAAGCTGAGCCTGCACGTCGATCCCGCCAACGAGCCCCCATGGATGTTGCGTGGCCGTGTCGTGCGCACGCAGTCGAACCAGGCAGACCCCGGCGGTCTGTGGCCGCACAAGGTCGCCGTGGCGTTTGACGCTCCGGTGCCTGCGCTCGTCGAGTCGGTTCTCGCCGCCTCCTGAGCGTCGATCCCGTGCAACCGGACCGACCACGGCCCGTCATGGGGTCGTGCGCCACCGGCTGCTGTTGCTCGTGTGTCTCCTCGCCGCCTGCTCGAAGGAGACCGCCAAGAAGACCGAGCCCAAGTCTCGGGAAGCCCGCTGCGACGCGATCGTCACGCAGGCGGGCCAGCAGGCACAGATGGTAATGGGGGCCCTCGCGGTCTCCTTGGGCGATGGAACGCCCGAAGACGCTCGACGTGCCGCCGCGGATGCCAAGGCGGAGATGCGTGGGGAGCTCGACGCGCTTCGAAAGCAGTGTCTGGAGTGGCCCGAACGCACGGTCGACTGTTTCGATGACCCGGTCTTTGCCGCGCTGCACCAAGACGAGTGCGAGCAGGCTTCGGCGGTCGCGTTTGGTCAGACCGTACCCATCGCGGATGTGAAACCCGGGCCCGAGCCGGCGTGGACGTTCACGTTTCCGGCAAAGCCAGAGCCGCTGTTGGTCCGCGATGACGGATGGGCGCTGGCCCGTACGATCGAACACGACGAGGACTACAAGTCGACCTATCGTCTCACCGCGATTCGCGAGGGCACGCTGCTGTGGCAGGTCGAAAAGCAGACCACGGCCCAGCTGCTCGACTTGGGAGAGCGCGGTGTGGCCGTCGTTGCCGAGGGGCAGCTCGAGTTCTTGAACCCCGCGACGGGGGAGGTCACGCGAACGGTGCGCCCCAGCGGCAAGGACACGCCCGACTTCGACCCCGAGTGGAGTTCGCAGCCCTACGTGGTGCTGGTCGCTCAGGATGGGGAAGACCTCTGGGTCGCCGACACCGAGGCCCGGTTCTACCGGGTCGACGTCGAGGGGAACGAGGCCAAGTATGAGGGGCGCTTGCCCGAGGAGTCTCTCGACTCTGGGGCGCGTCTTTGGATCTTCGGCGAGCGCCGATGGCTGTGGGAGGACTACGACCTGCGCGTGTTCGATGCTCAGTGGTCACCCATTGCATCGATGCGCGCCCACGACTTCATGGGCTCCGTCGAGGTCGACGAGACGGGCGCCACGCTCATCGTCGATGGTGAGGTCGTTCGTTTGAATGCCAGCGCCTGCAAGGGGTCACGAACGTTTGCCGTCTCGGGCTGGCCACATCGCGGAGACCTCGTCATGGGCGACGAGTGCGAAGACTGCGGCCGGGCACCGACGGGATGCATTGCCTGGTCCAAACACATCTCCGATGTCTCCAACGCCCCAGTCGCACGGCTCGCGGACGGAGCCGCCGTCGTCAGCGACGGCGAAAAGACGGTCGCACTCCGCGAGGGAGAGGAACTCTGGTCCGCAGGCACCATGGCGGCCGGACCCGCGGCGGCCGGAACCAACGTGTTCGTCGTTTCGGTCGAGGAAACGCGCTGGCGCTTGTGGTCTCTCGACGCCAAGTCGGGCACAGCCCAGTGGGCCACCGAACGCCCTGCCGACGACTCCGCGCTCTACAACACCGACGACATCCAGCTGCAGCTCGCCGGCGACTGGGTCTTCGCCGGCTACGACCGCGAACTCATCGGGCTGAAGCCCTAAACGATCTCGAGGAGGGCTTCGGGGGGGCGGCCGAGTGCGGCTTTATTGCCGACCACGCCGATCGGGCGTTGGAGCAGGGTGGGGTTCTCGGCCATGAGGTCGAGCAGGGCGTCGTCCGACTCGTCGCCGCTGAGGCCGAGCTTGTTGGCGTCGCGGGTGCGCAGAACGTCGCGGGGGCCTACGCCGAGCTTCTTCAGGACGTCTTCGAGCTCTTTGCGGCTCAGCGGGTCGTTCTTGTACTCGCGGTACTCGAACGCGATTCCTTTGTCTTCGAGCAAGGCGACCGCCTTGCGACAGGTGCCTCAAGTCTTGGTGCAGATCAGCAGCATGCTCATCACCGCGACCCTATGAGACGCCCGGAATCCAGGCAAGGAAGGGTTGCATTTGAATTGCAGCTGCACATCCACTAGATTCCTGTCCTCCATGGGCAAGCTGAGCCGAGAAGACGGACGCCGCATGTTGCACGACGCGGGCTTGAGGGCGACGGCGCCACGTGTTGCGGTGCTGCGGCTGCTCACCGACACCGATCGGCCGCTCTCGCATGCCGAGGTCGTCGACCGCATCGGAACCGACGATTGGGACGCTGCCACGCTCTACCGCAACCTGATCAAGCTCGACGAGGCTGGTTTGGCTCGGGTGGCGTCGAGGGTCGGGGGCGTGACGCGGTTCGAGGCCCAGAACGCCGACGAGCCGGCACACGTGCACCCGCACTTCGCATGTCGCGACTGTGGCGACGTGATCTGCTTGCACGACGCCACGATCTCGATTCCCAAGGACGAGGCGTGGCGCGAGGCGCTGCTCGATGCCGACCTGCAGGTGGTCGGCCGGTGCCCGGCGTGTCGAAGCGGCGGCAAGCCCAAGCCCCGCCGCAAGCGGACTAGGGCTGCGAAGAAGGCGTGAACCACCACTGCACGGCGTCGGTCACCTCGATGTGGGGCTGGTCGAGGTCGTCGAGGGAGGCGAGCATCAGGTGGGTGGTGTCGTCGGTGCGAACGTAGGCCAGGACGCGGCCGTCCGGGGAAAACACGGCATCGCCCACGGAGCCCTCGGTGGGCCCTTCGACCAGGAGCACAGGCTCCGCGGGTTCGGGACCGCTGACGTCGACGATGTACAGCGAGCGGTTGACCGATGCGTCGTCGCCCTCCCAGTGCATGAAGACCAACTCGGTGCCATCGGGGCTCAACGCGAGCGGAAAGCTCTGCACGTCGCCGATGGGTTGCACGGTGGGTTCACCCTGGTCGAGCGCGACGCGTTCGACACGCGGTGGGACGTCCGACCAAGGGTGCCCGATGTAGAGCGCCGAGCTGTCGGGCGCCCAGATAAACTCCGGCCACCACTGCGGCCCGGCGGGGGCGACCATCGTGAGCTTGGGATCGTGACCGTTGCCGAAGTCGGCCAGCCAAACCTCGTAGCCGGCTTCGGTGTAGACTTCGAAGCCGAGCCACTTGCCATCGGGAGACCAGCCCGAACCCGCGAACGGTCCGTGTAGTTCACCGCTCGCCTCGGGTCCGTCGAGCAGGACCGGAGGAAGCGCGACCCCGTCCTCGATGCCGACGTAGTGCAGCGTCGTGTCGCCCGGGGGTCCGACCGTGACGGCCACCCCTTGGCGGGTGGGGTGCGGCCGAACACCGTCCGATGCGGGGTGGTATTCCCTCAGGTCGCCCGGCTTGACCTCGGGAAGGAGATCGATCGGCGTACCGACGGTGTCCCCCAGTGGCACGTACTCGAGCCGCCTCGTCCCGTCGCCGCCGTCCCGTGACCGAAAGCCGGCCTCACCGTCCATGGTCAGGTGCGGGACGAATGCCGAGTCGGGGAGGATCGTGGCGGTCATGTCGGCAAGACCCAGCCTGAACGCGCTTTCGGAGTCCGGCGCACCGACGATGATGTACCGACCTCGTGGGTCGACGGCCGCTCGGAAGCCGCCGTACGGAATGAGTCGGTCGGCCTGCGTCGGGTTCATGCCGTCGAGCACGATGCGGTTCATGAAGCCGTCGTGGCCGTAGATTAGCGACCCCTCATCGGGCAGCAGCATCGGTGATGTGTCGTAACCCGCGGGGCGTGTTGCGACGTCGATGCGGGTTGTCGTCGATGGAGCGTCGAGGTCCGCCACGCGAAGCTCGGACCCATCGGGGTCGTCGACCTCGATCAGCACCCGGCGCTCCGATAGAAAAACCGGGTCGGTCCAATCGCGGCCGGCGTCGAGCTCGTGGACGCGGACCAGCGGCTCACCGACCCCGTCGGACACGCGATAGCTGAACAAGTGAAGGTCTCCGGACACCTCCCGTTGCACGAGTAGCTCGAAGTTCAGCGGGTCTGCGGGCGCGTCGGTGTCGGTGGATCCCGTGTCCTCGGAGCCGGTCGACGTCGAGCTGGACTCCGCGTGCTCGCCCGTCGTCGTGCTCTCATCGACGCTGGTGTCGTCGGCGCCCGTCGAGGAGACGTTTTCGGCGGTCGTGGAGCTGTCGCCGCTCGAACCATCCGATTCCGCCGCAACGGGGGCATCCGAACAGCCTGCGGAGAGCCCGAGCACGACGAGCATGGGGAGAGTGGTGCGAGAGACCATGCTTCTGCCTTGGCGCCGAGGCGTTCACCGATGACAGCGGCGCCAGCGCGCTCGTGTGAAAGCGCGTACAAGCACCATGCATGTGCAACCCCCTTGCAGTATCTTCTGGCCGTGAGACGGGTCGGAACAGCCGCGGCATGTGCGGCGGCGCTTCTGGTGGGTGCACCGCTGGCGGCTCAGGCCGCAGGCGTGACCATGGCCGACCTCGCCACGCTTCGCACCGAGGTCGACCAGCTGGCGGCGGACCTCGAAGCCGAGCGCACCGCAGCGCGTGACGAGTTGGCGGCGCTTCGGTCGGAGCGAGCCGAGCTGGAGCGCCAGGTTCGTGCAGCTCGAACCCGCAAAGCGACGCTCGAGTCGCTGCGTGCGGAGGCCGCCAAACGAGCCGAGGCCGCCGACGACGACGCGCGGCGCTGGGCGGAGCCGATGGCGGCTGCAGTCGCGGCTGCGCGTGCCCACGTCGAGGGCGGTCTTCCATTCGCGACCGCGGCGCGGCTGGAGGTGCTCGACCGTCTCGATCGTGACTTGCGCGCGGCCACGCCCGACTACGGACGCATCCTCGAGCGCCTGCTTCGTTTCGTGGAGGAAGAGCACGCGATGGGCGGCGAGGTCGCGTACACGCAGCAGCGCGTGGAACTCCAGGGCACCCCGCAGATCGCTCGGGTGCTTCGCCTCGGATTCGCGTTGCTCTACTTGCGCACCGAGGACGACCGGGTTGGGTGGGCGGTTCGGCGCGGTGACGGCTGGACGATCGAGTTGCTCGACGGGCCCTTGGCGGACGTCGTGCGGGCCCGCTTCGACGCCGCCGAAGACAACCGTGCGCTCGGCGTGGCGCCGCTGGTCTTGCCCGCAGTGGAGGGAAGCCCGTGAGGGCGCTCGTCATCGCGTTGTTGTGGCTGCTGCCGGTCGTTGCGATCGGCGCGCCGCCTCGTACCTGGGAGGATGCGCGTGCGGACGAAGCCGAGGCCCTGAAGGCCGAGCGTGCGGCGCTTCGCAAGAGCCTGAGCGCCGCCAAGTCGAGCACCGCGGCGGCGAAGGGCTCGCTGCGCAAGGACATCAAGAAGCTCTCGGGCGAGCTCACCCGCTTGCAGGTCTCCAACGCTTCGCTGGAGCGCAGCCTGCCCGCGCGTGAGCGTGACCGGAGCCGGGACGCACAGTCGGCCGCGCTCGATGACCTGATGGCGCGCTTGGCCGCCCGGGACGAGGCTGCATTGCCCGACGATGCCGATGCTCGTGCGGCGTTGTTGCCCTCCTTGGTCGCCACGCAGCTTGCGGACATCACACGCGCAGGCGGCCTGCGTCTCGAGGCGTCTGCCGAGGTTTTCGACGCCGCTGGGGTCGCTTCGACGGCGCCCGTGCTTCATGTCGGCCGTGTTGCCGCGCTGCAATGGGACGGAAGCGGTGCGCCGCTGGTGCTCACGGCCGAGGGCCTTCGCGTGGTGCAAGGGACGTTCGAAGGGCCGCAGCAACATGGTGACGCCACGGTCGCCACGGCGGTGCTCTACGACGAAGCCGCACCGCCCGACCCCGGAGGCTTCGTCACCGAGGGGTGGCGCGCCAAGATGGACGCAGGAGGGCCCGTGATGTGGGTCTTGCTGGCCATCGGCGCCGTTGCGGCGCTCATCATCGTCGAGCGCACGGTGGGCTTGCTGTGGGCGGGTGCGCGATGGCGCTACGAAGAGCGCCGTTTTGCCGCGGCCGTACGGGAGGCACACACGAAGTCGCTGCTGCACGTGCAGGGGTGGATCGCCAAGCCGCTGGTGATCGCTGCGGCTGCACGCTGTCCGTCGTGTTCGGCCACGGTCGATGTCGACGTCGAAGAGCGCGCCACTCAAGCCCTGATGGTGATGCGCGAGCAGCTGCAACGTCGGCTGTCACTGGTCAACGTCGCGGCAGGTGTGGCGCCGTTGCTCGGCCTGCTCGGCACGGTCACGGGCATGATTCACACGTTCTCGGTCGTCACCGACACGGGCACGGCCGAGCCGCAGTTGCTCGCGGCCGGCATCTCCGAGGCGCTGCTCACCACGCAGTTCGGCCTGGCAATCGCCATCCCGGCCTACCTCGCGCACGCGCTGCTCAGTCGCGGTGCGCGGCGCATCCTGGCCTCTGCGGAGCAGTCGGTGCTCGCCTATCTGCACGGTGGCGACGGGCACGGCCACGAGCACGAGGCGGGCGCGCACCATCATCACGACCACGAAGGCGGGCATGATCACCAGCACTGAGCTGCGTGCCTTGGTCGAGGCCGGGGGCTGGGTGAGCGGGCCGCTGGTGGCGACCAGCCTGACGCTGTGGTTCGTGGCGACACTTCGGTTGCTCGCGCTACGCCGTGGCTTCTCCGGAGACGTGAAGACGCTGGTCGAGCGGGCGCTGGAGGATCCATCCAACGTGCCCTCTGACGGAGCTGTGGGACGCTATCTCGAGGGCGCTCTGGGGGCGCTGCGGCGCTCGGGGACCTGCCAGCATCACCTCGAACGCTTCGTCGAAATCGAACGCGAGCGTGTCACCGACTTCAGCACGCTCTTGATGGGCTTGGTCACCATTGCGCCGCTGCTGGGCCTGCTCGGCACGGTCAGCGGCATGATCGAAACCTTCTCGTCGATGCAAGGCGCGTCTTTGACCCACGCGACCGAGCAGACCGTCGCGGGCGGCATCTCGGTGGCGCTCATCAGCACCCAGTTGGGGCTGATGGTCGGTGTGCCGGGACTCGCGGCCGCACGGGTGCTGGCACGACTGGAAGCCAAGCGCATTCGAGAACTGCTGCAGGCCAACAGCGTGCTCGTGCAGCGCCGAAAGGTGCCGCTGTGAAGATCGGCCAGCTCAGCAACGAGGTCACCGAAGGCGCGGAACTCAACATCACGCCGCTGATCGACATCGTCTTCATCCTGCTGATCTTCTTCGTGGTCACGACCACGTTCGTGCACGAGCTCGGGCTGCCGATCGAACGACCCGACTCGAGCACCGCCACCGAGCAGCCGCACGACGTGGTGCGTGTGGCGGTGAGTCGCCAAGGCGAGATCACCGTCGACGCTCAGCCCACCAGCCCCTGGCGGGTCGAGGCAGAGGTGCGGGCGCGTCTGCGAGAGCACGCCGACGCGGCGGTGGTCGTCATCGCCGACAAAGGAGCGACCGCCGAGGTGATCGTCGACGCCATCGATGCTTGCCGCCGCGCGGGTGCAGAAGGTGTTGCGTTGGGCGTGGAGGACGGCGGCGCATGACGATGTTGGGCAGGCTGGTGCGGTGGTCGGCGTCCGCGACCGTGGCCTTGGTGATGACCGGCGGGTCGCTCGCGTTGGTGGCCTGGATGAACGAGGACCCTTCGCCGCCCGCACACGAGCCTGAGCACGCCGCCCCCAAGGCGGTCCCCTTGATGGCCCCTCCCACGCCTCCGGCTCCCCGCGAGTCTGCCGTGTCCGACGCTCCTCTTGCGGAGGGGGCATCGCAGACGCCCATGCCCAGCCTCGCGCCCCCGCGACCGGCTCCGCCGCGGGTGTCGGGTTTGGCTCCCACCGCGGGGCCGGGCACGATCGCGCTGGGTGCTCCCGGCGGCAGCCTGCCCTCGATGGGGACGCTTCCTGGGTCCGACCTGCCGTCGCAGGGACTGGTCGAAAAGCAGCTCGTTCCCGCCAAACCCAAGAGTCGCCCGCGTCCCCGCTACCCCCGCTTGGCGCAGCGCAAAGGCATCGAAGGCCACGTCACCTTGCGCCTGCGGATCGACGCCACCGGCCGAGTCGAAGACGTGGTGGTCGTCGAAGGAGAGCCGCCCGGCGTGTTCGACGATGCTGCGATGCAGACCGCCCGTCGGTACCGCTTCACACCCGCGCGTCGGGGCGGTGAAGCCGTCGCGTCCACGCTTCAACAAACGATCCGGTTCGAGCTGCAGCAATGATCGCCTTGCCGCTGATACTGCTGCTCTCGATGGCCCCGATGTCCCCCGCGGAGATCGAGCGCACGATCGACGCGGGTGAAGTCGAGCGTGCCAAGCAGGCGATCGAAGAGTCCGAGCTCACGCCGGTGGCTCGTGCAACGTTGTCGGGACGCATTGCGCTGGCCGAGGACCGCCCCGCAGACGCAGCGACGCAGTTTGCCGCGGCTGTTGCGTTGGCCCCCGAGCATCGCCCGTTGCGGCTGCTGTGGGCACACGCGTTGCTGCGCGCGGGTCGACCCGAGGCGGTCGACGAAGCGCTCGAACCCCTCGACGCGACAGACCCGACGGTCGCCCAGTTGCTCGCCGCATCGTTCGATGCCGAAGGCAAGGTCGCCCGGGCCTACGCGGTGCTCGAGGCGTCGGCGAGGGCCCATGGTGAGACGCTCGAACTCACCCATCAGCTGATCTTGCTGTGCGCCCGAGAGGGCCTGCTCGAGCCGGCACGTGCGTGGATCGAGACGCTGTCGCCCACGCAGCTGGGCCGCACGATGACGCTGGCGGTGCTGCAGGAGATCCGCAGCGACGCGCACGCATTGCCGTTGGCCCGCCAGCTCGCGTCGGCGTTTCCAGACGACGCCCAGGTGCAGGCGCAGCTTGGTTGGGTCGCAAGCGCCGCTGGGGCCACGCGGGAAGCCTCGCGTGCGTTTGCCCGGGCCGTCTCGCTTGGCGCGGACGAGGCCTACACCGCAGCCGAACACGCTCGAGCGTCCGGCGATCACCGGGAGGCGTTGCGGCTCAATGGGCGGGTTCGCAATCAGGACAAGCGCGCGCGGCAACGCTTCGACATCCTGTTCGAATCGGGAAAGCTTGCGCAGGCGATCGCGGCGTCGCAATCGATCACGCTCTCGGCACGGCGCCGCTACAACGTGGCCTACGCCCACTACGCCCTGCAGCAGTACGCCGAGGCCGCCGAACAGGCGCGCGCACTCGCGGGCACCGACTACGCGGCTCGAGCCCAGACCTTGCTGCGCGCGATGGGACGGTAGGCATGGCGGCGTGGTGGATGCTGGCAGCGGTGGCCGTCGCCCCGTGTGAAGCCTCGGTGCAAGGGCAGGTGGTGGACGAGAGCACCGGCTCTGCGGTGCCTCGCGCCCGCGTCGAGGCCGGAGAGGTGGAGGCGACCTCGACCGCCGACGGCACGTTCGTCCTGGAGGGCCTGTGCCCTGGACGGGTTCAGGTGACCGCGTCGCGTGCCGACTACGTCAGCCGCAGTGCAGCCGTCGAGGTGCCGACGTCGGAGCCGCTCAGTCTCGTTCTGCGCCCTCGCGAGGTCGACGTGCTCGACGATGTGGTCGTCGTCGCGCCTGCACCGAAGAAGCTCGACACCACCGCCAGCGACGCGCTCAGCGACGAAGAACTCGATGACCTCCGCGGTCGCGGACTGGCCGACGCGCTCACCTCGATCTCCGGGGTGTCGGTGCTTCGAGGTCCGGCCGGGGGCATGGGCAAGCCGATCATTCGGGGGCAAGTGGGGCGCCGCAACCTGATCCTCTACGACCGTGTGCGGCATGAGAGCCAGAAGTGGGGCCTCGAACACGCACCCGAGATCGACCCGTTCGGTGCCGACACGATCACCGTGGTGAAGGGCGCGGGCGGCATTCGTTACGGCCCGGATGCGATCGGCGGCGTCGTGCTCATCGATCCGCCCCCGTTGCCGAGCGACCCGGGTGTCACAGGGGAGGTGCACCTCGTCGGCACGTCCAACGAACGCCGCGGCACGGTCGCGGCGCGGGTGCAGGGCACACATCGATGGTTGAAGGGTTTTGCATGGCGGGCCGAGGGCAACGTGTCGCGTGGCGCCTCGGCGATGACGCCCGACTACCCGCTCGACAACACGGGCTCGCGGATCTGGAACGCGGGGGGATCGCTCGGCTACGAGCGGCGCGGGTTCTCGCTGCAAACCACGTATCGCCACCACGCGATGAAGGCTGGCATCTTCACGGGGCTGCGCGCGGAGACCCGGGACGAGTTCGTCGCGAGCCTGGGGTTGGGGCGTCCGGCGGGCGCGGAGCTCTATCGGCGCGACTACGAGATCGAACGAGCCTTTCAGGAGGTCACGCACGACCTGTTCATCGCACGCGGACGCGCGCCGTTGGGCAAGGCCGGCGAACTCGTGGCCACCTACGCGTTGCAGATCAACGACCGCGACGAGTACGACGTGGTGCGGCAGAACATCACCGGGCCGCAGGTCGAGCTGGACCTTCGCTCGCATACCGCGGACTTGGTGTTCGAGCAGTCGCCGATCTCCCTGGGCAGCGCCGCGTTGCTCGAGGGCGAGGTGGGTGGCCAGTTCGCGCAGCGGCGCAACCGCTACGACGGCACCGACCCCGCGTTCCTGCCCCAGTACGAAGAACAAGCGGGAGGCGTGTTCGCGCTGCAACGTGTGGTGTGGGAGCGGGTGGAGCTCGAGGGCGGGGCTCGTTATGACGGGGCCGCACGGCGATCGGAACTGCACGACCGCACCTTCCTTCCGTTTCGGGCTCAGGACCGCCTGCCCAGTGACTGCACCGAAAAGGACGAAGGGGCCGTCTGTCGCACGCCGTTTCACGCCGCGTCCGGGTCACTCGGCGTTGCGGTGCGGCCCGCCGCGAGCGTGCCCGAGTTGGTGACGTCGCTCGACCTCTCCACCGCGGTTCGCTTTCCCAACACCGACGAGCAGTTCATCAAGGGCGCGGCACCCTCGTTCCCGGTGTTCTCCAACGGTGACGGGACGCTAGGACCCGAGCGCACGTGGACCGGGGGCCTGACGGTCGCCTACGCCAACACGTGGGCGTATGCGGAGGCATCGGGGTACGGCAGCTTCATCGACGACTACATCTACTTTCGCTTTCAGCCTCAGCAGAGCGAAGACCCCACGGCGCCCCGATATAGCGAGTGTGCGCCGCTGCAGTGCGGGGTGCAGGGCGCGTTCCCGCTGTTCTCGCCCGTGGCGGTCGACGCGTTGTTCTACGGCGGCGAGGTCGACGGCGCGATTCAGCCTCCGAAGTGGCCGGTGCGATTCGACGCCTGCGCGTCATGGGTTCGTGGGCAGCAGCTTCGCAACGGAGCGCCGCTCACGTTTGTGCCTCCGGACCACTACGACCTCGGCGTCACCTACTTCTGGCCCGATCTGGGCATCTCCGAGGGCGGGCACGTGGGCGTCAGTGGTGCGTACGTCGATCGCCAACGTCGCTCCGACGAGGATGCCGACTTTGCGCCGCCTCCCCCGGCGTACTTTCAGCTCGGTGCCGAGGCGGGCATCGCCGTGCCGCTGGGCAAGCAGCGCTTGGGTTTCTCGCTCACGGGCCGCAACCTCACCAACACGCGCTATCGCGACTACACCAGCTTGCTGCGGTACTACGCGAACGAGCCGGGTTGGGATGTCATGCTGCGGATCTCGCTGGACTTCGCAGTCGGGACTCAGCCGTCGCCTTGAAGCCGCGCTCTCGCCCAGGCGATCGCCGCGGCCTCATCGTCCATCACGATGTGCTCCGCGCCGAGCGGCTGCATGGCCAGAATACCTCTGAGCACACCTCGCATCAGGGGAGACTTGAAGGCAAAGGCGAGGCCGCGACAGTACTGGCCGGCAAAGTCCCGGTACTCCTTCATCCACGCGGCCTGACGTCGCGCGTGCCCGGCCGCAGGCATGCGCGCGTTGGTCGTCGTCGAGTAGACGGTGGTGTAGGGAACTCGGCGCTCGATCAGCTCGGTGTAGCGCTTGAGGTACGCGTCGAACGCCGCGTCATCCGGGCGACCGTCGAGCCGCACGATGATCACGCCGTTGTCGACTTCGACCTGCAAGACCCCCGTCACCTGCCCAGAACATAACGCGAGTTCCTCATGCCCAGCAGTGACGCGTTTGGGATCCCGTGGCCCACATCGGGCGGCGCGGAGGCGTTCAGTGTGCGTCCGCGCGCGTTGCCGCTATGATTGCGTTTCGAGGGACGTTCTCCCGGATCGAAGGAAAGACACGCGCATGCTCGAGAAGCTCCAGTCGCTCGCCAAACGGCGTCAGACACTCGCCGCCGCCGCCGTTGTGGTCGCCGCAGGCATGGTGGCCGCGACGCACGCACCCTCGGACGAGGGGCTCGCCGCCGAAGACATCACGCCCGAATTGGTCGCCGAAACGGCTGCCGACCTGGGCATTGCACCCTCGGAGTGGACCACTGGGCACATGTTGCTCGACTTCGTCGAGCCCGAAGACGGTGAAGGCGGCTCCGAAGAAGAGATCGCTGCCCTCGTCGCCCAGCTCGACGCCATGCCGGGCGTCGACGTGGAGCCGGCCGGTTTCTACAGCGAGTCCGAGCACCTCTACCGCCTGTCGGCGTCGGTCTCGACCTGGGACCGCATCGACGACGACCTTCTCGCCAACGACCTCCTCGAGGTCGCCGAGCCCGAGATCCTCTACGCGCTGCCAAAAACCGCCGCGGCGGTGGCCGACTACGAGTCCCCCGAATGGGAGGCCAACAAGGGCGAGCGTGTCGAGGTCAACGACCCGATGTTCAAGCTGCAGTGGCACATGGAGCAGATCCACGCGCCCGAGGCATGGACCAGCCAGCGCGGCGACGGGGTGATCGTCGCCGTGATCGACACCGGCGTAGCCTGGAAAGACGGCCCGGGTGCAAAGCAGCTCCCCGACCTCGCGGGCACCAAGTTCACCAAGGGCGAGACGTTCGTCAGCGGCGGCTTGCCCGACGGTCTCGACGACCACGCGCATGGCAGCCACGTCGCTGGCACCATCGCGCAAACCACCAACAACGGCATTGGCGTGGCTGGGGTGGCCTACGAGTCCACCGTCATGCCGCTCAAGGTGCTCTCGGGCGATGGCCGCGGCAGCGTGCCGGGCATTGCCAACGCCATCCGTTACGCCGCAGACAACGGTGCACAGGTCATCAACATGAGCCTGGGCGGGCCGCTGCCTTCGCGGGTGCTGGCCAAGGCGGTCGAGTACGCCCACAGCAAGGGCGTCACCACGGTGTGCGCGGCGGGCAACGAGTCGCGCAGCCGCGTGGGCTATCCCGCGGCCAACAAGTACGCGGTCGCCGTCTCGGCCACCAACTACGACCGAGGCCTCACGTTCTACTCCAACTGGGGCAAGGACATCGACGTCGCCGCGCCCGGTGGCGACACCCGTTCCGACAAGAACGGCGACGGCCAACCCGATGGCGTTCTGCAGAACACCATCAAGATCCAAAAGCCGATGGAGAGCGACTACCTCTGGTTCCAGGGCACGTCGATGGCATCGCCCCACGCCGCGGGTGTTGCCGCGCTCATCGTCGGTGAAGGCATCACCAACCCCGACGAGGTCGAGCGCATCCTCAAAGAAACCGCCGTCCACCCCGACGGCAAGAAGTGGGACAAGAAGTTCGGCGCGGGCATCATCGATGCCCAGGCCGCGGTCGCCAAGGCGCACACCGACTACGCGCCCGAGCGCGGAGGCCTGGCGTTCTTGTTCGGCCTGCTCGCACTCGGCGGGGTCGGCCTCTCCGCGGCCCGCGGTCGCAACAAGGCCTTCGGCCTGCTCGGCCTCGGTGCCGCCGCAGCGCTCGCCTCGGGTGCACTGGGCTTCGCCCCGCTCGCCTACGCCTTCGCCGGGTTCACCGGAACCTTCGGCTCCGGCCTGTGGATGAGCGCCGCGCTGCCCTTCGGCGCCGCCCTGCTCGGCCTCGGCTACAAGCCCGCCCGCCCGGTCCTCGCTGGATTGGCGCTCGGCTACGCCGCAATGCTGGCCCACGGCGCGCTGGTGCTGCCCACCCTGCTCAGCGGTGTGCCGGGCGGAGAGTTCGCCGACCGCCTGTGGCTCGCAGCCAACGCCCTCGCGGCACTGTGGCTCGCCAGCCGCATCAGCAAGAAGTAGCGGGATCGCTGCGGAGGAGAAAGGGGAGCCCGAGGGGGCTCCCTTTTTTGTATCGGCGCTGGGATCTCGCGTGCCAACACCAGCTCAGTAGCCACCAGGCGTCCCCGAAGCGTAGGCTGCGGACGATGGGAAGCAGGAGGCTTGTGGTCTGTTCGTTCGTCGTCGGTCTGGGATGCTCGCCCGCGGCGACCACTTCGGGAGGTGCTCGCCAAGAGCAGGGTCCTTCGGCCGAGAAACTGGCGGCGATTGAAGCGTACGAGAACTACCGCGCCGACTACTTCGCTGCGACGGTGCAGGGCCTCGCGGGTCAGCAGAAGGAGGCGACGGAGCGATGGGGTGGGATGGGAGATGAAGGGTTCGCAGAAGTCGCGGCAATCGAACTCGATGACGGATCTGTCGCGTACACGACAATCGGCTTCGGGGCTCCCGTGATGGGAAACCAGCTAGGTTTCGAGTTCGTGGCCTTCGCGGATTCGGTCGACAGGCGTGTCGGGGACACGCTGCTTGCGATCGGTTTCAGTGCCGGGAAGAGCTCCGCTCCAATCGCGCCCTATCATCGATTCGCTTTCTCCGGCGACGAACCGGGGCCAAACCGGTTCTTCTTCCTGGATGGAGGCAGTGGCCCCGATGGATATTCTGTTCACCGGATCGTCGTCGCCCCAGTGCCGCTCGAGATCTACGAGCAGTACGCCGTGGGTGTCGAGGAGACGGAGACGCCGCAAGCCGTCCGGCTACTCGGGCTTGGTGACGGCCGGCCCGTGCTGCGGTCTCTGCCTCCCGCACTCCGTGCGATGTGGGGCGGCACTGAAGCCTTGTGACTTCGTCGCCGTTGGCAGGAGTTCGAGTTTACGCCAGCACTCGCTGCGGGCTCGAACGCGTCACTCATCACGAGCTGTTCGAGCTCGCGCTCGCCGGAGCTTGGCCTGCACGAGGGCACTCGCTCCGAAGCTTCGCACGTAGTCCCCGGAGGTCCATTCGAGGTCGTGGTTGTTGGGCAGGGCGAACTGCGAAGAGCACTCCGAGCAAGCAAGACAGGCTCCGAATGCCCCTTCCCATCACTGGTCTTCGGATTCTTCGAGCCAGATCGTTGAAGCTCGAACATCGAGCACGTCACGGCTCGTTGGGACGAACTCTAGGTAGCTGAGCGCCCCGGAACCACACGCGGGGCAGGAGGTCTCGCCTCCGCGAGGTTTCGGGAACGCCGTAAGGGGAGCGACCACCTGGTAGCCCTTGGATCTGAGTGTGCGAACACTTTCAGCGTCGGCGCCGCGACTCCTTGCGGGATCCTCGGCTTGGGTTCGGAGTCCGACGTCGTGGGTGTTTCGTTGAGGAGGGCCCGTGCACGGGAGAGCCACTCGTCAGCCTGAGTCCAGTCTTGGGATAGGTGATCTTGTGCCGATCGAACGAGGTCGCGAAGCTTGTCGATTGTTGTCTCCATCAGCGCGCTGCTCCTGCTCCGGCCTCCGAGTGCCGTCCATCATAGTTTACGCCCTTCGAAGGTCAGGTCCTCGACTCTTTCCCGGAATCGACGGGTTCGAGGGAAGTGCGGGCTTCGAGCTGTCGTCCTCGCCACCGTGGGCAATGGAAAACCGGTACCTGACCGGTGGAGCGGCTCGGCGAATGGTGAGCGGTATTCGTGGCGAGTGGCCTAGGGTCTCGCCGCCTCAGCTCCCACTGGAGGGGGGAAGCGCTGCACGAGTAACGCCCTCTGCGACAGACGTCAGGGACTTCTGAATGGGCTCCGAGCTGGCCCACTTCCCGAAAGTCGAGAAGACTTTCCTCAAGACGCGCTTGATCGAGAGGCGCTCGACCTGCTCTTGTAGAGCAGCAACGTCAGACCTCAACTGGTCCAGCTGTTCCTGCATTGCGTCCCTCGCCTCTATCGTCTCGCGGATCTGCGCTTCAGCAGCGGCTTCCAGCCTGGATACAGCGTCGAGGAGCACTCTCCTCTCCTGCTCCGTCGTAGATCGGTCCTCTACATCCGCCATCCGCGACTCGAGTTCATCCAGCCGCGCTCGAAGTTCTGCCATCCCCTTAACGCTGGGTTGCACACGCTGTTCCGCAGCAATCGCCGAAACCCAGCGTGCGACCTCGTCTAGCACATCATCAGGTTGGCTGTAGTTGTCGTTTTCCAGAGTCAACGTCCGACCAGGACTTCTCGCGACGCGGAATCCGCCGATGACCCCTTTGATCGAGAACTGGAAGGAGTCCTCATCACGAAGCCGGATATTCAATATCGGGTCCCCTCCCGAAGACCCCTGTGTGACGGAGAAATCGTGCGCATCGAACAAGTCGCTGGACAGGGCGAGTTTTCTGTCAAGCGCCCTAAGAAACGTCGCCCGAAAACCGGTTCTCATGTACGTAGAAGGTCCCGCCTTCTACTGCAGCCAGTCAAGAGGGCAGAAGTGGAACCTGGCTGTCCGGCCGGTCTCATGCCATCGCCGCCAAGTCCCCCAGCGGGTCATCCTCGTCAACCAGAAGCTCAGTGACCGCATAGACGTTCGCGTCGAGCCGGTCATCGTGATCTTTCGGGTCGTTCACGTCGACCGAGACCATCTGCCGTTCCATCTCCGAGAACGGATACAGCTCGCCGTTGGCGGCCGGACTGAGCGAATCGTCCGCGTCCCACACGTGATGCACGAGCCCCTGCTCGTACAAGACCGCGACCGGCTCCGCGCGCGTCCGCTTGCCCTTCTTGGCGTGGATCAGCGTCACGGGAAGGTGGATCGACCGGGCTGTCCCGCTGGCCCCTCGGCAACGAGCTCTCCGGTGCGAGTCCCCTTCTTTTTGAACGCCCTGTGTACTGATTTGTGGCATGTGAACCTTTATGTGTCAAGGTGTCCGCATGCCGGGCGAGATCCGCTTCTACAGTACCGCCGACGCGTACGGTGAGTTCTCGAACTTCGCCCGGTTTCCGATCCGTATCGGCGGAGAAACGTGGCCGACCAGCGAGCACTTCTTTCAGGCGCAGAAGTTCAAGGACAGTGCTGTTCGGGCAAGGCTTCGCAAGGCGAAGACGCCGATGATCGTCGCGCGAATGGGCCGCGACCGTTCGTTGCCGCTTCGGCGCGATTGGGAGTCGGTGAAGGTCGACGTGATGCGCAAGGCGGTCCGGGCCAAGTTCACCCAGCACGACGAGCTGCGCGCTCTCCTGCTTTCCACCGGAGACGCCAAGCTGGTCGAGCACACGACCAACGACGCCTACTGGGGCGACGGCGGTGACGGCTCGGGCAAGAACATGCTCGGCCGCATTCTGATGGAGGTCCGGGAGTCGATCCGCTCCGAAGGGTAGAAGCCGCGTGCGACTGGCGGCGCGGCGGTACGGCGGTAGTGTCTTGGCGAGATGGAAGACTGGACGCCGCTACCAGAAGGGGTCGAATGGGCTCGAGAGCCTCTCTTCGACCTGTTTCTGCGTCGGTCCGATCTGGTTGCGCGGTTTGGGCCTCCGCAACTCGTCGGGCTGGACTCGAACGGGGTCGGGTTGTTCGACGCGTGGACGCTACGTTTCGTCTGCGGACTGGAGGTCGCGCTTTGGTGTTTCGACGGGGCGGAGGGGCCGTCGAGCGGCGAGCCCGTGTTCGTCGCGGTGCGTGCCAGCTGCGTCGATCGACGGCATGTGGCGTTTCACCTGGGTTTCGATGGAGCCGAGCCGCTGGTGCAACCTTGGTACTGGGCTGAGGATACGCCGCAACGGTGGCGCGTGATGAGGACGGACGACAACGGCAATGAGTTCGAGCTTGCGCGCGTCTCCTCGAGCTGTGAGGCCACGTCGCTCGCCGAGGCGTATGAAGCCCGCGGGCACAAGCAGTTCTACTGGATCGACCAGGCGTAGAGCGTACCTACGGCGCGATTCAGTTTTCCGACGGGATGTCTCCCCCGAACCCGGAGTAGGGGTCGTAGTCGATCGAGCAGCCGCAGTGGATCGCTTCTCCCTCGAAGGCGTAGAGGGATGCGCCGTTGGAGTCGGTTGCGGTCAGGGCGAAGACTTCGCCGCTGCAGTTCGCGCGGCGGGACATTGCGAGCTGGATGGCGTGTTCGCCCGGTTTTCCGCCGCAGATGTCGAGGAAGGTGCCCCGCCGCGCACTTGGGACGGATTCCCTGCAGTTTGAGTCGGGGGTCGCGGTAGGATGCGTTCGTGCGTTGGCTGGGACTGTTTGTGGCCCTTTCCTGTCTCACCGCATGCGGGCCGACGGTCGGGGCGGATCTAGACGACTCCGAGTGCGACCCGTGGCGTCGGACATGCGTTGTAACGATCCCGGCAACGCTCGAGGAAGACTCGCTCTTGGAACTCGAAACCACGGACGTCGTTCCGGTCGAAGCAGGCCAGGACGAGACGGCCGAGAACGGCTTCCTGCGCATGAGGCTGAACGAGAACGGGATCCTTCAGCTCTGGCGCTCGGTGAATGGTGGGTTCTGCGTCCACTCCGGGCGGTTCTCCGGGGTGTCCGATGTGCCGCCGGAGGTCTGCACATCTTGGTGTCGAGGGCTCTATTCCCCCTGTGGCGTCGGTGTCTTCAACTTCGACGACTCGGGCCTCGAGGGAAGTGGGTTCGTCGCGGACGCTGGCAACGGGGACGTGTATCGGTTCCGTGTTCGCGCGTTCGAGGAGGGCGACAACGAAGCCACCATGGAGTACGCAGGGGTGCGCTGAGCTGGAGCCGAAAGCGAGGGCCGACGAGATTCGTACACGAATTCCGGGCGAATCCGGGCACTAAGCGATATGGCCTATCGGAACGCGCGATTGAAATCTTTGCTCCTGGTGCTTCCCCTCGGTTGCCAGATCGACGTGGACGACGCGATCGACGATGCGTTCGGGTGGCTGGACGACCCGCTCGAGCTCACGATCGAGGTTCCGGCGGACACGTCCCCCGAGCTCGTATCGGTGGGGGTGTTCGAGACTCGATGCGGTGCTGCGGATGCACGCACCAGCGATGGCACGGATAGAGTCGTGTCCAGCTGCCTCACGCTTCTTGCCAACGGACAACTCGACCCGGGTGTCTCCGAGGAGGTGGACGCCGGAGAAGCTCCGGTCGTCGATGTGTGGCTCGCCCCGACGCCCGTCTCGGAAGGCGAACTCACCGTCGAGTTCCCAGGCGGCGTTGCGACGGGGTCAGGACTCCTCGTCGTGTGGATCGATCAGGACGGCGACGGCATGCTGAGGATGGGTCCCGACGGCGGAGAGCCGGCCATCGTGCCCACGCGAACGGAACGGAACGAGACGCTCTTGCTGAACGACGTCTCGATCGACGGTTCGCAATGGCGAGCGACACGTTCGGTGCTCGACCCGACCGACACCTCGTGGCCGAGCGGCGCCGACCTCGGCGAGGGCGAACTCGGGGGCTGGCTCGCGAGGTTCTAGCGGTGGTCCACGCTGGTCGATGTCTGGCTGGGGCTAGCTCCGCCATCCGGCGTAGAGCTTCCGGGCGGCCTCGGGGCGGTGCAGCGGGTGCGCGAACGACCAAAGCAGCATGGGGCTGATGCGGAGCGACTGCGGGTCTCGGTTGGAAACGCGCAGGCGGCCGGTGTAGCAGAGGGCCGATGGCGCGAGCTCGCCTTCGAACAGGGCGAGGAGGTCGGTCGCCCACAGGCGTAGGCGGCAGGCGAACGTGGAGCGGGTCGTGGGCTCGAAGCTCGCGGAGCGTGGTGACCAGGCGTAGGTGCGGTCTCCGTTGTCGTCGTGCAGGAGGATGCCGAGCGGGTCGTCGGCGGCAAGGGACTGGGCGGCGGTGAAGAACGAGCGTCCGTAGAGGAAGCGGGCGAGGTCGGACAGGCCGGCTTCGAGGTGAGGCCACGCGTTCGGAGCGAGTTGCCGAACTCCGCAGGCAGGCTCGAACGTCGCCGGAACGTCGACGGCCTCCGGGAGAGGCCGGGTTGCGGGGACGGACTCGACCCACGGTGCGTTCGTCTCCTGGACGTCGTCTCCCAGTACGAGCGTGGCTCCGGGACGAACCGCGGTTGCCCGTGTGTCGCAGCGCTGGCTCAGCGCGGTGGCGAGTCGATCGGGGTCGATGCTGAACGCGAGGCGATCGACCCACGCAAGGTCGCTCGGGTGGCTCCAACCACCGCCGGTGACTGCGGTGAGGGCGGGCGCGCCTGCACGAGAGGCCGCGTGCTTCCATCGACGCGTCAGCACGCCGGCCAAGGCGTCCGTGTCGTCCGTGGGGTGGACTCGGCCAATGCCATCCTCGACGAATCGAACGTCGGTGGTGTTGTTGGCAATGCACAGCATCCAGGCCCGAGGTGCCGCCGTTGCGACCGCATCCAAGAGCGCGTCGGGCATTGCCACGTCGACGGACGAGACGAACGCGCCATGTCCCGCTGCGTCGGCGGCGAGAAACGGTAAGACGTCCCACTCGTCCGAGAGTGGGGTTGCCCGGTGGTCGGCGACGAACGTCTGCAGGGTGAGGTCGCCCAGGCTGGTTCGCGTGTTGGGGGCGACACGGTGGACGGTGAAACCCAGCGCCGCGAGGGCGCTGTGCATCGCCACCGACGAGCGGCCTGAGATGTACACGGGCACCGCACGGTCGAGCGTGCACAGCGACGGTAGATCGAAGTGGTCGTCGTGCTCGTGGGTGAGCCACACGGCGTCGATGGAGGGCATGCGCGCGACGTCGAAGCGCCGCGGTGGAAAGACCGTCCCCGCCAAACCACCGTGCCCGAAGCCCTCGGTGAGCAGTGGGTCGACGAGCACGTTGGTGCGCCCGGTCGAGAGCAGCCAGCCTTGGTGGCCGATGAACGTCGCTTCCAGCATCAGCCCGCCGGGGGAGGGGGCGGCGGAGGCTCGGCGATCTTGGCCACGCCGCTGCCACCCACGTAGCCGTAGCTCACGTCGTTGGCGTGTCCCGAGACGATGATGCCGAATGGCATCTCGGACTCCATCACGTGGGGGCCCGCGTCCGCGGACACGTGCACGTAGCCGTAGGCGACACCGTCGACCTGGCCGGCGGCTGTGAAGGCGCCAATGCCTGCGCCATCGAGGGTGATCGCCGCGTCCATCGGGGCGACGACGGTGACGACGTTGGTGGTGTAGCCCTGGGGAAGCAGGAAGACGTAGCGGTCTTGGAACTGCTCCACTGCGGCGAGCAACATCATCGTGGGATCGCCGGGTCGTGACAGCGCTGGGAAGTACTGGTTGCTCAGCAGGAACTGCGACAACGCGAAGGGTTCTTCACCGGGTGAGCGAACCGAGAACGCGGCGCTGGTGATGAACGCGATCGTCTCGTAGGCGTCGATGCTGGTGGGAGCGCCTGCCGGTGGTGCGGGGCTGTACTCGAGCACCGTGCCGTCCGCCGCTCCAGTGATGCGGAACAGCGACTCGTCGTCGCCCGTCCCCGTGGCGGAGGCCGCCGGGGCTGCGATGTAGGACGTGCCCCACGCGGTCAGCGGCAACATCTGATGCTCGACGTGGTCGGCACAGCAGGCCACGTTGGTGCTCGGCTCGGACGTGGCGACGCTGCCCGAGAACACTGCGACGGGGGCGTCGGCCACCACGCGGCTGCCCGAAAGGTTGCCGAAGGTGGGGGCGCCGCGCTGCGAGGAGATGGCGGTGAGGACCTGCCCGCGGTCGAGTACGACGTCGGTGACGTTGCCCGGGTGCAGCTCGGCGGTGGGGAACAGCGTCACCGTGGTGCCGTCTTCGGTGGCGACGACCGAGACGAATGCGCCGGTGTTGTCGTCCGAAGCCGAGAATGCGTCCGCGCCGGCCAGCGTCGCATCGGCGGTGATCGCCGTGTAGTCGCCGTCGAGTACGTGGGTCGGAAACAAGATCGTGGCGTCGTTCGAGTAGACCGGGTTGGTGTTGTCGAGCGGCTGAAACTGGTACGCGGTGATCGGGACGTCGGCCTGGATGCGGTAGGCCGTGCCGTCCGCGCTGGTCGTGCCCGGGGTGATGTTCATCGACGGCAGCTGAAACACCCGCATCGTGTTGGAGGGGACCACGCCGGACTCGATCGCGGTTGCGCCCGAACCCACGAACACCTCGACGTTGGCCGATTGCTCGGGCAGAGAGTTGGTCACCACCACCGCGAACTGCTGATCGTGCGGGGTCGTTGTGAGCGGCGCTTGAGATACGTTGGGGAGATCCACCGCCCAGAACTCGCAGCCCTGGTTGGTCGGTAGGTCTTCCACGTCGTCACAGCTGGCCACGCTTGGCGGCGGTTCCCCGCCCATGTCTGGCGAGGGCGCGACGTCGAGTTTGTCCTGCGGCCCGGTGTCGTCGCTTTGTCCGCCCGAAGTCGCCGAGGTGGTCGGAGACGGTGAAGATTCCGAGGCCGAAGCGTCCGTCGCGAACACGTCATCCCGAGGGGCCTCGCTGCACCCGAGCACGAGGGCACCCAGCATCCAACTCCACCGGCGAAACAGCATGGCCGACACGCTACTGGAGAACGCGGCACGTGGAGCTGTGAAAGGTCACGGTGCACGTCGGGCCGCGCTGGGGGAGAGCCCGGTCATGCGCTTGAATGCCCGGCTGAACGCGGCTTCGGATTGATAGCCGAGTCGGTCGGCGACTTCGGCGATCGACGTGTTGTCTTCGCGCAACCAGCTGTGAGCGACCGTCATGCGCCAACGCGTCGCGTAGCGCACCGGCGGCTCGCCGAGCAACTCGGTGAACCGGGCCGAGAACGCGGAGCGGGACATGCCTGCTTGCTTGGCCAACTCCTCGAGCGCGACGTCGTGTTCGGGTGTTCGATGGATGTGGAGGATCGTCCGGCCGATGCGTTCGTCCTTGAGGGCGCCGAGCCACCCGGTGTTGGCTTCGGGCGCAGTTGCGAGCCAGGAACGCACCGCCTGCACCACGATCACGTCGCACAGCCGAGTGATGATCGTCTCTCCGCCGGGGCGCAGGCTCTTGGCCTCGTCGGCGAGGAACCGAATGGTGCTCTGCAACCAGTGCGACTCCGACTCGCTCCAGACATCGATGTGAATGAGGTTGGGCAGCATCGAAACGAACTTGGCGGCCACCGGGTGGTCGAATCGCACTGCGCCGCAGAGCATCGTCGTCTCCGAACCTCCACCGCCGTGCTCGACTTGCTCGTACCGGTCGGACAGCTTCTGCACGTCGAGGGAGAAGAAGTCGACACTCGGCTGTTCCTCGTCGCTGAGCAAGCGATGCCCCAGACCGTGCGGGACCAAAGCCATGTCGCCCGCGCGAAGGCATCGTAGCTCGTGCCCGGGGACCTCGATCCAGCATTGGCCCTGGGTCATCACGTGAAACATCAACGTGCCGTCCAACGGTGGCATGTCGATCCCGTACGGAGCGGTGAACGTGGAACGGCAGTAGAACGCGCCGCTCATCCGAAGGTGATGCAGCGCTTCTCCGACCGGGTCGATCGCGCGGGGACGAGACGGCGTGTCCACGAACCAAGCATCGTCCGGCTCCCGGCCTCCGTCCAGCGCCTCGGACTTTTGGACATGAAATGTGGACGGATGACCATCGAAACGCCTGTCGCGACTCGCTACGTTGGAAACATGAACGAAAACAACAAGAATCTCCGGGTCCTGGTCGTCGGTGCAACGGGAGGGTCCGGCAGGGCCGCGGTGGAGCATCTCTTGGCCCAAGGGTGCCGGGTCACGGCGTTCTCTCGCAGCGCATCCCGCTTGGCGGACCTTTCCGGCGACCTGCGGGTCATCGACGGGGACGCGAGCAATCCGGCCGACGTCGATCGAGCCGTGCAGGGGCAGGATGCCGTGGTCGTCACGCTCGGCATCACCGAGAACCCCATCCGTGTTCGGCTCCTCGGGACCGCCCGCACGCCGATCGACATTCGGTCGAAGGGAACGTTCAACGTGATCGACGCCATGAAACGCCACGGCGTTCGCAAGCTCGTGGTGCAGACGACCTACGGTATCGGCGAGACCGAAGGTCGCCTTGGCATCGGCGACCAACTTTTCTTCAGCGTGCTGCTCAAGCCCCAAATCGACGACACGAAGGTGCAGGAGCAGTTCGTTCGCAACAGTGGCCTCGACTGGACCCTCGCGCAGCCGGTCCACCTCACGGATGACGATGCCCCCTCGCAGCCGTTCATCTCGCTTCAAGGCGACACCGGCGTCATGAAGGTTTCCCGTCGCGCCGTCGGAGGGTTTCTGAGCGCAGCCGTGCTCAGCGAGCGCTACGTTGGAAAGTCCGTTGCGCTGTCCGGAGTCGCAGCGTGAACACGGCCATCGTGGTCACCGCCGTGGCCTCGGCGGCGTTGGGCGGCGTGTTCTTTGCGTTCTCCTCCTTCATCATGCCCGCACTCGATCGCATCGCCCCCGCCGAGGCGATGCGGGCGATGCAACGCATCAACGTCGATGTCCTCTGCCGCTCCTTCTTCGCCCTGTTCTTCGGCGTCCCGCTCCTCTCGCTCGGCCTCACGGTGCACGCCGGCCTCGCGTGGTCCGAGCCCGGCTCGGCACTCCTGTTGACGGCTGGCCTGCTCAACATCCTGGGCTCGTTCGTCGTCACCGTGGTCGGCAACGTTCCGTTGAACGAACGCCTCGCGAAACGATCCGCCGACTCGGCCAACGCCAGCACGCTGTGGTCGACATACTCGAAACCGTGGGTGCGCTGGAACAGCCTGCGCGCGAGCGCCAACCTGGCGGCGGCTGCACTGCTACTCGCCGCAGCGTGAGCGGCTCAGAGTTCGCGCATCCAGAAGTCCAGGGTTGGACCGGGGATCGGGTGGGCGCAGTGTTGTGCGCCTTTGTGAACGAGTTGGTCGGTGACGAAGCCGAGGTTGGTGAACTCGTCGTAGCTGGCCGCGGAGGGGTCGGCGAGGAAGTCTTGGTCGCCGTAGTTGAGGTACAGGGAGTTGAGGGCGACGACGTCGGGCTGGGTGGCGGGGTCCCACTCCCAGCCGAAGGAGCCGCCGGAGCCTCCGCAGTTGGCGACCCAGATGCCGGGGATGCGCTCGCCTGCGACGGCGATGAGGGAGCTGGTGGTGAACCAGGAGCCGCCGGAGACTCCCCAGTAGAGGTTGCGTTGTTCGACGACCTCGTAGGCTTCGCGCACGGCTTCGATGGTGGTGGCGACCATGTCGGCGTGCACGGGCTGTGCGGCACCGAACGAGGGGGACGTGTCGCCGTCGTAGCTGGCGGGGGAGCGAATGCCCATCACGAGGTAGTTCTGCGGCAAGGCCCAGTCGAGGATCTCCTGGGAGAAGCCCCAGTTCTCGATGTAGTCGGTCCCGGTGTCTCCGTGCAGAAACACGACGAGTCGTTCGGCGGGGACGTCTTCGTCGAGAGGGAAGAACTTGATCTCGAGTTCCTCGACCGTGGTCTGACACCCGTCGTAGCCGGCGTGGTCGAAGGGGGTGTCGCAGGGCAGGCCCGCAGGGGGTTCCACCATGCCGCCCGAGGACTCTCCGCCGCTGTCGTCCGCTTCGCTGTCGTTGCCCGAGTCCTCGCTCCCGCTGTTGGGTCCGCTGGTGCTCTGGCCCGACGTCATGCTCACGGTTGCGTTGGACTCGCCCGCGCCGCTGCTGCTCTCGGCCGCGGTCCCGTCGGTGTCGGTGTCGGTGTCCGCCGCGGTGGAGTCGTCGCCGCAGGCGGTGAGACACAGGGACAGAACCAGCCCGGACAGGAGCGTTGGATGCATCGCGGCGCGCATGAGCGTCGAGACTGGCACGGACCACCCGAGCATCGACAGCGCAGTTCGGACACCGAACGCATTTCGGTGGCAGCGGGGGCTACGTTGGCCCACATCGGGGCATCACGTCGGAGTGTCGACGTCGTCCCAGTCGGCGTTCTGAAAGCGGAGCAGCCAGTTGAGCGCGTAGTGCCGCTCGGCGATCACACCGGGCTCGAGGCCTTCGGGGGGCGTCAAACCTTGGCGACGAGCCTCTCGAACCGCCCAGTGCAGGCGGAAGTGATGGTCGGCGGCATCGAGCAGGGCTTCGGCGGGGCGAAGCGCGGCGGATCGCAGCAACGCGCTGCGGTCGGCATCGATCAGTGTGCTGGCTGTGCGGGGCACGTCGCAGATCTCCGCGGGAAAGGGGAGGGCGTCGACGAGCCCGAGCGCCCACTCGAGCAGCCACACACACTCGTAGCGCCACGCGTGGTTCACGACGGCTTGTTGTTCCGGCGTTTCGTCGTCGAGGAACGCGTGCTCGCTGGGCGCGAGCGCAACGAAGGCCTCCGGGACCCGGGCTTTCAGATCTTGGGCGGGGATCGGGTCGCCGGAGGCGAGCGACTCGGCTCGGATCGCGCACACGAGCAGCGAACACGCGCGATGCAGGACGTCGGCCGCTGAGCGGGGCACGACCTCGAGCGCGCTGACGATCGGAGGCAGACCCGGTGCCACCGGGATGCCCCGCGCTGCGATCTGCGTATCGAACCGCTGCTTGCGTTCGACAGCGTCGGCCGGGTACGGCACGTGTGCGTCGGGAGACGATTCGCCCGTCTGGGGATCGACGAGCATGTGGCCCACCGGGTCGCGCACGCTGCCGTCGGGGAGAAACAAGACCGCGTTGGCGGACAGCGCCCAGTTGGCGAGTCCGTCGAAGGCTGCCTCTTCGATCTCCACACTGACGTGGTGTTGCACGCGTTCGACGTGCTGGATCACGTGAAACAAGGACGCGGTCATCTGCCGCTCGCCGCCTTGCATGACGTAGCCCATGAACCCGTGCAGGTGCGGCATCAGTTCCGGGTCGGTGCGATCACGCTGGCCGAGAAGCGTGTGCTCGAAGTCCAGCGCGGGCAGCTCGCGAACGGTTGCGTACAGATTGACGAGGACCGTCACCTGCGGACGATAGCAGCTGTCCTGCCTCAGGCGGCGTCGCCCGCCAACTTGCGGTGCGTCCGTGCACCGCGGTCCGGGACGAGTTGCCGCAGCTGCCACGCCTGCACGGCCAGTTGCTCGCGGCTCTGCTCCACGCTGTCTCGGACTTGCCGCATCAGCAGCGCCGGGAGCACCACCGTGGTGACGCTGGCGAGGACCAGGAGCGACAGCGTGGCGGTTGCAGGCAGCGAGGCGAGGTGCGGCACGACGAGCATGCCCGCATCGGTGAATGCGTATGACGGACTCCACGCTCCGGACAACTCGAGCAGCAGCGGAACCACGACTGCCATCGACGCGATGGAGACGTAGGCGATTCGCCGTCGCCCCGTGGTGTGTTGGGTGAACGAAAGCGCGTTGGCTCCGGCCATGCCGGGGATGAGCACGAGCGGGCCGAGCAGGCGGCTGAGCACGATGAGGGTGATCGTGCTGACGATGAGCGAACCGGTGGCCCAGTGCGCGGTCTTTCGAGCTCGCGACCCGACGTATGAAATGACGATGCCGACGACGATGAGAGCCAGCATCGCGGCGAGGTACCCCCACGAGCGCACGCCCATCAGGAGTGTGATGCCGGCGAAGGGGAGCCAGGCGGCGTAGGCCGAGACCCCTCCGCGGGCCGACTCGCGCTCGCTCTCTCGGCGGTCTGCTTCGAGCTGCAGGCGGACCTCTCGTGGAACGCTGGCAGGAGGCCGCGTGAGGAGGTCCATCAGCATGCTTCGCGCTTCGGCGTTCTCGGGGTCGAATGCGAGGGCCCGTGAGATCATGTTCATCACGCGGCGCTGGGCGGAAGGATCGTCGCCCTCGTGTTCCAGCGTCTCGAACGCCTGGGTGGCGCGTTCGAGGTAGCTCGTCGCGAGCTCTTGGCGCAGTTGTGCGTCGCGATCCCCGTCGAGAAAACGCTCGACCGCTTGCTGGAGTTCGCGAACGCTCGGGTAGCGTTCATTGCGGTCGTACTTCGTTGCGCGCACGCAGATCGCTTCGAGCTCTGGCGGCACGCGGCGCTCGGGATAGCGGGCGTGGGCACGTGCGTCGGCCCCCTCGATCGTCGATCCGATCGCCTGTTGCGGTGACTTGCGAGGATGAAGGGGCTCACCCGTGAGCAGCTCGAACAGGATGGCTCCGAGCGCGTAGATGTCCGCGTGGGGGCCCACGTTGCCGTGCACGCCGTCGAGCTGTTCGGGCGCCATGTAGCCTGGCGTGCCGAGCACTTCGCCGTCGACCGTTTCTGCCGAGTCACCGAGGTCTCCGAAGGAGGCGAACTCGGCGGTTTGCACCCGCTCATCGTCGGACGCCGTCTTGGCGAGTCCCCAGTCGAGGACGTAGACCTCGCCGAAGTCGCCGAACATGATGTTGGATGGCTTGAGGTCGCGGTGAACGATCCCTCGCTCGTGCGCGTAGTCGACGGCGAGGCAGACCTGCGAAAAGGCGGACAGCAGGCGGCGACGAGAGAACTCCTCTTCGTCGTTCTGCCGGATGATGTCGGCCAGCGTCTGCCCGGCGACACGCCGCATCGTGAAGTACGGGCGATCGCCTACCGTCGCGCCGAGGTCGTAGACCGGGACGACGGCGGGGTGTTCGAGCTGGCCTTGGACCCGCGCCTCTTTGAAGAATCGCCCACGCGCCCGAGGGTGCGACGCTCGTTCGTCACGAATGACTTTGAGGGCGACTTCTCGGCCGATGCGCTTGTCCTGACACAGTCGTACCTCGCCCATGCCCCCGCGGCCCAGCCGACCCTGGTCGGAGTAGCGTTCGTCGAGTTCGTCGGGCGGAAGCGGCACGCCCGGCAAACTCGAATCTCCGGCGAGCGTGTCAGCGCCCCCGAACGGGTCGGCCGCGGCGAGCCCAGTCTTTGCGACGTCGGCGGGTGCGGGGGCGCGGGGCGACTCCTTCGACATGGCCCAAGGGTATGCCGTCGGTGCGCGCAGCGGGGCGAACCCGCCACACTCCTCGCGTGATCCGGCCGTGTCGGCGGAGGGCCCGCTCCGTTATCCGGCGCAGCAGATCGTCACGGGGCCGCTCGGCTCGACCGTGCCGCTGATCGGTGCGGTGCCGGTGCCTCCGCCACACGAGATCGCGGGCATGCCGGGATCGTACGTGGCCGAGGTCACCGCACTGGCGCCGGTGTTCACGCAATCGGCGTTGGTAAGGTCGACTCCGCCGCCACACGCATCGGTCTGCAAGGTGACGACCGCGTTGCACAACCCGGTCGGAGCACCGCAGTCGCAGGTTCCGCATTCACGCTGGTCGTCGGAGCCACTGTAGGCGGTGGTGGCGTCCGCGTAGCCGTCGGGGCAGTCGTGCTCGCCTTCCTGCCAGATGCACACATCCGAGTTGTCGGCGATGCAAGGGCCTCCGCTCTCACACATGCTGGGCTCGGCTGTGGGTGCGCACAGCTGCACGGAGTCGGCGAACCCGCCCTCGTTGAACGATGCGGTGCCTTCGCAGGTCCCGCTGTCGACCACGACCGCTCCGACCGCGACGAAGTCCTGCGAGAGGATCTCGGCGGCACCCTCGTCAGCGAGCGGCGGTGGAAAGGGCCCCTCGAACGGCGTGCATGCGGTGAGCCCGAGGTCGAAAGTGTAGTCCGGATCCCCGGCGCACCCCCCTTCGCCCCACACCTGGACCTCGATCGTTTCGGCACAGGCCGCATCGACCGGCTGACAGTCACAAGTGCAGCTGTCCTCGCCAGGGTCGAAGTCGGTGAAGAAGGCCCCGGCGGGGTCGGCAAAACCGCCGTTGCAGTCGACCGCGTTGCCACCGACTTTGACCGGGCCGGTCCAGCCCGCGGGAATGACGGGCGCGCAGGTGCCGGTGCACGAACCCGGGGCGTCCGTGGTGGTGGTGCCCTGTGTGGCCGCTCCGGTGCTGTCGTCAGCGGCGCTCGACGAGCCGTCCGCGGCGCTCGTGGGTGTGTTGCTGGTCGAGGGCTCGCCCGAGGACGAACCGTCCGTACCCGAACCCGCAGACCCATCGTCGCCGCATGCGGTGGCGAGGGCCGAACCCAAGGTCAAAATCGCGATCGACAGTCCCCGGCGCGTCATTCGAGAACGGTACGCCAACCCCGAGGCTCAGTCGATCCCCTGGCGGGCCTCCATGGCACGAGCGCGTCTTCGCGTACCTGCGCCTCCTTCCCGGGCGTTCTTGGCCTGCAGCGCCAGTGTCTTCCGACGCGCTTCGCGGGCGTCCGGGTGCGTCATTTCTTCGGCGATTTTCTCTCTGGCGATGAACTCTCACGACTCCCGATGGTCGACCCGTCCCGATGCGCGGGGCCATCGTCGTCACCTATCGGAGTCATAGATACGTGTCATGGGATCCGGTGCTAAGCCGATCTTGCGCCTTGGTCTCGGAGGACCACCGCCGCGGATGTCCATGGTTTCACTACTCTTGGTGTTTGCCCTCAACAGCGCGCCCGTTGGCGATGCCGCCTTGGAGTCGAAGGTGAAGGAGGTCTTCGACGAGCATTGCACCGCCTGCCACGCCGAGGGGGGAGACCCCAACGACCCGGCCGAGTTCTCGCTCGAGGGGGACCTCTCGGGACTCGTGGGGCGAGCGTCGAACGAGACGGAGCGACTGTTGATCGCGCCGGGGAGCCCGGACGCCAGCTACCTGATGGACAAGATGCTCGGGACGCCCGCGATGAAAGAGGACCTCATGCCGCTGGGTGATGAGCCCCTGTCGGCGGAGGAGCTCCAGCTCATCGCCGACTGGATCGCGTCGATCCCCGGGGAGAGTCCCGCATCGAACCCCGCGTCGGCTCCTCCCACCGTTTCTCCGGAACCCGCTCCCACGCCGACCCCGGCGGCTGCGACGATAGACCCGGCGCTCGAGGCCCAGGCGAAGGCGGTGTTCGACGAGTTCTGCACGGGCTGTCACGCCGAAGGCGGGAGTCTCGATGACCCCAGCGAGTTTCCGCTGGAGGGGGATCTGTCGATCCTGATCGGGCGAGGATCCGCCGAGAGCGACAAGCTCCTGATCGCACCGGGCGACCCCGACGGCAGCTACCTGTTGGACAAAGTGCTCGGAACGCCCGCCATGAAGGAAGAGCTGATGCCGTTGGGCGATGAGCCGCTATCCGCGGACAACGTCCAGGCATTGCGAGATTGGATCTCTGCGATGCCAACAGCGGACGCCCCCACAGGTGTCGCTACGGACCCGGTGGCTCCGTCGGCGCCGTCGACCTCTTCGGTGACGCCCCCGAAGAAGAAGTACAAGCCGTTCCACGGCGAGAAACATCTCGTGCTGCCCACGACCACGACGTTGGGCAGAAGGACGTTCCAGTACCGCATCGATCACCGATTCGGTCGCATCGGGACCGAGCGAGGGGCATTCGGCCTCGACGCTGGCGTCGTCATGAACATGGGCATCGCCTACGGGATTATCGACGGGCTCGACGTGGGGCTTTCACGAACGAACTCCCGCAAGGCCTGGGAGTTCAGCGCGAAGTATGTGCCGCTGCGCCAAGAGGAGGAGCAGTTGCTGTCATTGGGCCTCTATGCCTCGCTCGACGCACTTCGCGACTTCGACGTCGAGAACCGCGTCTCCGGCAACTTCATGCTGTTGCTCAGCCGGCTGTGGTTCGAGCGCTGGGCCACGATGCTGGAGCTCAGCTACCACACGGGAACGAACAAGAACGGCCGGGTGCTGCTCGACTTCGGCGACGGCGCGGGGCCGGTCCCGGTCAACGACGATCGCGGCACGATCACGATGGGTCTCGCTTCGCAGGTCTGGCTTGGAAAACGCAAGCGGTGGTCGATCGATGCGGAGTACGTCCACCCGATCTCCGGCGGTGGTGCCCCCGACACGTTCTATGTGCGTGGTGGCGATGCCGACCCGGACGGCACGCGTATCGGCTCGTGGGGGCTTGGCGCTGGTTACTACACGGGCAAGCACTTCTTCCAGCTGCTGTTTACCAACAACCGCGAAATCCACCCCAACCTCGCCGCCCCGGGGGGGCAGTCGGGCAACCCCTTCACCACCGACGATGGGGTGCGAGAAGGCAACCCGCTCAACGAGTTCAACTTCTACTTCGGCTTCAACCTCGTCCGGCAGTTCTCCCTCGGAAAGAACGCGGCCCGGTGGAAGAAGGAACGTCAAGCGAAGAGAAGCGGAAAGGCTGCCCAGTGAATCGCGTTCTCGTTCTTGGAACCGTTTTGGTGTTGGGGGGCTGCAACCGGGTCACGCGTATCGACCAAGGTGATGCGTCCGGGGCGGAGAGCCCCGTACCCGCGCCCGTGCAAGAGCGCCTCACCGCGAGTTGTGCCATTCCGAGCTGTCACGTCTCGGGCTCCGTGGGACCGGACCTCTCGGCGGCGTCGGCAGGTGCGTGGGTGGACCAGGTGGGAGGCGGCGGTCCCTACATCTCGTTCGGTGACGTCGACAACAGCTACCTCATCGAGAAGATGCTTCCAGGCCCGAGCGCGGGTAGCCAGATGCCGTTGCCGCCGGGGGTCCTCGAGGCCGAGGACCTGGCAGTCATCGTCGGTTGGGTGGCTGGTGTCGAGTTCCCCGACGAGGAGAGTTCTTCTGGCGAAAGTGGGTCGGGCGGAAGTGCCGACGTCAGCTACAGCGCCGACGTTCGGCCGCTCTTCGCCTCGCGCGGTTGCCTGGCGTATCACCACGACGACTCTGCGGTCGACGTCGACATTGCGGACCCGTTCTCTGCTCCGAATGGACTCGTTGGTTCGGTCAACACCTGGGCGGAGGCGTATCCCGAAGGCGGGACGCCGATGCTCAATGTCTCCCCGGGGGCGCCCGACGACAGCTTCCTCGTGGACAAGCTGCTCGACCCTTACGTGACCGACCCCGCGGTTGGCGGAGGCCCCATGCCGCTCAATCTCGAACCCCTCACCGATGAAGAACTCGCGGACCTTCGGGCGTGGATCGACGCCGGGGCGAACGACGACACGATGTTCGAGGAGACCATTCGACCCATCTTTGGCGACGAGACTCGGCTTGGCGCCCGCGGAGGGAAATGCACGTACTGCCATCATTCGTTTGGCGGTCAACGTCCCAACCTCTCGGACCCTTTCGACCCCGAAACCGGGGCGGTGGGCGTGCCGAGCGTCTTCGATGCCGATTCGATGATCATCGAACCAGGGAACGCAGATGCGAGCGTATTGGTGCGGAAGGTCGAGGCGACCGAGTTTGGGGCGCTCGGCGGACCCATGCCTCCGTTCTACGAACCGCTGAGCGACGCGGAGCTGGAACTCGTCCGAGCGTGGATCGCCGCGGGCGCCCCCGACAACTAGAAGCCATGCGCAATCCCGACGAACCCATCGTGAAGCATCCTGAGACCTCGCCCTCTGAGCGCGCGGACACTCTGTCGTTCGGATCGGTCGTGGCCGGCGGGGGACTGATGCTGCTCGCGCTCTCTGGGGCGACCTACGTCATCGGAACGATGCTGGGCGTCGATGTGCTGTTGTTCCCCGCGGGGATCGGGATGCTCATCGGCCTGATCTGGTTCGTCGTTGCCCGCCTCGCCCGCGTTGGGCGAACCCTCTAGAAGGAACGAATATGAGTACGACATTGAGCATGTGGCTGGGGATCGCGTTCCTGGTTCTGGCGATCGTGGCGGTGCTGCTCCAGGCGTGGCTTTGGGGGCCGAAGTTCTGGAACGAGGCGGAGAAGAAAACCGAAGCGCCCAAGCTTTGGCTTCGTGTCCACGCGCTCGCCGGCTACGCGTATGCCGCGATCTACGTCGTGATGATGTGGAACATGCTGCCGCGGCTGTGGGAGTACCAGTACGAGCTTCCTGCGCGGACAGTCTTTCATGCGGTCGTGGGGATCACGATCGGTGTGCTGCTCGTTTGCAAGATCTGCATCCTGCTGTTCTTTCGACACTTCGAGGAGTCGATGCCCTACTACGGGTTTGGTCTCCTTCTCTGTACGATCGTCCTGTCGACGCTCTCCGTCCCCTATGCCGTTCAGGCGCACGACTTCTCGGGCAAGACCTCCGACCCGCAGAACGTGGAGCGGGTGCAGAAGCTGCTCGCCAATGTCGACTTTGGAGAGCAAGACGTCGACATCGAGAAACTCACCACACGCGCGGGGTTCGAGAAGGGGCGCCAGGTGCTGGTGAAGCAGTGCATCGTCTGCCACGACATGCGGACGATCCTGGCCAAGCCACGGACACCACAGCGGTGGTACGACGTGTCGATGCGGATGCTCGACAAGCCGTCCGTGTTTGGCGAGCAGCTCTTGGCGGAGGACATTCCGGCTGTCACCGCGTATTTGGCCGCGATCACCCCCGAGATTCAGAAGTCGACCAAGGGGCGTCGGCTGGCGCAACGGAAGGGCGAGAAGAACTCCGAGGCCATGGTCGACATGGCGCACGATGCTGATGTCATCGCCGTCGCGACGGTCGATCGGGTGCGGGGGGAGGCTTTGCTGGAGGAGCATTGCACGGCATGTCACGAACTCGACGAGAACGAGGCACACGGGCCCGATGACCTCGCGGGGTGGCGCTCGGTGGTGGCGGCGATGGTCGAAGAGGGTGCGGAGTTTGACGACGCAGTTGCCAGCGAGATCGCCCTGTACCTGGCTCAGAAGTTCCCCGCTGCACCGTCAGCCGCGGCCGACACCGACACTGACACCGACGGTACCGGAACCGGCGAGGGCGACACCGACTCGCAGGCGGAGCAACCGGATGCGAACGAACCGGAGCCCGAACCCGAGGCGAAAAAGCCAGAGCCCGAACCCGAGGCGAAGAAGCCCAAGCGGCCAAGGGGGGCCAAACCTGCGGCCAAGCCCGAGCCCGAGCCCGAGCCTGCGGCCAAGCCGAAGCCGAAGCCCGCGAAGCCTCGCGCCGACAAGGCAAACGGCCGCAAGATCTACATGGCGAAGTGCAAGACCTGCCACGGTCCCAAGGGGAACGGCGAAACCGCATTCGGTCGCAAGCTCGGTGTGACGCCGCTGTCCGACTTGAGTCGCTCGCGCATCGAAACCGCAGTCATCAAAGGTGTGCCCGGAACGAAGATGAAGGCGTACGACAAGAAGCTCACGCCTCAGGAAATCGACGACGTGTCGGCGTTCGTGAAGAGCCTGTGACCGAACAACAGCGGGCTCAGTCGATCCCCATGCGGGCCTTCATGGCGGCGAGCTCGTCGTCGAGCGCGTCTTCGCGTGCCTGCGCCTCTTCCCGGGCTTTCTTGGCCTGTAGTGCGAGCGTCTTCCTACGTGTTTCGCGGGCCTCGAGGCGCGCCTTTTCTTCGGCGAGCTTCTCTTTGGCGCTGAGCTCGGGAGCGTTCGTGCTCTCGAGCGCCATCACTTCCGAGCACGCACCGCACTGAAACGCTGTGGATTCAGTGTCGAAGAGATCGACGACGACGTAGGCGGTGTACGTCGTCTCGACTTCGACCTCGACGAAGGTCGTGTCCGCTCCACACTTGGGGCACTTCCTTCGTCGGCTCCGCCCTCCTTCGAGCGGGCGAGTCTTCTTCTTCCTACCGAAGACGAACCACATGCCAATGAGTGTACCCGTTGGACAGGGTCCGCCGCGTCGGCTTTCAGCGCTCTTCGTCTTCGGGAGGCTCGCAACCGACCCCGTCGAACTCGCCTTCGACTTGGCCTTCGCAATCATCGTCCTCGATACAGGACACTTCGGGGAACGGGGTGCCTTCGAAGAGCGGGACCCAGGTGGTCAGTTGTCCGTCTTGCACGCAGTAGTCGAACGCCCCGATGACCTCGTTGTCGTTGGTCGTGAGCAGGAGTTGGTCGTTGAAGATGTCCCACGTGCCTTCGACGTTCTGCGGGAGGTCGAACGTGTAGAAACAGTTGCAGTCGGTGCCGCCCGCCGACTCGCACACCATCTCCAGGCCCGGCTCGTCGCTGAGGGCGTCGCCGAACGCCACGCAGTCGAGACCCACGCACGCCATCGAGTCGACTTGAAGGTCGGCTTCGAACTGCAGGGTGAAGGCGTCTGCGTATGTGCCGTCGTCGGAGAGGGTGCGGGTTCCGTCCAGCGAAGACCCGGTGATCTGTTGCGTGGCATCGGCACAGATCTCGGTGAAGAAGTTGGGCAGCACTTCGTGGCCGCATGCGGTCTGGGCGGTCCACTCTCCGACGAGTTCTCCGCCACAGGGGGCGGGGGTGGTGTCGCACGTTGGCTCGCCCGCCATCTCGTTGGTGAAGCCTTGGGCGGACATGCCCAGCAGCGAGTAGCCGACGCAGATGTCCGTGGCTTCACCGCCCGTGGTGGTCTCGTCACCCCCGCCCGAACTCGAGCTCGTGCCTTCGTCCGTCGTGCCCGAGGACGACTCGTCTTCGCCCGACGAGGTCGACGACCCCGACGTCGCGGTGGGACTTGTGGTGGGGCCTGCGGTGACGCCCGTGCTGCTCGAGCTGCTGCTGCTGCCTGCATCGGTGTCGGTGTCTCCGCCTTCGTCCGAGGTGCATGCAGGAAGCGAAAGCGAGATCACGAGCGAGGCGAACAACGGGACGTAGCGCATGAGACGATCGTGACCGACGGCGACGTTGTCTCCAAGAGACGCGCGTCACCTGCTCGATTGCTCGTCCGGGAGGGGGGTGGTACGGCTCTGCACCGTGCTCGGCCTCGCACTGCTCGTCGGCCTCGAGCTCTCGCCAGCGCCCGTGGAGTTGCGGTGGCAGGGAGCGTGCAACGAGCCCGAAGTGGTGCGTTCGCGGCTCGATGGCGAGCTGAACGGCTCGGGGGAGCCGGAGCGCTGGGTGGACGTCCAGGCCGACGTCGAGGTTGCGTCGGTCGAGCCGGGGGTCGAGGCGACGGTGGTCCTGGTCACGGAGAGCGGGGAGACGACGCGTGTGCTCGAGGCCGCGGATTGTGACGAGCTGCACCAAGCGATCGCCTTGCTGCTCGCGATCCATGTCGACCCCCTCGCGGAAACGCCCGGACCCGAGCCCGCGCCTGCGCCTGCGCCGGAGCCCGAGCCCGAGCCCAGCGCGGCCGTGCCACCGCCGGAGCCCGTGCCCGTGTCGCCCGACGTTCGGCCCGACCCCGCGACGCCGCCGAGCGAGGAACCTCCGCAAAACCCAGCCCCCGTCGTCGCGCCCGATCGCGGGTTCGTGCGTGCGGGCGTGGGCGTCATGGCGGGGCCGCTCCCCAACGCTGCCCCGATGTTCGAGCTGTCGGCCGGCTGGGCGCGTCGATACCTTCGTCTCGATGGTCGCGTCGGGTACCTGCCGCCGCAACGCGACGAACTCGATGGTGCGCAGGTTCGGTACCAAGCGTGGGACATCGGCGGTCGCGGTTGCGGGCTCCTGCACGCGCGCGCGTTGACCGTGCCCTTGTGTGTTGGCGTCGGCGCGGGGGCGGTGCACGGCCGTGCGACAGGCTTCGAAGGGGCGGCCCGCGATCGGCGGGCCTTGGTGCATGCGTCTGGCTCGGTCGGGGTCGACTGGGCGATCGCCTCGCGGTTGGCCTTCTGGGCTCGTGCAGAGGGCGGCGCCACAGTGCTGCGCCCCGTGTTCGAGATCGAAGGGTTGGGAAGGGTGCGTACGACTCCTGCGTGGCGGGTTGGAGCGCTTTTTGGGGTCTCGTTCGATTTTTTGTGACGGAACCCTGCGCGGGCCTGCAACTCGGGGCGCATGACGGTGTGGACTCGCAGCGGTGTGGCACGGTTGGGCGTGGCCAGGTCCCGCAGGTTGTCCTTCGACGCGGTCTTCCGCGACGAGCACGACTTCGTCTGGCGCACGTTGCGGCACTACGGGGTGCCCGACGCCGGGCTGGACGATGCGACGCAGGACGTCTTCGTCGTCGTGCACCGCCGACTGTCCGACTTCGATGGGCGAGGTCCGCTGCGCAGTTGGCTCATCGGCATTGCGCGCCGCGTGGCCTCGCGACACCGAACGCGGTCGGCCGTTCGCGCGCAGCGTGAGGCGCCTTTGGGCGCGGTGGAGCCCAGCGCGTCGGGTCCGAGTCCGCACACGGGCGCGCTGCGGGTCGAGGCGGTGGACTTCGTCTCTGGGTTTCTCGATGCGCTGCCACCCAAGCTGCGGGCGGCGTTTCAGCTTTGCGAGATCGAGGGCATGTCGGCGCCGGAGGTGTCTGCCGTGCTCGGGGTCTCGGTCAACACGGTCTACTCCCGGCTGCGGTTGGCGAGGGCGCGGTTCGAACGTGCACTCGAACGCCGGACGCTCGGGGAGAAAAGGAGCAACGCACGATGAGCAAGCCGCCCCGTCTCTCCGAAGAAGCCCGCGCCATGCTCGCGGCCTACCGCGACGCCGCGCCCGGAGCTGCCCGCCGTGAGGCGAACCTGGACGCGGTTCGGGAGCGTGCCGACACACCTCGGCGTGCGGCTGCGGCTGGCTTGGCCACGCCGATCGCGTGGGGCCTGGCCTCTGCTGCCGCTGCGGCCGGTCTGGTGTGGGGCTTGTCCGCGGTCCGAGCACCCGAGCCCGAAGCTCCACCCGCGCCCGTCGAAGCGCCTGCCTCTGCGGCCGAGTCTCCTGCGCACGCTGTCGCGGCGGACCCCCGGTCTGTGCAAGAGGTCGTGACGCCCTCGGACGTGGCGACGCCCTCGTTGCCCACGGCGGTCGACAAGCCGAAGCGCGCCCAGCCTGCGCCAAGCCCCGCTGCGTCCGCTTCGGATCTCCGAGAGGAGACGCGGCTGCTTCGCACCGTGCGAACCGCGATCTCCACGGGAGCGCTGGATGACGCGGCGCGAAGCCTCGATGCATACACGACTGCGTTTCCCAACGGGGCACTCCGCGAGGATGCGCAGGCGTATCGAATCATCGTGCGGTGCGGGCAAGGGCGAGACGTCAGCGCGCTGCGGCGTGCCTTCGAGCAGCGGTACCCCGCCTCGCCCCATGTGGCACGCATCGACGCAAAATGCGGAGGCGAAAAAGAGTGAAGGTTCTCCGGCGCTGTCTGCAATGCGGGGGCATGAACGCTCCGAAGCTCGTTGCTGCTGGTCTTCTTCTCGTGGCCACCGGTTGTGTCACTTCCGCCGGGGATCTGGGGGCCATGGGCGAGAGCTCATCGGCGGGCGAGTCCGGGGGCGCCGCGTCCTCCGAGGGCGGGGAGACCAGCGGTGGACAGCCCGGCGGGTCATCGGGCGTCGCCACCTCCGGATCGACGAGCGGCGCAGGGGAAGAGAGTTCGACCGGCGAGCCCTCCGACCCGCCCGAGTGCGGAGCCGGCTCGGGCTTTCAGCGGCGCTTGACGAGCACCCAGTTCGAACACGCGGTCGAAGACCTGTTCGGGGTCGTGGTGCAGGTGAACCTCGACGCGGGGTTCATTCCGTTCGAGGTGGGTGAGGAGGTCTCCATCGAGGATTCGGTGGAAATCTCGATGGCCGCCGGAACGGTGGCGGCCCAGTTCGACGTGCCGGCATGCGCGGGAAGCTTCGACGACTGCGGCGACGACTTCATCGGTACGTGGGCACCCATCGTGCTGCGCGGCGGGCATGCCGAGGCGCTCGACACCTTGAACGAGGTCTACGCGACCGCGGACACCTATGAGCAGGGGGCTCGCGCCGTGGTCGAGGCGATGATCAACCATCCTGCGTTTGCCGACCTCACCCCTACGGGGTCGCAGGAGGATGGCGTGTTGGTGCTGGACGGCAACGCCGTCGCGACTCGGCTCGCGTTGTTGGTGTGGAACTCGGTTCCCGATGCCGCATTGCTGGCCACGGCCGATACTCTCACCAGCGCCGAAGGCATCGAGAGCGAGTTGGGGCGCTTGCTCGATGACCCCCGTTTCGGTCGGGCGCAGGCCGACCTGTATCGCGCCATGACAGGTGTCGATCGACTGCGGAGCATCGACCGCAGCGAGATCTATCCCGAATGGTCGGGTGCGTTGGCGGAGTCGATGATCGAGGAGCAGCGGCGTTTCGTGACCAACGCCGTCACGGCGAACGACGCTTCACTGGGGACGCTGCTCGGCGACAGCTCGACGTTCGTCGACGCGTCGCTGGCTGCCCTCTATGGCGACGATCTACAGACCCCGGCGCCGATCGGAAACGCGTGGGGTCCGGGCGAACTCGACCCACAGCGGCGCGGCGGGTTGCTCACGCAGCTGGGCTTCATCACCGCGACCTCGGGCAACTGGCCCGTGGAGACCTACCGTCCGCCCACGTTGCGTGGCTTCCGGGTGCTCGATGCCTTCGCGTGCAGACTCGTTCCTCCGCCTCCGGCGGACCTCGAGATCGATCCCCCCGACGGTGGCCCGATCGATACCCGCGAGGCATGGGATGCGTCGCTCTCGGCGCCCGAGTGCAGTGCGTGCCATGACCTCACCGATCCGTTGGGACACGCGTTCGGATACTACGACTCGGTCGGGCGCTGGGATCCCACCGAGGACTCCACCAGCGCGACCCATGCGTTGCTCGACGTCGAGTTCGAGGACGCCGTCGACCTCGGGGCGGTGTTGGCCGAGAGCGACGCCGTGCTCGACTGCGTTGCGGAGCGCTACTACATGTTCGCGTTCCGCCACGTTGCCGACGACGCCGATGCGTGCACGGTGGCCGAGGTGCAGCAGGCGTTTGCGGACAGTGGCGGCAACCTGCGCGCTGCAGTGCAGGCCATCGCCACGTCCAACGCGTTTCGTCTGGCGCCTGTCAGCGGTTGAGTGTCGCGAGGTCTCGGGCGAGCTCGATGAGCAGCTTGCCCGAGTCTTCGACGACCTTCACGCTCTGACCCAGGCCCTTCACGATCAGGTCGAGGTGCAGGACGGTCTTGGGGTTGGTGATCGACGAAGGCGCACCTGCGATGAGCTGCTGCCCCGACGACACCAGTCCCTGGGTCTTCTGAGCGAATCCGGGGGCCGTACCCGCGAGTGCCACGGCAAGCTCGCGTGTCTCGGCAAGCTGCCCTTCGACGGCGAGGCCTGCCTCGCCACCCACGGCCACCGCAGCGTGCACCGCTTCGCCGAGCGTCATCTTGGCGCTGTAGTCACGGCCCAACGCGGCCTTGGCCGACGCGCGGAGGTGTTTGATCGACTCGCGCGTTTGATACACGAATCCGTGAAACTCCGCCGTGGACTTGAAGAACGCGTCGTAGGTCGGGACGCCGATCTGCACGTAGGTGAAGCCTTCCTGACCCGCGGCGCGTGCGTTGCCGACGAAGTCGAGGTTGGCGTTGCCCTCGTAGTCGGCGAGTGTCGGTGCGAGGTCGGCCAAGTGCACTTCGCCCGGCGGAGGCGCTTCGACGAGCTTGGTCAGCAACTCCTTGGTCGTGCCGCGAAGCTCCTTGGCGGCGACATCCATCGCGGCCTTCATCTCTTCCCAGTCGTCGAACTCTTGGGTTGTGGTGGTGGTCTTGCCGTCGACCGTCTTGGTCGTGGTGACGGTGCCGTGAAACTTGAACATCGAGCAGCCGCTGAGGAGCAGGGCTGCCGCCATTCCAATCATGCGTGTGGTCAGTCGCATCGAGAGGTCTCCCGAAGGGAGGGACGAGTGTTTGGCGCCGCGGTTGCGGAGGCCGGGCGGCGTCGTTTGCGCAAGGTGCGGTTTTCGAGGTTCTCCCCGGCCGCGCACTGGCAGTCCGCGAACGGAACGGGTTCCAGTTGAAAAGTCCGATCAACGCCCTTGCCGCTGGGCCCGACCTCCTGTAAAACGAAAAGGGAGTTGAAAGTTGTTTTCAACTCTTTCTCGAGACGCCACCATGATCGTCTGCCTCTGCAAGGGAGTTTCCTGCCGCACCATCGACGCCGAAGTCGATAGGGGCGCGCGGACGGTGGGCAGCGTCGCAAAAGCCTGTCAGGCGGGCACCAGCTGCGGAATGTGCGTTGGGCAGATCAAAGACCTCATCCGGCTTCGCACCGGAGAAGCGGTCGAAGACTCCGCGTCCGACGCACCCGGCTGACGGAGCACGCGGGCCGCTTTCGCGGCGTCCGGACGCGCGGTTTTGAAAGCGCAGGTCAAGTGCAGGAAATGCGCGCATTTCTTGCGCCGAACTCGACTTCGCCTTTCAACTTCCGTAAGTGCTGGAAAACTGGGCTCTTTTCAGAACCTGACGTAGTGCTAGGTTCGCCGCGCCATGAAGGGCAGCGACAAGGTCATCGAACAACTCAACGACGTCCTCACCGCGGAGCTGACGGCCATCAACCAGTACTTCATCCACTCCCGGATGTGTAAGGACTGGGGCTACAAGCGCCTCGCCGATCACATCTATCACGAGTCGATCGACGAGATGAAGCACGCGGACGAGATCATCGAGCGCATCCTGTTCCTGCAGGGCGTGCCCAACGTCCAGCGCTACAACAAGATCACCGTCGGCGAGACGGTCAAGGAGCAGCTCGAGCTCGATCTCAAGATGGAGTACGACGCCGTCGAGCGCTTCCGCAACGCGATCAAGGTCTGCCGCGACGAAGAGCGCGACGAGACGACCGCGCTGCTGCTCGAAAAGATGCTCGCCTCCGAAGAAGAGCACGTCGACTGGATCGAGACCCAGCTCGAGCTGATCACGCAGGTCGGTCTCGAGAACTACCTCGCCCAGCAGATCCACGGCTGATGGCGGTCTCGATGGACATCCCCGTCGCCTGGGGAGAGATGGACGCGTTCGGCCACGTCAACAACGTGGTCTACCTGCGCTGGTTCGAGACCGGTCGCATGGCGTTCTTCGACCAGGTGGGGGTGGCCCTTCGGGACATTGCGACGGGAAGCGGGCCGATCCTCGCCCACACCAGCTGCGCCTTCAAACGGCCGCTCGAGTTTCCCGACACCATCACTGTGCACACGTCGATCGGCCGCATCGGCACCAAGAGCTTCACGATGCTCTACCGCGTGGAAAGCCACGCGCAGGGCGAGGTGGCGGCCGAGGGCGACGGCACGATCGTCTGGTACGACTACGCCAAGGGCTCCAGCGTGCCCGTGCCCGACGACTTGCGGGCTCGCTTGGAAGCCCATCTCACCTCGTAGCGCACGCCGACGAACGGTCTGTTGACGTCGTGGCTTGCCCCGCGCGCGCGAGGGAGGCACGGTCGGGCCGGTGACGTCGAGCGGTCAACGCCTGTGCACGGTGACGCAGGCCCGGACGGTGCTGAAGCGGGTCTTCGGCTACGCGGAGTTTCGCGACGGCCAGGCCGAGGCGGTGGAGCACACCGTCGCCGGACGGGATGTCGTGGTGTTGCTGCCGACCGGGCGCGGCAAGTCGGTGTGCTACCAGGTGCCCGCCATCGCGGCGGCGCAGCGAGAGCGCGGCGTGACGGTGGTGGTCTCTCCGCTCATCGCGTTGATGCAGGACCAGGTGGCGCAACTCGAGGCGCGTGGGGTCCAGGCGGCTGCGTTGCACAGCCATCTGAGCAGCGAGGAAAGCCGGGCCGTGGTGGACGCGTTGCTCGATGGCTCGCTGGTGCTGCTCTACGTGTCTCCGGAGCGGGCGGCCAAGGCCAGCTTTCGACGCCTGCTCGCGCGGGTGCAGGTCGCGTTGGTGGCGATCGACGAGGCGCACTGCGTCAGCCAATGGGGGCACGATTTTCGCCCCGACTACATGCGCCTGCACGAGCTGCGTTCGGTCTGCGACGCCCCGATCGTGGCGCTCACGGCCACGGCCACTCCGCGCGTCGTCGACGAGATCAGTCGTGAACTCAGGCTGGTCCTTCCGCACGTGGTGCGGGGGGACTTTCGTCGCCCCAACTTGCGGTTCATGGTTCGACATCCGCGCTCGGCAAAGGATCGGATGGCGCTGCTGCTTGCCGAACTCGAGGCGGCGGGCCTGCATACGCGCAAGGGCGAGGGGCGTGCCGTCGTCTACTGCAGCACCCGCAAGACGGTGGAGTCGGTCGCAAAGGGGTTGCGCGCGGCCAAGGTGCCGGTGGGCTACTACCACGCCGGACGCACGCCGCTGGCCCGAGACCGTGCGCAACGGTCGTTGGCCGAGGGCCGAACCCGCGTGCTCGTGGCCACCAACGCGTTCGGCATGGGCATCGACATGCCGGACGTGCGATTGCTGGTGCACTACCAGACGCCGGGCAGTCTCGAGGCGTACTACCAGGAGGCCGGCCGCGCGGGGCGAGATGGGGAGCCGTCGCGTTGCCTGATGATGTTCGGCGTCGCCGACATGGTGACGCAGCGGCGGTTGGGTGGGAGCTCGGGCAGCGCCGCGGTGCAACGTCACCGGGCGGCATCGCTCCAGATGATCGAAGCATACGCGCGTGCGGCCGAGTGCCGACAGGTCTTGCTGTGCCGACACTTCGCGCCCGACGACACACACCCGTCCTGTGGCAACTGCGACGTGTGTGCCCCCGAATCAGACGATGCCCCGACTCCCAAGGCGCCCGCGCCAGTGGCCACGCAGACTCTGCCGGACGACGCGTTGACGTTGATCGTCGAAGCGGTGGGCGCGTTGAAGAAGCCGGTCGGCAAGGCGTCGTTGGCCAAGGCGTTGCGGGGCAGCAAGGCTAAGGCGTTGAACAAGCTCGGGCTCGCCACGCTGCCGCAGCACGGCACCATGAAGCAGTATGACGAGCGTTCGATCGTGGCTGCTGTCGAGCAGCTGTTGGTCGAAGGCCGCTTGGCCAGAGCTGGCCGCAAGTACCCGACGGTGTGGCTGCCGGGCAAGCCGATTCGGGCACGCAGAGCCACTTCCGCGAAGCCGCGGCGCGCCCCTTCGCTTGCGACCGAGCTCGAGCGCTACCGCAAACGCGTGGCCGGCAAGCTCAAATGGAAGGCGTACATGGTCTTTCAGCGCAAGGCGATCTTGGCGATCACCAAGGCCCAGCCGTCCACGCGGGACGAGTTGCTGCTGATCCCCGGGCTGGGACCGGCCAAGGTCGATCGTTTCGGCGACGACATTCTCGACCTGGTCCGTCGCTTCGGGTGACGCGGCACCACCTCTGACCACCTCGGCCCGATCGGCAATCGAGTCGAAGCGTGCGACGATACATCGGTGGGGGAGCGTGACAGTGCGGTCGGCAAGGCGATCAGCCGATACGTCGTGCTCGAGGAGGTCGCGCTCGGCGGCATGGGGCGCGTGCTTCGTGCCTACGACCCTCGCTTGCAGCGAGAGGTTGCGGTCAAGGAGCTGCGGGCCAACACGCTCACGTCCGAAGCCACGCAGCGGTTGATCAACGAGGCCCGCGCGATGGCCAAGCTCTCGCACTCCAACGTGGTCGGGATCTACGACGTCGAAACGCTGGACGACGGGCAGATCGTGTTGGTGATGGAGTACGTCGCCGGCACGACGTTGCAGGTGTGGATGCAGGCCGAGCATCCGTGGCGAGAGGTCGTCGATACGCTGGTCGCGGCCGGACGAGGGCTGCAAGCGGCGCACGCGGCCGAGCTCCTGCATCGCGACTTCAAGCCGGCCAACGTCTTGCTGTCGGAGTCGGGCACGGTCAAGGTCACCGACTTCGGTCTCGCCAAACCCACCCCAAAGTCGTTGTCGTTCGTCAGCAGCGACAACCATCGTCCGGGGGGAGGGGACGAAACGCAGACCCAGGAGGGCATCGTTTTGGGCACGCCCCGGTACATGGCGCCCGAGCAGCATGGCGGGGCGGAGCTGGGGCCAGCGGCGGATCAGTACGCCTTCTGCGTGACGCTCTGGGAGGCCCTCGCTGGCGCACCGCCGTTCTCGGGGCGCGGGTTGGCGCGGCGCAAGCGTGAGGGGCCACCACCGTGGCCGGGCAGTGGTGTGCCGCGGTTCGTGGTCGATGCGATCCTACGCGGGCTCGCACCGAACCCCGATGAGCGCTGGCCGTCGATGAAGGCGTTGTTGGAGCGACTCACGTTCGACCCTCGGCAACGCCGCAACCGTGGCATCGCGATCGGTGGTGTCGCGGTGTTGGGTACCGTGACGGCTGTGTTTGCGTGGCAGGCCTATGCAGGGGGGCCGACCGCAGCCTGTAAGGGCGCGCGCGACGAGTTGGATGCAGCGTGGGGCGATGCGCGTCGGGCCGCGGTCAAGGCTTCGCTGCTCGATGGGGACACGCCGTACACGCGCGGGGTTTGGAAGCGGGCTGAGGCTCGCCTCGATGCATACACCGATCGTTGGGTCGAAGGGCATGAGGACGCGTGCGAGGCGACGGCGGTCCTGGCGATGCAGTCCGAAGCGGTCCTGGACCTGCGGATGGCCTGCTTGCGTGCGGCGGAGGTCGACTTGCGAGCGGTCACGGGCGTGCTCTCCAACGCCGACGGCAACGTTCGGCAGCATGTCGACGCGATGCTGGACGGCCTGCCCGAGCTCGCGCGATGTGCCGACATTCACGGTCTGCAGGCCGAGGTCGAGCCGCCGCCCGCCGAGTATGCGGCGCGGGTCCGAGAAGCCCGGCGTTTGCTCGCCGAGGCCGCCGCCGAACGCAGTGCGGGTCTGTACGACGCCGCCTTGGCGCACGTGGAAGAGGCCGAGCTGGCGATGGTGAGCGTGCAGTACCCCGCGGGCCGAGCCGAGTTGATGCTCGAGAAGGGCAAGGTGCTCGAGGCGGTCGGGCGGTACGAGGACGCGGTCGAGCCGCTTCAGCAGGCGATGAGCACCCACGCGGCCGCGGCACGTCGCTCGTTGCTGCGCGACGCGACCACGCGGCTGATGCACGTGCTCGGCAAACGGCTCACCCGGTTCGAGCCTGCGCTGGCCCTGCTGCCGCTGGCCGAGGGCCTCGCGCACGGGCGGCCGCTGGAGGAGGCGGACGTCGCCAACACCCATGCGCTCATCTTGTTGGAGAAGGGCGACGTCAAGGAAGCCGAGGTCGCGCAGCGAAGGGCCTTCGAGCTGCGACTCGAAGCACTCGGAGCCGACGACCCTTCCGTGGCCCAGTCGCATCACTCGCTTGCTTTGGTGCTCACCGCCCAGAGCCGACACGCGGAGGCGCTGCGTGAACACGTGCGGGCGATGACGATCTGGGAGGCGGCGCTCGGGCCAGAGCATCCCAACGTCTCGATGGCGATGGTCAACGTCGCCACGGCCTACTTTCACCAAGGGCTCTACGAAGAGGCCGAACAGGCCCACCGCAAGGCGCTCGCGCTTCGGGCCAGTGCACTCGGAGAGCGGCATCCCGAGGTGTTGCACGCGAGGGTGAACTTTGCGCTCACGTTGTGCCGGCAGGGCAAGTGGACGGCCTGCGAGGAGGAGCTCGAGCGCACGCTCGTCGAGCAGGAGAAGGCGCTCGGCAAGGACCACCGGGTGTTGGCGCGCACCCACATCAACCTGGCGGTGGCAAAGCAGGCACAAGGCCAGTTCGATGCGGCCACGGCCCATAGCCAACGCGGACTCGAGATCTCCGAACGTACGCTGGGCGCGGACCACCACGACACGGCCGTTGTACGGATCAACATCGCAAACGACCTCGCGCGGCGCGGGGAGCATGCGGCGGCCGCGGATGCCTATCGCAAGTCTCTCGCCACGTTGGAGAAGACATTGGGTCCACGTCATGCATCGGTGGCGATTGCGGTGAACAACCTGGGCGCGATGCTCGAAGAGCAGGGGTCGTACGAGGATGCGGAAGCGAACTACCGACGGGCCCTCGACATTCGTCTGAACACGTTGGGGCCCGACCACCCGCACGTGGCCTCGGTACGCACCGCAGTTGCGCGTCTGCTGCTTCGACGCAAGGCTTGGAGCGAAGCGTTGGAACTGGCAGAGACGGCGTGGGCCAAGGCGGACGAGGCCGACCCGCTGGTCTGGGGCGAGACGGCATTCGTCTACGCGCAGGCCCTCGTCGGGGCGAGACCCTCGGAGGCATCACGCACCACCGCCGCAACCCTGCTCGTCTCGGCCCGCAAAGGCTACGGCGAGGCCAAGGCGACCGAAGACCTGGACAAGGTCGAGGCCTGGGCCAAACGCAACCGTCTTCGGTAGCGCCTCGGGTCTCCCTCGCACGACTATCTTCGGGTTGACGACCGCAACGCGCCCCCTCTGCGCCCTACGGTGACAGAGGGGGCGGGGCTGCTACTCGAGAACGGGGGTGTTCGCCACGAAGTCGTCGCGGAACGAGTCGTCTGGGTCGCGGAGGCGGTGACACTTTTCCGTCGTTGCCTCGACAATCCCGGCCAAGAACTCCACCTGCAGGTCGATGGGGTACGAGAAGTGGCGAGCATCGAACTCGAACTCGGCCGCGCTGGTGTTGGTCCTGTTGGAAGGATGGGCGAGTCCGAACGCGACCAGTTCGTCAACCGCGGATTCGAGCTTCTCCGTGAGAAGAACGGCCCTAGCATCGAGACCGCGGTCAGCGACGATCTGCTCACAGCTGACGGAGGGCAGTGCATCCGCCTCCAACAAGATTCCCTCCGAGAGCATGATCATCGACTCGACGGTTGCGAGCTTTGCAACGTCCAACGAGAAGTGAGCGCGTCTGAGGTCGTCTTCACTTGCACCCTCGCCGAGCGTCGGCAGGGTGGCGTTGATGTCGACCTTGAGGCCATCCGCGTCCTCGAAAACATCGTCGGCGAGCCGCTTGGTTTCGGGGGGGTCGTTGAGAGCCAGACGGGTTTCCCTTCTGGTCGGGAACTCGAGGTAGAACTGGCGACGGCGCTCGTTGAGCCTCGCACTGAGTTCGCGGGCGCTCTCCTGCACCAACTCGTTGGTGATGAGAATCTCGGTGTGCGCGTTGATGTCGGCTGCGAGCTCTTCGAGGATATTGGGGAGTTCGGCGACCAGCTCTGCGACAGGGTCCTGCTGTGCAAACGCACCGAACCCGAGGAGCGGACCCAGCTGTTGGAACGCGGCGTTGAAGCTGATCGAGAACAGGGCTCCGTACAGAGGCCCGCTCCCCGCGGCGACGAAGCTGTTGGTTCCGACGGTGGCAAATGCTGCACCGGCCGTACCGACGCTGCTGACACCAAAGCTCGCCAACGAGTCCGAGATCGAAGATGCCGAGGCCAACGGATCCACACGGACGGGCTCTGGGTCGAAGTCGACCGCACGGGAGAACTCCGTGACCTCTTCGATGTACCACCCCTGCGGAACGTGCATGCTGACCGGGGTGTCGAGCACGTTCTCACAGGTCAGCTTGTGATTCCTCCTGAGGAAACCGCACAGACTTCGTCCGGTTTGCTCGAACTCCTCGCCGTACATGCTGGCGCAGGAACGACTCTTCTTCACGCAACCCGATCGTGCGCGGATGAATCCGGGGCTTTGCGGTTCTGTGTACACGAGAGGGAGCGAAATCTCGAGCGTTCCAGGGACATCCAAGAGCAGCCCGCCCGTGTCCGCTGGCGAGAGACCGTCCTGTTCGAGGATCACTCGAGAGTCTCTGCATTCGAAGGCGAATGGGCTCGCTGCCTCTGCGGATAGGCCACGCAGGATGACCCCACCTCCGAAGGCGCCGACGTTTCTCGGTCCGGAGTCCAGCCGTACCCCCGTCTCGCGGTTGATTGCGAAGAAGCCGTCCTCCGTGGCTTCGAATCGCCACTGGAGGCGGGTGACACTGGGTTCGTTGTCTTCGTCGAACGCTACGAACGAGTTTGGTTGGGTATACGGGTTGCTGGCGTCTCCCTCGATGGGGGTCAAGAAAATGAGATCCCCGACTCCGGCGGCTCGAATGTAGCGCCCGTTCGGACTTCTGATCGTGTAGTACTTGTTCGGGTCGGGGCGGAACTCACCGTCCTGGCAAACGTCTCTCGTCTGGTTGGAAGGGGTGCTTGCGTCGCCATCGTCAGGGCCGAGGTCTTCGGTGCAAACGCATGGAGCATCGTGACTGCACGTTTGGTTCTCGAGCTGTTGGGCGGTCCCACCCGAGAACTCGGTTCGAAGCTCGTACGCATCAGATCCGCCGGTACTCTGCGCAGTCACGGTGCAGCCGTGTCGGGTGCCGCCGTTGCCACTGGCGATGGGGCCGGCCACGGTGGGGGAATCGATCAGCATCGCGTTGGCAAGCGTGCATGCCTCCGGACTCTCGATGGGGCGAAATCCCTGCGAGTTGCAGGTGCCAGATGTGACCATGACCGGGTGCAGCTCTTCGCCATCGACGAGCGGAGAGGAGCGAAGCGTCTCCTCTCTATCATCAAACGCATCTGCTTCATCAGAGCCTCCACAGGCGGTCACCGCGAGTGCGAGCGAGGCCGCGACCACAATGGAGAGCGGGGAGGAGCCCGCCACACCGCGCTGTTGGAGCGGTGAGCTCGGTGTTTGCAGAGAAGATTGGGTAGAGTTTCGTTTCATCACGAGTTTCGAGTCCGAGGTTCTGCAGAGCCCTCTGCGACGTTTCCAAGTAGGCACTTTCCCTGGAGCCCTCCCAACCCCTCAGGCCGCTGAAAGGCCGTTGAGACGCTCGGGGGCCGGGGTCTGAACAAGTAGGCGATGTCGCGTCGGGCCTGTGAAGACACCGTGTTCGGGGCCGCAGGGGGCACCAATGTCACTTGGATTTCGCGGCTCGAATAGGCGGCGCGAATCTCAGACATAGAAGCAAATTGTTGGACCTGTGCGAGGGAGGGCGAGCGGACCTATGCCGTTGTCTTCGACTGAGGCACGCAAGACCGACGCGCGAGCTGCGGGAGGCCGGAGACGAACAGACTCTCGCGCCACTCACAGCGCGCAACGAGGCCGGAGCTCACCGTCGTGGACGGTTGCGTGCTCCGGCTACGAGGGCGAGTCGGCACTCGATCGATGGCGCGAACGCTCGAAGCGGATGGCGCGCAGGTCTCTGCGAACTCGTGGACGACGCAACGGTGAAACCGTCGCGTCTGTGCCGGTGGGTCCGCTACAGCGCCCAGAAGAAGTCTTCGAATCCCGCGGGCAGGTCTTCGAGGCTCGGGATGAAGAAGTCTCGCGTCGCTCCGTCGGGACAGGCTTCTACGCGGGTGGTCAGCATTTCGGCGGTGTCGAGCCAGGTGTGTGTCGACATGCCGGGTGCGTCGGAGGGAACGCCTTCGTGAATGATGTTGCCTTGGCCCGAGAACGGATCGGTTGCGCTGCCGTCGACGACGGAGCTTCCGGAGTCGGGAAAGCCAAATTCGGCAATCGACTGCACCACGTTGTCGTTGAAGGTCAGAACACCATCGATGCGGTTGCTCGAGCCGACGCCGACGTCGGCGATTCTCGAGGTGTTGCCGAGGATCACGTTGCGCTCGAGTGTTGCCGCGGGGAGGGTGGTCATCAGCTGGATCGCGTCTTGGCCGTCGGTGTACGCGTCCATGCTCAGGATGGTGTCGACGTCCACGAACACGTTGTCGTGGGCGAGGTGTTCGCTCTCGAACGACTTCAGCGAGAGTCCGATCCGAGAGTCGATCAACAGGTTCTCGAAGATCTCGACGTGTTGGTTTCGCATGTGGACGACGACGGCCGACCCCGAGGCCCCCGTGCCGCCGCCTTCGACTGGGTTGTAGCCGTACAGAACGTTGCTGTAGATCCTCGCGGGCATGTCCGGGGTCTGACTGGATGCCTTGAAGTCGATGGCGTTCTCGGCGGTCCTGTCTGCACCCGAGGTGATCAGGTTGCCGCGAATGGTGAAGTTGCGGTGGTCGTTGCGCTCGTAGTGGCGGTGCACGTTGGCGCTGGTGAAGGTCTCGGACTGAATCTGCACGCCATCGCCCATGCCCAGCATGACGTTGTCTTGAATGAGGATGTTCTCGCTGTCGGCATCCCAGCCCGTGTTTCCGCCGTTGTCCCAGAAGTCGGACTCGTCCATGTTGGAGAGCCAGCTTCGGTAGATCACGCCCATGAACTCGGACACGCCTCCGGTCCATTCGAGCCGGCTCCGCTGCAGCGTGACGTTGATGACCGATGCACCACGTCGGTTGCCCAGCACCAAGAAGCTCTCCCCAGTGCTGCCCCAGGTCCGGGTCAGGCCGTCGAACATGAGGTTTTCGGAGTCGAGGACGGAGATGGAGCTGCGACTCGAGGGGCGGCTGCCCGACGCAGCGATCGAAGGGCTGGGGTCCGCGCGGAACTGGAGGTTCGTGACGGTCCAGTTTCGCGCTCCGTCGAACATCATGCTCGGGGCAAAGCCTCCGTCTTCCCCGACGATGTAGCGCGTCGCATCGGTGCTGTGGGCCGCGGTGATGTCGACGCGTTGGCTGGAGGAGAACGCGTCTCCGCGCACACGAATCACACGAACCTCGGGGTCCTCGACCGCCGCCTGAAACTCGGCGAAGCTGGACACGTCTCGCGCCGGAAGGTCGCCCGGCACGGTGACTTCGACTGCAAACCGAGGCTGGCCGAACATGTCCTCGAGGTCGCAGGTGCGGTACCAGACACCGTCGTTGGTGTCGGGCTCGCCGGAGTCTCCCGAGTCGTCGGTGTCGCCTGTGTCGCCTGTGTCGCCCGAGTCGTCGTCGTTCCCCGTCAGGCCCGAGGTGCTGGTGGGGCCCGAGGACGTGTCGATGCTCGCAGCGCTGCCATTGCCGTTGGTGTCGGAGGTGTCGCCCGAGCCGGCGCCATCGGTTTCACCCAGATTCGCTCCGCCGGAGTTCATCCGACCGGTCCCGCCGTCACAGCCGAAGGCGAGGAGGGAAAGGAGTAGGGCTGCGCTGGATGAGGTTCGCTTCATTCTCTACCTGGAAGTCGGGAGTTCTGAGGTCGAAGGCACTGTTGGGCCTGCGACCGGCGCCCCGAAGTTCCTAAACATCAGGGAACGTCTCAGGATTGGCGGCCACAAAGCGCCGGCGGGTCCTCGTCGTGAGCTGCGCTGCTTGGATTACGGGCCGAGAGCGGTGCCGTCCCCGTCCGGTGGGTGGCTTCGGTACTGTGCGCGCGTGATTCGCTCGCTCTGTATCGCCCTCACTGCGTGTCTTCTGTTTCCCGCCTGCGACGACAAGAAGGCGGACGAGACCGCGAAACAAGCGGAGATCAAGTGGCCGGAGAAGCCCACCGACGGTTCGGACATCGCACTCGAGCTCGTGAAGGTTGCGGACGACGGTGCGACCTTCAAGGTTTACAACTTCGCCGACAAGGCGGTGAAGCAGGTCAACATTCGCCAGCGTTTCCTGGACGACTCCGGCAAGGAGCTGGGGACGTTCCCCCACTCGCAGATCGGTTCGCCCGCGGTGGGCAAGAAGACGATGGCCGAGGTGAAGACCGTCATCATGAGCAAGCCCGAGGGGATGACCACCGTGGCGGGGGTCGTCACCAAGGTGAAGTACGACGACGGAACCGAGTGGAAAGCGCCCCCAGCTCAGTAGTGTGGGTCGTCGGGGGAGAGCTCGACGAGCAGGCTGAGTCCGGCGGCGATGAACGCCCCCCAGAGCACGAGTTCGGCCATGGGCGGAACCTGCTTCAGCCGGGGCGTTAATGCGATGTGGCCCGGGGTCGCGCGACGACTGGACGCGCGACATCGCGTCGCTCCCGGTTTGAAACGGTGACCTGGGCGGGTGTCCCGAGGCGGATCAAACGCCACTGGGGCCTATTGGGACGATCGAGGTGGCCGAACCACTTCGATGACCCGCAGCCGGGTCGGGGCAGGAAGCCCGTCCCCCAGACAAGGAGCGAGAAGTGACCTTCTCCATGATCAGCAACGCCTCTAGCCTCGGCGTGCAGAAGAACTTCATGATGACCCAGAAGGCTCTGGGTAAATCGATCGGCCGACTGAGTTCGGGCCTGCGGATTCAGTCCGCAGCCGACGACGCGGCCGGCATGGGAATCTCCTCGGTGATGGCCGCCGACATTCGCAGCATCGCTCAGGCGGAGCGCAACGCGAACGACGCGATCTCGATGATTCAGATCGCCGAAGGCGCCATGAACGAGCAGCAGAGCATCATGGGGCGCTTGCGGGAGCTGGCGATCCAGAGTGCGAACGGCGCGTTGTCGAACAACGAACGTGCGTTCATCGACGTCGAGCAGCAGCAGCTGGTCGGCGAACTCGATCGTATCGCCGACGTCACCGAGTTCAACAGTTTCAACATGCTGGGCACCGATGCGGGGACGTTTGCGATGCAGGTCGGCAAGGACGCCGTAGCGGGGATCGATACGATCGACGTCACGTTTGCGGCCACCGACTCGACCACGCTCGGTGTCAACGCGATGGACTTCACGACCGCCGCGGGCGCGCAAACGGCCCTCGGCACGATCGATACCGCGATCGCCACGCTATCGACCAACCGATCGAACCTCGGAGCGTCTCAAAACAGGCTCGAGGTGACCGTTTCGAACCTGCGCGTGGAGGAAGAGAACCTCACCGCGGCCAACTCCCGTATCCGGGACGTCGATGTCGCCCGCGAGACGGCCGCGCTCACACGCAGCCAGATCATGTCTCAAGTCGGCACGGCCATGCTTTCGCAGGCCAACCAGCTGCCCCAGGCAGCACTGCAACTTCTCGGAGGCTAGCCACCGGCCCAGCATGAGGCTGGGCGCTGGTCTCCATCCACGGCCGTGATCCGATCGCGGCGCCGATCCGCCCTCGGGGGCGGTCGGGCAACCCTGCACCCTTCACCGATCCGGAGGTCTTTCGGCTCGCCGAGGCGGACGTGTGTCCCCCTTGCCGCGATGCCCATCGATACAGTCACATCCTGGGCCACGCCTGTGCGCGGAGCCCCCTAATGCGCTGCTTCAACCGCGACAAGAGGGATGAGCACCCCTTCTTGGACCGTTTCCACTTCCTTGAGTTCCAAGGTGAAGGAATTGGCCCGAGGGGGTAGAGCATGCCCGTGGTTGGTCGAGTCATTCCGTGAACCCAACGGGGCAGGCCTCGCGGCCCCAGCCCAACACAGAGGAGCGGAACAATGACGTTTTCGATGATCAGCAACGCAGCCAGCCTTGGAGCCCAAAAGAACTTCATGTCGACCCAGAACGCCCTGGGGAAATCGATTGGAAAGCTCAGCTCAGGCCTTCGTATTCGAACCGCAGCCGACGATGCTGCGGGGATGGGCATCTCTTCGGTGATGACCGCCGACATCCGCAGCGTCGGCCAAGCCGAACGTAATGCCAACGATGCCATCTCGATGATTCAGATCGCCGAAGGGGCGATGAACGAGCAACAGAACATCATGGCGCGGCTCCGCGAGCTCGCCGTCCAGAGCGCGAACGGTGCGCTCTCGGCCAACGAACGCGCCTTCATCGAGGTCGAGCACCAGCAGCTCGTGGCGGAAATCGACCGCATCTCGGCCGTGACCGAGTTCAACAGCTACAACATGCTGGGGACGGACTCGGGAACCTACTCGATGCAGGTTGGTAAGGATGCCGTCATCGGAATCGACACCATCGACCTGACATTCGACCCCACGCATGCCAACGCCCTTGGTGTGGACGCGATGGACTTCACCACCGCCGCAGGTGCCCAAGCCGCGCTCGGCACGATCGACACCGCGATCGGTTTACTCTCGACGAGTCGCTCGAACCTTGGCGCGTCGCAGAACCGCCTCGAGGTGACGATCTCCAACCTCAGAGTGGAAGAGCAGAACCTCACCGCGGCCAACTCACGCATCAAAGATGTCGATGTGGCGCGCGAGACCGCGATGCTCACACGCAACCAAATCATGTCGCAAGCGGGTACGGCCATGTTGGCCCAAGCCAACCAGCTTCCGCAGGCGGCGCTCCAACTTCTCGGCGGCGGTAGCTAGGCCGACCGTGAAGGGCCGCGCTTCACCGGACTCGCTTCGTTGCTGACGAGTCCACTGCGGCCCACGTAGGACCCGCGCAGACCTCCTCTCTGCCAGCGTCCCACGAAAACTGGCAGACCCCAATCCCGGGGTCGCGGGAATCCGGTGGTCCGAGGTGCATTTTGGGTTCAGCACCTCGGCCCGCCGGAAACTCTTTGGTTGGTTGAGGGCCGGCAGGCGTTCGCTCGGCCGGTGTGGGTACGAGGCCGGGCGGTAGAAGGCCGCGGCCCTTCTTCGGGGTTTCGTCCGCCGAACACGCGACCGGGATCAGGGCGATCAGAAGTGCAAGAGGTCGCATGGTGTTGCTCTCTTGCAACACCGCGCGGCCCCGTTCGTGTCAGTCGGACGCCCAGATTCCTTCTCGGAGGGCTTCAGCGCACGTTGAGGAGGTGGTCGCCGTACGGATTGTCGATGACCATCAGCCACCGACCGTCGGGTTGGCGCTCGAGGACGGCGACGGACAGGCCTTTCATTTCCATCGTTTGGCCATCGGGTTGGGTACCGGTCATGGTCCAGGGCGCGAAGTGGACCGCTCGACCTCCGGAGACCACCACCTGGTGGCCGGCGTAGGTGAATCGCGGCGAGACGGCGAAGAAGCCCTCGAACGCCTGGCGTTGGGCGCTGGGGTCGGAGACCGGGGCGCCGGGTTCGAAGACGATTGTTGCGCCCGGCGCGTAGCTGGCCATCACGCCTTCGATGTCTTTGGCGTGAAAGGCATCGGTCATGGACTGCACGGCCTGGAGGACTGCTCGTTCGGTTTCGGTGGTGCTCATCGTTGGTCTTTGGACACGGGGGGCTCGAGCCGCGTGACCGCGGTGGCGACTTTTTCTTCGGCGCGTGCGAGAAGCGAGGCATGGCGTCGCTCGAGGGCAAGGTCGAGGCCGCGGTTGCGGGGGATGCGGGTGCGCTCGAGTTCGTGGTCGAGGCGATTCGCGACGACGTCTACGGTCTTGCGATGCGCATGCTGTGGCATCCCGAGGACGCGGCTGATGCCACCCAGGAGATCCTGCTTCGCATCGTCACCCGACTCGGGAGCTTCGAAGGTCGGTCGAGCTTTCGGACCTGGTCCTACCGCGTGGCGGTGCGGGCCCTGCTCAACATCAAACGAGGACGAGCCGAGCACGGCCTTTCGTTCGAGGACTACGGTGCGGACCTTCTCGATGGGCTCACCGCCGAAGCACCGCCGCGGTTCTCCGAACTCGAACGCTCCGTGCTTCGTACCGAGGTGAAGATCGCCTGCACCCAGGCGATGTTGCTGTGTCTCGACCGCGACCACCGCATGGCCTACCTGCTCGGGGAGATCCTCGATCTGCCCGGTGACGAGGCGGCACGATGCATGGATGTGCCTGCGCCGACGTTTCGCAAGCGGCTCTCGCGAGCGCGGGCGCGGGTACAGGAGTTCACCGCGGCATACTGCGGCCTGGTGTCCACCGATGCGCCTTGTCGGTGCGAGGGGCGGATCGAAGCAGCCGTGGAGCGTGGGCGCATCGATCCTCAGGCGCTGTTGTTCGCGGCCCACCCGACGCGCTCTGCGAGTGCCGAGGAGGCCGCGTCGGTCATCGGTGCCATCGAGGCGATCTCGGATGGACGGACGCTGATGGCGTCCAACCCGGACTACCGCGCGCCCGACTCGGTGCTCGCCGCGGTACGCCGCCTGGCGAGGTGATTTGCGGGTCTTGCGGGTGTTCCTGACGGGTGATCGGGCCCGTGATAGGTTGCCCGGCCATGCAGAAGACGTCCGTCGTCCGCATCTTCGCGACCGCCCAGGAGTCCGACTACGAGAGCCCGTGGCAGGCCACTCGCCCGTCCAGCGGGACGGGGTCGGGTGTTGTGGTTGCGCCCGGGCGCATCCTGACCGGCGCGCACGTGGTGGCCGACGCGACCTTTCTGCAGGTGCAGACCAGCACCCACCCGGACAAGTTCATCGCGCGTCTCGCCGCGGTCTGTCACGACTCCGACCTCGCGTTGCTCGAGGTCGACGACGCGCTGTTTGCCGATGAGACTTCGGTCGCCGCCCTCGGCGATCAGCTGCCGGACCTGCAAGACAAGGTGTCGGTGGTGGGCTTTCCCGTCGGCGGAGAGGAACTCTCGGTCACCGAAGGCGTGGTGAGCCGGATCGAGTTGCAGCGCTACGCCCACTCCGACCGTTGGTTGCTCGCCGTCACGGTGGACGCCGCGATCAACAACGGCAACAGCGGCGGCCCGGTGTTCCTCGACGACGAGGTCGTGGGCATCGCGTTTCAGAGCCTGGACGACGCCGAGAACATCGGCGAGATGGTGCCGACGCCACTCATCCGGCGGTTCCTCGAAGGGGCCAAGACGCGCAAGGAAGTGTTGGTGCCCGGGCTCGGCGGCACCATTCAAACGCTCGAGAACGCGTCGCTGCGCTCTGCGCTCAAGATGAAGACCGGCCACAGCGGAGTCCGCATCCGGACCGTCGCGGCGGGCAACTCGGGTGACGGGGTGCTGCAGGTCGACGATGTGTTGATGGCCTTCGACGGCTACGCGATCGCCAACAACGGCACGATTCGATACGACGACAACCACCGCACGGGCTTCTTGGTGCTGCTTGGCGACCACTTCGTCGGCGACTCGGTCGAGGCCAAGATCCTTCGCGATGGTGAAGAGCTCACGGTGACCCTGGAACTCGCGCCGCTGCGGCCGTTGGTGCATCGCGCCCGGTACGACCACACGCCCAGCTACTTCGTGTTTGCGGGGCTCGTGTTTCAACCGCTCAGCGTGAACTTCCTACGGACGTGGACCGACTGGTGGGACACGGCGCCCAAGGAGTTCCTCTACCACTACTACATGGGCGAACCCACGGCCGAGCGCCGGGAGGTCGTCGCGCTCACGCAGGTGCTTTCCGACGGGGTCAACGTCGGCTACGAGGACCTGTACGCGGAGACTGTGAAGTCGGTCAATGGCACGGTGCCACGCGACCTCGGGCACTTCGCTGCGTTGGTCGACGACTGCGGAGAGCGGCTGGAGCTGCGCATGAGTAGCGGCGCTCTGGTGGTGTTCGATGCCGCCAAGGCGCGGGCGGAGCAGGGCGAGATTCTCTCGCGCTACCGGGTGCCGGCCGATCGCTCGGCCGACCTCACCTGAGCACTGGCCTGAGCTTGGGGCTGTTCGAGCGCCCTCAGCGTCTCTTCATGGGCTGAGGTGTCGCTCTGCATGTCGAGCGCTTTCGACATCGCCTTCAGTGCGTCGAGATGCTCTCGCGCGGTGTCGGGCTGCCCGGCATCGAGGGCGACCGCGGTGAGGCCGTCGAGAATGGCGACAATGTCGCGGTGTTGCTCTCCGCGGGTTCGTCGGGCGATCGCGAGGGCCTCTTCGAATGTCTTGCGGGCCGACTCCAGGTCGCCATCGCGGTGGTCGGCTTGGGCGAGGATGCGCAGGGACGCGGCCACGCCTGGGTGCTCGCCGTCTCCCATCGCTCGGCGAGAGGCGAGGGCTTGCCGCGCGCTGGCACGGGCCGCCTCGACTTGTCCGGTGTTGACCAGCATGACGGCGAGGTTGTTGCGAAAATCGGCCGTCATCGGGTGGTCGTCGCCATAGGACGCGCTGGCCCGCTGGACCGCGTCCTCGAACAGCGCAACACACTCGGCGGGGCCACGTTGTTTGAAGCACACCGCGGCCAGGCTGTTGGCGACGCGTGCGAGGTCGGGGTGGGTTTCTCCGTGAAAGGCCGCGAAGCTGTCGCGGGCCAGTTCGAACTCGGCTTGCGCCTGATCGAGCTGGTCGCCGTAGAAGTAGGCGATGCCGAGACCCTCGTGCGCGTGGGCGGCATCGATGCTGGCTTCTCCCGTGAGCCGCTCCTGAATCTCAACCGTGCGGTGGCAGTGGGGAAGAGCGTCGTCGGTGTCGCCCTTGTCGGCGAGGAGCTTGCACATCACGGCGTGGTAGTTGGCCGACTCCGCTTCGTCGTTCTCCAGCCGAATGAGGGCAGCCTCGGCTTGTTTGGCCCACCGCAGGCCATCGACGTAGTCGGACTGCAGGATGCCGGTGGCTTGCGTGAGCTGGGTGAACGCGCGGGCCAAGATAAGGTCGTGGTCCGAGGCGAGGGCCGCGTAGACGGCCTCTTCGAGCTTTGCGACCCCGGCCTCGTGCTGGCCCCGGACGATCGCGACCCTCGCTGCGAGAAACTGCGCCTCGGCGATCAGCGGGCGATGCTTGGTGGCCTCGGCCGACAGCAGGATGTCCTCCGCCTCCGCGGTTTCGTCCTCACCGCGTTCGAGGTGGGAGCGCGCCGTCAGCCCGGCGATGTGTTCTCGCAGCAGCTGTACACGGCTGGCGAGCTCCGGGTCGTCGGGAGGGCGTGCCCAGGTGCCCAGCGCTTCGGTGTCGTCGCAGGTGTCCAACGACGGCAGCCGGCTGATCGCCCGAGGTGCGTTTTGAACGACGCCAACGTCGGCACCCTGCAGCGCTTCGACGGTGGACGTCAGTGCGCCGAGGCTGGAGGACAAGCAGCTCATGCGCAGGTCGAGCGCGTGGCTGGATTGCTCCTTGCGCACGTGCGTGGCTTCGCAGGCGTCGCGGTAGCTCGCGGCCCAACGTTTGCCGTAGTCGTCGAGCTGCTTGATGACCACGCTCGCGCTGTCGGTCGCGAACGGTGCGTCGGTTTGCACGAATGCGGCTCGAAGACCGTCGGCGCCGGCTTCGTTCCAAACCTTGGCGAGACGCTCATCCCCCGCGCGGCAAGGGTCCTCGGTCGGCGCGGACACAGCAGCATAGGTTCCAAGGGCAAGCGTGATTCCGCCGGCGCCGATCCACAGGGAGCGCTTCGAGGAGGGCTGCTCGGGGGCGATCGCCGCGAGCAATGCGTTCATCGCTTCGAAGCGGTCGCCCGGTTGCTGACTCAGTCCTTTGTCCAATGCGCGTTGGATTCGGGCCGGTAGGGGGCTGTTGCTCGGGGGCGGTGTGATCTCCCCCGAGCAGACCGCGAGCCCCAGTGCCGCGGTCGAGTCGCCTTGGAACGGGCGGGCGCCGTGCAAGCCCTCCCACAGTGCCACGCAGAACGAGAACTGGTCGGTGCGGGCGTCGAGCGGCTTGCTCAGGTATTGCTCGGGCGCCATGTATGCAGGCGTGCCCGTGAGACCTCCGGTGCGAGTGATGCGGTTGTCGAAGTCGTCATGACTTCGCATGCGGACCTCGAGGGAGACCTCGTCGAGTTCGGTGATCTCTTGCGGGTCGGTGGCCGAGATCCCCTCACTGCGGGCGAGTCCAAAGTCCAAGACGCGAGGGCGACCGTCGTTGCCGATCAGCACGTTGTCGGGTTTGAAGTCGCGATGCACCAAGCCGCGAGCGTGGGCGGCAGCCAGGCCTCGTCCGGCCGCGATGAAGCAGCGCACCACCTCGTCCCACGGACGCTCCTGTTTGAGCCACGCCGAGAGCGTCTGGCCGTCGACGAACTCCATCGCCACGAATACACGCTCTTCGAACACGCCCACGTCGTGCACCGTCACCACGTTGGGGTGAGCGAGCTTGGCCATGGCCTTGGCTTCGCGGATCAGCCGCGCGTGTCCGCGACTGCCACCGTCGCCATCGAGCCGATCCGGCTGCAACACCTTGAGGGCCACCTTGCGGTCGAGGTCGGGATCGAAAGCGGCGTAGACGATCCCCATGCCGCCCGCGCCGATACGCTCGAGCACGTGGTAGCGACTGACGATGGCGCCCGGCTGCAGCGCCTCGGCGTCGACGGTCACGGGTGCTGCGACGGGGGTGGTGGCGTCGAGCTCGGTGCTCCCGGAGTCCGAAGAACTCAGGCGTCCCATGGCCCTCCTGCGGTCGCCTCGACCGTGCTTCGTTGTCCCCGTTTCCCCAACCGTCAACCAAGGCTAGCAGGAGGACATCGCCGTCGTCACCGCTGCTGCGATTGCACGGGGGCTGTTACGGTGCCGATGTGCCGACCGCACCTTCGCTCCTGCACCTCGACGCACACGTTCTGGCCATGAACAAACCGTCGGGACTCGCTGTGCATCCGGGCTGGGTGCCGCGAACCGAACCGACCGCTTTGGTCTGGGCGCGGCGAGAGGCCGGGAAACACGTCTACCCCGTACATCGCCTGGATCGAGCGACCAGCGGTGTGTTGCTGTTCGGACTCAGCTCCGATGTCGCACGGATCCTGGGCGAGGCGTTCTCCGCTTCGGCGGTTCAGAAACGATACGTGGCGCTCGTGCGAGGGGAGCCGCCGGAGGAGGTCGAGATCGATCATCCCGTGCCAAAGAGCGAAGACGGCCCGCGTGTGGACGCGGTGACGTGGTGCCGCAAACTGATCCGCAGCCCTCGCGACCGTTGCAGCCTCGTCGAAGCGCGGCCCAAGACCGGCAGGCTTCACCAGATCCGCCGCCACCTCAAACACCTGTCCCATCCGCTCGTGGGCGACGTGCGCTACGGCAAGGGCGACATCAACCGTCACTATCGCGCGACGTGGGACCTGCATCGCTTGGCCCTGCACGCGCTCGAACTCGAGGTGCCGCATCCGAGTGGAGAGGGCACGCTGTCCTTGCGGGCCCCGATCCCCGAAGACCTCGCGATGCCTCTACAGCAGCTCGAGGTCTTCGACGCGGTTCCGCCCGCGGACGGAACACGTTGACGGTCAGCGCTCGCCGAGCATTGCACGGATGGCGGAACTGAGGGCCGCGGGCGTGAAAGGCTTTCGTAGCAGTGGGCGTGCCACGTGCTCCGGGGTGAGCGAGGGGACGTCGGCGTAGCCGGACATGAACATCACCGGGAGTGTCGGGCGCTTTGCGAGCGCGGCGTCGACGATCGCGGGGCCGTCGCGGTCGCGCAGGACGATGTCGCTCAGCAGCAGGTCGATGTCTTCTCGGGCCTCGAGGTGCGCGAGCGCGTCGGTGTACCCCTCGGCTTCGAGCACCGTGTAGCCGTCGCGCTCGAGCGCGCGCACGACGATACGGCGCACGGGCTCCTGATCTTCGACGACGAGGATCGTCTCTGACCCAGGCCGTCGTGTGGGTGCCGGTGCGGACCTCGTGTCAGCCTCCCGAGCCGACCTCGGCCACAGGATCGTGACGCGTGTGCCTTGGCCTGGCTCGGACTCGACCGTCACGGTTCCGCCCGAGCTGACGATGATCCCGTAGACCGTCGCGAGTCCCAACCCCGTGCCTCCCTCGGCCCGGCGTGTGGTGAAGAAGGGCTCGAAGATCTGCGCTCGCGTCTGCGCGTCCATGCCTCGCCCATCGTCGTCGATGACGATGCGAACGTAGTCTTGGGTGGGTGGCATTCGCAGCTCGGGCTCCACGGTGCCCGCCGGGGCGTTCGTCGCTTCGAGGCGGAGGTGGCCACCGCGAGGCATGGCGGCGCGGGCGTTCGCGACGACGTTCAGCAGGACCTGCTCGAGCTGGGTCGGGCTCGCGCGAATCGCCCAACAGTCGGGGTCGACGACGCGTTCGAAGACGACGTCCTCGCCGACCATGCGTTCGAGCACCGCGGCGATCCGGTCGAGCTCTCGCTGCACGGAGACCGTCGTGAACTCGGCGGGCTCTTGGCGGCTGAACGCGAGGAGCTGCCGCGTCAGCGCCGATCCGTGCCGCGCCGCCTCCGTTGCGCTTTGAAGGTCACGCTGGAGCTCGCCCGGCAGAGCCTCGTGGTCGAGGGCGAAGGAGCACGCGGCCATCACGACCGTCAGCAGGTTGTTGAAGTCATGGGCGACGCCCCCTGCGAGCCGCCCGATCGCCTCGAGCCGGTTTGTCTCGGCTGCGAGCCGTTCCCGCTCGAGCTCCTCGGTGACGTCTCGAAACGCGACCTGAACCGCGGGCTGCTCATGGAACCGGACGCGGCAGCCCGCGACGTCGGCGTGAAATAGGGTCCCGTCGAATCGTCGAAAGCGCTCGCGTGCCCACGGCGCGGTCGCTGTCTCGTCGGTGAGGGCGCGGACACGTGCGGCGACCATCTCGAGATCATCGGGATGCACGAAGCGGGAGAGCGGCTGTCCGAGCAAGTCCTTCTCGGACGCGCCGAGCAGCTCGGTGGCGGCCGCGTTGACGTATTGGACGATGCCCCCGACGTGGACGGCGATGCCATAGGGGGTCGAGTCGGCGAGAGTCCGATAGCGGGCCTCGCTCTCACGCAGGGCCTCGTCGGCACGTTCGATCTCGCTGATGTCTTTGACGATGGCGAAGAAGAACGCCGGCTCCCCGGACGCGTCTCGGACAACGTTGGGGCTGACGACGACCGGGAACCGCTCACCGTTGGCGCGGCAAAACGTGAGGCGGAAGTGGCTGAAACGTTCGGCGAGGGTGTCCTCGAAGGCGGAGTGGATCGCGTCGAGCTCCTCGGGTGGCCAGTACAGGTGCTCGGGCGTGGAGCCGACGAGCACGTCACGGGAATGTCCGACCATCTCGCAAAACGCGTCATTGACCACCAAGTGCACGCCCGAGGGATCGATGACGGACAGGCCGTCAGGGAGATGCTGCCCCACCTGGGCGAGCGTCTCCACGCTCAGCGGATTCGACAGCGTCTCATTCGTGCGGTCACCGTCGCTCACAGCACTAGCTTCCCGAGGATCGCACGCGCGCGCAACTGGGGGGCGCCCTCCAGCTCGGCGGCCTGCGGGTGCGGTCTCCCGTGTGCGTGCCCCGAGCCGTTGATGCAGTCTCGCCTACGGGAGGAACACGGTGACGCTCAGGCCGTCTTCGACCGGTTCGCTGCAGTCGCCTGGGGGCGGGAGCATGATCTGGCTGGTGAGACAGTCGCAGTCGACCGAATCGGCGCAGGCCTTGGGCATGTCGTTGCACTCGTAGGTGATCGGTGCGCCTTTTTGGCCGGGGAACGTTTGCACGCAGTACTCGAGCGCGACGATGCACTCGACTTCGTCGCCGCAGGCGAACGTGGCACAGGTGTCGTCGGCGACGCAGCCTTCGCCGTCGACGAAGTTGGAGTCCTCACCGCAGTCGCAACCGGGGATGATCGCTTCGCAGTCGTTGGGCACGCCACACACGTAGTGTCCACAGGCGGTGTCGTCCCAGGTGCCACCACTGCCTTCGCACAGCGCTTGGTCGTCGGTGCCTCCGGTGCTCGTGCTGGCGTCGGTGTCGCTGCCCGACCCGGTCGTGTCGCCCGAGCTGCTCTCGCCGCCGCCCGTGGTCGTGGAGTCGTCGGTGGTGCTCGACGAGCCGCCCGACGCAGACTCGGTGTTGGCGGTCTCGGACTCGGTGGCGGTCATCGTGGACTCGGTGTCGACGCCCGTGCTCGACCCACCCGAGCCCGAGTTGTTGCTCGAATCGGTGTCGCCGTCGTCGCCCGAGTTGCACGCAAGGGTCATCGCCACCAGGACAAGGCCAAGTCGTTTCATGGCGGGATGAGTCGCGCACCCCGAGGCCAAACGCAAGCGGCTGATCGGCCGAGCCCGGCGAGGCTCAACGCAGCCCCGCGAGCAGGAGCAGCGGAACCCCGACGAGGTTGAACATGACCGTGGCCGGGTAGGGCCCGCCTGGGTCGTAGGCGGGGACCAGCGCTTGAACCTCCACCCCGACCAGGCCCATTGCCGTGTATCGAACGCGAGGGGAGAGAACCATGCCGTGTGCACTGGGGTCTCGGCCGCCCCAGCTCGATCCGAGAACGCCCCAGCCCGCGCCAGCGCTCGCTGTGAGCATGTGCTTGCGCCGTCGGTCCGAGGCCAAGACGAGACCCAAGCGCGCGCCCGCGAACCCCTCCGCATTCGCGCCGCAGCGTCTGCAGGGGCGGTAGAGGGCGATTCGGAGTTCGGCCGCGGTCCACGACAGCCGTCGCCAGCTGCCACTGAACAGCTCTGCCCCGAACGCGGGTCCCCAGTGGGCACCGCTCGTGTCGAACGACACCGCAGCGCCCGCGGTGAGGTTGCCGGGGGTGACGACCACGTCGTCGGGCCCACCCCCGTGCAGCAGCCTCCAACGGGGCTTGGCAGCCTCGGCGACCCGCGGCATGGCGAGGGTCGCTAGGGCCAAGACCAGAAGGAGCCAGCGGCAAACGGGGGGCACACCCCGTCAGTGCCGCTCGAGGGGCAGACGATCAGCCCGGGACGATGGTTTCGCAGCCGAAGGCGATGTTGATGGCGCCGTTCTTGGAGACCTGGGCGTCGTCGCAGGTCTGCGGGCACATCACGATCATCGCCGGCGCGAGCGGGTCGTCGTAGTACCAGCCGTCGGGGACCGCAGCACACTGGTCGGCCCCCTCAACGCGCGGGATCGGGGTGACCCCGCCCAGGCCGTCGTCGAACTCGACGTTGACCTTGTCGGCGTCGAAGTTCTCGCCGTTGGGAGGTTCGGGGATGGCGAACTCGCATGCGAGCTGGGTGCCGCCGATGACCTCCGTGGACAGGGCGTCGAACACGGCCTGGAAGTCCTGGTCGCAAAGGTCGGCCGCAACACCGCCACGCATGTTGGTGAGGTTGATGTATTCGGTGCCGATGTCGGCCGCCGACGCGCAGTTGGAGTGGCAGACCACCGAGTGGTGCACGTAGTCGACGTAGCTCGGGTCGAGTCCGGTGAACTGCGTGTCGAACGCGTTCTCGCTCATGTTGGGGTCGTCGTCGCTGATGACCACGACGTGCTTGGACGACTCCTCGCGCATGCCGGGCATCCACTGGCCTGCGGTGCCGATGATGTCTGCCCACGCGCTGGAGCTGCTCACGCTCTCGTTGACGTGGTTGAACAACGGCAGGTTGGTATCGGAGCCGGGGCAGCCTCCCGCGCCCAGCGGAGGATCGATGCAGATGCCGTGACCGTTGCCTGGATAGCTGGAGATCAGGATGACGTGCACATCGATGCCGCTATCGATGATCTGAGTGCTGAACTCGTTGAGTCGCGCCTGCACCTGTCCGGCCTCGAACGACATCGAACCCGAGTTGTCGACCACGAAGATGATGTCGGCGGGCAGGGGGACCAGCTCCGCGGCCTCGCTCACCGCAGCGCATTCCTTTTCCTGGGGAGGCTCGCCCGACGTCGCGCCGCCCAGGTCGAACTTGGGCCCGTCGTCACCGCCCATGCCACCGCTGGAGTCGTCTCCGCCCGAGCCGCCGCTGTTGCTGTTGCCGCTGCCCGAGCCGTCGCCGCCGCTGCTGCCGTCGGTATCTCCGCCGTTGGTCGTCAGGCCGCCCAGCGTGCTGGCGCTCGCCTGCGTGGCGTCGTTGTTGTCACCGCCGTCGCACGCGCCGAGCATCCCCAGCGCCGCGAATACCGCAAGTCCCCTCGTCAATCCGATCCGACAGGCCATCCATGAGTAGGACACCAGACCTTGGTGTGGTTCCGCCAGCCCCTACGAAAATCCGGCTTTCCCTGGCCTAAATCAGCCGCACAGCGGGACCTACTTGGGCTGCGCGGGCGCCTCCGACGGGACGTTTCCAATGCTGGAGGGGTCCTTGGCGTCGACCACGGGCACATCTTCGGTCGGCATGGCGAAGGTGGCGGTGTCGATCTCGACGTTGAGCTCGACCGTGGACAGCTCCTGGGTCAACTCCATCAGCGAAGCATCGGTGACCTGTTTGTAGGGGATCTTCATGCCATCGACGTCGCGATAGTCGGTGCTGCGAATCGTGACGGGCATGGAGCCCAGGGGGCTGTGCACTTTGAACGACTGCTCGACCATCAGATGGCTCTTGGCGTCGAGGGTGACGGTGAGCGTGGCACCCGATTCTGCGGAGAGCTCGATGTCGAAGACGTCCTTGCCCTCGATGGCGCGGGCTTTGACCGTGTTGGCTTCTTTGAAGAAGTCGCGCCAGTCGGCCGCGAGCAACAGGCTGCTGGCCCACATGTGTTGTTCGGCCTCTTTGCCCTCGAGCTTGCGCAGGCCGTTGATGGGTTCTTCGGCCCAGATCACGTCGCCCTTCTTGCCGCTGCGGTTGATGCCCAGTCCGGGGATCTTCTGCACCATGTAGAAGTCGCCGCCCTTCCACCAGGTTTCGACCTCGCCGGAGAGGTTTTGCTTGGGCGCGCTGATCGTGCCGACGAGGTGAAAGCTCTCGATGCTCTCGAGCTTGGCTTTGCCGCCGACGGCTTCGACCGACTTGGCGAGCAGGTCCTCGGCCTTGGGCAACGCCTCCTGCTCGGGCTCTCGTTCTTGGTCCTGCGCGGGCGAGTCCTGCTTGGCGTCGGTCTTGGAGTCTTCACTCTTCGAGGCGCCCGAGGGCGTGGGTGCATCGCCGCCGGACTGGGTGCAGCCGGGGAGCAGAAGGGAAGCGGTGAACAACAGGGACGACAGTCGGCGCATCAGGAACCTCGGAGATCGGCGACGGCGGCTTCGAGCACGGGGTCTTTGCCTGCTGCGAAGTCCGCCACGGTTTCGGGGACGATGTGGTCGGGAACGACGCCGCGCCCCTCCACGAGCACGCCCTTGGGCGAATGGTAGTCGCCCACGACGTATTGGAACAGGGCACCGCCGTCGAGTTGCTCGATGAGCGATGGCAAGGCCGCGCCTGCGGATGGGCCCGCGCCGTAGACCGAGACGCGCTCGAGGTCTCGCATGCCTGCGGCGAAGATCTCCGACGTGCTGGCGGTGCCCTCGTCGACGAGAATGGCGACGGGCCCCTTGAACGGGTCGGCGTCGGGGGTGACGTTGAACTCTTGGGTGAAGGCCCGCATCTCGAGCTTGCCGAGGCTGCCTGGTTTCTCGAGCAGACCGCGGGCCAACGACACGGACATGGGCCCCACACCGCCCGGATTGCCGCGGAGGTCGAGGACGAGCGCGGTCATGCCCTGGCCGCGCAGGTCGGCGAGCGCAGCCTGAATCTTGGGCATCATCGGCAGCATCCACACGTTGAAGGCGAGCACGCCCACGGTGGTGCCTTCGACCATGTGGTGTTCGACCCGCGTGGGCACCCCGGTGAGGTTGCCCAGCGACATGGTCTCGGATGGGTCGGCGACGCAGCGGAGCTCTTGGGGGTCGCTGGCACCCGCGACGGTCACCGTGCGTGTCTCCCCGGGTGCCGCGCACGAGAGTTTGGCCGAGGCCAGCCGCGCGGTGAGCCCGGCGAACTCGGCTGCGCGTTCGGTGCGTTGCTCGGCGCGCTCCGAAAGCTCGCTCACCGGGGTCCCGGCGACCTTGTCCAACACCGTACCTTCGGGAACTGCCGAGTCGTCGGGGGCATCGACGACGACGAGCTTGCCCTGAATCCACCGGACCCGAAGGTCGACCGAGGCGGGTCCAACGGCCTCGTCGCTACCGCCGGAGAACAGCTTGATGTGGGATTGCCCCAGCTCGCCCAGCATCTCGTTGATCACCGCAAAAGCCTCGGTCTGGTCCCGTGTCTGGGCCAGCTTCTTCCCGTAACGCACACGGGCCTCCGGCCAGTCCACGCAACCGAGGGTGGGGTCGTAGTGCTTCTCGAGGACGAGCATCCACGCCTGCTCCAGCGTGCGTCGATAACGGCTCTCGGGGAGGGCGGGGAGGTCGGTGAGGTCTTCTTTCGACCAGTCGGTGCAGGTCTCGACCTTGGCGGGGACGGGTTGGGGCTTGTCTTTGGGGCGCGAGGTGGGCTCGGCGGGGGGGTCCGCGGAAGGCGCGCTCTCACAGGCCACGAGCATGAGGGCGGCGGCAAGGCAGGCGCGGGCGAACATGCGCGGCACTTCTACCAATCTCCCTGTGTTTCGTACCCGTTTCCGGCTTTTTCGCCCCCGCGGGACCCTTCGGAGGGTCAGACCGCACTGCCATTGGGGGACCGGTGGATCGCAGCATGAAACGGGTGGTGTTGGTGATGTTGGGGCTCGGGTTTTCCACCGGGTGCACGGACTTCGAGGGATCGCGTCCGAGCGCGGCCGGGATCGGTGGCATCACTGCGGGCAAGGCGGACGAGGCCGACACGGACGCCCAAGACACCGACGGCGCCTCGTCGGGAGAGGCGTATGGATCGTCGGGTGCAGACACCGACTTCGAACCCGGCGGTCCCAAGTTCGACCTGGGCGGCGGCGACAATCCGGACGGGCCGGGGAGCGATGGCTGCGGGACGGAGTGCGCGTGCACCATTCCCGAACACCAGCCGTGCGACGGCGCCACGGGGGACCCGTTCCGTGCGATGGGGCTCGGGTGTCCGGGCGAGCTCGCGGTGCAGACGACGGTGACCGGCCCGCCCGGGGCGATCGGCGTGCGCACGGGCTTCGGAGGCAACGGGACCTTCGCGCCACGCGAGGGCTCGAGCTACGCGGTGATCGGCTCGGGCTTCGTGACCGACCTCGACATGCAGACGCCGCCGGGCGACAGCAATGAAGACCCCACCCACTGCAACGACGACCTGGGCCCGCAGTGGGACGTGGGAGGCAGCTTGCCGGCGCCGCTGCGCATCAACAACGTCGCGGGTGACTGCACCGCGGACGGGTCCTTGCTCGGCACTGGAGACTGCTCCAACACCATCGCCGATCAGTTCAGCCAGGGCAGCTCGGCCAACGACTACGTCGAGCTGCGCTTCGAACTCGATGTCCCGCCCGACGTCGTATCGCTCAGCTACGACTTCGCATTCCTGTCGACCGAGTACCCCTACTACTACGGCTCGGCGTTCAACGACATGTATGTCGGATGGCTGGAGTCCGAGGCGTGGACGGGCAACATCTCGTTCGATGCGATGGGCAACCCGATCTCGCTCAACGCAGGCTTTCTCGACCACCGCGACGACGGCGGCAACCTGCCCGAGTTCGCCGGGACGTGCATGCGCCAACACGCGGGCACCGGCTGGCTCAACACCAACGCGGGCGTGGTGCCGGGCGAGCACATCACGGTGGCCTTTGCCGTGTTCGACCTCAGCGACTCGATTCTCGACAGCTACGTGTTCCTGGACAACTTCCAGTGGGGCTGCGAGCCCGGAGCCCCCACCACGACGCCCGAAGGCTGACCCGCGTTAGCAGGCCGTGGTGAAACCCGACACGACGTCTCGCTTGCCTTTTTTGCTCCTGGCGGCGTCGCCAAAACTTGCAGTACCCCGGTACAGCGGCGTTTCGGCTCCTACCCAGGAGCGAAAAATCCTTCGCGATCCGCCGCGCCGGGTTTCACCACGGCCTGCTAGGGCGCTTCGACCCGCAGAAACTCGACCTTGAACCGCACGGCGCCGCGCGGCGTCACCTGGTGCGGCACCGTGGGTTCGACGATGCCCAGCACGCCCGGCTCGAGCAGCCAACCGGGACCGTCGTCGTCCGACAGCGCGTAGTGCAGCGCACCCTCGAGCACCACAATGCGGCCCCAGGTGCCTTCCTTGGTGGTGTGTGCCCGCAGCAATCCCGCGGGGACGGTGGTCTCGGTGAACTCGCGCGTGGTCTTGTAGACCACCACGTTCGCGGGGAGCTGAGGCATGTCGGGCATGGGCTGCACACCGAGGATACGCCGGCCCTCGATATACTTCACGGCACATGTCCGTCGATTGGTCCGCCGTCGCGAGTGACTCTGCCCACCGTCCTTGGCCCGTGCCGTCTCGGAGTTGGGTGATGACGATGAGCTGGATCAACCTGCTGTTTGCGCACTGGCGAGTGCCGGTGGAGTCGATCGCGAGCAGGCTGCCTGCGGGGCTCGAGGTGGACACGTTCGACGGGGAGGCGTGGGTGGGGGTGGTGCCGTTTTGGATGGACAACGTGACCGGGCGTTGGCTGCCGAACGTGCCTGGGCTGTCGAGGTTTCCCGAGCTCAACGTGCGGACCTACGTGAAGGCTGGCGGGGAGAAGCCGGGAGTGTGGTTCTTCAGCTTGGACGCGGACCAGCGCTTGGCGGTGTGGGGTGCTCGTACGTTCTTCGACCTGCCCTACGTGCGGGCGCGGATGGATTGCGCGGTCCAAGACGACGGGTGGGTGCACTACGCGAGCCGTCGCACCGACGACCGCATGGAGCCGGGCGTGTTCGAGGGGCGCTATCGCGGGGTGGGGGAGCCGTATCTCAGCAAGCCGGGCACCCTCGAGGCCTGGTTGACCGAGCGCTACTGCTTGTACGCCGCCGACGAGCAGGGCCGGATCGGGCGCGGGGAGATTCAGCACGTGCCCTGGCCGCTGCAACGTGCCGAAGCGGAGATCGACGTGAACACGGTCGCCGATGCGCACGGTTTTCGCTTCGAGGGCGAACCCTTGCTGCACTACGTCGAGCGCATCGACGTGGTGGGCTGGACGCTCGACAAGCTCAGCGGCGAATCGACTTGAACACGCCCGACCAGAAGCCTCGGACGAACTCGTCGCCAGCCACTCGACTCCGGAGGTCGAGCTGCATCTTCGACGCGTCGTGCCTGATCAGCAGGTCGAAGACCATTTCTGTCGAGCCCAACACGTCTGTGTATCTGGGGTTCATCTTCAGGAGCCCGGCGACGTCGAGGTGGCCCTTGCCCGAGGGCGCGTTCGCCAGCGGCGTCGTGCTGGTGGTGCGTTCGTACATGCGGTCCATGTGCTCGAGCGCCTGCGGACCGAATGTGAACAGGAGCACCCCGTCGAACGAGCCGATCGCGGTGAGCGTGTCCGTGCCGAAGACCTGGCCGAAGGCTGGCCAACGCGACGTGGCGTCTACGCGAAACACCGCGATCGCATAGTCGCGTTTCGGGGCTGCGAGCACCTCGAACCATGGCTGTGGATACGCGCGGCCGGCTGTGTCGAGCGCCGCGACCAGAGCGTCGAACCCGGTGGCGCCCGTGCCCGTGAACGCAAGCGAGAAGGTCGGCTCTTGCTCGCCTTCCAAGTTGGCGCCGATGTCGAATACGAGCTTGCCGTCGCGTTCGAGGCTGTTTTGCAGCGCCTCCGCCACGCTCATGGTGTGTTCGATCAGCGGGTTGCGGAGCTCGAGCGGCGTGTCCGCAAGCACGAGCGGCAACACCTGAGCGAGCTCGTCCAGGCCGCCGTAGAACTCCGTGAGCGCTTCTCCCTCGAGGGGAACATCGAGGCGTGCCGCGAAGGACAGAGGTCCTGATGGCGGCACGATGGGGGCTGTGCGGGAGCTGTGGTTGGCCGTGGCGGCGAACGAACGTTGGAGCGTGGACCCCCGTTGTGGCTTTGTGCTGGCCGAGAGCACCACAGCCGACCCTTCGGCCTTCATGGTGGCATCGATCATCGCGTTGCTCTCGAGCAGTCCGATCCAGTGCTCGCTGCGTGACAGTCGGCGATAGCCATCGGCCGTCAACACCTCTTCGTCGTCGACGTCACCGTAGGCACGTGCTTTGGCCAAGAGCTCGTCGCGTTGTTCGGCGCTGAGCCGTGACGGGTCGAAGTGCGCGGTCAAGGCGGGGGCGCCCTTGGCCGTGGTGGACAGCGGGAGAGCCAAGGCCGCGTGCGCGATGGTGGCGTCGTCGGCGAGGACGAGCGCCGATGACGAGGTCGCCATTTCTGCCTTGGCGGAGATGGCGAGGCCGATCGAGCGTTCGAGCTGTTGGACGTCCTCGCGCAGGGTCTGTCCATCAGCGCCGGAGAGGCGGAACGCGGCGACCATCTCTCCCGACGACTCGAGCAACATGAACTCGCCACGGGCAGCACCGAGCCGGGGTTCGAGCGCCGGAAACTGTCGCGCGAAGAGGGTCGACCCAACCTGGACGCAGGCATCGAGGGAGGCGCACGCCACCGAGCCCAGCAGCGTGACCTGTGGACCTTTGGGGGCGGTGCGAGCGGTCGTCGCTGCGACGGATTCGAGCGTGGGGGCAGCGGACGACGCGTCGGCTTTGCAACCGAGGGCCAGCAGTGCCGCGAGAGCCCAGCCTGGGCGAAGAAACGAGGCCATGCACCGATGGTGCCGGCCCTCGACGAGAAAGTCATGCGCTCGACGGGTCGATGGCCTATTTTCGCGGCCGTGCTGGCCGTTGCCGCTCTCCTGCTCGCGTTGGAGCCGTCCGAATCGCCGCTCGAAGGTGTCGCCGTCAGCTTCGCGTTCGAGCCTCGGGTCGGCAGCTACGCAGCGCTGGACCCCACGCTGCGGGCCTATGGGTTCGCGCCCGTGCGCAGTCCGTATCTCACGGCGTTCGGTGTGCGAGGACGTACTTGGCTGCCCAACGGCTTCCTGATCGAGCTCGCGATGACGTATGGCATCGGGACGGCGGACGCTTCCGACGGGGGGCCTCCCACCGTCACCACGCAGATCGACTCGGGTGTGGGTGCGGGCTACATGGCGCCCTTTGGACTGTTCGCCACGGTGGGGGTGGGATTCGGGGTGTTGACGCAGTCGGTCGCGTCCACGTCGGAAGGCGGCGCGCTGGTCTACCGGGCGCCCTTCGTACACCCGCGGGTGGGGTATGCGTTCACGCGGTCGGCGTGGTTCGGCGCGGTCTCGGCTGGCTTCGTCCTGCATGCTCCGGTGGGTCGGGCGCACGAGCAGCCGCTGTGGGAGGCATCGTTCGAGCGCCCCACGATTCACGCGTTCACGATCGGCATCGAGTCGGGGTTCGGGTGGGTTCGATGAAGCGTCTGTCGTTGTTGTTGGTGGGGATGCTCGCGTCGTGTGGTGAGCCGTGTCGCGCCGCACCGCAGGGCGATCTGGGCGAGCCCACCGCGTGGGAGCAGACGTTCCTGTCCGAGGGAGGGCTGCCCGAGTCCGCCGCTCCGGATTTCTTGCGCGCCGAAGATGGGCTCGCGCTGGCCTATCGCGACTGGGTTCCCGAGGGCTGGGACGGGACGGGCCCGGCGATTTTGGTGCTGCACGGCTCGTCCGCCTACGGCGAGCTGTATTCCGCGTTGGGTGAGGGCTTGGCGGCACAGGGGGTGCTCGCACGCGTGGTCGATCTGCGCGGGCATGGCCTGTCCGCCTGTGTTGCGCCGTCCGAGTGCGCTACGGAAGCCGCGCGGGTGTACGAGGACGATGGCGCGTATTGGCCCGGGCGTCCCGGCGATGCGCTCGACGACTCCCAGCACGCACGCGACGTCGCGTTGCACCTCGAGGACATGCGCATGCGGTGGCCGGATGCCCGCTTGCTTCTGATGGGCCACAGCTCTGGAGGGGGCCTGGTCTCGCGGTACATCGAGGGCGCCGGCATGGCGGGTCTCGACGGGGCAATCCTGCTCGCGCCGTTCAACCATTCCGAGCAGCCGCAGAACGATCTGCTCTCGTGGGATTGCGGTCGGGGAGTCGGCACGGCCTACGCTCAGGTCGACTTGGGCGCACTGGGCGATGCGATGCGAGGCAACCCGCACCGCTACGTGCTCGACCTGGTCAAGAACGAGGACTACCGCGCCGACCTCGATACCGAGCGCTACACCGCGACCACGATGCACGGCCTCGCAGTCCGCGATCCCGACCGCTTTCACGGGGCCTTCAGCGGACCCACGCTCTGGGTGGCGGGCGAGAGGGACGCGTTGCTCGACCTCGACGCCTCGCGCGAGGAGTTCGAGAAGATGCCGGGTGGGACTGCGTTCGTCACGGTCGCCGATACGAGCCACGTGGGTGTGTCGTGGTCGAGTGGGGTCGCGCAGGTCGGTGCTGCGTTCGCGAAGGATCCTTCGAGCGTGCGCAGTGGCGTGATCGAGGCCCGCTAGAATCTCAAGGTCATGGTGGCACCCGCGCTGTTGGGGGTGACGGCTGCGGACGCTGAGATGTGTCGGTGGCGGCGGCGGGCTCCGACAGCGAGCATTGCAATGCCCGCGGACCCGAGCACGAGGGCGGAGGAGGCCGAGATGATCATGCCGATGTTGGCGCGACGGCCGTCGCGGTTGGCCGCGTCGATGGCCGCTTCGTCGTTGACCCACTGTGCGGCGACGAGCTCGTCCTCGGCGGCCTGGCCCGCGCGGATGCTGACAAACGTCGTGGCGACGGCGGCGATGCCTCCGGCGAGCGCGACACCGCCTCCGATGAGCAGGCCCTTGCCGTCGGGACTGTGTGCCGGTGGCGGAGGGGCAGGCGCGGGAGATGGGGAGACGAGGCGAGGCGCTGGGGCGGGCTCGGCCGTCTCCTCCTCGGCGTGCTCGTTGATCTGCGCGAGGAGCTCGATCGCACGCTGACGGTCCTGGCGTTCGTCTTCGTTCATCGTGTGTCGGGGTCGGTCGACCCAGGCGATGAAGGTTTCGAGCAGAGGTTTGGCAGCGGCCAAACGTGCGGGGTCTCCGTCGAGCGCGTAGGCGCGCATCTGGGCTTGGGCGAGATCGAAGCCCAGGATGCGGCGGCCATCGCTCGAGCTCGAAACATCGCGCATCTGTGCGTGGGCCTCGGTCCACAGGCGAGCTGCGGTGGCGTAGTCCTCCGCGTCGTATGCGTCGAGCCCCTGCTCGAACAACGCGCGTGATGCCGCGATGGCCGGATCGGGCTCCTGCGGGGCGCTCTCTCCGACCTCGCTCGTGTCGGGAGGAGGGGCTGCGAGCGCGGTGCTGCTGGGCAGGGCGAGTGCGCCGATCAGTGTCCCGACCATCAGAGTGCGGAGCGAACGTTGCGTCGAGGTCAACATGCCTATGACGGTGGTAAGGACCGGGCCCGAGTCGATTGCGACTTTTTCAGTCCGTATCGATTTTTTCGTCACGCAGGCTCGTGGCCCACGCGTCGAGGTCCGTGGATGCGCTGAGCGTCAGACCCGCGTCCCGTTGCATCGACGCCACCTCCTCGGCCAGGAGTGCTCGGGCCCGTCGCAGACGGCTGCGAACGGTGCCTTCGGGGATCTGGAGGATTGTCGCGAGTTCGGTTCCGCTGTGCTGTTCCCAGTAGAACAGCTCCAGCAGGATCTGGTGGTCGACGGGGAGGCGGCGCAGTGCGTGCAACACGAGTGCCCGCTCTCGCCGCTGGTGCACCACGGAACTCGGGGACGGTGCACTGTCGGCGACGCTGTCGCGTTCGGGCTCGACGCGATCCACTCCGCGCAACCGAGCCAAGTGGCCCAGGAGCTGGTTACGGGCGATTGCAAACAGAAAGGTGCGGAACGAGGAATCGCCGCGAAAGCGCTGACTGCCCTCGTACGCGCCCAGCAGCGTCCGCTGCACCAGGTCGTCGGCGGCTGTGCCGGCCTTGTTGCGAAAGAATCGATAGAGCGCCTCGAAGTGACGCTCGAACAGGGTCTCGGCCGCCTTCGCATCACCGTCCCGCCAGCGGGTGAGCAGTTCTTCGTCGGTCACGACTCGCGAAGGCTAGCAGCCTTGGCTGCTATGGTCGCACTGTGCAGGGGAGCGAGCGCGATGACACGGCGGGAGAGCGGCTGGGGCTGCCGCCGAGCACCGTGCCGCCGCCGAGTGTTCGTGCTGCGATCTTGGCCCGGGTCGTCGAGCAAAGCGTGGGAGGTGGGGAGGCGCCGCTGCTCGACGGACGCTACCGTCTGCTGCAGGAGATCGGCCGCGGTGGCGCGGGCACGGTGTGGAAGGCCGAGTTGTTGCCGCTGGGGCGTTTGGTCGCGGTGAAGCTGTTGCGCTCCGGTGTGGCCTCCAACCGCAAGGCCGTGTCTCGGTTGGTGCGTGAAGCGATGATGGTGTCCAAGCTGGGGCACGAGAACATCGTGCGGGTGGACGACGTCGGCATCGACGAGCATGGGTCGGCGTACATTGCGATGGAGCTTCTGCGTGGGGAGTCGCTCGCACAGTGGGTCGACCGGTGTGGGCCGATGCCGTGGTCCGATGTCGCCGAGATCGCGACGCAGATCTGCAGCGCGCTGTCGGCCGCCCACGCGGTTGGCGTGGTGCACCGCGATCTCAAACCCGCGAACGTGTTCGCCGACCGAGGTGACGACAAGCGTTGGCGCTGTACGTTGCTGGACTTCGGATTGTGCACGGGGGGCCGCGGCACGCCGCTTCCGCTGACCGAAGCTGGAGTCTTGCTCGGCACGCCCGGCTACGCGGCGCCTGAGCAGATCCGCGGCGAGGTGGTGGACGGACGAGCCGACTTGTATGGGCTCGCGTGTGTGATGGTCGAGCTGCTCACGGGCCGATCCGCCTTCGAGGGCGAGAACCGCCAGGCTCTGATCGCTGCCCAGCTGGATGGTCGTCGGCGCGACGACCTGGATACGCTGGAGCTGTCGCCCGACGTGGTCGCGTTGCTCGACCGGGCTCTTTCCACACACGCCGAGCAACGACCCGCCGACCCGGCTGCGTTTGCGGAGGCGATTGCGTCGGTTCGCGAACGACCGACGCGGGAGGCTCGTGGTGACGCCCCGACAGCAAGCCCGGTTCGAAGGATGGTGCTCGGTGTTGCAGGTTTCGTTGCGCTCGCGGCCGTGGGGGCCGGGGCGGTGGTGTCGTGGCGCATGCGTGGCGAGGCGTCGGACCCAACTGTTCGTGCGCCTGTACGAGTCTCGGTCGCCGAAGCCCCCGTCGCTGTCTCTCCCCCGCCGCCTTCGCCGACGGAGGTTGTGACGTCCGTTCCCAAGCCCGAGGTGTCGCCCCCGTCGCCGAAGCCTGATGCGGTCACTGTCGAGCCGCGGCCTCGCGCGAAGCGGGCGCGCCGTCGCAGTTCGAAGCCCGCTGCGAAGGCGAAGCCCGAGGCCGCTCTACCGAAGCGCGAATACCCCGAGGGGATTCGGGACCCCTTTGCGGGGCATTGATCACGCGCTACTGCACGCCGTCGAGCCAAGCTTTGGCATCGGTGCGCGGGTAGGCGCGCAACGTGTGCGGCTCGATCTGTTCGAACGCGGCGGCCGCTCGTTCGATCGCATCGCCGCGGTCGTTCCCGCGTGCGTAGTCGATGCGGGCACGGAGGAAGTCGACCATCGCATGCTCGGACTCGCGGTCGTCGAGTTCGTCGAGGTGCTGCGTTGCTTTGGTGAGGTGACGCTCCGCGAGGTCGAGGTCACGTTGGTCGAGGGCTATGACGGTGGCGTTGAGCAGGGCGATGGGAAGGTGGGGCTTCAGGTCGTGGGTGTCGAAGACCTCGACCTGCGTTTTCACGTCCTGTGCAGCCTTCTCGAACTCGCTGAGATGGCGGTAGGCGAGAATACGGGCACCCATGCCCTGGGCCATCTCCCCGACCTCCCCTGTACGTTTGCGAATCTCGACGGCCGCGGTGGCTTCGGAAAGTGCTTCTCGCCAGCGCTGCAGCCCGCACAGAGCGTAGGACTTCGAAGCATGTGTGTAGCCGCTTTGGCTGCTCTGGGGAGGTAGCTCCGTCGCCTCGATGGCCTCGACCTGCGCGAGCAAGTCCAGTGCTTCCCCGGGTTCGGCCTTGTCCATCTTGAGGGTCGCGTAGTTGGTGAGAACTCGAGCTTTCTGAATCGGAGCGACGCTCTCCAGCAAGGGAAGGAGCTCCTCGAATTTGGCCTGGGCTTCCTCGTGCAACCCAAGGTCACCGAGCGCCGTCGCCTCGTTCATTACGGCCGAAACGACCCATCGGCTCTTCGGGCCGTATACCTGCTCAAACACCTTGCGAGCTTGGGCCGACGCGGCAGCCTTTCTCTTGAACTCGCCAAGCACGCCGTAGGTGTTGCCGAGGTTCATCAGAGTCCCTCCGGTTTGTGGATGGTTGGGCCCATGTTCGCGGAGCGAGTTTCGGTAGAGTTCTTCCTGCAGCGGGAGCGCCTTTTCCAGTTTGCCGAGGCGCGTGTATGCATCTGCGACGATCAGGAGGAGGTCTGGGTCCGGACCGTCCGCAGTACCCTGGAGCGCGGCCGCTTCCCGGCATCTCGGTAGCGCGGCGGCATACTCCCCTTGGCGGTCGAGCACACGGCAGGCGAGTCCTTCTGTCCTGCCTACCGTGTTTACCCCGGCCTGTATTGCCGCGGCTTCGTAACGTTTACTCCACAGCGTCGCAGTGTCTCGCTCGCCTTGACTGGATTGCCAGACCGCGAGCTTCCACGCTGCAGTCGCCGCGGAGTGGTTTGCGCCGTGTGCGACCGCCAGGTGGTATGCCTCTTCGACTGGCTCCGAACCTCTGTCAGCCTTTCCGAGCGCATCGCCCAGGAGGACGAGCATGTCGATCCGGGATTGCCATTGCCCTGGAGCGACCACCGCCAATGCCTGCTCCGCTTTGTCCCGTGCGGTCACGAAGTCACGGCGGGCGAATGCCACCTCTCCTTCGCCCAGTAGCGTCTCGGCCTCAGACGGCATAACCGAGGCCCATCCACTGGATGCGGGCGTCTTGCATCGCTCGGCGGGCGGGAGTCGTCGGAGCGTCGACGCAATACGCTCCGCATCCTTGCGGGACAACTCGAGTAAGCTCTCGAGCAGCTTCTCCAGCGTGTCGAGGTCGCGTTCGAGGCACGAGAGCGAAGCCAGTGGCGCTGTCGTCTCCCCATCGCAGACGTCCACGACCGTCTGCACCCAGCCGTCCCGGAATCGGGCGACGTTCGTGCGAAGGCTGTCCTGAGCGTTCCGTGCAAAGGGAACCCGGGTGCGGTCGATCGCATCGTGCAGTTGCTGGTCGAGCGTGGGGGTCCAGACTCGGTCGAACCGCGCTCCGGCAACCTCGGCGCAACTGGGGCCTTCGTGGGTCTCGGTCGGACGCAGTGCGAGCCCGGCCGCGAGCACGAGTGTCGCACCGCCAGCCAGCAACGCCCGCAGCCGTCGGGTTCGGCCTTCGAGCGCGCGCATCAGCCCCGCAATGCTTCGGAACCGATCTCGAGGTCGGCTGGCCAAGCCTCGCCGCAACACCCGTGTCATCCAACCCGGAACCGCATCTTCGCGGTGGTCGTTGAACCGTCGCGAAATGATCGCGTCGTAGATCGAGGCCACCGTCTTGGCTTCGAAGGGAGGCTTTCCGTGAAGCAGTTCCCACGCGGTCACGGCGAACGCGAACTGGTCGCTGCGGGCGTCGACAGCCTCGCCGCGGTGTTGCTCCGGCGCCATGTAGCGAGGCGTACCCACGACCGCTCCCGTTCGCGTCACGGCGTCTTCGGGGGCCTGCAGTCCGGCGGACGACTCGTCCGGCAAGCTGCGTCCGAGCTTCTCGTCGTCTTGGGCCGTGACTCTCGCCAGCCCGAAATCGACCACCCGGACCCGTCCATCGTCGCCGACCAGGACGTTGGCGGGTTTGAAGTCGCGGTGGGTCATCGATACCGCATGGGCGGCGGACAGTCCCGCCGCCGCTTGGCGCAGGAGTTCCAGCGCTGCGTCGCGTTGGGCTTTGCTGCCGGGCGGGTTTGCGAGTGCCCATCCTTTGAGCGTGCGGCCCTCGACCAGCTCCATCGCCAACCAGACTCGATCGCCGTCTGTCCCGACGTCGTAGATCTCCACCACGTTGGGATGGCTGATCCGAGCCAACGCACGGGCTTCTCGAAGCAGTCTCTTCGAGTCGCGATGCTCCGGATCTGTGTCCGCGTGCAGGAGCTTGAGCGCGACACGACGATCCAGCTTGGGGTCGTGGGCTTCGAACACGCTGCCCATCGCGCCCGAGCCCAGCTTGCGCACGATTTCGAAGCGGTCGATCGATGCGCGCGAGTCCTTCGACGCGGTGGGCATCGACTCTCCCGTGCGCGTGACCTCCTCCGACGGCGGGACGCGAGTCCGGGTCCGCGTTGTCTGATCCCCAGCGATGCTGTCAGGATGCCAGATGCCGCTGCGGACTCGAGTGCCGGTCATCTGCGGTGGCCGACATCCCGGACACGAAAAAGCCCCGCGGGGTGACCGACGGGGCTCATTTCGCGTGTGATGGCTGCCGACTACTCGTAGGTCACGCGTTCGAGCGCGCCCAGGTCGAGCACGACGATCTCTTGGCGGCTGAGACTGAGGATGCCGTTGCGCTGCATACGGTTGAGTGCGCGCGAGATCTCTTCGCGGACCGTGCCGAGGCGGGCGGCGACGGTGTTCATGTCGAGCTGGCGAGGAATGACGGTGGGCTTGCCCTGCTCGGCGCCGTTGCGGACAGCGAGGGTGAACAGGAACGAGGCCAGGCGGCGCTCGACGGAGCGCAGCGAGAGGTCGAGGACCAGGTCGATGAGGCGATTGGCGCGGAAGGCCATCTGCCGCATCAGCGCGAACGCGAGGGTTTCATTGCTGCTGATGAGCTTGACCACGCCGTCGGTGTCGAAGCGCCAGACTTCGGAGTCGACCATCGCGAAGCCGGAGGCTGCACACTGAACGTCTCGGGGGAGGAAACCCTCACCGATGAGCTTGCCCGGCTCGGCGAGGTAGAGGATCTGCTCTCGGCCCTCGCTGGAGATCAGGCTGAGCTTGAACTCACCGGACTTCACGAGGAAAAGGCCAGGACCGGGCTCACCACGACGGAATATCGAGCGCTTGCGCTTGACCTCGATGGTCTCCGCGATGTCACACAGCCCCTTGACGATGTCATCGGGCACACGCTCCCAACCGGACCAACGGTGGAGCATTTTGCTGATCAGCTCGGCGTCTGCCTGGTCGACAGCCATGCGCGCGAGTGTAGCTTGATCAGGTTTGGGTAGCGACTGATCTCACGTCCAGCGCGAATTCGGCGGCGTAGACGCGCCTGGTACGTGTTTTGAGCACACCGTTCCGATCGGGGACGCGGTCGCGGCCGAGGCGTTCCCTCGGGCCAGATCCGAGCTGCCGAATAGGCGGGTTCGGCCTCAGCCGGCGGAGAGTTCGAGGGCGATGGCCGCCGACGCGACGGTGGCTCGAAGAACCTTCTCGGTGAACGTCGGCACCAGGCTCTCGACGGTGTCTTCACCGCCGACGCAGTGATAGCGGTCGTTGCGAAACTCGCCCGTGTCCGAGATGAAGATCGCGGGAAAGCCCTGGTCCCAGAACGGTGCGTGATCGGAGCGCCGCAGGTCCCCGAACAACGCGCTCGTGACCTGCTGTTCGTTGAGCGTGAGCGCGATGGTCGGCAGCTCGACCCGTGCGCCCTGGCTTTCCAGGTTGGCGATCGCGTCGGCGGTGCCGGGCCCTCCGGTGAGAAACAGGAAGTCGCCACGGTTGCCGTTGGCCTCGATCGCGGCGATCTGATCGGGAAACACCAAGTCGAACCCTGCGGGTAGACCTTGGGTGTCGGGCTCGTCGCTGGCGAAGCCGATCATCTCGAAGTTGAAGTAGACGCCGATGTCGATGCCCTGCGCCGCGGCGGTCGTCGCGAACGCCTCGGACCCGACCAGGCCGAGCTCTTCCTCGTCCCAGCAGGCGATCGTCAGGGTGTTGGTGTACTCGCCCATCGCGAGCACCCGCGCTGCTTCGAGCGACCCCGCGACGCCCGTGGCGTTGTCGTCGGCGCCCGCACAGTCTTCGATGTGATCGTAGTGCGCCCCGATCATGATGTGCGGTGCATCTGGGGCGGACCCGGGAAGCGTGCCCAGCACGTTGATGCCGCTGCCGTACTCGAACAGCTCGACGTCGTAGCCGAGCTCGGTCAGTCGGTCGGCGCAGAGGTCTTGCACGGCTTGCCAGTGTGCCGAGCCCGGCGCGCGCAGACTCGCGATGAACTCCAGGTCGGCTTGGTAGGCCGCCGGGTCCACGCAGTCGGCGAGCGCTTCGGGGCTGCTGGCACAGCCGGACGGAGGGGAGCCCGTGGAACTCGAACCCGAATCTGCCGCAGCACTCGAACTCGAGTCTGCCGCGGCTGTCGTGCTCGTCGATGTGCTCGCCTGCGGTGTGCCCGAGCTGCCACCTTGCTCGGGGGCACTGTCGTCGTCGCCGCACGCAGCGACGAGGAGAACCACGGCGAGAGATCGAGCGCCACGCATGCGGCGATGAGACCACGCGCCTTTGTCGCTGTCACATTCTCCGTGGGCGGCGCGTGCGAGGGTGTAAGACGTGGGTGCGCGATGACGGAGGTGATCGAGGCAGTCCTGCTCACCCGGCAGTGGTTCGACCGTCGGGATGGCATCGAGCTCACGTTCTGGGGGGCGACCGACGCGGGCCCGATCAAGGCCGTGTTCACGCGGCAGGACGCGGTCATGTTTGCGACCGCGACCACGCCGACCCAGGCCGGGCGACGCAAGGCGGTGAACCTGGTCAGCCTCGATGGGCGACCGGTCGACGCGGTCTACTTTCCGAGCCAACGGGCGCTGATGGTCGAGCGCGGGCGGATTCGGGATGAGGCGGGCGTCGTCTTCGAGGGCACGATCAAGCCCCACGATCGGTTCTTGATGGAACGCTTCGTCACGGGGGCGTTCTCCCTGGAGGGGGAGGTTCGCGTGCGTGAGGGATACCGCGAGCTCGTCAACCCGCGGGTGAAGCGGTCCGACTTCACCACTGCGCTGTCGCTGCTCGCCTTCGACATCGAGACGGCGGGCTTCGAAGGGCCGCTGCTGTCGATCGCGGTGGCGGGACACGGTGGGGACAAGGTGTGGATCGTCGGCGAAGAGGTACCCGACGAGGCCTCGTTGTTGCGGGCGTTCATCGAGCACGTTGGGGCGGTCGACCCGGACCTTCTCGCGGGGTGGAACGTGATCGACTTCGACCTCGCGTACCTCGAGCGCAAGGCGACGCAACTCGGCGTGCCGCTGTCGCTCGGCCGTGGGGGCGAGCGTGCCACGGTGTTGGCCCCGCGCAGCGATCAGCAGCCGTATGTCGCCAAGGTGCCCGGCCGGGTGGTGCTCGACGGCATTGCCACCCTGCGGTCGGCGACGTTCTCGTTCGAGAGCTTTCGCCTCGAAGAGGTCGCACAATCGTTGCTGGGCCGCGGCAAGAAGATCGAGCACGGCGTGGACCCTGTGGCCGAGATTCAGCGCCTCTACGACCACGACCGCGCTGCGCTGGCGGCCTACAATCTCGAGGACTGCAAACTGGTGCTCGACATCTTCGAAAAGGCGGACCTGGTGGGCTTCGCCACCGAGCGTCAGGCGTTGACGGGGTTGGCGATGGACCGCCAAGGCGGATCGGTCGCGGCCTTCGACAACCTCTACCTGCCGCGACTGCACCGCAAGGGTCGCGTCGCACCGGACGTGGGCGGCGGCGACTTCACGATGAGCCCCGGCGGGTGGGTGATGGACTCGGTGCCCGGGCTGTTCGAGAACGTGCTCGTTCTGGACTTCAAGAGCCTGTACCCCAGCATCATTCGAACATTCGCGATCGATCCGCTGGGGCTCGCGGCGCCCGGCGACGACCCGATCCCGGGCTTCGAAGGGGCGACCTTTGCTCGCGAGGGGCACATCCTGCCCGGGCTCATCGAGGGTCTGTGGGCGGCGCGTGACGACGCCAAACGCCGGGGTGATGCGGCGCGCTCACGGGCGATCAAGATCCTGATGAACTCTTTCTACGGGGTGTTGGGCAGCAGTCGCTGTCGTTTCTTCAATCCCCAGCTGGCCAGCTCGATCACCCGCCGTGGCCACGAGATCATTCAGACCAGTCGCACGCTCATCGAGGCGCGCGGCTTCGAAGTGATCTACGGCGACACCGACTCGCTGTTCGTGCACGTGGGTCCCAAGGACGCCGGCGCGTGCGCGGAGATCGGCGCGACGTTGGCCTCCGAGCTCAACGCCCACTGGACCGAGCACCTGGCCACGACGCTACGCATCGAGAGCGCACTCGACCTCGAGTTCGAGACCCACTACCGCCGATTTCTGATGCCGACCACGCGCGGGTCCGACAAGGGGTCGAAGAAGCGCTACGCCGGCATGATGGTCGAAGGCGAGGGCGCGCGACTGGTCGTCAAAGGCCTGGAGGCGGTGCGGACCGACTGGACCCCGTTGGCGCGGCGATTCCAGCGTGAGCTGCTGACACGCGTCTTTGCCGACGAACCCTGGCGAGCCTGGATGGCTGGCCTGGCACGGTCGGTTCGCAACGGCGAGCTGGACGACGAACTCGTCTATCGCAAGAGGATTCGCCGCCGGTTGGACGAGTACGAATCCAACGTGCCGCCCCACATCGTCGCCGCCCGCAAGCTGGGCCGGAACGTTCGCGAGATTCGCTACGTGATCACCTCGCGCGGGCCGGAGCCCGTCGAGCTTCCCCACGGGCGCCTCGACTACGACCACTACATCGCGCGGCAGCTCGCGCCCGCCGCCGACTCGGTGCTGCACTTCCTCGACACCGACTTCGCGACCGTCGCGGGGCAACAGATGACGCTGTTTGGGTGACTACCGCCCGAGCCAAGGGATGAGCTCGGGGTAGTCCGTCCGCACCATGGTCTCGAATTCCAAGCGGCGTGGCACGTAGCGGGCGAAGAATCGCGAGCGCGACCAGCTTGGCTCTCCGTCGGCAAACACCATGTGGCCCGGGTAGTTGAGCACGCCCGGTTCGATGTCGATGCACAGGATTCGGCCGCTGTCGAGGTAGTCGGCGTTGAAGCCGGTGGTCGGCCAGGTGACGGTGTGTACGCAGTACGAGCCCGCGGGAACGCGGTGGACCTGAATCGAGGTGCCGGTCTCGGCCGAGGACAGATTGAACTGCGCTTCGTTGTCCGGCGACACGTAGTGGACGGCGAGGACCGGGCGATCCGTGACCATCACGATGGCCAGCAATCCTTCGTCCGCGGACAGTTGCGGGGTTTCGGAGGAGGAGACCTCCGTGCTGGCGCATCCGCTAGCGAGCAGTGCGACAACCACGAGTCGTAGTGTGTTGTTCATGGCGCGTCCTTTCGCCTCGAGCATGTAGGTGCGGGAACGGTAACACCGTTCCTCGGTCGACAACGAGGCGTGGGGCGTTCCCGGAAGAAAATCGTCCCTTCGATGAAAGCGCCCGATGACCGCCGGCGTTCGAGACTCGATGCACACCTGGACGAGTCCGAGGTGGGGTTGGCTATGCGCGCTGTTCGGTGCTCTGGCCGTGCTCCTGATGACAGGGACGGCGAGAGCCTCCGATCGCGTCGCGTTCACCGACCCGGGGGACCTTCCGCAGCTGCGGCTGGTGGATGGGGCCGACGCGCTGCCGCTCAAACATACCGACGTGCGGGCCGAGATCACCGGCATCGTGGCGGAGGTCGAGGTGCGTCAGACCTATCGCAACACCCACGACGAGGCGATCGAAGCCGTCTACACGTTTCCGCTGCCCGAGAACTCCGCCGTGCGCGACATGGAGATCGTGATCGGTGACCGCACGATTCGGGCCGAGATCAAGCGACGCGACGAGGCCCGCCGAACCTACGAGCGGGCGCGTGCTCGGGGCAATACCGCCGCGTTGTTGGAGCAGGAACGCAGCAATGTCTTCACGCAGTCGGTCGCCAACATCGCGCCAGGTGAAGACATCGACGTCGTCATTCGCTACGTGCAGGACATCACCTACGACGCGGGGCAGTTCGAGTTCGTGTTTCCCATGGTCGTCGGACCCCGCTACACCGCGGGCGCCTCCGATGCCGCTCGGGTGACGCCTTCGGTCGTCGGTAAAGGCACCCGCACCGGCCACGACATCGATGTCGAGGTGTCTCTCGACGCTGGAATGCCGATTCGCGCCCTGAAGACCCCTAGCCACGACGTGCAGACGCGTCGGGGCGCGACTGGTCGGGCCACCGTGACGCTCGCCGAAGCGAAGTCGATCCCCAACCGCGACTTCGTGTTGCGGTACCGGGTCGACGCCGAGCAGGTGCAGTCGACGTTGTTCGTGGCCGAGGGCGAAGACCCCTACTTCACCTTGTTGATGCAGCCGCCGACCACCGATGTGGACGCGCTGGTCGGCCAACGCGAGATGATCTTCGTGGTCGACGTGTCGGGCTCGATGAGCGGCACGCCGCTTGCGATGTGCAAGTACGCGATGCGCAAGGCGCTGCGCCAGCTCCGTCCCACCGACACCTTCAACGTCTACGTGTTCGCGGGGCGGACCGGGCAGGCGTTCGAAGAACCCGTGCCCGCCAACCAGGTGAACACCGCCGCGGCGGAGGGCTTCATCGAGGGTCTTCGTGCGGGCGGAGGCACCGAGATCCTCAACGCCGTCGACGCGGCCTTGAAGCCGTCGGTCGATGGCGATCGGCACCGCTACGTGTTCTTCATGACCGACGGGTTCGTTTCGATCGAAGAGGAGGTCTTCGCGCGGACCAAGAAGTGGGTGCGTGACCTCGAACAACAGGGGCAGCGGGCGCGGGTCTTCGCGATGGGCACCGGGTCCAGCCCCAACCGGGAGCTGCTCGACAAGCTGACCAAGGCCGGCGAAGGCATCGCGGTCTATGCCTCCAACCGCGAAGACCCTGCGCGCGCCGTCGACACCTACTACCGCTACGTCGACCACGCCGTCTTCACCGAACCGAAGCTGCAGTGGGGTCGCGCCAAAGCCTCGGGCTTGCATCCCGAGGTGCTGCCCGACCTCTACGCGAGTCGGCCCGCGGTCGTGCACGGCAAGCTCTCGGGCACACTGCCGAAGTCGCTGACGCTGACTGGAGTGGTGGACGGCAAGACTGTGCGGGTGCCCGTTCGCGTGGAGCGGCTTGCGTCCGCACCCAGTGCCGTCCAGAGCCAACTGTGGGCTCGGGCCGAAATCGAAGACCTCATGTTGCGTGGTGCGGTCGATGGTGACCGCCGTGTCGAGGCGATCACGGCGCTCGGCCTCGAGCACCGGTTGGTCACCGCCTACACCAGCTTCGTGGCGGTCGACCAATCCCGCGTCGTGGGTGACGGCCAACCCGACCGCATCGATCAGCCAGTCGACGCCGCCGAAGCGGTGGATATGTCGATGGCGGGCGCACCGGTGTATGAAGCCTCCTTCGCGGAGTACGGACCCGGAGATGCGGACGAGGAGAGCTACGCATCGGCCCGCGAGGAGATGGTCTCGATGCGTCGGGCGGGCTGTGCCCACTGCCACGTTGGCGGCGGTGGTGGGCCGGGTGCCGGGCTGCTGTTCGTGGTGCTGCTGGTGCTCCGCCGGCGGCGAACGGCGGGTGTCACTGTCCGAGCATGATGGTCATGTCGTTGCTGCCGATGCTGATCACGACGAAGTCCATGCGGTTGTCGCCGTTGAAGTCTGCGCCGGCCAGGTTGAGCTCATTGCCGCCGACGTCCTGCTCTACCGGTGGGGCGAAGGTGGCCGGGCCGTCGCCCAAGGCGACACCGAACCCCGCTCCTTGGTCCGTGTACACGATGTCGACGCTGCCGTCGTTGTCGAGGTCTGCGGTGAAGAGGCCGCTGGCGGATGGGCCATCGATCGCAGTGGTCGCTGCGGCGGCAAGCTGGCCGGTGCCATCCCCGAGGACCAACGCAATGTGGTCATTGATGAAGTCTCCAACCAAGAGGTCGGTGTTGCCGTCGCCATCGAGATCCCGAGGGACGGCGAGCCTGTTGTAGAAGAACTCGTCGTTCAGAGAGTCTGCCACGGAGTATGCCCCGTCTCCGTTGCCGAGATAGGTGCTCATGGACCAGTTCTCGAACTCGAGGATTGCAATGTCGAGGACATCACCCCCGTCGATGAACCCAGGCGCGAGCGCCGTGATGTTGGGCTGCGCTGTATCGACGGTCGTGAACGTGCCGTCCTCGTTGCCCAAGTGGGTCCGAAGCTGGCCGCTTGCCCCGTAGGTGTAGGTCACCACATCGAGCAGCCCGTCATCATCGGCGTCGATGACGTGGATTCGCTGGCAGTCGCCCACCGGGGTTCCAGAGTCGGAGAACGTTCCGTCGCCCGCGCCGGTCAGGACGTAGCAGCCGAAGGTGGCGACCAGGTCGAGGTTGCCGTCGCGGTCGAAGTCGGCGGGTTGGATGCGCCCTCCACCGTCGTCATTGGGGACGTCGTAGGTCTGTGAGAGCGTGAAGGTTCCATCGCCTGCGCCGGCGAAGATCGAGATGGTGTTGTTGTTCTGGTTGGTTGTGGCGATGTCGACGTTGCCGTCGTTGTCCCAATCGCCGACCGCGACGCCTGTGGGCCCGGCATCTTCGCCGAGCTCGTAGGTCTCGCCCTGCGTGAACGCACCGTTGCCCGAGAGTGCTTGCGTGGCGGGGTCGGTGTCGTCGTAGTCGTCTCCGCCGAACAGATAGGTGCGTTCGCCGTCACCATCGTCGTCGAGGTCGGGACCCCACGGGTAACGACGCGCCCCATCTCCGTCTTGGTCGAACAGGTCGTTGCATTCGGGCTCGCTCCACGTTCCGTCCTCTGCGCACACCGCATCGCCCGAGGGCGTGTTGCCGTTGGCGCAGCTGAGCGTGCACGTGGCCCCGGCCGCACTGCCGGCGCAGTCCTCTTCGTAGGTCCCCGTCTCGGGAGGTACGGGCTCGTCGTCGCAGGTGATCTCGGTTCCGGTATCGCTCGAGCTCGAGCCCGTCGTCGAACTCGAGTCAGTCGTCGAGCTCGAACCCCCCGTCGACGACCCATCGGCGCCGCCAGAGGAGGAACTTGACGAGGTGCCGTCGCTCGACGTCGCCTCACCCGTCGTTGGGTCGCCGGAGGATGACGCATCTGTCGTGGACGTGCCGCCATCGGTCTCGCCCCCCGCAGTATCGTCGGTGCAGGCGGGAAGCAGGAGCAACGTCGACGAGACCAAGGACAAGGCGATACGCATCCCACCGATCCTACCGGCAGGGGACCCGTCGACGTCGCGCAGACCCTGCGCTCAGCCGGACTGTCCGTTGTCGTACAGCATCAGGGCCGTGCAGGTCGCGGCCAGTGCGAGGGCGAACTTCGGCTCCAGCTCGTTGCGAACCCACACCGTCTTGCTCTTGCGCCCCACATCCACTGCGGCGACCTCCTGGTCTTCGCGGATGTAGTAGCCACGAGGTCCGAACATCCCACCGTGTGCGGGCTCGATGGCGACCTTGCGGTCGCCTTGTTGGAGGTGACCGCGGACCTCTCCTTTCGTCTCTCCGGCCAACGTGATCGACCATGGTGTCTCGCCCGAGGACAGGTCACATTGCACGGCTTCCTTGGAGTCCACCGCGAAGTCACCGACGGAAACCGACGACCCCTTGCGTTTGCAGTTCACCAGATACGAGTTGCCGTCGCGACTCAGCGTGAACGAGAACTTCCGCTGGTCCTGTTCACCCTTGACCCCTGCGATGCTGCCCTCGCCACCGAGCGCCACCCCGCGTCGCACGTTGGTCACATCGTAGGCGCCGAACGCCATGGTCTTTCGGTTCACGCGTTCGACCGGCATCTTGGTCGCATTCGCTTCCAAGCCCGGCGGCACGGTGAGGGCTTTGCAGGCCAGAACGGGAAGCAGGAGAGGGACCAAGCACAGGTGCCGCAAACGCATGTGTCGCGCAGACGCCGACCCGAGCCGCCAGATTCACTCATCCCTGAGACCTGGCGCACTTGCGTTTGCGGTAGGCTGCCCGCGTGAGCTGGAAGTTTGGTGCGGCGTTGCTGCGGGGGGATCACACCAACGACCTCTCGAGCCTCTGGTCCCGACTCGGGTTGAAGAGAGTCGCAACCGACGAAGAGGTCACCCTCGGCGATGCAACGTCGTCTCGGTTCGAGGCGACGGCGGTCGGGGCTTTGGGAGGCGCGACGCTCATCCTCGACCAGTTCCTTCCCTACAACTGCTCGTTCGAGGACGACGACCTGTGGTGGTTCGATGAACAGCTCGTCGAGTTCTCGAAGCACGATGATGCGCTGGTCGTCTTGCTCGACGGTGTCTCCGGTACGTACGGGTTTTCGTTCTTCTCCGGCGGCGAACGGGTCCGCAGGCGCAGCGTAGTTCCCGGCTATGGCGAGATCGACGAGGGCGAGGCCATCGCCGGCGAAGGCCCGAGCGAGGACCACGAGGCGCGGATCTTCTCGCTGATCTCGCAGCTCACGGGCATGACCTGGACGCAGGCGCTCACCGACGAGACGCTGAAGCTGACCGTGTGGGAACGGCCGGATGACGACTAAAAAGTTGGGCGTGCAGGCAATCGATCCATGCTCTCCGGCAACTGGAGGTTCTATGCGTTCGATCGCCTCTCTTCGTCATGGCCGGCTCCGACAACTCAGGGCGGCTCTGCTGTTCCTGACCGTTTCGTTCGGGTGTGGCGACGACACCCAGTCGATGCCCGCCGACACCGACGCCACAGGTGAGCCGACCGGATCCTCGTCGACCGCAGCCTCGAACGGCGACGCCTCCTCCTCGGGGCTCGGAACCAGCAGTACCTCCATGGATGCGAGCTCGGGAGGAACGACGTCCGAAGGCATCGGGAGTACGGGTGATCCGGGCTCTACATCCGACGCGTCTTCGACTGGCAACTCCACAGCCCTCGGTGGGCCCTACGATGCTTGCCAAGCCGACACCGACTGCGAACCCGACCTTCGTTGTTCGGCGGTGGCGGGCTACTGCACGCCGGCGTGCGACATGGCCGTGATGGATTGCCCTCTTCCATCCAGTGGCGATGCAACGCCCAACTGCGTCAAGTCCTCGCGGGGACCGCTGTGTAGGTTGTCTTGCTCCGACGCCACGGTCTGCCCCGAGCGAATGTTCTGCAACGACACGTTCCCGGGGCCTCCGCCCTCGTGTGCGTATCCTTGAAACGGATCGATTCCACGGGAAAAAAGGCGCCCTCGCGCAGTGCTCGTAGTATCCCGGGGCGTTAGTTCGGAACCACGCCGCTGGCGATGTAAACACCGCCTTCGAAGCGCCCCTGCTTGTAGCCGGCGGGGGGTGCTTCGGGGCTGATCTTCCACAGCCACTCCCAGGTGTAGATGCCGTCGTCGTGCCCGTCTTGAAAGCGGATACCGAGGGCGTAGGCGCCGATCTCGAAGAGGCCGGCGACGGTGGTGGTCTCGGGGGCGCCCAGGTACTTGACCTCGTTGCCATGGCCTTGGCAGCTGGCGCACGGGCACCAGCTGCGGAGGTAGGGGACGGGGTACGTCGAGGCGGTGCCGTCGTCCCAGGTCACCACGAGTTCGTTGCGGGACTTGGAGTGGGCGATGTCGACCGGCTTCACGCCGACGCTTATAGCCCAAGCCCTCGCAGCACGCCGTCGATGCGGGGCTGGAGCTCGACGGGCACCCAGGTATCGCCGGCTCGACCGCCCGGGCCGAACACGAGGCCGCAGGCGCGCAGGATCTCCAGGGGCGTGCGGTTGGGCAGGGGCTCGCCGCCGACGACGAGAGCGAGCGGGGCGGGCTTGGCCAGCTGTTCGAGGTCGTCGTCGTTCAGCTCGCCGCGCACCAACTCGAGCAGCACGCGCTGGGCTTGGCCGTCGAGGGTGGCGAGCAAGATCGCCAGCAGATGATCGTCGCGCAGCGTATCCACGATGGCCTCGGTGAGGTGGTCGCGAACCCGGTCGGGTTTGGGCGAGGCTTCTTCGAGCGGTGGCACGCCCAGGCGACGTCCGAGCTCTACGAGCGCGTCGTCGGTCAGTGCACGCAGCCCGGCACGAAGCGATCGCAACGCGATCGGAGGCTGGTCGTGCATCTGCGGGGAGTGTTCTTCGGGGGCGTGATGGGGTCGAAGCAGGGGCTCGTGAAGCTCGCCGTCTTCGATGCGGATCACCAGCTCGAAGGCACGCACTTCGGAGCGCTCCGCCGCGGACAAGCCCTTGTCGATCCAACGTTCGATTGCACGCAGACCGTGGAACGCGAGTCGAACTTCGTCGCGTTCGCCTCTGCCGTCCAACAGGTAGCGCGCGGTCACCGAGTCGAAGTGGGCCAGTCGACTGACCGCATCCGTGTCCCAGCGTGTGACGCTGTGTCCGGCGGCCTGCAGCGCTCGCAGGAGTCGCGCGAGGTCTCGCCGGACGTTACGAACGTCGATCTCGAGAGAATGCGAGGTGGCCGAATCCTGACCTCCGCTGAGGACCCGCAGTTGGGGTCGCTGCTGCTCGCTGTCCGCCACGAGAAGGGGTATCGGGTTGTCTCGCGTCGACCTTGACATGCGGAGGCGCTTTGGGCCGTGACGCTCGCGCGACCTTGGGGGCGGGGACCCGAAACGGGGCGGTTCGGTGCGCGGATTGTCCCCTGTGGATCCACCGCCTTCGGATTCGAGCCACCTCAGCCGAAGATCGCCACGACCTGTTCGCTCCAACCGACCAGCGTCTTGCTGCCGTCGTAGAGATGGCCGACGACCGTATGCAGGCCGTGCGCGCCCACCACGGTCTCGTAGCGCATCGTGAACCAGTCTTCGAAGGACTCAGGGTCGGCGATGAGGTGCGCGTTCCAGGTGACAGTGCTGGCGGGGCAGGGGCGCTTGGCCAACGACAGCGAGGGTGCGGGCCACGAGTCGAGCAGCGCCAACATGCCTTCGGCGCCGCCGAGGGGGACGCGGTACCGAAACAGTCCGGTGAACGCGGCTTCGGTCGAACCCATGAACGGTGGACGCCCGGTCGCCCAGCGCATGTCCACGTGCTGCGTGAACTCGGGCGTGATGCCCTCGAGATAAGGGAGCGCCGGGAGCGACTCGGGGTCGGGCGTTTCCGGGCAGGCGGGCGCCGAGACCTCGATGCTGCTCTCGATGACCTTGGCGAACACTTGCGTGGCGCGTCCCACCAGTGTGTCCCCTTGGTACAGGCGGGTTTCTACGAAGGTGATGTTGCGGCCTTCACGGAGCACCTCGCTGGTGCCGCGGACCTCGCCTGGGACGGCGGGCGCGAGCAGTTGCACGCTGCTCGATCGCAGACGGCGGGCGTCGTCAGGCACGTTGCGGCGGGCGAGCGCGGCCATGGCAGCGGCGGTCAGGCCTCCAAATGCGGAGCGTCCTTGCATCCAACCTGCGGGCAGCGTCAGCGTCCATGTGCCGTCGGTTGGGGTCCATTGGTCGCGAAGCGTGGCGTCGATGTTCATGGGGAGCTTTCGATCGGTTCGGGGTGCCAGCCATGGGCGCGCAGGAGTGCGGCGACCATGGGGTGGAGAAGGTCTTGGGCGCTGCGGCCGACGGACAGGCGGTTGGACTGCGCGAGCGAGACGATGCCGTGCGTGCCCGACCACAGAAGGTGCGCCAGCGTGAGCGGGTCGGCGTCGATGCAGCCCGCATCCACGGCGGCTTGCACCGCGCCCAACACCACGGCCCAGGCATCGACGCCGGCTTGGTGCGCGTCGGGATACGCCGCAGGGTCGGGCTGGCCGAGCTGAAACATCAGCCGAAACTCGGCCGGCCGCTGCAGCGCGTGATCGTGATAGGCGGACCCGACTTCGAACACCTGCGCGATCGGGTCGAGCGTCGCGAGGCGGCTTCGCAGCGCTTCGGCGAAGCGTCGGTAACACGCCGCTCGCACCGCCATGAACAGCTCCTCTTTGCTTTCGAAGTAGCGATAGGGCGTGTTGGGACTGACGCCCATCGCCTTGGCGAGCTGGCGCAGCGACACGTCGGGCTGGTGCGCGAACAGCTCCAACGCGGCTGCGATGGCGCGCTCGCGAAACGCTTCGACCCCAGCGGGGGACAGAGGTGGCCGGCCCACGGCCCTGGTCTACCGGTTAATTGTACGCTGTCAATTTTATCGTCTGCGCTCGCGCCGTTTTCTTGGTTGACGTGAGTGGATGTAGGACAGTGTGGGCATGTCGCTGCGGATCGCCAAGCTCCCCAAACCCCAACGAGGCAACAACGACCGGCGGGTCAACCGCTCGGAGAACACCGCCGAAGCCTTGGAGCTGGCCCTGACCAGCGCCGCGTCCCGCGCCAACCTCGACGCGATCCTGCTCGTGGACGACGCCGGCCTGCTGGTGAGCAACAGCGCGACGCCCCTGGACCTCAGCATGCTCGCCGCGGTCACGCCGATCGTCGGTCGCGGCAAAGCCGTGCCTCGCATCAAGCGCAACGGTGAGAAGCGTGAGCTGAGCGTCCGCGAGTTGGAGTTCGAAGGCGATCTGCTCTATGTCGCCGCGCTCGGAGGTGACAGCTCGAGCCGCCAGCGCGAGCTGGGCCGGAGCCTGCGCGCCGCCAAGCGCATCCTCGCGGCCTGATTGATCCCCGCTGCGGTCGCGGTTCACACTGCGGCCCATGGCGTCTCGCACGTTCGGCCTCGCCTCTGCGCTGTTGTTGGCGCTGACGGCCACGCCCGCCGCGGCTGGAAAGTCCAAGTCGCGGCGCGTGCCGAACATGCCCCGAGGTTGGAGCTGGCCACCCAACCCCGCGATGGTCGAGGCTGGAACGCGCTGCCTCGAGGCTCTGGACGAGGCCGACGTCGAGTACGAAGGCGGCCAAGGCAAGAAGGTCAACACGCCGATCGTGCTGCCGCAGATGGAGCTCGCCGAAGTTCGGCTGGAGCCCACGTGGCGCAAGGGTCCGTTCGTGATGGACTGCCACCTGGCCTCGGCGCTGCATCAGCTCGCACCGCAGCTGCAGGCGCTGGGTGTGGAGGCGCTGCGTTTCTCGACGATTCACGACTACCGCCACGTGAAGCGCAACGGTCGAAAGACCAACATCCTCAGTCGGCATGCCATCGGCTTGGCGATGGATGTGTTCGAAGTGCGTCTCGTGGACGGCACGGTGCTGAAGGTCGAGACCGACTACGCATCGGCGGAGGTCCTGAAGCAAGTCGAGCAGGTGTTCGTGCACAGCGAGCGGTTTCGGACTCCGCTCACCCCGGGCAACGACCCCAAGGGACACGACGACCACTTCCACCTGGAAGCCCGGATGCCCCTGAAGCGGTGAGTTGGCGAGCGCCGCGCAGCCTGCGTTTCGTGGGGCCTAGTACCGCAAATCTTTAGTTCGACCCGAGTTTAGCGCGGGCCACTGCTGCTGCACCAGCAAGAGAGCGCAACGTCCCGGAGGGACGTGGAGCGGAAAAGACAGAAGGGGACGAACGCAGACTGTCCGACCCGAGGGGTTCGGAGGGGGGCCCCTTGCCCTGGGCGGGGCCCCCTGGAGAAACCCGGATCGGACTTGAGGCGTGAGGTACTAGGCCGGGGCTGTGTTAGCTTTCGCGAATGGATCGACGTTGGACTCTTGCGGTTTCCACGCTGGCGTTCGTCAGCTGTACTGAGGCTCGTCAGGAGGAGGACACCGCGCCTCCCGTGACCACCGCCACAGCCTCGGCCGAGGGCACCGCAGGGGAGGCGTCGTCGACGACGATGCCCGACGACGACGACGACATCAAACTCGACCTGGGCGACGACACCGACGACCCCAACACGGGGGTCGATCCCGACGGCGACGACGAGAGCGGATGCGACAAGGTCGACTTCCTGTTCGTCATCGACAACTCCGGGTCGATGGGCGAGTTCCAGGACAACCTGGTCGCGAACTTCCCCGGGTTCATCGACACGATTCAGAACACGCTCGACGAAGCGCAGGACTACCACATCATGGTGGTCGACACGGACCCCGCACCGCCCGTGAACTGCCCCGCGCTTTGCGAGCAAGCGATGACCGATGGGTGCATGGACGAGTTCGGCAACTGCCCGTTGCTCAACCCGACCAACCCGTTCTGCACGATCACCTGCGTGCCGATGTCCGAGTGCCTGGCCTACCCCGGAGGCTGCAGCGCGCCGCCCGAGCCCGAGCCGTGCGAGATCATGGGTGCGGGCGTCGTGTACCCGCGGGGCACCGACGCATCCAACATGGACTGTGCGTTCTCCAGCGGCAAACGCTACATGGACTCCAGCGAGCCCGACCTGCAGTCGGCCTTCGGGTGTGCGGCCAAGGTGGGTACGGCGGCGAGCGGCGCATCCGAGCAACCGATGGGGGCGATCGTCGAAGCGGTCACGCCGGGGCGCCCCGCATTCGAATGCAACGACGACTTCATTCGCGACGACGCAATTCTGGTGGTCACGTTCATCACCGACGAGGACGACGACGCGGGCGATGGATCCGACGGCACGGTCGAAGGCTGGCGACAAGCGCTGATCTCGGCCAAGAACGGCGACGAGCAAGCGGTGGTGATGTTGGGCCTGTTCGGCGGTGGAGGCTGCGGCGAAGACAGCCTGCGCCTCACGCAGTTCGTCGACAGCTGGGAAGATCGCGGCCTGCAAGGGTCCGTCTGCGGCGACTACCAGGGCTTCTTCCAGCAAGCGGTCGACCTCATCGACACCACCTGCGACGAGTTCATCCCGCCCGAGCCTGTCGGTTGATGACCACCCGCGGGTTCACCGTGCGCAACCCGGACTTCGAAGCCCGGGTGCGCGCGAGCTTCGAGCAGCAGTCGATCATGGGCTTGCTCGGCGCTTCGTTGCAGAGCGTCGAGCCCGGCCGGGTGAGCGTGGTGCTGCCGTCGCGCGCCGACCTGTGCCAGCAAGACGGCTACTTTCACGCCGGCGTGTCGACCACGATCGCCGACAGTGCGGCCGGCTACGCGGCGCTGTCACTCTTCGATCCGCAGACCGAGGTGCTGAGCACCGAGTTCAAGGTCAACCTGCTCGCGCCCGCGGTGGGCGATCGCTTGCGTGCGGTGGGCACGGTGCTCAAGCCGGGCCGCACACTCACGATCGTCGAAGCCGACGTCTTTGCCGAGCGGGCCGACGAGCAGGTCCGGGTGCTGAAGTTCCTCGGCACGATGATCGGCGTACGCGCCTGAGGACAGCGTTTATCGGCCCGCTGGACGGGGCAGGTCGGAACACCACTTGCACTGTCCAGGGTCACGATGACCCACCACGACAGCAAACGCGTGTCCGTCGCGATCGAGGCGGATGGAGGCAACGCGATCTGCGGCTTCTGCACCCACGCACCCATCGCGCGTGCCAGCAGCATGTTTGCCCGCTCCGTGGCCAGACTTCGCAAGAACGGCTCCCACGCGGTGTCCTCGATCGTCATCTCTGTCGACGGCGCGGCCGAGGAGTTCTCCTCGTTTCAGCAAGCCGAACGCGGTCTGGCCCGACTGCACCACGGCGCCTTGACGTAACGGCTCTGCGGCCGTCCCACGGCATCCCGACCCAATGAGGCGAAATGGGACTCAGCCGCCCGTGCTGGACGAGCTGCCGCCCCCCGAGCTGGAGCCCCCGCTGGGCTCGTCGCAGATGCAGCCGCACTCGGCAGGTTCGAACACCCCGGGCTCGACGTAGGTGCACGGCGAGCTGCCGATCGGCGCCGAGCCACCACATTGAAAGAACGCGCCGAGCTGGCCGTCGAGGTCGATCTGGAACGGCTCGCCTTCGCAGCCGGCTGGGGGCCCGCAGCCGTCGGCGGTGGAGTTGCCGTCGACGGGTACACACCGGCCAACCACGTCGCCCAGGACGCATGCGTCGGCTTCGATGGAGACCGGGGTGATCTCCACCCAGCCGCAGAAACTCTCCTCGCCACCGTCGAAGGATCCGCAGTCGTTGCGCTCGAACTGCGCGCAGAACTCCTCGGGGCTGAGACCGTCCGTCGTCGTGGGCGCGGACGTGGAGCTCGAGGTCGTTGGGTCAGTTCCGGTGGAACCGGGTGCGGTGGTCGAACCGGACGAGGACGCGTCGGGGTCGTCGTCGTCGGCAGGGCAGGCGGCGAGCCCCAGCAGGCACAGCGCAAACGTTCGTGGAATCAAACTAGGCATAGACGCAAACGTTAGCAGGCATTCGACAGTCGGCCCGCTCGAGTCTTCGGAAACGCGAGCATTTCACTAAACCGGTAAGCCGGGTCAGCTACCGACAATCCAACGGGCGACCGCACAGAATACCAAGAACATACCGAAGACGACGACCTTCGAGGTCTCCGCCGAAGGGTTTGTGCGGCGTCGGAGAATGTGCACGGGGACCAGCAACGAGAGGGTCATCGTCCAGCTCAGCACGTACACCACGATGACTTCGAGGATGGACACGGAGGTGCGTACCACCGCTGTCGCCCCTGACAAGCACCCCGCCACTGGAGGGCCCGGCGACTCCGAGCTCAGCCTCGGCGCACGGCAAAAAGAAAAGCGACCGCCGAAGCGGTCGCTTTGCGCACCCGGAAGGATTCGAACCTCCGGCCCTCTGGTTCGAAGCCAGATGCTCTATCCAGCTGAGCTACGGGTGCCTGGGCAGCTCTCATCGGAGAAGTGCTCCGATGAAGTGTCATGTCTGGACCTTGTTTCCGTCGCTCCCGGTGCCGCCGGGAGCCGTGTTTCCGCTCTACATTGTCGTTATCAGGTTGTCAAACGAAAGTCGCACGGCTAGACCTCGTGCATCGCTTCACCCCGAAGCGTGGGCAGACCCGAAGAACGCAATCCGCATCCATGACTGCCCGTTCTTGGCACGTTGGACCTTCGTCCCAGGAGCCCTCCTTGAGCCCCGAGCGTGCCGCTGCCCGGGGCTCTTTTTTTTCAAGGCGACCATGACTGTCACTACGCGCGAAGGGCGACGGGGAAAGCCGGAAGCTGGCTGCGTATTGGATTTCTCGACGCCATCCTGGCCAGCTTCCGCGGACGGCGAGCCCCGGCAGCGCGCCGCCAACCAGATGCTCTTTCGGGCAGAGCTAGGCGGGGAGGCAGATGCCAAGCCCGCTTGATCAGCCGCCGTGCATCGTCGCGCCCCGAGACGCACGTCGCCTCGCTCGAGCGACCCTTGACCGGTCACCCCCCGCCTTCGGCAGCCCTCTGTGGGAGGCGGCGCATCGCATCGCGGGGCGCGAGCGCATCAGCGCCGTGTGGCTGGCTCGGCAGCTCGCCCGCTTCGGCCTGACGGAGGATCAGTGCCGGCTCATGGGCGGCGATGCAATGCGGCGGCGGGCTCATGCTGCTCTCAAGCGGTACCGAAGCGGCCGACCAATGGATGGTCGGTGGGCGACGGAGTGAAGATGGGAAGGGTCGAGAGCCCGAGCTGAGGTCTTCGACAACTCGGGGCTGTGATGAAGGGGAAGCTCCCCGACCGGGACTAGAGGGGATGCGCTCTGGTCCACTTGTTGTGGTCATGCAACTATGTCCGCGATGGCGGACGGTACTGGCGAGTTTCCGATGAGTACCGATGCAAACCTCGCCTCTGCAAGAGAGCAACTCCAAGCTGCCCTGGACATCTTGGGCTCCCGCGGTGAGGAGACGGTCCTCGACAGCACCCTCCTCGGAGCGGCCCGACTGGCTTTCGACGCTGCGGAGATCCTCCGACGGATTCATCGCAAGCGGACCCATGCGGCTACGACTTGAGCGTGAAGACCTGTTGGGCAGGGGCTGTTAGGTTCAGCCCGTGAAGTCGATCAACATTTCTCCGCTTGCGGCCCGCGGCCGGCTCTTTGTCACCCTTGCGTTCTCCGTCTACTTCCCGGCTGCGGGTGAGACCAACGCAGTCGTCCGATACTCGAACCGGGACCACTTCGACAAGGGGGTTGCGTACATGCTTGAGTTGGGCTGGCACGTGCACGCCAGCTTCGAGCACGGTGACCGTGAGTCGGTGACGTTCTTTCGGGAGATTGAGGGACCCACCGCGGTATCCCTCGACGTGACTTGAGGTTGTCCGTCCAACCCGACGGCGGATCTGTTTCGCAGGTTGGGCTTCGCACGGGCGATGTCGGGATGATGCATAGAGGTGCGACCGCTGCCGGCAGGGCGCCCGGCCGTTCTTCCGTAGGTCGTAACGGCTACACTTGGGTGACGATGGTAACGCTCAAGGATGCGCGAGATGCACTGTTCGGGCCCTTGCCCGGTTTTGCCGCCGAGCCCGACCCGCACTACAGCGCCCTGCTGTACGACTTGCACGGGGACGTACGTGATCGTCTGGCGTCGGAGTGGCTTCGCTTTGCGCCGCTCGCAGACTCTCAGTTCTTGAAGGAGCTGCGGCTGGATCCGCATGCTCGGCTGTGGGAGATGCGGGTCGCAAACATCCTCCTGGATGCAGGACTTGACCTTGCGTCCAGCGACTCGGGGCCGGACTTTGTTGTCACCAATGTGCGACCCAGAATCTGGGTGGAGTGCGTGGCCGCCATGTCGGGCGTAGGGGACAACAAGGTGCCGGAGCCCCCTGTGGGTGAGGTTTTCCGCGACAACGAAGCTCCCCGGCTTCTTCGCTACTCGTCTTCCATCCTGTCAAAACATCGGAAATGGGAGGATAAGTACGTGCCCCAGGGCTACGTAGGCGCCGACGAAGGGCATGTTGTCGCGCTCAACGTGGCTCGGGTCCCGATGTCAGGGGTGATGGACCATAAGAAGCTGCCCTGGATCGTGCGAATGCTCTACGGGCTCGCGCACGACTTCGTCTCGTTCTCCAAGAAAGGTACGACTCGGGACGGAGTTCAAACGCGCCTCCGGCTTCGAAAGCCGAGTGGTACAGACGTTACCACTGCCCTCTTCGTCGACCCGAAGTTCGCGTCGCTGAGCGGCGTCTTCTACTCCGCGGCAGATGCCTTCAATACCCAGCAGTCGTGGGCCCAACCGGTCTTCGTACACAACCCCAACGCGACCGTTCCCCTCGCCCCAGGGTGGCTCTCGGCATCGCCGACAAAGACCCGAGAGTTCTACGTGGACGAGGAGCGGCACATCATCGAGTTCGAAGGATGAACTGCGAAACTGAAGCGTTCTGAGAGCGGTCGCCGCTTGAACGTTGACGTTCCGCTCCTGTGGTGGGCTCTCCGGCTCGCGAAGCCTCGCCTCTCACGGAACTCGGGGTTGAGCGAAGGGGGCCTCTGTCGTTGGGCGGTGAGCTGGGCGGGGCAAGCGAGGAGCCCAGCGTCACCGGTTCCTGGACACGAACAGCACGTTTGTAGCTCCACCGAAAGTAGGCCTGGGTCGTTCGCGCGGTGCTTCACCTGCCCCTGTGGCGTCACAGGGGCAGGTCAGAACTGGCGACTGAAGTCGCCGGCCCCGATCAGCGCCGGCCTCGTTGCCAGCCACGTGAGCGCCTGCGGCCGAGCTTCTCTGCTCGAGGCTCGGCATTGTCTGCCTCGGTGTCGTCTGCTCCGACTCCTTGGTCCTCGCTGTCGGAGGTAGGGGCAGGTGGCTCGTCCGGCTCGTCCGGCTCGGTGGTCAGCTCGCTGTCGTCGCCGGTCGCGGTCTCCCCGGCGCTCCCGGGTGTGATCGGAGGCGATGCCATCTCGGTCGGCTGCGGCGAGGTTGGGTACTGGGGGGTGGTCTCTGTGCTCATGGCTGTATCGTTTCTCTCGAAAGGGTGAGTAGTGTTTGCTGGGGTCGGTGGGTCTATGTGGTGGGCTCGGACTCCGCACGCGGTGAAGGGCTCGGCGCCCTAGCCTTTGAGGACCCCGGACCCTTTGAGGAACGCGTGGAGTCTCTCCGTGCGATCGTCGTCGTCGAGCCCCTTGTTCATCGCGGTGAAGATCTCCAACTGCTGCATCTTCCCGAGGCTGTTGAGTTCCTCGTAGAGAGCCTTCGCGAGTCGAATGAACTCCGCCTCGTCGGTCTGCGCTGCGAGGGGCTCGATGCTTGCCCATCGGTCGCCGAGCTCCGCGGCGAGAGCCTCGCGGCGGCCCTCGATGATCTCGGCGAAGGTGCGGGAGCTATTGCATAGGTCTGAGGTGTCAGGGGAAGTCACGGGGTCCTGTGGGGCTTGAGAGGGTTGGGGTGATGGTGTTGGAGGGGTGCTATCGCTGGCCCCTGGTGGTGAGGGAGTCTCGTTGGCTTTCGCCGCGCTCTCGTCGGCGCGACGCTGCGCGTTGAGGAGTCCGGCCTTCGCGAGCAGTTTTGCTGCCTCGCCGAGGTGCTCCATTGGGAGTTCATCGAAGAGGCCCTTGATCAGGTTGACTCGCGCTTCTGAGGACGCGCGCTTGTTGATCGCTTCCGCCTTGGCAACATCGGCCTCGAGCTCGATCTCGAGTCCGCGGACTCTCGCCGCGACTTCGGCATCGCTAGGCCGGATCTTCTCTGCCAGGTTGCTGGACATTTTCGAGATTGGCTCGATGGTCCGCAGCAGAAGCCTCGCAATATCCATGTAGTTCTTGTGCGCATCCTCGGCGGTATGGCGGAGCGTGTGATTCGAACCGGTGATCACATCCTCGGTCGTTTCCTTGCGCGTAGGCTCCCGGACTCGCTCTGGGACCTTGAACTTCTCTTGGAAGAGGGTCTTTCGGTCGCCGTTGTCGGGTTCTTCGTAGCCGGTGACCTTCCAGTTGATCGTCTTGTTCGACCCTTCTTGCGCCTCAGCGCAGATCTCGACGATCGCGTTTGCGAGCTCTCGCGCGGCTTCCTTGCGCTCGGCTTCGTTGAGTTCGTCGTCGGGTTCCACAGTGAACCCTCGGCCAGAGTTCTGATAGCTGCGCCCCCGCTGCTGCGACTCGATCTCGACGAATGCAAGGTTCGGATGCTTGAGAATGTGCCGAGCGATCAGCGTTGCCGGGTTGGACCCGCCAGATTCGGTCGCGAGGTACACCTGTTCGAACTTCACGGAGCGACGATAGGGAGATCTCTCCGCGCTACCAATCACTGGTGCGCGCAAAGGAAACTGCCAGGATCGCCGTGCAAAGTACCCGTGCGCTCGACTTCGGGGGCCGATTCTTGGGGATTTCTTGACGAATGCCCCTCTAGCGGTGCGTGCAGAGGTGAATCGCAAGTGAATCGAAAGTGAAAACAGGGGAGTGACTTGGAGCAGAGAACCGCGGAAACCGGAAGGGAACCCATGCGTCGACCCGTGCGGCCTCGTCCCTTGCGCCCCGGGTCTGACCAATACCGACAGCGAGGGACACATTCGAGAGATCCCGAACAATGCCCAGTCAAGCCCTCGCCCGTCAGCATAAGAACAAGACGCCCACCGAATCCGCCGAGATCACCCAGGCACAGGTCGCCAAGGTGAAGAAGAGCGCGGCCAAGAAGGTGGAGGCAGCCGAAGCCGAGGCCACCGAGGCCACCGCAGCTGCTCGAGGCCAGGGCTTCGCGCAAGCGGGCCTGAACATCGCAGCGGACACGGGCATGGAAGTCCTGTTCACGATGTCGAAGACCGCTGCGAAGTACGAAGGATGGGCCGCGGGAGTGGTGACCGTCGGCGCTGGTCTGGGCGCGGCTTTCACTGGGGGCTACGGCTCGAGCATGTTGCTCGGCATTGCCACTGCGACTGGCGGCCGTCTCGCCCGCATGGGCGTACGCGCGGCGCTGAGCTGACGCCGCCGCCGTCGACAGTGCCGATCACCCGATAGGCGCCGCCGTGCGCGGCTGACAACGATTTCGCCGGGAACCGAGGCCCGGCCCAAACAAAAGCCTCGCACGAAGGACACGACGATGCCGATGCGCCCGATCAACCAACGATTCCCCAAGAACCCCAAGCCCGCCACCGTGGGGGGCTGCCGAGCCTGCGACGCGGAAGCCGCGACCAGTCGCTCCGCAGGCGAGCACAACGAGAAGTGCTGGTCTCAGCGGATCCCGATCTACCTGAACCTTCCCGCCCCCACCGTCGTCGGCGGCGTCGTGACCCAGATGGCGTCGGATGTCTTCGAGCCCGACCACGACGGCGACACCTTCGAGGTGGAGTCGATCTTCATCACCGCCGAGTACTACAACGAAAGCGGGAACCTCACCGACGCTGAGGAGGTGTTCCGAGGTCCCATCAAGATGGGTAAGAAGACGCTCGACTGTCTTGGTCAGGGCGAGGAACGCGGTATCCCTGTGCTCTCGTACTCCCAGCCCCAGTGCTGCGAGGGGCTCCGTGAGCCACTTCCCGAGTTCGGCAACAAGCGGAAGGCAAAGGATGTGCTCAGCATCGAGTTCCGTAGCGAGCAGACCGAGCTCGTCGGCGGCGTCGTGACGCCGCGCGCAGTTCGGATTCGCGGCTACATCAAGGGCCGTTGCAAGAGCTGCGGCTACGAGTCGATCTGTTCCAACGGCAAGGTCGAGTCCGACGAAGACTGAGGTCATCCTCTCTTCCGCTCCCCAACGGATCGACGGGTAGACGATGACGACGCGTGCACAGCCGATTCTGTCCGCTGGTCAGGCGCACTGCGCTGACCGTGCGGGAAGGTTCGCTGTGCACGCTTTCGGCCCGTTCGACCCCTTCGGCGCGGAGTGGAAGAATCTCTTCTCCTGGGAGTTTGGGGAGACGTGCAGCGAGGAGTGGCTGTGGTCGATTCGTGTCGACACCCTCTCCTCGGTCCGCACCGGTGGTCCGGTGGCCCCTGTCGCCGACCCTCGGCAGCTGCCACCTTCAGGGGCGAGGGGACACCTTCGCTACCGCGTCCTGACTGACCGGATTGACGGAAAGCTCGGCTCCGACTTTTTCTGCGACTCCTCTGGAGTCGACCTCTACGCGAACTTCGTGCGCCTCGAGCTCTGGGCCCCTGCATCGATCGGCTCGGCCGACTCCGACGCTCAGGCCTCGCAAGCCGGACTCGGCGTCCTCGACGAGTACGTGTCTCCAGCCGTTACCCGGCTCGGCTCCTCGCTGAGGCCGACCGCAACGCTTCACACCTACGCCCAAGCGGCCACCCCCCATCCCGTGCCCCCCAAAGCTCAGCGCTACACCGTGCTCACCGGAGATCAGCCCGAACTCTACGTCGGCACGACCTCCGTGATCGCGAGCGCCCCGTCTTCGGGCTCGATCGGTGGTGTGGACGGGCTCCAGGTGCCGAACGATGCGGTCATCGTCTGGGAGGTGGCGCCGTGATCATCGGCTTTCGCACTCTCCAAGTCTCGGAGCAGCAGCTTCGGGCTGTGCTCGAGGTCGTGACCCGAGAGAACACCGCGTTCTTCTTGGACCGCCTTCGGACGGGGAAGCGCGTGCAGTCGGCTTCGGATGCGGAGCTCCGCTACTGCCCCGACGAGGCGGGCTACGAGGTGCTGTATCTCGACGCGGGCACGCTGCTGGACCAAGGCGTCGGCAGTTGCGGCTCGATTGCCGCGTACGAGGCGGGCTATCTCCGCGCGCTCGCGCAGAACCACGGGACCCCTGCGCCTGTTGCCGCCGGTCGCTTTGCGCCCGACCTGCTCCGTCAACCTTCATCCACCGTGGACTCCTGGCACGCCGTCGTGCGGACGCCCGATGGCCACTACGACCCCTGCCGCGGCCTGGAGCAGGTCTGCGTCACTCCGATCTACTCATGAGCGCCGAGGCAAAGACACGCGAGCCCAAGAAGCCGACCGCGGACGACCGGAAGCGAAAGCGTCGGAACGTTGCGATCGGTGTGGGCGCCGGGCTGACCGGCGCGGCATTGCTAGCGGTGCTGCTGGTCTCGTCGAAGGCCTCCGCGTCCCCGCTCGAGGCGCCTGCGCGCAAGAAGCCAAGCAAGAAGCCGGGCAAGGCGAAGGACAAGAAGGCTCCCCGCGGTGGAGACTCTCGTCCCAGCGGTGGCGGAGACTCAACTCCCGACGGCGGAGGCTCGAAGGGCCCCGGCGGTGATCTGCCGGACAACAGCCCCCGTCGAACCTCGCCCGATACCAGTCCCCGTCGAACCTCGCCCGACAGCGGCCCGGACAACAGCCCCCGCCGCACCTCGCCGGACAACGCACCTGTCGGGCCCAACCCTCGTCGCGAGGACCTCCCCGAGTACTTCAACGACGAGAACCCCGACCCCGGGAAGTTCTATCAGGTGACGGCAGGCGGCCAAGACGCCAAGGGCCTGTTCAATATTGCCCGTCGGTACGCGCTCACCTCGTTGTATCTGGCGGCGCGCAATGTGGGAGGCCTCTCCCAAGAGGACGCGATCGATTGGGCCGAGGCGCGCCGTCCGGGCTCGAAGAAAGTGCGCGAGTGGGCCGACTACATTCTGTGCGTCGCGTGGAATGACGTGCTGTACGGCAGCAACCGCGTTTCCAGCAACAACTACCGAGGTCCGCACGGTCGAGGGATTCCTCTTTCGCCCATGCACGCGGACAACTGGCGCCGCCTCCTCGCCGGCGACTCCGCGCGGAGGAACGTCAAGCTCCACAGCCCCGGCGAGCAAGGAACGCCCAGGAATGTGGGCCAAGGCGACCGTCGGCTCCCGTTGCTGTGGATGCCGCAGCTCGACGAGCAGGTGCTCTGGGACAGCGATGGCCAGACTCTCCGCGCCGGCGGGACTTGGGCGGACGGTACGAGCTTCTTCTTCCCGCCCCCGATCGTAGCGTGGGCGCAGATCGACGACCCAACGGGCGCCAACCTTGGCGCGTGGGGGTGTGGCGACGGGAGGGTCGACTACGATGGCTGAAACGACGCTCCAACGGGGTCTCGACTGGCTGTCGGACTGGGGAGACTTCATCTCCGACGCTGGCGCTGCCCTTCCGTTCGATCTCAGCGACGACGCTCGCGTGGAGCCGGTCCAACCCGGACTCTACGACGTAGGGCAGATCGTGAAGGACTACCAGTACAAGTGGCTGGGTGTGTCCCCCAATCACGCGACTCCGCTCGAGCTCCACGAACTCCTGTTGACCCTCGGCGGGATCACGGGGCAGCTCGAAGCGTCCATCGAGGACCACGCCGAGACCTCTACCGAGCGGCTCGCGAAGCTCGGTCTCATGGGGGCGGGGCTTTGGATGGCGCTCGACACCGCCAACCGCGACGAGCAGCGAAGCCTTGCCGCCGTGAAGGCCGATCTGGACCGGTGGCGTCAGCGCCTCGACGCGTACACGGCACACGTCGAAGCCGCGATCCCCGACCGGGAGCAAGACCGCCGTGCGGTGCTCTGGGAGGTGACCGCCCCATTGTTCCTCGGCTGGTACGGCGGCCCGACCGGGGTCGAGCTCCCCATCGTCGGGCAGCCGGAAGGCTTCAACCCGACCCAGCAGCACACGATCGACCTGGGAACGCCCTTCGAGATCGCGAACGAGCTCGGCGTGTGGATCGAGTGGTCGAAGGAACGCCGACGACGACTGGCCAAGGACCTCGAAGACGAAGCCAAGGACCAGGCCAAGGGACTCGGAAAGCTCGTCGCGGTCGGGGCCATCGGCCTCGGGCTCGGCGCTGCCGCTGTGCACATCGTGAAAGGACAACGCGCGTGACGAAGGACACCAAGAAGAAGTCGGCCGAAAAGAAGCCGAAGACAGGCCTCGTGGCCCTGAGCGCGGGCGCGTTGGCGCTGGTCGCCGGGGTGGGGGCGTTCTTCCTCACCCGCGACGCAAGGGCCGACACCAGTCCGGGCGGCGGGAGTTCGAAGGGCTCGAAGAAGTCGAAGGGCTCGAAGAGCGGCAAGAAGAAGGGCAAGTCGGACGGCGGCTCGAAGGGGCCCGGTGGCGACGCCACCGACAATCGGAACTCTCCCAAGGACGACGAGGCCGAAGGCGCGCATGACGAGACCGCGCCGAAGGACGAGCGCGAGGGCTACTTCTGGGGCGACCGAGACAAGGTGCCCGAAGACTTCGACTGGGCGTCGAACCACATCTGGGTATCGCCGGACTGCTCGACGATCGCATGCGGCTACTGGTTCTGGGCCGAAGGAACGCTCGACGGGGAAACAACCCGCGTTCCGATCGCCAAGCTGCTGGCCTCGATCGACAAGAAATCCGACCCCAAGATTCGCCCGCCGCGGCCGGAGCACTCTGGGGTTGGCCGGCAAGCTGACCTGCTCGGGATCCTCTCCGAGCACCCGCAGCGCACGGCCTACACCTGGGTGGGCGAGTACTACGGCGGCGTCGCGAGTGCGCCGGGCCACTCGAGCACCGAGCTCGCCGAGGATCTGCTCTACCAGGCCTCGACACGCACGGGCGGCAACAACTGCCTCGCGTATCGCGACATGTGGTCTCCCGGCATGTGGGACTTCCTTGGATTCGCGGCGACTCGGCTGGACGAGTTCCGTCGTGCGGTCTACGGCGACAAGGTTTTTGGAGGCTGACCCATGGCGAGTAAAGCACTCTGGATTGGTGGCGGCCTCATGGTCGCATTGGGCGGCACGGTTGCCGTCGTCCTTCTCAGTCGCGACGACGAGAAGACGAAGGGCAAGCGGAAGGGCGTCGACACGTCCCCCCCGGAGAGCCCCACGCCCAAAGGCGCCGCCGACAGCGACGGCGTGTTCCGCCTCGAGGGCGAAGGCCTTCGGCAGGTCACCTGCGACGCCCGGAACGCCAAGAGCGGCACCGAGCTAGCCCGGGTGATCCGCGGGCTGCAGGAGGCCGTGCGGGTTTCGGGCGCGAGCAAGGTCGACGTGCGGAACACCGGGCTCGTCGATGAAGTCATCGACGCCGACACCTTCAACCGCGAGCTCGAGTCCGGCGCCGAACAGGTCGACGGGATCTCCGGTTTCTTCTGGCCCGTCGCCAAGGCGAAGGTCACCTCGAAGCTCGAAGGCCTTCCCGCCTGCGACGCGCCCCCCCAGACGTGGGAGGCGATCGCCGCGGGCACAATGCAACAAGCGGTCTCGGCGGCATCAATGCCGGAGCCGATCTGGGGCCTGCCGCAAGCTCTGGCGGAGGCGCAGCCGGGGTGACCGACTCCGCCACCAAAGCCTGCCCCGAGCGCACACGCGGGCAGGAGCTGGCGCTCGCGGTCGGCAAGTCCGCGGTGTTCGCCGCGGTCGGCTACGGCACGTGGCGGCTGCTCGACGTGATCTTCAAGCGGCCGGAGCGGCCGATCGTGGTGATGGTCGCGTTGCCCGAGGAGGACGAGGAGTGATCGGTGCAATGGCAGTCGGCGTCGTTGGTGGCGCAGCCGCAGCCGTGGCGTTGGACCGTGCCGCGAACCGGACGCTCGAAGGCCACGATGTTGCCTCGGTCGACCGCGGTCGCTCGGTCGCCGTGCTGTTCATCGCCGCCGACCACGACTCCCGCATCGAGCGTGGTGTCGACACTCGCACCGGCAACGTGGGCTTCAGCCATGTCGTGGTCGATGCTGGAGAACGCGACGATACCGGCGCGCGGCTCGTCTACGACTGTTTCCCGCGGGAGGGCGTTCGACGCGTGCGGCTGTCGGAGCGATACGGCAGCCATCGCAACGGGATGCTGCGCCCGATGGTACGCGCTGTAATCCCGGCGCGACACGCTGAGCGAGTCCGGGCGGCTCTGGGAGCCATCGTGGGGCAGAGCTACGACGTGCTCACCGCGTTTGCACCGAGCCGCGACCGCCTCGTGTGCTCATTGATGGTGATGAAGGCACTGCCCCGCGATCTGACCCGTGGCGTTCGCCCCCACTCACCGCGCCACCCCGTTTCCCCCAACGACCTCGCCCGCGCCTTCGGGATCGCGGGCCCCTTCTCCCACGACGTGATGGTGAGCTAATGAGCGAAGAGACCGAAAACAAGAAGACCAAGTGGATCGTCGCCGGCGTGCTCGGTGTGGCCGTCGTGGGCGGTGGCATCGCTCTCGCAATGTCGGGCGGCCCCGAACTCGCGACCGTGGATTGGTACGGGTTCCAGATCCACATCGAGCCCCGCAACCTCGACGACGAAGTGAGCGGCGGGAAACCGTTCCGCTGGGTGGTCTCCCGCGATGACCAGATGCTGGGCACGGGATTGGCCGAGTCCAAGGAACTCGCCATTGATGCCGCGAAGTCGGCGATCGAAGGCTTGCCCAAGTCTCCGGCGGCGCCACTCGGAGGCGGCCTCGCATGAAGGGGTGGATGATTGCCGCCGGCGTGGCTGTGGCCGCGGCCGCGGGTGTTGGGATTGCGTTTGCCGTGAAGGCGTCGGGTCCCGACATTCCGCCAAAGCCAGAGGGGCTCACCAAGTACGACTCCGAGGCCTTCGAGTACCGCGGGTTGGTGATCGTGCTCGACCGGCGGAAGCCGGACCTCAACGCCAAGAAGTGGCGCTGGCGCGTCTTCGACAAGTCGGCCTACGGAGACGGTCGCGACATCGACGGCAAGCAACGCGCCGGGCAGTTCGGGCTCAAGTCCCGCGGCAAGGCCTACACCCGCGCCGCACGATTCATCGACGAGAAGATCCTGGGAGGAAACTGAGATGCTACCCGTAGTCGTTCCCATTCTTGCGTCCGCCATCGCCGGCGGCCTCGGCTATGCGCTCGGCTCGCGCCGACCCGTCTTCACCTTCGTGGACCGGGGGTGGACCGTCCGGATCTCTCCGTACGGCGAGAGGTGGCGGTGGACTGCCAAGCGCGAAGGACGAGAGCCGGGCACGGGCATCGGGGAGACGAATGTCGAGGCCCTCGACGGCGCGCGGCTCTGGATTACCGCTCTACAGCTCAAAGGGGCCGTGGACGGGGCGAAGCAGCTTGTCGACGCCGTCGACGACGCGACCTCCGAGGACACGGCTCCGAACGATCTTCCCACGCTGCCCGTTCCGACGCCGCTGCCGGTCGAGCCCGCCCCGCTCGGGGGCTCGCTCTCCGGCCCTGCGCGCTCGGGTGCTGCGCTCGCCGTGCCGGGCTTCGCCGCCGCCTTGCCCCGGAAGCGTGTCCGCGGTGGTGGGCTGGAGTGGCGCCCGGCGACCAACGAGATCCTGCTCAACGACCTGCAGGATTTCGTGGCCGCGGCATTCGGCTCAGGCGCGGACCCCTACTCGAGCGACCCCCTGAAGGTGGTGGTGGAGGCTCTCCAGGCCGCGCTGCCGGGTGTGGACATTGCCGGCTACAACCCGATCCTCAACACCGCCGCGGGCGCTCAGATCTCCCTCGAGGAGGCGGCCGACGCAGTGGCAGCGCTCCAAGAGCAACTCCACTCGCCGGGCATCGGCGAGGAGGTGCCCGCCTTTGCGGCGGACATTCTGCACGAGGGCATCTTCGATGTGGAGCAGCAGCAGAGCGTCTCGCCCTTCGCGTTCCGTGGGCGCAAGCTGTTCGCCAGGCCGGTCGCCGGAGGCTATCGCGCCGCGATCGTCCACGAGGGCGCGACTACTTACACCGACGAAGTGGTGCCGACCGTTCCCGACGCGATGCAGGCCGGCATCGAGGCAGTGCGAAAGCAGGATGAGATCTGATGCAGCCTCGTCGGACATGGCGGGGCAACGTTCAGGTCAACACCCCATCCGCGGCGGCGCTCGGGATCCGCTCCCTCACGGGCTTCGTCAACTATGTCCTGGCGAACCTCGGTGGAGGCGGCGGAGGCTCTGATCCCTCGTGCCCGCCCTGCGTGGGTCCGGCCGTCAACACCTACGACGCCGCTGGCCGACTGACGACCATCGAGTACGGATCTCCGGTCCAGGTCACCACCACGATCACCCGCAACGCCGCGGGGCAGATCACCGAGACCGAGACCGTCTGGGCTGCGGGAACCCGGACCTGCACCCACACCTACAACGCCGCCGGACGCCGCACGGGTTCCGCGTGCGCGTTCGTTGCCGCCTGACTGCGACTCACCCATGCAGACCGCTCGACCAGGACCGACCACGCTGCCGCTCGCAACGCGAAGCCTTCGACGCTTCGCGGCTGCGGACGCGCTGCCGGTCGTGGTGGCCCTGCTGGTGAACAGCACCGACGAAACGGCCACGGTGCCGCATGCCGTGGCGGCGTGCACCGACCTTGGGGCATCGCCGATCGCGGGCCTCTACCGGGTGACGGTGGACACCTCGGCGGTCGACGTAGGGTCGAAGGTCGACGTGATCGCCCGAGCCGAGCTCGCCGGGCGCCCGATCAACGTGGCCTGGAGCTGGGTGGTCGGCGAAGGCGAGTTCGTCGATGAACCGCCCGTTGTTGCCCCTGACCCGCTCGCGAGTCTGAGCGACGACTTCGACGACCTGTCGCTCGACCCGAGCTGGACCGTCGTTCCGGAGCTCGCGACGGTCGAGGAGAACGCGAACGGTCTCGTGATCTGGCCCGTCGACAACTCCGGGACGGGGCGGTCGTGGGGCGCAACGGAGCGCGGTCCGATCGTCTACAAGCCAGTCACCGGCGACTTCGAAGTGGTGACCGACGTGGTCGTCACAAACGACGCCGGCGACGGACTTCCCCCGCTGGGGAGCGTCGAGTTTCACATGGGCGGGTTGATCATCCTCGACCCCCGCCTCGATCAGGTCGACGCAATCGATTGCGGCGTGGGGATGTGGAACAACAGCTACAGCTTTCAGACGAAGAACACGATCGCCGGAGCGACCACTCTCTACGCCAACAACGCGTTGTCGGGCGGTGGCACCACGGGCATCGACACGCCCGCCTACGAGATCGCGCCTGCTGGCGGTGCGACATCGATCAGCGCGAGGCTCCGACTGACGCGCGAGGGGCAAGTGTTCAACGCGCACGTCTCCTACGACGGCGGCTCGAGCTGGGCCCACTCGCGCACCTGGGACCGCACCGCGTCTCCGCTGCCGGCGGAGGTCCACGTCGGGCCGATGGCCTACAGCGCCTTCACCGTGCCCACCGATTTCCAGGCCCGCTTCGACGCGTGCACGTTCGCCACGCTCTGAAAGGACCCCATGAGCTGCTGCTGTCTCGACCCCGGATTCACGTCCTACACCTTTCGGATCTCGATCACCGATGCGTCCGGCGCGTACTTCACCCCGCTGCTCGACAACGGGAACGTCATGTTCCCTGCGTTCGTCCGGCTGATCGGTGCGGGCGGCGTGGAGATCACGCCACAGTCTGCTCCGACGGTGGTGGAGATCCTCGACACCGGAGGCACGCCGATCCCGGGCCAGTTTGCGATGACGGTTCCGGGCCCCGACGACGGCGGCGGTAGCCCCCTCTTCGACGAAGCCGGCACCTACCAGGCGATCTGGAGCTGGCGCGAGACGGAGGCCTCCGACGCGAACGAGGAGATGGAGTGCTTCGCGGTGTGTAGCCCCGGAGAGAGCTTCGAGGTCGTGGTCTGCGGGGGGAGCTGCTGATGCCTTCACCAGGACAGACCTTTCGCGCCCTGTTCGTCCCGCGCCTCGACGGCGTGCCCGTGACGCTCGAGGCCGGGGCACGTGCGGAGGTTGTGCACGCGAACGCTGCCTTCGGGGTGCTCGACAACAGCGACGGCGCCGACGCGCTTCCGGGCGCGGTGTCGATCGATGCCTCGGCCGACCCGAACAACGAGGTGCTCGTGAGCTGGGATGTGCCCGCTGCGCTCACGCCTGGCGACCTGCTGTTCTTCCGCCTGAGCGGCACCTACCAGAGCGGCGGCCAGTCCGTGCCGTTCTCAGCGACATCGTGCACCGTGCTGAGCCAAGACGCCGAGGTGCTCATTGAGCTCCGCAACATCGTGCCTGGCACGTGCTGCGGAACCGGTGGGGGTGGCGCGTGAGCGACCTGTGGGCGAGCCCCTGGACCTGGGGTGCCGCGGCCACGGTGGTCGTCGCAAGCGGCGTGGGCGTGGCCCTGGGTGCTTTGTCGGGCCGCAAGAAGTACTCGACAGAGGACTTCGGTCGGACCGACGGCGAGGGCGATGCGCAGCCGTTCGAGCTGCCCGAAGACGCGAAGGGTCGGGACCTCGTACCGCGACGGTGTGCGCAGGCTGGCCTGCCCGACGACGTGGCGACGTTCCTCAACTTCGTTGCCTTGGGTGAGGCGGGCTGGAACCCGCTCGTTGCTCTCGGTGACCCCAGCCTTGTCCCCGACGGGATCAAGGTCCGTGTCGACATGAACGAAGCCGCGGGGGCGCGCAGGGCCTACGAGAGGCGCGCGGACATCTTCGCGGACTGCCCCCACTCGCCGCAGGACTACCAGTTCGGCAGCGGGGGATTGTTCGGGGCGCTGCCAGCCTATTGGCTGTACCACTTCCGCAATACGCCGCTGCGGTGCGCGTCGCCGTTCGAGGTGTTCGACCCCGCATTTGCGGTCGCGGGCGCCTACTCGTTCGCGCGTGGGGTCTCGCTCCACCCCGCCTTCGAGGGCAACGTCCGGTCGCTTCGCGCTGGGTGGGGTTCGCTGAAGCGGATGGTCGACCGCAGCTACGACGGGAAGCTCGCCAAGTGGCGAAGGCAGGCTCGCACGCTCGGATTGCCCGAGTCGTACATCGACGGGCCCGCGCCGGAGTTCCCCAAGCTCGACCTGCTCGAGCTCTACCACCGTCTTGGGGGCGAGCTCGCCCGCTCCGGAAAGGCTGTGGCCTGATGCTCTCCGCGACCGCAGACCAGTCGATCCGGTTCGAGCACAAGGACGGCGATACGTACGCCGACTTCCCCAACGCCCCGGGCGTGCTCGATGTGTTGGTCAACAACGAGGCCTCGACGATCCCCGCGACGATCCACCGCATCGTCGATGGGGCCAGCGCACCGATCGCCGGGCTCTACGTGTTCCGCTTCGACGGCAGCACTCTCTCGTTCGGCGACCGCGTCACGATCCTGTACCGCTGGGACGACGTGATGGGGAACCCGCAGGACCGCGAGGTCTCGGACACCGTGTGTGCGCGCGCTGACGTGGGCCGCGCGGTGGGGATCTGAGGACGACGACAATGGCACGACCCAACAGCAGTTATCCCTCCGAGCGCCCTGGCAAGCCGTGCGGCGCGTCGTGGCCCGACCCGCTGAGGATTACGGGGCGCCTGAGCCAGACCAACAGCTTTGGCTCCGACATCTACGTGGACCTCGATCGCATCGCCGAGCCGAACGACCTCCGCCGAGGACAAGGCCTGCTGACATGGGGCGGTCCCCACGAGACTCGAGTACGGGACGCGTTCGAGTCTCGGATCCGCGACACACTCGACGACCTGGTGCGCTTTCGCGAAGTGCTCGGCGACGAGAACCAAGATGCCGTCGAGGGCCTGCTCAGGATGGCGGTCGAGAACCTCGACTACGTCGACGCGCTGCACAAGAAGTGGGAAGACGCGCGGTGGCCCCTGTCGCGGGTTCACTACAACGCGGATCACTGCAAGACCGAGCTCGACATGGGCAAGGTGTTCGGCGGCGGCTTCGACCGATGCCCGACCTACGACACGCACCTCGAGCGCGACGCCGATCGCGACGAGATCGTGAAACGCTACGTCGACTCGGCGCACGCGATCCGCTGCGCAGAGTGGGGGATGTGGCGCGTGGTGCTGTACCGGCGTGCTCGAGAGGCGTGGAAGAACACGCCGCGAGGGAGCTCGCCGACCGACCTTGCGCCGACGCCCCCGAGCTCGCCGAAGCCTCCGGTCTTCGCGACGGGCTTCGTGGCGAAGCCTGGCGTCTTGCCCCCGCCGACACAGCCGACGCCCCCGGGTGCACTGCCCGAGTTTCCGCCGGAGATCGGCGGCGAAGCGTTGCCGCCCCCACCCCCGCCGGAGCCGGCTCCGAGCCTGGGCGAGCCGGCGGGTCTCGGTGACCCGGAGCTTCCGCCGGAGTCGTTCGATCCGGAGCGAGAGCGCGCCGAGGGGGAAGAGCTGCCCGAGGAGCGGAGGGAGGAGTCTCGCGAGGAAGATCGAGAGGCGCTCGACCGCTTCGACAGCACCGCGAAGTTCGGTGTCGGCGCCGTCGTGCTCGGAAGCATTGCCGCGACCGCGATCACTGGAGCGGCGGTCTATGGCGTCGCGAAGCTGATCCGGGGTCGGGACGATGACGGCAAGAAAGGCCGGAAGCGGAAGTGAACTCCCGGTGGGAACGCTTGGGCGAGCACACCATCGCGGTGGTGTTCGGTGCCTTGCTCGGGTTCGCGTTGTGCGTGTTGGCCCAGGGCGCGATCAAGCGTGGCCGGGAGGAGCGCTCAATCAACCGGGCGCGACCTTCGAATGCAACTCACCGAGACCTTCAGTCGTCCGGTGTGAGACGAAACCGCAACCTCTCGGGGATCGCTGGGCATGGCAATGGACCCCTCTTCGAGGAGTTCCGGCCGCGGCCTTCCGGGTACCTTCCTCCGGACGGCGTAGGAGACCTTCTGCCCGGCGGAAGCTGTGACCTCAAAGAGTTCGCCCGCTCGCCCCTTCTGAGGCGTGCTGCTGGTGCCCTCGGGAAAGATGCTGACCAGGAAACGACCTCCCGTTTCGTCGGGGGGGTCATACCGGTATCGAGAGAGCCTGTAGTCTCTACACTTTCCGCGAGCAGGGCCGGCGTCGGTGGTCTGGAGGGGGTCGTACTCGAGCTTCCTCCATCTCACAAGAACCGGGGAGTCCGTGCTCGGTGTGGCCTTGAGGCAAGCGAGCGCTCCCTTGGATGTGAGGTCTGCGGCTGTACAGCTCGAGCCCGAGTCACCGAAGCCGATCGACGACACTTCAACGTCGACTTCGTTGCTGTTGCGGAACCCTTCGACCGAACCCTCAAAGGTAAGGAAATCCGACGCGAACCGGGCCAGAGCCTTCGCGATGATGCCCCCGCCAATGGCCTTGCTCAGATCGAACTCCGCGCTCCCATCCCCGCGGAGAGACTTCTCGGAGAGGCTGATCGTGTAGTGGAGGGCGTGGCCGATGCATACCTCGTAGGGGGCATACTTCGCGTTCTCGGGGATGCGAACGTCCTTGCGAAGCGTCCCGCTGTGGACGACGGAGATGCACTCGGTCTGCATGAAGTACGCGATCGAGATCTTCTGATCGCTATCGGAGTAGCCGACCCGGGCACGTACATCTTTCCACGTAACCCCTCCCTCAAGCGACCACTCAGCGGACGCGCCGTCGATGAACTTGGACGATTTCCGCTTAGTGTCGGCAGACAGCCCGTGGGGGAAGATGCTCTTGGTGCCAAGCGGCATGAAGTCTTCGTCGTGCGCGAACCCGAGGTGTTCGATGAGAAAATCGTCCTTGGCAACGGTTGTATACCCGGCTCCCACAGCCCATCCGGCGGATCGGTTCTTGCGGCGGCGTCTCTTGTTGGTTCGCCTCGGTGTGGACTCGGGCTGCCTCGCGCTCGCGACGGGGCTGGTGGGAGGCTCGGGTTCCTTCGAGTCGGCGTGTTCTTGAGAGCTACCCGGCGTCTCCGGAGAGGACGACTCGCCGGGGAGCGCCGGGGTGTTGGTGAAGATGGAGCATCCAGCTCCGACCGCACCGAGTCCGATCAGTGTAATCACCGCGGTTCGAATCACGTCGGGGATGGTACCAGCGGTCAGGTACAGGCCCCGCGGATTGCAGTTGTCTCAGATCGCGACAACTGGCCAACGTCACAGGCAGTTGTAGCAGAACACGGGGAACGCACTGAGGTTCTCACAGGCAAAGAAGCCAACGATGGTTCCCTCCGCAGCCCACGTCGCTGTTCCGAAGTGAGGACCGGTCTTTTCTTGCAGGCCCTCTCGCTCCTCGACCCCGTAGCCACAACTCGCGAAGTCGGAACTCGTATCGAAAGAGCACCTGAACTCCTCTGCCTGCGGGTTCGAGGGGTCGGTGTCGCAGAGCCGAGCGCACTCGTCGACGATCATCTCGCACACCTCGACCCCGGGTTCGGCGGAGTACTCGGGCTCGTCGTCACATGCCACGACGGAGAGAAGGGCGAAGGCGAACGGAAGCGCGGACATCCTGTTCTGCATCGTCGGAGGCTAGCACCGTGCGCCTAGAACAATCATCTCTTAGCGCTGAAGCTGCGGACATCGTTCTGAAGGTTGACCGCTTTGACTCTGGGCTCCTGTCGGAAGGGGAACTCCTCAACCTTGCGAGGTTCCCCACGAGGGACGACTCTCAGGAGCAACTTGGGAACGAGTCCAACCCGAGGGTCTCGCGGACTCTCCAGGGAAACGCGGTTGCGCTTGCGCAGGCAGCCACCGCGATCGCCACTGAGCGCGGCCTTTCGGGCCTGGACAGCCTCGGCGAGGACAGCTTCGGCGCAATCGCTCGGCTCGTGGGCCAGGAGACCTTTCTCCATGATGCGAACGTCAAGGCTCTGGTCGCGGGGGGAGCGCAGAGCATCATCGACAGCCTTGTCGCCGGCCCAATGGCTTCGGTTCCATTCGTGGGAGCGGCGGCGTCGCTCCTATGGAACATCGGCATCACGATCTTCAAGGCGAACGGCAGGGAGTCGTCACTGCCACCGATGCTCAGACTCAACCCCGATGGCGACAACCGGGCGACGAGGGACGCGGTCGCCATCCTCAAGGACGAGGAGTTCAACGACTGGACACCGATCTTCCTGCCGACCACTCGAGGGCTTTGGGGACTCCGGCCCGAGGAAGGCGGCACGCATCTCTCCGCTCGACAGCCGGCAGGTGAGTACGCCCCGGATGTGTGGCGCCTGGGGTGTGCGCCCGGAGACCTGTTCTACGTCGACGCCGGCTTCCAGTCGCGGATCACCAAGGGCGACGTAACGATCCCGAGCAACGCGAGGAAGCCGAAGTACCGGAACTTCCTGCAGACCGGAGACAACCCGGACGCGATGCACCGCCTCGCGTTCCCCTTGAGCGAATGGTTCCCGAGCCTGTCGGCATTGGGGAGGTCCGTGTGGTCGCTCGTTGGGACGCGCGAGAGCGTGGCGATGTTCCAGGTCGACGCCTTGAAGGTTGCCGGGGAGTGGGACGAGTTCGCGGACTCAACCGCCAGCTTTCGGCAGCTCATGGACGAGCAGCTCGACAAGCGGGTCGCGAACTACGGCAAGGACTACAAGCGCGGTGTGATTGCCCGCAACCTGGGCAACTACGCCGCGGCTCTGCACACGCTGCGGCACCGAACATCGAACGACAAGCTGCGCGAGTTGTCGCGCGACGAGCTGCTCGCGGCCGCACTCGACCCGGCGAAACGTGCCGGTGCTGACTCAGTCGGACGGCAAGCGGTCAAGCACGCGAAGCACCTCCACACTCGGCAGATCCAAGCCGCCAAGACCCCGCTCAACGCGCTGGTCTCGAAGAACGCCCCGGCCCTGCGCAACAATCCCGATCTCCGGGAGACCTTCATGAGGCACCGGACGGCGCAGCTCGATGCGGGCAAGTTCGACGGCTTGTCGCTCGACGACGTGCCCGACGCTCGCCTTCGGGAGCGGATCCTCGAGCGCACGAGCCCTAGCGTTCGCACCGGAGCACCGACCGGCTTCGCCGACCCCGGAAAGGTCGAGCAGCAGCGTCGGATCGCGAAAGAGGTGCAGTGGTCACTCGAGAGCATCGACCGCCCTCTTGGCTTCGGTGGATACGGAGCCGAGCAAGACCCCGACGACGAGACCGGAGGCGGCTACGGACTCGCGATCGCTGGCCTTGTGGCAACCGCGGGACTCGCCGCAGGCGGCGTCGCCTTGGCGCGACGGCGTCGCAAATGAACCCCCAACCCCCTTCGAAAGGACCTCTCATGCCTCTCTCCACCGCAGCCAAAGTCACCATTGCCACGCTCACCGGGACCGCCCTCGTGGGCGGCGGGATTGCCCTCGCCCGCCGAAAGAAGGCGCCGAAGATGAAGCGCGACGACGGTTCGCGCCCCGATGCCGGCGAGCGCCCGGTCGCGAGCATCGACTTCGACGCCCTCTACCAATCCTCAGAGAGCGAAGGTGGCTATCCGATCGCCGTCGGCACTCGATACGAGATCGCCCTGCCGAAGGACACCGCGGCCGAGTTCTCCGCGGGTCGTCGCATCGGAACCTTGAGCATGGCCAAGATCGTGAACGGTGAGCCCCAGCTGGACAAGGCGTGGGCCGTCGACTCCGACTCGTTCGAGGCTCAGCACAACGAGATGAGCCTGGCGTTCGACCTGCCGTCGAAGACGCTCACCGTCACGGCCGACAGGGCAGGGCTGTACTTGGTCGCGATGCTCGACCGCGACGGCAACGAGGTCCTCGACGACATGGTGTTCCTCGCGACGGCGGGTACTGAAGACTCTTCCTCTCTGGACGGGCTGCAACCCCGAGGATCCGGGAGCGTCGACGCCGGCACGAAACACTTCCACGACATCTATGAGTTCTACGCAACCCTCGTCGTGAACGGACCGTCTCGAGCGGAGGAGATCTTGAGCGGCCGGAGCACCTTCCCCGCAACCGTGGGTGAGACGTTGGAGGTCGATGGGGTGAGCGCTGAGATCCCCCTGCGGGATGCAAGGCGGGTCTCGATCGCCAAGGTGCTCGAGACAGGGCCCCTCGAGCCCAGCGTGTGGAGTGTGCAAGGCGGGAAGTTGCCGCTGGGCTTCTCCGTCGGCACCGACCTCGAAGTCGGCTATTTGGCCGCCAGCGACACGCTACGGATCCGCGCAAACCGAGCCGGCCGATACCGGCTTCAGTTCACCGGCGCCGACGAATCCAGGCTCTTCTCCGCTGAGATCGACGCGGCCTGAAGAACGCAAGCCGATGACGCCCCTGAGCCGCACCCCTGGCCAAGTGCTCCGAGTCGCTACGCGTCTCGGCGGCGCATTCGTGGCCGCCGACATCGCACCCACCGTGAGCGCGGTGTTGGTGAATGGTCAGGCGCGGCTCTTGAGTGTCGACCGCGTCCAGCTGACCGACGGCGACATCTTCTCCCCGTCGGTGCTCCCGGGGCAGTACGCGTTCGTCTTCGACGGCAGCAACCTGCGCGTGGGCGACATCGTGACGATCCTGTTCCGCGCAGGCGCGGGGAACCGACAGGTCGACGGCTGCGTATCGGGCCGGGTTTGTGCGGCCGCGGGCTACGGCGTGCCGAGCCTGATTCCCGGGCCGCCCGTCATCCTGCCGCCAGGTGGCGACGGGGCGTTGTTCAACACCGACACCACTGCCGCATACGTCGCGAACTCGTTTGCCCAGCAGTTTCAGATCCCGGAAGTGGTCGCCCACTACGTCGCTGCGCGTTTGGGCTCCGTGGGGACGCTCGGGCCGCCGCCACACTTGGGCACGACGATCTCTAGCGGCAACGACGGCTACTACCCACAGCAGACGCTCGGCGGGATGGCGCTCTATCCGACGCTCGACCAGCGGCAGCCGGGGAACACCGGGTCGACCGATGCGATCGACGCGATGGCCTCCCAGCCCCTGGGGACGTACGACTTCGCGATCCTCACGTCTGGATTCATCCAGGAGCAGACCGGCGTCGGCGGCATCGCGGCCGAGACTGTGCCCGGAAGCGGTGCGGACACCGTTGTGCTCGAAGTGAAGCGGCGGGTGATCTCCGAGATCGCAAGCCGGCTTGGGGGGCAGACGCAAGTCGTCGTCCGAATGACGCACGAGGGGTACCGGACCAACAACGACGTGGGACTCGCCCAGGTGGAGTCGTGGATCCGTCGCCAGGTCCTCGGGGCCCGGCAGCTCGAGGCCGAAGGCCTCGCTGTGGTGCTCGCGATCCACTACGTGTGGTCCCGGCTCCAGTACGGCGCTTTCGGTCCAGTCGGGACGGCGCTCACGGACCCCGTGCCCGCATACGTGGGACTCACCCACTCCACGTCGACGCAACCGGACAACCGCAACTACGGGTGGCTCAATCGGACACAGGGGGTCACTGCCCCGTTTGCATGGAACACCCACCAGAACGCCATCGCCTCGGTCGTCGAAGCGTGGGCTGCTGGCTACGCGCTGTGGGACATCAACCCGATCGGCGACACGACGTTCCAGTCGCCTGTGGGCCTGCCGGGACGCCTCGCCAACTTCATCTCGCCCGACGGGATGTCGATCTACGCGGGGCACGCGACCGGGGTTGGCCTCTACCCCTGGGATCCCGCCTACAACCCCGGCGGCCCACCCGATTCTGAACTGGTGCTCGACTGGTCGCCGCCGACCCAAGAGCAGATTCAGCGTCGGATCGTGGACGCGGTCGACGACCTCAACAACGGCACAACCGAGTTCGAGCCCTGACCCATCTCCGAAAGGACCACAGACAATGAACCTCCGAATCCCCTCCCTCATCATCACGCTCGCGCTGACGGCCGCGGCATGCGACCAGGCCTCGTGCCAGGCTGCATCCTCGGCCGCGAAGCCCACCCTCGACGCGGTCATGGCCCGCGCCGATGTGCCTCGCCTTCTCGAGTGCACGGCTCTCCCGACGATCGAGGACGCGGCGAAGTGCCTCGGCGCCGAAGCCCTCACCCAAGGCCTCGAGTTCGCGATCGAACGTGCTGTGAAGCTGGCCGAGGAAGCCCGCGACGCCGCCAACCCGCAGGCGGGCGCGGCCGACATGGACGCAGGGCAGCGTGC